>LUMT01000016.1_pt1 | contig 186863 bp, 171 predicted proteins | sample 729741 | NCBI WGS metagenome assembly LUMT01 (sample SAMN03860299, study PRJNA289734) | marine metagenome | biome: seawater column; feature: ocean; material: water; isolation source: Red Sea water column Station 192 - depth 50m | place: Saudi Arabia: Red Sea | collected 2011-10-15 | depth 50 m
TTCGTTCGTCTAATTCGAAGGGTTTAAGCGAACGGCCGCAAACGGTCGTTGTCAGACGCCGCGCCTTCGCGGCTCAGCCGCGCGAAATCAGGAAGATTGCATGTTCGGCGCGCCAGGTTGCGGCGGCGGCGCTCGTCGGCTTGTCGCCCGACAGATACCAAGCCGCCTCGACGCCGATCCCGCGCGCGCGCACGAGGTCGCGAAAATCGGCGACGGTGACATGGTGGATGTTCGGCGTTTCATACCATGCGACGGGCAGCAGGCGCGTCACTGGCATCCGCCCGCTCCACAAGAGCGCGAGCCGCACGCGCCAATGCGCGAAATTGGGAAAGCTGACGAAGGCGCGCGGGGCGATGCGCAGCAGCTCGGCAATGACGCGGTCGGGGCGCTCGGTCGTTTGCAGCGTCTGCGACAGGATCGCATAATCGAACGCATCGTCGGGATAGTCGGCAAGGTCGTGGTTTGCGTCGCCCTGCACCACCGATTGGCCGCGCGCGATCGCCGCGGTGACGTTGGCCGCATCGATTTCGAGTCCGCGCGCATCGACGCCCTTATTGCGGAGCGCCGCGATCAGGTCGCCGTCGCCGCAGCCGACGTCAAGGACGCGGGTGGCCGCCGGCACCGCGCCGGCGATGATCGCAAGGTCGGGACGCAGCGCCATGCTCAGCCGCCGTTCCGCAGCGCACCGGCGACGAGGCGGTCGAGCGCCGGGACGTCGAGCAGGAAGCTGTCGTGGCCGAACGGTGCCGACAGTTCGACGAAGCTTGCCGCCGCGCCGACGCTTTGCAGCGCCTGGACGACGCGGCGCGATTCGCTGGTCGGATAGAGCCAGTCGGTATCGAAGCTGACGAGCGTGAAGCGCACGTCGCTCGCTTTGGCGAATGCGCCGGCGAGCCGCCCATCGTACGGTTCGGCGAGGTCGAAATAGTCCATCGCGCGCGTGATGTAGAGATAGGCGTTGGCGTCAAAGCGGTCGGTAAAGGCCAGCCCCTGATGGCGCAGATAGGATTCGACCTGGAAATCGGCGTCGAAGCCGAAGCTCTTGGCATCGCGCGCCTGCAGCCGGCGGCCGAATTTTTCGGTCAGCCCGGCTTCGGACAAATAGGTGATGTGCGCCGCCATGCGCGCGACCGACAGCCCTTTGGTCGGCGCGCGGTCGCTGCCGTAATATTGGCCCTCTTGCCAGTCGGGATCGGCCATGATCGCCTGCCGCCCCACCTCGTGAAAAGCGATATTCTGCGCCGAATGGCGCGCGGCGCTTGCGATCACCACCGCAGACGCCAGCCGCTCGGGATAGGCCGAGGCCCAGCCGAGCGTCTGCATCCCGCCCATCGATCCGCCGATGACGGCATGAAGCCGCGCAATCCCCAGATGGTCGAGCAGCATCGCCTGCGCGCGTACCATGTCGGCGATGGTGATGACGGGAAAGGCCATGCCGAGCGGTGCGCCGGTCGCCGCATCGGGGGTCGCCGGCCCGCTCGTCCCCATGCAGCTGCCGAGGACGTTGGCGCAAAGGACGAAATAGCGGTCGGTGTCGATGGGCTTGCCGGGGCCGACCATGCGCGCCCACCAGCCCGGCTTGCCTGTCGCCGGGTGATCGCTCGCGACATATTGGTCGCCGGTCAGTGCGTGGCAGACGAGCACCGCGTTCGACCGGTCGGCGTTGAGCGTGCCATAGCTTTGATAGGCGATCGTTACCGACGGCAACGCCTGGCCGCTGTCGAGCGGCAGGGGCCGGTCGATCGTCACGCTCTGGTGCCGGATCTGGTGGAGGAGGCTCGCCATGCTTTCCGGGGCGCTAGGCCGGTGCGCGAAGGCTGTCAACGTACTGGACTCGGCGCGCACAGCCGTTAAACGGCGCCGCATGACCGGTGACAGCAAAACCCTCGCCCCCAAGCCGTGGATCAGCGGCATCGCCCCCTATGTGCCCGGCAAGTCGGCGGGCGCCGACGGCCGGCCGCTGATCAAGCTTTCGGCGAATGAAAATCCGCTCGGCACCGGGGACAAGGCGCGCGAAGCCTTTCGGGCGTCGCAGGCCGCCGCCGACGCGCTCTCGCGCTATCCCGATCCGGGCGCCAACGTGCTGCGCGCGGCGATCGCGGCGAAGTTCGGGCTCGATCCGGCGCGCGTCATCTGCGGCAACGGGTCGGACGAACTGCTTCACCTCGCGGCGGGCGTCTATGCCGGCGAAGGCGACGAAATCCTGTATGTCCGCTACGGGTTCTCGGTATACGAGATCGCGGCCCGGCGGGTTGGCGCGGTGCCGGTCGAAGCCGACGATCGCGACTATGCGACCGATGTCGATGCGCTGCTCGCCGCGGTGACCGACAAGACCCGCGTCGTCTATCTCGCCAATCCGAACAATCCGACCGGGACGCTCGCGACGAAGGAAGAGGTCGCGCGTATCCACGCCGGCCTGCCCGGCGACGTGCTGTTCGTGATCGATCAGGCTTATGCCGAATATCTGGAGGCCGATCAGGATGATGGCGGCCTCGAACTGGCGAAAAATGCGCCCAATGTGTTCGTCACGCGCACCTTTTCGAAGATCCACGGGCTGGCGGCCGAGCGGATCGGCTGGGGCTATGCGAGCGCCGAAGTGATTTCGGCGCTGCACCGTATCCGCCTGCCCTTCAACGTCACGCGCGCCGGACAGGCGGCGGCGGTCGCGGCGCTGGCCGATGATGATTTCGTCGCGCGCAGCCGCGCGCATAATGCGAAATGGCGCGCCTGGCTGGCGGGCGAGATCGAAAGCCTGGGTAACCACGGGCTGCGTATCGTCCCGTCGGCGACCAATTTCCTGCTCGTGCTGTTCGAAGGCGCGATCAGTGCCGAGACGGTCTACAACCGGCTGATGGAGGCGGGCTATATCGTCCGCTGGCTGCCCGGACAGGGCATCCCGCAGGCGCTGCGCATGACGATCGGCACCGAAGACGAGACGCGCGGGCTTGCTGCGGCGATCCGCGCCGCGCTCGCCGCGGGCTGACCGGCATGGCGCACGCGATCGGGCGGGTTGCGATCGTCGGGCTGGGCCTGATCGGCTCGTCGGTGGCGCGCGCAATCAAGGCGAAGCTGCCCGATGTGGCGGTGACCGGCCATGATGCCGATCCCGATGTCCGCGCCGAAGCGCAGGCGCTCGGCTTTTGCGACGCGGTGAGCGACGATGCGGCGGAGGCGGTAGAGGGCGCCGATCTGGTGATTCTGGCGGTGCCGGTGGGGCGCATGGCCGATGCCGCCGCGGCGGTCGCGCCGGGCCTGTCCGCGCATGCGATCATTTCGGACGTCGGATCGTCGAAGGCAGGGGTGGGCGCCGCGCTGCGCGCCGCATTGCCCGGCCATGTCGTCGTGCCCGCCCATCCCGTCGCGGGGACCGAGAACAGCGGCCCGGCCGCAGGCTTTGCTACGCTGTTCGACGGGCGCTGGTGCATTGTCACCCCGGCGCCGGACGCGCCCGCCGATGCGGTCGCCGCGGTGACGGGACTGTGGCAGGCGCTCGGCGCGAAGGTCGAGACGATGGACGCGGCGCATCACGACATGGTGCTGGCGGTGACAAGCCATCTGCCGCACCTGATCGCCTATACGATCGTCGGCACCGCCAGCGAGCTGGAGGAAGTGACCGAGAGCGAGGTCATCAAATATTCGGCGGGCGGTTTTCGCGATTTCACGCGCATCGCGGCGAGTGACCCGGTGATGTGGCGCGACGTGTTCCTTGCGAACCGCGACGCGGTGCTCGCGACGCTGCAGCGCTTCAACGAGGATCTGACGGCGCTCCAGCAGGCGATCCGCCGCGGCGACGGTGACCGGCTCGAAGACTGGTTCACGCGGACGCGGGCGATTCGCCGTTCGATCATCGAGCAGGGTCAGGACGATGCGGCCCCCGATTTCGGGCGCAAACACTGACCACTGCCCCCGTCCCCGCGAAGGCGGGGGCGACGACTGTTATTCCTATTACTCGGCTGGCTTTTCCAGCAGGGCTTCGGGCGGGTTGAGCGCGTTGATCGCGCGCCAGACGCGCTCTTCGGCTTCCTCGCGCGGCAGGCCGGCGGGGATGGTTTCGCCGATGCGATAGGTGATGGTACCCGGCCATTTGACCCAGCGGTGCGGTGGATAGGCGATGCCGCTGTTGACCGCGACGGGGATCACGGGGACGCCCAGCATGCGATAAATGCCCGCGAAGCCCGACCGGAGCGGCGGTGCCTTGCCGTGCGGCACGCGCGTCCCTTCAGCGAACAGCACGAGCGGGCGGCCGATCGCAAGCGCCGCCTTCGCCGCGTTCAGCATCGCGCGCATCGCCTTGCCGCCGCCGTCGCGATCGACCGGGATCAGCCCGTAAAAGCGCGCCGCCTGTCCCCAGACCGGTATCGAGAATAATTGTTCCTTGGCGAAGACCGCCGGCCATTTGAACAGCATCGGCTGTTCGATCGTCTCGAACGCCCCCTCATGCTTGAAGACATAGAGGACGGGGATGTCGGGCATCGCGCCCTCGACGATCACCCGGTGCCCCAGGATGAAGCGGCAGATCAGCCGGTGGAACTTCGCCCAGGCGCGCACGAACCCGCGCGTCGCATGGTGCGAGATCGGCAGCGTCACGACCGCGCCGATCGAGCAGATGCTGCTCATCAGGACGAAGGCGATCCAGAACAGGATCGAACGCACGAGGGCGATGGCATAGCTCACAGTCCGAGCAGGCCGCCCGCCAGACCGGCCAGATATTTGTGATATTCGCGGAACAGCGTCGAAAAGCTGGGCTGGCTGCGCACCGCGTCGGGAAGAATCGTCACCTTCTTGTCCATCGCGCGGCCGAGTTCATATTCGGCGCGGCGCATGTGCCAGTCGGTCGTGACGAGCCGGATGCTCTTGTAGTTGCGCCGCGCAACCCAGCTTGCGACCTCGGTCGCGTTCGAGCGCGTATCTTCGGCTTCAAAGCCCAGCGCGACGCAGCAATCGAACAGCTTTTGCGGCCGTTTATATTCGGCGGCGAGTTCCTTCGGCTTCACTTCGCGCGCGACGCCGCTGATCAGCAGCCGCTTGGCGCGCCCCGCCTCGAGCAGTTCCAGCCCGCGGTCGATCCGGCCGGGGCCGCCGGTCAGCACGACGATCGCGTCGGTCGTCTGGTCGCCCGCGGGCAGCGGCAAGAGCAGCGCGAACCACGCGAAGCCCAGCACCCAGGCCAGGAACAGGAGAGAGATCAGCCGTTTGATCATAAAATCTTCTTGAGCGCGGCGAGCAGGGTCTGCCGCGCCGTCAGTGCCGCGAGCGCGATAGCCAATAGCGGCAGCGCCAGCAAGAGCGCCCAGCCCATCGGCCCGAGCGACGCGGTCGCGGCAAGCCCCGATGTCACGCCCGACCATTGCCAGCCGATCAGCAACAGGATGGCGGCGGCCACCGCGGTACCGAGCGCGACGCCATAGGCGGTGTCGATCGTGATACGGCGCTGGAACAGGCGGGCGATCTGCTGGTCGGTGGCGCCGATCAGGTGCAGCATCTCGATCGTTGCATAATGGGTGCCCAGCGCGGCGCGTGCCGTCATGATGACCACCGCGGCGCTGGCAAGCGTCATCAGGATGACGAGCCCCCCCGCGACCCAGGCGAGCGAGCGGATCAGCCGCGCGACGGGCCCGAGCCAGTCGGCATGCGGAATGACGCGCGCGCCCGGTGCCTCGCGCGCGACGAGCGCGCGCAGCTGGCCCATATGGCCCGAGCGATCCTCACCGACGAAATCGACATCGACCAGCGCGGGCATCGGCAGCGAGCGCAGCACTGGGTCGTCGCCGTCGGCGGTGCCGAACCATTGGCCGAGCGTCGCCTGCAACTCGGCCGGATCGACCGCGCGCGCCGATCGCACGAAAGGTTGGGCGGCGGCGGCACGGCGCAGCGCCGCCGCCTGCTGTGCGCGCAGCACGGGATTGGCGGTAACGATCTGTACCGTGACGCGCCCCGCGATCGCCTCGCCGATCGCATCCGCCGACCGCGCAAGGCCGACGCCGCCCGCAGCGGCGAGCAGGGTGAGCATCATCAGGATCGCAATGACCCATGGCGTCGGGCCCGACAGGCGGTGATCGGGAAGCAGGCGGCGATGCTGGACGGGAACGCGCGCGAAGATCATCGGCCTTCCATCCTAGGCACGGTTCGGCGGATAGCGCAGCGCGCCGGTGGGATCGGACAGCCGCCCCTTTTCGAGCCGCATCATCTGGGCATTGTCGATGCGGCTGATCAGATGGATGTCGTGGGTCGCGACGACAACCGTGGTGCCGAGGCGGTTGAGCGCCTCGAACAAGCCCAGCAGGCGCATCGCCATCTCGGGATCGACGTTACCCGTCGGCTCGTCGGCGACGAGCAGTTGCGGGCGGGCGATGACCGCGCGCGCGATCGCGACCCGCTGTTGCTCGCCGCCCGACAGCGTCGGCGGAAAGGCGTGCGCGCGTTCGCTCAGCCCGATCCAGCTCAGCATCTCGCCCACCGGGCCCGACAGATCCTCCTCGCTGACCCCGGCGATGCGCAGCGGCAGCGCGATATTGTCGCGCGCGCTCAAATGGGGGATCAGCCGGAAGTCCTGGAACACGACGCCGATGCGGCGGCGAAAGCCGGGCAGGCGCTGGCGCGGCATCGTCCCCAGATCCTCGCCGAACAGGCGCACGATGCCGCGGCTCGGCCGCTGCGCGAGGTAAAGCATCTTGAGCAGCGAGGTCTTGCCCGCGCCCGACGCGCCGGTCAGGAAATAGAAGCTGCCCGGCTGAAGGTTGAAACTGATGTCGGACAATGTCTCGGCATCGGGCCCGTAACGCAGGCCGACGCCGTCGAATTCGACCATTGCGCCGCCGGGTCGGCCGGGGGCGGTCGCCGTCATGACGCCACCATCGCGTGCCGCGATGCGCCTTGGTGCCGGTCGAAAAGGGGCGCCCCGCCGCTCATGTCGCTGCCTGTCGCACGGCTGTTTCGCGAGGACAAGCGCCAAGCGTCGGCTTTTCGACCGGCGCCCGCCATGCCTTGCCGGCACACCCGGCGCACGCGGCGCTTGCAACACCGCGAATCAGCGTGTTTAGAGAGACCCCATGATCCTGTCCTGCCCGTCCTGCCATACGCGCTATGTCGTCCCCGACACGGCGATCGGACCCAATGGCCGAACGGTGCGCTGTGCCAGTTGCCGTCATAGCTGGTTCCAGGAACCCGCTGCAGCGGCCCCGGCGGCGCCCGTGCCTGCAGCGCCGCCGGACCCGGAGCCGGTTTCGGCGCCCGAGCCCGCGCCGTCCGCCCCCTCGTCTGTATCCGCCGCGCCCGCAGTCGATCGCGAACCGGCCGCGCCGCCCATGGTCGAAGAGTCCGCGCCGCCGCCGCCGCAGGCCTTTGCGGTGCCCGAGGCCGAGCCGCGCGTCATTACGGCCAGCGAGGCCGAGCCGCCGCTGCCCTTCCGCCGCGCCCGGCGCAATCCCGCCAAGCGCTGGACGATGATCGCCGCTGCCGCCGCGCTGCTGATGATCGGCGCGACCGGGGCGTTGTACTGGTTCGGCCTGCCGGGCTGGGCGCAGGGTTTGGGCATTCCGGGGATGGCCGACGAACCCGATCTGGTGATCGAGCTTCCGCCCAATCAGGATCACCGCGAATTGCCCGACGGCACCATCTATTTCGCGGCGAGCGGGGTCATCATCAACCCGACCGATCGCGAACAGCGCGTGCCGCCGATCCTCGCCGAACTGCGCGATGCGCAGGGAACGATCGTCTATAGCTGGACGATCAAGCCGCCGGTACGGATGCTGCCGCCCAACGAAAAGGTCAATTTCAGCGAGGCGAAGCTCGATATTCCGCGCCGCGCCACGCAATTGACCGTCAGCTGGGCGCTCCCGAAGGGCTGAGCCTCAACTGCGCCGATGTGACGTCACGGCGTCACAGGCTGACGGCGGCGGCAAGCGATAGCAGAAAGCTGGTCAGCGTCGCGACGATGATCGGCGCGAAGCTGCGCCATCCCTGATCGAGCAGCAGCGCAAGCCGCGCCTTCATCGCCGTCGCGACGATCGCGAGCAATAGCAGCGCCTGCGCCCCGGTTGCTGCCGCGCCCTGCACCGGCTTCGGAATCGCGACGATCGAATTGATCGCGGCGATCAGCAGAAAGCCGGTGATGAACCAGGGCAGGCGCAGCGGGATCGTGCGCTTTCCCGCGGGCGCGTCGCCCGCGCGGCCGAGCCACATCGCGACGAGCATCAGCATCGGGGCGAGCAGCGCGACCCGCGTCAGCTTGACGATCGTCGCGACCTCGCCCGCCTGCGGCGAGAAAGAAAAGCCGCCGCCGATCGCCTGCGCGACGTCATGGATCGACGCGCCGATCAGAAAGCCCGCCTGCGTGTCGGTCAGGCCGATTTCGGCGGCGAGAATGGGATAGAGCGACATGGCCAGCGCGCTCGCGACCGTGATGCCGACCAGCGTCAGCGTGAAGCGCGCCTGATCGACGCGCTTGTCGCCGATCAGCGAATAGAGCGCGAGCGCCGCCGAAGCGCCGCAGATCGCGGTCGCGCCGCCCGCGAGCAGCGCGGCGTGACTGTCCTGCCGGAACAGCCGCGCGCTCGCGACGGTGATCAGGATGACCGCGAGCATGATGACGACGAGCAGCGCAAAGGGAAGCGGACCCAGTTCGACGAGCTGTTCGGCGGTAATCCGGGCGCCGACGAGGACGATGCCGATCCGCAGCGCGGTCTGCGACATCAGGTCGAGCCCGGCGTGGGTGCGCTTGTCCTGCGACAGAAAACTCATCGCGAGGCCGATGAGCAGCCCCATCAGAACAAGCGGGGCGCCATAATGATCGGCGAGCCACGCAGCGGCGAGCGCCGCGATCGCGGTCGCAAAGGCGCCGGGGAAATAATCGTGCCACCGCCGCGCGGCCGGCGGCGTCGTTTCGAGTTGCAGTTCGCCATAAAGATCGGCGGCCATCGGCCGGCCCTGGTTCGTATCCGCCATCACCGTCCCCGCAGCGGCCGCCGCATCGCGACCCCGACGCCGCTTCGCATATCCGCGCCGCGCGGTCGATAGGCCATTGCTGGCAAGCGAAGCTCTTGCTAGAGGCCGCGCTCTACCGGCACCCGTAGCTCAGCTGGATAGAGCGCTGCCCTCCGAAGGCAGAGGTCACAGGTTCGAATCCTGTCGGGTGCGCCAGCTTTCTCCAAGACCATGACCTCGACGAGCGTTTGCGTCGGCGCGCTGGACGCCCGCGCATTTTTTGGTCATGCTTGGCGACATCGGCCAAATGGGAGAGCGATGATGAAATTCCGGGGCATGACGGAAATCGCGCTGGGTGTCGGGCTGCTCTTGGCTGCCGCGCCTCTGCAGGGCTTCGCGGCGCTCAAGCCCGGCGTGAAGGCGCCCGATTTCACGCTGGATGCGGCACAGGGCGGGAAGCCCTTCAGCCTGTCGCTGAAGCAGGCGTTGAAGCAGGGTCCGGTCGTCCTCTATTTCTTTCCCGCGGCTTTCACGCCCGGCTGCACGATCGAGGCGCATCTTTTTGCCGAATCGACCGACGATTTCAAAAAGTTGGGCGCGCGCGTCATCGGGGTCACCGCGGGCAATATCGACCGCGTCGCCGAATTTTCGCGGTCGGAATGCCGCGACAAATTTGCCGTGGCGGCCGATCCGGGCGCGAAGGTCGCCGCCAAATATGACACGACGATGCGCACGGCGGACAACCGGATTCTCTCCGAACGCACATCCTATGTGATCGCGCCGAACGGGACGATCCTGCTCAGCTACACCGACAGCAAGCCGCAGGCGCATATCGAGAAGACGATGGCGGCGGTGCGGGCATGGAAGGCGCGGAAGCGCTGATCGCCGCCGCGTGCTCGCGCGATCCGCAAGAGATATGTTGACGACAGCGCGGTCATCGTGGCACTCGGACGCCGCATCGCGAGGGCAACTGCAAAACGCGTTTTAAAACAGCGCGGCAGGCAGGGGCCAAGTCGTTGAAATGCGGGTGTAGCTCAATGGTAGAGCAGAAGCTTCCCAAGCTGAAATTCCCTAAGGTTTTCTGCGGCTTTCCCTGTAAAAAGCGCCAAAATTCACGCTAACGATTTCAATGGCTTACTGAGGCCCTGTAAAAATTGGGCCAGCTGGATCGTGGCGCTATTTCCCTATCGGCAACGATTTCCCGCTTTGCCCGAGCAAACAGTGATTTGCTAACTTGAGCGAAACATTGGAGCAGCTAATATGCCCAAGTGACTGAGGGGGGATCTTCGAACTTTGCCTTTCTAGAGGCCGCTGACGATCGCCTGTTTCGTCTTGCCACGCTAGCTGAGCGTTACGTTTTCGATGACGCCCCGGCAGCGCTCACCAAGCTTCGATCCTTCGCAGAGATGATGGCGAAAGAAATAGCGGCAACACACGCACTGTTGCCGCCGGGTTCCCCATCGTTTGACGATGTACTTTCACAATTGCGAAGGCGGTCGCTTCTGCCTCAACAGATCGGCGACATTTTCCATCTGCTCCGGCGGCACGGTAACAAGGCGGTACATGAGGATGCCGGCACGCCTGGCGAGGCCCTCACAGCGCTGAAACTAGCTCGCAATCTCGCCATATGGTTTCATGAGGCCTACAATAATCAGCCAGGTTTCCGCGCGGGGCCGTTTGTTCCGCCCGCCTCGCCTCAGAACATCTCCGAAGAATTGCAAATCGAACTCGCCGAGTTGCGGGCACAGGTCAAGGCAAGTCGCGATGCAGAGGCGGAAGCGCGCCTCGCAGCGAGCGACGCCGAGGCCGCGCGGCGCGAGGCGATGGAGAATGCCGATCAGCGCGAGCAGGAACGCGTCTTCTGGGAAGCTTACGCGGCGGAAACCGAAGCCAAGGCGACCGCTGCCGAGCAAGAACTCGCGGCTATCCAGAAGCAGGCCGAGGAGTCGGCACCTGTGCAACTAGACCTCCTCGCATCGATGGCGGCAACGGCGGCCGATTCAATCGAACTGGACGAAAAATCGACGCGCGTCCTGATCGACGAGCAACTTCGCAATGCGGGCTGGGAGGTCGATAGTGCGCGCCTGCGATATGCGCGCGGTGCTCGACCGGAATTTGGTCGCAATATAGCGATCGCCGAATGGCCGACGAAGAGTGGTCCCGTGGACTACGCACTTTTTGTGGACGGTTCCTGTGTAGGAGTAATCGAAGCGAAGCGGGGCACGACCGATGTACCTGGGCGATTGAGCCAGGCACAGCGTTATGCTCGAGATATAGACTTGGATATCGATGCCGTTCCGCCCGGCGGTCCATGGCTCGATGGCGACCAGCGGTTCCGCGTGCCATTCGTCTTTGCGACGAACGGACGCCCCTATGTAAAGCAGCTCGCCGTCAAATCAGGTATCTGGTTCTGGAACGCGCGAACGAAAGAGGCGCCGCGTGCTCTTACCGAATGGTTTTCGCCCCGCGATCTAGCAGATCGGCTGGAGCAGGAAGTGGGCGAGCCGCTCGCCGCCGTGGCAGAACGCGAAGTCGGAGTCTCGGGTTTGCGGCCCTACCAGGAGCAGGCCGTTGAGGCCGTATCCGGCGCGATCGACCAAGGGCAACGCGCAATCTTGCTCGCAATGGCGACTGGCACTGGTAAGACACGGCTTGCTATTGCACTGATGTACGAACTCCTCCGCGCGAAACGATTCCGGCGCATCCTCTTCCTGGTCGATCGAAACGCACTCGGCCGCCAGACGCTCGACGCGATGTCGACGACCGACACCTCGGGGTTCCTGAAATTCGACCAGGTCTTTCCCGTTGCCGACCTATCAACGAAATTCCCCGAAGCGACGACGCGGGTGCAGGTCGCGACGGTGCAGGCCATGGTCCGCCGCTTGTTCGACGAAAGCGATGACGAGCGTCCGACGCCTGGCACCTACGACTTGATCATCGTCGACGAGGCGCATCGCGGCTATACGCTTGACGCTGAATTGCGCGAGGATGATCTGGAGTTTCGCAGCCTCGACGATTATCTCTCCGCCTATCGCCGCGTGCTTGATTATTTCGACGCGACGACGGTCGCTCTGACCGCGACCCCCGCTCTTCACACGCGCGAGATTTTCGGGCGGCCAGTCTTTTCCTATGGCTATCGTCAGGCCGTCATCGACGGGCATCTGATCGACCATCGTCCGCCGCGCCGGATCACCACGGCGCTCAGCCAGACCGGCATTGTCTTCGAACAAGGCGAAGAGGTTTCGATTGTCGATCCAAGGACTGGACAACTCGACCTGTTCAACCTGGAGGATCAGGTCGATTTCGAAGTCGCTGACTTCAACAAGAAGGTTTACACCGAGGCGTTCAACAAGGCGGTGGCACAGGCGGTCGCGGCCGAATGCTCACCCGATCAGCCGGGCAAGACTTTGCTCTTCGCCGCCCGCGACGATCATGCCGACATCCTCGTCAAAGCACTGCGCGAGGCGCTGGAAGAGGAGTACGGGCCGCAGCCGCACGACATGGTCCAGAAGATCACGGGAAGCGTCGACAAGCCGCTAGATGCGATCAAGGCTTTCAAGAACGACCCCCGGCCTAAATATGTCGTGACGGTCGACCTGCTGACCACCGGCATCGACGTGCCGTCGATCACCAACCTGGTCTTCGTTCGCCGCGTGAACAGCCGCATTCTCTATGACCAGATGATCGGCCGCGCGACGCGCCGCTGCGACGAGATCGGCAAGGCGTATTTCCGTATCTTCGACGCCGTCGATATCTACGCAAATCTGCAGGACTTCACCGATATGCGCCCGGTCGTCGTCGACCCCGCGTTGAGCTTTGTCGACCTAGTAGGTGACCTCGAACGTGCGCCGACCGACGCGGACCGAGCCCTCGTTCGTGACCAGATCATCGTCAAACTGCGCCAACGGCTGAAGCGGCTGGACGAGGAGAAGCGCGAGGCGATGGCGCAGGTGCTGGGCGAGCTGTCCGCATTGCCCGACCGGTTGAAGGATGCTGAGCCAGCAGAAACCCTAGACCTGTTCCGCCAACACCCGTCGCTTGTGACGCTTCTCGATACGCCCGACCGGCGTAAGGGCGACGGCATGTTCGTGTCCGAGCACGATGACGAGCTGCTGTCGGTCGAGGATGATTATGGCGAGAAAGCCTCGCCCGCCGACTATATCTCGGGGTTCGAGGCGTTCGTTCGCGCCAATATGAACGCAGTGCCGGCGTTGATCGCCGCAACGCAGCGCCCGCGAGACCTGACGCGGGCCGAACTCAAGGAGATAGCGCTGCTGCTTGATGCCGAGGGCTATTCGGAGGCCCGCCTTCGCCGCGCCTATGGGACCGCGCGTAACGCCGATATTGCGGCGCATATCATCGGTTTTGTACGGCAAGCAGCGCTCGGCGATCCGCTAGTGCCCTATGAGACGCGCGTCGAGAATGGCGTGCAGGCGATCCTTGCAAGCCGCGACTGGACGCAGGGGCAGCGCCGCTGGCTTCAGCGCATCGGCCGCGCACTGAAGGATCAGCCGGTCGGCGATCCTGCGCTGCTGTCCGACCCGCTGTTTGCGCAGAACGGCGGCTTCCCTGTAATCGACCGCGAATTCGATCACAAACTCGGCGAAGTGCTGATGGACCTCAACGCCGCGATCTGGGATAGCGGCGCCGCCGCATAAGGAGTGACAAGTTGAATCCCGCCAGCGACCTCGTGAACAAGCTGTGGCGCCTGTGCGCGCTGCTGCGCAAAGATGGTATTACCTATCAACAGTATGTCACTGAGTTGACCTATTTGCTGTTTCTGAAAATGGCGTCCGAGCAAAAGGACGAGAGCCGGATTCCGGAGCAATATCGCTGGCGCGCGATCACCGCGGCGAACGAGGCCGAGGTATTGCAGGTTTACCGTCAGGCACTCGTCGACCTCGGCAATCCCGACAAGGTGAGCGACCGGTCGGTCGTCGCTATCTTCCAGAACGCCACGACCGTCGTCCGCGAACCCGCAACCTTGCGCAAGCTGATCGACGCGATCGACGGCCTGCACTGGTTCAGCGACGAGCGCGATGCGTTCGGCGATGCCTATGAAGGCCTGCTTCAGAAAATGGCGGAGGAGACCAAGCGCGGCGCCGGGCAATATTTCACCCCGCGCGTGCTGATCGACGTGATGGTCGACCTGATGCAGCCGCAGCCGGGCGAAGTGATCCAGGATCCAGCGGCGGGAACCGGCGGCTTCCTGATCGCTGCGGATCGCTATATGCGTGCTCGAACCGACGACTATCACGAACTTCTGGACCATTCTCGCAGGGTGGCCTTCCAGCTGAGGGAGGCGATCCGCGGCATCGAAAATGTGCCAGATACTTTCCGTCTGCTTTTGATGAACCTTCATCTTCACAAAATCGATCCCGATCATCTCGACCTGGGCGATACGCTGTCGCCCAAGGGCAGCGAAGCGCGGTTCAAGAATGCCGACCTGATCCTGACGAACCCGCCTTTCGGCCCCGCGGGTGGGCCGCCGACGCGCGACGACCTGACGATCACCGATCGCGTCTCCTCCTATCAGCTGCCGTTCGTCGAACATGTCGTCCGCGCGCTGCGGCTGGGCGGCCGCGCAGCTGTGGTGGTGCCGGACAATGTGCTGTTCGACGAGGGGCGCGGCAAGGCGCTGCGCCAGCGGCTGATGAGCTGGTGCGACCTGCACACCATCCTGCGCCTGCCGACCGGCATCTTCTATGCGCAGGGCGTGAAGACCAATGTGCTGTTCTTTACCCGCGCCGACGAGGAAGCCCCGACGAAGGACGCGACCGAGGCGGTGTGGATCTACGACATGCGTTCGGACGTACCCGCCTATGGCAAGACCAACCCGATCCGCCCCGCCGACTTTGCCGAGTTCGTCAAGGCGTTCGGCGACGATCCGCTGGGTCGCGCCGACCGCACCGACACGGGCGAGCAAGGCCGCTTCCGCCGCTTCACCCGCGACGAGATCGCCGCGCGCGGCGACAATCTGGACATCCACTGGCTGAAGGACACGGGCGACGAGGCCGAGGACGGGCTCGATACCCCCGAGGACATCGCCGCTGCGATCGAGGGACATTTGAAGCTGGCGCTGGAGGAAATCGGCGCGCTTGTCGCGGAGCTGGGCGGTGACGCGGATGCGCCGGAACTGGCGGAGGCTGCGGAGTGACGTTGCCGGAGGGATGGGTTGAGACGACTATTGGCGAGGTGGTCCAGCCGATCGAAACCGCAAATCCCGCGGGCAAACCGGATCACACTTTTCGATATGTCGATATCGGCTCGATCGATAACCGCTTGCTCGCCATCACCGAGCCAAAGGAAATTCTCGGTCGAGATGCGCCTTCACGTGCGCGTCGGCGCATACGCCGTGGCGATATCCTCTTCTCGACGGTGCGGCCCTATCTGAAGAACATCGCACAAGTTCCGGCAGCATTGGATGGCGAGTTTACATCCACGGGGGTCTGCGTGCTGCGCGGCCAAGAAGGCGTTGAAAGCGGATTTCTCTTCCGACGCGTTGCGTCGCAAGACTTCATTGACGCGATGACGCTTGCGTCCGACGGAACTATGTATCCGGCTATCGCTGACAAGGATGTTTTCGCGGGCGCAATTTCTCTTCCGCCAAAAGCCGAACAGCGCCGCATCGTCGCGAAGCTGGACGCACTGACCGCCCGCCTCGCCCGTGCGCGGGCGGAACTGGATCGGGTGCCGGTGCTGGTGGAGCGCGAGCACCTCGCGCTCCTCCGCGCGGGCATCACTGGCTCGCTGACGGCAGAATGGCGTGAGGCTTCGGACGTTGAACCGATTGCGGAAACACTCCAACATATCCCCGCGCCTCAACAGGGACGGGGCGGGCGCGAGGCAACCGACAAGGTTATTCCTGGCACCGCGGGGATCGCGGTAAATGATCCCGGCACACCTCTTCCGCCCGGTTGGGCGTGGGTGTCGCTCCTTCGTGTGGCGAAGCAGGAAACAGGGCACACGCCCAGCCGGTCCAAGCCGGAATACTGGGATGGCGGTGTGCCGTGGATCGGCATTCGGGACGCTGGCGCTCACCATGGCCGTGTCATTGAAACGACCATGCAGACCATTTCCGAAGCGGGGTTGGCGAACTCGTCGGCGCGGTTGCTTCCTGCTGAAACGGTCTGTCTCTCGCGAACGGCATCGGTCGGCTACGTCACCATGATGAAGGGCTCCATGGCTACCAGCCAGGATTTCGCGACGTGGACTTGCACCGAAGCTCTGCTCCCAGAATATCTACTCTACGCGCTGATGGCCGAGGGCGACGACATTCAGCGGTTCGGCATGGGCTCGACCCATACGACGATCTATTTCCCGGAAATCCGCGCGTTCCACATCGCGCTTCCACCGGTGGAGGAGCAACGCGAGATCGTCTCCCGGCTCAAGACGGCACTCACCCGCGCCGACCGCATGGAGGCCGAAGGCGCCCGCGCCCGCGCGCTGATCGACCGGCTGGAGGCCGCGATCCTTGCTAAAGCGTTTCGCGGCGAACTGGTGCCGCAGGACCCCAATGACGAACCCGCCAGCGTCCTGCTTGACCGCATCCGCGCTGAGCGCGCCGCCGCCCCCAAGGCGAAGCGCGGACGAAGACCAAAGGCTGGCTGACCGGAAAATGGGGGAGAAAACGTGAACGAAACGGGTTTCCGCACCTGGCTCGAGGCGAATTACGGGGCAAACACGGTTGCGACCAAGCTTTCGGAAGCTCGGCAACTGGCGAAGGCTTATGGCGATCTGGATGTGCTCTACGACGAGGACGGGCTGGCCTCGGTAATGGAAAGCCTGCGCTATTCCGCTGCGGACAAGGCGGAGAACCGCCCCAATCCGTCCAAGGTTCCGCTAACTAGCGATCTGTATCGCGATCTCAGCAATCTGCGGACGACTGTCAATTACTACAGAAACTATCGTGGCGGCAAAACGAGCGGGTCTGGGGAAGGTGGCGTGATGACCAACGACGAAATCCTGCAACGATTTAGCGGCAAGCCCGGCTTCAATGAGTGGTGCGCTGGCTGGTCGGCGCCCGATCGTGCTGCATTTTTCCGCGTGGCGCGAGCGCTGCACGATGCGGGTGTTGACTGGTATCATGTCAATCTCGAACGTCAGGTTCGCTGCGGCCGGAAAAAGAAGAACGCCCTCGACGCCAATGAGGTCTTCATGGTGATCTCGACGATTAAGGGAAGCTGCTGGGTCCGCAAAGCGCCCGATCGGGCAGCGCTCGGGCTGCCCGAGGTTGGGGTTTCGCTTGCCCAATTCGCCGATGCCATCGAGGCGCACCCTGAAACGCTGGATCGGTTCGTCGGCGGCACGGCGTACTGGCCCGACGAACTGTCGCCTGACACGGCAACTGAAGACGAAGAAGACAGTTCCGAGCCATCGGCTCCGACAATGATCGAGCCGACCAACCTTATCCTGTACGGCCCGCCCGGCACCGGCAAAACCTATGCGACCGCGGCGGAAGCCGTCAGGCTATGCGGCGAAGTCGTGCCGGACGATCGCGATCAGTTGATGCGACTCTATCGGTCGCTGCACCAGAAAGGGCGGATCGCATTTGTCACCTTTCACCAGAATTTCAGTTACGAAGATTTCGTGGAAGGATTGCGTCCGGTCACGTCATCGGTGGGTGAGGATGCCAACCAAAGTGCAGGTTTCAGCCTCCAGCCCCAGGACGGCATCTTCAAACTGATCGCCGATCTTGCCGCAAGCAATCGAGGAAAAGCAGTCGGCGACACCCCCACCATCGATCGCAACCGGAAAATTTTCAAGATGTCGCTTGGACGCAGCTGGGCGTCGGAAGATGACGCGATCTATCAGGATGCGATCCGCGGCGGCTATGTTGTGCTCGGCTGGGGCGGCGAGGTGGATTGGTCCGATCCGCGTTATGACGCGTGGGAAGCGATCAAGGAACGATGGCGGCAGGACCATCCCGACGCGAGCGGCAACGACCCAAATATGTCGCAGATGTACACGTTCCGCATTGGCATGCAGATCGGTTCGCTAGTCGTAATTTCGGACGGCAACCGCAAGTTTCGCGCCGTTGGCGAGATCACCGGCCCCTATCAATTCGTGCCGGGCCCTAACGGCGAATATAATCATCGACGCGCGGTGCGATGGCTTTGGCACAGCGATGAAAGTCTGCCGCGCGAGCTGATTTACGAAAAGGAGCTGAGTCAGGTTTCCGCCTATCAAATGAACAGTCGGCACGTGAACTGGGACGGGCTGGAACAGATTGTGGCCGGCGGTGACGATGCAAAAGCCCGTGGTGCGCCCGAACCGTTCGTTCTGATCATCGACGAGATCAATCGCGCCAATATCTCCAAGGTGTTCGGCGAGTTGATCACGCTCATCGAAACGGACAAGCGTCTCGGCATGCTCAACGCGCTCACCGTCCGCCTGCCTTATTCAAAGCAGGAGTTCGGCGTACCGGCCAACCTTCATATTATCGGCACGATGAACACCGCCGACCGTTCGATTGCGCAGCTCGACACAGCGTTGCGTCGGCGTTTCGACTTTCGTGAACTGGCGCCCGACGTTCGCAAGGTCCCAGAAAAGGTAGGCGATATACCGCTGCGCCGCGTGCTTGAAGTGATCAACGACCGCATCGAATATCTTGTCGACCGCGAGCACCGCATCGGTCATGCTTTTTTCTTGGGTCAGGGCGGGCGTGACCGCGAAGCCATTGATACGACGATGCGCAACAAGGTCATCCCCCTGCTTCAGGAATATTTCTTCGAGGACTGGTCTCGTGTTGCCTCCGTGCTCGGTGAACGGCCCGGTAAGGGTGGCGCTTTCCTCGAATGCCGTAAGCTGCGCGATCCGACCGGCAGTGGGAACGAGGACCGCGAAAGCTGGAGCGTGCTGCCTCGCTTCGCCTCCGATGCCTACGACCGTTTGATTGGCAAGGCGCCGGCGGCAACGGATCTCTCCAATGACGAGGCCTCCGAATGACGCATCGCACGGTCCACGAGTGGGGCCGTGTCGCGGTGGGTGACGTTGGTTTCACCCGCGGCCAAGCCGATGCCCTGCTCGCTGCTGCGCGCGCCCATCCGTTCGGCGGCACCGATGGCACCGACATATTGTGCGACCATCATCGCCACCTGCGCGCGCGCCAGATGGTCGGGGTGATCGCGGCGCGTGGGACCAGTCTCGAAATCCTGCCCAAGGTCGATCCGACCACTCCCGACGATACGCCCGCGACCGTCCGCGGCCGTTTGATGCATATGCTCAATGTCGTACTGGGACTCGACATTTCGACGGGTGAGGCGTCGGCGATGTCTCACAGCGCCGACAGCTTGCTCGACCTCTTTATCGCCTTGTTTGCCGATCGGCTGCTTGCCGAGGTGCGGCACGGGTTGCCAAGGCAGTATCAGAGCTTCGACGAAGATCTACGCGCACTGCGGGGGCGCTTGGACCCGGTACGACAGTTTACCGTCCACGCCGTTCGGCCCGATCGGCTCGCTTGCCGGTTCGACGCATTGTCGGTCGACATACCGCTAATGCAGATCATGAAGGCGTGTGTGCTGTTTGTTTCGCGGCACACGCGATCAATGGCGACGCAGCGCAAGCTAGCCGAACTTCGATTTTTGTTCGACGAGGTGCGAGCAGTGACGCCGGGCGCGCTGCCGTGGAAACAGGTTCGCGTCGACCGTTCGAGCCGTCGGTGGAACACCTTGCTGGAGTTCGCCCGGTTACTCCTTGGTCAGCGTTGGCAGGAGACCCATGCCGCGAGCCATGAACCTGAAGGCATTTCGCTGCTCTTTCCCATGAACGATCTGTTCGAAGCCTATGTGGCTGCTCAGCTCCGCCGCGCTCTCGCCGATAGCGGGCTGGATGTCGTGACGCAGGGCGGCCTTCGTTACTGCCTTGGTCCATGGCGAGAAGGCGAGGATACGGTCGGGACCAGCTTTTCAACCCGGCCTGACATATTGGTTCGGCGCGGCGGTAAGGTTGAAATTATCCTCGATACCAAATGGAAGAACCTGACCAACGGCGTCAGCCAGGCCGATGTCTATCAGATGATGGCCTATGCCCGGATCTATCGTTCTCCGCGTCTTGTTCTTCTCTACCCCGCAGTGCCGGGAGAAAGCGGCCGAAAAATTGAGATGCATGGTCTCGCAGAGGGTCGCGAACGGTTGGAGATCGCGACCGTGGCGGTCGAAGCCAGCGAGACCGAATTGCGCGAGGAGCTAAGGCACCTTGTATTTCCCCGCACGCCCGCCTGAAGCCATTCCAGCCCCCTTTAAAGATATCGTCAGCTATTCAGTTCAGACAGACCTCGAAGCTGATGGAAAAGGCTATGCTGGGACCTCACAACGCGATTTGGGACGACGGCGAATGGGTAAGTTGGGCGGAGCTCGACTATCATTACGAGCAGCAGCTACTTCGCGAACAATATCCCCATGCCGACCCTTCGCTGATTCCAATCTTTGAGGATCTGCTCGATACCGCCGAGGAATATCATCGGCTGACGGGCCGACACCTCCAAGTTTACGGCGACATAGGCGAACTCTACGGTGCCATCGCATACGGCATCCGGCTGCACAAAAATTACGCTCAGGGTTCAGACGGGCGGCTCGGGAATGATTTTGTCGAGGTGAAGACCATCACGCCCTTCAAGCAGAGCAACATCGTCACGCTCAACCTTCGGCGTAATTTCAGCAAGGTCCTGATCGTCAAGATCTCCGCCGATTTTGAAGTGTCCGCCCGGATGATCGACCGCAAGGCTCTACCCAAAACCACAAGGGATCACATCCAGCTCGATTGGGGGCAGTTCGATCCAGCGCCAACCGATGCCTAAGAGTGCGCGATGCTGACAGCACCGGAGCAGCCGGATTTCGAAACGCTGCGTGTACCCGTCATCAAGGTGTTTGACGGCGACGGGTTCCTCACGCGCATCTATCATCCGGCGCGCGGCACTGCAGTCGAGGTGGCAATTCGACTAGGATTCATCGATGCACCTGAAATGGATCAACCTGGGGGGCCAGAAGCTCAGGCATTTCTTCAGTCGATCATCGGCGGAAAATCGGTCGACCTCGCCATTCTCACGAAGATGGACACGGGCGGTATTGTCGACCGGCATGGCCGGATCGTTGCCATTCCCTATCTTCCCGTCGCCGAGCAGGATCCTCCCGCAACCAGGCGTCCTTGGGATCTGCGCCTGCCGCGCAATGTGGAACTCGAGATGGTGCTGAATGGATGGGCCTGGGTCCTGGAGCGCTATGATCCCGACGAACGATATTTCGAGGCGCTCGAGGATGCCCAGCGATGCCGTCGCGGCATTTGGGCGCTCGACAGCAATGTCCACCCGTGGGAGCATAAGAAGCAGCGTTACCGGACATCCAAGCCTCGGCGGCAAGGCACAGACAATCAGCCGAGCTTGTTCGCCGGTTCAGAACCCAGTCGCGATTGCCCGACAGGCTGCGGGGGAAAGCTTCTGGATCGGAGCGGACGGTTCGGCCAATTCCTTGGATGTTCCAACTTTCCGACCTGCCGATATTCCTGCAACGGCTAGCAAGGTCCACACGCCATATTGACAATTGGCATTAAATAATCATATATACGCCAATTGTCACAGGAGGCATTGATGGAACTCGTCGCAATCAAGGCTGCGCCGCCGCCGCCCGCGCCGAATTTTTCGGACGCGGAGGTGCAGGCCATGCAGCGCGCCGTGATCCGCCTCTTCGACAATTGGGGCGTCACCGATGCCCAGGCCGCCCTCCTGCTCGGCGACATCGCGGTCCGCACCTATCAGCGCTGGAAGCAAGGTGAATATGGCCGATGGAATGTCGATCTGGCCGCGCGCCTGTCGAACCTGATCGGAATCCATAAGGCGCTCCGCCTGCTCTACACCGAGACCGAGCGGGGCTATCGCTGGATCAAGACGCCCAACCGCGCCTTTGGCGAGCGCTCGGCGCTCGAGGTCATGCTCGGTGGGCAGTTGACCGATCTGATGCGGGTACGGCGCTATCTCGACAGCTATCGTGGAGCTTGGTGACCCGCCTATGCCCGATGCACCGTCGGCTTCAATTGACTGGCCGTCGGCTGTCCGCCTGATCGAAAGCAAATATCCGCCGATCGACCTGTTCGAGGATCTCGCCGATCCCGAAGATTGGGAGTTGCTGGCGGCGGCGGAGGCGAAGACCAATCCTCGGGTTGCCGAAACCATCGGCAATCTCGACCTCGTCCCGGTCGAACGCCGGGTGTCCGGGCCAGGGGCGAGCTATGTGATGGCGCCCTTCACCCATTGCTCTCCTGATCGGCCGGGGCGCTTCCACGATGGACATTTCGGCGCCTATTATGCCGCCAAGACGTTCGAGACGGCGATCGCCGAAGTGACATATCACCAGGCCCAGCGCTTGCTCGACACCCGAGACGAGCCAGGCTGGATCTCGGATATGCGCGAGCTGGTGGGCGCCGTAAAATCCAAGCTCGTGGATATCCGGGCGGATGGCTTCGATGATCTACTGGTGCCTGACGACTATGCGCCATCGCAAGCCTTTGCGCGTCAGCACCGCGATGCCGGCAAGGACGGGGTGGTTTACCCTTCCGTTCGTAATCCCGGCGGCGAATGCATCGCGGCTTTCTGGCCGGATGTCGTGGAAAAGCCGGTGCAAGGGCGTCATTTCCGTTACCATTGGGATGGCGCGCGCGTGGACATGATCCACGAACTTACTCTCGATGGGTCAGGTCAGATATTCCGTCTGAAGGTTTAGCGGCTCGGTGAACCCGCGCGGTAGCTGTCCGACATCACGGTCGAGCGGGTGGCAGATCGTTCGTCAAGGACGCCACGTCACATTTCATGGCCCGGCACAGCCTCACTAGTGCAACGAACGTTAGATTATGCTCGCCGCGTTCGATCCTGCCCACATAGCTGCGATCTAGCCCTGCCTCATTGGCAAGGCCCTCCTGTGACAGGCCTAGCTCGCCTCTGCGCGATCGTATGCGTTTGCCAAGAATGTCGAGATACGGGTCCACTGCCGCACCTCTCGCGAAAGCGGAGTATCAGTCCACGGAGTAAGAATCCCGCTGTTAACCTTTTCCTCCTATCGGCACCTCAGTGAAAGGAGACATGTTCATGACGCGAATTCATCTCATCATCGCGGCTTTCGCCGCGACTGCCGTTGGAGCAAGCCCGGCCTTCTCTGCCCCGCTGAAGGAAGCAGGGCCGTGGGATCTGCTGCTCATCCAGCAAAAATCCCCGGTGACAGCCGTGGCTGGGATCACGCGAGACAAATGCGAAGAAGGTTTACGGCTTGCGGTTCGCGAAGGTCACACGGCCTTCTGCGCTCGTTACATCGACAATGTGAAGGCGCCGACACCGTCGGAGCAGCGCTATAGCGCCTACCTTTATCCTGTTACGACGCCGGCCGAATGCCTCGCTTCCAAGCGGGCGCTTGGGCAGGTGGAATGCATTTATCGCTGAGCAACGGCGTGTAGGTGATGGTCCAGCCGTGGTCGCCTGAGATGCTCCGCTTGGAGCCGCCTTACCTCCCAATCCAACGATCAGGCTTCGAAGGATTTGAGCAAGGGAAACGGAAGAAAGGGACGGCGTAGTGCCGTCCCTTTCCCGCACGCTCTCGATCACGCTCCGGCATTCGGCGCCTCAGGCGGCCATTTCGCAAATCCACTCTGCTTGAATTCGCGCCAGGCCGGGTTCTTGTCGTCGGCGAAGAGGTCGGGACGGATCGGGATAGAATCGCCCTCGGCGTCGACATGAAACGCGCGTTCCCACCGTCCCGGAAGATAGTGGTAGAGGTCGATATCCTCGCCGGAGACGTTGAAGCAGGCACGCCGCGAATTGTGCCAGCTGATCTCGACGGCTCGCCAACCATCGCGCTCGATCGTCCCTTCGCCGACCATGGTCTTCGACTTCGCCATATAGGCCCGAAATCGGTTCGGGAGGATAGTGATGCGAAGCGGTGGAAGGTCGATCGCAATCCTGTGATCGGCACAGCCGGGATAATGGGCCGGCGAGATCTGGCCATGGCGCTCGATCAGATCGTCGATCGCGGCCAGGATGCGGCGCGCACGCGCAAGCTTATGCTCATGATTGGTCATGAAAATTCCTTTGGGGTGGAGGAGCATCGCGCCCAATCCGCCCCGCGGATCAAGAAACCAGTGATGCAGGAGATTGTTGCCGATATAATCCGAAGCAACGCCGCGCAGTATAGCCAAATTTACGTCTGATGTCAAGTGAAAACTGACAAAACCATCCCTTGATCTGCAATTATACACTTTTAATAGAAGCCATATTTTCTTATACCAAAATCCCGGTATTTTCTATGATTTTCAATATCATGGAATTTAGCCCCGAATTTCTTAATCCTCCTCGCCAAAGATCTTAAAACCCATCCGCAGGACCAGCCCGAAGGGCTGCGAGTCCGGGGCGAAGCCCCAGGAAAACACGCGAAGCCCCTCCCGGCCCGCAGGGCCGGCCAAGCCTCCCCGCCCCTCCCCCTATCGATGCGAATCACCCCCCCTTGCTGAAAGACCGATTCGCGGTGCGCCGAGCGCACTGATGCCCCACGAGACCCACCAAGCCCCCTGAGCGACGCCTGCCGCGGCCGGGTGTCTCGCGCTGGGACGGGGTTCCTTGGAATTTTGCTTACATTTATTTAAATAGACATTGTTCGATAAAGTTATCATGAATGAAATATTCAAGGCGCTCTGGTTCGCGTATTTCTTCCTTATGATTTTCTTTATTACTTATAAATGTCGCAAGTATCTGAAGGGATATTTCCATTAATACTAACGATGTTAAGGTTAATTTCTCCCATGATTTTCAGAAAATAACTTTCTATTGCGAATCAAAAATTTCTGTTGATGCTTATGGCCCTTCGCAACTGAAAGGAGCTCAAACGTGAAGAAAGGCATTTACCAGGAGTACCGGCCGTATAAGGGGCGGAAGCAGCAGGCCGAGCAATTCTATCTCGATCCGCACAAGCGGCCGCGTTCACAGGCCCGGATCTTGTCGGATCGCGATACCGACCGGGTGGAAACGCATATTATCGGCCGCGGCGGCGCGCCGACGGCCTATCTGCTGAAGTTTCGCTTGTCTCGGTATGCAGGTCTGCGCGTCGGTGAGATTCTGAATATCCATCTGTCGGATCTTGTCGACCCCGATGGCCGGGTGTCGGACTATGTGACAGTGCGGCCGAAGGTCGGCAAAGGTGGGAAGGGTCGAAAGATCCCGATGCATCCGAGGCTCGCAGAGGCCATCCGCAAATTCCAGCTGAACCATCCGGACATGACGTATGTCGCATTCTCGCAGCAGCACTACACACCCAAACGGCAGACACTGTCATCGCTCACCGTCTGGTTCCACCTGCTTTACAAGCAGGTCGGACTGGTCGGCTATTCCAGCCATTCTGGTCGCCGTACCTTCATCACCGAGCTCGCCAAGGCGGCACCGCGCGTTGGCTATTCCTTGCGCGATGTTCAGCTGATCGCGGGTCACGCGCGTCTCGAGACCACCGAGGCTTATATCGAGCCGAGCGCGAATCTCGGAAAGCTGGTGAGGGCGATCAAATGAGCGGCGCCCCCAGCATTCCGCAGCCGCAGGCCGGTCCGTCCTTCGATCCGGTCTCGACCTTCCTTGGCACACTTTCCCCGACCGTCGTCGAGACGGTCGAAGTGGAATCGCGGCAGCCCCGCCTTGCCGATTTGCCCGAGGTCTATCGCAGCGGCGCAGCGGCGACCGCCATGGCTTCCGTCCATCCGCCCGGCGGCAAGCTGTGGCACCATCAGGCGCTCGCGCTCGAGCTCGTCGATGGCGGCGAGAATGTGCTCGTCACCACCGCCACGGGATCGGGGAAGTCGCTCGTCTTCCACTATCCCGTGCTCCGGGAAATGGTCGAAGGCGATGGGACCGCGATCATCCTTTATCCGCAGAAAGCACTGGGCAGCGACCAGCTGGGTCGCTGGCGGCAGGAGCTTGGTGCCATGGACCTCGATCCGGCGCTTGTCGCCGAGATTAATGGCCAGGTGCCGATGTGCGAGCGCGGCGAGATTTTGAAGACGGCGCGCATTCTGCTGATGACGCCGGATGTGGTCCACGCCTGGCTCCTCCGCCTCCGGGCAACCAGGGACGTGCAGGACTGTCTGAAGCGCCTTCGCTTCCTCGTCATCGACGAGGCCCATCTGCTCGACGGTGTGTTCGGGAGCAACTGCGCCTATTTCTTCAGGCGGCTTCGGTTGGCGGCCATGCACGCCAAGGGAAAATGCGGCGGCGCGCTGCAGCTCATCGCGGCGTCTGCGACCATCGGCGATCCGGTGGGGCATGTCGAAGCCCTGACCGGCTGCCGCTTCGCACATGTTTCCGAAGACGATAATGGCGCGCCGACGCAGCCGATGACCTTGATGCACATCGAAGGTGCAGACCGGGGCCGGGCGGCCGAAAATGAACTCGCAAACATCATCGGTGAACTCATGCCCGAAATGGCAGGCGAGTCGCTGCTCGCCTTTGCCGACTCCAGGCAGGGGGTAGAGCGCATTAGCAAATTGACCGACGACGATCGGGTGCTCCCCTATCGCAACGGTTATGAGCGCGCCGATCTCGCCGCAATCGAAAGCGGTCTGAAGAACGGAAGTCTGGTCGCGGCAGCCTGTACGTCCGCCTTCGAAGTTGGCATCGACATCAATCGCTTCCGGATCGGCCTGAATCTGGGTGTCCCGCCGACGCGCCGGTCGCTGCGCCAGCGTGCGGGACGGATTGGACGTTCGAAGCCTGGCCTGTTCGCGGTCATCGCACCGCGCGCGGCGTTCACGAAGCTGGGTACCACTTTCGCGGAGGCGGTGACGGGATCCGTCGAATCCAACCATCTGCATCTCGGCAATCGGATCATCCAGTATCAGCAGGCCTGCTGCCTTCGCGCTGAGTTGGACGATGATGAAGCCTTGATCGAGGACGCTCTGCACCTGCTCGATTGGCCTGAGGGTTTTGCCGAAGCTGTTGGCTGGGCGGCACCCTCGGCTTTCCGTCCCCACGAAATTGAAGACGTCGCTCGGCTCAGGGGTGAATGCGCGCATTTCGACTTTCCGCTGCGCCGGATCGCGAACGTCAGCTTCAAGCTGCGCATGGCCGATGACCCCGGTGTGACCCTCGGTGATATCTCGATCGAAAAGGCGATGCGCGAGGCCTATCCGGGGGCGACCTACCTTCATCTGCGTAGATCCTACCGCGTCGTCGGCTGGCGCTATTCCCCCTTCGAGCATTCGATCCTGCTCAAGCCGGAAAGGGGCCGCATCACCACGACTCCGCTGATGATGTCCACCGCTTCGGTCGCCCTGAGCGCCGAGGGCATCTTCGATCAGCACTGTCTCGTGAGCGATCAGGGAAGTTTCGCCGAATGCCGGCTCAAGGTCTCGGAAACCGTCTTCGGCTACACCTATGGCGGAAAGAAGATACTTTACGCCGAACTGGCGAAGAAAAATGCCCATATGCGCCAGCAGTGCCGCCACTTCGAAACCACTGGTGTTCTGATCCGCATCGACGAACCGTGGTTCCGCGGTGCAGCGACGCGCGAAGTCAAGATCCGCAAGAGGATCGCGGAGGCACTCAAAGCCATCCTGCTCAGCGAGCAGGGCATCCCGGCAGGTGAGATCGACTATGCGCACACCGGGATCAAATCAGTGGAATATGGTGGCCCCCAGAAACTCGACAGCGCCATTGCGATCTTCGACGATGTGCCGGGCGGCCTCAGGCTCACCCAGCCCCTGTTCGAAGATTTCGAAGCCATTCTCGACCGGCTCGATCGCGGTGCAGGTATGGCGGGCGAGGACAGCTTGCTGGAGCCGCCGATCATCGAAAGGCTGCGCGAGTGGTATGGCAGCCTGACGCCCTCCCTGGCGCCGGTGACGGGATCCAACTCCGATCGCCTTTTCGCGCCCGGCAGCATCGTCGGGGTCTCGATCCACGGCGAACTGCGGATGCGCAAGCTCCTCGGACACCAGTTCGTCAATCTCGATGGCACCGACCGCCTGATGTACAATTACGAAGTCGAGGGCGGCACGGCCCTGGTTAGCGCTACAGCAATCCGCCCGGTCGGCAGCGATTGGCGATTCCTGCCTGACGCTGCCGCACGGCAGGGAGGGCTGCAATGAACGGGCCGCCTCTCTTTGATTTTCGCGACCATTTGCGAAATCGACCTTTCTTCTCTCAGGAAGGAACGGAACAGACCATCTTTGGCGCCGCCGTGTCCGCGCAGGGATTGGTTCTGTGTGCGCTCCATCCCGGTGAGTTTTCGCCGACGCTGGTCAAACGCTATGCGACTATCGTCGTGGGGCCGGTCGAAAAGGATTGGCCGGCGATTGCGACCGAGATGGAGCGACTGGCGAAGGGGGTGGTTCCCGGTTCCGTTCGCATCTTCCTGCGCGTCGATAAAGACGTCGAGTGGAATCCGCGAGCCAATGCTCTCGTCACAAAGCTGGAGAGTGTGTTTCCCGGCGCCATCACCAAGTTGCCGTCGCAGCAAGTGGCAGTCTGGTTTGGCGTCACTCAGCGCGAGATCCGGTCCCCCAACCTCCCGGAAAAGGAGCGTTGGTGTTTCCCCCTGATAGATCGCGCCGTCGAGACGGCACTGTACGCGGAGCTCGAACGCCGTTGTCACCCGAAAAGTTCGGCCTCTGCACAGTCGGCCGACAAAGCCTTGGAGGATAGGACCGAACCGTCCAGCCGGTGGGTGGCTGCGGCTGCCTATTCGAAGCCCTATCTGTCCATTGTCACCGTCAAAAAGCACGGCGGCGAGCTGTTCACAATTGACGACGCACATTGTGCGACCTTCATCTATGAAGCGCGCGACGCCGAGGCGGGCTCCGATCTGTCGGCGAAGCTACGGAACTGCCTTTCAGATTTCGGAATCGAAAAGATTTATTTTCGTAGCGCGGCCGATCGCGGTTACTTCGCGGGACACGCGCTCTGCTACAAGGCTGAGGCTATCCTGCAGATGGTCCCCGGCCTGGAAGTCGAATCGGTGACGTCGCAATCGATCGCGCTTTGGCTGCAGAACAATGCGCCGCTCATTCCCGCACCGCAGACCGGCTTCGACGCTAGGTGGCGTAACGCGCAGCAGCGTGCCATCGAGCTTGGCACTTTCGTTCTGTCCCCACAGTTTGCACAGGGGCGGAGCGCGTGATGTTCGAGCGCAAGGCACGGAATTATCCGCGCACGTCCGATATTCGGCGGCTCGTCCAGGCCACCCGCGAAAGCGGCGTGCTTGTTCGCGCCGTCGAAATCCGGGCCGACGGCACGATCCGCCTCATGCCCAATGCCGAACTTCGTTCCGCCGACGAAGAGGCCAAAGATGAATTCGACGCCTGGGAAAAGGCAGGACGTCTTTGATCCAGGGAGTTCATATGGTCAGGGCGGAGCGAAACGGAAGGCTGCCCGTCTGGTATATCTACGCATGGCGCGGCGGCCCCAGGATCGGCCGGGTTGAATCGCGGACGCAGCCGCTGCTCACGCATTCGCAACTTGCCGCGCTCAAGGAGCATCTCGATCAACGCAATGCCGTGGACCCGACGACGCTGCGATCGCTGATCCGCGAATGGCGCTCACAAAATCCAGACCGCCCTTCCAGCCCCGAATGGGAAGCGCTGGCTGACGGGACCAAAAAGACGTGGGGACACGCGCTCGATCTCATCGAGGAAAAATGGGGTGAGGTTCCGCTCTCGCTTTGGTCCGATCCGCGAATGACGGCCAAGGTCGTCGCATGGCGGGATAGCCGTGCCGATACGCCGCGCGGCGCCGACATTGGTGTCGGCACGCTTCGCGCCCTCCTTGAATTTGGGCGCCTGCGCGGCCGCGTCACCTTCAATGCCGCTGCGAATATTCCGACGCTGTATCGAAATGGACAGCGCGCCGCCATTATCTGGACAGATGAGGAAATGGAGCGCTTTGCCGAGACCGCGAAGCGGCTGGAGCGGCCGCATGTGATAGATGGCATGCGGCTGGCCGCGCTGACGGGTCTGCGCCGCGCGGATCTCGTCACACTCGACTGGAGCCATGTCGGCGATACTGCCATTCGCAAGCTCGCGCTCAAATCGAGCCGCCGGACGCGGCAATATGTCACAGTGCCGATCATAGCAGATCTCCGCTCGCTGCTCGACGAGCTGCGCGATCGGCCGCGAAAAGACGGCGTCACCACCGTGCTGGTCAATAGCCATGGGGCGCCGTGGAGCGGGGATGGCTTTGGCGGCACGTTCAACCGGGTGCGGGACGAAGCCGATATCGTTCATATCGATGAGGAATCGAGGGAGCGGAAGCGGAAGCATCTCCACGATATTCGGGGAACTTTCTGCACGAAACTCCTCACCGAGGCCGCCCTATCCGATGAGGAGGCCGCCGGCATCATGGGCTGGTCCGTTGCGCAGGTGGCGTCGATCCGGCGTATCTATGTGGATCAGAGCTCGCTGATTTCCTCGATCGCGCAGCGGATGGCCAATACGAAATGATAGGTGCGTGATGCCCCAGCCCCTCGGGGTACAAGACAATCTTCATGGGATTCGACATATGCACTTGGCGGCGAGGGCTGAAGTCATCAAAGATATTCCGCTCGAGTGCCCCGCACAAATAGAGAATGAAGAGACATGAGCCGGCCACTGCAACTTAACTCGATCGTCGACCTCACACTCATGGCCGAGAGGAATTGGGACAATAGAGCAGAGCTGGAGCTGGTTCAGTCAGAATTACGGCACCGCACCACACAGGCAGCGGCCAAACTTCGTGACCGGGTTGAAATGTGGATCAAGGATTGTGATCAATTTTCGGCAGTGCGCGTGGATTCAAAAGCAACGGCGAATGCTGCCCCGACTACACCCAGCGAGGCGTCGCGTAATTCACAGGCTCAGCAATGGACCTATGATGCCGTCGCAAAGTTGAGAGGGAAGCTGATCGATCTCTCGCGTCGATCACCACTTATAGCGTTCAAACACACCTCGCGCAGTGCGAGTCAGCTTCGTTTTGTAGATGAGCGTCCCGACCTATTGTTCAATCGATTGAACAGCGGCAGCATGGGATTTGAGCCGTTGCCTGGTGAGGAGAAGACGCCGGCGGATGAACGAACGCCTGAATTTGGCATCGCCTACGAGCGAGCGCGACTGACCGACGAAGGATTTTTGTCCGCAACTGAGAAACTCGACGATACGGAACGCGATGTGCGGGCTTGGCAGGATGCTGAACGAGATCTTCGTAGCCGCGTTCGAGCACAGCTGGGCCTCCCAAAGTTGGACTATGGCAAAGGTCTCGATGTCGCAGCGCTTGCCCGCGCTCATGGCTTTGACCCATCCTATGATCTTAAGCCTAGCGACGATGGCGAGGTTGCTGCGCACCAAGAAGACGACGCGATCCGCGTTCTATTGACGCGCAAGGAACTCGACCGGCGATTGAAGTCGATCCATGATCGCGCAACAAGCCATTTGCGCGAGACCGGTCATCACACTCTGCACTTGGCCTTCGGCTTTGTGCAGTGGTTCGAGGATGAGGAGTCCGATCTCGCATCGCACGCCCCGCTACTTCTTCTGCCCGTGAATTTGGCCAAAGACGATGGCCGCGCCAAGAAGGAGTACCGGCTGAGCATCTGGGAGGGCGGTCTCGAAGTGAACGTCGCGCTGATCGAGAAAGCGCGCGAACATTGGGGGCTTCAATTGCCGCCGCTTCGCGACGGCGAGACACCGGAATCCTACTTCATCCGCGTAGAGTCTGTCCTGGCGCAGGGACAGCGGCTGAAGCTGCGCACATTCGCCACCCTTTCGGTCCTTCCGCCCATGATCCTTTGGCGAGACCTGGCGCCCGAGAAATGGCCAGATGAAGCTTTTTCCGAGCACCGATTGCTCCCCGGCCTTTTAGGCGCAACAGAGATTGTCGGTGTGGATGGCGATGACACGCTGATCGACATCGATGACCCCGTTCACGAAGCACGGGTCCCCGCCCTCATTACCGATGCTGATGCATCGCAGCATCGCGCTATTATGGACATGGCTGCTGGCCGAGACATGGCGATTGAGGGGCCACCTGGAACCGGTAAATCCCAGACTATTACCAACATGATCGCGACAGCTCTGTCGCAGGGCAAACGCGTTCTGTTTGTTGCTGAGAAGCAGGCAGCTTTACGCGTGGTGTCGGATCGATTGAGGGCTGCGGGGTTTGGGCCGCTGCTACTCGAGCTCCACGGCGATAGGGCAAGCCGGTCCGATGTATATGATGGCGTGCGTGAGCGCCTGGACGCGCAACCGCAACTGGATGCCCGTACGTTGGACGACAAGCGGGTCGAGCTTCGGCGCCACCGCGACTTGCTTCGGCGCTACCTGTCATTGGTCCGGGCCTCTCTCGGCAATATCGGACGAAATGCGCACGAACTGGCTTGGCGCGAAATCCGTCTCAGAAATCGGTTCGACCGCGAACAAGTCACGGCAATGGAAGCGCGTTGGGCGCCAAAAGATGCGGCCGATATCGACTTTTCGACAATGCGCGAAAATCGCGATCTGCTTGCCCAATTTGGTCGAGCCCTTCAAGCTGTCGATCCGGGCGACGGAACACCGCGGACTGAATGGGTTTCTGCGGACAAGCTCAATCCCTTTGACCAGAGCAAAGCTTTGGACGCTGCCGGCGGGGCGGCGCGAGCAGCCGAGGCTGTCGCCGAGGCTGCGGAGAGCTTCGTCCAGCTAGGGATCGTGCTTCCCAGCCCCTCCGACGACGAAATTGGCGACGCTAGCGGACAGCTATCGTCGATAGCCCGATTCACCTGCTCGGATGAATCCATTGTCAGCGCCGCGATCCGCGATCGCTTAGCTTCTCGAGCCTTGCTTGCAGCACAATCGGAATGGCAACATCAGCGCGATGACATAGCTGCTGACGTAGAGAGTCCAGATACAGTGCCGGTCACTAACGCGGAGGAAATGCGTGACGCGCTCAGAATTGACCGGTGTCCGGCGACCTTTGGCGACGTGCGAGCAGCCCAGGCTCTAAATGAGCGGCTATCGATGTCGTTGGCCGAAGCGACGCGGGACTTCGAGCGAGTTGCCGCGAAACTCTCCGAGGGACTGAGGACGCCAACGGAAAAGGCATGGAAAGTCGCTTCGGCGGTTGCCACATTGGGGCATGCAGATTCCTCCGTCAGTGCGCTGCTCTCGACCAGCCTGTTAGAAGCCGGATCGGATAGCGCCATTGCGTCCTCCGCTTCGGAAGCCACCGAGCTTCTGGCAGAACGCGATAGTCTTGCTTCAGCAACTCATGCAGAGGCATTATCGGTCGAGCCGGCCGAACTGGACGAAATTGCGGAAACGATCGAAACCACGGGCGCACTCGCACGCCTTTTCAGCGGACGGTACAAGTCGGCGTGGCGACGTGCTGCTCGCCTTTGTGCGGAAACATCGGACCGTAACGAGACTACATCAACCCTGCGTAGGACAGCCAGATATCTGCGCTCGCGGCGAGCGTTCCGCGACGAGGCCAAGGCACGCAGCTTATTCCCTGCAATGTTGTGGGACGACATCACAAGCGACTTTGCGTCACTACGGACCGCCCGCGCCTTGATCGCCAAAGTCGCGTCGCACCTTGCAATGCTCGATGAGCTTGGCAGCTTAAGAGACTGGCTAGCGGCAGAGGCCACCGATCGGCAAACATCTACCGCCGCGTGTGATCGGCTTTCGGACCTCCTAAACAATTTGATCGAAGCGGGATTCGGCCACGTTACGCTGGCTGATTTGCCATCCAGTTGTATGGAACGAATTGCCGAACTCAAACGGCTTGCTGAAGCGAGCCAAGCCGTCGGCGTTCAATCGGATGCCAGGTTCCAGCGACTAGCAGGTGGCACAGTTGCTGATGCGATCCTGAAACTCCATGAGGCACGGGAGGCATTCGACAAGCTCAAGTCGGGTCCAATGTTCGAATGGGTTGGCGACGTCGCCACTTCACTGCAGATGCTTGAGGATAGTCTGGCCGAAGTCGACGCCGTCGGCGCCGTTACCGGTCCAATCGATATCCTATCCTTGTTGAAGGATGCAGATACCCCTGCCGCATTGCTTTCATCAATTTGCGGTGGGGCCACCGACCTATCGAAGGCCTCGAAGGGCTGGGAGGACGCATCTGACTACCTATGGGACACCGCCGAACTTGATGTTTTGGATCTCTGCGAAGATTTGGACTGGCGGCAAGCGGCGTCGAAGCTGAGGGGGTTGGGTGACGACCGTGGCGGAGCAAGTCTTGCCGCTGACCTTTTGAAGTACCGGGCGTCTGTGGCCGAACGCGACCTGGCGCCGTTCGCAGATGCCGCCACATCAGGACTCATCGGTCCCGACCAATTGGACGATATGTATGAGCTGGTCTCGACGTCCGCGCTTTTGCGGTCATATCTGGGAGGCGACGGACAGGAGCTTGGTCGCCTCGGCAGTTTGAAGCTGAATGATGCGCGTCGACAGTTCAAAAAGGTCGACAAGGAGCTCCACAAGCTTGAAGCGTCGGCAATCGTTTCCAGTCGTTTGACAGACAAACCGCCAACCGGCGTCGGATACGGGCCGAAGTCAGCCTTTTCCGAGCTACGACTTCTTGAGCACGAAGTTGAGCTCACGCGACCGCGGACTCCCCTTCGCGATGCGGTGCACCGCGCGGGACAAGCCCTTCAAGCATTGAAACCCGTTTGGATGATGTCTCCGACGTCGATTGCACAATATATTCGCCCCGGCTCGATGCAGTTTGACTTGCTGATCATCGACGAAGCATCTCAGATGCGACCCGAGTTCTCCGTCAGCTGCATTCTGCGAGCCGATCAGTTTGTTGTCGTGGGCGATGCCAATCAGCTACCACCCAGCGATCATTTCCAGGTTGTGAACACCGACGATGGCGATGACGACGGAGATGGCGTCGGCATCGACGACAGCACGGAATCGATCCTGGACCTCGCCAATCAGCGGTTCCGGACAAAACGGCGTTTGAAATGGCATTATCGGTCGCAGCACGAGAGCTTGATCCAATTCTCGAACCGCGAATTTTACGAACGCGACCTCGTTGTTTTCCCGAGTCCGATGGCAAATGACGACGCGTTGCTGGGCGTGAAATGTTTCTACGCGCCGGAGTTCTTCCCTGACACAGTGTATGAATCTTCGATCAACCAGCGAGAAGCCGAGCTGGTAATCGAGCAAGCGTTTGGGTTGATGCAGACGCACCCGGAGCGTTCGATTGGTATCGTCGCGATGAATGCCAAACAGACCGAGCTTATCCAGAATGAGTTTGATCGGCTGATCGTCGAAGAAGAACGCGTCCGCAAATATGTCGAAGCCTTTGAGGGCACGATCGATGAGTTCTTCATCAAGAACCTCGAGAATGTCCAGGGCGACGAACGCGACATCATTCTGATTTCGACTGTCTACGGCCCCGACAAAAATGGCGTTGTTCGCCAGAATTTCGGCCTGATGAACCGTGAGGTTGGCTGGCGACGCCTAAACGTGCTCGTGACGCGTGCGAAGATTTCGTGCCGTCTGATTACCTCGCTCCGTCCTGACGATGTGAAGGTGACCGAGAAATCATCAAAGGGCGTCATCGCCTTCAAGAGTTATCTGACCTACGCGCATGGGGGAGCTACTTACGATCCGGGAACCGGCGGTGAGACCGACAGCGACTTCGAGATCTTCGTTGCCGACGCGCTGCGTGGAGCTGGCTACGAAGTCATTTACCAGGTCGGCGTCGAGGGCTTTCGGATCGATTTGGGGGTGCGCCACGAAAGCTGCCCGATTGGATTTATCGCGGGTATTGAATGTGACGGCGCCCCGTATCACTCAGGACTGAGCGTTCGCGACCGCGACCACATTCGCCAGACAATTCTCGAGAACCTTGGCTGGAATATCTATCGGGTCTGGTCGACCGACTGGTTCGCTGATCCCTCACGGGAAACGTCGAAGCTAATTGCCTGGGTTGATCGAGTTCGAGAACAAATCTCTAGTACGCTGATCGAACAGACGGCGCCGGTCGAGGTACGCAGGACGAAACAGAAGGAATCCTCGACCCCGGCGGTACCCGATCAAACAGATGATTTGGCCAGCACAACCTCGATCACCGATCCGGTTTCGGACAACACTGATGTCATCGCCGAAATCGAAGGTCCGCGTGAGCCTCGAGGTAGAATGCTACGCTCGATAGGCGACTTCGAAACCTATGAAGCCATCAGAGGTCGGCTGTATGAAATCTGGCGAGATCAGGAGCTTTTGGGCGAGGTCGAAGTTGTGAAGCGTGCAACCGCCGCGCCTAAACTCTTCGGTGACCGCGCAATGGCAGCGCAATCCGAGTATGAAGGTCGGGTCGAAGCGACGGGCGATTCCTTCCGTTCGTTCGACCTATATGCTGCGATGCGGGAAGTTGCAGTTAGAGCAACGCCTTGATTGCGAGAGGGTTGGGATATTCGCGTAAGCACCGCCTAGATAAATGAGCCTATATGGCGGACTGCCGCTGTTCACCTTCCTTACATCCTTGACTGCAGAATTGGCATTCGTCGCAAATCAATCTGCCACAGCCGAAGCAGTTCAAGTTCTCGAAGATAACGAGCGGAAATTTGTTACAAGGAGCGCCGGCTTTTGAAAGACCACCACAATACGCAAAAACTGTAACATACTGATCGTCCGTGGTGCGACCGATCAGCGTATGCGGATTGGCCGCGCTGAATCCCTTGAAGCTAAGGCCTGAACTCGCGATGTTGTTACCCGCCAGCTCGAGCAAGTGCAGACACTCGTCGATTGAGTTCAGGGGATCATACAGTCCGCCACACGAACTACCTCGGAAGGCTAGAGATATCTCATACTTGTACCGCTTGTGATCCATCGTCTTCTGACGAAAATCTTCAATCGATATGATCTTGCGGAAAAATCTCAAGAAAGCAGCAGTGTCTTTCCCGAGAAGCACACGATCGATGAATTCGGAAAGTGCAAACAGATAGATCGTCGCCTTGCTGTAGCCTGCCTCTTCGATCGCCATTGCGAAGCGATCAACGATATCACGCTGAGCGACCGTTAGATTTGTGTATGGCCGTGAGTTCTTCGCTTCACCCACTGCAAGCGCAGTGGCAAGAACGGTCTCGGCATTCCAGGAGATGATGCTTGCTACCGAATGCAGCAATTGAAAATCTGGATTCATGTGTTCAAGCTCGAAAGCCCATGGAGGCAGTGTTCGCTCATAGAAGGTCAGTTCAAGCGCTTGCTGTCGACCTGAGAGGCCATTGATCGCTGATTGAACCGCATTGAGCGAGCGTTCCGTACAAATCCCGAGAAATCGCTGCTGAACAGAACCGTGCCGGACTCGTGGCTTGGAGACTACTCCGGCGATGGCGACTTCAGAATCATTTATACTTTTGAATTTACTGATATAGTTGTGACGTCTGCATGAATGAAAGCTCGTGGCATTCTTAACATCGATCGCGCGATCGGCATAAACGTCGTGCGACATCCAAGCTTTCGACCCGAGATCTCCGCCGAGCTGTTGCGCAGAAACATCTACCGGCTCGCGTTGAAGCGCTGCTCGATAGAAGTTTATAACCAGCTTCTCGGCTAAGCGCGCATAACATAGAATGAGCGTGTCGATCGATTTCCTTGCCCTCGAATTCTGCTTCTCATTTTGGTCCTTGGCCTGCACTCTTCCGCTATTCCACGCTGAAATTAGTGCCCGATCTTTCTCGTCCAAATTCTCCGATCGTATACCACCTGATTCATCAACGCTGACGATCCAAGTTTCGGAAACAAGATTTTTGACCGAGCGGAATCGAGCAGTCTGTACATCGATTTCAATGGGGTCTTGGTAGGAGAGGGCTCGGTAATAAGGTGCGGCGCAATGATTTCGGATGGCCATGAAGCTAGCAGAGTATGCAAGAGCTTTCGACAACAGATCCTTACGGTGAATCTCTGAAAAAGGCACAAGATTCTTGTAGAATTTTAAGTCAGCGACATGAGGGGCATGCCTCTCTCCTCGAGCCATAATTATCCGATGCTGTAAACTGCATTCCAAAAAAAATGCTTCAGTTGATTTGGTGATGAACACTTCATCGGCATCGTCAAAATACAGGCGATAGCGCTCGGTCTGGATTGGTGGAGGGTGCGAAGGACCGCCTACCTCAGGTTCCCATCGCCACTGAAGAGTGCTCGCTATCTCTTCCTTCAGGTTACGAATAGACCGATTTCGTTCCACCATCATTATCACCGGCTAGCATCGAACTTTTGCGCAAGCCAGCCCAGCTCTTGCCGAGGAAGCACGGCAGGCGGGAAATGATTGAAACGTGACCATTGACCAACCGCGCACATGACGGCAAAGGCACTACGTGTCGGTTCTTGCTGTAAAAACCATTGTAAAAAATGCGTTTTGAATACAGCTAAGTGATTGAAATGCGGGTGTAGCTCAATGGTAGAGCAGAAGCTTCCCAAGCTTACGACGAGGGTTCGATTCCCTTCACCCGCTCCAGCCCCGCCGTAAGAGGCCCGGCGCAGGCCTCCCGCTTCCGACATTCAGGATCTTCTTGTGACGGCAAAGCGCACCATTCCGTTCATTGTGGCGACCATCTTCATCGATGCGATCGGGTTCGGCATCATCATGCCGGTGCTGCCGCAGCTCGTGATGGAGGTGGGGCGCATCGATCTGCCGCATGCGATCGAGGTCGGGGCGTGAATCGGGCTCGTTATGGCGATGGCGACCTTCCTCGCTTCGCCGGTGCTCGGCAATCTGTCGGACCGGTTCGGGCGGCGGCGCGTGCTGTTGCTGTCACTTGCCGGACTCGCCGCCGACTATGCACTGCTGACGATCGTCGACACGCTGCCCTGGCTGTTCCTCGCGCGCGCGCTGTCGGGAATTTTCGGGGGTAGCTATGCCGCCGCGATGGCGGCGATCGCCGATGTCACGCGGCCGCAGGAGCGCGCTCGCAACTTCGGTTTCGTCGGCGCCGCCTTCGGTGTCGGCTTCGTCGTCGGCCCCGCGATCGGCGGCTTTCTGGGCGAGTTGTCGCCGCGCGCGCCCTTTGTGGCGGCGGCGCTGCTCGCGGCGGCGAACATGATCTACGGCGCCTTCATCTTTCCAGAGACGCTGGCCCCCGACAAACGGCGCGGCTTCGACTGGCGCCGCGCCAATCCGCTTGGCGCGGTTCGCACGATGCGCGCGCTGCCGGGCATGAGCGGCGCGGCGGCGGTGCTGCTGCTGTGGCAGATCGCCAGCCTCGTCTATCCGATGACGTGGAGCTTCTACTGCATCGCGCAGCTCGGCTGGACGCCGGGGATGATCGGCGCGAGCCTTGCCGCGGTCGGCGTCGCCATCGCGCTCGGGCAAAGCTTCGTCGTCGGGCCGATGGTCGCGCGCTTCGGCGAACGCGATGCGGCGACGATCGGCATCGCCGTCGCGGTCGCGGTATTCGTCGGCTATGCGTTCGTCACGACGACCTGGGGCGCCTTCCTGCTGATCGTGCCGATCATGTTCCAAGCGCCGGTGCAGCCGTCGTTGAGCGCGATCTTGTCGCGCCGCGCCGATGCCGGCGCGCAGGGCGAGGTGCAGGGAATATCGGCGATGGCGATGGGGCTGGGACAGATCGTCGCGCCCCTGCTGCTCACCGGCACCATGGCCTGGTTCACGGGCGCGAACGCGCCGGTGCATTTCCCCGGCGCCGCTTTTCTGGTGGCGGCGCTGTTCGGATTGTTCGCGATCGCGATGCTGCGCCGCCTGCCGCGCGCGACGCGGACAAGCGACGCCGACGCGGCCGATCAGATGCCGCCGTCGGTCACCGCATAGCCCGCCGCCTCGAGCGCTGTGCGCACGGCGGCAACGCAGGCGACGACCCGCTCCGCGTCGGTCGAGCGAAAGACGAAATTGGCGCCGACGCGGCCGTCGCGAAAGAAGGGATAGCTGCCGATGGCGACGCCGGGGTGATCCTTTTCGCCCGCGCGAAGCAGGTCGGCGACCTCGCTTTCGGGTGCCCATGCGCCGATCGTGTGCGCGACGAGCGGCGCTCCGCCTTCCAGCGCGCCGGTCAGCGCATCGAGCATGCCCGCGGTGATGTGCGGCACGCCCGCCATCACGAACAGATTGCCGATGCGGATGCCGGGCGCGCCCGACATGCGGTTGGGGATCAGCTCGGCGCCCTCCGGGGTACGCGCCATGCGCAGCCGCGCCTCGGTCAGTTCGCCGCCGCGCGCCGTGTAATAGCGTTCGAGGATCGCGCGCGCATCGGGGTGGACGATGACCCCGACGCCGAGCGCCTTTGCCACCGCATCGACGGTAATGTCGTCGTGGGTCGGGCCGATGCCGCCGGTGGTGAAGACATAGTCATAACGCGCACGTAGCGCATTCAGCGCATCGACGATCTCGTCCTCGACATCGGGGACGATGCGCACTTCGCGCAGGCGAATCCCCTGCACGTCGAGCCAAGTCGCGATCTGCGCGACATTCTTGTCCTGCGTGCGGCCCGAGAGAATCTCGTCGCCGATCACCAGCACGGCGGCGGTCCAGATGCGTTCGTCGCTCATCCTCTTGCCTTACCGCGCCCGCATGACAAAACAAGGCTTCTGGATCGCAGACAATGTTCCTGATATGTTCTTTGCGACTCGCAGCAAGGGAGAGCAACCGTGGCCGACGATCTGATTTTCTATACCAACCCCATGTCGCGCGGACAGATCGTCCGCTGGATGCTCGAAGAGGTCGGTGCGCCCTATCAGACGCAAATCCTGGGCTATGACGACAGCATGAAGGGCGCCGACTATCTGGCGATCAACCCGATGGGCAAGGTGCCCGCGATCGTCCACCGGGGCAAGGTCGTCACCGAATGCGCCGCGATCTGCGCCTATCTGGCCGATGCTTTTCCCGATGCGGGGCTCGCGCCGCCGCTGGAGGCGCGCGCCGACTATTACCGCTGGCTGTTCTTTGCCGCCGGGCCGCTCGAAACCGCGGTGACCAACACCCACGCCGGCTGGGTGCCGAGCGCCGAGCAGCAGCGGATGGTGGGATATGGCTCGTTCGAAAAGGCGCTCGACGCGCTCGAAACGGCGGTGGCGGACAAGGCCTTCGTTGCGGAGGGGCGCTTCAGCGCCGCCGACGTCTATGTCGGCAGCCAACTCGACTGGGGTCTGCAATTCGGGACGATCCCGACGCGCCCCGCCTTCGAAGCCTATGTCGCGCCGCTGCGCGAGCGCTCGGGATACCGGCGGGCCAAGGAAATCGACAACGGCCTGATCGCCGAGATGCAGGCGGCGAGCCCGGCCTGACGGCATCCGGCCCCAGGATTCTGGTCCTAGAAAATTCCCGCCGTCAGCCCTTCCGCGAGCGCCGCGCCCAGATCGCGCGCTTCGGCGAGGCGGTCCGCTGCAATCGTCTTGGGGGCTAGGATCGCCTCGGGCGTCTGGGCATCGGTGTTGACGATGACGGGATCGGCCACACGCCGCAGGCGCCAACCGGTCGCGATGCGGTCGAGCTGGCGCTGGGCGTTTTCGCCGTCGGAGCCGGCGCAGATGATCGTCGCATAGGGGCGCCCTTCGATCCGGCCGAGGCAGGGATAATAGCAGCGGTCGAACATCTCCTTCATCGCGCCCGACAGCGCCGCGAGATTTTCGGGACCGACGAACAGATAGCCCGCCGCCGCCTCGATCGCCTCGGGCGTCACATCCGCCGCCGCGACGCGGCGCGCGGCATCGCCGGCGCCTGCCGCGGCGGCCTCGGCGAGCGCGGCGCTGCCGCCGGTGCGGCTGTGCCAAATGATAAGCAATTTGCATTTCATCGCCGCAATATCCTTTAGCCTGTGGCGACGCCCGCGTGGCCGGGCGTCCGCTTGCCAAGCCATGCCACAAGGCGCAAGCAGGACCAAAAGGGGAGGATATGATGAAGCGTGCGATCTGTCTGATTCCGATCATGCTGTGGGCGAGCGGCGCGGCGGCGCAGGATGCGGCCAGCGAGGCGACCCGCGCCGCGCAGGCCGAACTCGCCCAGCGCCTGCCACTCGACGACCCGCGCGACGAGGCGAATGTGCTGCGCGGCAAGATCGCCGAGATTCCGGACGGCGTCATCACGGGCAAGGATGGCCGGATCGTCTGGGATCGCCGACCCTATGACTTTCTGAACAGGGTCAAGGCCCCCGACACGGTCAACCCGTCGCTGTGGCGGCAGGCGCGGCTCAATGCGGTGCACGGGCTGTTCGAGGTTGTGCCGGACAAGATCTGGCAATTGCGCGGCTATGACCTGTCGGTGATGACGATCATTCGGGGCAAGACCGGATGGATCGTGGTCGATCCCTTGCTGTCCGAAGAAACAGCTGCGGCGGGGTGGAAGCTGTTCGCCGACACGGTCGAGGCAAAGACGGGCGTCCTGCCGATCCGCGCTGTCATCTTCAGCCACAGCCACAGCGACCATTTCGGCGGCGTCGGCGGCATCGTGACCCCCGAACAGGTGAAAAAGGACAAGATCCGCATCATCGCACCGCACGGCTTTTCCGAAGAGGCGACGTCGGAAAATGTCCTTGCCGGCCCGGCGATGGGGCGCCGCGCGCTCTATATGTTCGGGGCGATCCTCGCGCCCGGACCGACGGGACAGGTCGATACCGGGCTCGGCCCAAAGCTGTCGTCGGGGACGATCGGCTATATGGAGCCGACCGAAACCGTGCCCGCGCGCGGCGCGACGCTGACCATCGACGGCCTGGCCTTCGACTTCATGGACGCGGGCGGCACCGAGGCGCCGGCCGAGTTCGTCTTTTACATCCCCGCCTACAAGGCGCTCCACACGACCGAGGTGGTGACCCACAATCTGCACAATGTGCTGACGCTGCGCGGCGCGCAGGTCCGCGACGCGCTGCGCTGGTCGAAGGTGATCGATGCGATGCTCCTCAAATGGGGCGGCAGCGCCGAGGTTGCGATGGGATCGCACCATTGGCCGACATGGGGCGCGGGCGAGGTCCGCACGCTGCTCACGAACCAGCGCGACGCCTATCGCTATGTCCACGATCGCACCCTGTTTCTCGCCAACCGGGGCGCGACGCTGCACGAACTGGCCGACCAGACTCCCGAAGCGGCGGTGCAGGGAAGCGATTTTTCCACGCGCGGCTATTATGGCACCCTCAATCACGACATGAAGGCGACCTATCAGCGCTATTTCGGCTGGTGGGACGGCAATCCGGCCAATTTCAACCCGCTGCCGCCCGAAGAGAGCGCGCCCAAATATGTCGCGCTGGCGGGCGGCCCCGACAAGCTGCTTGCGGCGGGCAAGGACGCCATCGCCAAGGGTGAGTATCGCTGGGCGGCCGAAATGCTGAACAAGCTCGTCTTCGCGGCGCCCGACAATCAGGCGGCGCGCGCCGCGCTCGCCTCGGCCTATGACCAGCTTGGTTATCAGGCCGAATCGGGGGCGTGGCGCAACTATTATCTCGCCGCCGCCGCAACGCTGCGCGGCAATGCGGTCGCTGGCGGCACCAGCAACGGCCAGAGCCGGTCGTTCATCAGCGCGATCCCGACCGCGGTCTTCTTCGATTCGCTTGCTACCCGCTTCGACGCGGTGAAGGGCGCGGCGCAGAAGGGCGTGTTCCAGTTCGTGATGCCCGACAGCAAGGAAAGCGTTGCGGTCGTCGTCGAGGGCGGGGTCGAATTCCCGCGCTATGGCGTCACCGACGCCGCGCCGACCGCGACGATCACGCTCGATCGCAGCACGCTCGACGATGTGATGCTCGGCCAGGCGCAGTTTCCGGCGCTGATGCAATCGGGCGCGATCCGCATCGAGGGCGACCGCATGGCCTTTCTGTCGTGGTTCGCGATGCACCCGCCCGCCGACCCGCGCTTCAATATTGTTGTGCCATAGGGGGCGCTGCGCTTAACGAAGGGCGATGACCGATACCGACGCCGCGCCGCCCATCGATCCTTTCGCACCCGATGCGCTCAACGCGGTGGAGGGACTCGACCCGGTCGATCCCGCCTATCGTCACGTCCTGCGCATCGCCGCGGCGCTCAACGCCGTGCCGTTAGCGATCGGCGCGAGCGTCGCCGACGCGCTGCTGATCCGCAGCATCGGCGGCCCGTTCGGCCTGCTCACCGCGCTGGCCTGGCTGGTCGCGATCCTCGTCATCGTCATGCTGCCGTCGCGCCGGATGCAGCGGTGGGGCTATCACATCGGCGCAGGGCAATTGCGCGTCGCGCGCGGCTGGATGTTCCGCACCGACACCATCGTCCCCTTCGTGCGCGTCCAGCATATCGACGTCGGGCAGGGGCCGATCGAGCGCTGGTTCGGTCTGTCGCACCTCGTCGTCCATACCTCTGGGACGCACAACAGCACGGTGACGCTGCCAGGCCTGCGATCCGATCTGGCGGCGGCGATGCGCGAGACGATCCGCCACCATATCCAGACCGACTTCGCATGAGCGACGGCGAAACCGCCGCGGCGCCCGCGCGGGCGGCCGATGTCGAACCCGACTGGCAGCGCCTGCATCCGGCGACGCTGGCGCTGGCGATCGTCAAGCTCGGCCCGCGTTCGCTCAATTTTCTGCCCGCGCTGGCGGCGATCGGCTTTGCGGGCAAATGGGCCTATGTCGTCCCCGCGCTGCTCGCCTTTCTGCTGTTGTCGCTGCTCGTCGCGATCGCTGCCTGGCTGCGCTTCCGCTATGCCGTGACCGATGATGCGGTGGTGATCGAAAGCGGCGTGTTCGCGCGCCAGCACCGCACTATCCCCTTCGACCGCATCCAGGACGTCAGCATCGAACAGGGGCTGATCGCGCGCGCGCTGGGCATTGCCAAAGTAGATTTCGAGACCGGCGCGGGCGGCGGCAAGGAAGGCGATGGCGACCTCGACGCCATCGGGTTCGACGAAGCGCAGGCGCTGCGCGGCACGATCCGCGCCTGGCGCAGCGATGCCGCCGACACGCAGGTTGCCGATCCCTCGGTCGCCGCCACCGAAGGCGGCGGCGATGCCGCAGAGGACCGGCTGCTCTTCGCAATGGATCCGCGCCGGCTGCTCGTCGCGGGCCTGTTCAACTTCTCGCTTGCCGCGCTCGCGGTCGTCGGCGCGTCGATGCAGCTGTTCGACAATCTGCTGCCGTTCGATTTCAACGTCTTCAACCCCGTCGACTGGGTCGATCTGGCCGAAGGCTATGGCCTCGATAATTGGGTGCTCGCGCATCGCTGGGTCGCCGGTATCGGCGCGCTCCTGTCGCTGCTCGTCATCGGCTTTGCGAGCGGGATCGCGATGATGATCTTCGCCAACTGGGGCTTTCGCCTCGTGCGCGAACCGCGCGCGCTGCGCCGCACGCGCGGGCTGACGACGCGCACCGATGTGGCGATGCCGGTCAAGCGCGTGCAGGCGGCGATCCTCGTCACCGGCTGGCTGCGACAGCGCTCCGGCTGGCACGAACTGCGCCTGCAAAGCCTGGCGAGCGACGGAGCGAAGGAGCCCGACCATCAGGTCGTCCCCTTCGGGCGGCTCGCCGAAATCGACCGGGTGCTCGCCGAGGTTGCGATGCCGCGCCCCGGCCCCGGCCAGACGTGGCAACACAGCCACCGCATCATCGCCATCGGGCCAGTCATCGGCGCGGTCGCGGCGGCGACCGGCGGAGTCATTGCGCTGATTCTGGGCAATGCGGTCGGCTGGCTCGGCCTGATCGCCGCTCCCCTGCTCGCGGCTGGCGCGCTGTTCGCGACGCGCTTTCATCTGTGGACCGACCTTGGCGAAATGGTCGTGATCCGCCGCGGCTGGTGGAAGCCGAAGACGACGCTGCTGCCGCACGCGTCGGTGCAGAGCGTCGATATCAAGACCGATTTCCTCCTCCGCCCGCTCGGCCTTGCAACCCTCGTGTTCGGCGTGCCCGGCGGCAGCGCGCTCGGCGCGCATGAAATCCCGGCCATTCCGCTCGCTGCCGCGCGGGCTTTACGCGCGCGCATCCTCACGGCAGGAACGGCGGCATGACTACCGCCGCCCTCGGCATCACCCGCTCGATCCTCGGCCAGCCGTGGCATTGGCGCCGTACGAGCGCCGAAATGGGCGGCGAAAGCCTCGCCCCCGACGATCTCGTCACCCAATTGCTGCTCGCGCGCGGCGTCGCGCGCGACGATCTCGACCGCCAGCGCGTTCCGACGCTGCGCGGTTTCATGCCCGACCCTTCGTTGTTCCGCGACATGGATGCCGCCGCGGCGCGGCTCGCCGATGCCGTCGAGGCGCGCGAGGCGGTGACCATCTTCGGCGATTATGACGTCGACGGCGCGACATCGGCGGCGCTGCTCGTCCGCCTGCTTCGCGCGCTCGACGTGCCGGTGGGCGCCTATATCCCCGATCGGCTGATGGAAGGCTATGGTCCCTCGGGCGCCGCGCTGGTGCGGATCGGCGAAGCGGGGTCGCGGCTCGTCGTCACCGTCGATTGCGGCGCGCAGGCGTTCGACGCGATCGCCGAGGCGAAGGCCGCGGGGGTCGAGGTGATCGTTGTCGATCATCACCAATGCGCGACCACGCTGCCGCAGGCTTTTGCCGTGGTGAACCCCAACCGCCTCGACGAAGCGCCCGATGCGGCCGCGCACGGCAATCTTGCCGCGGTCGGCGTCGCCTTCCTGCTCGGGGCGGCCCTGCTCCGCACGCTGCGCGCGCGCGGCTTTTTCGGTAGCCGTGCCGAGCCGCAGTTGATCGAGCTGCTCGACCTCGTCGCACTCGGCACCGTCGCCGACGTCGCGCGGCTCACCGGCTTCAACCGCGCGCTGGTGACGCAGGGGCTGAAGGTGATGGCGGGGCGCGGCAATATCGGCATGGCGGCGCTGATGGATGCGGCGCGGCTGACCAAGCCCCCGACGGCGAGCGACATGGGCTTTGCGCTGGGGCCGCGGATCAATGCCGGCGGGCGCGTCGGCAAATCCGACCTCGGCGTCCGGCTGCTGACCACCGGTGACCCGCAGGAAGCCGCGGATATCGCGCAGGAGCTGTGCCGGCTCAACGAGGAGCGCCGCGCGATCGAGGCGGTGGTGCTCGACGCCGCGATCGAGGCGAGCGGCGCGACCGCCAACGCGCCGGTGGCGATCGTCGCGGGCGACGGCTGGCATCCCGGGGTCATCGGCATCGTCGCGGGGCGGCTCAAGGAAAAGCTGCACCGTCCGGCGATCGTTATCGCGATCGACGAGGATGGCGTCGGCAAGGGGTCGGGGCGCTCGATCTCGGGCGTCGATCTGGGCGCCGCCATTCTGGCCGCCAAGGAGACAGGGCTGCTCGTCGCGGGCGGCGGGCATGCGATGGCCGCGGGGCTGACGGTCGAGCGCGCGCGGGTCGATGCGCTCGGCGCTTTTCTGAACGAGCGGCTGGCTGCCGATGTCGAGCGGGCGAGCGGCGACAGGTCGCTGCTGATCGACGCGGTGCTCGCGCCGCGCGGGATCAATCCCTTGTGGTGCGAAGCGATCGAGAGCGCCGGCCCTTACGGCGCCGGCTGGCCCGCGCCGCGCGTCGCCACCGGGCCGGTGCGAATCGTCGAATCGGGGGTGGTCGGCACCGACCATCTGCGGCTGATCGTCGCGGGCGACGATGGCGCGCGGTTCAAGGCGATCGCCTTTCGCAGCGCCGAAACCGAACTCGGCCAGACGCTGCTCCATGCGCGCGGTTCGCGCAAGCTGTGGCTGGCGGGGCGCGCAAAGCGCGACGATTGGGGCAGCCGCCCCGCCGCCGAACTCCATCTCGAGGATGCCGCCTGGGCCGAATGAAACAGCGCGGCGCAATATTTTTGCGTACGCGCCGCCACCACGGCTTGACCGCACCGACCGGCCCGTCTAAGGCGCCGCTTCACCGAACGACGGCCCCTTCGTCTAGCGGTCTAGGACGTCGCCCTTTCACGGCGAAAACACGGGTTCGAGTCCCGTAGGGGTCACCATCGGCGGAAAGGCGCGTTCGGTGCTCAGCTTCGCCGTCGCCAAGATAAATCACGAGCTTGAACTGTCCGGCGATGCGGGCGCAGGATCGATGAACCCCCGCCCGAGGAAGCGAAGCGCGCCTATGGCGACGTCATCCCCGCGACCCAGAAGGGGCAGCGCATCCTCGTGCTCAAGCAGCCGGTCGGCGTCGTCGCCGCGATCACGCTGTGGAATTTTCCCGCCGCGATGATCACCCGCAAGGTCGGTCCGGCGCTGGCGGCGGGCTGCGCGATCGTCGTCAAGCCGGCCGCGCAGACGCCGCTGTCGGCGCTAGCCCTCGCGGTGCTGGCCGAGGAAGCGGGCTTGCCTGAAGGCCTGCTGAGCATCGTTCCGACCAGCGACGCGCGCGGCGTCGGCGCGGAGATGACGGGTAATCCGCTGGTCCGCAAGCTCTCCTTCACCGGCTCGACCGAGATTGGAAAATTGCTCTATCGCCAGTCGGCCGACACGGTGAAGAAACTCGGGCTCGAACTTGGCGGCAATGCGCCCTTCATCGTCTTTGATGACGCGGATGTGGACGAGGCGGCAAAGGGGGCGATCGCCTCCAAATATCGAAACGCCGGTCAGACCTGCGTTTGCGCCAATCGACTTTATGTTCAGGCGGGCATCCACGATTCTTTTGTCGCGAAGCTCGCTGACGCAGTGGGAGGGATGAAGGTTGGTGACGGATCGGAGCCAGGCATCGATATTGGACCGCTGATCGAGGACGTAGCGGTTGAGAAGGTCGAGCGCCATATCGCTGACGCAGTGGCGAAGGGTGCGCGCGTTGTTTGCGGCGGCTGTCGCTCGGCGCTTGGGGGCACCTTCTTCGAGCCGACCCTGCTGACCGGCGTGACCGCCGCGATGGATGTCGCGCAAGAAGAAACCTTCGGCCCGCTCGCCCCGGTCTTCCGCTTCATCGACGAGGCCGATGTCGTTGCGCAGGCCAACGACACGCGCTTCGGCCTTGCAGCCTATTTCTATGCTCGCGATCTTTCGCGGGTCTGGCGCGTCGCGGAGGCACTCGAATATGGCATCGTCGGCGTGAATACGGGCTTGATCTCGACCGAGGTAGCCCCTTTTGGCGGCATCAAGGAATCGGGCGTCGGACGAGAAGGTTCACATTATGGCATCGACGATTATCTGGAGATCAAATATGTCTGCATCGGTGACGTGATCTGATCCGGCAGATAGGTCCGCTTGCGGCGCACGAGCAATGCTGAGCGGGAGGTGATTGCGATAGACAATGGTTTCGGCATCGCGACAGTGTATGTCCGCTTCAACGAAGACCAGCCCTGGAAGCTGCTCTTCCACGACCAACCGCTCTTCAATGAGGTACGGCACCGAGTTCGAACCCCGTTTTATCGTGCAATGCAAACCTGTCGACGATGTCGGCGCTGGCGCGATTGTAACCGACGACCTCGACTGTGCGGCCTTCGCGGCGCAGGCGCGCGATGATCTTGTCGAGCGCGCCGACGCCCGAGATGTCCCAGAAATGTGCGGCCGACACGTCGATGAGGATGTCGGGTGCGGTCTCGTCGGTCTGGAAGCTCCGTGTGAAGCGTTCGACCGAGGCGAAGAAGATCTGACCGGTCACGAAATAGGTAGCGCGGCTCGCGTCATCACTGGCCTCGCGCCGCACTTCGAACATCTGTTGCACTTTTGCGGCAAAGAATATCCCCGACAGCAGCACGCCCGCGAGCACGCCCAAGGACAGGTCGTGTGTCGCCACGACCACAACAACCGTGGTCACCATTACGATCGACGAGGTCGGCGGATGGCGGCGCAGGTTCGCGATCGAGTTCCAGCTGAAGGTGCCTATCGACACCATGATCATCACCGCGACCAGCGCGGGCATCGGCATGCGGCCGACATAGGGGCCGAGCAAGGCAAGCAACATCAGGAGCGTCGCGCCGGCGGTGAAGGTCGAAAGACGGGTCCGTCCACCCGAAGTGACGTTGATGACCGACTGCCCGATCATCGCGCAGCCGCCCATCCCGCCGACGAAGGCGGCAGCTATGTTGGCGGTGCCCTGCCCGGCGCACTCGCGGCGCTTGTCACTATCGCTGTGCGTCATGTCATCGACGATCTGCGCGGTGAGGAGCGATTCGAGCAGGCCGACTGCGACCATTGTCAGCGAATAGGGAAGGATGATCCGTAGCGTTTCCGAAGTCAGCGGTACGTCGGGCAGGACGATGCTCGGAAGACCTTCCGGGAGCTTGCCCATGTCGCCGACCGTGTTCACCGGCAAGCCGAACCCGATGCTGATTGCCGAGAGGATCAGGATGGCGATGAGCGGCGAGGGAACGGCCTTCGTCAGCAGTGGGAGCAGGTAGATGATGGCAAGCCCGCCCGCGACCATCGCATAAGCCTGCCACGTCACATCGATGAGCTGCGGCAGTTGTGCCATGAAGATGAGGATAGCGAGCGCGTTGACGAACCCGGTGATCACCGAGCGCGATACGAACTGCATGACGAGGTCGAGCCGCAGCAATCCGGCGATAATCTGGATGACGCCCATCAGGATCGTCGCGGCGAAGAGATATTCGACGCCATGTTCGCGGACGAGCGGAATGACGAGGACGGCCACCGCAGCGGTCGCCGCCGAAATCATCCCCGGCCGCCCTCCGGTAAAGGAGATGACGATCGCGATCGCGATCGAGGCATAAAGGCCGACGCGCGGATCGACCCCGGCGATGATCGAAAAGCCGATCGCCTCGGGGATCAGTGCGAGTGCGACGACAATACCGGCAAGGATGTCGGCGCGTGCGGTCGCTGCGCCGGCGAACCATTGCTGGCGGTAAGCGGTAAATCGGTTGAACATGAAAAGCTCACATCAAGACACATGGCGCCCGGGCGGACGCGTTCGAAATAGCATGTGCGATGTTGTCCGGCGGATCGGCGGCCGGAATAGCCACCCGGAGTTGCACCGGGTCCTTGCGAATGGCGGCCCTCTATCCCGATGCCCGCTTCCATTGCAAGCGATCGCTTTGTCCGTTTTCGTGCCTGGCATCGCAAATGCCGACCCTCGCCGGCCGGTCCCTACCGAGTGCTGGACCGGCGCTAATTGGGGGCTTCGACCAGATCCTCTACCATCGTGGCCATCAGGCCGACCTGCGAATGGACACCGGCCTTTGCATAGATGCTCGCAAGCTGCGCCCGGATCGTCCCCGACGCCGCGCCGCGGAGACGGGCTATCTCGGCGGCATCGAAGCCCTTCAGTGCGAAGAGCGCGACATCGGCCTCGGCACCGGTCAACTGCCAGTCGAGGAACCGCTGCCGAACGAGGTCTGACATCGCGCCGCGCGCGGTCGCGACCGCGGCTTCGTCGAGCCTTGCGCGAACGACCAGCCAGCGCAATTGCAGCGTGCCGAAGACCACGCCAGCGAGCAGGGCGGCGGTCGCGCAGGATTCGACGAGCAGGTGCATGCTCCATCCATCCGCGGCGATGTCGCCCGCGACGTCGGCGACGAAGAAGATCGATGCGAGCGTCTGCAGCGCCACAAGGAAGGTGATGGCGACCGCGCGGCGTTCCAGCGCTCTTCGTCTTTCCCGCATGGTCAGGGTCTACGCGCGTCCGGGCAACATGGCCAACAGGATTTCCCGGCCGCTGCGGCGCGTCTCGAAGACTACTCCGGCGATATGCAGGGCAATCAGAATATAGAGCAGATTAACGCTGGTCTCATGCGCTTCTTCCCACATGCTTTCGCTGCCCTCTGCGCCTTTCCCCTCGTCTTCCTCCTCATCGTCGCCCTGTCCGGCGATCAAATGGCGGCTGACCTCGCCCGCCTGCTCCGCAGGGCCGGGGAACGCGCCCGAAGGTGGGCCTGCCATCGCTATTCCACTGGCAATGACGACGCCGAGCACGCACCATATGGCGTAGACCATCAACGCGCCAAGCGGATTGTGCGAGCGATGGATCTCCTTTCGGCCGACCCTTATATCGCGCAGGTGCCCCAGCGCCCGGCGCAAGCTCGGCGGGAAAGCCGAAAAGCGAGCTTCGGCCGGACCTATCAAGCCCCACAGCAGGCGCAGCGCGAAGACCGCGGCCAGCGCATAGCCCACCCAGATGTGTGCTCCCGATCCTTCTTCGGTAACCAGCGCATTGGCGATGATTGCGGTGACAATCGCCCAATGGGTGATTTTCACGACGGGATCCCAGCTGCGACGCGAGGGCGCGGGGTCTAGGGAAAATTCTTCGGCTTCGAATTGGTGCGCGTGTGGCATGATCTTTTCCTTCGTTGCTCGAAGGATCGGATCATGGCTGACGCCGCCCGGCCATCGGTCAGATGCTTATGCTTGCGGATTTAAGCATCTGCTTACGCCAGAAGCATCGTTGCGTAAGTCGCCGGGCGCGCTTTGCTAACATTAAGTGCCGGGAATTCCCGCGAGCTCTGCTGGCGTGACGACGGGTTCGTTCCGGTCCTTCCGCTCCGAGTAGCGGTCGACGAGCTGGTCGGCATGGCCGCGCGTGAGCACGGTGAAGCGCACCAGCTCCTCGGCGACGTCGACAATCCGGTCATAATAGCTCGATGGCAGCATCCGGCCCGCCTCATCAAACTCCTGATAGGCCTTTGCGACGCTCGACTGGTTGGGAATGGTGATCATTCGCATCCAGCGGCCAAGGATGCGCAGCGTGTTGACGCTGTTGAACGATTGCGATCCCGCCGAGACCTGCATCACCGCGAGCGTGCGGCCCTGCGTCGGGCGGAGTCCCTTATAGGCGAGCGGAAGGTGATCGATCTGCGCCTTCATGATCCCGGTGATCTGACCGTGGCGTTCGGGGCTGCACCAGACCTGGCCTTCGGACCAGAGCGAATGCTGGCGAAGCTCCTCGACCGCCGGATGATCATCGTCTGCGATCTGGTCAGGGAGCGGAAGGTCGGAGGGATCGAAGATCCGCGTTTCGCAGCCGAACAGCTGGAGCAGCCGCGCGCTCTCTTCGACGACGAGACGGGAGTAGGCGCGTTCCCGCAAGCTGCCGTAGAGCAGCAGAATGCGCGGCGCGGGATCGAGCGGGCCGAGACCGAGCGCCGGTTGTGCGCGCAGATATTGGGGCCTGAGCGCCGGGAAGTGGTCAGGGTCGACGAGTGCGCGCAGGCGCGCGAAGTTTTGGTCGGGCATGATCTGGTCTACCGTAGGGTGGTGGCGGGGAACCAGCGGCGGCCGAGGCGAAATGCCACACCGACGAGGAGGATGAGGACGGGGACCTCGACGAGCGGGCCGATTACTGCTGCGAAGGCGACGGGCGAGGCGAGGCCGAAGGCAGCAATCGAGACGGCAATCGCGAGTTCAAAATTATTGCCTGCGGCGGTGAAGGCGACCGCGGTCGTGCGCGGGTAATCGGCGTCGATGACCTTACCCATCCAGAAGCTGATCAGGAACTGGATGACGAAGTAGATCGTAAGCGGGATCGCGATGCGAACAACGTCGGCGGGAATGCTGACGATCTCGCCACCCTTGAGGCTGAACATCGCGACGATGGTGAATAGCAGCGCGACGAGCGTGATCGGGGCGATCCGCGGCAGGAAGCGTGTCTCGTACCAATCGTTGCCCTTTGCCTTCGCGAGGATATGGCGCGTCAGATATCCGGCGAAAAAGGGAATGCCGAGATAGATGAGAACCGCTTCGGCGATGGTCCAGAAACTCACGTCGACGACGCTACCTTCAAGCCCGAATAGCGGCGGCAGGATGGTGAGGAAGAACCAGGCATAGACACTGAAGAAGAGTATCTGGAAGATCGAATTGAAGGCGACGAGCGCCGCGACATATTGATTGTCGCCTTTCGCGAGCTGGTTCCAGACGATGACCATCGCGATGCAGCGCGCAAGCCCGATCAGGATCAGACCGGTCATATATTCGGGTCGGTCCGCAAGAAAGAGGATGGCGAGCGCGAACATCAGCGCAGGGCCGATGATCCAGTTCTGGACGAGCGAGATCGCAAGCACGCGTCGGTCGTCGAACACCCGCGGAAGCTCGCTATAGCGCACCCGCGCGAGCGGCGGATACATCATCAGGATCAGCCCGATCGCGATCGGGATGTTGGTCGTGCCGATCGACAGCGCCTCGATCGCGCTTGGGAGGCCCTCAAAGATGGTTCCGAGAAGCACCCCCAAGGCCATCGCCAGGAATATCCAGAGCGTCAGATAGCGGTCGAGGAACGACAGGCGTTCGCGTTTGATCTGCGGCATCGATCAGTCGCCGATGCGGTTGCCGGCGGCGTCGACCACCTGTTCGCCGTCCTCCTTGGCGAAGGCGCCAAGCTGCCTCGCCGGAAGGATGTCGAGTACGGCCTCGGAAGGGCGGCAGAGCCTCACACCGAGCGGTGATACGACGAGCGGACGGTTGATCAGAATGGGATGCGCCATCATCGCGTCGATGAGTTCCGCGTCGCTGAGCGCGGGATCGTCGAGGCCGAGCTCGAAATAGGGCGTGCCCTTCTGGCGCAGGAGGTCACGCGGTGCGATCCCGGCGCGGGCGATCAACTGTTCGAGCAGCGTGCGCGTGGGCGGCGACTTCAGATACTCGACGATATGCGGTTCGATGCCGGCGTTGCGGATGAGGCCAAGCGTGTTGCGTGAGGTGCCGCAATCGGGATTGTGATAGATGATAATGTCGGCCACGGCTCAATCCCGATCAGCAGCAGGCGAGTTCGGCGAGCAGCGGTTCACAGAGTTCGGCGCGCCCCTCACAGCAATCCTTGGCAAGGAAAAGCATCAGGCCGCGAAGGGCATCGATGTCGGCGCGTTGGATGATGTTGCGTCCACGCTTTTCTGACTGCACGAGTCCAGCCTTGGCGAGCACAGCGAGATGCGTCGAGAAGGTGCTCTGCGTCAGTCCAGAATGTTCGACGAGCTGTCCTGTCGAAAGACCTTTGGGCTCGTGTCTCACAAGCAGACGGAAGGCATTGAGCCGAGTAGGATGCGCGAGCGCGGCGAGCGCCAGCAGGGCTGCGTCAGTGGTCATGCATCGAAATTACCCGATGGATTTCCATCTGGCAATAACAATCGCAAATTCCCGATGCGTTAATATCACTTTCCTCGTTTCGGTGCCCGAAGCAGATGAGGTGGATGGCTCCCGCTCGCGGCGTCTATGTGCCAAGATGGGTTTATCCTAACGCGCGGATGGCAACTCTCAGGCCGTCAGATATCCGGCGCTACGTGTGGCTTCAGGCAGATGCCCGACAATCTTTGCTTGGGAGCGCCCGCCCCCGTGTAAAGCCTCAACAGGGTCGGGAGGACGCGCTTTACGGGCTGCGCTCCTTACTCTTGCCATTTGGACGAAGGTGACGACAATGTCCCCATCTGCCGGCGGGGATCAAGAATGCAAGACGGACTTGTCGATCGGATTTACGAATGCTCGGTGGTCCCGGAGGCATGGCCGGCGGTTCTCGACGAGGTGGCAGCGCTCGCGGGATCGGCGGGTGGGCTTCTCTTCTCGGCGCGCAAGGCGCTGAACTGGACCGCTTCCGAGCGCGTAGCCGACGTCTTTGCGGCCTATGTGGAGGAAGGATGGTTCGGCAAATGCAGCCGACGCGTTTGCCTGATGGGCCGCGAGGAGCCCTCCTTTTTCGTCGAGCATGATTTCTGGAGCGACGAGGAAATCGATGCCGATCCGGTGTATCGCGATTTCTTCCGTCCGCGCGGGCTGGGATGGTCGGCGGGAACCGGGGTCCAGGTGTCGACCGGTGACAATATCGTGTTCAGCGTCGAGCGGGCCTTTTCTGAAGGCCCCGTCGCGGCCGAAAGCGTGGCACGGCTCAACCTGCTGCGCCCGCATCTGGCGCGCAGCGCGCTCGTGAGCGCGCGCATGCAGCACAAGCGCGCGCAGGGCGCTGCCGAGGCGCTGACCGCGATGCAACTGCCGGCTTTTCTCCTGCGCGCCGGCGGTGAAGTTGTCGAGATGAGCCCCCTTGGCACCGATGTGTCATCGCTTGTGATATTGGGTGCCCACGGCCGCCTGCGACTGGCAGACAGACAGGCAGACGCGCTCCTCGACGACGCCTTGGCATCGCTGACCTCGGCACCCGCCATCAGCGCGCGATCGTTTCCGGTGCGCGACGCGGCGGGAACGCCCCGGCAGGTTGCGCATCTGATCCCGGTTCCGCGCGGCGCGCACGATGTTTTTGGGGATTCCTATGCCTTGCTGATGATGGTGCCGGTCGCTTCGGATCGCGTGCCTTCGGCAACGCTGATGAAGTCGCTTTTTGACCTGACGCCGTCGGAAGCGCGCGTTGCCAGTGGTATCGCCCGAGGCGAAACGCCTGAAACAATCGCGGCGTCGGGCGGTGTCGCCATCACGACGGTGCGCAGCCAAATTCGCAGTGTGCTCGAGAAAACGGGCACGTCACGACAGTCCGACCTTGCCGGGCTGCTGGCCCGGCTCGGTGCAACCGCTCCGAACTGATCGAAAAAACTCCGTCCCATCCTCCATCTGGAGGATGAACCGCACGCAGGCTTGGGCTCTATTCGCAATCGCTGACGGCGATCTGCGACCCACAGTCGTCAGCGGGCGGTGCGCTTGACCCATCGGGCCAGGCGCACCGCCGCCAGAACCCGCCCGATCGGCAAAAGGTCAAGGCAACGGGTGCGGGACATGACATCAACTATCTCGCGCTCGCCGGCGCCCTCTATCCTATCGGGCCAAGTGACGCGCCGCCGACGCCGCCGCTCAATCTGGTCGGTAACTTCGGCGGCGGCGGCACATTCCTCGCCATGGGGGTGCTCGCTGCGCTGGTCGAGCGGCAGCGATCGGGCAAGGGCCAGATTCTCGACGTGGCGATGGTCGACGGCATTTCGGTTCTGCTGACCCAGATGGCTGGCTGGATGCAGATGGGCCTGTGGAACCGGGAGCGCACCGGCAATCTTCTCGACGGAAGCGCCTATTTCTATCGCTGCTATGAAGCCGCCGATGGCCGGCACATCGCCGTCGGCGCGCTTGAGCGAGAGTTCCATGATGCGTTTTTGGCGGGGCTTGGCCTCGACCCTGGGGATTTTCCCGACTATCTCAACCCCGACGTCTGGCTCGACCGCACGCGCCGGATCGAGCCAATATTCCGCTCGCGTTCGCAGCGCGAATGGTGCGCGATTTTCAATCGGCTCGATGCCTGCGTCTCGCCAGTGCTGACCTTTGACGAGGCGGCCGATCATCCCGCAAATCGCGCGCGCGAAGCGCATGTCCATTCGGGCCGCTCATTGCAACCGGCACCCGCGCCCCGATTTTCGCGGTCCACCCTTCGGTCGCCGGTTCCCGTGGTTTCGAGACCCGATTTGCTTGGCAGCCTGACCGACTGGGCTGTCAGCGAAAATGAGATCCGGTCGCTGCAGCAAAAGGCCATCACAGAATAGCCGCGCGGATTTCAGCCGCCGCCGGAAAATTGATCTCCGCCGAGCTCCTTCTGCCGACAGGCATTCGGCGCCCAGATGCGCATTGTTGCGATCCAAATGGTGTCGGCGTCCTCCGATGACCGCTTTCGGTAGATGCCCGCAATTGGTCCGGGCTCTTTGCAGCCGATTATCCGAAGAGAGCTTCAGATCGAGAGCTTCGCGTCCCCCTCGACAATGCGCTGTTCGAGCCTGGGCCGTGCCCCCGGCTGCCACATTTGGGCGCGGTGCGAGACGCGGTAGCGAAGCGGACCGCCATCGGGGGTTGTCGCCCGCGCGATCGGGCGCACGATGCACACGAACTCGGTTTCGACGGTGTCGGGCCCTGCGCTGACAACAGCATAGCCGTGACCGGCCATGTCGACGAATTCGAGATGGGGCGCAACGTTGGGATTGGTCAGCGCCCGGGCGGCTTCGATGTCGCCGCTCGCCGCATATTCCAGCGCCGAGCGCACCCCACGCTTGATTGTGAGGTTGATCGTGTGCTCGGGCGGAGCGCCTTCGACCTTTCGAACATAGAGCGGGCGCAAGGCCGATTCCTTGAAGAACTCGGCAGCTTCGCCAAGACCGGGAGCGGATATCGAACCGGTGATGAAGCTGAGCCCGACCGGCGCAAATCCCGCGGGCGGCAGGGCAGGCGCTGCATAACCCGCCCAGAAGCTGTGGCGGTCGCCGGAAACGGTAACGAAGCCCGGGATCTTCTCGTCGCGAACGAGATCGTAGATTTCGGCACGTTCGGCGAAGGCTCCGCTCATATCGCCGCCGCCAAAGGTGCCATAATCCCTGCCCGGCCATCGGTCTTTCACCAGCCCCGCCGGAAGATTCTGTGGATCGGTGCGCATGTCGAGCGTGCCGTTGGTCGCGCCCCAGATCTTCCAGGTCGCAGTCGACTGGGTCAGCTGCGCCTTGAGCCACGCCTTTTGTTCCCGGCCGAGCACAGTATGGGCGGGTTCGTCCTTGCGATAATTGGGAATGCTCTTGTCGCCGATCGCAATGATCGCAGGCGGCTTGCCGCCCGCATAATCCCGCCCGCCGTCGACGATTTCCAGCCACTCTTGCGGGATCACCGGATAGTCGCCGGAGTCGAGCGCCGCCGCCTCGGGCCGATCGGTGGGGTCCGCCGCCTTGTAACTGTGAAGGTCGGTCAGGATCAGATCGACATGCTTGCCGTACCGCAGCGCGCGGTAGGCCGTCATGCTGCCGACCGCGATGCGGTTGTTGGTTTCGGTGCCGAAGCCATCGTCGTCGAAGGTGTCGATCGCCGCCTTTTCGACGACCGGCGGGCTGAACTGCTCCAGCGCGGCGCCCGATGCCTTGCGGACGCGCGAGGGGATATATTCCCACCATGCTTGGTTGGCTGCGACGCGCAGCGGCTGCGCGGGCTCGACGGTGGCGCCATATTTGATGAAGCTCTGCCAGCCCTGCCAGGAGAATTCGTGATTGTCGCCCATGCATACGAAGGGAAGATAGGCCCGAGCGTCCTGGATATCGGGATCGTCGATATGCGCGCGATAGACGTGGCGGTAGCCGGCGAGATTGGTGGGCACATAAAAATTGCCGACCTTGCGCGCGTCGGGAATGTGGCCGAGATCATAGACCGTGCGCGAATAGCGGTGCGGCGTTTCTTCGGGATATTCGACCACTTCGTAGATGAAGTCGCCGAGATGGAGCACAAAGCCGAGCTTGCGGTCGGCCGCCGCGCGCTGATCCTCCCAGATCATGCGGGCGTAGGCGTTCTGCGCGCCTTCGTTGACGCTGTTGCAGGACACGAAGGCAAAGCGAACGGGTCGCGGGTCGTTGGCGCGCGGTGCCGTGATCGTCCGCCCGATCCGGCTGCCCGCACCTTTGTCCTCGATAAAACGGTACCAATAGACCGTCGCCGGCGAGAGCCCGCCGACCAATGCCCGGCACGTCCAGTCGGCGGCGGCCAGCACCGGCGTGCGCGCCGCTGCGACGACGCGGCGAAAGTCCGGATCGAGCGCCACCTCGACGGTCAGTTCATGACGGTCTCCCACGTCGAACGGCCGCCGGGTCCACAGGACGATGCTATGGTCGTCCGGGTCGCCCGACGCCACACCCTGGGGAAAGAGGCGGCGATCCTCTCGCCATGCCATTCGCGAAGGCGCCGCAGCCAGTCGCGACGCCCAGATGCCGCTGATCCCGATCGAAGCCGCACCCGCCATAAATTGCCGCCGATCCATCGCTTGTCCCCCTCCTGACCCGTGCCGATCACGTCGTGATGCAACCTCTAGCCGGGTTGGCCGGACCCGAAAGATTTAGATCACGAGCGCCCCTGACTTTTCGACCAAGGGTGGAATACGAGCGGCACGCGGCTGGCAGAAGGGCAGACGGCAGCGTCGGATGCGTATCTAAGCGGCCGAGGAGAACGCGGGTCTTGGGAGAAGGCGGCCATCCTCCGGGCACGATCGGAATACGGCCGCAATGACTTAGCCCGCGTTCCATTCGAAGACATCAAGCTGGGAACAGCCTTGCGTGTGTAACGGATCTTTGAAGGCAAACTGCTTCGCCTCGTCGAGGCTGGCGGCAATCAATATATAGGCGCCGCCGGATTGGTCGGAGAAGGGGCCGGCGCATTCGAGCCGTCCTGCATCGCGCAGGCGGTCGAGAAAGGTATAGTGCTCCCCAAGCACTTCTCTACGAAATTCCGGCGTTCGCCGTGAAAGGACGAGGTACTTCATCATCAGGTTCCTTTTCTTTCGGTGATGGCGGACGAAATCCAGTCTTCCATCGCTCGAATCTTCCTGCTCAGGGTCAGAACGTCAGCAAGACGGAACCGGTGGTTCGTCCGGCCTCGAGGGCAGAATGCGCCTTGGCCACGTCGGCCAGGTCAAATTGCGCGCCAATCTCCACGTGCAGTCCGGTTTCCAGTTCTTCGAACAATTCGGCCGCGGCTTTCCGATAGGAATCAAGGTCGGCCATATAGGCAAGGACGCTAGGCCGGGCAAAGGCGAGCGACCGCCGCGGGCCCAGTTCGGATATATCGATTACCGGGAGCGACCCCGAGGCTTGGCCCGCACTGACCACCACGCCAAAAGGTCGGACGCAATCGAGGGTTCGCAGCAAGACGTCGCCCCCGATACCGTCGAAGGCGACATCGACGCCCCGGCCGCCGGTGATGTTCAGAACCTCGCGGACAAAATCACTCTCTTTGTAAAGCACCGCATGGTCGAGGCCGAAGCTCTTGGCCAGCGCCGCCTTTTCGGGCGAGCCGACAGTCCCGATGACGCTTGCTCCGAGTTTGCGCGCCCACTGGCTCAATATCAGGCCAAGGCCGCCTGCGGCGGCATGAATGAGAATGATATCTCCAGGCGAGATGCGTGCGACGCGCGTCAGCAGCATGTGCGCCGTGATACCGCGCAACATGGAAGCCGCGGCGACCGTATCCGAGATATGTGACGGGAGCGGCACCGCCCGGTTTGCCGCCAGCAGGCGCGTTTCGGCATAGCCGCCCATCGGCAAGCCTGCCCAAGCGACCCGGTCGCCCGGGCGAAGATGGGTGACGCCATCGCCTAGAGCTTCGACCACGCCGGCCCCTTCGACACCAAGGACGGCGGGCAGGTGGGCGACGGGGTAGAGACCGGTCCGGTGATAGATATCGACATAATTTACCCCCGCCGCGGCTTGACGGAGGCGGATCTCACCGGGACCAGGATCGCTGACATGCTGGTCATCGACGCGCAGAACAGCCGCATCCCCCACGGCGTGCATTTTCACCACTCGTGCCATCTTCTCGCTCCTTCGCTTTGGAAGCGGGCTGCTTAGGACATGGGTACGCGCACAGTAATTCCTTTAGTATGCCCAGTTATTGTGCAAAAATGCACAGATGCAGTGGGATGATCTGAAATATTTTCTGGCGCTTTTCCGGTCGGGGACGCTCTCGGCCGCAGCCCGCACTCTGGGAGCCGAACACAGCACGGTCGCGCGCCGTATTGCGTCGCTCGAAGAAGGGCTTGGCATGCGACTTTTCGAACGGTCCGGTCGCGGATTCAGCCTTACGGCCGAAGGCGAAGCGATCGCGGATATTGCGGCGCGCGTCGAAGAGGAAACGCTCAACATCGCGCGCGTGGCGCAAGGCCGGCAGTCCGATCTGGCAGGCGTGGTGCGGATCAGCGCGCCGCCCACATTCGCCAGCCAATTTATCGCGCCTCGCCTGACGGCGCTGCGGCGCCGATATCCGGGGATCGAGCTCGAACTTGCCGGCGACAGCCGCGCCATCAGCCTGTCGCGCCGGGATGCCGATATCGCGATCCGCCTCACTCGGCCGACGACGGGTTCGATCGTGGCGCGGCGGATCGGAACGATGGTTTTCGGCCTTTATGGCCAGCGGGACTATCTTGCGAAAACCGCAGCCTGCGACCAAGATTTTCTCGGCTATGACGATAGCCTCGATCACGTGCTCCAACAGCAATGGTTGCGACGGCTGGAGGCGGACTTACGCCTGGCATTTCGCAGCAACGAATTGGCCACGCTGCACGAAGCGGCGGCTGCCGGGATAGGTTTGGCGGTTCTGCCGCGTTTTCTCGGTGATCCCGACGAGCGGCTCGCGCTGGTAGCCAAACCCTCACCGCCGCCGAGCCGCGAGCTTTGGCTGCTTGTTCATTCCGATCTTCGTCGGTCTCCGCGTATCCGTGCGGTCCTCGACCATCTTGTGGACATTGTCCTTGCCGGTCGCGCGATACTCGATCCCGAGGGCGCAGCGAGCGATTAAAAGGCGATGACGGCCAGATCCGTGGGCAGTTCCCTATGCCGCGTAGCGATGTCGGATGTTGCAGGGCCGGTCCACCCGCCAGGGTTTTCGAGAATATCGAGCGACGGCGCATAGCCTTCCAGCCGGAAGCTGCGAAACGCGAAGGGCAGACCGTCTGCACCCAACGGCGAGGCTGCATCGGCGACATGGATATGAAGGTGCGGAGCATCGGATTGCCCCGAGTTGCCGAGCGCCGCGAGCACCTCGCCCACGCGCACCCGCTCGCCTTCCTTCACTCTTATGCTGCCGGGCCTGAGATGTCCGTAAAGGACGCGCTTTCCGCCCGGCAGCCGAAGTACGATATGATTACCGGCAATCGTATCGAGGCCGATCTTGATGGCAGGCGGGGCCAGAGGTTGGTTGTCGGGCAAGCCATCAAGGATGCGCTCGACGACCGCGTCGGCGACGGCGAGAACCGGTTCGCCATATCCGGCCCAACTTTCGTTCTTCGACGGATCGCCCGTAAAGGCACGGCCATGCGCATCGATCTTCACGAAGTCGATTGCATAGCGCTGCGCGATCCGGGCTTGGCCATCCACGACCGCGATCGTTCGGCGGTGGTCGGAATCGTTCGACAGCGCGTTGGCCGCGAGCCAGTGGCCCGGCCCAAGGGGCGCGTTCACCACGAGCGGAGTCTCGCTGCTCACCGTCAGTGGCGGGGCTTCCAGAATAGTGCGCGATGGGTCGGGCGGCCCGCTTGACGCCGATGCCACATGGATATGGTGACCGAGACGCAACCCGGCCCCTGTCCCCTTGGGAACCGCCGTGTCGAAATAGACCACGACAAAGCCGCCAGGCCCGATCTGAAGACGATCGGCGCCCTCCTTCTGCTGTCCGGGCGTCGCAATCATTGTCGCCAAATCCTTCGCCGCAAAGGCGCCGAGTGGACGGCCGCCGTTGCTGTCGAGGACGTTTATTTCCGTCAGGACGATCGTGCGCCCCGAATAGTTGGTCAATCGCATCTCGTAGAGAAGATGGTCGCGGCCGGACGCCTCGACCGGCGCGGGCGATTTACCGAACTCAACGTCAAGGGGGACCACCGAGGGCGCCGGCTCTTGACCGGCGGCGGCAATCTCACCGCCCAACAAGGAAAGCGCTATGGTGCTGCATAGCAGCGACAAGGCGAACTTCACCCGAGCCATAGTCCCGATACTCCCATCACGTTGCCGCCAAACCGACATCCGCTCAACGCCGCGTAAATGCCGGCAGATCGCCGATCTGCCGATGGAATCGGGCGATTTCGCTAGCCTCGCCGGGCGTAAGCTTCGCCCTCGTCACGGCATCGTCGATGCTCGAAAAACGCGCGCTGTCGCGCGCCTGGATCAGCCGCGATGCGAGATCGCGATTGCCTGCGAGGAGATAGGCCAGGCTGGTAGCGTCGGCCGTATTGAGGTCGACCACCAAGGGTTCGGCCATTTTCTCGTCCCACGGCGCCGCGGGAATATGGACGTCGGGGTTCGTGATCCAGAGTTCCGGAGCGAGATCGGCATCGAGTGCGAGCTTGCCCGCCGCGACTTGATCGGTGGCTGCGGCGAAGGCCTGGCGATAGAGCGGCAAATCGCGAAGAAAGTCGGCAAGCTTGCCATGCGCACCCGAACAGGAAAGCCGGGCAGTGGCGTCGCGCAAGTCCGCGCTCGCCGTCGCGCCGCCGGTGGCCTCGAGAAAGATACGCGTGACCTGCTTTTCGTCGTCGGGATAGAGCCGGGCCCAGTCGCGAACCAGATCGATCAGCGGCGCGCGGCCATGCCAGTCCGCGCGCCGAGCGAGAATCGTGAACAGCTTTTCGTAGCGAGCGAGCAAAGCCTCGCGCGTCATGCTTTCCGCGAGAAGCCGGTAGAAGATGGTCGCGGCGACGCCTTCGGACGCCATCTGCGCCTCGCCCGATCTGACGCTGCAGGGGTCTAATGAATAATCGGTTTGCGCGAGGCGCCATCCCTCGATCCCCGAAGCTTGCGGGTCCGATCGGGCCGATCCGAAGAGAAAGCCGCCTTGCGGGATCGCCGTCTCGCGCAGCCAGGTCTCGCGGCGGCTGAGCCAATAGTCGGCGGGCGATGGCGCCATGAACCGCGCGCGGGCGCGAAACCCCTCCGATGCCGTCAATGCCAGCGCCAGGGGCTGGAAATGTTCACCGAAACCCTCGTCGAAGGCGGTCGTTGGATCGGTGACGACTAGCACCGAATGGCCATTTCGCGACAGCGTCGGCGGGATCGGGCCAAGGAGCCGGCGCAAAAGCACATGGCCGAATTCATGCGCGAGCACCTCTTCGAACTGGCCGTCGGCGATACTGGCTTCATCGACCGTGAGATCGATGAAATAGTCGCGGCAAAGTGCGCGGCGCCCCTTGCCGTCCTCGATGAACAGATCTTTGCGGGCGAAGCCGCCGTCTTCGTCGGAAAGATAGACGATGATGCCGCCGCCGATCGAGGGGCAGTCGAACGTCTGCCGGCTTCTGGCCCGCGCCATCCGATCGAGATCGGGAAGCAGGGCAGCGACCCCGCTCGCCGTCGCTGCGAGTAGCCTGCGTTTCAACGGGCCTTCGGCGATCGGCATGCCAACCGGCAGCTCCCGGCCATCGGACAGCCGCTCGGTGATGGCCTGGCCCGCCGCATCCCGTGCCGGGACGAGAAAGGTCATTCCACCGTCGAGCGCGTGCGCCGGCGCCGCAACGTAGAGTCCGAGAAAGGTCAGCGTTGAAAGAATATATTTGAACATCGCGGTTTTCGACTCGCAGGCCGTCAGAATGGGCCATGCTGTATTGCTTGATTAACACAGGTGCAAGGCCTGGAATCGCGTTTGTGGCGTCAATTCGCGGTCGCTCCCGAGGCGGGAATTGATGATCTGGGCGTCGATGGCCCATCCCGAATCTCGGTCCTCGGACCAGTGGACGAGGCTGGGGAAGCAGCGCCGCCACGCCCGGCGTTGAAAGGACGTCCGCGCCGAGCAGCTATTTTGCGGCGTTGGCGTTGCGGCTTTTCTGGCCTGTACGCGCGCCAGTTTACGGATATTCGACCGTCACCGGAATGCGGCCGCGATAGTCGCCGTCGGTGGCGCCGGCGACCTGCAGCCGTCCGCCGAAGCGGAAGACCAGGCGGCCGTCCGGGCCGAGCCGCGGCGCCGCACCCAGGTCGGTGGCCAGCCCGGTCACCCGCGCGCTTGCGCCGCTGCCGCTCTCCAGATCGACCGACGGGGGCAGGGTGACGCGCACTTCGGCGCCGGGCTCGCCGCTGACGGTGACGACGCCGGTAACCGCAAAGCCGCCGAGGTCGCGCACATCGCCGCGCAAGCGGCGCGCGCCGGTCAGCGGATCGATCTCGACCTCGCCGCCGCTCGCGCCGACCGCAACGCGGCCCATGTCGAGCTGGGTGTCGACCTCGACGCGCAGCGGCATGCTCGCCTTGCGCGCCGCAATCGCGGCGTCTTTGCCGTCCTGACGGCACAATTGGCACTGGGCAGCCAGGGGGGCCGGCAGCGCGCCGAGCAGCAGGAGGGCAAGGAGGAGGCGCATTATCACGCCTTCGCCATAGCGCGATCGTGGTTAATCGGCGGTAAAGCGGCCGCCGCTACCCCTTGCGGGCGCGGGGCATCGCGCCGATATTCACGCCATCATGCGGCGCCTTTCCCCACCCCGTGCGCCGCCAGGGAGTAGCCCATCATGACTGACAAGCAACTCGACCCGATGGCCCATCATGTGCTGCGCGAAGGCGGCACCGAGCGCGCCTTCACGGGCAAATACACCGATTTCAAGGGCGACGGCCTCTATCGCTGCGCCGGCTGCGGCACGCCGCTATTCGACAGCCGCACCAAATATGACAGCGGTTCGGGCTGGCCGAGCTACACCGCGCCCGCCAGCGACGCATCGGTCAGCGAACATCGCGACATGAGCCATGGCATGATCCGCACCGAAGTCCGCTGCGCCAAGTGCGAGGGGCATCTGGGTCATGTCTTTCCCGACGGCCCCGGGCCGACGGGGCTGCGCTATTGCATCAACAGCGCGGCGCTTGACTTCGCCGACCGCGGGCAGGATGAGGCGGGGACCGGCGAAGGCTGATCCCCGCCGGGCCGGCTGCCGCATCGCCGTGCAGCGAAAGAAGGAATCTGGATTTTGCGCCGCGAGCGACAGTCGTCATCCGCCCCCAAATCGTCATCGTCAGGCAAAGGCTCGGGCAAGGGCTCCGGCTCCGGGGGGCCGTCGGGCCTGCGCCTCTGGCTCCGCCGTCTGTTCCGCTGGGGCCTCGCGCTTGCGCTGGTCGGCGTCGTCGCGGTCGCGGTCGCGGTCGGCATTGCGGCGCAGCGCATCCCGAGCTTCGAGGAACTGAAGAAGTCGCCGGCCGGCCAGACGATCCGCGTCCATGCCGCCGACGGTACCGTATTCCTGTCGCTCGGGCCCAATTACGGGCGCTGGCTGACGCTGCGCGAAACGCCGCAAGTGATGCAGGATGCGATGGTTGCGGTCGAGGATCGGCGCTTTCGCTATCATCCCGGCGTCGATCCGGTCGGGATGACGCGCGCCGCGGTCTTCGCGGTCGAACATTATGGCACCGGGCGCCGGATGCAGGGCGCATCGACGATCACCCAGCAGCTGGCGCGCAATATCTTCCTGTCGAACAGCTATACCTGGTCGCGCAAGCTGCGCGAAATGATCCTGTCGCTCGCGCTCGAATGGAAATTCTCGAAGGACGAGATCCTCGAACTCTATCTGAACAAGGTCTATTTCGGCGGCGGCAGCTACGGCATCGACGCCGCATCGCGGCGCTTTTTCGGGCATAGCGCGACCCAGATGTCGCTGTCCGAAGCCGCGGTCGTCGCGGGGCTGGTCAAGGCGCCGTCGCGCTATTCGCCGACCGCCGACGCCCAGGCCGCGCTCGGCCGGTCGGGGGTCGTCCTTGAAACCATGGTCGATGCGGGCTTCATCACCCAGGCGCAGGCCGATGGCGCCAAGCCCGCCGATGTCCAGTTGGCACAGGAAACCGGCCAGAACAGCGCGCGCTATTTCACCGACTGGGCGCTGCCGCAGCTCGACATGCTGATCGACGAAGGCACCGAGGCGCTCGACGTCTACACGACGCTTGACCTCGGCATGCAGCGCGCCGCGACCGCGGCCATCCAGGCCGACACGCCGAAGGGGGTGCAGGGCGCGCTCGTCTCGCTCGATCGCGACGGCGCCGTGCGCGCGATGGTCGGCGGCACCGATTATGTCGCCTCCAACTACAACCGCGCGACGCAGGCGATGCGCCAGCCGGGGTCGGCGTGGAAATTGTTCGTCTATATGGCGGCACTTGAAGCCGGCTATAAGGTCGACGATCAGGTGGTCGACGAGCCAGTGACGATCAACGGCTGGAGTCCGAAAAACTCGTCGGGCCGCTTCGCCGGGCCGATGAGCCTGCGCACCGCTTTCGCCTATTCGGTCAACACGATCGCGGCGAAGCTGGGCAATGAAATCGGCTTTTCCTCGGTCGCCAACATGGCGCGCCGTTTCGGCATCACGACCCCGATCAACACCCACCCGTCGATGGTGCTCGGCAGCGCCGAAGTGCGGGTGATCGACATGACCGCCGCCTTCGCCGCCGTTTCGCGCAAGGGTGTGTCGGTGCAGCCCTATGGCATCACCAAGGTAACGACCGCCGATGGGCGCCTCCTCTATCAGAGGCCGGCCGAGCGCGGGCAGGTGCTCGTCGACAATTGGGTCGCCGCGGGCATCACCGACTTGTTGCAGACCGCGGTCGCGACGGGGACAGGGCGCGCGGCGCAAATTGGCCGACCGGTGGCAGGCAAGACCGGCACGACGTCGAGCAACAAGGACGGCTGGTTCCTCGGCTTTTCGAGCGGCCTGACCACCGGCGTCTGGATGGGCCGCGACGATGCCAGGGCGGTCGGCGGGCTGCAGGGCGGCCGCGCGCCGGCCAAGGCCTTCGCCGACTATATGCGCATCGCGGTCGCACGGCGTCCGGTCGAGCCTTTCGATACCGAGGTCAAGCTGCCCGAATGGCAGCTCGAGGGCGATGACGAGGCCTATTTCGGCGCGCCTGAGGAAAATGGCGGCATGGTCGATGAAAATGGTATGCCGATCGAACTGCCGGCCGCGCCCGACACCGCGCAGGGCGATGTCGCGCCGCCGCCGCCCGCCGACGGCCCGGTGCTCAACCAGCAATGGATCGAGGAGCAGACGGGGCGCCGCCCGCCCGCCGACAATGGCGCCGCTGCGCCGAAGGCGGCTCCGCCGCAGCTGCGCACCCCCGCGCCGGCGCCGCCCAAGGCGCCGCCGCCGGTGCTGAAGGCGCCGCCCGCGCGCGCCCCCGCCAACGGCGAGGGCAATTAGGGGTCAAGTGAAACGGTAGCGGTGCAGCCCGCGGCCTTCGCGGCGCAGCCATGCGCGCGCCGCGCCGACGTCGCCGTCGTGCAGATCGTCGACCAGCGCGTGAAAGGCCGCGCTATGGTCCATATGCCGCAGATGCGCGACCTCGTGCGCGACGGTGGCGCGGCGGACATGGTCGGGCGCCATGACGAGTCGCCAGCTGTAGCGCAGGTCGCCGTCATGGGTGCAGCTGCCCCAGCGGCTGCGCGGATCGCCGACCCCGACGCGGCCGACGGTCAGCCCTGCCCGCGCCGCAATCTCCCGGCTCTCGCGCGTCATGATATCGAGCGCCGCGGCCTTCAGCCAGCGCTCGAGGCGGCGCCCGACGGTTTCGGCGGGGCCGCCGACACTCAGCCGGTCGCCCTCGGCGCGAACCGCGCGCGGGGCGGACGCCGTCCATTCGATCCGGCGCTCCATGCCGAACAGCGGCAGCGCCGTGCCGGGGCCGACCCGGACCGGCGCGGCGGTCTTGCGGACCTGTTCGGCGAGCCAGTCCTGTTGCTCGCTCGCCCATTTGATCGCGCGCGCGGCGCTTGCGCGGCGCGGCAGCGTCAGTCGCAGCTCGCCGCGCGCACCGTCGAAGACCAGGCGATAGCGGCGCGATTGCGCATGCGGGACCAGTCGCACCGGCCACGGCGTATCGCCGACCCAGATGTGCGGCTGCTCGTCGCCGGCCCGTTCGCCGCGCATCAGACGACGCGCTCGACGAGATGGTTTTCGAGCGGGCCGGCGCGATCCTCGCTCACCGTCCAGCCGACGATCGACTCGCCCGCGCGGTGCACCGCGTCCCGATCGCCGCAGACCAGATAATGCCATGCGGGCAGCGGCGCGCCGTCGGCGCGCAGGCGATAGGCGCAGGTTTGCGGCAGCCATTCGATGTCGGCGACGCCGCGCTTGGTCAGCGTCAGGCAATCGGGGACATGGCGGCGGCGATGCTTGTAATCGCCGCAGCGCGCGGTTTTCAGGTCGAGCAGGCGGCACGCGACATTGGTCGGATAGATGCGCCCGCTATCTTCATCCTCCAGCTTGTGGAGGCAGCATTTGCCGCACCCGTCGCACAGCGCCTCCCACTCGCCCGCGTCGAGCGAGGCGAGCGGCGCTTCCCAGAAGCGGCGCCCCGCCCCGGTCACTTCACCCACTTGCCAAGGTCGGCGGCGACCTTGTCGGGCGCGCCCTCGTCGGCGTCGGTCGAGGGGTCGTCGAGCGGCAGCAGCGCGAGCGGCTTGCCGGCCGGGTCCATCAGGAATGCGAGCTGCGTATGCGCCATCAGATAGCGGTCGGGCGCCGATCCCTCGACCTTGTGGAAGGACACGACATATTCCTTCGCCACCGCCGCGATCTGTTCGGGGGTGCCGGTCAGCCCGATCAGGCGCGGGTGGTACCGGCTGACGAAGGCCTTGAGCACGGCGGGCGTGTCGCGCGCCGGGTCGACGGTGATGAAAATCGGCTGCACCTTGGCGCCGCGCGCCGGATCGGCCTTCTCGAACGCCGCCAGCCCGCGCATCAGCTTTTGCACGTCGACCGGGCAGATGTCGGGGCAATAGCTGTAGCCGAAATAGACGATGCGGTAACGGCCCGCGAAATCGCTATCGCGCACGGGCTTGCCGTCCTGATCGGTCAGGCTGAACGGTCCGCCGATCTTCGCGCCGGCGAGCGGCGGGGTCGCGTCCTGCGTCGCCGACGGGGCGTTGCACCCCGCGAGCGCCGCGCCAAAAATCAGAAGCAGGCTTGCGCGACCGGCGTTTCGAACCATATTCGGGATGTTCATCATGCGGCCAGCCTTGATGGGCTAGGCCACGAAAATCAACCTTTCTCGTCGCGCCGTGCGACGATCATCGCCAGGGGTCGCCCAATCATGTTTCGACGCGCGGAGCTTCGCCTCGCTTCCTTCCTCCTGCTGATCGCCGCCGCGCTCGGCGCCGGTACTGCGGCGCACGCGCAATTCCGCGGCGGCTACGCCTTTCTGCAGGCCGTCGAGAACCGCGACGGGACGAAGGCGACCGAGGCGCTGAAGGACGATTCGACGCTGGTCAACACGCGCCATCCCGACACCGGCGAAACCGCGCTGATCATCGTCACCAAGCGTCGCGACACGACCTGGCTGCGCTTCCTGATCGGCAAGGGCGCCGACCCCGAAATCGGTGACCGCCAGGGGGTAACGCCGCTGATGCACGCGGCGCTGCTCAACTATCCCGACGGCGCCGAGGAACTGATCGAAGCCGACAAGTCGATCGTCGACATGACCAATCGCCGCGGCGAGACGGCGCTGATCCTGGCGGTGCAGGCCAAGAATGCGGCGATGGTCCGGCTGCTGATGCGCCACGGCGCCAATCCCGACAAATCGGATCATATCGCGGGCATGTCGGCGCGCGACTATGCCAAGCGCGACGACCGGACGGGCCAGATGCTGCAATTGCTCGACGCCAAGCCCGATGCCCCGCTGCGCGATCTCGGGCCGATCTTCGGACCCAAATAATAGCATAATGTGATTTCCCTATTGGGAATCACATTGCGATGTGATAATTGCGTGGCATGTCTACGCACCTCATCGATCGTATCCGCGCCATCGTCGACGACGGCAGCATGTCCCGCTCGGGGCTTGCGCGCGCGGCCGGCCTTCACGCCAACAGCCTGCGCGATATGGAATCGCCGGGCTGGAACCCCACCGCCGAAACGCTGCGCAAGCTCGAGAACTGGCTCGCGCACGGCAGCGACCTCTCGCCGATGGCAACGCCGGAGGAAATCATCGCCGAGGCGCGCAACGGCCGCATGTTCATCCTCGTCGATGACGAGGACCGCGAAAATGAGGGCGATCTGGTCATCCCGGCGCAGATGGCGACCCCCGATGCGGTCAATTTCATGGCGACGCATGGCCGCGGCCTGATCTGCCTGACGCTGACGCGGTCGCGGGTCGAAACGCTGGGCCTCGAACTGATGAGCCGCAACAACGGCACCCGCCACGAAACCGCCTTCACCACCTCGATCGAAGCGCGCGAGGGCGTGACCACCGGCATTTCCGCCGCCGACCGTGCGCGCACCGTGTCGGTCGCGATCGACGCCGCCAAGGGCCGCGACGATATCGTCACGCCGGGGCATGTCTTTCCGCTGATCGCGCGCGACGGCGGCGTGCTGGTGCGCGCCGGCCATACCGAGGCGTCGGTCGACATCGCGCGCCTCGCCGGCCTCAATCCCTCGGGCGTGATCTGCGAGATCATGAATGATGACGGGACGATGGCGCGGTTCGACGATCTGATCCCCTTCGCGCGGCGCCACGGGCTGAAGATCGGTACGATCGCCGACCTGATCGCCTATCGCAGCCGCACCGACCGGCTGGTCGAATGCGTCGCCGACGAACCCTTCGAATCGGATTATGGCGGCGACTGGCGGCTCAAATCCTATCGCAACAAGGTCGACGGCACCGTCAATCTGGTGCTGCAGAAGGGCGCGGTCGATCCCGAAGGCGTGACGCTGGTGCGGATGCACGCGGTGTCGATCTTCGACGATATCATGGGCCGCCCCGGCCCCCGCAAGCGCCGCCTGCAACGCTCGATGGAAGCGATCGGCGCCGAAGGATCGGGCGTGATCGTCATGCTCATGCGCCCGCTTCCCGGTTCGGCCGCCGCCGACGCCGCCCCGCCGCCGACCGGCGGCATGGACCTGCGCACCTATGGCATTGGCGCGCAAATCCTTGTCGACCTCGGCGTTCATGCGATGGAGCTTTTGACGCCTTCGCACAATAATCTCGTCGGGCTCGAAGGCTATGGCCTGTCGGTCGTCGGCGAACGCGCAATCCCCGGAGAAGAATGATGGCCCATATCCTGATCGTCGAAGCGCGTTTCTATGCCCATCTCAACGACATGCTGATCGACGGCGTGCGCAGCGCGCTCGAAGCCGAGGGGCATAGCCATGAAGTGGTGACCGTTCCCGGCGCGCTCGAAGTTCCGGCGGCGATCGCGCTTGCCGATCAGAGCGGCCGCTTTGACGGCTATGTCGCGCTTGGCGTCGTCATCCGCGGCGAAACCTATCATTTCGAAGTGGTGTCGAACGAAAGCGCGCGCGGCATCATGGCGCTGACGCTCGACGGCCTTGCCATCGGCAACGGCATCCTGACCGTCGAGGATGAGGAACAGGCGCTTGCGCGCGCCGACAAGACGCGCAAGGATAAGGGCGGCGAGGCGGCGAAGGCCGCGCTCGCGATGCTGGCATTGAAGGATCAGTTCGGCGTTGCTTGATCGCACTCCCCCCGGCCGATACTCCGTCGTCGAACGCGGCGGCCGGCTGGTGGTGATCGACCGCGCGACCGGCGGAACCCCGCCGACCGCGGCACAGCGCATGGCCGAACATGATCGGCGCAGTGGCATAGAGCCTGCCCACCCGGCGCCGCGCGACGAAATGCCTGAACCCGTCAAAGCCTCCGCAACGATTGCCGGTACCGCCCCGGCCGACCGGCTGCGCGAAGCGATCGCGGCGCGCGGCGCTCAGGCCAAGGCGCGCCAGCCTTGGGGCGATACGCCCGCCGCGCCGGCGGCGCGCGAGGCCGCACCTGCGCGAATCCCGGCGCATATCCCCGAAGCCGCACCGACCCCGGCATCACGCACGCGCCCGGCACCGCGGCCAGGCGGCGGTTCGCGCAAGACGGTGGTCACGTCGAAATGGTGGGATGCAAAGGGGCCGCGGACGATCGAACTCGGCGCCAACGGCCAATCGACCTTGAGCGGCGGCTTCGTGACGATCTTCGCGATCGGGCTCGCGATCTTCGTCTTCCTGCTGCTCATCATGCCGGTCGCGGCCTTTGTCGCGGCCTTTCTGTTGTTCCAGTTCGGCGGCAAGATATTGGCGCCGATCGGCGCGGGGATCGTCGACAAGGCGATCGCGGAGAGGGGATAACGCCCGTCGCTTGAAGATAACGTGCCCCCGCGAAGGCGGGGGTCCATCTTTAGTCGGCGCCATCTGAAACCGAACGGAGATGGGTCCCCGCCTTCGCGGGGACACACGAAATTCTTGTTTGATTTGACCTAGGCGTCAACCAGCGCCGGATAATCGGTATAGCCCTCGGGGCCCGGCGAATACCAGCTCTGCGGATTGTCGGCGGCCCAGGCCGCGCCGGTGCGGATGCGTTCGACCAGATCGGGATTGCCGATGAACGGCCGCCCGAAACTGATCGCATCGGCAAGGCCGCTCGCCAGATCGGCTTCGGCCTTCGCCACGTCATAATCGCTGTTGAGCACCAGCGGTCCCTTGAACGCCCGACGGATCGCCGGCGACTGCTTTGGCACGTCGGTCTTGCCGAAGGTGCCGTCGGGACCGGGTTCGCGCAGTTCTAGGAAAGCGATGCCGAGCGCGTCGAGCGCCGCGGCGGCGGCGGGGAACAGGATTTCGGGCGCGCTGTCGTCGACACCCTGCGTCTCGCCATTGGGCGATAGGCGCACCGCGACGCGATCCTTGCCCCACACGCCGATCAGCGCTTCGGTCACTTCGCGGAGCAGACGGATGCGGTTTTCGACCGAACCGCCATAATCATCGTCGCGCAAATTGGTGCCGTCGCGCAGGAACTGGTCGATCAGATAGCCGTTGGCGCCGTGCAGTTGCACCCCGTCGAACCCGGCGCGCTTCGCATTTTCGGCAGCCGCGACATAGTCGGCGATCACGCGCGGAATCTCGTCGAGGCGCAGCGGGCGTGCTTCTTCGAGCTCGAGCCGCCCGACCGGCGTGTGCGCGCGACCTTCGCCCTTCGTTGCCGAAGCCGACACCGGCTGCTTGCCGTCGTTGAACACCGAATGGACGAGCCGGCCCATGTGCCACAGCTGCGCGACGATGCGGCCGCCCGCGGCATGGACTGCCTCGGTGACGGGCTTCCAGCCTTCGACCTGCGCATCGGTCCACAGCCCCGGCGCCGACGGCCAGCCGAGCCCTTCCTGCGAAATTCCCGTCGCTTCGGAGATGATCAGCCCGGCCGAGGCGCGCTGGCGATAATATTCGACCGCAAGTTCGTTGGGGACGAAGCCGGGGCCGGCACGGCCGCGCGTCAGCGGCGCCATGATAATGCGGTTGGGCGCGTCGATCGCGCCAAGCTTGATCGGGTCGAGAAGCGATGCGGGCATAGATTCCACCTTTCACTTTACCGGCGACGGCCCGTGCTGTCGCCGCTATGGCCGCCGAAGCTATGGATGCGGCAGCCGCTGCACAATGGTGGGTAGCAAAAGAAAATCTAAATGAGCAACAAGCCAATCAGCCCGCCCACCATTTCGCCGGTCGATCCGGTGGCCAAGCCGGTCGCCGCCACGGTGAACCGATGGGCCTTTGCCGCGCTTGTCGGTGGCAATCTGGCGCTGTCGCTGACCGCGATGGTGGTACGCTTCGCCGATACCGGCCCGGTCGCCGCGGCCTTCTGGCGGCTCGCGCTCGCGCTGCCGCTGCTCGCGCTGCTGATGCGGCGCGAAACGGGCGGCCGCCGACCTTGCCGCCTGGCATCTCGGCATCCTTCAGACCAAGGTCGCCAATGCGACGCTGTTCGGCAACAGCGCCAGCCTGTTGCTCGTGCTGTGGGGGATTGCGGTCGCGCGCACGCTGCCGCGCGGGTGGCAGGCGGTGGCGGTGCTGCTCGCCTTCGCGGGGTCGGCGCTGCTGATGGGGCAAAGCTACGAGGCGTCGGCGGCCTATCTGGTCGGCGATCTGCTCAGCCTGCTCGCGGGGGCGCTCTATACGGGCTATGTGCTGATGATGCAGCGGGTGCGCGGCGACATCGGCCCTTGGTCGGCGCTCGCCATATCCTCCGCTGCGGGCATTCCGGTGCTGCTCGGCACCGCGCTGCTGTTCGGCGAAGCGATTCTGCCGCACAACTGGACGCCGCTGATCGTGCTCGCGCTGATGAGCCAGCTGGTCGGGCAGGGGCTGCTCATCTGGGCACTGCCGCGTTTCTCGCCGCTCGTCGTCGGCCTGACCTTGCTCGTCCAGCCGGTGGTTGCGGCGACCGCGGGGTGGCTGATCTTCGGCGAGACGCTCAGCGTTATGGAATTGTTCGGCGGCGCGATGGTCGCTGCGGCGCTGGTGCTGATTCGGTTGCCGAGCCGCCGCGCGGCGCCTATCTGATGGTCATGGCCCAGCATCCGTCCGCCGCAACCCTGCCCGCCGATCCGACGCTCGACGAGATTCGCGCCGCGCTGGCGCCGCTCGTCGCGGCTTCCGCTGCCTTCGACGGCTTCACGGCCACCACGCTCGACGAAGCCGCCGACGCGCTCGGGATCGACCGCGACGTTGCGCGGCTCGCCTTTCCCGGCGGCGCGCGCGACATGGTCGATGCCTGGTTTGCTACGATCGATACCGCGATGGCGGAGTGCTGCCCGGCGGAGACGCTCGCGACGATGAAGATTCGCGAACGCATCACCCGGCTCGTCGAAACGCGGATCGACCTGCTTGCCGCCAACCGCGAATCGCTGCGCCGCGCGCTGGCCTTGCTCGCGCTGCCGGGCAATGCGCCGCACGCGGCCAAGCTCGGCTGGCGCGCCACCGACCTGATGTGGCGCCTCGCCGGCGACACCGCGACCGACTATAATCACTACAGCAAGCGCGCGATCCTGACCGGGGTTTACGGATCGACGATGACGGTATTCCTCAACGACGAGAGCGAGGATTTCTCCGAAACGCGTGCCTTCCTTGCGCGGCGCATCGACAATGTGATGCGCTTCGAGGCGTGGAAGCACCGCCGTTCCGCGCGCCGCATCGAACGACCGAGCCTCGCGCGCTTCGTGGGGCGGCTGCGCTACCCGGGACGCTGAGGCGGCGGCGCCGGCAAATTTTGGGGCTGGCGCTTCGCTGCTGTTATTGATAATCGCTCGCAAATGATCGCGAAGCTCGATTCCTCCCCGCTTGGCATCGCGGTGCGCATCGCGCGCATCGACTGGACGTCGATGTCGCACGACGAAGGGCGCCGGCTGCGCGAATTCGGCTTGCTGGAGGGAAGCGAGGTCACCCCGCTGCACCGCGGCAGCCTGTTCTCGCGCGATCCGCTTGCGCTGACGATCGGTCGGATGAAAGTCATCATCCGCAGCAAGCAGGCCGCCGCCATAGAGGTCGAACCGGCGACGACATGACCGGTCCCGCGCCCACGATCGCACTGGTCGGCAATCCGAACGCCGGCAAATCGAGCCTGTTCAACGCGCTGACCGGCGCGCGGCAGAAGATCGCCAATTATCCGGGCGTCACGGTCGAACGCAAATCGGGCCATGCGAGCTTTGCCGACGGCCGGCCGCTCGCGCTGGTCGATCTGCCGGGCAGCTACAGCCTATCGCCCGCCAGCCCCGACGAGGCGGTGACGCGCGACGTCGTGCTCGGCCGCCAGACGGGCGAGAAGCGCCCCGACGCACTGATCGTCGTCGTCGATGCGGCGAACCTCGACAATCATCTCTGCTTCGCGCTCGAACTGATCGCGCTCGGCCTGCCGACCGTCGTCGCGCTCAACATGCTCGACCTTGCGGAGCGCGACGGGCTGACGCTCGATCCCGACCGGCTCGCCGCCGAACTCGGCGTGCCGGTGGTGCCGACAGTGGCGGTGCGCAAGCGCGGCCTGACCGAATTGCTTGCGGCGGTCGATGGCGCGATCCTCTCGCACGGTCTGTCGGCGACTGACCAGCCGGCGCCGCCGCCCGGCGACACCGCGCTGCACCAGCGCGCCCGCGCCATCGCGCGCGCCGCGACGCTCGCCGAAACGCCGGTGCGCCGCTGGACGCAGCGCGTCGATGCGGTGGCGCTCCATCCGGTCTTCGGGCTGCTGATCCTGCTCGCGCTGATGTTCGTGATGTTCCAGGCGGTCTATGCCTGGTCCGAAGCACCGATCGCCTGGATCGAAGACGGCATCGCCGCACTGCAGGCGCTGGCGAGCGATCATATGGCCGCAGGCTTCCTGCGCGGGCTGGTGGTCGAAGGACTGCTCGCCGGCGTCGGCGCGGTCGTCGTCTTCCTGCCGCAGATCCTGATTCTCTTCCTCTTCATCCTGTTGCTCGAAGCCTCGGGCTATATGACTCGCGCCGCCTTCCTGATGGACGGGATCATGGCAAAGGTCGGCTTGTCGGGACGCGGGTTCATCCCGCTGCTTTCCAGCTTCGCCTGCGCGGTTCCCGGCATCATGGCGACGCGTGCGATTCCCGATGCGAAGGACCGGCTGACGACGATCCTGATCGCGCCGCTGATGACCTGTTCGGCGCGGCTGCCCGTGTACACGCTGATCATCGGCGCCTTCATCCCGAACCGCAGCGTCGGCGGATCGCCCGTTGGCCTGCAGGGACTCGTGCTGTTCGGCCTCTATGTGTCGGGCATCGTCGGCGCGCTGGTCGTCGCCTTCGTGCTGCGGCGGTCGGTGACCAAGGGCAATGCGGCGGGCTTCATGATGGAAATGCCGCGCTATCAATGGCCGCGGCTGCGCGATGTCGGCATCGCGCTGTGGCAGCGCGCGTGGATCTTCCTGCGCCGCGCCGGCACGATCATCGCAGCGACCACTGCGGTGCTGTGGCTGCTGCTCAGCTATCCGCAGGCGCCGGCGGGCGGCGACGTCCGCCAGGTCGATTACAGTATCGCCGGCCGCATCGCGAGCGGGCTGGAAGTCGTGGTGAAGCCGATCGGCTTCAACCACGACATCGCGCTCGCGCTGATCCCTGCGATGGCGGCGCGCGAGGTGGCCGTCTCGGCGCTCGCAACCGCTAATGCGATCGACGCGGGGGATGACGAGGACGCCGTCGCGCAATCGCTCAGCGAGCGGCTTCAGGGCCGCTGGAGCATCGCGACCGCGCTCGCCTTCCTCGCCTGGTTCGTCTTTGCCCCGCAATGTATCTCGACGATCGCGATCACCCGCCGCGAGACCAATGGGTGGAAATGGCCGCTGTTCATGGTTGGCTATTTGTTCGCGCTCGCCTATGCCGCGGCAGGTATCACCTACTGGACAGCCGTTGCCTTTGGACTAGGCTGATCCTTCCAACATTCAAGCGGAGCGGAGCGGCATGGCTGGCAGCGTCAACAAAGTTATTCTGATCGGCAATCTGGGCGCCGATCCCGAAATCAAGTCGTTCCAGAACGGCGGCAAGATTGCCAATATCCGCATCGCGACCTCCGAACAGTGGAAGGACCGCATGACCGGCGAGCGCAAGGAGCGCACCGAATGGCACAATGTCGTCATCAACGGCGACGGCCTCGTCGGCGTCGTCGAGCGCTACCTTAAAAAGGGCTCGAAGGTTTATATCGAAGGGTCCTTGCGCACCCGCAAGTGGCAGGACCGTGACGGCAATGATCGCTACACGACCGAAGTCGTGATTGCGGGCATGGGCGGCACGTTGACCATGCTCGACGGTGCACCTGGCGGCGGCGGTGGCGGCTCGCGCGGCGGCGATAGCTGGTCGCAGGGCGGCGGCTCGGGCGGCGGCTGGGATCAGGGTGGCGCCGCGCCCGGCGGCGGCTCGGGCGGTGGCTGGAACCAGGGTGGCGGTGGCGGCTCGGGCGGCGGCCGTCCGCCGTTCGACGACGATCTGGACGACGACGTTCCGTTCTGAGGATTTCTGAGCGATGGCGAGTGACCTGCTGACCGCCGCGGACGTCGCGCGCGGCGTGTGCCGCCTGTTCTCGCAGCAGGGCCTCGTCGCGATCCCGGAGGTGACGCTCCCCAACGGCCGGCGCACCGACCTCACCGCGATCGACGCGAAGGGCCATATCACGATCGTCGAGATCAAGGTCAGCCGTGCCGATCTGCACGGCGACGGCAAATGGCCCGACTATTGCGACTGGTGCGACCGTTTCTATTGGGCGCTCGCTTCCGGCCTCGACCCCGCGATCCTCGAGACCGAGAGCTATCGCCCCCAAACCTCTGGCCTCATCGTTGCTGACCGCTATGGCGCCGCCGTGGTGCGCGAGGCCGCGAGCTGCAACCTCGCACCCGCGCGACGCAAGGCCGAACTGCTGCGGATCGGCCGGCTTGCGATGCGCCGTTCGATGATCGCCGCCGATCCCGAAATCGCGGCCGGCTGGGCCGAGCGCTGACGGCCTGTTTCAGGGGCGGTCGAGCGGCTCGGTTCGCTCATATTGGATGCACCAGGCAAGCCCGGCGGCGGTAAAGCCGACCCAAAGCAGCGCACCGATCCACATGATGCCGTGCCAATAGGCGGGCAGCGCGATGAACAGCAGCGCCGCCGCCGCCGATGCGATGCCCACCCGGGCATAGCTTTTGGCCGGCCGCTGCAAGCGCGTTTCGACATGCTGGACCGCTGCGGCGAGCAGCACGAGTGCGAGCGCCATCGCGGGCAGGAACAGGCCGATTTCGTGATGGACGAACTGGATCGCGAACAACAGGATGGCGCAGGCCCAGATCGCGATGCGCAGCCGGACGATCGCCTTGCGGCGTGGGTCGCTCATCCGCGCGCCTGCATCCGCGCCAGATAGCGCGCGAGGATGTCGATCTCCAGATTGACCGGACGCCCCACCGCGACTTCGTTCAGCGTCGTCATCTCCTGCGTGTGCGGGATGATGTTCAGCGTGAAATGCGCCGCGCCGTCCGGCTGATCGCTGACGTCGTTCACGGTCAGCGATATGCCGTCGAGCGTGATCGATCCCTTGGGCGCGATATGCGGTGCGAGCGATGCCGGTGCCTCGACGGTCAATTTGACGCTGTCGCCGACGGGATCGACCGCGACGATCCGGCCGACGGCATCGACATGTCCCGTCACGATATGTCCGCCCAGTTCGTCGCCGACGCGCAGCGCGCGCTCCAGGTTCAGGCGGCGCCCCGCGTCCCACATGCCCGGCGCGGTGCGCGCGAGCGTTTCGCCGCTTGCGTCGATCGCGAACCAGCCGCCGGGACCGTCGCTGCCGTCATCGACGCCCCTATCGACGCCCTTGTCGACGACGGTCAGGCACGCGCCCGAACAGGCGATCGAGGCGCCCAGGTCGATCGTGTCGACGTCATAGCCGGTGCCGATGACGAGGCGCGTGTCGCCGCGATCTTCGCGGCTGCGAATGGTGCCGATGTCGGTGATGATGCCGGTAAACATGGGGGCGGTCATTCCTTCCTGATGCGCTCGTAGACGTCGATCCGGTCGCTGCCAAGCATCCGGCTGTCGGCCGGGCACCAGCGTTCATGCGCGCCGGCGAGATCGCTCAGGCCAATATCGCCAAGCGCGCGGCGGCCGGCGCCGATCAGGATCGGCGCGCGATAGAGAAGCAGCCGGTCGACGCGGTCGGCGGCAAGGAAGGCGGCCGCCGCCCCGGCACCGCCCTCGACGAGCAGCGAATCGATCGGCAGCGCGTCGACGGCCTCCGGCGCCGCGAGCGCGGTCCAGCCGTCGGGGGCATCACCGTGCGTCAGGAGCAGGCGCTGCGGACTCCGCGACGCAAGTCCGGGCAGGCGGACGTCGAGTGTCGGCGCGTCGGCCGCGAAGGTACCGCGCCCGACCAGGATCGCGCCATGCCGCGCGCGTTCGAGATGCGCGTGCGCGCGGGCAGGGGCGCCGGTGATCCAGCGGCTCGACCCGTCGGCCATCGCGATGCAGCCGTCGAGCGAGGTCGCGAGTTTCAGCGTGACGAACGGCCGGCCGCGCGTCGCGCGCGACCACCAGGGGGCCATCGCCGCCTGCGCTTCGCCGGAAAGCAGGCCGGTCTCGACCGCTATTCCGGCCGCGCGCAGCCGGGCGATGCCCTGTCCGTCGGTGCGCGGATCGGGATCCTGCGCGGCGACAACGACGCGTGCGACGCCCGCGGCGATCAGCAAGTCGGCGCAGCACGGGCCGCGGGCGCTCGCATGGGCGCAGGGTTCCAGACTGACATAGGCGGTTGCGCCGTGCGCGGCGTCGCCCGCCGCCGCCAGTGCCATCGCTTCGGCATGCGGTCGGCCGCCCGCCTGCGTCCAGCCGCGCGCGACGACGCGGCCGTCCTTGACGATCAGGCAGCCGACATTGGGGTTGGGGGCGGCCGCGGGGCGCCCGCGCTGCGACAGCGCGATCGCCGCGGCCATCCAGTCGGCGTCGGCGGCGCGCACCGGGGTCAGGGCTGAGTCGCGGGCGCCGCCGCCGCGCCGCGCGCTGCCCGCTCGGCGAGCGTCGAGCGCTTTGGCGGCTCGGGTTTCTTTTCGATGGCGTCGGCTTCCTTGCCCAGCGTCTCGCGCGTCACCTTCTCGGCTTCGCTGGCGTCATACTCGACCCCCATCATGTCGGCGAGCCGCTGGAATTCGGCGCGGCGCTTGGCGTTAGCGCGCGTCGTTTCCTTGGCGCGCGCCACCCAATCGGCGCGTATCTCCGCTTCGCTGCGGTCGGCCTTCCAGTTTTCGAAATAGATGATCTGCGGCTTGGGCCTTTCATAGGGCACAAGATATTTGGAAAAGCCGTAGAAGATCAGCAGCGGCAGCACGATCGCGAGGCCCCACACCGTCCAGCGGTGCGGGCGCGGTTCGCGGATATAGGCCCAGAAATCCGACAGGCCGCCGCCGACATCCCAATTTTTGAGCATAGACATGGCGCCAATCTAGGCGATGTCGCGCCCATTTGCGAGGGGGTGCACGCGCGGAAGGGATTGCATGCTTTGCATGCTATCGATGCCAATGATTGCAATTTTTGCAATGCCGGATGCTTATTTCGCAGTTGCACAATCAATTGTGCAGTGCAATATCACACTTGCCTTTTAGGCATCCTCTCCCAAAAACTTTCAAGGGTCGCCCTCGGGCGGCCCTTTTTTTCGACCTTTTTGGTGGAGAAACGCGAATCGGCGGCGTTCGCCGCGAATCGCCTACCTTAATCCTGAATGGGCAAGCGGGTTTCGAATCGCCGGACTTCGGCGATAAAGCTGCCCGGAAGCGCGGTCGGCTTGCCCGTGTCGAGGTCGAGATGGGCGTAGCTGATCTCGATATCGGTCAGCCGTTCGGCGGCGCGGAATATCGCACAATGCAGCGTGAAACTCGTCCGCCTGAAGTGGCTGACGCGCGCCGCGATGGTGATCAACTCGTCGAGCCGGGCCGGCGCGTGATAATCGATTTCGCTGTGCACTTCGCGGATATCTGTACCATATTGGTGAAAATAGGGCCCCGGCTGTCCCTCGCCCAGCGCGCGAAAATATTCGGTCACCCCGATGTCGGCGTAAATCAGATAATTGCCGCTGAAGACGATATTCTGGCCGTCGATCTCGTTGAAGCGGACGCGCACATCCTGCTGGACGCGAAAATCGTCGCGCGGGACGTCCCAGTTTCCCTGATCCATGCCGCGCCCCTCAGGCCGCGAGCGCGGCGACGCCGCGATCGATCGGCGCGCAGGCGGCGGCCAGCCATTCGCGGTCGGCCGCGACCATCCCGGGCGACAGCTTCTCCACCACCTCGGCATGATAGGCGTCGAGCCAGTCGGCTTCGGCGGGCGACAGCATCGCCCCGACGATCAGGTTGCGCGCGATCGGCGCGAAGGTGATCGTTTCAAAGCCCAGCATATCCTCCTCGGCCCCCTCGATGCGGACGGGTTCGACCACCACCAGATTCTCGATGCGGATGCCGAAATGGCCGGCCTTGTAATAGCCGGGCTCGTTCGACAGGATCATGCCCGCGTGTAGCGGCTCTTCGGTTCCTGCCTGCCCGCCTGCCGGCTTGGCGATGCGCTGCGGCCCTTCGTGAACCGCCAGATAGGCGCCGACGCCGTGGCCGGTGCCATGCGCATAATCGACCCCGTCGGCCCACAGATATTGCCGCGCCAGAATGTCGAGCTGGCTGCCGCGCGTCCCCTTGGGAAAGCGCGCGGTGGCAAGCGCGATATGCCCCTTCAGCACCTGCGTGAAGCGGCGACGCATTTCGGCGCTGGGTTCGCCGATCGCGATGGTGCGCGTGATGTCGGTCGTGCCGTCGGCATATTGCCCGCCCGAATCGACGAGATAGAGCGTGCCCGTCTCGATCGCGCGATTGGTCGTTTCATCGACCTTGTAATGCGGCAGTGCGCCGTTAGGACCGGCGGCCGAGATGGTATCGAAGGACAAATCCTTCAGAACGCCGCTTTCGTCGCGAAAGGCGCGCAATTTCGCCGCCGCGCCGAGTTCGTCGAGCCCGCCCTGCGGCGCGACCTCTTCCATCCATTTAAGGAAGCGCGCGACCGCAACGCCATCGCGGACGTGCGCGGCGCGGGTGCCGGCAAGCTCGGCGCTGTTCTTGATCGCCTTGGGCAGCACCGCCGGGTCGCGGTGGCGCGCGATCTTTGCGCCCGCGCCTTCAAGCGCGGTAAAGATCGCCGCGACCGCGCGGTCGGGATCGACCGCGACGCGCTTGCCCGCCAGCGCCGCGAGCGCAGGCTCGAAGGCGGTGCGGTCGTGGATGCGCACGCTGTTGCCTAGATGCGCGCGCACTGCGTCGGTGATCTTTTCGGGCGCAACGAACAGGTCGGCGGTGGCGTCGTCATGGAGCAGAGCAAAGGCAAGCCCGACGGGCGTGTGGCTGACGTCTTCACCGCGGATGTTGAAGGTCCAGGCGATCGAATCGAGCGCGGTCATCACCGTGGTGTCGAGCCCCTGCGCCTTCAGCCAGTCGGCGATCACGCCGCGTTTGTCGGCCGCCGACTGCCCCGCCTGCTCGGTATCATAGACCGCGATCGGCGCGGCGCTCGGCGCGGGCTGGTCGTCCCACACCGCGTCGATGGGGTTGGTGTCGACCGCAATCAGGCTGGCGCCCTTCGCGGTCAGCGCCGCCGCCAGGCCGCGCGCCCAGTCGATGCCGTGCAACCACGGATCATAGCCGATCTTCTGCCCGGCGCTGACATTGGCGCCCAGCCATTCGGCGACGCTCGACTGCGGCACTCCGACATAATCGTAAAGCGATCCGTCGACCTGGTCGCGCACCTGCACCGTATAGCGGCCGTCGACGAACACCGCCGCCTTCGCCGGCAGCACCGCGGCGGTTCCGGCCGATCCGCCGAAGCCGGTCAGCCACGCCATGCGCTGCGCATAGGCGCCGACATATTCGCTCATATGCTCGTCGCTGATCGGCACGACAAAGCCGTCGAGGCCGCGGCGCGCGAGTTCGGCGCGCAGGCGGGCGAGGCGATCTGCATGGTCGGGGGTGGACATGCGCTGTTCCTTGTTCCTACATCGCAGCCAATTCCTGCCCGATCGGGGCGATGCTGCGGGGGTTTTCTTGATGCGCGCTATTTGGATGTTTCTGGCCGCGATTACCACCCCGCTTGTCGCGTCCGGCAGCGCGTTCGCCGAAGAGAAAGAGACGATATTGACCACCAGCCCCGCCGCTCCGGTCGCCGACAAGCGGCCGCACCAAGTCACGCTGCACGGCAAGACGCTGTCCGATCCCTATTTCTGGCTCCGCGACCAGAGCTATCCGGTGATCGATGACGCGGACATCCTCGATTATGTGAAGGCGGAAAACGCCTATTTCGATGCGGCGATGAAACCGCACGCCCAGCTGGTCGAGACGTTGTTCCAGGAGATGAAGGGGCGCATCAAGGAAGCCGATTCGTCGGTGCCCCAGAAGGACGGCGACTGGCTCTATTGGGTCGAATATGAAGAGGGCGCCGAATATAAGAAATGGTACCGCAAGCCCGCGTCCGGCGCGGGCGAGACCCAGCTGATCCTCGACGAGGTCGCGATGGCGGAGGGCAAGGAATATTTCCGCCTCGCCGAACTGTCGATCAGCCCCGACGGCAGGCTGATGGCCTATTCGTTCGACGACAACGGCTCCGAACGCTTCGAGGCGCGCGTGCGCAATCTGGAAACGGGCGAACAACTGCCCGACGTTATCCCCGGAACGCTGTCCTCGCTCGTCTGGACGTCGGGGAATGACGCGATCCTCTATGGCCTCGCGAACGAGAATTGGCGCACCGACAATGTCCGGCTGCACAAGCTCGGCACCCCCGTCGCCGACGACAAGCTGCTCTACAAGGAGCCCGACATCGGCTTCGGGGTCGGGATCGGCAAGACGGCGGCCGACAATTATATCGTGATCGCGACGGGCGATAACGAGACGAGCGAGGTCTATCTGCTCCCCGCCGACAATCCGGAGGCGCCGATGCAGCTCGTCTCGGCGCGCCAGAAGGGCCGCGAGTACAGCGTCGATGAGCGCGACGGCACGCTCTATATCCACACCAATGACGAGCATCCCAACTTCCGCATCGCCACCGCGAGCGTGAAGGATCCGGGCAAGTGGACCACGCTGATCCCCGGATCGGACCATAGCTACATCACCGGTCTGTCGATATTCCGCGATTATTTCGTCATCGAAGCGCGCGAGGACGGGCTCGATCAGGTCGATATCCGCCGCTATGACGCGCCGCTGACCCCCGGCCGGATCAAATTTCCCGAGGCGACTTATGTCGCGGGCCTCGGCGACAATCCCGAATATCATCAGGACAAGCTGCGGCTCGATTATGAATCGATGGTCACCCCTGACACGGTCTATGATTATGATCTGGCGAGCGGAACGCTCGAAACGCTGAAGGTGCAGGAAATCCCTTCGGGTTACGATGCCACGCAATATGTAACCGAAAGGGTTAATCTTCCGAGCCGCGACGGCAAGACACTGATCCCCGCCTCGCTCGTCTACAAAAAGGGCACCAAGCTCGACGGCAGCGCGCCGATGCATCTCTATGCCTATGGGTCGTACGGCTATCGCGTCCCGCCAGGCTTTTCGACCACGCGGCTCAGCCTCGTCGATCGCGGCATGATCTATGCGATCGCGCATGTCCGCGGCGGCGACGATCTGGGCCGGGGCTGGTACCTCGCAGGCAAGACGACCGAGCGCAAGAACACGTTCAACGACTTCATCGACGTCGCGCGCGGGCTGATCGCCAAAAACTACACCAGCGCCGGCAAGATTTCGGTCGAGGGCCGCTCGGCGGGCGGGCAGGTGATGGGCGTGATTTATAACGAGGCGCCCGAGCTGTGGGGCGCGGTGCTCGCGGGCGTGCCCTTCGTCGACGTCATCAACACGATGGTCGACGAAACGCTGCCGCTGACCCCCGGCGAATGGCCCGAATGGGGCAACCCGATCACCGACAAGGCCGCGTTCGACTATATGTTGAGCTACAGCCCCTACGACAATGTCACCGCAAAGGCCTATCCGCCGATGCTCGTCTCGGCGGGCCTTAACGACCCGCGCGTGACCTATTGGGAACCCGCCAAATGGGTCGCCAAGCTGCGCGCGACGCGCACCAATGACGCGACGCTGCTGCTGCGCACCAACATGGGCGCGGGCCACGGCGGCAAATCGGGCCGCTGGGGCGCGCTGCACGAGGATGCCGAGGAATATGCCTTCGTGCTGACGCAGTTGGGGGTGGAGAAGTAGGGGGAAGATGGTCGGGCTTCATGAAACGGCGGTCTCGCTGGGCTTCTTTGGCGACGATCTCGATCCGGCCGACATTTCCAACCGGCTTGGAGCAACGCCAACCTTCGGCGTTGCGAAGGGTGGCACGTGGAGGACGCCCCGCGGCAGTGAACGGATCGCTCGCACCGGATCCTGGAGGCTGCAGGTCCCGAGATCGATTCCCGGTGACTTGCCGGGCCAGGTAGAGGCCATTTTCGCACCGCTGACGCGCGATACAGCCATTTGGCAGGAACTTGCTGCACGCTTTGCTGGACGCCTCTTCTGCGGCCTCTTCCTTGAAGAGGGAAACGAAGGTTTGCGGATATGTTCCAAGACGTTGGCCGAAATCGCAGATCGCGGCTTGTATCTGGATCTTGATATCTACGCGCGCGAGAGCAGCAAAACCCATCACGCGGCCGAAAAATAGCCCCGCGCGACCAGCTCGCGCTCCAGCGTTGCCGCATCGACGAACTGGTGCCCTGCAATCCCCACCGATTCGGCGCCCGCGATATTGTGCTCGACATCGTCGATGAACAGCGCGCCCGCGGGGTCGATGCCGAATCGCTCGATCGCGAGGGCGTAGATGGCGGGATCGGGCTTCATCAGTTTTTCGGTGCCCGACACGACGATATCGCGAAAGCGGTCGAAGACCGGCTGGGTCGGGCGGAAGCCTTCCCAGAATTCATGCCCGAAGTTGGTGATCGCGAACAGCGGCACGCCGGCTTCGTCGAGCCGCTCGACCAGTTCGAGGCTGCCGGGCATCGGCCCCGGAATCGTCTCGTTGAAGCGCGCCGCATAGGCGTCGATCAGCGTCGCATGCGCCGGATATTCGGCCTTCAGTTCGGGCAGCATGTCGGCGAGCGGCCGCCCCGCGTCGTGCTGGAAATGCCACTGCGGCGTGACGACGTTGGTCACGAACCATTCGAGCTCGCCCGCATCATCGATCAGCTTGGCGAACAGATAGCGCAGGTCCCAGTCGAACAGGACACGGCCGACATCGAAAATGACGCTCTGGCGAATCATAGGGCCTCCGGACACGCGAAAGCGCCGCCGGAAACATCCGACGGCGTTACGCTTACTCGCAAATGCGCGGGGACACGCGGTCCCGGCAAGGCGTTTAGCCCTGGCGCGCCTTGAAGCGGCGGTTGGTCTTGTTGATCACATAGGTGCGGCCACGGCGGCGGATAACGCGGTTATCCCGGTGGCGGTCCTTCAGCGACTTCAGGCTGTTGCGAATCTTCATTGGTTTGTTCCGTAAATCTTGGCGTTGTTACGCGAAGCGGCGCAACTATGGGGAAGCGGGTGAAAAGTCAACCGGGTCCCACCCTTATTTCGTCATTCCGGACTTGATCCGGAATCCATTGCCGCGCCGAAGTCGTGGACCCCGGATCAAGTCTGTCCTGAGCTTGTCGAAGGGTCCGGGGTGACGACAGTTTTATCCCGCCAGCGCCTTCTGCCGTCGCCTTTGCACCGACGAGCCATAGCCCATTGCCTCGCGATATTTGACCACGGTGCGCCGCGCGATGTCGTGGCCTTCGGCCGACAGCTTCTGCGCGATCGTCTCGTCGGAGAGGATCGCCTTGGGATCTTCGGCCTCGATCATCGCCTTGATCCGGCTCTTTACCGCTTCGGCCGACACCGCGCCGTCGCCCTCTGTCGCCGAAATTCCCGACGAGAAGAAATATTTGAGCTCGAACAGGCCGCGCGCGCACGACAGATATTTGTTGCTGGTGACGCGGCTGACGGTCGATTCGTGCATCCCGATCGCCTCGGCCACCTGGCGCAGCGTCAGCGGGCGCATATGCGCGACGCCGTGGAGGAAAAAGCCCTCTTGCTGCTTCACAATCTCGCTCGCGACCTTGACGATCGTGCGCTGGCGCTGGTCGAGCGCGCGCACCAGCCAATTGGCGCCCGCGAGCTGTTCGGACAGCCACGCCTTGCTCTTGGCCGCGGCGTCCTTTGCCAGTTCGGTGTAATAGCGGCGATTGACGAGCAACCGCGGAAGCGTGCCGCTGTTCACCTCGACCGCCCAGCCCTTCGCGGTCTGGCGGACATAGAGGTCGGGCACCACCGCCTGCGTCGCGGTGCCGCCGAAGCGCAGGCCGGGCTTGGGGTCATAGCCGCGCAGTTCGCGGATCATGTCGGCCAGATCTTCGTCATCGACGCCGCAGATGCGCTTGAGCTGCGGAAAGGCGCCCTTCGCCACCAGGTCGAGATGCGCGATCATCGTCGCCATGGCGGGATCGTAGCGGTCGGCCTCGCGCGCCTGGATCGCGATACATTCGGCGAGGTCGCGGCCGCCGACACCCGAAGGGTCGAAGCTCTGGACGCCCGCGAGCACGGCCTCGACCAGCGCGAGCGGCACGCCGAGCCGCTGCGCGAGCTCGGCGAGATCGGCGCGCAGATAGCCCGCCTCGTCGATCAGCGCGACGATCTGTTCGGCGACCATCGCCTCGATGCCTGAAAATCGTTCGCCGACCTGGGCGAGCAGATGGTCGTAAAGCGTGCCGTCGTTGCCCGCGAAGCTGTCGAAATCGATGCCCTCGCCATCGCCCGACAGCCCCACCGAATCGCTCGCGCTGTCGTGGTGGAATCGTTCCTCGGCAAAATCGACGTCGAGATCGTCGGCGGTACCCGCTTCGGATGACAGCGCCAGGTCGGTGTCGGCGGGCGGGCCGTCGGACGGCGGCGCTTCGTCGCCCCCCTCGTCATCGCCGGGTTCGCGGTCGCCCGGCGTCGCATCGAGCAGCGGATTGCCTTCGAGCGCCTCGGCCAGATAGGCTTCGAGTTCGAGGTTCGACAGCGCGAGCAGCTTGATCGCCTGCTGCAGCTGCGGCGTCATCACCAGCGATTGCGACTGGCGTAAATCGAGGCGCGGACCCAACGCCATCGGTAACTACTGCATCAGAAAATCCGTGTGTCCCCGCGAAGGCGGGGACCCATCTCCTGCCGGTTCGGCATAACGCCGTCCGGAGATGGACCCCCGCCTTCGCGGGGGAACACGAACCATTTTCGATGGCGCAGTGCGATCACAGCGAAAAGCCCTCGCCAAGATACAGGCGGCGGACGTCGGGGTCGGCCACCAGCTCGGCGGGCGATCCGGCAAGCAGCACCTTGCCGTCGTAGATGATGCAGGCGCGGTCGACGAGGTCCAGCGTCTCGCGCACATTATGGTCGGTGATCAGCACGCCGATGCCGCGCGTCTTGAGGTCGGCGACAAGGTCGCGGATATCGCTGATCGAAATGGGGTCGATGCCGGCGAAGGGTTCGTCGAGCAGCATGATCGACGGGTTCGCCGCGAGCGCGCGCGCGATTTCGGCGCGCCGCCGCTCGCCGCCCGACAGCGCCATCGCCGCCGCGCTGCGCAGCCGGGTCAGGCCGAATTCGTCGAGCAGCTCGTCGAGCCGCTGCTGCCGCGCGATCTTGTCGGGTTCGGCGAGTTCGAGCACCGCGGCGATATTCTGTTCGACCGTCATGCCGCGAAAGATCGAGGTCTCCTGCGGCAGATAGCCAAGGCCCAGGATCGCGCGGCGATACATGGGCAGCGCCGTGATGTCGGCGCCGTCGAGCATGATGCGTCCAGCGTCGGGTTTGACCAGCCCCATGATCGAATAGAAGCAGGTCGTCTTGCCCGCGCCATTGGGGCCGAGCAGGCCGACGACCTCGCCCTTGGCGACCGACAGCGACACGTCCGACAGGACGGTGCGCTTATCATAGCTTTTGGCGATCGAAATGACCGCCAGCCCGTTGCCCGCCGCCGCGTCCTGCTGGACGTGCGCGGTATGCTCGGCGACGCCGTGATCGGTGTCGGAAAGCGTGCCGGCGGTGGATTGGTCGGTCATAGGATCTTCGGTTCCGTTCTGGGTTCCTGTCGCTGCCCCCATGCGCGCGTTACCCCAGCGACGCGGCGGAGGTCAATCTGGCAAGATTTTTGCAGGGATCAATGGAGAAGCCATCAGGGCGATAAAAAGGTCGGGTGCTAAAAGGAGCGTGTGCACCCGCGAAGGCGGGTGCCCATCTCCGACCGGTTCAAACTGGCACTGGCGGGAGATGGATCCCCGCCTTCGCGGGGACACGCGCCATAATCAATGCGCCGCCTGCGGCCCGCGCACGACGCCCGACGCCGCAAGCTGATCGTCGATCGCCGCCATCAGCCGCGCAAGCGCCGCCTCATCCTTCGCCTCGGCGCGGGCGACGAGAACGTCCTGCGTGTTCGATGCGCGCAGCAGCCACCAGCCGTCGTCGGTCAGCACGCGCGCGCCGTCGGTGCGGTCGACCGTTGCGCCCGCCGCGGTCAGCCGCGCCAGAACCTCGTCCACAATGGCGAATTTGCGCACCTCGTCGACCTGGAAGCGCAGTTCGGGGGTGTTGACCATCGCGGGCATTTCGCCGCGCAATTGGGTGACGCTCTTGCCGAGCTTCGTCGCCGCCTCGATCAGCCGGACCGCCGCGTAGGGCGCGTCGTCATAGCCGTAATAATGGTCGGCGAAGAAGATATGCCCGCTCATCTCGCCGGCCAGCGGGCTGCCGGTTTCCTTCATCTTTGCCTTGATCAGGCTGTGTCCGGTCTTCCACATCAGCGGCTTGCCGCCGAGTTCGGCGACCCGGTCGAACAGCGCCTGACTGGCCTTCACATCGGCGATCACCGTCGCCCCCGGCCGTTCCTTCAGCACTGCGGCGGCGTAGATCTGCAGCAGCTGGTCGCCCCAGATCACCCGGCCTTCGCCGTCGATCGCGCCGATGCGGTCGCCATCTCCGTCGAATGCGACGCCGAAGTCGAGTTTCTTCGCCGCGACGAGCGCCTTCAGGTCGGCAAGGTTCTTTTCCTCGGTGGGATCGGGATGGTGGTTCGGAAAATGGCCGTCGATATCGGTGTAGAGGAGATGATGTTCACCGGGCAGGCGCGCGGTGAGCTTTTCGATCACCGCGCCCGCGGCGCCGTTGCCCGCATCCCAGCCGATGCGGAAGGCGCCGCCGGCGAACCCTTGGACCAGCCGGTCGACATAGGCATCGACGATATCGATGCTCTGCGCCGTGCCTTCTCCTCCCGGGTTGACGGCTTCCCAGTCGCCCGCGGCGGCCATTTCGCCGATCCGCTGGATATCGGCGCCGAAGAAGGGGCGGCCCTGAAACACCATCTTGAAGCCATTATAGTCGGGGGGGTTGTGGCTGCCGGTTATCTGTATGCCGCCGTCCACATCTTCGGTTGATGCGGCATAATAGAGCATCGGCGTCGGCCCCAGCCCGACATTGAGCGCGTCGATACCCGCGGCGTTGATCCCGGCGATCAGTGCGTCGGCGAGCATCGGCGACGACAGCCGCCCGTCGTAACCGACCGCCACCCGCTTGCCGCCGGCACGTGCGATCAGCGTCGCGAAGCTGCGCCCGATGGCATGGGCGTCCGCATCGGACAGCGTGTCGCCGACCACCCCGCGAATGTCATATTCGCGCAGCATGGTCGGGTGGAATTGATGGGTCATGGATGCCTCTCGGGAGGATGGAGGGGTCAGGCGACGGCGAACAGGTCGCCGTCGGGGTGGAGCCGTTCGCGCTGCGGCAGGTTCAGCCCCGCCATCGCCTCGCGCAATTCCTGCCGCGCGACGACATGGCCGATCCCCATGCCGCCGAGATGCGCCTTGTCGAGCAGGGTGAGGCCGGCCGGGAACAGCTCGCGATAGATGACGCGCTCGCCCAGCCCCGGAATGACGCGAAAGCCGACGCGCCGCGACAACTGGTTCAGCGCCTCGCCGACGCGGCGCATATTGTGCGCGTCGACATGCTGCAGACGGTTGCGCAGGATGATCCAGTCGATCGTCCGCCCGTCGCTTTTCGCTCGCGCCTTGCGCGTGTCCCAGATCAGTTCGGAATAGAAGCTGGGGCGGGTGACCTGAAAGGTTTCGGGGTCGACCTGACCGATGAGGTCGAAATCGATGAAGCTGTCGTTGATCGGGGTGACAAGCGTATCGGCGGTGGTCGCAAGGTGGCGGGCGAACACATCGTCGCGGCCGGGCGTGTCGGCGACGAAATAATCGACCCCGTCGGCCAGCCGCGCGACCTGTTCGTCGAGTTCCTCGACGGTCGAGCCTTCGAACACCTCGAACTGTGGCATCGGCAGGTCGATCCCGCGGCGCTTGGCGGTGTTGGTGCGGTTTTCGAGGTAGCGGTGAAAGGTGCGCTGGCGCGGGTCGAGGTCGATCCCCGCGACGCGCCAGCCCTGGCTCGCCAGCGCGACCGCGAAATGCACCGCGCAGGTCGATTTGCCCGTGCCGCCCTTTTCATTGGCGAAGATGATCCGGTGCGGGGGGGCTTTCGTCATGACCGTTGCGATTTTCCTGTTGGCGCGGCATGGCGGCCGCATGAAGGGCGTATTGGCGCCGCCAATATCGGAGGCAGGGCAAGCGTGCAAATCATCCGTGACATCGCCACGCTCCACCGCGCGGTCGCGGCGCTGAAGCAGGGCGGCAAGAGCGTCGCGCTGGTGCCGACGATGGGCGCGCTGCACGCCGGGCATCTGTCGCTCGTCCGCATGGGCCGCCGCGTTGCCGACCATGTCGTGGTGTCGATCTTCGTCAACCCGACCCAGTTCGGCCCGAACGAGGATTATGCCGCCTATCCGCGCGACGAGGCGCGCGACGCCGCGCTGCTGGTCGAGGAAGGCGTGGCGCTGCTCTGGGCGCCCGATGTCGCGACCATGTATCCGGGCGGCCATGCCACGCATATCGAGGTGGCCGAACTCGGCGCCGACTATTGCGGCGCGGCGCGGCCGGGGCATTTCGACGGCGTCGCAACCGTCGTCGCCAAATTGTTCAACCAGGTGCGCCCCGACGTCGCCATCTTCGGCGAAAAGGATTGGCAGCAGCTGGCGATCATCCGCCGCATGGCGCGCGACCTCGATTTCGCGCTCGATATATTGGGCGCGCCGATCGCACGCGATGGCGACGGGCTCGCGCTGTCGTCGCGCAACGCCTATCTGTCGCCCGAACAGCGCGCCGCCGCGGCGGCTTTTCCGGACGCGCTCAAGGCCGCGGTGGCGGCAATCGCGGGCGGCGCCGATGTCGCCGAAACGCTCGCCGATGCCGAGGCGGCAATCATCGCGGGCGGGTTCGACAGCGTCGATTATGTCGCGCTCGCCGACGCCGACAGCCTCGAAAGATTGACGATATTCCGCGCGCCGGCACGTCTTCTGGCGGCGGCGCGGATGGGGAAAACGCGCCTGATCGACAATTATGCGGTCGATTGATCAAGCGAAAAATTGGCGGATTTCTGTCGTCTGCGCCGCTTATCCCCAAAAAAATCACCGCGCCGTTAACGCTTTGTTGACCATAAGCCGCAAGGTTTGACCCCGAAGTCTCCATGTGGGGTGGAGACGACAGGGGGTTATCATGGCTAACAGTCTGAAGTCTGCCCAGTATCTGATCGAAAGCCGGCTGCTCGATGCGGCGCGCGGCGATGCCAATGCCTATTTCGACCTTGGCGTGGCCTTCTCGACCGGCACCGGCGGTGTCGATGTCGATCTGATCCAGGCGCATAAATGGTTCAATCTTTCGGCGCTCGGCGGCAATATCGAAGGCCAGCAGTGCCGCGCCGACGTTTCGGCCGAAATGAGCCGCGACGAGATCGCCGAGGCGCAGCGCCAGGCGCGCGCATGGCTCGACGAAACCGCCCGCCGCCCGGCGGCGCGTCGCTACGCCGCCTGATTCCTCAGCCGCTCCGCCGGAACGGCATCTGTCCTTCCAGCCATTGCATTTCGCTTTCCTCGGCCGCCCGTTCGCGTTCCAGAAAGTCCGCGACCGCGCGGCGGAAGCCCGGATCGGCGATGAAATGCGCCGACCAGGTCGCAACGGGGGCATAGCCGCGGGCCAGCTTGTGCCCGCCCTGTGCGCCGGCCTCGACCCGCGCGAGACCGCGCGCGATCGCAAGGTCGATGGCGCGGTAATAGCATAGCTCGAAATGCAGATAGGGAATGTCGATCAGGCATCCCCAATAGCGGCCATAAAGCGTGTCGGCGCCGATCAGGTGCATCGCGCCCGCGACCGGCCGCCCGTCCTGCCACGCGATGCTCAGCAACACCTTGTCGGCCATGCGCGCACCGATCATGTCGAATGCCGCGCGGGTCAGATAGGGATGTCCCCATTTGCGTGCGCCGGTGTCCTGATAAAAGGCCCACATCGCATCCCAATGTTCGGGGCGGATCGCGTTGCCGCTGACATCCTCGATTCGCAGACCCTGGACCGCACGCGCGCGTTCCTTGCGAAGCTGCTTGCGCTTTGCCGAGGTCAGCGTGGCGAGGAAATCGTCGAAATCGCGATAGCCGCGATTGGCGAAATGGAACTGGATGTCGCGGCGGAGCAGCCAGCCCGCCGCCTCGAACAGCGGCATCTGTTCGGGTGCAACGAAGGTCGCATGCGCCGACGACAGGTCGTTCTGCCGGACCACCGCCTCGGCCGCGCGCAGCAGCAGCGTCGCATCGTCGGCCTCGACCGCGAGCAGCCGCGGTCCGGGTACCGGGGTGAAGGGCACCGCGATCTGAAGCTTGGGATAATAGGCGCCGCCGGCGCGCTCCCATGCGTCGGCCCACATATGGTCGAAGACATATTCGCCCTGACTGTGCGTCTTCAGGTAAGCGGGCGCCGCGGCGACGAGTCGGCCCGCGCCGTCCTCGACCAGCAAGGGCGCGGGCTGCCATCCGGTTCCCGGCCCGACGCTCCCCGATTCTTCGAGCAGCGCCAGAAAGGCATGACCCACGAAGGGATTGCCGCCGCCCGCCAGCGCGTCCCACGCCGCCGCCTCGACCGCGGCGACGCCGGTGCCGAGCGACAGGGTGCGGGCGGGCGGGTCTGCCTCGGCCACGATGGGCTTACGCGGGTTTCACCGCGACGATCGCGTCGACTTCGACCGCCGCGCCGAGCGGCAGCACCGACACGCCGACGGCGCTGCGCGCGTGGCGGCCCGCTTCGCCGAACAGCGATTCCATCAGCTCGGACGCGCCGTTCGCGACCTTGGGCTGCTGCGTAAAGGCGGGATCGCTGTTCACGAACACGCCCAGCTTGACGATCTTTTCGACCCGCGACCAGTCGCCGTCCAGCGCCTTGCCGATCTGGGCGACGAGCATCAGCGCACAGCGCCGCGCGGCGTCATAGCCGCTTGCCTCGTCGGTGTCGGCGCCCAGCCGTCCGGTCACGACCCGCCCGTCGCGGAAGGGAAGCTGGCCGCTGATATGCATCAGCCCGCCGGCCTCGACGACGGGGACATAGGCGGCAACCGGCGCGGCGGGTTTGGGAAGCTCGAGGCCGAGGTCGGCGAGCTTGGCGGCAATATCCATGGTGATTCCTTCTGTCTCGATTGGGGGATTATACGGCCTGCGGCGCCGGGGCCGGAGCCTTTTCGGCAAGCCGCGCCAAAATCCAGTCCTGCGCCGCTGCCCAGTCGTCTATGCGGACATGGGCATGGCGCGCGGCGGGTATCTTGTCCGCGATCGCGGGCTCGCCGACCATGTGCAGGCGCCACACGTCGGGCGCCTCGATCGCGACCGAATGATGATGGTTCGCAAGGTCGTCGATGAACACCGCGACCGGCGGCCGGCGCTCCTCGATCAGCGCGCGCACCGGCTCGCCCTTGCCGCCGCGGCTGCCGATCACCGGCGCGTCGAGGCCGAGCGCCGCAAGCTGCGCCATGCGCGCCGCCTGATGGTCGGGGCCGACATTGGTCAGCACGACGATGTCGGCGTGGCGCGCGATTTCGGCCATCGCGGAAAGTGCGCCGGGAATCGGATATTGGCGCGGCATTTCGGTGCGGAAAAAGCCGTCGAGCAGCGGCCAGACCTCGGCCGCTTCCAGCGGCGTGCCGCATTCCTTGCGCTTCAGCGCGCCGGCGAAACTCGTGTCTTCCATGCGAAAGATCACGCCATGTTCCTCGTCGACCCACTGCGCAAAGGGGACGACCATGTGCATCAGCACCTCGTCGCAATCGGTGATGACGAGCGGGCGGGTCATGGCATTGGTCCTTCCAGTCCTTCGAGGCGGCGCGCGGCAGCGGCCAAGGCTTCGGCGTCTATATCGAGTGCTTCGGCGCAGGCGACAAGGTCGGGTTCGTGCGCGGCAAGAAAGCCGAGGATCGCCGCCAGCGTCGCGCGATCGCCGAGCGAGGCGCGCAGACCTTCGGGTGACAGGCCGGTCATGCCGAGCAGCCGTTCGGCCCGCGGCTCGTCGGCCAGAATCCAGCCGAGCGCGTGCAGCGCCAGCGCCGCGTCGCCGTCATTCACGCCGAAAATCCTTCCCTGCGAAGCAATTGTGTCGCGCCGCCGATTCGCCTAAACCGGCCGCGGACGCAAGCGGGGAAAGCTTCAACATCATGGGAAAGACCGTTCTGGTCGTCGAGGATAACGAGCTTAATCTGCGCCTGTTCTGCGACCTGCTCAACGCCCATGGCTATAGCGCGCATCCGGTGCGCGACGGCCGCGATGCGCTCGCCAAGGCGCGCGAAATCGCGCCCGACCTCATCATCATGGACATCCAGTTGCCGCACGTCAGCGGGCTCGAATTGATCGGCCAGATGAAGGCCGACCTGACGTTGCGCGCGGTGCCGATCATGGCCGTCACCGCCTATGCCGGGAAGGGCGACGAGGAACAGATTCGCGCCGCGGGCGCCGAGGCCTATGTCTCGAAACCGATCTCGGTCATCAAATTCATCGAAAGCGTCGGCGCTTTCGCCTGACCCTAATTCCGCGGCGCCTGCCGACGGTAGCTCAGCGCTTCGGCAATATGGACGCGGCCGATCGAATCGGCGCCGGCAAGATCGGCGATCGTCCGGGCGACGCGCAGCATGCGGGTGTAGCCGCGCGCCGACAGCCGCATCGCTTCGGCCGCCTGCGCCAGCAACTGGCGCCCCGGTTCGTCGGGGGTCGCGACCGCTTCCAGCAACTCGCCGTCGATCTCGGCATTGGTGCGCACCTTGTGTGCGGCATAGCGGGCGGTCTGGACCGCGCGCGCCGCGGCGACGCGCGCCGCGACTTCGGCGCTGCCCTCGGCGGGCGGCGGCAACGTCAGGTCGGCGGCGCTCACCGCCTCGACCTCGACATGCAGGTCGATCCGGTCGAGCAACGGTCCCGACAGCTTGGCCTGATAATCGGCGGCGCAGCGCGGGGCGCGGCTGCAGGCGAGCGCCGGGTCGCCGAGATGGCCGCAGCGGCACGGGTTCATCGCCGCGACAAGCTGCACGCGCGCCGGAAAGGTGACATGGGCATTGGCGCGCGCAACGCTGACCTCGCCGGTTTCGAGCGGCTGGCGCAGGCTGTCGAGCACGCCGCGCTGGAATTCGGGCAGTTCGTCGAGAAACAGCACCCCCAGATGCGCCAGGCTGACTTCGCCCGGGCGCACGCGCAGCCCGCCGCCGACCAGCGCGGGCATCGACGCCGAATGATGCGGCGCGCGGAAGGGTCGCGCGCGCACCAGCCGCCCGCTTTCGAGCCCGCCCGCGACCGAGGCGATCATCGACACTTCGAGCGCTTCGGCGGGGGTGAGGTCGGGCAGGATGCCGGGCAGGCACGCCGCCATCAGCGATTTGCCGGCGCCCGGCGGTCCGCTCATCAGCAGATTGTGCCCGCCGGCGGCCGCGATTTCGAGTGCGCGCTTGGCGGTTTCCTGCCCCTTGACCTGCGCCAGGTCGGCGGTGCGCCGCGGCGGCTCGACTTCGCCGGGAACGGGCGGGGAAAGCGTCGCGGTGCCGCGAAAATGGTTGAGCAGCGCGAGCAGGTCGGTCGCCGCCAGCACCTCGACATTGCCCGCCCATGCCGCTTCGGGGCCTTGCGCCGCGGGGCAGATCAGCCCGCGCTCGACGCTGCCCGCGTGCAGCGCGGCGAGCAGCACGCCGGGTGAGGCGGCGACCCGTCCGTCGAGTCCCAGCTCGCCGACGACGACATAGGCGCCCAGCGTCTCGGCATCGACGACGCCCATCGCGCCGAGCAGCGCCAGCGCGATCGGCAGGTCATAATGCGACCCTTCCTTGGGCAGATCGGCGGGCGACAGATTGACGGTGATCCGCTTGGGCGGCAGCGCGAGGCCGATCGCCGACAGCGCGGCGCGCACGCGTTCGCGGCTCTCGGCGACCGCCTTGTCGGGCAGGCCGACGACCGCGAAGGCGGGCACGCCCGGTGCGATCTGGCACTGCACCTCGACACCCCGCGCTTCGAGCCCGAGATAGGCGACGGTAGAAACGATCGCGACCATTTTGCCCCCATAGTGGCGCAGATTGTGCCTGCTTTGTTCTGCGTTCCGTCATAAGCCAAGTGCCGAAAAGGTCGAGTCCTTTCGGCGCCATCCTGGATGCGTCCCCCGTACCTCTTTACAACATACCGACCAGTTGGTAAGTAAGCATTCATGACCGCGACTCACTCATCGTCCGACCCGCTTCCGGCCCCTCGCGCACCGCGCGGCAGTGCGCGCGACAAGCTGATCGCCGCCGCGCATCAGGAGGTGCGGCGTCAGGGCTATGCCGCGACCACGGTCGACCAGATCTGCGCCGCCGCGGGCGTGACCAAGGGCGCCTTTTTCCATCATTTCGAATCGAAGGAGGCGCTGGCCGTCGCCGCGGCCGAGGCCTGGACCGAACGCGCGCGGCCAATGTTCGACATGCTGCCGCACACGAAGCTGGAGGACCCGCTCGACCGGCTGCTCGGCCATATCGATTTCCGTTTCTCGCTGCTGCACGGCCCGGTCGACGGCTTCACCTGCTTCGTCGGGACGATGGTGCAGGATGCCTATGCGACCAGCGAGCCGATCCGGTTGGCGTGCGAGGCGAGCATCGCCGCCTATTGCGAAGCGCTCGCCCCCGACATCGAAGCCGCGATGCAGGCCTATGGCGCGCCCGCGGGGATGAGCGCGCTCGATCTCGCGCGGCATATCCAGTCGGTGCTGCAGGGCGGCTTCGTTCTGGCCAAAACCACCAACGACCCGGCGATTGCCCGGGAAAGTGTCGCGCATCTGACGCGTTATGTCCGCATGCTGTTCGGGCGGACCTGACGAAAAATCCCCCCCAGGAAGAGGAGTGCCACCCATGTCCAAGATGATCTTCGTCAACCTGCCGGTTCGCGACCTCGCGAAATCCATGGCCTTCTATGAAGCGCTCGGCTTCACCAACGAACCGCGCTTCACCGACGAGACTGCGGCGGCGATGGTCTGGTCCGACAGCATCTTCGTGATGCTGCTGACGCACGAAAAGTGGCAGAGCTTCACCGATCGCCCGATCCCGCCGACCAGCGCCAGCGAGGTGTCGCTCGCGCTCGCGATGGAGGACCGCGCGGCGGTTGACGCGATGATCGCCGCCGCCGCGGCGCACGGCGGCACCGCCGACATCAACCCGGTGCAGGATCATGGCTTCATGTACGGCCGCGACCTCCTCGACCCCGATGGCCATGTCTGGGGTCCCTTCTGGATGGACCCCGCCGTCGCGAACGGCGAGGCGGCGGTGCCCGAGGTCTCGCAATGAGTTTCCAGGCCTATCTCGACAATGTCGAGGCCAAGACCGGCAAGTCGGCCGAGGCGCTGCGCGCGCTCGCCGTCGAGCGCGGCCTCGCCGACGCGGGCGGGCTTGCCGCCGGGGTGAAGGCGGGCGCGGTGGTCGACTGGTTGAAGCAGGATTTCGACCTCGGCCATGGCCACGCCATGTCGATCGTCGCGTTCATCAAGGGCAAAAGGGAGTAGGGCCATGGGCATCAAATCCGATGCGGCGATCGAAATCACCGCTTTCGACTGGGTTCCCGATTTCGCGCAGGGCTTCGTCCGCGACCTGCGTCCGCGCTGGGCGTGCGAGGAAATGGGCGTCGATTATGCCGAGCGGCTGATCAGCGCGGTCAACCGGCCGGCCGATCATTATCGCGACCAGCCGTGGGGGCAGGTGCCGGTGCTGCGCGACGGCAATGTCCGCCTGTTCGAAAGCGGCGCGATCCTGCTCCATCTCGCCGAACAGGACGCCGCGCTGCTGCCGCGCGACCCGCAAGGGCGCGCCACGGTGACGAGCTGGCTCTTCGCCGCCTACAACAGCGTCGAACCGCTGATGTTCGAACTGTCGAACATAGAGATTTTCGCCGCGGGCGAGGAATGGGCGCGGCTGCGCCGTCCCGGCCTGCTTGAATTCCTTCGTACCCGGCTCGGCAAGCTTGCCGAGGCGCTGGGCGACCGGCCCTATCTCGCGGGCGACTTCAGCGTCGCCGATATCGCGATGGCAACGGTGCTGCGCGAAGGGATAGAGGCGGGCGTCGTTGCCGAACATCCGCGGCTCGAAACCTATCTCGCGCGCTGCCTCGACCGCCCCGCCTTCGGCCGTGCGCTCGCTGCACAGCTCGCCGCCTTCACCGAGGAGCCGAGCGCCGCATGACCTGATACCCCTGGAAAGAAAAATGGAGAGAGACGATGACCTATGTCGAAGGCTTTGTGCTGGCGGTGCCTACCAATGCGAAGGACGCCTATCGCGAGCATGCCGCCGATGCGGTGGCGCTGTTCAAGGAATTCGGCGTTCGCCGCCATGTCGAATGCTGGGGCGATGACGTCCCGGTCGGAAAGGTCAATGACTTCCGGACCGCAGTGCAGGCAAAGGAGGGCGAGGAGATCGTCTTTTCCTGGTTCGAATATCCCGATCGCGCGGCGCGCGACGCCGCGACCGAAAAGATGATGAGCGATCCGCGTATGCAAGCGATGGGTGCGGCGATGCCCTTCGACGGCCAGCGGATGATCGTCGCGGGCTTCGCCTCGATCGTCGAGGAAGGGCTGGGCGGCCCGATGGGGTATACCGACGGCTTTCTGGTCGCGGTTCCGACGGCCAATCGCGACGCCTATCGCGCGCTCGCCGAAAAGGCCGCGGTCGTCTTTCTCGACCATGGCGCGACGCGCGTCCTCGAATGCTGGGGCAACGATGTGCCCGACGGCAAGGTCACCGACTATCGCCGCGCGGCCCACGCCGAAGCGGACGAAAATATCGTGTTCAGCTGGATCGAATGGCCCGACAAGGAAACGCGCGTCGCGGGTTGGGACAAGATCATGGCCGACGACCGTATGCGGCACGACCCGGCCGACCAGTGCTTCGACGGCAAGCGCATGATCTACGGCGGCTTCGCGCCGATCCTCGACGCCTGACCTCAGGGCCCTTCCTTCCCCAGATACGAAACGGAGAATGGTGATGACGAACCCCAAGGGCAGCTTCATCTGGTACGAACTGATGACCGGCGATCCCGATGGCGCGGCGCGCTTCTATGGCGCCGTCGTCGGCTGGACGATCGCGGGCGCCGCCGATCCCGCGGCGCCCGGCGGTGTCGATTACCGCATGATCGGGCGCAGCGACGGCGGCAATGCCGGCGGCATGCTGGCGCTCAATGCCGATATGCTCGCGGGCGGCGCGCGGCCGGGCTGGCTCGGCTATCTTTACACGCCCGACGTCGATGCGGCGGTTGCCGCGATCGTTGCCGACGGCGGCGCGATCCATATGCCTGCTACCGATCTTCCGGTCGGTCGCATCGCGATGGTCAGCGATCCGCAGGGCGCGCCCTTCTATGTCATGAACCCTGTGCCGCCGCCGGGCATGGAGGGCATGACGAGCGACGTCTTTTCGGTGACGGAAGCGCAGCATGTCCGCTGGAACGAGCTTTCGACCGACGACCCCGACGCCGCGATCGCCTTCTACCGCCGCCACTTCGGCTGGGGGCAGGAGGGCGCGATGGATATGGGCGCGATGGGGAGCTACCGCTTCCTGCAACTCGGCGACATCGGCATCGGCGCGGTCATGCCGCGGATGCCGCAGATGCCGGTGTCCGCCTGGACCTATTATATCGGCGTCGACGACATCGACCGCGCGCTGGCCGCCGTTGCCGCCGAGGGCGGGCAACTGCTCAGCGGCCCGCATGAAATCCCCGGGGGCGAATTTTCCGCGACCGGGCTCGACGCGCAGGGCGCCGCCTTCGGCCTCGTCGGCCCGCGCCGCTGAACCGAAAGAAGGGAGAGAGACGATGGAGAATCAAGGGCCGACCGGCGGACTGACCCCGCATATCGCGATCGCCGACAAGCGCGCGAGCGAGGCGATCGAATTCTACAAACAGGCGTTCGGTGCCGTCGAACAGGTGCGGATGCCGGCCGAGGACGGCGTGCGGCTGATGCACGCGCATCTGCATATCAACGGATCGTCGCTGATGATGCACGATGATTTCCCCGAATATTCGGGCCAGGCGATGGCCGCGCCGTCGGGCGTGACGCTGCATCTGCAGGTCGACGACGCCGACCGCTGGTACGACCGCGCGATCGCGGCGGGCGCGACGTCGGTGATGGCGCCCGAAAACATGTTCTGGGGCGACCGTTACGCCCAGGTGAAAGATCCCTTCGGCCACCTCTGGTCGATCGGCCATCCGCTGAAGGGAGAAGGATGATGGGCAAGCCCCCCGTGACGCTGTGCCTCTGGTACGACAAGGATGCCGAAGAAGCGGCGCAATTCTACGCCGCGACCTTTCCCGACAGCGCGGTCGGACCGGTTCACCGCGCCCCCGGCGATTTTCCCGGCGGGAAGGAAGGCGATGCGCTGACCGTCGAGTTCACCGTTCTGGGTATCGCGTGCGTCGGGCTGAACGGCGGCCCGATCTTTCCGCACAGCGAGGCCTTTTCCTTTCAGGTATCGACCGAAACGCAGGAAGAAACCGACCGCTATTGGAACGCCATCGTCGGCAATGGCGGCGCCGAAAGCGCGTGCGGATGGTGCAAGGACAAATGGGGCCTCAACTGGCAGATCACCCCGCGGATCCTGATCGAAGCGACGACGAGCAGCGACAAGGGGGTGGCGAAGCGCGCCTTCGATGCGATGATGACGATGAAAAAGATCGACATCGCGGCGATCGAGGCCGCGGTGCGGGGTGACGCCGTTGGCGCGGCGTAGCCCCTTCCTCTTCGCCTGGGCGCTCTGCGGCACGCTCGACATCCTCTATGCTGCGGTGTGGAGCGTGCTCGCGGGCAGCGATCCCGGGCGGATGCTACGCGGCGTCGCCAAGGGCCCCTTTGGCGACGGTGCTGCCGACTGGGGCGCGGCGGGCGCGCTCGCGGGGCTCGCTACCCACTATGCGATCATGGCGGCGATGGTCGGCGTCTGGTTCGCCGCGGCGGCGCGAATCCCCGCGCTGCGCAGGCCGTGGTGGCTCAGCGGCACGCTTTACGGCGTCATCCTCTATCTGGTGATGAACGCGATCGTGCTGCCGCTGCGTTTCGGCGCACCCTTTCCGCCTGCCGATCTCGCCAAGGGCGCGATCGCATTATTTCCGCATATCGCTTTCATCGGCCTGCCGCTTGCGTGGCTGTCGATGCGGCAGGAGAATGACCGATGATCCTCTATGGCCACCCCTTTTCCTCCTATACGTGGAAGGCGCAGATCGCCTTTTACGAAAAGGAGGTCGCGCACGAATTCCGCGCGATTGAGACCGAGCCGCCCTTCACCCATTATGACGAACTGCGGGCGCATTGGCCGGTCGGGCAATTTCCGCTGATCGTCGATGACGGGCGCCCGCTGTTCGAGGCGAGCATCATCGCCGAATATCTCGATCAGCGCTCCGACGCCGGCCCGCGGCTGGTTCCCGCCGATCCGCAGGCGGCGCTTGAGGTGCGCTTTCTCGACCGGATATTCGACAATCATTTTCAGGCGCGCTTTCAGGCGGCGGTGGCCGAATATCTGCCCTTCATCACCGAAACGCCCGATCTGGCCCGCGTCGCCCGCGCGCGCGATCAGCTCGAACAAGTCTATGGCTGGCTCGAGGCGCGGCTCGGCGATGGCGACTGGGCGACGCCCTATGGTTTCACGCTGGCCGATTGCGCCGCGGCCCCGGCGCTCTTCTATGCCGACTGGGTGCATCCGATCGACCCGGCTCACGCCAAAGTGCGCGCCTACCGCGCCCGCCTGCTCGCGCGGCCGTCGGTGGCGCGCTGCGTCGAGGATGCGCGGCCCTATCGCAGCTATTTCCCGCTCGGCGCCCCCGACCGCGACTGAGCGGGGGCGTCCCGATATGCGGTTAACGCCGCGCTGACGGTGGTGCTTTGCCATTTGGGAACCGCGCGCGCGCGAAGGCGGGTCGATGGTTTCGCCTGTCGCCCCCGCCGCGCTTCTCCGGACGCTGCTCGTCGCGTTGTTCGCGGCGCTGCTCGCCTTCGCGCCGGCGCAGGCGCGGGCGCAGCAGCTCGTGACAATCACGACCACGGTGACGACTACCGAGACATGGGTCGATGATGACGCGCCCGATGCCGGGGATGCGGACGCCGACGAAGCCGACGCGGTCGCGGTCGACGACGACACCGCCGCCCTGCTCGACGATGCCGCGGTTGCGGGTGCGGCCGATCTGGGGGCGACGCGGCGCTATGCCCCCGGCGCCGGGCTGGCGACGCGCGGCCTGGCGGAGGCGCGCTTTGGTCCCTTTGCGGTCGTTGATGGCACGACGGCGCGGATGAGCGGCGATGTCGATGGTGCGACACCGCGCCAGTTCGCCGCGATGCTTGCGGCCTTTCCGGGCGTGAGGCGGCTCGAGATGATCGACTGCCCCGGCAGCCTCGATGAAGAGGCCAATCTGATTCTCGCCCGCGCGATTCGCCGGGCGGGTCTGGAAACCGTCGTCCCGAGCGGCGGTTCGGTGCGGTCGGGTGCAGTCGAGCTCTGGCTCGCCGGTTCCACCCGCCGCGCCGCTCCCGATGCCGAATTCGGCGTCCACAGCTGGGCCGACGAATATGGACGCGAGGCAAGCGACTATCCCGCCAGCGATCCCGTCCACGCCGAATATATCGGCCTCTACCGCGAAATGGGCATGGACGACGCCCATGCCCGCGCCTTCTATGCGCTGACCAACGCCACCCCCTTCGATCAGGTGCGCTACCTGACCCGCGACGATATGGCGCGCTTCGTCCCGCTGAACTGAGTATCGCCGACGCTCCATTGGGAAGGGCCGGTTGCGGCTGTATTTTGCCATATCCATCATCGTCATGCGGGACTTGATCCGGGATGACGAAAAGGCGTTGGCGCGCCAAGCTGCCTTACCCTTGCAACACGCCTCGACGCTCCCCACATCGCCCGCCATGGCAAAGCGCGGCTTATACCAGCGATTGCGATCGAACGCGCAGGTGCGCAGCGCGCTCTTCTGCCTCGGCGGGCTGCTGATGATCGTCGCGGTGCTGATCGGCCCGCTGCCCGGCCCCGGCTTCATCATCCTGTTTCCGGTCGGACTGATGCTGGTCCTGCAGAACAGCGCCTGGGCGAAACGCCGTTATGTCCGCTTCAAGCGCCGCCATCCGCGCTATGGTGCCTGGACCGACCGCGTCATGCGCCGGGTCAGCGCCGCGCGCCGCCGCGCCCGCGCCGCGATCGAGGCGCTCGATGCGGATTGATCGCGATCGGGCGTCGAGGGCGATTGACTTTCGCCCGACTCTCGCTTATCCGCGCCTCGATCAGCGGCCGCCCTCGCTTGGCGGCCCTTTTTCGTTGCACCGATTGAAGAGAATTTGGGGATACCGCGATGAAGCGCACCTATCAACCGAGCCGCCTCGTGCGCAAGCGCCGTCACGGCTTCCGCGCCCGCAAGGCGACCGTCGGCGGCCGCAAGGTTCTCGCCGCCCGCCGCGCGCGCGGCCGCAAGAAGCTGTCGGCCTAATCGCCGACGCTTCGCCGCCAGCCCAAAAGGAGCTGGGGCTGGTGCGAACGCTTTCCAAACGCAGCGAATTTCTGGCCGCCAACCGCGGCCTTCGCTTTCCCATGCCCGGCTTTGTCCTGCTCGTGCGTCCGCGCGGCGACGGCGACGATGCGCCGGGCATCGGCTTTACCGTCAGCAAGAAGGTCGGCAACGCCGTCACCCGCAACCGGATGAAGCGCCGTTTCCGCGCGCTCGCCCGCGCCGCGCTTGCCGCGCGGGGAATCGCGGGCGCCGACCATGTGATGATCGGGCGGCCGGGCGGCAACGACATTCCCTTTGCCGAACTGGGTGAGCATCTCGATTCGGCGCTCGCGCGCGCCGCGAAGAAGCTGGCGAAATGACCGGCTGTCCTACATTGTTCCGATGGCATAGCGTCCAGACATGACCCCATCCGTTTCACGCCGCAAGCCGCGAATCGCGAATGAAGTTGCGCAGTTTTCTGCGGATATGCGTTCCGTGCCCCTTCCCGACGCGGGTCATGGCGCCGCAATTGGTGCAATCGCGTGTGAAGTTGCGCAGTTTTCCGGGCGTTTCCCGTGATTGCCCGCTTGCTCATCCTGATCGCTCGTGCCTGGCAATTGGGCCCGTCGCGCATCCTGCCGCCGACGTGCCGCTATGCGCCGTCGTGCAGCGAATATGCGATCATCGCGCTGAAACGCCATGGTGCGATCAAGGGTGGCTGGCTGGCGACAAAGCGGCTATTGCGCTGCCATCCTTGGGGCGGCCACGGCTACGACCCCGTACCTTGATGCGGCATTTCCCGACATTGACCAGAAGAGAGACCGAAGAGCGTGGACGACAAGCGTAACCTGATCGCGGCAATTTTACTGTCGGTGGCGATCCTGCTCGGCTGGAATTTCGTTTCGGAGAAATTCTTTCCCACCCCGGCAAAGCCCGACGTGACCAAGACCGTCGCCGGCGCGCCCGGGGCGACCCCCGCGGCGCCACAAGGCCAGCCCGCCAGCGCCCCCCCCTCCGGCACGCCCGCGGTCGCGGCGCCGGTCGCCAAGACGACGATTCTGCCGGTCGAGGCGGCGCTTGCCACCGGCAATCGGGTGCCGATCGAAACCCCGTCACTCGCGGGGTCGATCAACCTTGTCGGCGCGCGCATCGACGACATCACGCTGACCAAATATCGCCAGACGATCGAAAAGAATGCGCCGCCGGTGCGCCTGTTCGCGCCGGGCAACAGCAAGGCCGCCTATTTTGCAAGCGTCGGCTGGTCGGCGCAGGGGATCGAAGTTCCGGGGCCGACGACGCTGTGGACCGCCAGCGGCACGAAGCTGACCCCGTCGACCCCCGTGACGCTCAGCTGGTCGAATGCGACCGGCCAGACCTTCCGCGTCGAATATAGGATCGACGACAAGTATCTGATCACCGCGAAGCAGACGATCGCCAACACGGGCAGCGCGCCGGTCGCGGCAAGCAGCTTCGCGCTGATCGACCGCCTCGGCAAGCCGACCGACCCGCACGAAAAGGACAGCTGGACGATCCACGTTGGTCCGACCGGCTATCTGGACGGCAAGTCGGTGTTCGACGTCGATTACAAAAATCTCGATGAAGGCGGCGCCTTCAAATATAATTCGGCGGCGTGGCTTGGCTTCACCGACAAATATTGGCTCGCTGCGGTGATCCCGGCGAAGGATGAGCGCGTCACCGCGTCGATCACCGCGCCGGCCGCGGACAATTATCAGACGCTGTTCGCGCGCGACTTCAAACAGGTGGCGCCGGGAACGCAGGTGTCGACGACCAGTCGTATCTTCGCCGGCGCGAAGGAAGTCAGCATCCTGTCGCATTATCAGGACCAGCAGGGCATCACGCGCCTGTCGAATGCGATCGACTGGGGCTGGTTCGAATTTTTCGAGGTGCCGATCTTCAAACTGCTCGACTGGCTGTTCCGCCAGATCGGCAATTTCGGCGTCGCGATCATGCTGCTCACCGTCATCATTCGTGGCCTGATGTTCCCGATCGCGCAGCGTCAGTTCCATTCGATGGCGCAGATGCGCCTCGTCCAGCCCAAGATGAAGGCGCTGCAGGAACGCCACAAGGACGACAAGCCGAAGATGCAGCAGGAGCTGATGAAGCTCTACAAGGACGAAAAGATCAATCCGCTCGCGGGCTGTCTGCCGATCGTCATCCAGATTCCGATCTTCTATGCGCTCTACAAGGTGCTGATGCTGACGATCGAAATGCGGCACCAGCCCTTCGCATTGTGGATTCGCGACCTGTCGGCGCCCGATCCGCTGCACTTCCTAAACCTCTTCGGCCTGCTGCCCTTCACGCCGCCGTCGCTGCTCGCGCTCGGGCCGCTCGCGCTGCTCCTGGGCATCACCATGTTCCTGCAGTTCCGCCTCAATCCGCAGGCGACCGATCCGGTGCAGCAACAGGTGTTCAAGATCATGCCGTGGATGTTCATGTTCATCATGGCGCCCTTCGCGGCGGGCCTGCTGCTTTACTGGATCACCAACAACTGCCTGTCGATCGCGCAGCAGCAGTGGATGTATCGCAAATTCCCGCAGCTTCGGGCGGCGCCGGTAAAGTGAGCGAGATCGATCCGGCGGCCGAAGATCGCGGCGAACGCGCCCGCAAGCTGTTTGCGGGTCCGATCGCCTTTCTGAAATCGGCGCCCGCACTCCAGCATCTGCCCGCGCCGAGCGTCCCGGAGATCGCCTTTGCCGGCCGCTCGAACGTCGGAAAATCGTCGCTGCTCAACGCGCTGACCAATCGCAACGGGCTTGCTCGCACCTCTGTCACGCCGGGGCGCACGCAGGAACTCAACTATTTCGACGTCGGCAATCCGCTGGTGTTCCGCCTTGTCGACATGCCGGGCTACGGCTTTGCGAAGGCGCCCAAGGATGTCGTCAAGAAGTGGCGTTTTCTCGTCAACGACTATCTGCGCGGGCGCCAGGTGCTCAAGCGGACGCTGGTGCTGATCGACAGCCGGCACGGCTTCAAGGATGTCGACCGCGAGGTGCTCGAAATGCTCGACACCGCCGCGGTCAGCTACCGCGTCGTGCTGACCAAGGCCGACAAGATCAAGGCGAGCGAACTCGCTGCGGTCCACGCCGCCACCGAGGCGGAGGCCCGCAAACATCCCGCCGCGCACCCCGAGGTGATCGTGACGAGCAGCGAAAAGGGTATGGGCATCGCCGAGCTGCGCACCGCGGTGCTGGAGGCGGTGGAGAGTTGACGAAATGTCTCCCCTCCCGCAAGCGGGATGGGAATATGGAGACCGCATGAAACTCTTCATCGGGAACAAGGCCTATTCGAGCTGGAGCCTGCGCGGCTGGCTCGCCACCCGCCACAGCGGTCTGCCGTTCGAGGAAGTCACCGTTCCGCTCTATGACGAGGACTGGAATCGCCGCCGCGAGGGCGACGAATTCGCGCCGTCGGGCGGCAAGGTGCCGATCCTGTGGGACGGCAACGATATCGTCGTCTGGGACAGTCTGGCGATCATCGACTATCTAAACGAAAAAACGGGCGGCGCCCGCGGCTATTGGCCCGCCGACATGGCGGCGCGCGCGATGGCACGGTCGATGGCGGCCGAAATGCACGCCAGCTTCTCGGCGCTACGCCGCCACCACAGCATGAACATCCGCCGCATCTATCCCGCCGCGGAGCTGTTGCCCGAGGTGCAGGCCGACGTCGTCCGCATCCTCCAGATCTGGGCCGAGGCGCGCGCGCGGTTCGGGGGCGAGGGTGATTATCTGTTCGGCGACTGGTCGGCCGCCGACATGATGTTCGCGCCGGTCGTGACGCGCTTCATCACCTATTCGATCCCGTTGCCGCGCTTTGCCCTGCCTTATTGCCAGGCGGTCGTCAGCCATCCGCATATGCAGGAATGGATCGGCGGCGCGCAGGCCGAAGACTGGGTCATTGAGCAGTTCGAAGGCGCGCAGCAGGACTGACGCACCGACTCGGCAGCGCGCTCAGAAACTCTGCTCGTCGTAGATTTTCGACAGGTCGTGATGCCAGGCACCCTCGTACCGGTCGAGCAGGTCGTGGGCGGGCGATTTGCCGCTCTTGGCGATACGCCGCAGCGGTTCGAGGAAGCCGACCTCGTTATCGCCCATCGAATTGACCTCGCCCCGCGCCGCCAGGCCCGCGGCCGCGATGTCGAGGACGCGGTGCGCAAGTTCGCCGAGCGTCCCGCCGCCGGGCGCCAGCGCGTCGAGGCCCTCGCCGGGCACCGCATCGCGCAGCGCCTGCTGTTCTTCGATGCTCCAGCCCTTGACCAGATCCCATGCGGCATCGAGCGCGTCCTGATCGTAGAGCAGCCCGACCCAGAGCGCGGGTAGCGCGCAAATCCGGTTCCACGGGCCGCCGTCGGCGCCGCGCATTTCGAGGAAGCTCTTCAAACGCACTTCGGGGAAGGCGGTCGAGAGATGGTCGTTCCAGTCGCTGAGGCGCGGCAGCTCGCCCGGCAGGACCGACAGCTCGCCTTTCATGAAGTCGCGAAAGCTGAGGCCCGCCGCGTCGATATATTGGCCGTCGCGGAAAACGAAATACATCGGAACGTCGAGCATGTAGTCGACATAGCGGTCATAACCGAAGCCATCCTCGAACACGAACGGCAGCATGCCCGTGCGCGCCGGATCGGTGTCGGTCCAGATATGGCTGCGGTACGACATGAAGCCGTTGGGGCGGCCCTCGGTAAAGGGCGAGGAAGCAAAGAGCGCAGTCGCGAGCGGCTGAAGCGCCAGGCTCACCCGGAACTTCTGCACCATGTCGGCCTCGCTCGCATAGTCGAGGTTGGTCTGGATGGTGCAGGTGCGCAGCATCATGTCGAGCCCCATGCTGCCGACGCGCGGCATATGGTTCAGCATGATCTTGTAGCGGCCCTTGGGCATGACCGGCAGCTCGGCGCGCGTCTTGTCGGGCCACATGCCGACGCCGAGGAAGCCGAGCCCGAGTTCGGCGCCGACTTCCTTGACCTGCTTCAGGTGGCGGCCGGTTTCGGCGCAGGTCTGGTGCAGATTTTCGAGCGGCGCACCCGACAGTTCGAGCTGGCCCGCGGGTTCCAGGCTGACGGTGCCGTCGCTGCCCGCGAGCGCGATGACATGACCGCCCTCGATCACCGGCTCCCAGCCGAAGCGCGTGAGCGCCATCAGAAGGTCGCGGATGCCGCCGGGTTCGTCGTAGCTCGGCGCCCGGTGATCGCTGGTGCGATAGACGAATTTCTCGTGCTCGGTGCCGATCCGCCACCGCTCCTTGGGCTTTTCGCCCTTGATCATGGGGGCCGCGAGCTGGTCGCGGCTTTCGATGATGGGATCGTTTTGATCTGAAACCTGCCGCGTGCTCATGGCAGCGCATGTAAGCGGCCTCGCGGCATCTTGGAAGGGGTCAGTTGACGGTTACGTCGAAGACCGTTGCAAAGGCGCTGCCGGGGCCAAGTGCCGCGGTCGAGGCCGACACCGTTGTCCCCGCGATTGCGGCGCCGAACGGATCGCTTTCGTCGGCCCCCGTGGCATTGTCGTCTTCCCCGGTCGTCGCGCCGGCACAGCTCGTGCCGCTGCGCAGCGAACCGGGAACGAAGCTGGTCGTCGCGGGCAGCGGGTCGGCGACGTAGATCGCCGTCGCGGTCGCGCTGCCGCCGTTGGTCACCAGCAGGCAATAGCGCATGGTGGCACCGGGAATCGCCTTGGGATTGGTCGTGCCGTTGACCGGATCGCTGACGATGCTGCTCGTCTTCGCGATCAGCAGATTGGCGACCGGACGGCAGAAATTGATGTCGTGAATCGCCATGCCCTGCTGCCCCGGATTCGCCGGGGCAAGGCTGTGGCTGCCATATTCGATGGTGATGGTGTCGACCGGCGCGGCAAAGGTGACGACGACATTGCCGTTGGCGCTGCCGTCGGCGGAGGTGGCGTCGCCATAGGCGCTGTTGCCGACGACATAATTGGCGACGCCGTTGGTCAGCGTTGGATAGACGATGGTGCCGTTGAAGCTGCCGGTAACGGTCACGCGGTCGGCGAACTGGCCCGAGGCATAATCGATGTCGAACAGCGTGAATTGGGCGCCCGGCACTGCGGTCGGCAGACTGATCGTCGACGTGACGACGCCCGCCTGGCTTGTGAAGTCGACGATCTCGAAGATCGAATATTGCGCAGGCGACAGCCCGCCGGTGACGACATTCTGCCGTGTCGGCGACTGGCCGCCATAGGTGGCGTTGCTCAGAAAGCTGCCGCCGCTGATCGCGATGTTGACGTTCATCGTGCCGATGGCGGTCAGCGCATAGCTGCCGCTCGTCGTGCCGGCGGACCAGCTCACGCTGTCCCAATCGTGCAGCGTCGATCCGGCCGGGCAGATCAGCACCGGCGGCACGCCCGCGACGCGGCTGCCCGAGACGGTGAAACTGGCTGCGGCATAATCATCTTCGCCGGTCGCGCCATTGCCCGGTGTCGAATCGATGTCGGGTGCCGAGGAGGCGGTGATTTCGGCGCTGTTGAGGATCGTCGCGCCCGATGTCGCGTTGACCGTGCCGCTGATCGTCAGCGTGCGGGTCGCACCCGGCGGGACGCTGCCGACCGTCCAGACGCCGGTCGTACTGTTATAGCTGCCGAATCCGGTCGCGCTCGTGAAGCTGAAGCCGGCCGGCAGCGTGTCGAGCACGGTGACGCCGGTCGCGGTCGCCGGCGATCCGCTCGCATTGGTGACGGCCAGCGTGTAGCTGATGCTCGATCCCGTCGCCGGAGCCGCACTGCTGACGCTCTTGGCCAGCGACAGATCGGCATAGTTGGCGGGCAGGCTGGTCAGATACAGGTCGGCGCGGACGAAATTGCCGTTGTCCGCCTGCGGATATTGATCGCAGATCTCGAGCCGCCATGTACCTTGCGCATTTTCGCCGTTGAACGCCGAGAGCGGCGAATTGGGGCTGAAGTCGTTTTGATAGGGCGGCGCACTGGTCGAATGGGTTGCGGTGTTGCCGTCGGTGTTGACCGTCTGCGCGCCGCCGTCGTTCAGCCGCACGTTGAAATTGTCGCCCGAAATATTGTTGGTGTCGCCATTCACAAGCTGGACCCGCGTGCCCGCCGGCGACTGTAATGTGATCCGGATGTCGCCGCGCCACGTATGGGTTGCGAGGACGCCAAGATCGACGTCGCCGACGATATAGCTGGTCGATACCGTGAAATTGCGGACGAGCGGCGATGAACAGGGGGTGCCGTTGCTGATCGCGCCGCCGGTCGTGTTACTGTATGTCGTGGTGGTCTGCGCACGGGCAGCGGGTGCAACGACGAGCGCCATCGCCAGCCACAGGAGCATGGTCCATGCCCTGATTGGCAGCGTCCGCTGGCCCCCACGCCAGCGTCCTCGGCTTTGGTCCCGCCGTTGCATGGCGACCCTCTGCCCGCGACATCCCTAATTTGGAGTTAATAACTGCCAGTTTGGCAGCATTCTTGTTTCAATATGAAACAGCTTCTATCCGCCGCGCCAGTCGCCATGCTGCGCCATCCATAGCGCCGTTGCTGCAATCGCGGCCGTTTCGGCCCGCAGGATACGCGGTCCCAGCGCGATACGCTTCACCGAATCATGGTCGATCAGCATCGCGCGTTCGCGGTCGGTGAAACCGCCTTCTGGGCCGGTCAGAATGGCAGCGGGGGCGGGTGCCGCGACCGCAGCGAGCGGAGCCCCGCCGGCTTCGTCGGCGAAGAGTAGCGCGCGACCGACCGGCCAGTCTTTCAACAGCTGGGGGAGTTTGACCGGATCGGCGAGGTCGGGGAGCGCGGTCCGGCCGCATTGTTCGCAGGCCTCGACAATCTGTGCAGCGAGCCGCTCCTGCTTAACGCGCTCGACGATCGTGCGTTCGGTGATGACGGGCTGGAGCCGCGCGACGCCGAGTTCGGTTGCCTTTTCGATGATCCAGTCGAGCCGCGCCTTTTTCACCGGCGCGAAGCAGAGCCAAAGATCGGGCACGCGTTCGATCGGGCGCATCTGGTGTTCGATGCGGATCGAAAGCGCCCGTTTCGACGCTTCGGCGACCGCGCCGAGCCACTCGCCGCTGCGATTGTCGAACAGCAGCAGCGGATCGCCCGGTTTCGCGCGCATGACGTTAAGCAGATAATGGGCCGCCGGTCCGTCGAGCGCCACCATCGCGCCGGCGGCAAGCGGCGTGTCGGTAAAGAGTCGGGGCGTGCTGGCGGGCGGCCAGGCAGGTGTCGCGGGCATGGCTGGGCGATAGCAGAGGCACAATCTTCGCGCATCTTTTGCTTTGCGCGGGCCCGATTGTTCCGTTTCGGGCCATAATCCCCGAAAAACCGCCATTCCCGGTCAGCCCGATTAGCGATTTGGTAAGCAGTTTCCCCCTAGGTGCAAGGCTACCAGCCGCGCATCTGGTGGGTCGCGCGGCCGGGCCAAGAGGGGTTTTAGACCATGCGAGGGACCGTTTTCAGCCGCCTGCGGGCCGGCATCTCGACCTTCTGCCGCGATACGCGCGGCAACACGATGATGCTGACGGCGGGCGCGCTCGTTCCGATCGTCGCGCTCGTGGGGTCGGGCGTCGATATCGGCCGCGCCTATATGGCCGAGCTTCGCCTGCAACAGGCGTGCGACGCGGGCGTGCTCGCGGGACGCCGCGCGATGCAGGGCGGCGACTATGATTCGAACGCCGAAGGCGAAGCGAACAAGATGTTCGCCTTCAACTTCCCATCGGGGATGTATGCAAGCAGCGGCGTCGATTTCAAATCGAAGGCGCAGGGGACGTCGAACGTCGTCGGCGAAGCCAAGGTTACGCTGCCCACCGATATCATGAAGATATTCGGGACCAAGCAATTCGACCTTGCCGTCAACTGCACCGCGAAGCTCGAAATCTCGAACGCCGACATCATGATGGTGCTCGACGTTACCGGATCGATGGCGACGACCAATTCGGGCGACTCGGTCAACCGCATCAGCGCGCTCAAGACCGCGACGATGAACTTCTTCGACACGCTGACCACCGCCGATGTCGGCGATGGTCGCCTGCGTTTCGGCGTCGTGCCCTACAGCTCAAGCGCCAATGTCGGCCAGATTCTCTACGCGAAGAATCCTGACTGGCTGTCGAACAATGTGCTGCTGCCGTCGCGAACGCCGATCTTCAAGATCACTTACGGCAATGGCCAGACCGTCGAAAACAGCTCGTCAACGGGGACCGTCACCTACGGCAATTGGTCCAACGTCAGCACCGTCAGCGGTCAGAACAGCAGCAGTTGCGGCAATCTGGAACCGCCGGCCGATACGACGCCTTCACCGAGCGGGTCGCCGACCGTCAACCAGACCGGGCAGACATTTGACAGCGACGGCAACCGCGTCACGACCAACAACAGCTCGCAGACCTATACCTATTATAATTACCAATACACCTGGTCGAGCAACAGGTGCCGCCTGCAGCGCCGCGTTGCGACCTATACGCGCACCTCGACGACGACGACGACCGAAGAGCCGATCCAGACCTTCGATAATAAATATCGCTACGAAGATCGCGTTTTCGATGTCACGCAGGCGAAGGCGGGCTCGGCGATTGTCACCGACACGGGCGACAGCGGGACCAACTATTCGGCTACCTGGGGCGGATGCGTCATGGAGCGCGAGACCGTCGCCTTCGGTCCGACGCAGACTGCGCCGGCCGGCGCCCGCGACATGGATGTCGACAGCGCACCGACGAGCGACGACGGCACCAAGTGGAAAGTGCTGATTCCCGAAATCGCCTTCCCGCGCGCCAAGAACCCGTCGACGTCGGGCACGACGAGTTCGCTCAACGTCAGCAGCAGCAGCGTGTCGAGCGACAGCACGTCGGGCGGCAGCTGGCAGCGTTACTCCAAATATTGGAGCAGCGGCTGGGGCGTCTGCCCCGCGCCGTCGATGAAGCTGACGACGATGACGGCGAGCGACCGGTCGACCTTCAACACCTATATCAACGCCTTGCAGCCCGTTGGCGGCACCTACCATGATTCGGGCATGGTCTGGGGCATCCGCCTCTTGTCGCCCGACGGCATGTTCGCGGACGAAAATGCCGAAGCGCCGAACAAGCGCCCGATCAGCCGCCATATCGTCTTCATGACCGACGGCGACATGTCGGCGAATATGGGGAATTTGAGCTTCCAGGGCTATGAATGGACGATGCAGCGCGTCGGCGGGACGAGCGACAGCAATCTGACCGACCGGCACAACAACCGCTTCCTCCAGCTTTGCGAAAAGGCAAAGGCGAAGAATATCACCATCTGGGTGGTCGGCTTCGGCACCTCATTGAACTCGCAGCTCACGACCTGCGCGACGCCGGGCAAGGCCTATGAAGCCTCCAACGCTTCGCAGCTCAACGACAATTTCCAGGCGATCGCACGCCAGATTTCGAAGCTGAGGCTCTCGCAATGATCCGGATACCGACGCTCCTTCGCCGCCTTCGCCGCCATCAGCGCGGCACGGCGATCCTGGAATTCGCGCTGATCGCGCCGGTCTTCATCCTGCTGTTGATGGGCCTGTTCGATTATACGTGGCAGATGTACGCCAAGCAGGTGCTGCAAGGTGCCGTCAGCAACGCGGCGCGGGCCTCGACCCTCGAAACGGCGGCGTCGAGCCAAACGCTCATCGATGCGGCGGTGCGCGATCAGGTCCAGAATGTCTTTCCCGGCGCCCCGGTCACCTTCACCCGCAAATCCTATGAAAGCTTCAACGACGTCGGCAAGCCCGAGCCCTTCACCGATGCCAACAACAACAACCGCTATGATTCGGGCGAATGTTTCGAAGATCGCAACGGCAACAATAATTGGGATGCCGACCAGGGTGCGAACGGCAACGGCGGCGCCGAGGATGTCGTGCTCTATACCGCGAAGATGAAGTTCGAACGCATTTTGCCGGTGTGGCGCATGCTCGGCCAGCCCCCGGAAACCTATCTCTATGCGACGACCGTGCTCCGCAACCAGCCGTATAACGTCAACACCGTGACGAGTAAGGTGATATGCAACTGACCCGCATCCTTGCCCACGCCCGGCGCAGCACCGCCAGGCTGGTGCGCTTCGCGCGCGACGACAAGGCCGTCGTGCTCATCGAAACCGCCTTCACGATGCCGCTGCTCGTGTTTCTTGGCTTCGGGGGGCTGGAGATCGCCAATCTGACGCTGGCGAACACGCGCATCAGCCAGGTGGCGCTGAGCGCCGCCGATAACGCATCGCGTATCGCCTATGGCAGCGACCTGTCGCTGCCGCGGGTGCGCGAAGTCGATATCAATGAGGTCTTCGCAGGCGTCGAGGAGCAGTCGCGCGGGCTGGACTTCAAGGCGCACGGCCGCATCATCCTGTCGAGCCTCGAGCGCAACTCGAGCGGCGGCCAGTGGATCCACTGGCAACGCTGCTATGGGAATTATCCGGTGAATTCGGCCTATGGTCTGCAAGGGACCGGCAAGACGGGCACCGCATTCAAAGGGATGGGCAAACCGGGCGCGGAAGTCACCGCATCGACCGGGACCGCCGTGATGTTCGTCGAAGTCACTTACCAATATCAGCCGCTTGCCTTTGCCGCCTGGCTCGGGCCGCGCGTCATCCGCACGACCGCGGCTTTCAATATCCGCGAAGGCCGCGACCTGCAGGGCCCGGCGGGCGGCGACGGCGTCTATAATCCGTCCCCCGCGGCCACGAAGATGACCTGCACCTGATCGACCGGGGCACGGCCGGACGCCGATGCCCCATTTATTGTCGCCGCGCCGCCTGCTATCGCGCGGGCGGCGATGACAGCGACGCATACCCCCGACAGCCAGCATCAGGGCTTTCTGGCGATCCTGCCCGCAGGCATGCGCCCCTATGCGCTGCTTGCGCGCTTCGACCGGCCGATCGGCTGGTGGCTGCTCTATTGGCCCTGCGCCTGGGGACTGGCGCTGGCGGGTGGAGCCTGGTCGCATTGGCCGCTGTTGCTGTGGATGCTGCTCGGCGCGATCGTGATGCGCGGCGCGGGCTGCGTCTATAACGACATCGTCGACCGCGATCTCGACGCGAAGGTGGCGCGCACCGCGGTGCGTCCGGTGGCGAGCGGCGAAGTGTCGGTGCGCAACGCCTTGATGTGGACGCTGCTGCTGTCGATGATCGGGCTCGCCGTACTGCTGCGCCTGCCCCTGCCGGCGCAGATCGTTGCGGTGGCCAGCCTCGTGCTGGTCGCCGCCTATCCTTTCATGAAGCGGATCACCTGGTGGCCGCAGGCGTGGCTCGGCCTTGTCTTCAGTTGGGGCGCGCTCGTGGGCTGGATTGCGGTCGGCGGCGGCGCGCACGATCAGGGCGGGCTGGCGCTGCCCTCTCTCTATGCGGGGACGATCGCCTGGGTGATCGGTTATGATACCATCTATGCGCTTCAGGATATCGAGGATGACGCGCTTGTCGGCGTGAAATCCAGCGCGCGCGCGATGGGACGGCATGTGAAGGCTGGCGTCGCGCTATGCTATGTCGTGGCGCTTGGCGGTTGGGCGGCGGCGCTGTGGAATGTTCGCCCCGATGCGCTTGTGCTTGTTGCCCTGATCCCCGCCGCGCTGCACCTGACGGGACAGGTCGTCACGCTCGACCCCGATAATGGCGCCGACGCGCTCGCCAAATTCCGCAGTAATCGTTTTGCCGGGCTGCTGATCTTCGCGGCGATGCTGGTGGTTGGCAGCGCGCCCTGACGCGGGCGCTATTCGGCCGCAAGCAGTTCTTCGGCGCCGCCGAGGTCGACCGAGACGAGGCGGCTGACGCCCTTTTCGATCATCGTCACCCCGAACAGGCGATGCATGCGCGCCATCGTCACCGCATTGTGGGTGACGATCAGATAGCGGGTCTTCGTCTCGCGCGTCATCCGGTCGAGCAGGTCACAGAAGCGTTCGATATTGGCGTCGTCGAGCGGCGCGTCGACTTCGTCGAGGACGCAGATCGGCGCCGGGTTGGTCAGGAAAAGGCCGAAGATCAGCGCGACGGCGGTCAGCGCCTGTTCGCCGCCCGAGAGCAGGGTCAGCGTACCGAGGCGCTTGCCCGGCGGCTGCGCCATGATTTCCAGCCCGGCCTCAAGCGGATCGTCCGAATCGACGAGTTCGAGATGGGCCTGCCCGCCGTTGAACAGCGTGGTGAACAGGCGCTGGAAATGTTCGTTCACCGTCTCGAAGGCGGCGAGCAGGCGAACGCGGCCCTCGCGGTTGAGGTTGCCGATCGACCCGCGCAGCCGGTTGACGGCTTGTTGCAGCTCCTCGATCTCGGCGGCGCTCCGTTCGCGCTCGATGTCGAGTTCGGCAAGCTCGTCGGCGGCGACGAGGTTGACCGGCCCCAGCCGCTCGCGTTCGCCGATCAGGCGGTCGTGCGCGGCCGACTCGGCACTTGCATCATCGACGTCGTCGCCTTCGAACCTGACCTTCTGCGGCAGCAAGGGAGGCGGACATTCGAAGCGCTCGCCCGACAGGCGCCCCATTTCGATGCGGCGCAGCTCAGCATTTTCGGAGCGTGCCACCGCGCCGGCGCGCGTTTCGCGCGCCGCTGCGACGCGCTCGCGGATCGTCGTCAAAGCGGCCTCTGCTTCGCGCAGCGCGGCTTCGGCTTCGCGTTCCTGCGCCTCGGCGGCGCCCACCTTGCCGCGCACCTCCGTCTGCCGGGCCGCCGCGGCTTCGCTATCGGCGGCGAGCCTTTCGGGCAGGCCCGCAAGCTTCGTGTTTTCGGTTGTCAGCGCTTCGGCGCGCTTGTCCATGTCGGTGACGCGCCGTGCCGCTTCGCCCGCTCGCGCCTTCCAGCTCTTGATCTCGGCACCGACGACCGCGTGTCGCTCGCTTAACCCGGCGAGCGCGCGCTCATGATCGGCGAGCGCGTCGCGCGCGCCATTGGCGTCACTGCGCGCGCGGTCGGTCGCACTCTCTTCTCCCTCCAGCGCCGCGCGGGCGAGGCTGTCGTCGGGGAGCGCGGCGAGCGCCGCCTCCTTCGCGGCAAGGTCCGCAGCGGCGTCGCGCTCGGCGGCAGTAATTTCGGCGAGTCGACGGTCGAACAGCGCGGCGGCGTCGCGGTGACGGTCGAGCGCAGCCTGCGCCTGATCGGCGGCGCGCAGCGCGGTGCGGCGCGCTTCGTCGGCGTTCGCCAGCGCTTTGCGCGCGGCGGCGGAGGCGTCGGTTCGCTCGGCAAGCTGCGTTGCCGCAGTATCGCGGCGATCCTGCAATTCCTGCACGCCGAGTTCGACTTGCGGGCGCTGCGCGGCGAGCGCATCGAGGCGATTCTGCCGTTGCAGCCGCTCGGTCGCCGTCGCGCCGTCGCCGCGCGTGACGAAACCATCCCAGCGGCGCATCACGCCGTCCAGGGTGACCAGCCGTTGGCCGACCGCGAGCGGCTGGCCCGTGTCGCGATCGGCAACCGCAATCTGGGCGAGCCGCCGCGCGAGCGCCGGAGGGGCCTGGACGAACGCCGCCAGCGGCTCTGTGCCTGCCGGCAGCGCGGGGTCGTTCTTGTCGGCATCGGCGCCGCCCCAGCTGCGCGCGGCATCGCGGTCGGTCCCGGCGTCGAGATCGTCGCCGAGCGCGGCGGCGAGCGCCGCCTCGTGGCCTGGCGCCACCCGCAGCCGGTCGAGGATGCGGTCGTCGTCGGTGCGGGCGGCGGCGAGCGCGCGTTCGAGCGTTGCCGCCTCGCCGTCGAGCGCGGCGAGCGCGGCGCGTGCTTCGGCAAGACCGGCATCGATTGCGCCCAGATCGGCCGCGATCGCTTCGCGGTCGGCCTCGGCCTCGTGCAGCGCTCTTTCCGCGGCAGCTATCGCCGCTTCGGCCTGTTCGGCGCTGCGGGCGCTTTCGGCCTGGGTTGCGGCGAGTGCGGCGCTGTCGCCCAATGCGGCGATTTCGGCCTCGACCCGCTGGCGGTCGCCGGCGATGCGCCGGACGGCGGCTTCGGCCGTGTCGCGCGCCGATACCGCGATGCGGCGGTCGGCGGCCTCGCTCGCCGCCTTTGCCCTTGCCTGCGCAAGCGCAACTTCGGCATCGCGGAGCCGTGCCTGTGCCGCCTGATGCGCCTCGACCAGCGCCGCCTTGCCCGCGTCGTGCGCGGCAATGTCCTGTGTCAGGCGCTTCGCTTCGGCGTCGAGCGCGGTCAGGGCGGCATGGGCGTCGCGCGCCAATTCACCCTCGCGCGCCCGGTCTTCGGCGAGCCGCGCCTGCTGCGCCGCCAGATCGTCGAGCCGTTGCCGCGCCGCACGTCCCTCGCCTTGCAGGCGGACGAGTGTCGCGGTCGCCTCGGCGAGTGCATCGCGCTGTGCCTGCGCCTCGGCGCGCGCGCTACCGACGCGCGTCGCCACTTCGACCTGCGCGGCGGAAACGGTTTCGAGTTCGGTCTGCGCGGCCTTCACGGCAGCTTCGGCGGCATCGGCGTCGCGGCGCGCCTGATCGGCGGCGGCGGCGGCATCGCGCCAGCGCGCGTAGATCAGCCGGCCTTCGGCGATACGGATATCGTCGCTGAGTTTGCGATATTTTTCCGCCGCCCGCGCCTGACGGCGCAGCGCATTTGCGCGCACTTCCATGTCGGCGACGATTTCGGACAGGCGATTGAGGTTGGTTTCGGTCGCGCGCAGCTTTTGCTCGGCATCCTTGCGGCGGACGTGCAAACCAGCGATGCCCGCCGCTTCCTCCAGCATCGCGCGGCGGTCGGTCGGCTTGGCGGCTATGACTTTCGCGATCTTGCCCTGACTGACGAGGGCGGGGCTGTGCGCGCCGGTCGCGGCGTCGGCAAAGATCAGCGCGACATCCTTGGCGCGGACGTCGCGTCCGTTGGCGCGATAGGCGCTGCCCGCGCCGCGTTCGATACGGCGGATGATCTCGAGTTCATGCCCTTCGCTCGCGTCGGACAGGCCCGCGACGACATTGCCTTCGGTATCGCAATGGATGGCAACCTCGGCAAAATCGCGCGGCGGTCGCTGCGATGTGCCGGCGAAGATCACATCCTCCATCCCGCCGCCGCGCATGGATTTGGGGCTCGATTCGCCCATCACCCAGCGGATCGCTTCGAGCAGGTTTGATTTGCCGCAGCCGTTCGGACCGACGACGCCGGTCAGCCCGGGTTCGATCCGCAATTCGGTTGGCTCGACGAAGCTTTTGAAACCGGTCAGGCGCAGGCGTCTTATCTGCACGAAGCCACCTCGTGCAGGTCAGCGAATCGGAGCCGGTGCAACCTTGCTGTCACATATCCCCCTGACACCGTCATGGCGCGTGGGCGGTCGAGTCGCAAGGGGTGCCGCCTCCCCGTCGCGGGCGGCGGGGAAGACTATTGCCTTTAGCGGGCGCCCATGGTGCGCAGGCGGTCGCGCAGCGGGCCCCAGGTGGTGATGCCTTCGGCGACCTGGCCGTTGATGACGAAGGTCGGCGTGCCCTGGATCTTGAACTGTTCGATGCCCTTGTTGGTCATCTGCTCAAGCTTGCTGATATTGTCGATGTTCGACAGGCAGGCGTTGATCTGGTCGGCGGTTACGCCGCGCGACTGGAAGAACTCTTCAAGCTTCCAGGCTTTGGCGAGCGCGGGAAAGCGCTGCGCGGGGGGCAGCGCCATCGCGGCTTCGCCGCCCTTGGGATTGGCCTGCGCGCCGGCGAACAGTTCGGCTTGCGAGGCAAAGACATTTTCCTGTAGCGGGAAATAGCGATCGACCGGGCTGCAATGCGCGACCGCCGCGGCCATCGCGTCGAGCGGATCGCGGATGAAGTTGCGCACTTCCAGGCTGACACGGCCGCTGTCGATGAAGTCGCGCTTGATCTCTTCGTGGCTTTCCTTCGAGAAATCGGCGCAGTGCGAGCAGGTCAGCGACGCATATTCGATGATCTTGATCGGCGCGTCGGGGTTACCCATCAGATAGCCGCCCTCGGCGGTCTTGGTGACCGTTGTCGACCATTGCTTGCCTGCGGGTGCCGCGACCTTGGCGACGACCGCCTGTTCCTTCGACTGGTCGGTCGTGCCCTTGCCGCAGCCGGCGAGCGCAAGGGCGCCGATCGAGGCGAGAAGGATCGGGCGAAGGGGCAATCTGGTCATTGGGGATAGTCTCCGGATAATTCGCGTGAACGGGCTTTTACGAGGCCTTCAGCGCCGCGTCGAGTTGCGTTTTGATCGCGGACCAGACGGTCACATCGACATGGCGTCCGTTGATGAAGAAGGCCGGCGTGCCGCGCACATGGTCGGCACCCAGGCCGATATTGGTCATGCCTTCGAGTTCGGCGCGCGTGACCTCGCTATCGAAACAGGCGTTCATCTGCGCCTGGGTGTAGCCGCGCTTCGACATCAGCGCGCCGAGCCCGGTGTCGGCCGCGATCTTGCGCGCGCGTTCGCTCTCGGTGCCGACATACCAGCTCTTGACCATGGCTTCGGGCGCCTTTTGCACTTTCGCCAGCCAGACCGGCTGCGCCATGAAGATGGCGTGGTGGTTGGCCGCGAAGGTCTTGGCGCCGCCGCAGCGCGCCAGCAGCGCTGCGGTCAGGTCGACCGGGTCACGGACGAGGTTGCGATATTCGAAAACCACCAGTCCCTTGTCGATATATTGGGTCTTGAGCGGGACGTCGCCGTCACGCGCAAATTCGCCGCAATGGCTGCACGTATAGCTGAAATATTCGACCAGACGCACCTTGGCGGCGGGGTTTCCGACGATATAGGCGCCGATCGCGCTGGTGCTGATCTTCGACGACCAGGCCGGCGCCGGAGCGGCGGGCGCGGCGGCGACCAGCGACAGCGCGGCGATCGACAGGGCGCCGATGACGGTGCGGCGGGACAGGGTGCGACCGGATATCTTGGGCATGGACGTGCCGTCTTCCTTCAACTGATGCGCGGGAGTTTCGGCGCGCTGGCAAGTCCGGCGGCCATGCGTTCGAGCACGGTCCTGAGTTCCGGATCGCCGATGTCGCGCAGGCTATCCCCCAGTTCGGCGGGTACCGGCTTCAGCATTGCCGGCTGCTGAACGGGGGCGGGGGCGGGCGTGACCTGACCATGCGTCATGCGGACGCTCGCGATAGCGGCATAGCCGAAGAAGCGATTGACCGCCGCGACGATGTCGGGGGCGACATGCTGCAGCATGGGTGCATGCGCGCCGCTGATCGTCAGGTGCAGCGTTCCGCCCGCCTTTTGTCCGGCGGGGAAGCGGATCATCGCGGGCTGGGTGACATCGGCGAGCCGGTCGCCGACGATTTCGCGCCAGCGGCTGACGACCGACGACTGGATGAAGCCGAATTTGCGAAAGGCGGTCCGGCCGATTTCGGGAACCATATCGGCGATCGCGCGCGCCTCGCCGCCGCGCGGCCGCTCATAGCTGCGCGCCGGCGCCTTTTTGGCGCCCTTCTTCGCGCGCGCTTTAGGGGGCTTGTCGCCGTCGCTGGAGCCTGCTTTCGCCATCGCCGCCGCCATGCCATAGGCGGGGGGTGAGCGTCCAGATGCCAGACCCCGATATCGCGGCCGTCGCGGATTTCGCGCCGCGGCTGCTCGCCTGGTACGACCATGCGGCGCGCAACCTCCCTTGGCGCATCGCGCCGGGCAGCGCGGTGACGCCCGATCCCTACCGCATCTGGCTCGCCGAAGTGATGCTGCAACAGACGACCGTTGCCGCGGTCGCGGGCTATTTCGCCCGCTTTACCGAGCGTTGGCCGAGCGTCGCCGATCTCGCGGCGGCCGATGACGCGGACGTCATGGCGGCGTGGGCGGGCCTCGGATATTATGCCCGCGCTCGCAACCTGCTCGCCTGCGCGCGCGCGGTGGTCGCCGATCATGACGGCCTTTTTCCGGATAGCGAGACCGGGTTGCGCGCCTTGCCGGGCGTCGGCGATTACACTGCGGCGGCGGTCGCGGCGATCGCCTTCGGCCGCCCCGCGGTTGTCGTCGACGCCAATATCGAGCGGGTGATTGCGCGCCACCGGCTGATCGCCACGCCGCTGCCGGCCGCAAAGCGCGCGATCCGTGCCGCGCTGGCGCCGCTCGTTCCGCGCGATCGCCCCGGCGACTTCGCGCAGGCTCTCATGGATCTGGGCGCAACGATCTGCACGCCGCGCAGCCCCGCCTGCACCCGCTGTCCCGTCGTCGCCGATTGCGCCGCATTTGCGGCTGGCACCGCCGAGTCATTGCCGGTCAAGCCGCCCAAAAAGGCGAAGCCGCAGCGCCACGGACGCGCCTGGTGGATCGAATCGGATGCGCGGCTGTGGCTGGTACGGCGCCCCGATAAGGGGATGCTCGGCGGGATGCGGGCATTGCCCGGCGGCGCGTGGGACGAACCGCCCGCATCCGATGACGGAGCCGTCTCCGTGCGGCACGGCTTCACCCATTTCGACCTCACATTGACGCTCGTCCGGCGCGGAGTCGAGGATGCCGCAGGGGAAGGTGAGTGGTGGCCGATTTCGGCGCTTGACGCGGCGGGTCTGCCGACGCTGTATCGCAAACTGGTCGACAAGATGCGGGAGAGTGACCGATGACGATGATGATTTCGCGCCGCGCGCTGCTCGGCAGCCTGGCGCTGGGGGGCAGCGCGACGCTGTTGCCGCGCGCCGCCTTCGCCTGGACCAATGCCGAGGCGCTCTATCCGGCGACCTACGCCTTCATCAAGGGATTCGTGGACCGCCGCGAGCTCGCCGGCGCTATCGCTGCGATCGGCAAGGATCAGGCGCCGCCCGACTATCTGGGCGCGGGCAAGCAGGCGATGGATTCGCAGCGCGCTGTGGCCCCCGACACGATCTGGCGGCTCTATTCGATGACCAAGCCCGTCACCGGCATGGCGGCCATGCTGCTGATCGAGGACGGCAAGATGGCGCTGGATCAGCCGATCGCCGATTTCCTGCCGGCCTTCGCATCGATGAAGGTGCAGAACACCCCCGACGGGTCGATCACCGACGTTCATCCCGCGAAGGGGCCGATCACGGTCCGCCAGCTCCTCACCCACACCGCCGGGCTCGGCTACAATATCGTTCAGAAGGGGCCGCTGCGCGACGCCTACAACGAGGCGGGGATATTGGGCGGACAGGTCAGCCGTCTGCCGATTCCGGGCTTCCCGCCGACCACGCCCGCGCCGAGTCTGGAGGTTTTCGCCGACCGGCTCGCGACGCTGCCGCTCGTCTATGAACCCGGCACCCGCTGGAGCTATTCGGTCGGGCTCGACCTGATGGGCCGCGTGATCGAGGTCGTCTCGGGTCAGCCCTTCGACGCATTTCTGAAGGCGCGCATTTTCAATCCGCTGGGGATGGCGAGCACCGGTTTTCGCGTCACCGGGGACGAAGAAGCGCGGCTGTCGACCAACTATGCGCCGCTGGGCGGCGTGCTGCTGCCGATCGACCCCGCGACGAGTTCGATATACCTCGACCCGCCGCCGATGCCCTATGGCGGCGGCGGTCTCGTTTCGACGGCGCGTGATTACGACCGGTTCCTCGCCATGCTGCTCGGCGAGGGCGAAACCGGCGGCGTGCGGATCATGAAGCCCGAAACCGCGCGGCTCGGCATGTCGAACCTGCTCGCCGATTCGGTCGACCGCAAGAACACCTTCATCGACGGCGAGGGTTTCGGCGCTGGCGGCCGCGTGTCGCTCGCCGGATCGCCGACCGGTGAGGGGGTTTATGGCTGGGGCGGCGCGGCGGGCACCGTCGCCTTTGTCGATCGCCGCCGCGGCTATCGCGTCGGCGGCTATACCCAATATATGCCGTCGGAGGCGCTGCCCTTCCAACGCGACTTCGGCAAGGCCTTCTACAAGGATGTGATGGCCTGATGCCGCTGCCGCTCGGCTTCACCGGAGCGCGGCTCGACCGCGCCGACCGGCTCCGCACCGATCCCGAGGCTTTCGCGGCGGCGCGCGCCGATCCGCGCGCGACCTGCCTGCTGCTCGACGGCATCGATCCGGTGCCGGGCGGCGGCGGCGGGCTGGTGTGGGAAGCGCTCGATCCGGCCGACGAGCGCGCGCTGTTGCTGCTCGGGATCGACGACAGCGGCGCGCCGCGCTTCGTGCGCGAGGCGCATGGCGGGGCGCGCGTCGATGCGCGTTCGCGCACCGTGATGCGGCTGCTCCCGATGCTATCGCCCGAAGAAGCGGCGCTCTATGGCGGTGCGCGCAGCCTCGTCGACTGGCACGCGCGGCACCGGTTCTGCGCCGTTTGCGGTTCGCCGACCGAATTGTTCCGGGGCGGCTGGGGTCGCCGCTGCGCTTCGTGCGGCGCCGAACATTTTCCGCGTGTCGACCCCGTTGTCATCATGCTCGCCGAATATGAGGGCCGCGTGCTGCTCGGCCGCCAGCCCGGTTTCCCGCCGGGCTTCTTTTCGGCGCTTGCGGGCTTCGTCGAGCCGGGCGAATCGCTTGAGGAAGCGGTGGCGCGCGAATTGTTCGAGGAAGCGGGCATCGCCGTGTCCGATGTATCTTATGTGGCGAGCCAGCCCTGGCCGTTCCCCTCGTCGCTGATGATCGGGTGCCGCGCGGTCGCGCGCGACGCAGCGCTGACGATCGACACGACCGAACTCGAAGCGGCGATGTGGGTCGACCGCGCGGAGGTGCGCGCGGCGCTCGCCGGCGACATGGGCGCGAGCTTCATGGCGCCGCCGCCGCTGGCGATCGCGCGCTATCTGCTGGAGGATTGGGCGGCCTGAGCCCTTAAGGCCCGACCCTAGAGGCGCTTGCCGGTGATGCGGCTGATTTCGCGCGCCACCATCGATTCGACCATCGCCGGCAGATTGGCGTCGAGCCATTGCTTGAGCATCGGCCGCATCGCATCGACGACGACATCCTCGAGGCTGCGTCCCCCGGCGGGTACCGTCGCGGCGGCCGCCGCGGCGGCTGGGGCCATCGCTGCGGTGAGCGCTTCGAGCGACTGGCGCGCGGCATCGGCACTGGCGACCGACACTAACTCTTCCTGCGCGGTCGCGGCGCCGCTGTCGTCAAGGGTCGATTCGGCGACGGCGTCGTCTTCCTCTTCGTTGAGGTCGAGAATATCCTCGCTCGGCGCCGCCGCACGCTGCGCGCGCGCGCCAGGGGCCTCGTCACGCGCGATGACGCGCCGGATCGACGACAAAATGTCTTCCATCGATGGCTCCCGCGACATGTCGCCCATGCTTGCCCCCTCAGTTCCGCCGGAAATACCGGTTAACCATGTTCATACCGGCGCGCGGGCGGGCTTGCCAAGCCTTATTGTTGGGGAAGCGGCTCTACGGCAGGCACGCTGGCATCGGCGGCGGGGATGCTGCGCGTATCGGTGGCCTGCTGCTGCGGCTTCGGATCGTCGGCCCAATCCCAGATCTGACCGCGAACACGGCGATAATTTACCGCCGGATCATAGAGAGCGCCGCCCTCGATTCCCAGGTCGCGCGCTTCGGCCTTGCCCATCGCGGCGAGGACCGAGAAAGCCGCGACATAGCTGTTGCGTTTGGCCGAGACGAGCTGGACCTGCGCGTTCAGATATTCCTGTTCGGCATTCAATATGTCGAGGATCGAGCGCGTGCCGACACTGTTTTCGGCACGCACCCCCTCGAGCGACAGGGCGTTCGCGCCCACCGCCTGCTCGGTCGCGGCGATGACGCGCTCGTTCGCCTGCCACGCGGCATAAGCGCCGCGCGTCTGCGCGATCACGTCGCGTTCGGTGGCAACATAGGTTTCGATCGCCTGGCTGCTGCGCGATTGCGCCTGGCGCACCTGCGCCGACGGGCGGCCGCCCTGAAAGATCGGCAGCGTCAGCGACAGGCCAGCGGCGGCGCTCTTCGTTGTATTCTCGGCCACGGTGTTGCCGGCGGGAATCGAGTGGAGATTATTGTTGTAACCGCCCCCCAGCGTCGCCGACAGCTTGGGCATGCGGGCGGCCCGCGCAGCGCCGATATCGGCGCGCGATGCGTTGATGCGCTGGTTTGCTGCTTCGATATCGGGATTGTTGTTGAGCGCGATCGCGACCGCATCCTCAACCGATTGAGGGAGATTGGGCAGTGCCGGCGGCGGCTGGAGATCGACCGGCGCATCGCCGACCAGCTTCACATAATTTTCGCGACTGCGAATCAGATTGGCTTCGGCGCCGCGCAGGTCGCCCTCGGCGAGCGCAAGCCGGGCCTGCGACTGGGCGACGTCGGTGCGCGTCAGATCGCCGATCTCGAACCGGTCGCTCGATGCCTGCAAATTGGTCTTGAGGACCGCGACATTCTTCTGGTTGAGCTGGACGATCGCCTGGTCGCGGATCACGTCCATATAGGCGCCCACGACTTGCGAGAAAATGCTCGCTTCGGTTGCGCGCAGATCGGATTGCCCGGCTTCGACGCGATATTCGGCCGCCTTCACCGCGTTGCGCATCGCACCGCCCTGATAGATCGGGACGCTGAGCTGGCTTCCCGCCGACAGGACTCGGCCCGGCGCCACGAAGCTGTTGCCCGGGATGACCAGATTTTCCTGATAATCGACGCTGGCGCCGACCGAGGGCAGACCCGATGCCTTCTGGATCGGGACATTCTCGTCGTTCGCGCGCTGTCCGGCGCGCGCCGCCGTCAGCGTCGGATTATTCTCATAAGCCTTGGCGAGCGCGCCCTGCAATGTCTCGGCCTGCGCCTGCGACGACAGCGCCAGCGCGCCGAGCGCCATGCCCACCAGCCAGCGGGCGCGTCGTCCGGTCATTCTCGTGTCGATGTCGTGCATGATTTGGTTCAGCCTGAAGGGAGGGAGGGCTATCAGAAGCGAAAGCCTTTGGGGGCCTCGAAGCCCGGCAGCGCTGCGACATCCATGTCGGCAAAGGCCCGCAGCGCGAGCGTGTCGGCGGTCTTGATGCCCTGGACGAGCCGGGTGACGCTGCCTTCGCGGCGCGCCGCGACCAGCTTGCCGCCTTCGGCGAGCTGCGCTGCCAACGCGTCGGGAAGCTGTTCGATCGCGCCGTCGATCATGATGCGGTCGACGGGCGCTTCGCCGGGCGCGCCAGCGGCCAGCGGACCCTCGACCCAGCGAATCGCCGGATTGTCGGTTGCGGCGCGTGCGGCAGCGAGCAGGTCGGCCTGCTCCTCGACCGCGACGACCGAGGCGCCGAGCGCCGCGAGCAGCGCGGCGGTGTAACCCGTCGCCGCGCCGATCAGCAGCACGCGCTGGCCTGGCCGGATATCGGCGGCGACGAGCAGGCGGCCGGTGACGAGCGGCGCATTGAGCGCGCGGCCATGCCCCAGCGCGATCGCGCGGTCCATATAGGCGACGCTCGCCAGCGCTGCGGGGACATGCGCCTCGCGCGCCACGCTGCCCATTGCCGCGACGACCGCCGGGTCGATCACGTCATTGGTCCTCAGCTGGCTGTCGATCATCGCAGCCCGCATGTCCGCAGCAGTCACTTCGTTCAATTTCGTCGCCATCAGCCTGTTTTCCGATTCTGGGGCCCTGAAGCTTGGGGCCGTTCTAGCCGAAGCGATGCTGTGTTGCAATACTAATACAGCATCGCACGGCGCTGCGTCGCGCATAGCTGGCCGCGGGAGTGGCGCCAACCCCGCATTGCGCGAAAATGCGTGCGAAATGGAGCGGGCCTTGGCGAATCCTTGACAAGCCCGCGAAAGCCCCGCACTAGCGGCGCCGTCCAACACCCGGCCCGGCCCGCGACACAGCGGCCGCGGCGTTCGGCGCGAGGCCCGATGGCGGAGTGGTGACGCAGCGGACTGCAAATCCGTATACGCCGGTTCGATTCCGGCTCGGGCCTCCAGAAATTTACCTATTTATATCAGCGCTTTAATCGACCGCCACCCAAGGGAACAAGGCGGAAACGGCTTGCATCCATGTTGCGCGATGTTGCGCTCTTTTCCGCGCTTTGGCGTCGTAGGTGTAGGTGATGGTTTCCGTGGCAGCAGCGCTTCCCGCCACGCCATGGACATAGCGGTTGGTGATGCTGCCGCATCGCGCTCGATCACCAGCCTTGGCCCAAGATATTCATATTTCTTCGTCACCGCGCCCTTGGTCAGCCTCGACAGGCGTCCCGTCGGATCATACCACAGCGTCGCGCCGCCCGGTCCCGTCGCGAGTTTCCTGGGATTGTCCGAGCTGCAATCACCGTAGCGCACCAATTCGCAGGCAGTCGTAACATCATATTTTCAAGATTGTCCCGAATCTTGAAACATTAATCTAATATGCTCCTGATTTTCTTCCATAGAATAACCCAGCAGAATTCCTTCTATTATTTCCAAATCTTTAGACCAAAAACTCTGACCTATTATTTTAATAGATCTATAAATGCCAATGCGCCACTCTTCATTAATCAATGAAAATGCCGTGTATACCATTTTTTTATTCAGATTAATGTTTTTAATATAGAAAATCTTCTTCCTCAAAAATCCTGTATTAACATAATGTTCAAATGGCTGTCCGCCAGTTACGTCAAATGAATCATCAATATACCTGCAGAACGCGGACATTGGTTTCTTTCCACAAATCATTAATTCTAACTCTATTCCTGTATGAATTTTATAACTACGCATTTCTTGATGACTCATATTCACTCTTTCTAATTTTCCTTCTTAGGCGGTTTTGGCTTAGAAGGAGTTGTAGGATCGGGCTTAGGAACTGGGCGGTGTGGGATGGGCCGGGGCGTAGGTCCCCGCATCGGAAAGCCGTTTGCTCTTTTTCCCGCGCACTCCGGACATTCTGTAGTTTCCGTTGAACCGCCATGCTGTGCTTCACAATCAAAATTGGAACAATTGTACGGGCCTCGCCCAAGGTTCCGACGATTCTCAAGGACCGTGCCACGGTCCGGCTCCATTTTTCTGGGCGGGCCGCTATCTACTCCGTCATTGCTATCCGGCCTCAGCGGTGGGGGAGGTGGTCGCATGCCCGGCGCAACAGGCCGCGGCATTAATACCTGAGGCCTGGATGCTTTCACGATTAGCGCGCCGGCGACTGCCAAACCTGCCGCAGCCGCGGCGCAAGGCAAGGGTGCGGCTCGACATACCGAGGCTATTTGTGTTCCCTGCTTTCCTTCGGGATCCACCGTATTTACCGGATCGTTTGCCACATAGGCATGCCAGTTGATGCCGTCTTTGTAACCGATGGGATCGGTCTGCATGAACCGCCCGAGCGTAGGCGAGTACATCCGCGCCTTGTAATAATAGAGCCCAAGTTCGGGTAACCACGCCTGGCCGGTGAATTGAAACCGTCCGAGGTTCGTTGCAGCTGGGATACCATATTCGTCATAGCGGTTGACGCCGATGCCGACACCGCTGGCATCGCTGACCGCGATCACGCTCCCGCGCTCGTCCGTATGATCGTCGGTAGCCATGATCCCTCGCGCTGATAATCTCAAGGGCGTCAGCCTACTCCAGCATCCCCGAAGGCGAGAGGAGGCAATCGCGTACCGGTACATCCCGCGCGTTCGTGCGCTATCATCGGCGGGGTAATGTCGACGAAATTGACGGGAGTTCCGATTTGCGACCCAAGTTTGTTACGAACGCGCTCGCCTTGTGCATCATGGCAGTGATCACATTGGCGGCCTGCGATGGCGCAAATGGCGCCGATACGCATCCGAAACAGGGAAGGGTGGTGCCCGCGCAGTATACGCGGGGCACTGCGGCACCGACATCACTCGACGAGCAAGATCGCAACGCGCTGGAGATGGCCGAGCGCGCCTGTGCTAATCGCGACTTTCAGCAACTTTTCACGGCCATTGCGATATCACCGGCCGTCCGGCGCAAATATAGCGCGCCCACCATCACGTCTGCCGTGCTGGACCCTCAGGGCAGGGTAATTTCGTCGCGCGACGTGCCCGCGAATTCCTACGAGGATTTTCCGGTCCGGCAGGTCGACTTCTATTACAAGCCCGCCAAGCCCCGGTCCCCCGGGGATGAGGACGAGTATCTCGATATCCAGTTCAACCAGAGCCAGAGTGACGATTTCTCGGTCGATTGGGCGCGCGTCCACTATGATGGCCAGTCGGAAGGCGGTGACGATCTGGGGAATATCATCGGCCCCGAGGGCAAACCGCTCCCGCCCGGGACACATCCCGATTCGGATGGGCAATTGCTGTTCCGGCCCATCGGAAATTGCTGGCAGTTGCAGGAGGACATCCGTTGGCTGCGATAGCGCAGCGGTTTGAGCTTCAGCGGCTCCAACGACATTCGGCGGCTCAGCGGGCCGATTCGCAGATCGTTTCCATCGCGACGAAGGTCGAGGTGCTCGCGACGTGTGGCAGGCTGGAGATTTTCTCGCCCAACACGATGCGATAACGGCGGATATCGGGAGTGCGCACTTTCAGGAGATAATCGAAGCTGCTCGCGATCATGTGGCATTCCTCGACTTCGGGAATCTGCCGCACCGCGTCGTTGAAGCGGCGTAGCGCCTCTTCGCGCGTGTCGGACAGCTTGACCTCGGTAAAGGCGACATGGTCGAGTCCCAGCTTCGCGGGGTCGACGATCGCGCGAAAGCCGGTGATCAGCCCGCTGTCGACCAGCCGCTTGACGCGCTGCTGGCACGGCGTCTTCGACAGGCCGACGCGCTGCGCCAGTTCGGTGTAGGTCATCCGCCCGTCGCGGCCCAATATCGCGATGATCTTGCGATCGAACTCGTCCAGATCGACCAAGATTTTCGTATTTGCCATGCGGATTGCCTAATATGGTGCCAATAATAGGTCAAAAGATAATCGTCAGCGCCTGATTGAAGGCGGATTGCCTGTTCGCTGCATGCTATCATGCGTCATGACCCAGCCGACCGACCGCGCCGCCATCCGCGCCCTCGCCCGCCGTTCCGAAGCCGATCTCGTCGCCGATCTGCGGACCCAGCTTGCCCGCTCGCCCGCCACCCTCGACGCGGTGACGCGGCGCGGACTCGCGCTCATCCGCAAGGCGAAGGCCGAGGGCGAGCGCGAGACGCTCGTCGCGCAGCTCATGAACCGCTACCGCCTGTCGACCGAGGAAGGCGTCGTGCTGATGTGCCTTGCCGAAGCGCTGCTGCGCGTCCCCGATAGCGCGACCGCCAATGCGCTGATCCGCGACAAGATCGCCGGACGCCATTGGCGCGAGGGTGAGGATGAGGACAGCCCGCTGGTCGTCGCGCTGTCGGCGCGCGGCCTGTCGCTGGGCTCGGCGACGCTGATGCTAGGCGCGATGGGCAGCAAGGCGAACCCGCTCACCCTGCTCAAGTCGATGATCCGCCGTTCGGGCGAGCCGGTGATCCGCCAAGCGGCGCTCGCGGCGATGAAGCTGCTTGGCCAGCAGTTCGTGATGGGCGAAACGATCGACGCAGCGGTACGGCGCGCCGACAAGGACAAGGGCGAACTCGCGAGCTTCGACATGCTCGGCGAGGCCGCGCGCACCGCAGAGGATGCGCGGCGCTATTATGACAGCTATGCCGCGGCGATCGCGCGCATCGGCCGCGATGCGAAGCCGGGCGATCCATTCGCCAACCACGGCATTTCGATCAAGCTGTCGGCGCTCCACCCGCGCTACGAATATCTGCAGGCCGACCGCGTTCGCGAAGAGCTCATCCCCGATGTCATCGCGCTCGCCCGCGCCGCGCGCGGCGTCAACATTCCGCTGATGATCGATGCCGAGGAAAGCGACCGGCTCGAACCGCATCTCGACGTTTATGGCGCGCTGATCGACGCGGGGCTCGCCGACGGCTGGACCGGGCTCGGCATCGTGATCCAGGCCTATCAGAAGCGCGCGAGCGAGGCGATCCGCTGGGTCGCCGCCAAGGCGCGCGCGCGCGGCGTCATGCTGTCGATGCGGCTGGTGAAGGGCGCCTATTGGGATACCGAGATCAAGCGCGCGCAGACGATGGGGCTGAGCGATTTTCCGGTCTTCACCGCAAAGAATCACACCGACCTCAACTATATGGCGTGCGCGCAGATATTGCGCGAGCATCAGGATTGCATCTTCCCGGCCTTTGCGACGCACAATGCGATGACGCTGGCCTTTATCGCCGAGCTGTTCGACGGCGCCGATTACGAACTGCAGCGGCTGCACGGCATGGGCGAAGGCGCGCATGATGCGATCGTCGCGCAGTCGCCGCCGCCGCGCCCGGTGCGCGTCTATGCGCCCGTGGGCACCCACCGCGACCTGCTCGCCTATCTGGTCCGCCGCCTGCTCGAAAATGGCGCGAACAGCAGCTTCGTGCACCAGTTTTCGGACCCCGACGTGACCGCCGAAGAGCTGGCGGTCGACCCGCGCAGCATCGCGAGCGTGCCGTCGAAAATCCCGACCGGGCTCCAGCTTTTCGATCCCGTCCGGCGCAATTCGCGCGGCTACGACCTTGGCGAACCCGGCGTGCCCGAGGCGCTGGCGGCCGCGATTGCCGGGGCGCGGGACAGCGGCCGTATCGCGGCGCCGATCGTCGGCGGCACGGCAGCGGCGGGCACCGCCGAAGCGGTGCGCAATCCGGCGACCGGCGCGGTCGTCGGTCATGTGATCGAGGCCGATGCCGATATGGTCGATGCCGCCGTCGCCGCCGCGCGCGCGGCGCAGGGCGACTGGAGCCTTGCCGGTGGCGCCTTCCGCGCCGAACGGCTCGAACGCGCGGCCGATCTGCTCGAGGAACGCGATGCTCTCTTTCTGGGGCTGGCGATCGACGAGGCGGGCAAGACGCTCGTCGATGCGGTGGCCGAAGTGCGCGAGGCGGTCGACTTCCTGCGCTATTATGCCGCCCAGGCGCGCGCCGATTTCACCTACCTCATCGCGCTGCCCGGCCCGACCGGCGAACGCAACGAACTGATCCTCGAAGGCAAGGGCGTCTTCGTTGCCATCAGCCCATGGAATTTCCCGCTCGCGATCTTTCTGGGGCAGGTCTCGGCGGCGCTTGCCGCGGGTAACGCCGTGCTGGCGAAGCCCGCCGAACAGACGCCGCTGATCGCGCATGCCGCTATCGAATTGCTGCTCGAGGCGGGGGTGCCTGCCGAGGTGCTGGCGTTTCTCCCCGGTCGCGGCGAAACGGTGGGCGCGGCGCTGACCGGTCATGACGATATCATTGGCGTTGCCTTCACCGGATCGACCGAGGTTGCGCGCGCGATCAACCGCAGCCTTGCGGGGCGCGACGGTCCGATCGCGACGCTGATCGCCGAAACCGGCGGTGCCAACGCGATGATCGTCGATTCGACCGCACTTCCCGAACAGGTGGCGCGCGATGCCGTCGCCAGCGCGTTCCAGTCGGCGGGTCAGCGCTGTTCGGCGCTTCGCCTGCTTTGCGTGCAGGAAGATGTCGCCGAAACCATGATCGACATGGTCGCGGGCGCGATGGCCGAACTCAATATCGGCGACCCCGCTATCCTCGCGACCGACGTCGGTCCGATCATCGATGCCGAGGCGCAAGCGAACATCGCGGCTTATATCGCCGAAGCGCGCGCCGCGGGCCGGGTGATTGCACAGGCGGCGCGCACCGATTGGCCGGCAGGCGGTACCTTCGTGCCGCCGACGATGATCCGCCTCGACCATGTCACCGACCTCAAGCGCGAGATTTTCGGGCCGGTGCTGCATGTCGCGACGTGGAAGGGCGGCGAGCTCGACGCGCTGATCGACGCGATCAACGCTTCGGGCTATGGCCTGACACTGGGCGTTCACACCCGCATCGACGGCGTCGCGGCGCATGTCGCGGCGCGCGCGGCGGTCGGCAATGTCTATGTCAACCGCAACCAGATCGGCGCGATCGTCGGATCGCAGCCCTTCGGCGGCCGCGGCCTGTCGGGCACGGGGCCGAAGGCGGGCGGTCCGCATTATCTGCACCGCTTCGCCGAAGAAAAATCGATCTCGACCGACATCACCGCAGCGGGCGGCAACGCGGCGCTGATGGCGGGATAATTCCTGTCTCTTTTGTTATTGGCGTATCCCCGCGAAGGCGGGGGAGTACAGGTTGTTCCGACGCCTAAGCCCCCGGCACCCCGAGCATCCGTGCCTGCGCGTTCAGCCGCTGTGCCGCCCCCGGATTGGCGGCGAGGGCGTCCTTCAGCGCCTGCGCCGCTTTTGCGGTTTCGCCGAGCGTCATGCGGCTGCGCATCAGCATGATCCAGCGGTCGACGTCCGCCGGATTCGCTTTCAACTTGGCCTCCAGCCCGTCGACCATCCCCGCGATCATTGCGTCCTGCTGCCCCTTGGGAAGCTGCGAGGCGGCTTCCATATCGGCGCGGCTGGGGCCGGGGATCGCCCGCGCGGCGACCGGCATCTCGTCGGCCTTGAGCGCGCGCGGCTGCGTCGCGGCGAGGCGCGGGGCGACGTCGATCTTGTTGATCGCGCCGACCTGTTCGATCGTGCGGCGCAGGTCGGCCTCCCACGGCGCGCCCTGCGGCGTGTCGGCGAGCAGCGCGAACCATTCGTCGATCGCCCCCTTGTGATCGCCGGCGATATCCTTCTTCACCGCCATGAAATAGCGCGCGCGCGGATCCTTGGGATTGAGCGCGATCGCCTTGTCAAAGGCTTCGGCCGCGGCGGGGGGCATCGGATCGCGCGGACTCGCCATGACGCGCGCCTCGCCAAGCGCCGACCATAGCCCGGCCGACTCGGGCGCGATCGCGACCGATTTTTCATAAGCCGCGGCGGCGCCGGGATAATCGCCGAGGTCGAAACGCGCGGCACCGAGCGCCATCCACGCGTCGGCGCTCTGCGGTTCGCGCCGCGTCCGTTCCTCGATTGCGGCAAGCTGTGCATCGGGTGACGCTGCGGCCATCGGCGCGGGCGCCGCGGCATTATTGGCGGAATCGCGCCAGATCGCATAGCCGATCGCGCCGGCTAGCAGGAGGAAGGCGGCGATCAGGATCGCACGGTTCGTCGTCGACATACCCTTGGTTTCGCTCATTCCATCCCCCGAATATCCGCCGCGGCGAAATCGCGCGCGACGGTGCCGCGCCATATTGCCTTTGGCGGGCAAAGGTGTAGCCTCTGTCGGGCGAGGTCGGTCAACGATAAAATCGTAAAACAGGGGGTCGCACCGGTTTTCCCAAGTCTTTGCGTGGGAGGGGTGCATGGCGGTAGCGGATCACGTCGATTTTCCGACGTTCATGGAAGGTGTGAAGCGGCGCAACCCGGGGCAGCCCGAGTTCGTCCAGGCGGTGCAGGAAGTCGCCGAGGATATTTTCGACTTCATCGCCGACAAGGAAGAATATCACGCGCAGCAGATATTGCGGCGCATTGCCGAACCCGACCGGGTCGTGTCCTTCCGCGTCTGCTGGGAGGACGACAACGGCAATATCCGCGTCCAGCGCGGCTGGCGCGTTCAGAACAACAATGCCATCGGCCCCTATAAAGGGGGCATCCGCTTTCACCCGAGCGTGACCGAAAGCGTGCTCAAATTCCTGGCGTTCGAACAGACGTTCAAGAATGCGCTCACCGGCCTGCCGATGGGCGGCGGCAAGGGCGGATCGAATTTCAACCCGAAGGGCAAGAGCGTGCGCGAGATCATGCGCTTCTGCCAGAGCTTCATGACCGAGCTCTATCGCCACATCGGCGCCGACATCGACGTTCCGGCGGGCGACATCGGCGTCGGCGGGCGCGAAATCGGCTTCATGTTCGGCCAGTACAAGCGCATCACCAACGAATTTACCGGGGTGCTCACCGGCAAGGGTCTCGAATGGGGCGGCTCGCTGATCCGGACCGAGGCGACGGGCTATGGCGCCGTCTATTTCCTCGCGAACATGCTCGCGGCGAAGGGACAGGATCTCGTCGGCAAGAGCGCGGCGATTTCGGGATCGGGTAATGTCGCGACGCACGCGGCGGAAAAGATCGTGCAGCTCGGCGGCAAGGTGCTCACCCTGTCCGATTCGGGCGGTTTCATCCACGACCCCGACGGCATCACCCAGGAAAAGATCGACTGGGTAAAGGCGCATAAGACGCATCGGCGCGGCCGGATCGAGGATTATTGCGCCGAGTTCAAGAGCGCCACCTTTACCGCTGGCAAAACGCCGTGGGCGGTGCCGTGCGACGTCGCGCTGCCGTGCGCGACGCAGAACGAGCTGAATGGCGATGACGCGAAGATGCTGGTGGCGAACGGCTGCATCGCGGTGAGCGAGGGCGCGAACATGCCGACCGACCTTGCCGGTGTTCATGTCTTCAAGGACGCAAAGATCATGTTCGCGCCCGGCAAGGCGGCCAACGCCGGCGGGGTTGCGGTTTCGGGCCTCGAAATGAGCCAGAACAGCGGCCGGCGCAGCTGGAGCGAAGCCGAGCTGCAACAGATGCTCAAGGATATCATGGCGGGCATCCACGAACGCTGCCTGACCTATGGCGATCAGGGCGGCGGCTATATCGATTATGTGAAGGGCGCGAACATCGCCGGCTTCAAGAAAGTCGCCGACGCGATGCTGGCGTTCGGGGTCGTTTAGGGTAAAAGGCCCTCAGGGCAAAAGGGGACTCGTGGGAATGACGACGCACGCTGGCATCGGGCGCGGCGATCGGTCGTGGGCGGCGGTGGCGGCACTGGCTCTGCTGCTTGCCATGCTTGCGATCGCCGCGACGCTTTCGGCGCCTCCAGCGCGCTCGCAGGGCGAAAGCGGCGGGCGTTTTCTGGGTGTTGCGTCCTGCGCGGGATCGACCTGCCACGGCCGGATGGAGGGCGACGGGGTCGTTGTCCGTCAGGACGAGTTGATGCGCTGGCAGGAACCCTCGACCCCCGGCGGCGCGCATAGCCGCGCCTGGGCCGTGCTCAACACCAGCCGCAGCCAGTTCATTGCCCGCAACCTCGGCATCGGCGATCCGGCGCGCGCCTCGATGTGCCTCGGGTGCCACAGCGATGCGGCGACGAGCCGCGGTACCGCGCCGATTGAGGACGGGGTCACCTGCGAATCCTGCCACGGTCCTGCAGGGGGCTGGGTCGCGAGCCATTATGCCGGGGTCGGCGACAACCCCAGCCCCGGCGGCGAAATGCGCGAGAAGCATCTCGCCAATCTGCGCGCCGGCCTGCGCCGGCTCGAGGATCCGGTGGTGCGCGCGGGCGTTTGCGTCGACTGCCATTTCGGGGCCGCGGGCGAGGGGCAGTTCGTCACCCACCGCATCATGGCGGCGGGGCATCCGCGCATTTCGTTCGAGCTCGACCTCTTCTCCTCGCTCCAGGCGCATCATCAGGAAGATGCCGATTATGGCTGGCGCAAGTTCGGCGCGGCGGGCGCGCGCACCGACCATGTGCAGATGTGGGCGGTGGGGCAGGCGACCGCGCTCGAACGCAGCCTCGCGCTGTTCCAGTCGAAACGCGGGACCGAGGGAATGTTCCCCGAATTTTATTTCCTCGACTGCCACAGTTGCCACCGCCGGATCTACGATCAGGCGAAGCCGGTGAAGACCAGCGTCGACAATCCGGCGCGGCCGGGCATTCCCGAGGGTATGCCGCCCTATAATGACGAAAATCTGATCATGCTCTCGGCCGCCGCGCGTATGGCCTCGCCCGCGCTTGCCGAACAGCTCGGCGCGCGCAGCGCCGCCTTCCACCGCGCGATCGCGACCGACCGCCCGGCGGCGGTTCGCGCCGCCGCCGATCTGGCGCAGACGGTCGCGGCGCTCAAAAGCGCCTTCGCGGCGCGCGCCTTTTCGGGCACCGACGCCTTTGCGATGGTCGACGCGATTGCGGGCAAGGCAGTGAACGACCGCTTCACCGACTATGCGGGGTCGTCGCAGGCGGTGATGGGGGTCGACACGCTGCTCAACGCGATGGTTTCGTCGGGGCGGATCACCATCGGCGCTGCGGCGGGTATCCGCGCCGACATCGACCGTGCCTATGCCTCGGTCAAGGATCCCAACGCCTATAAGCCCAGCGACTTCCAAGCCTCCTTCGGCAGCGCGGTGCGCGCGATCCAGGCGCTGCGGTAAGCCGATGCGGACCCGATCGCGCCTCTTTCGCACCGCCGCCCTTGTCGCCGGCCCGGCACTGCTCCTCGCCTCGTGCGGGGGCGGAGGCGGCGGCACGCCGACCCCCTCACCAACTCCCACGCCGACGCCGACTCCCACCCCGACCGGCGGCCTCTATACCCCGCCGGCGAGCCAGTCGCTCAGCGTCGCCGACGTCCAGACCGTACTCGCCGGCGCGATTGCCGAGGCGCAGGCGCGCGGCCTGCCGTCGGTAATCGCAGTGACCGACCGCGTCGGCAATGTTCTCGGCGTCTTCCGCATGAACGGCGCGCGCGCCACCGCGACGACCTCGGCGGCGCCCAACGGCGACAATATCGACGCGCAGAACGTCACCTTCCCTGCAGAAGCGGGCGCCATCGCGAAGGCGATCACCGGCGCCTATCTGTCGAGCGGCGGCAATGCCTTTTCGACGCGTACCGCGAGCCAGATCGTCCAGGAGCATTTCCCGCCCGCACCGACGACCGCGGGGCTGGAAAGCGGGCCGCTGTTCGGGGTGCAGTTCAGCCAGCTTCCGTGCAGCGATCTTGCCGCGCGCTTCGGCGCCATGGGCGGCGGCGCGCTGATCGGGCCAAAGCGCTCGCCGCTCGGCCTCGCGGCCGATCCCGGCGGTCTGCCGCTTTACAAAAATGGCGTGCTCGTCGGCGGCATCGGGGTGATGGGCGACGGCGTCTATGGCAGCGATCCCAACATCCTCGACATCGACAATGATGCCGAGGAATTCATCGCACTGGCGGGGACGCGCGGGTTCGAGGCGCCGGCGGCGATCACCGCCGACAAGATCACCGTCGACGGGACGACGCTGCGCTTTTCGGACGCCACCTATGGCGGCTTGCAGACGAGCGGCGGCGCGAGCTTCGCCAGTCTGAACGGTACCGCCGGCAATCTGGTCGCGGTCATCGGCTATGCCGCCGCGGCGATCGTCGCGGGCACCGCCTATGGCAGCGAAGCGTCGGGAATCCGCGCCTCGACCGCAGCCGAATTTTCCAACCGCGATGCCTTTGTCTTGACCAATGGCAGCGGCACCAACCGCTTCCCGATCCGTGCCGGCACCGATGCATCGACCAACAGCGCGCCGCTGACCCAGGCCGAGGTGCGCGCCGTGCTCGAAGATGCCTTTGCGGTGATGAGCCGCGCGCGTGCGCAGATTCGCCGCCCGCTCGACAGCCGGGCGCAGGTGACGATCAGCCTCGTCGATACGCATGGCGCGGTGCTGGGTATCGTGCGCGCGCCCGACGCGCCGATTTTCGGCACCGACGTATCGCTGCAAAAGGCGCGCACCGCGGCCTTTTTCTCGGGCGCCAACGCCGGGACGGAACTCAGCGCCAACGCCAGCGCCGACGTGCAGCATTTCGTCCCCGCGGTGCGCAGCTTTCTGAACGATCCGAGCGCGCTCACCGGCACCTTCGCCTTCGCCGACCGGTCGGGGGGCAATCTGTCGCGCCCCTATTTCCCCGACGGCGAGGTCGGGCGGCCCAATGGCCCGCTGTCGCGCCCGATCGCGCAGTTCAATCCCTTTTCGACCGGACTGCAATCGGCGCTTGTCATCGGCAATATCGGGGCGCACCTCGGCTTCGTGTCGGGCGCCAGCGCGACCGACACGCCGCAACGCTGCACGACCTTGCCCGACGTCGCGGCGGGGCAGAACCGCCTGCAGAACGGGATTCAGATTTTCCCGGGTTCGGTGCCCATCTATCGCGGGACGCAGCTTGTCGGTGCGATCGGGGTGTCGGGCGACGGCATCGACCAGGACGATATGATCAGCTTCCTCGGGACGCATAACGGCGGCGCGCGCGTCGGCACGATCGGTAACGCCCCGATCGACAAGCGTGCCGACAATATCGTCGTCACGCTGTCCGATGGAAAGACGGTGCGTCTGCGCTACATCAGCTGCCCCTTTGCGCCTTTCCTCGACACCAGCCAGCAGAATGTCTGCCAGGGGCTATAGGCGATGAGCGCGCTTGGAAGCAGCCTGCTGCCGATCATCGCGACGCTCGCGGCGCAGGGCGCGCCTGCGGCGGGTCAGGCGCTGCCGCCACCCCCGCCGCCGCCCGAACCGCCCGCGACCGATGGCGCCGCGCCGGACGCGGCGCCGGCTGCGATCCCGGCACCCGACGGCGAAGCGCTGATCCCGCCGCCGCCGCCGGTCGACTGGAAGGATGTGCTGAAGGACGATCTGGTCACCCAGATTATCGAAGGCCGCCGCCGCCCCGGCTACACGCCCGATCTGCCCGACCAGATGCGGCAGGACAATGTCGGCGCGCTGCGTCCGCCGCCGCCGCAGGCCTTTCCGGGGATCGAGGATCAACTGCCGGTGCCCGACCGCTGGCGCCTCATCGAATCGCTCGGCGTGGTCAAGGAACGCTGGTTCGATCCCTATCATCAGAACACGCTGAAGGGCGACCGGCCGATCGACCGGTCGAAGGTGCCGTGGCTGCCGATCAGGGGCGACGACTGGTTTTTCGTCGCCAGTGCGGTGTCGGATACGGTGTTCGAACCGCGCACCTTTCCGATTCCGGTCGGCGTCCAGACCACCGAGCGGCCGGGCAGCCTCGACGTGTTCGGCAAGAACCGCAGCTTCGTGCTGTCGCAGACGCTGATCGCGGGCGCCGCGCTCATCAAGGGATCGACCGCCTTCAAGCCGCCCGACGTCGAATATCGCGTCACGCTGGCCTATAATTTCAACTATGTCGACGTGCCCGAACGGCGCGTGCTCGACGTGCGCCCGTCGCAGCCGAGCCATCGTTACGACAATTTCCTGGGGGTGCAGGAATTGTTCGTCGACAAGCATCTGGGCAACGACAGCGACCGTTACGACTTCCATTCGATCCGCATCGGCATCCAGCCGTTCCAGAGCGATTTTCGCGGTTTCCTGTTCAACGACAGCCAACTTGGCATCCGCCTGTTCGGCAACCGCGACAATAACCGCTTTCAATATAATGTCGCGGCCTTCTGGCGGCTCGAAAAGGACACCAACAGCGGGCTCAACGACATCACCCAAAGCCCGCGCGACGATTTCATCTTCACCGCGAACCTCTATCGCCAGGATTTCCCGTTCGTCGGGCTGACGAGCCAGGTCAGCGTCACCTACAATCGAAACCGCGAAAAGAACGACATCCAGATCGACCGCAACGGCTTTCCGGTGCGCCCGGCACTGCTCGGCGATCTGCGCGGCCGCGAATATGACGTGACCTATCTTGGTTACAGCGCCGACGGGCGTATCGGGCGGATCAATCTGACCGCCAGCTTCTATGCGGCGCTGGGCGAGGACCGGAACAGCTTCTTCACCAGTAAGCCGGCAAAGATCCGCGCGGGCTTCGGCGCCGCCGAACTCAGCTACGATCACGACTGGATGCGCTTTCGCCTGTCGGGCCTCTACGCCACCGGCGACAGCGATCCCTATAACGATGTCGAGGGCGGCTTCGACGCGATTTTCGAAAATCCGATCTTCGGCGGCGCCGACACCAGCTACTGGATTCGTCAGACGATTCCCTTTGCGGGCGGCGGGCGCGTCATTTCGATCAATGGCCGCAACGGCATCCTCAATTCTCTGCGCTCGTCGAAAGAAGAGGGGCAGTCGAATTTCAACAACCCCGGCACCGTATTCGTCGGCGCCGGCGCCGATTTCGACCTGTCACCCGAAACGCGCGTCAGCGTGAACGCCAATCATCTGTGGTTCGACAATACCGCGGGTTTGCAGGTGCTGCGCAGCGAAGGGTCGATCCCCAAGGATATCGGCTGGGATCTGTCGGTGGCAGGCATCTGGCGACCCAAGGCGACGCAGAATATCGTCGGCCGCCTCAGCGCCGCGGTGCTGCTGCCCGGTGACGGGTTCAAGGATCTGTTCGAGAATCGCGAGCGCGACCGGGCTTATGTCTCGGTCCTCGCCAATCTGATCGTGAGTTTCTAGACGATGATGCGCAGGCTCCTCGCCCTCCAGATCTTCCTGTTGATGGCGATGACCGCCGGTATGCAGGGCGCGCGCGCGTCGGAAGGCGAAAAGCCGGTCGCCGTCACCTATCGCTTCACGCCGCCGGCGCCGCGCGAACAGAGCGAGGCCGACGTCGAGGCAAAGTCGAAGGGCTGTTACAGCTGCCACACCCAGACCGACCGGCCGTCGATGCACGCGACGCCTGCGGTGCGCCTCGGCTGTACCGACTGTCACGGCGGCGATTCGCAATCGCCCGCGGCGTTCGGGCGCCCCGAACTCGGCTACGACAATCCCTATAATCTGGCGGCGATGAAACTCGCGCATCCCCAGCCGACGCTGCCCGGAGCGTGGGGTGGCACATCGGCGAACCCGAAGCGCAGCTATACGCTGCTCAACAAGGAAGCGCCCGAATATATCCGCTTCGTCAACCCGAGCGACTACCGCGTCGCGCGCGAGGCGTGCGGGTCATGCCACCTCGAGATCATCGAGGCGACCGAGCGGTCGCTGATGTCGACCGGCGCGATGCTGTGGGGCGGGGCCGCGTACAACAACGGCATCGTTCCCTACAAGAATTACATCTTCGGCGAGGCCTATACGCGCGACGGCAAGGCCGCCTGCATCCTGTCGCCCTCGTCGCGGCTGACGAAAGAGGAATATGCCGAGGCGTGCAAGCCGGAGTTCGGTTTCGACAAGATTTTGACCGACGCCGAAAAGAAGCGCGGCGCGCTTGCCAAAATGTACCCGCTGCCGCGCTGGAGCGTGATCCCGCCCGGCGACGTCTTCCGCGTCTTCGAACGCGGCGGCCGCAACATCAACACCCAGTTCGCCGAAATCGGCCTGCCGAACCCGACCGGCAGCATCCAGCGGCTCGAGGAACCCGGACGTCCCGACCTCAAACAGTCGAACCGCGGTCCCGGCACCGGGCTGCGTGTCGCGATTCCGGTGCTCAACATCCACAAGACGCGCCTCAACGACCCCTTCATGTGGTTCATGGGCACCAACGACCAGCCGGGCGATTATCGCCAGTCGGGCTGCGCCGGCTGCCATGTCATCTATGCCAACGACCGCGAACCGCGGCACAGCCTGACCTATGCGCAATATGGCCGTGACGGCGAAAGCGCGACGATCGATCCGACGATCGCGGGGAAGAAATGGAAACCCGATGATGACGGGCATGGCGGCGGACATGGTGGGGGCGCTGCTGGCGACGCGCATGGCGATCCGGCGAAACATGCGCCGTCGCCCGATGGCCATGGCGCGCTGATCGACCCCGAAGCCGCAAAAGCCGGACCGCAAGCCGCACCCGCGAAGGACCGGCGCGAATCGGGGCATCCGATCACCCACGCCTTCACCCGCGCGATCCCGACGGCGCAGTGCATGAATTGCCATATGCACCAGCCCAATATCTTCCTGAACTCCTACCTCGGCTACACGATGTGGGATTATGAATCGGACGCGCCGCAGCTATGGCCCGGTCCCGACAACACCGCGCCGCGCCCACCGGGGATGAGCGACGAGGAATATCAGAAGAAATACAAGCAACAGCGCTATCCGACTGCCGCCGAAGTCCACAAGGTTCTCGAACGCAATCCCGAAGGCGCGAGCCCGCGCGGCCTGTGGGCCGACGTCGAGTTTCTGCGCGATGTCTATGACGTGAACGACAGCAACAAGGACACCCAGTTCGCCGACTATCATGGCCATGGCTGGAACTTCCGCGGCATCTTCAAGCGCGACCGCAGCGGCAATCTGCTCGACGCCGACGGCAATATGTCGACCTATGGCACCGACAAGGCGCACATCATCGATCCCAAGGATCCCGAAAAATGGCGCAAGAGCTGCGCCAGCTACAGCGACCCGGCGCAGCGCGACCTGTGCCTCGCCAGCGCCGATCCCGCCAAACCCGGTGTCGAGGGCAAATTCGTCCCGCCCGGCATCAATCCCGGCAAGGCGGTCCATATGATGGACATTCATGCCGAAAAGGGGATGCAGTGCGCCGACTGCCACTTCGCGCAGGATGCGCACGGCAATGGCTATATTCAGGGTGAAGTCGCGAACGCGGTCGAGATCGGGTGCAAGGATTGCCATGGCACCGCCGATGCCTATCCCAATCTGCTCACCTCGAACGTCGCAGCACGGCCGCAAGGGACCAATCTTGCGCTGCTTCGCAATTCGGACGGCCGGCGCCGGTTCGAATTCCAATATGACGACAATGGTGAAATCACCGGGCTGATCCAGCGGTCCATCGTCGATCCGAAGCTCCAGTGGCAGGTCAGCCTGGTCAAGCAGGCGGTGACGCCGGGGCCGCATTTCAACGCGAAAGCGGCGCGCGCCAAACTGATGTCGCGCAGCGGCGCCGACGATGGCAGCTTTGCGTGGGGGCCGGGCGTGGCAAGGGAAGATCGCGCGCACGGCGACGACAAGATGGCCTGCTTCACCTGCCACCTGTCATGGACGACGAGCTGCGGCGGCTGCCATTTGCCGATCGAGGCGAACTGGAAGACCAGCATGCACCACTTCGAAGGGGAGGAGACGCGCAACTTCGCGACCTATAACCCGCAGGTCGCGCGCGACGAGATGTTCCAGCTCGGCCGGCACATGCTGACCAAGCCCGGCGAGCCCGACGCCGACGGCAATCCGCGCGGGATCATTGCGCCGATCCGATCGACATCGGCGCTGGTCTTGTCCTCGACTAACCTCAACCGCGAACGCATCTATATCCAGCAGCCACCGATTTCGGCGGCGGGTTTCTCGAGCCAGGCCTTCGCGCCGCATTTCCCACATACGGTGCGGCGTCAGGAGACGAAACAGTGCACCGACTGCCATCTGTCGCAGGCGGACGACAATAATGCGATCATGTCGCAGCTGCTCCTGATGGGGACCAATTTCGTCAATTTCGTCGGGCTCAATGTCTGGTCGGGGCTGGAGGACGGCTTTCAGGCGACCCGCGTCACCGAATGGGACGAGCCGCAGGCGGTGATCGGCAGCTATCTGCAGAAATATGCCTATCCCGACTATTGGCGCCTGCATGTCGACCAGAATCATCGCGAGCTCAAAAATTGGGTGCGCGGCAAGACCTTCGACAAGAAGGGGTCGGGCGAAAGCCATGCGCTCGAGGAATTCGCCAATATCGTCCAGGGGACGAGCGGACGGGTCAACTGCCTGCAACTGCGCGGCGAATATATGTATGTCGCCGAAGGCAAGGGCGGCTTTCGCGTCTATGACGTCGCATCGATCGGCAACAAGGGCTTCTCCGAACGCATCACCCGCGCGCCGTTTTCGCCGCTGGGACACGATACGCATGTCAAAACGACGAACGCGACCTGCATGGCGATCGGCACGACCCAGCCGATCAGCATGGCCCGCAACGAGCATATCCGTAAGGATTTCCCCGAAAATCACGAACAGGCGCTGCACCCGCTCTACCGCTATGCCGTCATCACCGACAGCGTCGAAGGCCTGATCCTGGTCGACATCGACACGATGGCAGACGGCGAATTCCGCAACAACAAGCTGAGCCGCGCGCTGACGTGGAACCCCGATAATGTGCTGGCCGGGGCCCGCCACGTGACGCTTGCCGGCGACTATGCCTATGTCACCACCGATGCCGGGCTCGTCGTGCTCGACCTGTCGACGCCGCTCGAGCCGAAGGTGACGGCGCAGCTACCGCTGACCGATGCGCGCGCGAGTGCCGTGCAGTTCCGGTACCTGTGGGTCACCGACGCGGAGGGCGTGAAGCTGTTCGACATCACGCATATGGACCGGCCGGAACCGGTGCCGGCGGGAACGGTGCGGCTCGCCAACGCGCGCAAAATCTATCTCGCGCGCACCTTCATGTACGTCGCGGCCAAGCAGGACGGTCTGGTGATCGTCGACGTGACGCGGCCGATGGCGCCGGCCGTCTGGCCCGCGATGACCTTCGGGGGGGCGCTCAACGATGCAGAGGATGTGATCGTCGCATCAACCAATGCGTCGCTCTTCGCCTATGTCGCCGACGGACGGAACGGCATCAAGGTGCTTCAGCTTACCAGTCCGGACAATCCCGGCCTCTATGGCTTCTCGCCCGCGCCGACCCCCGAACTGATCGCCTGGGCCAAAACTCCGTCGCCGGCGCTCGCTCTGTCGAAGGGGCTCGACCGCGACCGGGCGGTCGACGAAACGGGGGGGCAGATGGCGGTGTTCGGCCGCGTGGGATCGCGCCCCTTCACCCGGCCCGAAATGGAGAAGCTGTTCCTGAACAGCAAGGGGCTGGTCTACAAGGTCAGCGACACCGTCGATCAGGCGGCGTGGCGACCGCCGCTGGCCTACCCGAACTGAAGGCGAAGGCAGCTAGGCCGGCTTACCTTGCATCGTCATCCCGGACTTGATCCGGGATCCATTCTTTCAACGCCGGATGAATGGATCCCGGATCAAGTCCGGGATGACGAAAGTTGGAAAATGGCTGTTCCCTACCCCTAAGCTGCCTGAGTTGATCGCCTAGAGTCGCTCCGCCTGCACGACGCTGTCCGACGCGCGGAGCGCGGACAGGATACGCATCACATGCTGAACGTCGCGCACCTCGACGACGACGTCATAGGTGTGGAAATCGCCCTCGCGGTTCGACAGCCGCAGATTGGTGATATTCGCCGAATTGGCGGCGAGGATGCCCGACATTTCGGCGAGCGTGCCGGTTTCGTTGAGGATGACGACGCACAGCCGCGCATTGCCGCCCTCGCTGTCCTCCTGCCACCTCAGGTCGATCCAGTCGGCGTCGATGCCGTCGGCCAGGCTGGGGCAGTCGATAACATGCACCTCGATCCCCTCGCCGGGCCGCGCGAGGCCGACGATGCGGTCGCCGGGAACGGGGTGGCAGCAGTCGGCAAGCTTGTAGGCGACGCCGGGGGTCAGCCCCTCGATCGACACCGCAGCGCCCTGGCGCAGCTTGCCGGGCTTCGATTTCATCTCGGCGGTGATGCCGGGGACGAGCGCTTCGAGGATCTGGTCGTCGGACAATCGCCGCCGCGCGATCGCGACATAGAGCGCGCTGTCATCCTCGAGCTTCAGCCGCTCGCGCGCCGCGGCGCGCGCCTTGTCGCCGACCTTGTTGGGCAGGCGGCGGGCGATCTCGTCGTACATCTTGCGACCAAGGGCGGCGAGCTCGACCTTTTCCTTCGACCGGACATGGCGGCGGATCGCGGCGCGCGCCTTGCCCGTCACCGCAAAGCCCAGCCACGCGGGCTGCGGCGTCTGCTTTTCCGATGACAAGATCTCGACGGTATCGCCGTTGACGAGCTGGGTGCGCAGCGGCACGAGCCGGCCGTTGACCTTGGCACCGACGGTGCGGTCGCCGAGCCCGGTGTGGACGGCATAAGCGAAATCAACCGGCGTCGCGCCCTTGGGAAGCTGGAACAGGCTGCCCTTCGGCGTAAAGGCGAAGATGCGGTCCTGATACATTGCGATGCGCGTATTCTCGAGCAGTTCGTCAGGATCGTGCGTCTGGTCGAGGATTTCGAGCAGGTCGCGAATCCACCCCGCCTGTCCGTCGGGTGAGCCGCCGCCCTGCTTGTAGGCCCAGTGCGCCGCAAAGCCGAATTCGGACTGCTGGTGCATCGCCTCGCTGCGGATCTGGATTTCGATCCGCATATTTTCATTGTGCATGATCGTCGTGTGCAGCGATTTGTAGCCGTTGCGCTTGGGGGTCGAGATATAATCCTTGAAGCGGCCGGGGACCATTTTCCATTTGCGGTGAAAGACGCCAAGCGCGGCATAGCAGTCGGCATCGCTGTGCGTGATGACGCGAAAGGCGATGATGTCGGTGACCTGTTCGAAGCTGACGTGGCGCTCCTGCATCTTGCGCCAGATCGAATAGGGATGTTTTTCGCGCCCCGATACGTCAGCCTCGATCCCGCTTTTAGCGAGCAGCTCCTTGAACTCGCGGCTGATCCCGGCGACCTTGTCCTTGCCGCCCGCGGTCAGTTTGGCGAGGCGGCCGGTGATCGTCGCATAGGCCTCCGGCTCGAGCTCGCGAAAGGCCAGAAGCTGCATTTCGCGCATATATTCATACATGCCGATCCGCTCCGCCAGCGGGGCATAGATGTCCATCGTCTCCTTGGCGATGCGCCGCCTCTTGTCCGGATTCTGGATGAAATGCAGCGTGCGCATATTGTGCAGCCGGTCGGCGAGCTTGACGAGCAGCACGCGAATATCGTCGGACATGGCGAGCAGGAATTTGCGCAGATTTTCGGCGGCGCGCTCATTCTCGGTCTGCGCCTCGATCTTGCTGAGCTTGGTGACGCCGTCGACCAGCCGCCCGACGTCGGCGCCGAACAGCCGCTCGATCTCTTCGGGCGTGGTCAGCGTGTCTTCCAGCGTGTCGTGGAGCAGCGCGGTGACGATCGTCTCGCTGTCGAGATGGAGGTCGGTCAAAATGCCCGCGACCTCGACCGGATGGCTGAAATAGGGGTCGCCCGAGGCGCGTTTCTGGCTGCCGTGCTTCTGTACGGTGAAGACATAGGCGCGGTTCAGCAGCGCCTCGTCGACGTCGGGATCATAAGCGCGCACGCGCTCGACAAGTTCATACTGCCTCAGCATCGCATCCAATGTCGTTCATGCGATGCCAATTGCAATATATTTGTATCGGTGGAGCAGCGAAGCCGCTGGCTTCGCCAAGGCAAGAAAAGGGCCGCGCGGTGCAGAGGGGAGAGCGTGCGCGGCCCTTCTTGCGGGCGAAGGGTCAGCCTTCGCCGTTGCAGCGTGCGAGGTCGGCGTCCTCGAGCGGCTTGCCGTCGACGGTGAAGCTCGCGACGCGGCCAGCCTTCTTGGCGAGCGCGGCGCACATCATCAGCGGGCGGCTGGTGCCACGGCCTGCCGTGCAGGTCGTGCCCTCACACACCCAGACGACATCGCGGGCGACGAAGCGCGCGGTCTTCGCCGCGTCGGCCAGTTCGGCGCGATAGAAAGCGCCGCCAGCGGCGGCGGCGGGAACAGCGGGGAGCGCCGCGGCGCCGATCGACAGCGCGCCCGCCAGGGCGAGTATCGGAGTGCCGGGGGAAAGCCGGAAATGGAACATGGGAGCCTCCTTTTTTTGACAACCGGAAGGTTGCGCTTCGCGATCTGGTGCGTCCGTTGCGAAATGCAACCGAGGCCCTATATTTTTTTGGCACGGCGGCGATTTTACGTTAGGGCATGGCCTATGGGAAAATTACGCGAAAAACTGAACGATCTTGATGGGGGCAATTGCGCCCTGCCGCTCGCGCTCGAGGCGATGGGCGAACGATGGTCCTTCATGATCCTTCGCGCCGCTTTCAACGGTGTCCACCATTTCGAGGAGTTCCAGCAGGAGCTCAATATCGCGCGCAACATCCTGTCGAACCGGCTGTCGAAGCTGGTCGATCATGGCATCATGGCGCGCGAAGTGATGGCGGAGGATCGCCGCAAGGTTCTGTATCAGCTTACCCAGAAGGGCGTCGAACTGCTGCCCGCGATGATCGCGCTGCGCCAGTGGGGCGAAAAATGGGGGGCGGGAGTTCCCTCGACCCCGGTGCTCGTCGATTCGCATGACGAACAGCCGATCGGCCCGGTGACGATCACCGCGCACGACGGCCGGCCGCTCGAATATGGCGAGCTTGTCTGGAAACATCGTTCGGAACTCCAGCCGCTCGGCCAGGCGCGCGTGCGGATGGCACCGGTCGCGGCCGAATGATCCTCACTTCGCGGACGACGCGCTCGTCCCCTGATTTCGGCGGCTGACATGGCAAGCCAGACTTCCCCGATTCCGCTGTTCGGCTTTTCCTCGCCCGGGCCGTTTTTCGGGAACAAGGTTCGCGCCTTCTGGAATCTCCAGATCCTCGGCTGGCTCGGCTGGTTCGGGCTGCGCGTCGTGTCGGGGCTGGCGGGCGGCCAATCCTTCGATTTCCTTGTCCTTGTCGTTGTTTCGGCGGTTACGGGTTTTTCGCTGACGCTGCTGCTTTCGGTTTGCTACCGCGCGCTGATCAACCGCCGCACGATCCTGATGTGGGGGGCAAGCTTCGGCCTCCTGGCCTTCGCCACCGCGGTATGGGCCTTCATCGACGCCTGGCTTTTCCAGATATTGAAGCCCGACAGCGAGACGAGCTTTACCGGCCTGCTGCTGGTGTCGATCTATATCGACGCGACGACGCTCGCGGCCTGGTCGGCGCTCTATTTCGCGATCAACTATTTCCTGCAGCTCGAGGAACAGAATGACCGCGTGCTGCGGCTCGAGGCGCAGGCCGCGTCGGCGCAGCTCGCGATGCTGCGCTACCAGCTCAACCCGCACTTCCTGTTCAACACGCTCAACAGCATCTCGACCCTCGTCCTTCTGAAACAGACCGAGCCCGCCAATGCGATGCTGTCGCGCCTGTCGGCCTTTCTGCGCTACACGCTCGCCAACGAACCGACCGCACAGGTAACGCTGGCGCAGGAGGTCGAGACGCTGAAGCTCTACCTCGACATCGAGAAGATGCGTTTCGAGGACCGGCTGCGGCCGCATTTCCAGATTGATCCGGCGGCGCAGCGCGCGCGCCTGCCTTCGTTGCTGCTTCAGCCGCTGATCGAAAATGCGATCAAATATGCGGTGACACCGCAGGAAGAAGGAGCCGACATTACGCTGACGGCTCAGCTTGCCGGTCAAAATGTTCGGATTACCGTGTCCGACACCGGCACGGGATTGTCAGCCGATGGCGTCGACCCCACCACCGGGATTGCAACGGAATCGACCGGTGTGGGTTTAGCCAACATCAGGGACCGGCTGGCCCAGGCCTATGGCGACCAGCAACGGTTCGAGGTGCAATCGGGCACCGATGGCGGATTCACGGTGATTATCGAGATTCCGTTTCAGCCCGATGGACAAGCGACGATTGGAACCGAACGCACATGACGATCAGAACCATCCTGGTGGATGACGAGAAATTGGCGACCCAGGGCCTGCAACTGCGGCTTGAAGCGCATAGCGATGTCGAAGTCGTCGACACCGCGCAGAACGGCCGGGAGGCCATTCGTAAGATCAAGACGCACAAGCCCGACCTCGTCTTCCTTGATATCCAGATGCCCGGATTCGACGGTTTTTCGGTGATCCAGGGACTGATGGAAGTCGAGCCCCCGCTCGTCGTCTTCGTCACCGCCTATTCGGACCATGCGATCCGCGCATTCGAGGCGCAGGCGGTCGATTATCTGGTCAAGCCCGTCGAGCCCGAGCGGCTCGCCGATGCGCTCGACCGCGTTCGCCAGCGCCTCGCCGAAAAGCGCGGCGTGGCCGAGGTTGAGCGGCTGAAGACGGTGCTTGCCGAAGTCGCGCCCGACGCGGTCGAGGAATATGATGCCGAAACGGCGGCCGATGCGCCCGCCGCCGACCGCTACGAAAAGATGATCAACATCAAGGATCGCGGGCAGATTTTCCGCGTCGACGTCGACAGCATCGAACGAATCGACGCTGCCGGCGACTATATGTGCATCTACACCGCCGACAATTCGCTGATCCTGCGCGAAACGATGAAGGATCTCGAAAAGCGGCTCGACCCGCGCAATTTCCAGCGCGTGCATCGCTCGACCATCGTCAACCTCAGCCAGGTGAAGCAGGTCAAGCCGCACACCAACGGCGAGTGTTTCCTCGTGCTCGGTTCGGGCGCGCAGGTGAAGGTCAGCCGCAGCTACCGCGATGTGGTCGCGCGTTTCGTGCACTAACCCCCGACAATAAACATCGTCATTGCGAGGAGCGAAGCGAAGCGGCGATCCGGAGCACGCGTAAACCGCCCTGGATTGCTTCGCTGCGCTCCTCGCAATGACGAGGCTTTACAATTGATGTCCCGTGCGGTCGCGCTTGGTCGCTAGATAGCGTTCGTTGTGCGGGTTCGTCGGCAGTGCGAGCGGGATGCGTTCGACGACGTCGACGCCCTCCCTTTCCAGTCGCGCGACCTTTTCGGGATTGTTGGTCATCAGGCGGATGCGCGGGATGTTGAGCAGCGCGAGCATCTGGCCGGCGATCGCAAAATCGCGCGCCTCGACGGGGAAACCCAGCCGCAGATTGGCATCGACCGTATCATAGCCCTGATCCTGCAGCGCATAGGCGCGCAGCTTGTTGACGAGGCCGATACCGCGGCCTTCCTGGCGCAGATAGAGCAACACCCCCCATGGGGCGTCGGCCATCGCGTGCAGCGCCGCATGCAGCTGCGGTCCGCAATCGCATTTGAGGCTGCCGAGCACGTCGCCGGTCAGGCATTCGCTGTGCAATCGCACCACGGGCGGATTGCCGTCGCGCTTGCCGATGATCAGCGCGACATGGTCCGACGCTTCCTCGGGGCTGCGAAAAGCAACGATCTCGGCGGTTTCGCTCGCCGCGACAGGCAGGCGGGCGCGCGCCGCGATTTCGAGCCGCGACGGGTCGAGCAGGGCGGCGACATCGGCGGTAGAACAGGCGGTTTCGGCTTCCCCCTTGGCCGCGCGCACGAAAAAGGCGGGGAGCAGGCCGGCGTGGCGCGCCATAGTCATCGCGGTCGCGGCTGCCGCCTCGCCGCCGCTCGCGATCGTGCGGAACGGACCTTTGAGCGGATTGGCAAGGTCGAGCGCCGGGTCGGCGATCGCCAGCGCCGCGGCGACGCTTGCGGCGCCGTCCGCCAGTCGCACCGGCCCCGGCGTCGCGGCGGCGCGCTGGTTGGTAAGCTTCAGCGTGACCGCGCGCTCGCCCGAGATCAGCAGGTCGGCGCTGCCGAATTCGGCCAGCGCCGCATCGCGCGCGCTTTCGACGGCCAGCAGATCGAGAGCCCCGTCGGCGCCTTCGATCCGAAAGGGCCAGCCGCGGCGCAGGGCATCGATCGCACGCGCGGCGCGGCGGGCGCCGCGGTCGCTGGCGGGCGCGTCGCTCAAAATGCGAACTCCGTGACGAGCGGAATATGGTCTGACGGGCGTTCCCAGCTCCGCGCCGGCTGGACGACGCGGTGGCTCTGCGCCGCGTCCCGGATATCGGGCGTGACCCACATATGATCGAGCCGGCGACCGCGGTTCGACGCTTCCCAATCTTTCGCGCGGTAACTCCACCAGGTGTAGAGCGGGATCGGCGGCGCCACGAACTGGCGGCCGAGATCGATCCAGCCGGCCGCGGCCTGGAGACGGGCGAGCGTCTCGACCTCGATCGGCGTGTGGCTGACGACGTCGAGCAGCGCCTTGTGGTTCCATACGTCGCTTTCGAGCGGCGCGACGTTGAAATCGCCCGTCAGCACCGTCGGCGTATCGGCGAGCGCGCCCGCCCATTCGGTCATGCGCCCCAGAAAATCCAGCTTCTGCCCGAATTTCGGATTGAGCGCGCGGTCGGGGATGTCGCCGCCGGCCGGGATATAGACATTGTCCAGCCGTACCCCCGACGGCAGCGTCACGCCGACATGGCGCGCTTCGCCATTGGCTTGCCAATCATATTTGCGTACATCGGTGAGCGGCAGCTTGCTGACGATTGCGACCCCATGGTGCATCCGCTGGCCGTTGGTGACGATGTGGCGATAGCCCAGGTCCTCGAACATCTGTTTCGGGAACAGCCCGCATTCGACCTTCGTTTCCTGCAGGCAGAGGACGTCGGGCGCCTCTTCGCGCAGGAATTTCTCGACGATGCCGATGCGCGCACGCACGCTGTTGATGTTCCAGGAAGCAATGCTCGTTTGGGTCATGGAGTCCGGCTCTATCGGTGCGAAGCCTTCACTGCAATCGTTGCGGGCTGGTGCCGCCTGCACCGACGCGCCGGACACGCCGCACATAAACATAAACCCCCGTTCCAGGGGCGGTGGAACGGGGGTTCAAGGTCAGCGTTCGTCACGCTCTTGAATGAAGACACCTGGCAATCCGGTTGGGGCAACAGGGGGAAACCCAAAATCCGGAGGCCGTGTCGGCGCCTTCGAGAGTTGAAATAGCCCCTCTTCCCTGTCGCCAAGCTGAACGAAAATCGGCGGCTGTCGGCGACATTTGCAGTTCGTCGATGCCGAACGTCGGTTGGGCGGAAAAAGGGCGCCGAATCCCCTTGGGGAAACGGCGCCCTGTTCATAAAAGTCTCGCTGGCGTCAGACGCGGCCGCGCTGTTTCGGGCGCGGATCGGTCCAGCGGAAAGCCGAATCGGCGACCGGCACGTTGAAGCGCTGGTTCGACAGATCGATCCGCGTCCGGTTGTTCTGCGAATCGAGCGCGACCCAGCCGCGCAGTCGCAATCCGCCCGGCGCCCCCGCATCGCGGATGAACACCATGGTGATCGTCCCATATTCGGGGCGCTTGGGATCCTTGACCTCGACGCTTAGCACATCGCTGTTTCCGGTCGGGACGACCTTCGCATATTTGGCGAGATCGCGATCGGGATCGAGCAGCGCGCCGAGCGGCGAATTTTTCACCGGCCAGCTCTGCACCTGCTTGACCTCATAATCGATCATCGTCAGGCGGCTGCCGTCGCCGACGATCAGCAGCGGGACGCCCTTCTGATACTGGAAGCGGATCTTGCCCGGACGCTTCAGCGTCAGCTGTCCGCTCAGCCGCTGACCGTTGCGATCCGTCTGCACGAAGTCGGCGGTCATCGAACTGGTCGACTTGAGGTGCGATTGCACCGCGGTAAGCGCGCTCGCCGATTGCGCAATGGCGGGCGCGGAGAGCGTCAGGCCGAGGGCGGCGGCAGGCGCGAGCGCCAGCGCGGCGGCGCGGGTCAGGAAATGGCGGTCGATCGTCAGGGTCATCGGGCTCTCTTGTCTGTTTCGGTCGATGCCGGCTTGTTGCAGGGCGGCATTGAACCCGCCCTGAACCCGGCCTTTAGACGCTGTTCAAGTCGTTGGCGGAGCGAAAGGTTCCCTATCGCGGCTGCCCATATTGGTCGGTCAGCACGTCGCGGCGGCCGACATGGTTCGGCGGGCTGACCAGCCCTTCGTCCTCCATCCGCTCGATCAGGCGCGCCGCGCTGTTATAGCCGATGCGCAGCTGGCGTTGCAGCCAGCTGGTCGATGCCTTCTGGCTTTCGACCACGATCTGGCAGGCCTTGGCATACATGCGGTCCTCGGCGCTGTCGCCGCCCGCGGGGGCGCCTTCCATCGCGAAACCGCCGTCTTCGGGATCTTCGGTGACGCTCTCGACATAGTCGGGGCGCCCCTGGCCGCGCCAATGGTCGGCGACCGCGCGGACTTCGTCGTCGGACACGAAGGGGCCGTGGATGCGCGTGATCTGCTTGCCGCCGGGGACATAGAGCATGTCGCCCTTGCCCAGCAGTTGTTCGGCGCCGGCCTCGCCCAAAATGGTGCGGCTGTCGATCTTCGACGTCACGTTGAAGCTGATGCGGGTCGGCAGATTCGCCTTGATGACGCCGGTGATGACGTCGACCGACGGCCGCTGCGTCGCGAGGATCAGATGGATGCCCGCCGCGCGCGCCTTTTGCGCCAGGCGCTGGATCAGGAATTCGACTTCCTTGCCCGCGGTCATCATCAGGTCGGCCAGCTCGTCGACGACGACGACGATCTGCGGCAGCGGCTGATAATCCAGCGTCTCTTCCTCATAGACCGGCTGGCCGGTGTCGGGATCGTAGCCGGTCTGGACCCGCCGCCCGAGCGACTTGCCCTTGGCGAGCGCGCCGCGCACCTTGTCGTTATAGGAGGCGAGGTTGCGCACCGAGAGCGACGACATCATCCGGTAGCGATCTTCCATCTGCTCGACCGCCCATTTGAGCGCGCGCACCGCTTTCTTGGGTTCGGTCACCACCGGGGCGAGCAGATGCGGGATGTCGTCATAGACGCTGAGTTCCAGCATCTTGGGATCGATCATGATCATCTTCACCTGGTCGGGCCCGAGGCGATAGAGCAGCGACAGGATCATCGCATTGAGGCCGACCGACTTACCCGACCCGGTGGTGCCGGCGATCAGCAGGTGCGGCATCGGCGCAAGATCGGCGATCACCGCGTCGCCGCTGATATTCTTGCCGAGGATGATGGGCAGCGCGCCGCTATGTTCCTGAAACAGCCCGCTGCCGATGATCTCGTGCAGCACGACAGCCTCGCGGTGCGCGTTGGGCAGCTCGATGCCGATGACGGTGCGCCCCGGGATCGGCGCGATGCGCGCCGACAGCGCCGACATGTTGCGCGCGATGTCGTCCGCGAGGTTCGACACGCGGCTCGCCTTGGTCCCGGGCGCGGGCTCGAGCTCGTACATGGTGACGACCGGGCCGGGACGGACCGCGGTGATCACGCCCTTGACTTGGAAATCCTCGAGCACCGATTCGAGCAAGCGTGCGTTGCGTTCGAGCGCCGCCTTGTCGATCTGTCCCGCGGGCGTGTCGGGGGCCGGGGCAAGCAGGTCGATCGAGGGAAGCTGGTAATTGGTGAACAGCTCGGTCTGCGGCTTCGCGCGCGGCTTCGACGGCGCCGAGCGCTGCGCCGGGTCGGCGATCTCGGGCGGGGCGCGGTCGCTCGGTTCGGCGCGCGGGCGCGGCCGGATCACGCGCTCGACCAGATTGGCGGGGCGCGGCGCATCGGCCGGGGCAGCAGGATCGTGCCGAAACGGATCAGCGCCGCGGCGGGATCGCCCGCCAGCGCAAACAGCGGGGTGATCGCGCTCCCCGCGAGCAGGGCGAGCAAGCCGCCCCACCCCGCGGGCATCGGCGAACCCGACGCCGGCGACCAAAGCTCGGCGCCCATGCCGACGAGCAGGATGCCGGCAAAGCAATAGGCGAGCTGACGCAGCCAATAGGGCTGCGGCTCCGCCGCCCACAGCCGCCACGCCATGATGCCGAACAGCGGGACGAGCAGTGCGATCGGCGCGCCGCCGACCGACAGGCCAAGGTCGGCGAACCAGGCGCCCGCATGGCCCATCCAGTTGGCAGCGCTGCCGCCCGCTGCGGTGTTGAGCGCTGCGTCGGTGCTGTCGTAGGTGAGCAGGGCGAGCGCGAAAAACAGCGTGAAGGCGGCGAGCGCCAGTGCCGCGGCGATCACCAGCGATCGCGCGATGCTTTGTCTGAAAACGGTGCGCCAGTCGGCCTTCGCCGATGCGGCCTTGCGGCTTGCCATGCGGAATGCGGTCCTCGATCGATTAACCACGGCGATATGCGCATGGGGCGGACTCGTCGTCAAGCGGCGCCCGGCGCGCCAGCGATCCGGGTGCGCCTGCCCGCTTCCCAAGCGCGCCGGGCCGGAGTAGAGCGGCGGCATGAGCGAAGTATTGCGCAGCGATGTCCTGATCTCCGGCGGCGGGCTTGTCGGCCAGGCGCTGGCGATCGCGCTTTCCCATCATGGTCTGTCGTCGCAGATCGTCGACCCCGCCGATCCGGTTGCGACGATCGCGCCCGGCTTCGACGGCCGCGCCTCGGCGATCGCCAGCGCGGTGTGGCAGATGTTCGGCGTGCTCGGGCTCGCCGACCGGCTCGCACCCCAGGGCTGCCCGATCCGCGCGATCAAGGTCAGCGACGGGGGACAGGCGGGCGAACTCGATTTCGTCGCCGATGCGGATGCCCCCGCGCTTGGTACGATGGTCGAAAACCGCCAGCTTCGCCTCGCGCTTGCGGCAGCGCTCGCCGAAGCGTCGCTGGTGCGGCTGTTCATGCCGGCGAAGGTGGTCGCGCGCGATGTCGATGCGCATGGCGTCACGCTGACCCTCGCCGACGGCACGCGGCTCGCGGCGCCGCTGCTCATCGTCGCCGAAGGGCGTCGTTCGCCCACCCGCGACGCGGCGGGCTTCACGATCGCCAACTGGTCCTATCATCATCATGCGATGATCGGCGCGGTGGCGCATTCGCGCCCGCACGATCAGGTCGCGCACGAAATCTTTTTCCCCTCGGGGCCCTTCGCGCTGCTCCCGCTCGTCGATGATGCCGAGGGGCGGCATCGTTCGGCCTTCGTGTGGACCGTATCCGAACAGGACGGGCCGGGTTTCGCCAAGCTGGGCGACCGGGGCTTCCTTGCCGAACTCGGCAAGCGCGCGGGCGATATTCTCGGCACGTTGGAACTGGTCGCGCCGCGCATGACCTATCCGCTCGGCTTCCATCACAGCGCGCAGATCGTTGGCGACCGCATCGTCCTGGTCGGCGACGCCGCGCACGGCATCCATCCGATTGCGGGGCAGGGTCTCAACCTGGGGCTGCGCGATGCCGCGGCGCTGGCCGAGGTGCTCGTCGATGGTGCGCGGATTGGGCTCGACCTTGGCGATCCGGCGCTGCTCGCGCGCTATCAGCGCTGGCGCGGGCTCGACAATCTGATGGTCAGCCTCGCGACCGACGGACTGACGCGGCTGTTCGGCATTCCGGGACGCACTGCCTCCTTCGTCCGCCGTACCGGGCTCGGCGCGGTGCAGCGCATGCCGGCGCTCAAACGCTTCTTCATGGACGAAGCGCGCGGCGAAGCCGGCGATCTGCCGCGGCTGCTCGCCGGTACCGAAATATAGGTAGTCCTACTTAGGCGCCCGGTGCGGCCGCGCTAACCATCGCGGCATAGCCTGATCCCGCGCGGCCATTCTGCCGCCGGGAACAGGGGACAAATGATGTCGGACAGGAGCCAGGCATTCGAAAGCGCGGTCGGCGCGCTGATCGCGGCGCACACCGCGGCAGAGGCGGCGCCGGGTGCGCGGGCGCGGGCGCGGATCGATCGTGCCTTTGCGCAGCTGCTGGCGCTCGCGGCGCCGCGCATTCGCTATTTCACGCGCGCCTACGGGCTTGGCGACTGTGCCGATGACGCGGCGCAGGCGTGCGCGATCGCGTTGCACCGCGCGGCCGAACGCTATGATCCCGCGCGCGCACGCTTTACCACCTATGCCAATTGGCAGATCCGCGCCGAGCTTCAGGCGCTGCGCCTGCGCCTGCATGGCGACCCGCGCTGCGCGGGTCGGCGCGGCGCCGTGACGCTGTCCTATGATGCACTGGTCGACGACGGCGCCGGGGACTGGCTGGCCGATCCCGCCGCCGAAGGCGCGACCGAAGGCGGTGCGCGCGATGCGCTCGCCGCGCTATGCGCCGACCGGCTCGTCGCCGACTGGGCGCAGCGGCGCGGCAAGGCGCTTGCAGGCGGTGCGCGCGGCGGAGCGGCAGAGGAGCGCGCGGCGACACGGCTCGCGCATGAACGGGCGCTCGTCCGGCGCCAGCTCGCGCATGTCGATTCGCTCGTCGAACGGCTCGGCGAAAGCGACCGTCACATCGTCCGCCGCGCCTTTGCCGATATGGCTCAGGCGGCGGGCGGCAAGCCGCACTGACGCCCTATTGCAGCGTGGCGCGCCCGTCGTCGCCGTCGAAGCGGCCGAAAAACTGCATCAACTGGATCACCAGCTCGGCGCGCATTTCGAGCGGAGAGGTTTCGAGCAGCGCCTGCTTGGCCGCGGCGTCGAACGGTGCGACCTGCGCGATGCCGTTCACCAGCGTTTCGTCGTCGAGCTGCCCGACCGAAGCCCAGTCGACGACATAGCCCTGCCGCTGGGCAAAGCGCTTCGCCTCGCGCTCAAGGCTCGCGCGCTCGATGCTCGACAGCACGGCTTCGTCCTCGACCTCAGCCTCTATCTCTGCCTCGACCTGGCGAAAGGGTGTCGTGACGTCGAGCTCGCGGCGGACGCGAAAGCGCGCGACGCCTTCCAGAACGATGTTGAACCGCCCCTCGGCCAGCGCCTCGACGTCGATGATGCGCCCGACGCAGCCGACATCATAAAGCGCGGGGGGCTCGCGATCCTCCTCGCCGGGGATCTGGCGCGGCTGGATCATCCCGATCTGCCGGTCGCGCGCCAGCACTTCCTGCACCATCGCCTTGTAGCGCGGCTCGAAGATGTGGAGCGGCAGGTGCAGTCCCGGAAACAGCACCGCCCCGGGCAGCGGAAAAATCGCGATCCGCTGAATAGTCAGGGGCGCGTCGGTCGGCATCAGCCGAACAGGATCAGCGACAGGCGGCGGCGCTGCGCGGCGACCCACGGATCTTCCAGCCCCACCGCTTCGAACAGCGACAGCAGTTTCGCGCGTGCCGCGCCGTCGTTCCATTCGCGGTCGGCGGCGACGATGTGGAGCAGATTGTCGGCGGCGGCATCGCGCTGTCCCGCGCCGATCTGCGCCACGGCAAGATCAAAGCGCGCCTGATGGTCGTCGGGATTGGCGGCGGTCGCGGCCTCCAGCGCCGCGAGTTCGCCCGCGTCGGGGGCATCTGCGGCGAGTTCGAGCGCGCTTTTCGCCTGCGCGATCGCGGGATCGCCCGCAATGTCGGCGGGGACGGCGGCCAGCGCCAGCGCCGCGCCTTCGCTGTCGCCTGCGGCGAGCAGCGCGCGGATCAGCCCGCCGTGCGCGGCGGCGCTGTCGGGCGCCATTTCGGCGATCTGCGAAAAAATGCCGACCGCGCGCGGGCCGTCGCCTTCGGCCAGAACCGATTCGCCCATTTCGAGCAGCGGGGCGATCTCGACCGCGCGTGCACCGGCGTCGCTTTCGACCGGCAGCTGGGCGAGCAGCTGGTCGAGCATCGACTTGAGCTGGCTTTCGCTGCGCGCGTTGGTCAGGTTGGCGACCGGCTGGCCCTGAAAGATCGCGTAAACGGTCGGGATCGACTGGACCTGAAACTGGCTCGCGATGAAGCCGTTCGCATCGACGTCGACCTTCGCCAGCACAACGCCCTTGTCGGCGTAATCGGCGGCGACCTTTTCGAGCACGGGGGCGAGCTGCTTGCACGGCCCGCACCATTCGGCCCAGAAATCGAGGATGACGAGCTTCGTCATCGACGGTTCGACGACGTCGCGGCGGAAGGCTTCGACGGCTTCCTTTTCCTGCGGGTTCAGCCCCAATGTCGCCACGCTCATGCTCCTTGCCGGTTGTTTCGCACCATGCTGGCGGGCTGCAATGGCCCTCTGCCGACGCGAAAAGAATCTCTTCGCCGCGTTATGTGGGAATTGTGCGCCGGATGCCAACCCTTCGCCCGGCGTCTGTAAGAAAAGTACAAGGGGGGGCTTGCCGACTCCAAAAGCCGGTGCTAATCGCCCGCCTCACCCGCTGGCACCCACCGGTCGCCAGCCGCCAGAGCGGGCGTAGCTCAGGGGTAGAGCACAACCTTGCCAAGGTTGGGGTCGAGGGTTCGAATCCCTTCGCCCGCTCCAGTTTTTCCAAACATTTTCAACGATTTAGCCGCCAAGGCGGCGTAATATGCCTTGTTACTTTCGCGGCAAATTTGCCTCGCGTAAGCAGGACGTAATATGCTCGGAGCGAGCTGCCGGGCCCTTCTGGCGCACGATCGGCGGCCAACGCGCCGCATGTCCGGGGTTGCCGCGCACCGGCCAAGCCTCTCAGAAACGAGCAGGTCGATACCTCCAGCCTCTTTGTTGCGGGGGCCTGCGGAGATTCATCCGGCGCAAACCAATCTCAGGTATCGGCGCGATATGGCGAGCACCGTCAAACCCTATCCGGGCGAGCAGGCCGGTCCCATTTCACTCCGGCTCCTCGCCGATCAATATCGTCGTGCCGCCGTCCTGCTTCGGGATAGCGGCCAGCGAGGGCACCCGATGAGCTGGGCACCGTTCCGGCTCACCGCGGTGCAGGCGATCGAGCTGTATCTGACAGCGTTCCTCCTCCATCGCGGGAGCAGCGCCGTCGAGGTGCGGCGCATGGGGCATCATCTTGGATTGAGGGCGGAAGCCGCTGCCGTTGCCGGTCTCCAACTGCGCAAGCGGACTCACGACCATCTCATTTCGCTAAGTGCCTCGCGCGAGTATCTGGTCACACGCTACTGCCCCGACGGTCTCGAAACCGCGTCTCAGATCAACCGCCTCGCCGCAACGCTCGCGGAGGTGACGCACAAGACCGCTGTCGCGGGCGCCTCGTTTCCGAGCCAATCCGTCATCGATCGTTGATCCTCGGCTCCTCAATCCTCCCCTGACCTGCGGCTCGGATGGCGCAGGTCCTCGTCAGCACAGTCCCTGCCGATCGATGCGTGGTAATTGCGATTGACTATCGTTCGCGATAACGGCAGGCGATTATTCGTTTACGCGAGCGGGGAAGGCGATGATGGATTCCAAATATAAACTGACGTTGGGTGGCGCCTTGCTTGGTGCTTTCACGACCGCCGCAGTGCCCGCGACGGCCCAAACCATGGACGTATCGGTCACGATCCCCCGGTTGACTGTCGCCGAATATCACAAGCCCTATGTCGCGCTCTGGATCGAGCAGGCTGGCAAGCCCGCGCGCACGATCAACGTCTGGTACGACACGGGCAAGAAGAACAATGCCGGCATCAAGTGGCTGCGCGACATGCGCCAGTGGTGGCGAACGGTCGGCCGCACGACGCCGACCCCGCCGAATGGCGTGACCGGCGCGACGCGCGCGCCGGGCGCCGCGAAGATCAGCTTCACGGCTGGCAAGGGCGCCATGCCCGCGCTCACCGCGGGCAGCTACACGCTGGTCGTCGAGGCCGCGCGCGAAGGCGGTGGGCGTGAAGTGGTGAAGGTGCCCTTCACCGTTTCTGCGGCCGGGACCGCGAAGGGTAGCGGCAAGGGTAGCTTCGAGCTGGGCGCGGTCAGCCTGACCGTCCGCCGCTGAACCGGGAGATCGACATGCTGAACTCGCGCAAATCGCTCCTGCTTCTGGCTGCAAGCGCCGCGCTCGCGCTTTCCACCGCCGCGCAGGCTCGCCAGTGGCTACTCCCGTCCGAGACCATGTTCACCGGCTCGGGCAACGAGTGGCTGACAGTCGACGCCGCCAATTCGACCGACCTCTATTATTATGATCATCCCGGCCAGCCTTGGGATGCGGTCATCACGGCGCCCGACGGCAGCACGGTTCCGGTCGAAAACCGCATGGTCGGTAAGCTCCGCCAAGTGTTCGACGTGCCGATCGCGCAGGGCGGGACGTACAAGATCAGCATCACGAACGACCAGATGTTCGGCAGCTATATGCTGAACGGCGAGAAGAAGATGCTGCCTCGCGGCACGACGCCGGCGACGCTCGCCGCCGCCATTCCCGCAGGTGCGACCGAGGTCCAGACCGCGGAGGCAAATAATCGCATCGAGACCTTCGTCACCGCGGGCGAGCCGACAACGAGCGTGTTCACCAGTGGCGGCAAGGGGATCGAAATGATCCCCGTGACCCATCCGAACGATCTGGCGGTCGACGAGGAAGCGACCTTCCAGTTCCTGCTCGACGGCAAGCCCGCCGCGGACCTCGAGGTCGTCGCGATCCCTGGCGGCATCCGCTACCGGGCCGATCTCAAGCAGATAAGCGCGAAGACCGATGCCGAGGGCAAGGTCCGCTTCACCTGGCCTGAAGCCGGCATGTATTGGGTGAGCGTCAGCATCGGCGGTCGCCGCGGCGAAGGCGCAGGCGGACCGCCCCCTGCGACGCCGCCGCAGCCCGAAGCGCCCGAACGCCGCGCCTCCTATTCGATGACGGTCGAAGTGCAGGGATAGGACCGCCGGGCGCGACGACAGCATGGCGCGGCCTCCGGGTTCGTATCGTCGCTACCGCGCCCAGAAATTCGAGCCCGAGGGTCCGCGCGGTTTGCTTCGATATCGCCTTTCGAGATGGGCGATAAGCCTTCGGTCGACCGAGCCGAGCATCGTCTCGAAACTCTTCCGGATGCCCGGCAGCCGAAGCGTGACAAGCAGGCCGCTGCAACGATAGCTGTGAACGAGCCGCGTTCCGGTGCCGTTCGGGGAGAGCGCGAAGCTCTCCCCGAATTTCAGCAGGAAGCTCGGCCGGACGTCGATCGTCAGCAGACGCTCGGGGTAGGCTGCGAGGACCGTTGCCGGGACCTCCAGGAGCTTCGGCTTGTGCGGGTTCATCCGCAGCCAGTATCGCAGCGCGATCGGATCGCTGTGGAGGAGCTCGAGCCTGACGTAGGGATTCCACTGGCGATGGCTCTCGAAATCCAGGAGCACTGCCCAGACCTGCCCTGGAGTGAAGGCGAGATCATGCTCGCGCCGAAACTCCATCATCGCCGCGCTCCATCGGGCGAGGCTGGGCCGACGGCGAAGGAAACAGCCGAGGACGGGGACATGGAAGTCACCCTCCCGGCCGCTGGAGCGCCATCAGCACGATGTCGATCCACGCCCCTTCGACATATTGGGCCGACTTCAGCATGCCCTCGCGCTCGAACCCGGACCGCGCATAGAGACGGATTGCCGCCTCATTATGGGCGAAGACCTCGAGGGTGAGCCGCCGGAGATTGAGCTGGCGCCAGCAATAGTCGATCGCCAGTTCGAGGGCTTCGAAGCCGATGCCCTTGCCGCGCTCGGCAGCCTCGCCGATCCAGATCCCGATCTTGGCCGACCGGTGGACGGGCTCGATCTCGCGTATCTGGATATAGCCCGCGATCTCCGAGCGCGGCTTGATCCTGATGGCGAAGAAGATGCGCGAGGGATCCTGCTGAAGGAGCCAGAACTCCTCCTGCTCGTTCCAGCTCGGCGGGCGGTAGGTGCCGTTGATCGCCGCGTCCTCGGCGCTGTCGGTCCATTGAAACAGGCTCGTGAGATCAGGCGGCATGATAGGGCCCAGAACGACCCTTTTTCCGAATATCATGGGGGATGACCCTTTCAGCTTGGGGGAGGTTTGAACCGGCCGCTAGTCCACGCGCCTGCAGGACCGCTTCGGGGCGTTGACCTGCTCGACGAAGGCGCGGTCCTCGCGGAACAGGATGTTCATGTCCTCGCCGACGAACGTCAGGTTCGGGGCCGGCGCGGACAGCGCGATCACCGTCGCGCTCTCGTTCCACCGAAGCCGAAGGTCACGGCGGTCGGCCGAGAAATCGGCGAGGAGCCGCGATCCGTCCGTGCAGCGGAAATGTTCCTGGCTGCGCTCGGCCCCGGCCGCGATGTCGCGATAATTGCCGCCCTCGGGCGGCTCCGAACAGGCGCCGGTGAGGAGCAGCACAAAAGGAGCGCAGAACAGGCGCCGAGCGCGTTGCCGGGTTGCGGGGGGTCGGGGGGCTGGAAACGACATCGGGGGGTCCTAAAGGGGGGGGGGCCGGCTTCAGTTCGCCGGGAAAAGTTTCGCCGCGGGCGGGTCCAGGGCAAGGCGCCCGCGGCGTGGCCGCCTCCAGGGATGCAGGGCGGCCAATTCGGTCGGCATGGTGTCAGACGCGCCGCATGCTCAGAGGAGCTCGACGGGCAGCAGGGTCATGGCCCCGATGCCCTTCAGCTGGTGAAGCTGCGCCGCGAAACTCCGGAGCGTAGCGGGCATGTCGACGATTTCGACGATCAGCGGATAATTATGATCGAGGAAGCTCGTCGCATGAACGAGGTTCGAGTGACCGAAGCCGACGCGCCCGCGCAGCACCCTGACGCCGAGCAACTTATGGGCCTTCGCCTTTTCGAGAATGACCTCGAACAGCGCCTTGTCGCCGCTGACCGCCATCTCGTCGGTGTAGATGCGAAGCAGGGCATAATCCTTGTCTTCCATGGGATTTCTCCTTCGATTGGATTGCAAAAAGGGTCCGGCGGCCGCTGCGGGGGGTAAGCGGCCGCCGGACAAGTCAGCTTGCCGTGGCCGGTTCCACCGTATCGCCCGGCCTCTGATTGGCGGCCGCGGACCGGCGATAGAGCCAGGCCGAGATCGCCGGCAGGACGAGCAGGGTGAGCGCGGTGCAAGTGATCAGGCCGCCGATCACGACCGTGGCCAGCGGGCGCTGGACCTCGGCGCCGGTTCCCGTTGCAAGCGCCATCGGCACAAAGCCGAGGCTCGCCACGAGCGCCGTCATCAGCACCGGACGCACGCGCTCCATCGCGCCGCCGATGATCGCTTCATCATCCCCGATCCCCGCATCGCGGCGGCTGCGGATCGCGCTCATCATGACGAGGCCGTTGAGGACGGCGACGCCCGATAGCGCGATGAACCCGACCGCGGCCGTGATCGAGAAGGGGATTCCCCGCAGCAGCAGCGCGAAGACGCCGCCCGCGAGGGCCATCGGCACCGCGCTGAACACGATCGCCGCCGGCCGGAAGCCGCCGAGCGCCATGTAAAGCAGGGCGTAAATGGCGAGGAAGCAGATCGGCACCACGATCAGCAGGCGAAGCCGGGCCGACTGGAGGCTTTCGAACGTGCCGCCCCAATCGGTGTACATGCCCGCTGGCAGGTCGAGCGCTCCGATCTTGTCCTGCGCCTCGGTGACGAACCCGCCGAGATCGCGGCCGCGCACATTGACCTGCACCACGACCATCCGCTTGCCATTTTCGCGGCTGATCTGGTTGAGGCCTTGCGTGTAGCTGAACTTTGCTACTTCACGGAGCGGGATCGAGCTTGCGATCTGCCCGTCGCCCGCCGCGAGCATCACCGGGATCGAACCCAGTGTCTCGAGGTCGTCGCGCTGGGCATCGGGCAGGCGGACGACCACCGAGAAGCGGCGATCGCCCTCGAAGAGAAGTCCGGCCTCGCGGCCGCCGAGCGCAGCCGCAACCGTGTTCGCGACCTCTTCGACCGACAGTCCGTACTGCTCGGCGCTGACGTCGCCTGCGCCCGGAATACGTCGCAATACCGCCGCGATCCGGTTCGCCTGCACGCTCATGGCGTCGAGATCGTCTCCATAGAGCTTCACGGCCACGTCGGCGCGAACGCCGGCGATCAGTTCGTTGAAGCGCATCTGGATCGGCTGCTGGATCTCGGTGCGATTGCCAATGAGCGGCTTCATCCGCTCCTCGATGCGGCGAAGAATGTCCTCCTTGCTCTTCACCTCGGCCGGCCATTCGTCTTCCGGCTTCGGAATCACGTAGGTGTCCGACGCGTTGGGCGGCATCGGGTCGGTCCCGAGATCGGCGTTCCCGTTCTTCGAGAAGACGAGCGCAACCTCGGGCAGTGACTTCAGCGCATCCTCGATGCGAAGCTGCATCTGCGTCGACTGGTCGATCGACGCCGAGGGCACGCGGAAGTTGGTGACCGTGATGTCCTTCTCGTCGAGCTGCGGCATGAACTCCTCGCCGAGGAAGCCGAATGCCAGCACCGCGGCGAGGAAGACGCCGACGCCCGACGCCACGAAGGGCTGCGGGCGCGCGACGGCCTTCTTCAGGAGCGGCTCATATTTCTCCTTGAACCAGCGGATCGGCTTGACCTCGGTCTCGCTGACCTTGCCCTTGATCACGATGGCGATCATCGCGGGGATGAAGGTCAGCGAGAGGACGAAGGCGGCGGCGAGTGCGAGCATCAAGGTGATCGCCATCGGCGCGAAGGTCTTGCCCTCGACGCCCTGGAAGGTGAGCAGCGGCACGAAGACGAGGAAGATGATGAGCTGACCATAGACGGTCGGCCGGATCATCTCCTGCGCCGCAAGCGTGGTTTCCTCCATTCGTTCGGAGCGGCTGAGCAATCGCCCTTCATGCTCCTGCCTTTCGGCAAGCCGGCGCAGGGCATTTTCGACGATGATGACAGCGCCATCGACGATCAGGCCGAAGTCGAGCGCGCCGAGGCTCATCAGATTGCCCGAGACGCCGAGCGCATTCATGCCCGATGCCGTCATCAGCATCGTGATCGGAATGACCGCGGCGGTGATCAGCGCGGCGCGGATGTTGCCGAGCAGCAGGAAGAGCACCGCGATGACGAGCAAGGCGCCCTCGACGAGATTCTTCTCGACGGTGGCGATCGTCGCATTGACCAGCTTCGAACGGTTGTAGACGGGTTCGGCGAACACGTCCGGCGGCAGGTTCTTGTTGATCGCCGTCAGTTTCTCGGCCGCGCTGGTGGCGACGATACGGCTGTTGTCGCCGGTGAGCATCAGCACGGTCGAGATGACCGCCTCCGAGCCCATGCGGCTGCCCGATCCGGTGCGCACAGCGCCCCCGATTACCACTTCGCCGACATCCTTCACGCGAACGGGAACGCCCGCGCGCGTCGCGACAACGGCTTCCTGAATATCCTCGATCGACTTCAGCCGGGCATCAGCGCGAACGAGAAAGCTCTCGCCGGCCCGGCGCACATAGTTGGAGCCCGCCGATAGATTGGCGCGTTCGAGCGCGTCGGCCAGCTCGGTGATCGAGAGGCCATAAGTCGACAGCGCGTTGAGATTGGGCTGGACGAGATATTGCTTCACATAGCCGCCGTTGGAATCGACGCCGGCAACCCCCGGAACCGTTCGCATCTGCGGACGGATGATCCAGTCCTGGACCGTGCGCAGATAGGCTGCCTTGGCCAATTCGGTCGTCAGCCGCTCGCCCTCGGGGGTGAGGTAGGCGCCGTCCGACTGCCAGCCGGGCTTGCCGTCGACGATATTTTTCTGCTTTCCATCCGGGTGGCGGAAGGCGACCGAGTAGAAGAAGATTTCGCCGAGACCGGTACTAAGCGGCGACAGGTTGGGCTGGACGCCGTCGGGCAGGCTGTCCTTGGCCTGCGCGAGACGTTCGGTCACCTGCTGACGCGCGAAATAGATGTCGGTGTCATCGGTGAACACCGCCGTGACCTGGCTGAAGCCGTTGCGCGTGAGCGAGCGGGTCAGCGTCAGTCCGGGTATCCCGGCGAGCGCCGTCTCGACAGGAAAGGTTACCTGTTTTTCCATGTCGACAGGGCCGAGCGTCGGATTGAAGGTGTTGATCTGGACCTGGCGGTTGGTGACGTCGGGCACTGCGTCGATCGGCAGCTTGGTAATCTGCCAGAGGCCGAAACCGAAAACGATCAAGGTCAGGAAGGCGACGAACCATCGCCCCCTGACCGAGAGACTGAGGATGCGCGCGATCATTCCGCTGCCTCCTTTTCAAGCTCTGCCTTGAGCAGAAAGGCGTTGGTCGTCGCGATCGGCGTGCCGGCCTTGATCCCCGACAGGATCGAGACAAGCCCGGCGCTGCGCCCACCGACCTGCACGGTCTGCGCCCGGAAGCCCTTAGTGGTGCGGACGAAGACGACCGTGCGGTCGCCGATCGTCTGCACGGCGTCCTGCGGGACCATGACCCCGTTGGTGATGGCGCCGCCGCTCGCGAAGATGCGGGCCTTCACCAGCTGGCCGGGAAGCAGCGTGCCCGCGACCGAGGGGGTGATGACCACGGTCGCCGACCGGGTCGTGGGATCGACGACGCCGGTTTCGGAGCGCACGCGCCCTTCGATCATGCGGCCGTCGTTCGTCGTCAGCTCGCCCCGGTCGCCCGCGCGGACGCGGCCGGCGTCGGCCGGCGGCAGGCTCGCGGTGATCTGCATCCGGCTGGGATCGGCAACCCGGAACAATTCGGACTCGGCGGCGACGAACTGGCCGAGATTGGCCTGCGCCGCGGTAACACGTCCGGTCACGGGACTGACGACCGCGACCGAGCGCCCGTCCGAGGCGACCTTTGCGGCCCCGGCAGCGGCGCTCGCGCGCCGCGCTTCCGCCTGCGCTACCGCGAGATTGGCCTCGGCGATTTCATAATCGGCTCTCGGGCTAACCCCCTGACCGAGCAACCTCTTCTCGCGTTCGAGCTGGCGGGCTGCCAGCCGCTCGCGAGCGACCGCGGCGTCGCGGTCGGTGGCGATCGTCGAGGCATCGCGGCTTTCGACGAGTGCCAGCGTTTCACCGGCCCGCACCGGATCGCCGATCCGCTTGAAGATGCGCGTCACCGTTCCCGGCGCGCGCGCCGTGAGCACGGCCACCGCATCGGGTGTCGCCTCCACCGTCGCTGCGGCGGGTATCGCGGCGTCGAGTTCGCCGCCTGCCGCGGGCGCGACCCCGATTTGCGAAAGCGAAATCCCGTCAGCCGAAATCACCACCTCGTTGGACGGCGCTGCTTCCGCTGGGGCCGCAGCCTCCGGAGCCGGGGTATCGGTCCCGGTCAGTTGTGCGATGCCGAAGCCGAGTGCCACGGCAAGCGCCAGCGCAGTTGCCGCACCGGCATAAAAACGATTCTTCTCGGTCATTGGATTTCCTCCCCTGTGATGGTGCGGCCCTGGAGACGGGCGAGCGCGGCGCGCGCGTCGAACCTCTCGGACAGCGCGTCGAGCAGCGTGCCCCGCGCGGCGCTGAGACCGCGCCGTGCAGCAATGAGTTCGATGAGCGGGGACTTGCCCGCCTCATAGGCGATGCGAGCGAGCCGATAGGCCTCGTCGGCGGTCTCGAACGTCTGTTCGGCGGCGTCGACACGCTCGTCGGCCGCCTCGTTGAAGGCCATCGCCGACTTGATGCCCGCCTCGGCGTCGAGGCGCGCCGCCGTCGCACGCGCTTCGGCGCCCTGCTTTTCCGCGAGTGCCGCCGAGATATTGCCGCGGTTGCGATCGAAGAGCGGCAGCGGCACGCTGACGCCGACGAGCATGGCATTCCCCTTGTCGGCCTCGATACGGCGGACGCCGAGCGAGACGGTGACATCGGGAATCGCCTGACGCTTCGCGACCTCGACGCGGTAGGCGGCCGCTTCGCGTTCCGCCTGTGCCGCGAGATAAGGCGCCGTTTGCAGCGGATCGGCCGGCCCATATTTGGGCGTTGCCTCGAACCGCGCCAGCACCCGCTCGGAGAGGCTGGTGTAGCTCATCCCCTGGCCCGCCAGCGCGGAGAGAAGGGCATAGGCCTGGACCCGCTCTGCCCTTGCCGTCGATATCGCGGCCTGAAGCGTCGCCACCTCGGTCTCGGCCTGCAGCCGGCGAAGCCGCGTTTCCTTGCCCGCATCGACGAGCGCTGCGGCGATACGAAGGTCGTCGCGGGCCTCGCTGAGGCTGCCCTCGGTCAAGGCAAGGCGGCGGTCGGCGATCTCGGCCGCGGCATAGGCCCGAGCAAGATCATAGGCGTAGGTGAGCAAGGCTTCGCGCCCGCGCGCCCGCGCCGCCACGATGCCCGCTTCGCCTGCGGCGATGCGCGCCGAGCGCTTGCCGCCGAGTTCGAACGGCTGGTTATACTGGATCGTCGTTTCGGAGCGGTTGAACCCGCTATAGGGCTGCTTGCCGCCGATATTCTCGGCGAGGCCGCTGACGGTCGGATTGGGACGCACCCGGGCTTGCTCGGCAAGGCCTTCCGCACGGGCGATATCGGCTTCGATGATCTGCGTTCGCGGCGCCTCGGCGCTTTGGCCGAAGAGCTGGTCGAACGAAGGTGCGGGTTGCGCAGCAGCATTCGCGGCGGCAAGCGCGCCGGCGGCGGTACATAGGCCCAGGAACGCCCTGCGCAGGCGTCGCTGGCCGATCATATCGGTCATGGAAAATCTCCTAGAATGAAGGATGCAGGCGCCGGCGAACGGCGCGCAGCCTCACATTCTAGGCGGTCGCAGAAGTCCCTCGGGCGCGGTGCTCGCCCAGTCGAGATCGAGGCGGTAAGCCCAACGGGCTCCGGCGAGCAGGAAGCCCGACCAGATTTGAAGTTGCGGCGAGATGTCGGCGAGACCCTGCATCATCCCGTGCGTGATCTTGTGAAGATCGATCTCGGGGGGTGAGGTCTCGCCATCGTCATGGTGCGCCACGGCCGCCGTAACCTGCGAATCGTCATGGCCCGCGAGTGCCCCGTGCCAGCCGCTCGCACCCATCACATTGGCGAGCGCGAGAATGGCGAGCAGGGCGCCGAACCAAAGCGCGGCGCCGGGCAGCAATCGCATAACGCGACGCCGCGCCACCGTGGCGGAAGGACGCGCGCGCGTCATGGCTTGCCCACCCATCGCTCGTGGAGATCGTCGATCACATAGGGGTGGCTGGCGCCCCCCGCGTGCTGCCGGCGGAGATGCTCATGATCGGCCGGAAGATCGGGGTGATCGTGCGCAATCGCATCGGGATCGCTCGCAGGCCAGAGCAGGAGGCCGAGCAAGGTCCCGAAAAGGGCAATTGCCGCCATGGCGGCAAAGGCGGCGGTCATCGAGACCCCCGCGCCCAACTGTCCGACCAGCGGATAGGTTATGAGCCAGCAGATGTGACTGAGCGCGAACTGCGCTGCGAACAGCGCCGGCCGGTCTTGGGCATTTGCGGAGCGCTTGAGCAGCCGTCCCGAGGGGGTGATGCTCATCGAATAGGCAATGCCGAGAACCGCCCAGCCGCCGAGCAGGACATACCAATAGGTCATGCCCGCAGGCACGATGCTGCTGATCCAAGCGAGCGCGGCGAGCCCCGCCACGAGGATGGCGGCCGAAAGCAGCATCACCCGCCGATCCGGAATCCGGTCGAGGATGCGCGGCAGGATGAAGGCGGCAGCCATCGATCCGAAGCCATAGGCCGCAAGCGTGAGCGCGACATCCTGCTGGGTCATGCCAAGCCGGTCGCGGACGATGACGACCGTGTTGACGATGACCATCGAGCTTGCCGCCGCGGCAGCGAGCGTGACGGCGAGCAGGCCGCGCAGCCGCGGCGTCTTCAGATAGATGCGGATGCCGCGCGTGGTCTTGGCATAGATGCTGGTGTCGCGACTGGACGAACGCTCGGGGCGCGGCAGCGTGACCGAGAGCACGAGCAGTGCAGAGGCGATGAAGCCGACGGCGGTCCCCGAAAAGAGCCAGTGGAAGTTGATCACGGTCAGGAGCGCCGCGGCGAGCAGCGGGCTCGTGATATTCTCCATGTCATAGGCGAGGCGCGAGAGCGACAGGGCGCGCGTATAGTCGCGCTCGTCGGGCAATACGTCGGGGATCGTCGCCTGGAACGTGGGCGTGAACGCCGCGGATGCCGACTGGAGAACGAAGATCAGAAGATAGATTTGCCAGATTTCGCTGACGAACGGCAGGCAGATCGCGACCGCAGCGCGAACGAGATCGAGCGTGACAAGAAGCGCGCGCCGCGGCACCCGGTCGGCGAAGGCTCCGGCGATCGGCGCGATCCCGATATAGGCGGCCATCTTGATCGCGAGCGCAGTGCCGAGAACGACGCCCGCATCGCCCCCGGCGATGTCATAAGCCAGAAGTCCGAGCGCAATCGTCGCCAGCCCCGTCCCGACCAATGCGATGATCTGGGCGAGCAGGAGATGCCGATAAGTGCGATTGGCGAGTACTGCGAGCATTTTTCCGGGCTTGAAATATATCCCCCTGGGGGGATATGGGCCCTATAGACAAGCCGCCGCGATGACGTCAACTGCACCGCGGAAATTTGAGAGATATTAAGGTTGCGAGCCCAAGAGCTCCTCGACCGCAGAGATTTGACCATGGCCGACCATCATCACCCGCACCAGCACACGACCCATCCCGCGATCATCAAGCGCCTCAACCGCGCGACGGGGCATCTGAAGAGCATCGTCGGCATGATCGAGGAAGGCCGCCCCTGCACCGATATCGCTATGCAACTGTCGGCCGTCGAGAAGGCGGTCGCCAATGCCAAGCGCACGCTGATCGAGGATCATATCGGTCATTGCATCGGCGGCGACGCGGATGTGGGCGACAAGGCGATGGCCGAGTTTCGCGCCATTTCGAAATATCTCTAGTTCCGGTCCCTTACGGATTCTTCCTGACCCGCTCATGCTCCGCCGCTCGCGCCCAAGCCTTCTGACGCTGATGATGCTCTGCCTGACGGCGGCGGCGATGCTGCTGTCCGTCGCCAACACGGCGGTCAGCCACAGCCCGGTCGCAATGCTCGCGGCCGAGGCCGAGCGGCACGCCGAGCTTGCTGCCGAGGTTGCCGATCATGGGCATTCCCATGACACCGGCGATGAGAGTGAGCGCGGCGCGGGTCATATGCACGGGCATAACCCGGCCGATCATAATCATGATCCGCCTCTCGCCACTGCGGCTCTCCGGATCGACCCGTCGGTCGTGACAGCGACCTGGACCGGTTTCGCGCCCGCGGCGCTCGACGGTCGCAGGGGGCCAAGGCTCGACCGCCCACCCGACCGCGCCTGACTGCGAAATCGACGCCGCTTGTCGCGGCATCCATCTACGCATTTCAGGATAATTTTATGATCAAGGCTCTTACAGGGCCAGGGCGCATGGATAGTGCGCGCTGGCGATTCCTGCTGTTTTTCGTTCTCGCCGCCATGTCCTTCGTCTTCGCGACGGGTGAGGCCATGGCCCATGCCGTCGCCGAAGGTGACAAGGGATATATCCAGGAGATCAGCGGGGTGAACATCCTCGCCTTCATGTATCTCGGCGCGAAGCATATGGTCACCGGTTACGACCATATCCTCTTCCTCTTCGGCATCATCTTCTTCCTCTACCGGATGAAGCATATCGCGCTGTACGTCAGCCTCTTCGCGATCGGCCATTCGACGACGATGCTGCTCGGGGTCTTCTTCGACTTCGGGATCAACAGCTACATCATCGACGCCATCATCGGCTTCTCGATCGTCTACAAGGCGCTCGACAATCTCGGCGCCTATCAGCGCTGGTTCGGCTTCCAGCCGAACACCAAGGTTGCGACGCTCATATTCGGCTTCTGCCATGGCTTCGGCCTCGCCACGAAGATCATCGAATATGACATCTCGCCGGACGGGCTGCTGCCGAACCTGCTCGCCTTCAACGTCGGGGTCGAAATCGGCCAGCTTCTCGCGCTCGGCGCGATCCTGATCGTGATGGGCTTCTGGCGCCGGACCGACAGCTTCTGGAAGCACGCTTATACCGCGAACGTGGTCATGATGGCCGCGGGCTTCCTTCTCATCGGATATCAGCTGACCGGCTACGCGGTCTCCTAATCAAGGACTTGTCTCATGTATAATTCGAACATTCCCTCGAAGTCCGAGCTGCCGAGCACCGGCAAGCTCATCACCTCGACCGTCATCGCCATGGCGACGGCGGGCGTGCTGCTCGTCACCGTTGTCCTGCCGTCCGAATATGCGATCGACCCGACCGGCGTCGGCCGCGTGCTTGGCCTGACCGAAATGGGCGAGATCAAGACGCAGCTCGCCGAGGAGGCGGCCGCAGACCGCGCCGCGGACAAGAGCGCCCAGATCGAGGCCGCGGCATCGGGCATGACGGTCGGCGAAGCCGAGGCCGCACCGGAGGATGCAGCGGCGGAGGCCGAGGGTGCGGCTCCGGCCGCCGCAGCCGGAGGACGTCAGGACGAGCTTCGCATCACGCTCGCACCGGGCGAAGGCGCCGAAGTGAAGTTGGTCATGAAGGCGGGCGGCAAGTCCAACTTCGCCTGGACCGCGGTCGGCGGCCCTGTGAACGTCGATGTCCATGGTGACGGCGGCGGCAAGTCGATCAGCTACAAGAAGGACCGCAATGTGACGCGTGACGAAGGCGTGATGACGGCCGAGTTCGACGGCAATCACGGCTGGTTCTGGCGCAACCGCGGCGATGCGCCGGTAACGGTAATCGTCAAGGCGCAGGGCGCGCACAGCGAAATGAAGCGCGCGATGTAAGACTCGCGGAAGCGATCCATGAGGGGGCCGGGCCGCACACGCGACCCGGCCCTTTTCTTTTGCGTTTGGCGCCGGGCATCAGCCCGCGGGCGCGGGGATTACGGCCGGATCGCGTCCGGCTTTCGCCAGGCGGCGCTGAAGCTTGATCCGACCATGCCGACGGACAGACCCAGCGGTGCCGCGAGGCGAGCGAGCCATCGCGCGGCTCGAAGTTTCGCGGGCGATTGTCCCATCGCTTTGCGCGCCGCGCACCAGCGTGCGCCCCTGTCGGCGCGGTCGAGATTTTCATAGTCGGTGAAGGCGCGGACGAGGCGAAGCGGATTGAGGCCGCGCTGAAACTCTGACGTGCGTCCCGGCAGTTTGCGATCGACCCATCGCGGCCAATAATTGACGAACCAGCGTCCCGAATGAACCTCGCGCGGCGCTAGGCGGCTCGCCGTTCCCGACACGAGCAAGAGCCCGCCCGGGCGCAGCAGCCGCCGCAGCTCCAGCAGAATATCCGCCAACTCCTCGCCCCGCACATATTCGAGGACGCTGATGGCGAGGACGATGTCGAAACTTTCGTCGGGAAAGGGAATGTGCCGCGTGTCGGGCATATGGCGAAGGTCCATGGCCGCGCCGGCACCATATCGTTCGGCGTTGAGCCTTGCGAGCGCGATGGCCTCTTCATCGACGTCGATCGCGGTGACCGCGGCTCCCATCGTCGCGGCAACGATCGCGCTTGCGCCATAATTGCAGCCGAACTCGAGAAGGCTCTGCCCTTCAATGTCCCCGGCATAGGCGGCGAGGAGATGCCGGATTTCCTGCGCGGCGACGGAAACATAGCCTCCCACCCATTTGCTATCCGGATCGAGGCCGAGCGCCTTTGCCTGTTGCCTGAAACGGTGGTCGGCTGCGGTATCCGTGATGCCGGGGTCGGTCCACATCGAGGTCAATCCTCGCCGCTCGCCGGTTTGCGCGCCTCCGCGCGCGCGTCGCGCAGGATCTCGATGCCGCCCTTGATGGCGATCAGCGCGGTCGCGAACCCGACGAGAAGATCGGGCCAGTTCGTCCCGAGCCACCAGACGAGGACACCCGCGATCAGGATGCCGCCGTTCGAAATGAAATCGTTGAAGCTGAAGGTGGTCGCGGCGCGCAGGTTGACGTCTGGCTTCTGAATCCGCTGGAGCAGCTTCAGGCAGATATAGTTCACGACTGCGGCGACCGCCGACATGATCATCATCGTCTGGCCGATCGGTTCGCTCCCCTGGAGATAGCGGCGCCCGACGTCGAAGAGAACGCCGGCGGCAAAGATGAGCAGCATGATGCCCGATGCCGTGGCGGCGCGGGTCTTCCACAACAGGCCATGGCGGAGCGCCACGAGGCTTAGCGCATAGACGGCGGCGTCGGAGAGATTGTCGAGGCCGTTGGCGATGAGCGCGCTCGAATCGCCGATAGCGCCCGTGACGAGAAAGGCGGCGGCGATCGCGGCGTTGAGCAGAAGGACGATCCAGAGGGTGCGTCGTTCGAGGTCGGCGTTCGCCTGGCTGTTCGTCATCACCGTTTCCTTCCTTCGCTCTTCCTGAAGAAGGAGCGGAACCTCGACGAGGTTCCGCCCAGTATGTCCCGTTGCCGCCTTCGTCGGGGGAGCGTCGCGGCGGCAACGGGGGGTTTCATTCCGCGGGGACGGGCATGCCCTCCGCAGGAGGGGCGCTAGGCCGCTCTTTCTGCTCGGCGCGGCGATGCACGAGCATGTAGAGCGCCGGGAGCACGAGCAGCGTCAGGATCGTCGACGAGATGATGCCGCCGATCACGACCGTCGCCAGCGGCCGCTGGACTTCCGAGCCCGCACCCACATTGACCGCCATCGGCACGAAGCCGAGCGAGGCGACCAGTGCGGTCATCATGACCGGTCTCAAGCGCGTGAGCGCGCCTTCGCGGATCGCCTCGAGCAGCTCTTTGCCGCGTTCGCGCAAATCCTTGATGAAGGAGAGCATCACGACGCCGTTGAGCACCGCCACGCCCGAGAGCGCGATGAAGCCGACACCCGCGGAGATCGACAGCGGAATGCCGCGAAGGGCCAGCGCGGCCACGCCTCCCGTCAGCGCCAGTGGCACCCCGGAGAAGACGATCGCCGCGTCCCGAACCGATCCGAAGAGGCTGAACAGGAGTCCGAAGATCAGCAGCAGCACCACCGGCACCACGATCTGGAGCCGGGTCGCTGCCGACTGGAGCTGCTCGAAGGTGCCGCCATATTCGACATAATAGCCCTCGGGCAGCTCGACCTCGCTGTCGACCTTGGCCTGCAGCTCCTCCACGAACGAACCGAGGTCGCGGCCCCGGACGTTCGCCGTCACGACCGCACGCCGCTTCCCATTCTCGCGGCTGACCTGGTTGGGGCCGGCGGCAAGCGAGATGTCGGCAAGTTCCGAAAGCGGGACCCAACCGCCATTCGGAAGCGCCACCGGCAGATTGCCGAGCGCCGGCAGGTTCGTTCGCATATCCTCCGGCAAGCGCACGACGACGTCGAAACGCCGGTCGCCCTCGAACAATTGCCCGGCCGCGCGCCCACCGGTTGCCGTCGAGACGGCATCCTGAAGCGTCTGGAGGCTGACGCCATAGCGGGCGAGACTGTCCCTGCGCGGCGTGACCGAAAGCATCGGCAGGCCGGTGACCTGTTCGAGCTTCACATCCTGTGCGCCTTCGACGCCGCCGACCAACTCCTCGATTGCCTGCCCGGTCTTGAGCAATTGATCGAGATCGTCGCCAAAGAGCTTGATCGCGACGTCCGAGCGAACACCCGCGATCAGCTCGTTCATGCGCATCTGGACGGGCTGCGTGAACTCGTAATTGTTGCCGGGGATTTCGGCGACCGCCTTGTTGAGTTCGGCAACCAGCTGTTCTCTCGGCTTTCTCGGATCGGGCCAGTCGCTCCTGTCCTTGAGGATGATGAAGTTATCCGCAACCGAAGGCGGCATGGGGTCGGTCGCGACGTCGGGCGTGCCGATCTTCGCGAAGACCCGTTCGACTTCGGGGAATTTGCGGATGCGCGATTCGAGCGCCTCCTGCATCTCGATCGATTGCCCGAGACTGGTGCCCGGGATGCGCATCGCATGCATCGCGATGTCCCCCTCGTCGAGATTGGGGATGAACTCGGAACCGAGCCGCGAGGCGAGCAGGCCGCTCGCGACAACGAGCAGCAGCGCGCCCGCGATCGCGACCTTGGGCCAGTTGAGCGCCCGCTCGAGCATCGGCCGATAGCCCTGGCCAAGGCGGCGCATCAGCCAGTTTTCCTTCTCTTCGACCTTGCCCGTGACGAACAGCGCGACGGCCGCAGGCACGAAGGTGAGCGAGAGAAGGAGTGCGGCGGTCAGCGCGAGGACGACGGTAATCGCCATCGGGTGGAAGGTCTTCCCTTCGACGCCCTCGAGCGCGAAGATCGGAAGATAGACCGCCGTGATGATGATGATGCCGAAGATGCTCGGGCGGATGACCTCGGCGCTTGCGGAGGCCACGAGGCCGAAGCGTTCGTCGCGATCGAGCAAGCGCCCGAGACGGTGCTGCGCTTCGCCGAGACGCCGCAGGCAATTCTCGACGATGATCACCGCCCCGTCGACGATCAGACCAAAGTCCAGCGCGCCGAGGCTCATGAGGTTTGCCGACGTGCGCGTCTGCAGCATGCCGGTCAGCGTCATCAGCATCGAGATCGGGATGACCGCCGCCGTGATCAGTGCGGCGCGGAAGTTCCCGAGCAGCAGGAAGAGGATGACGATGACGAGCAGCGCCCCTTCGGCGAGGTTCTTCTCGACCGTCCAGATCGTCCGCTCGACGAGCGACGTGCGATCATAGAGCGTTCGCACCTCGACACCCTCGGGGAGCGCCTTGGCCGCCTCTTCGAGCCGTTCCGCCGACGCCTGGGCGACGACGCGCGGGTTCTCGCCGATCAGCATCGCCACCGTGGCGAGCACGACCTCCTTGCCATTCTCGGTCGCCGCGCCGGTCCGGAGACCCGAGCCGATCGCGACATCGGCCACATCCTTGATGCGGATGGGCACGCCGCCGCGCGTCGTGATCAGGATTTCCGAGAGGTCCTGCTCGTTACCGGCCTGGCCGGGAACGCGGATCAGGATCTGCTCGCCGCCGCGCTCGACATAGCCTGCGCCGCGATTGGCATTGTTGCTCTCCAGCGCGCCGACGACGTCGTTGAGCGAGAGATTGAGCGACGCCAGCGCGGCGGGATTGGGGGTGATATGATATTGGCGGGCATAGCCGCCGATCGTGTTGATCTCCGCGACCCCGGGCACCGTGCGCATCTGCGGGCGGATGACCCAGTCGGTCATCGTCCGCAGATCCTCGGCATTATAGGGCGTCCCGTCAGGCTTCTTCGCGCCGGGCTTGGCCTCGACCGAGAACATGAAGATCTCGCCGAGCCCCGTCGAAATCGGTCCCATTTCGGGCTCGCTTCCGTCGGGGAGCTGCGCTTTCGCCGCCTGTATGCGCTCGTTCACCTGCTGGCGGGCGAAGTAGATGTCGGTGCCGTCCTTGAAAACCACCGTCACCTGGCTCAGCCCGTACCGCGAGATCGACCGCGTGTAGGAGAGGTTGGGGATACCGGCGATCGCGGTCTCGATCGGGAAGGTGATGCGTTGTTCGGCCTCGAGCGGCGAATAGCCTTCGGCCTCGGTGTTGATCTGCACCTGGACGTTGGTGATGTCGGGAACGGCATCGATCGGCAGCTTTGTCGCGCTCCAAGCACCCACCGCGCAGAGCAGCGCGACGAAGGCGAGGATGAGCCACCTTTGGCGGATCGAAAATCCTATGATTCGGGCTAACATTGTCCAATCCTCCCGATCAATGGTCGTGGCTCGCGCCGGACTTTTCGATGTCCGCGCGGATCAGGAAACTGCCCTTGGTGACGTAGCTCGTGCCCGGGTTGATACCGGAGAGAACCTCGGTCCATTCGGGCGACGAGCGGCCGAGCTTGAGCATCCGGACCTCATAGTCCTGCCCGAAATTGGCATAGACCACCTTGAAGTCGCGGAAGGGCTGGATCGCCTCGGTGCGCACGGCGAGCGGCACGCTTGCCGTATTGACCATGACCCGGCCGCGGAGCGCCATGCCCGGACGGAGCGCGCCGCTCCGGTTCGGGATGGTGGCGCGCATCAGCGCGGTTCCCGCCTCGGTATTGCCGTCGGGCAGATATTGACCGAGCGTGGTCGCGGCGATGCTGGTGCCGTCCTGCGTCTCGACCGTCACCTTCATCCCCGGGCGGATCAGCGAGAGATCGCGCGGGAAGATGTTGAACACCACTGTCGTCTGGCTGGGATCGGTGATCACATAGAGGGCGCGGTCGCCCGTGACGTCGCCCGGGTTCGCATTGCGTTCGGCAACCACGCCGCTCACCGTCGCCCGCACCGGATAGACCTGCAGGCTTTCGCTCGATTCGACGCGAGCGAGCAGGTCGCCGCGGCGGACATAATCGCCGACCGCCTTGGTGACCGACACCACGCGGCCGGGGAACTGGCCGCGGATTTCGGAGCGCGCCGTCGGCGAAAGCTCGACCGTCCCGAACAGTTCGCGCATGTCGCCAACCGTCGCCGGACCGACGACCGCGGTTTCGACGCCGCCCGCCTTGGCGGCTTCGGCGGTGATCCGCGTGCGCCCCTCGGGGCTCGCATATTTCCAGACGTGGCGCTTGCCGTCGGCGACGGCGACCACCTGGACATCAAAGCTGTGCGGCTCGGTCACGACCCCTTGGCCCGCCAGATATTTGCCCTGCGGCTGGAAAGCGAAGCGATCGACCTGCCCGCCGAGGCGGGTGAGCGTCATTTCGAGCTGGACTGACTTGGGATCGAGCGGCTTGCCGCCCCGCGACGGATAGACGCGGAAATGCGGATCGGTGCCATCTTCGAAGATCGTGACCTCGACCGCGAAGTCGCCGTCGGTCAGGAGGCGGCCGCCGTTTGGACCCTCAGCGGGCTCGTCGCCCTTCGCTTCGCCCTTTTCGGCTTCCTTGGCTCCCTCGCCGCAGGCCGAGAGGGGCAGGACGAGAAACAGCGCCGCTGCGGCGGCGCGTACAGATAGTTTGTTCATGGATTTGTCTCCGCAAGGTTGGCGGTGTCGAACCGGCCGGTGAGGCGATCGATTTCCGCGAGCAGGTCGCGGTAGTTCGTCATGGCCTCGGCCCATTGGCCCTGGATCTGGATGATGACGTCGGCGGCGTCCTGGACGTCGCTGAAGCGGAAGCCGCCGCGCCCATAGCCTTCGCGCACCTGAGCGAGCGTCTTCACCGCTTTCGGATAGACGTCGTTCATGATGCCCTCGGCGCGGACGCGCGCCGCATCGGCATCGGCCCGCAGCGAAGCCAGCCGCCGCAACCGGTCGAGCCGGTTCGCTTCTGACTGAAATTCGAGCTGTTGCCGTTCGGCCTGCGCCCGCGCGATATTGCCCTGGTTGCGGTCGAAGCGCCCGATCGGGATCGAAATCCCGCCGACGAGCGCGACGTCGTTCGTATCACGGAGGAAGCGCGTGCCTCCCGAGACCGTGACATCCTGTACGGCGCGGCTTTTCTCGACCACGACCCTTGCCCGGGCCTGGTCGACGGCGGCATCGAACACCGCGGCATCGGCCTCGGCGAGCGCCGGATCGCGCGGGTCGGGCTTCTCGATGCCTTCGGCGACCGTCAGATTTTCGACCGTACCGCCCCAGAAGGAGACGAGCAGCGCGCGCGCCGACTGGCGTTTCGCCACCGCCTCTTTCAGGGCAAGCTCGGCCTCGGTGATACGGGCATCCGCGCGCGTCTCGACGAAGAGCGGATCCTTGTACCCGCGCACGCGGCGGACGGCTTCGGACCGCATTTCCTTCTCGAGCTTGACGCGGTCCTCACCGATCCAGACGAGCTGCTCGGCGATCTGCACGTCGATATAGGCGCGCTGCACTTGCTGCGCGATGTCGAGCCGCACGACCCGCCATTGCGCTTCGGCCAGCACGACGCCGCGCTCGGCATAAGCCATGCGCGCCTCTCGCTTGCCGCCCCGTTCGAGCGGCTGCGAATAGGTGACGGTCAGCTCCGACTGCCGGAACAGGCCATAGCCTCCGGTTCCGGCGGCGTTTTCCATGTCGACGGACACGGTCGGATTGGGACGGACGCGGGCTTGCAGCTGGTCGGCGCGCGCGGCGTCGACCCCCGCTTCGCCCGCTCTAAGCTCGGGCGATGCAGCGATGGCCCGCTCGACCGCCTGGTCGAGCGTTAGCGGCTGGGCCCAAACGGACCCCGCCAGCAGCGCAGCCCCGGCCAACAGGGCGGCGCGCATATGGATATGCATGAATGATCACTCCTGAACGATTCGACTGAGCGCAGGCCGAAAAGGGGCCGCGCGGCAGGCGGCGTTCAGGCGAGGGGAGGGTTCAGGGGCGGTGCGAGCGCGCGCGAAGCGAGGCGCGTCGCGGGCAACGCAAAGTGCAGGCCGCCGGAAAAACAGGACAGATCGTCATGACCCGAAAGGGCCTGATCGGATGCGACCGGGCAATTATGGTGACTGCCGTGGAGGTCGGCGTCCTGCTGACCTTTTTGCGTGTCCTTGTCCGACGCATGGCCCGGCTCGACATGGTGCGAAAGATGCGAATCCGTCGCATGGTGCGTCATGCCCGCCATCGCCGGCGCAGCATTGTGGAGCCCGCTGAGCAGCAGGATGAACACAAGCAACAGGCGAAGGGTAGCGCCGGACATGGTCGCGCCCCTAACAGCGAATGACCCGTTCCGGAAGTCCAAAACCGGATCAATCGGTTCGCGCAGCGCGGCTCTCCGTCGACCGGGCCGTTTCGATCAGCGCTTCGAGGGCCTGCGGCATCGGCATCGGCTCGAAGGCGCTCACCCGCGCGCGACCATTATTCCCTGCGGGGAGGCGGCCGGTCAGCGAACCGAGCGGGACGAGCAGGAACCGCATTGCCTGACCGGTAGCTTCACGGGCATCGCCGAGCTCGATCGCATAGCGAAACATGTGCCAGTGGGAGGCGAGATGCGCGCCCATATAGGGCTGGCTCAATATATGTTCCCATTCCAGCGCCTGCCACGCAGCGGCTTCATCTCCGATTCGGCGTGATTCGCAAAACAGGCGATATTGCTCGCGCAGCAGCGGCTCGATGACGGCCATGCTCACGGGATTTACTGTCGGCGGCACCATCCTCTTTCCCCCTTTTTTGTGCAGGGCAGGCTCTTGCACCCTGTAGTAGATACAGGGTCAAGCCCTGATGTTCCGGCAGGACGCTGTGCCGCTCTGCGTCCGATTTACCCCCTCGTCTCACGGGAAGCATATCGCTCGAATGTCGTCCCGAACAAAGGAGGCGGGAGCCAATAGCGAAGCGATAGAAATAAGAGTGAAAGACAATTGTAGAATTATTGTGCTTAACGCGTGATTGTTCGGCCGATATCCTGTTTCTTGAGGCGCATCTGCAACTATAGAGGGGCAAGGTGCACTGCTCTCTTACCTCCATGAGATAAAATTACGGAGCCGGTTCGGGGGTTCGAAGAGTGCCGCCGAAGTTGATTGAAAATCTTCTACTTTTCACCGCGCCGTTTCGATGCTAGGGGCCGGTTTCAATGCGACGGGTGATCCTCTTCCTCCTGACCCTTCTCCTTGCATCCGGAACGGTTGCGGGGTCGCTCGCACATGCGACCGAGGATCGGGCCGAGGCGAGCCTTTTCGTTGCTGTGATCGAAGCCGGCTGCGTTCCCGCACCGGCGATCGAAGGCGCCGAAGTCGACAAGAAAAAATCCTCTCCCGGCGAAAAGCAGCAGGTGCCTGCCGCCGCTCATGGCTGCCACGGTCACCATTCGGGCGTCCCGGCGGAATCGCTGTCGGCAGCGACCGAAACGCCTGCCCCTGAAGCGCATACGCGCATCCTGACGGCCGCCTTGCCGCCCGTCGCCTATATCGGGACGTTCCGCCCTCCAATCGCCTGACGCTCTAGGTCTGCGCG
>LUMT01000036.1_pt1 | contig 184792 bp, 152 predicted proteins | sample 729741 | NCBI WGS metagenome assembly LUMT01 (sample SAMN03860299, study PRJNA289734) | marine metagenome | biome: seawater column; feature: ocean; material: water; isolation source: Red Sea water column Station 192 - depth 50m | place: Saudi Arabia: Red Sea | collected 2011-10-15 | depth 50 m
GCTGCACGGAGACGGCGGCGTAGCCGGTGACCGCGGCGAGCCACGACTCGAGCGTCTCGACGAGCTCGATCATGCCCGCGGCGTCCTCGGCCGGCACGAAGGGGTGCAGGTCGGCGAAGCCGGGCCAGCTGATCGGCTCCATCTCGGCGGTCGCGTTCAGCTTCATGGTGCACGAGCCCAGCGGGATCATGCCGCGGTCGAGCGCGTAGTCGCGGTCGCTCAGCGTGCGCAGGTAGCGCAGGAGCTGGGTCTCGCTGCGGTGCTCGGCGAACACCGGGTGGGTGAGGATCGCGTCGTCTCGGACGAGCGCCTCGGGCAGCGCGTCGGCGGCGGGACCCTGGTGGGAGCCGGCGACCCCGAACGCACGCCACACGGCCTGCAGGTGCGGCACGGTGGTGACCTCCGACGTCGAGACGGCCACGTGGTCGGCGTCGACCCTGCGCAGGTGGATCCCCTCGGCGCGGGCCCGGCCGACGACGGCGTCGGCCTCGCCGGGCACCCGGGCGACCACGGTGTCGAAGTACGTCTCGTGCAGCACCTCGACCCCGCCGGCCACGAGGCCCGCCGCGAAGGTCGTCGCGGCGGTGTGGACGTGCTGCGCGATCCGCCGCAGGCCCTCGGCGCCGTGGTAGACGGCGTACATCGAGGCCGTCACGGCCAGCAGCACCTGCGCCGTGCAGATGTTGGAGGTCGCCTTCTCACGACGGATGTGCTGCTCGCGGGTCTGCAGCGCCAGCCGGTACGCCGGACGTCCGTCCTTGTCGACCGAGACGCCGACGAGGCGCCCGGGCAGGTGTCGCTCGAGCCCGTCACGCACGGCCATGAAGCCGGCGTGGGGCCCGCCGTAGAACATGGGGACGCCGAAGCGCTGCGACGAGCCGACCACGACGTCGGCGCCCAGCGAGCCGGGTGAGCGCAGCAGCACCAGGGCGAGCGGGTCGGCGACGACGACGGCCAGGCCACCCGCCGCATGGACCGCCTCGATGGCCCGCGACGGGTCGGTGACGGCGCCGTCGGCCGCCGGGTAGGCGACGATCGCGCCCGCGACGTCCGCGGGAACGTCGTCGGTGCCGAGGTCGACGTCGAGGAGCTCGATGCCCAGGGCCTCGGCGCGGGTGCGCACGACCGCGAGCGTCTGCGGCAGGAGGCGGGTGTCGAGGACGAGAGGACGCAGGTCCTTGCCACGGGCGGCGCGGCGCACGAGCGTCATCGCCTCGGCGGCTGCGGTGCCCTCGTCGAGCAGGGAGGCGTTCGCGGTGGTCAGGCCGGTCAGGTCGGCGACCATCGTCTGGTAGTTCAGCAGCGCCTCGAGCCGGCCCTGCGAGATCTCGGGCTGGTAGGGCGTGTAGGCCGTGTACCAGGCCGGGTCCTCCAGCACGTTGCGTCGGATGACGGCCGGCGTCACGGTGGGGTGGTAGCCGAGGCCGATCATCGAGACGCCCGGGTTGTTGCGGGAGGCGAGGGCCTTCAGCGTGCCGAGCGCGGCCTGCTCGCCGAGCGCCGCGGGGAGCGTCGGGGCCGACGTCGCGCGGATCGACTCCGGGACGGCGGCCTGCATGAGCGAGTCGAGGGACGTGTGGCCGATGCGCTCCAGCATGGCCTGCTGGTCGCTGGCACGCGGGCCGATGTGCCGGTCGACGAAGACGTCGGTCGGTGCCGTCAGCGGGCTGGTCGTCGAGGGGGCGTCAGAGGACATGCAGGGACTCCAGGGATCGAGGTCTGGTTTCCCTCCCCTCCTGTCACGTCCGCACGGTGACGTGCGCTCCAGGGTGGCCTCGTCCGCATGGTCCGTGGTGCCTGAGAGGTTCCGGGGAGGAATTGCCCCTTCGGCGCCGCCTGGGCGATCTCTCCCACGCGTGGTCGACAGCGGTCCTACGGTACCAGCGTGGCGCCCGTCAGCTGGTCAGACGGGCACGACGACGCGCCGACAGCTCGTCGTCGGCGGTCTCCGGAGCGACCGAGCGCTCGCTCGGCAGCTCGTGCAGCGACCCCTCGATCTCCTTCCAGACACCACCGATGGCGATGCCGAAGACGCCCTGTCCGCCCTGGAGGAGGTCGATGACCTCGTCGGCGGAGCGGCACTCGTAGACGCTGGCGCCGTCGCTCATGAGCGTCACCTGGGTGAGGTCGTCGGTCCCGCGCTCGCGCAGGTGCTCGACCGCGGTGCGGATCTGCTGCAGCGAGACGCCGGCGTCGAGGAGCCGCTTGATGATCTTGAGGAGCAGGATGTCCTTGAAGGAGTACAGGCGCTGCGTGCCCGAGCCCGTCGCCGAACGGACGGTCGGCTCGACCAGCTTGGTCCGGGCCCAGTAGTCGAGCTGGCGGTAGGTGATGCCGGCCGCGCTGCAGGCGGTCGGACCGCGAAAGCCCGTGTCGCGCGGGAGCGGCTCGACGTCGTCGGTGAACAGCAGGCCTTGGTCGCCGGCCTGCGCCGCGGCCTCGGCGGCCTCCAGGGCCGTCGCGTCGTCGTCGCGTCGCTCGATCATCGGGTCTCGCCTTCCAGACAAGGGTGAGGGGGAAGACCACCTCGGCGAAACTACAACGGTGTTCGCGTGCGGCAGTGCTCTCACGGTAGGCCCGGCGCGGACTCCGGTCAATCACTGCGACGGCGTGTCGCAACCCTTGCGTGAGGGTTGAGGGTTCGGGCGTCGACCCCCTGGGTCAGGCGAAGTCCTCGGGCTCCACGTGGTCGAGGAACGTGCGGAACCGCTCCACCTGCTCGTCCTCCTCGCGCGTCGAGGCGATGCCGGCCTCGTCGAGCACGTCCTCCGTGCACAGGATGCGGGCCCCGCAGCGCAGCGCGAGCGCGATGGCGTCGGACGGACGGGCGTCGGCCGTCGCGCCCGAGGCGAAGACCAAGGTGGCGAAGAACACGCCGTCGTCCACGTCGACGATGTGGATCTCGGTGAGCTCGTCGCCGAGCGCCTCGACGACGCGCTGCATGAGGACGTGCGTGAGGGGACGCGGGGTCGCCTCGTCCTGCTGGGCGAAGGCGATGGCCGAGGCCTCGACCGCACCGATCCAGATGGGCAGGTAGCGCGCACCCTCGCTCTCGCGCAGGAGCACGAGCGGCTGCTTGGTGGGCATCTCGACCCGTACGCCGAGGACGTCGAGCTCGCGCACGGTCAGTCCCGGAGCCGGTGCCGCAGGAGCACCGTGTGCAGACGCATGAGGAGGGCGGCCAGCTCCCCGAGCTGCTCCGCCGCGGCGGCCTTGTCCTCGCGACGACGACGCTCCGGCACCGCGCGGCCCAGCAGGTCGGACTCGCGCTCCGCCGCCGTGCGCACCGCACGCAGGTGGCGCGGCTCCACGCCGAGCGCGGACAACCGGACGACCGCGTCGACCACGACGAGGTCGTCGCCGTCGTACGCGTGCTGGCCCGGGCGACGCTCGAGCAACCCGTGCTCCTCGACCTGGGCGAGCAGCTCCTCGCTCGCGCCGGTGCTCTCCAGCACCTCCTCGCGGCTCAGCCGCATCCGGCTGCGGCCCTCCAGGAAGGCGCCCGGCGTCGGCAGGCCGTCGGCGTCGCTGGAGACCTCCGGCACGCGGACGTTGCCGTCGAGGTCGGTCTGCGGCACGAGGCCGCGGTCCATCTCGTCGAGCGCCTGTCGGATCGTGCTCAGGGGCCAGTACCGCTTCTGCTGGCGCAGCACGAACCGGAGCCGCTCGACGTCGTCGAAGGAGAACTTGCGGTACCCCGAGGGCGTCCGCTCCGGCTCGAGCAGACCCTCCCGCTCGAGGTAGCGGATCTTGCTGATGGTCAGCGACGGGAACTCCTCGCGGAGCTCCGCCAGGACCTTGCCGATCCCGAGCCGAGCCGTCTCCGGCAGCGGCTGGGTCACGCCTGGCCCCGCTGCGCGCCCGCGAAGTAGATGAGCCGGTACTTGCCGATCTGGACCTCGTCGCCGCCACCGAGCGCGATGTCGCCGTCGATGCGGTCGCGGTTGACGTAGGTGCCGTTGAGGCTGCCCAGGTCGCTGACGACGTAGCCGCGGCCGGACCGGCTGAACACGGCGTGGCGGCGCGAGACGCTGATGTCGTCGAGGAAGATGTCGCTGTCGGGGTGGCGCCCGACCGACACCGTGTCGGTGTCGAGCAGGAACCGCGCCCCGGCGCCCGGACCGCGCTGCACCAGCAGCATCGCGCTGCCCGCCGGCAGGTTCTCCACCGCGTCGACGTCGGCCGAGGTCATCTCCTCGGTGTCGGCGTCGATCAGCGGGATGTGCGTGGTCTCGTCCGGGACGTTGCCGTGCTCGGGACCGGGCGAGGTCATCGGATCACTCCTGGCTGTGCTCGAAAGGTGGTGGCTCGAGAGGTGGTGGCTGGGCCGCGAGGGCTGGGCTGCGAGGTCTCACCCCGGGGTCGAGGGTCGACGTGACCAACCTAGCACCCGTACCAGGTCGGGCCGGGTGGTCCGGCCCGACCTCAGGACGAGACGAGAGCCGTGTACTGCTCGGGGGCGAGCAGCGCGGCGGTGGCATCGTCGTCGGCGGCCCGCACCTTGAACAGCCAGCCCTCGCCGTAGGGGTCGGAGTTGATGACCTCGGAGGCACCGTCGAGGCTCTCGTTGCGAGCCACGACCTCGCCGCTGACCGGGCTGAAGACGTCGCTCACCGACTTCGTCGACTCCAGCTCACCCACGACCGACCCGGCCTGGACCTCGTCGCCGACGTCGGGCAGGTCGACGTAGACGATGTCGCCGAGCTGGTCCTGCGCGAAGTCGGTGATGCCGACGACGAGGACGTCGCCCTCCACGCGCACCCACTCGTGCTCTTCGCTGTAGTACAGGTCCTCAGGGATCACGCGGCGCTCCTGCTCGGTGTGTGGTGGTGCTGGGAAGGTGGTCGTCGGTCGCTCAGGGCGCGCCGACGTCGGGACGAGCGTACTCGGGGGTGCGCACGTCAGCCAGGGCCGTGATGGTGATCGTCGAGCGGCGGGCGACGGCGGCCTGCGCGCCGCGCGCCTGCAGCAGGTCGCGCACGCCGCCGCGGAAGGTGATGGACTCCTCGAGCGTGCTGGGGTCGCCGATCACGTCGAACACGTAGGGGCTGCTGACCTGGCGTCCGCCGATGCGCAGACCCTGCTCGTCGTCGAGCACGTACGTCTGGGCGACGACCCGCGCCGTGTCGTTGACGACGATCGCCTCCGCCCCGGCCTCGCGGAGCTCCTGCAGGACGTCGAGCACCAGACCGGCGTCGACGAGCCCGTCGGGGTCGGAGACGGTGAGCCGCACGCCCGGGCCCGTCGCGCCGACCGAGCCGGCGAGCACGGCGAGCTCCTCGGCGCGCTGGCGGGCGACGTCCTCGGCCTCGGCGGCGCCGCCGCGGGACGCGCGCAGCCGGTCGCGGGTGGCGGTGAGCTCGTCGATCTGGCCGGCGAGCCGCTCGTTGGCGACGTCGACGGACTTGAGCAGCTCGACCAGCTCGACGCCGCGCAGCGAGCCGTAGTCGGTCGCGTCGTCCTGGCGGACCTGCACGGTCATGGCGAACGCCAGCCCGCCGACGAGCAGCGCGACCAGCACCTGCGACCCGGCGCGCCGGTGCGGTGCCGCCCGGTGCGGCCGCTCCGCGTCAGGCATGGAAGATCCTGCGGCGGATGGCGGCGGCGTTGGCGAAGATGCGGATGCCGAGCACGACGACGACGCCGGTCGAGAGCTGCGAGCCGACGCCGAGCTGGTCGCCGAGGAAGACCATGAACCCGGCGATGGTCACGTTGGAGATGAACGAGACGACGAACACGCGGTCGTCGAAGCGACGCTCGCCGAGCGCCCGCAGCGCGCCGACGACGGCATCGAGCGCGGCGACGATCGCGATCGGGAGGTACGGCTGCAGCCAGAGCGGCACGTCGGGCTGGAGGAAGAGGCCGAGGCCGACACCGACGACGAGTCCGATCACCGGGATCACGGTCTGCCCTCCCCTCGTGGACCGTCCGCCGCCGGGAGAGGCTCCGCGCGGCGCAGCGTGGTCCGTTGCTCGGGCGCCGACGGCACCACCTCGTCGTCCGATGGTGCCATGCCCACGGAGATGCCGGCGTCCTCGGCGCGCTCCTGGAGGTAGCGTCCCGCGAGGTTGGACTGCAGCCGGGACCGCAGCACCGCACCGTCGCCGAGGGCCACGATCCGCACCGGCACCTCGATGCGGCGGAAGTTCACCGTGATCGCGCCGTCGAGGGAGGAGATCGCCGAGGTCTCGGCGAGCCGCTGACCGCCGACCGACACGGCCTCGGCACCCGCGTACCAGAGCCCGTTGACCACGGCGACGACGTCCTGCGCGGTGACGCGGCCCGCGCGGGCACCGTCGGGGCTGCCCGCCATGGTGACCACCAGAGCCGTGCCGCGCAAGGACCGGGCCCCGGCCAGGACGGTGTCGGCGGCGACGTCGGTCGAGGTCTCCGCGGTCGAGCCGCCCTGCAGCGACGCGACCTGCTGGCGCAGCGCGCCGACGGCCTCCTGCCGCGCGGCCAGGACGTCGCGCCGGTCGGCGACGTCGGCGACGAGCGTGCGTCGCTCCAGCTCCGAGCCCGGTCGCTCGGTCTGGGTCTGGACCGCGGTGACCGTGAGCATCGCCGCGAGCACCGCGACCACCACGCCCACGGCCGGGGTAGCGACGGCGCGCTGGCCGTACCGCTCCCCCGCCCGCACGACGTAGTAGTCGTCGTCGAGCGCGTTCTCCGCGACCTGCTCCAGCAGGCTCTCCGCAGGACGGACGACAGCCACGGCCGACCTCAGCGAGCGAGGGGCTCGGTCGTGGCGAGGAGGCGTCGCACCTGGAAGGCGTAGAGGACACCGCCCCACCAGTACAGACCGACGCCCCAGATCGCGAACGCCCAGCCGAAGACCTCGGCGAGGTCGGCGACCGTGCCCGACCCGTCGCCGAGCAGCAGCAGCGGGAAGGCGTAGAGCAGCCCCGCCGTGGCGGCCTTGCCCAGGAAGTGCACGGGCAGCGAGCTGTACCCGCGGGTGCGCAGGAACGGCACGAGGCTGAACAGGAACACGTCGCGCAGCGGGAGCAGCACCGCGAGCCACCACGGGATGATGTCGCGCAGCGCCAGCCCGACGACGACGGCGAGGATGTACAGCCGGTCGGCGACGGGGTCGAGGATCGCGCCGATCTTCGACGTCTGGTTCAGCCGGCGGGCCAGCTTGCCGTCGAGGTAGTCGGTGACGCCGGAGACGACGAGCACGAGCAGCGCCAGCACGTCCTCCTCGGGCCCGAGGACGAGCCACAGGAAGACCGGCAGCAGCACGATCCGGACCACGCTGAGCAGGTTGGGGATCGTGACGAGCCTGTCCTCACCCACGTCGACCCTCTCGCAGCTCCTTCATCGCGCGCTCAGCCTAGGGCATCGTCGACGGGGCGGGTGACTGCCGGGCCCGTCCGCATCGCGGGCCGGTCTTGCGTGGGCGTGAGCGACTGACAGACTGAGGGAGCACGATCCGTAACGACATCCGCGGGCACCGCGAGTGCCCCGACCTAGGAGGACGCGTGGCCGACTACACCCTGCCCGACCTGCCCTACGACTACGGTGCGCTGGATCCGCACATCTCCGGCAAGATCATGGAGCTGCACCACAGCAAGCACCACCAGAACTACGTCAACGGCCTGAACACGGCCCTCGAGAAGCTCGAGGCGTCCCGCGCCGACGGTTCGTACGACACGATCAACCTGCTCGAGAAGAACCTCGCGTTCAACCTCGGCGGCCACATCAACCACTCCATCTTCTGGAAGAACCTGTCTCCGGACGGTGGCGACAAGCCGACCGGCGAGCTGGCCGCGGCGATCGAGGACAACTTCGGCTCCTTCGACGCCTACCGCGCGCAGTTCGAGGCGACGGCGCTCGGGATCCAGGGCTCCGGCTGGGCGATCACCGCCTGGGACACGCTGGGTCAGAAGCTGGTCATCGTCCAGCTGTACGACCAGCAGTCCAACATCCCGGCGACGCTGATCCCGATCTCCCAGCTCGACATGTGGGAGCACGCCTTCTACCTCGACTACCTCAACGTCAAGGGCGACTACGTGAAGGCGTTCTGGAACATCGCGAACTGGGCCGACGCCCAGGAGCGGTTCACCGCGGCCACGAGCGGCGGCCAGGTCCTCTTCTGAGACCCGGCAGCCCGCCACGCACGAGGGCCCCGCACCGATCTCGGTGCGGGGCCCTCGTACGTGCGGCGGCGGGACCCAGGCGGCCGGGCTCAGGCGTCGGGGTCGCGGCGCTTGCCGTGCTCGGCGAGGTCCTTGAGCCGAGCGTTGTAGGCGGCGAGGGCGGCGTCGCCGTCGCGGTCCGCGGCACGGTCGATCCGGCGTGCCTCGCGCTGGTCGGAGCGGAACCACTGAAAGAGCAGCGCGATCATGACGAGCACGAGGGGCACCTCGCCGAGGGCCCAGGAGATGCTGCCGCCGAGGTACTGGTCGGCGAGGAGGTCCGTCCGGTACGGCCGGTCGATGGTGGTCCAGTACGGCTCGGCCAGGACCCGCGCCGACGACATGATCGCGATCGAGAAGAACGCGTGGAACGGCAGCGTGACCAGCATGATCCCGAACCGGGCGAGCGGCGGGAGACGTCGCGGCGACGGGTCGACGCCGATGATGACGTAGTAGAAGAGCGACCCGACGAGCAGGAAGTGCAGCTCCATGGCGGTGTGGCCCCAGTGCTCGCGCATCAGGAAGCCGAACAGTGGCGTGAAGTACAGCGCGTAGAGGCTGCCCACGAACAGCACCGGCGGCACGACCGGGTGCGTGAGCACGTGCAGGAAGCGGGACGCGAGGAACGACGTCAGCAGGGTCCGGGGCGACACGTCGCCCGGCTGGCGGGGCCCGGGCAGGGTGCGCAGCGCGAGGGTCACGGGTGCGCCGAGCACGAGGAAGATCGGCGCGACCATCGAGAGCAGCATGTGCGAGACCATGTGCGCGCTGAACATCACGTGCGAGTAGACCCCGAGCCCACCGATGGTCGACCACGCCACCACGAGGAGACCGACGAACCAGGCGACGGTGCGGCCGACGGGCCAGGCGTCGCCGCGGCGGCGCAGCACGAGGAGCCCGCGGACGTAGAGGGCGGCGCCGAGCACGACGATCGTGAGCCCCAGCCCGTTGGGCGTGAAGCCGAGGGCCATGCGCAGGACGTCGGGCGCGGGCGGCACGGGCCCACCGAGCAGCTCCTGCGCGGGCGTGGTGAGGATGTCCCCGACCGGCGTCGGCGTGCGCGAGAGTGCCACCGCCAGGCCGATCGTCGCGGCCATGAGCAGCACCTCCGACGTCGCGACCGACAGGAACCCGGCGTCGCGGTCGGCGAGCCGTCGGCGCTGGACCCAGCCGAACCAGCCGAGCGCGACGAGCGCGACGACCTTGGCGAGGACGAGCTGTCCGTACCCGGTGCCGACGACGTCGGTGACGCTGCGCAGCCGCACCGCGGCATTCACCACGCCGGAGACCCCGACCACCACGAACGCCCAGAGGGCGAGCACCGAGTAGCGGCGCAGTGCGGGGGCGAGCCGCTTGCTGCCGCGCCAGGCCACCCAGGTCAGGGCGACGAGCCCGCCGACCCACAGGCAGACACCCACGAGGTGCAGCAGCAGGCTCAGCGCGGCGAGGTCGTGCGAGCCCGACGACGCCGAGTGGCCGGCGAACGCGACGGGGACGAGCGAGGCGAGGACGACGCCGAGCACGACTGCGAGGCGTCGGACGGCGATCGTCCAGCGCAGGACCGCCCACGCCAGCGCGCCGACGAGGACCTGCAGCAGCACGACCCCGCCGGTCGCGGTCGTCGCGAGCTCCGAGAGCAGCGGGAACGTCAGCGAGCCGATCGGCCGGGCGAACACGTCGGCGACGGTGAGGACGTAGAGCACGATGCTGAGCAGCGACCACGCCGCCGCGACGCGGGCGGCGCCGCGGACCGCGTCGACCGACAGGCCCTGCACGTCGTCGGCCGACGTCGGCAGCAGGGCGACGACCGCGAGCAGCAGGCCGACGAGGACCACGAGCAGACCGTCGGAGACGACCGACGCGAGCGGCAGCGACCAGCCCACGAGCGGGCCCGGGTCCGGGAGGCCCTCGGGTACCTGCTGGGGCGCCCCTCCCCCCAGGCTGAGCGCAGCCACGCAGGCCGCGGACGCGACCAGGAAGCTGGCGACGGTGGTGCGCAGGATGCTCACGCGTGCTCCTCGGTCCGGCGGCGCAGGAGCGGCCAGACGATCAGGACGACGGCCACGAGGCCACCGCCGACGGCCCACCACAGGTGCTCTGCGTGGCGGTGGATGAAGGACTCCGAGGTGTCGTCCTGGCGGGGGGCCTGCTCGACCGTGCGACCCGCGGTGGTGCGGAAGGTCGACTCCCCCGCGATCGGGTGGCCGTCGGCGGAGACCACGCGGTACGCGATCGTGTAGGTGCCGCGCTGGCCGTCGGCCGTGCCGTCGCGCAGCCGACCGGTGACCTCGCGGTCCCGAGCGCTGACGTCGAGCGGCACGCGGCTGCCGTCGGGCGCGGTCAGCACCAGCTCGGAGCGGGTGACCGGCTCGTTGAACTCGAGCGTGACCGTGCCCGGCACCTCCTCGACGACGGCCTCGTCGGCGGGGTCGGTGCCGACGAGGGCCGCGTGCGCCGACGCCGGACCGGCGGTCAGCGCCGGCGCCAGGAGGACGGGCAGGAGCAGCAGGACGACCAGGGCTCTACGCACGGCGTCGATCCTGCCGCAGGACACCCAGGAGCGCCGCGACCGCGACCACGAGGGCCGCTCCGCCGAGGACGCGACCCAGGACGTCGGAGCCGGACCCGCCGGACTCGTGCGCGCCCGACTCGTGCTCGCCGGCGTCGTCGCCGGTGGCGGAACCGCCGTGCGCGTGGCCGCCCTCGCCGGCGGGCAGCAGGCTGAGCGTCGGGGCGGGCTTGTCGGGCTCGGTGTCGCCCTGCTGCACCTGGTCCCAGTCGACGACCTCGCCGTCGGAGTAGGTCTGCTCGGCCTCGAACCGGATGCTGTCGGCGTCGGGGAACGGTCCGCCCGACAGGGCGAACTCGTCGAACTCCCCCGGCGGGATGCCGTCGCCGTCCGCGGTCCACGTGACCGTGCGGACGGCTCGGGTGATCTCGGTGCCGTCGACCTCGACGGGCGCGGGCAGGCGGCCCTCGCGCGTCGTGATCGTCCAACCGGGCTTGGTCTGGGCGGTGAGGTGCAGGAAGGGAGCGTCCGCGGGCAGCGTCACGACGAGCTTCGTCGTGTCGGCCGTGTCGGACTCGGTGGGCACGCGGAAGACGATCTTGCCGTAGCCGTCGCGTGCGGCGTCGGGCGAGGAGACGCCGACGTGGGCGACGGCGGGGCCGGCGACGGCCACCGTGGCGAGGGTGAGGGCCGCGGCGGCGGCCAGACGGGTCGGACGGGTGGTGGGCATGACGGGACCTTCGGGTACGAGGGGCTGGTGGACGGGCTCACGCCGTCAGCGGCGGGGCCCGGCCCGAGGGCCGGGGGCCCGCGTCGCTCCCCTCGCGCACCAGGACGCCCGACGTGACGCCCGTCCTGCGACGTGCCAGCACCACGAGGCCGGGCACGCGCACGAGCCCGACGACGGTGTCCGCGGCCCGCCACCAGAGGTCCTCGGCGTGACGCAGTGCGAGCAGGCTCACCAGCGTCGCGAGGGCGTGCGCCCCGAGCATCCTCGTGTCGTGGGACCCGGACGGCGTGGCGAGCAGGTGCGCCGCGACCTGGCCGAGCACCAGCAGGCCGAGCAGCTGGGACGACGTGAGCCTGCGCGCGCCGACCAGCCGGGTCACCAGCGCGGCGCCGGTGGCCACGAGGACGACGGCCGCGGAGGGCACCTCGCCACCGGCCAGGACGTGGGCGGAGGTCGCGCAGGCGGCCACTGCCACGCCCACGAGCGCAGGGCGGAGGAGCCGCGGGCCCAGCCCGCGTGCCGCCGTCCCGCTGCGCGTCGTCACCCCACGAGGGTAGTCGGGACGGACCACGGGCCTGGCGGCGGCCGTTACGGTGGGAACCATGTCCGACATGCAGCAGACCGCCGGCATCATCGCGCTCGACGAGCGGTGGGGTGCCCACAACTACCACCCGCTCCCCGTGGTGATCTCCGAGGCCGAGGGCGCATGGGTGACCGACGTCGACGGTCGCCGGTACCTCGACTTCCTCTCCGGGTACTCCGCGCTCAACTTCGGGCACCGCCACCCCGACCTCGTCCGAGCCGCGCACGAGCAGATCGACCGGCTCACCCTGACCTCCCGCGCCTTCCACAACGACCAGTTCGGCGCCTTCTGCGCCGAGCTCGCCGAGCTCACCGGCACCGAGATGGTGCTGACGATGAACACCGGCGCCGAGGCCGTCGAGTCCGCCATCAAGGTCGCCCGCAAGTGGGCCTACGAGGTCAAGGGTGTCGCCTTCGACGCGGCCGAGATCATCGTCGCCACGCACAACTTCCACGGCCGCACGACCACCATCGTCTCCTTCTCCGACGACCCGGTCGCGCACGACAACTACGGCCCCTTCACGCCGGGCTTCGTCACCGTCCCCTACGGCGACGCGCAGGCCGTGCGCGACGCCATCGGCCCGAACACCGCCGCCGTCCTCATGGAGCCGATCCAGGGCGAGGCCGGCGTGGTGGTGCCGCCCGCCGGGTTCTGGGCCGACGTGCGCGACGCCTGCACCGAGAACGAGGTGCTGCTCATCGCCGACGAGATCCAGTCCGGTCTCGCCCGCACGGGCCGCCTCTTCGCGCTCGACCACGAGGGCGTGCGGGCCGACCTGTACACCTTGGGCAAGGCGCTCGGCGGCGGCATCATCCCCGTCTCGGCGGTCGTCGGACGCGCCGACGTCCTCGGGGTGCTGCGGCCAGGGTCGCACGGCTCGACGTTCGGCGGGTACCCGGTCGCGTGCGCGGTCGGCCGCGCGGTCGTCGGCCTGCTCGCGACGGGTGAGTTCCAGGAGCGGTCCGCCGACCTCGGCCGGCACCTGCACGACCGGCTCGAAGCCCTCCTCGGGCAGGGCGTCGCCGCCGTGCGCGGTCGAGGCCTGTGGGCCGGCGTCGACCTCGACCCCCTGGGACGTACCGGACGCGAGGTGTCGATGGCGCTGCGCGACGAGGGCGTGCTGTGCAAGGAGACGCACGAGCGGACGCTGCGCATCGCCCCGCCGCTCGTCATCACGCGGGACGAGATCGACCACGCGGTCGACGCGCTCGAACGTGCGCTGAAGGTCTGATCCGTGGGCACGCTGCTCGCCGTGCTCGCGCTCGTCGCGGGGCTGGTGCTGCTGCTCGTCGTGGTGGGTCTCGTCCGGCTCGCGCTGGTGCGACGTGGTCACCGCCGTCGGGTGGCCGGCTACGCACCCGAGGTGGTCGAGCAGGCGGGTCTCTTCGCGGTCGCCTCCGACCGGCAGACGCAGGTGCGGGGCATCGGCTCGCTGCTGCTCGGACGCGAGCACCTCGCGTTCGTGCCGCTCGTGGCCGGCCGCGACGTCGAGGTGCCGCGCGACGCGATCACCTCGGCGACCCTCTCGCGGACCTTCCTGGGCAGGTCGACCGGTGCCGACCTGCTGGTCGTCACCTGGTCCCTGGACGGGCTGGCCGACGCGGCGGCCTTCCAGGTGTCGGACCCGGCCGGTTGGCGCGACCGGCTCTCCTGAGGCTCAGCCGAAGAAGGTGGCGCCGCCGGGCGGGGCGGGCGACGCCTCGCTGCGGGCGTCCGTGAACGCCGTCCCGCCGGCCAGCCGGTCGCGCACCTGGACCGCGTCGAGCACACGGTAGGGGAACATCGACCCCGCGGCACGTCGTGCGAGGGGCGCCGGGTCGACCGGCGCACGCGATGCGACGACGAGGACGTTGCCGTGACGCCGCCCCTTGAGCGTCGCCGGCTCCGCGCTGACGACGACGTGCGGCAGGGCGGTCTCGACGGCCCGCAGCGCGTCGCGGACGAACGGGAACGGCGCGCGGTCGGCGAGGTTCAGCAGGACCAGCCCCTGCGGTCCGGCCACGCGCGCGACGTCCGCGTACCACTCACACGTCACGAGGTCCGCCGGGACGCGCGCCCCCGCGAACGCGTCGACGACGACGAGGTCGTAGGCGGCGTCGCGCAGGCTCGCGACGCCGGCGCGTCCGTCCTCGGCACGCACGCGGATGCCGCTGCGCTCGGGCAGCGGCAGCTCCGCCCGGACGAGCGCCGTCAGCTCGGCGTCGGGCTCGAGCACGAGCTGGCGGGAGCGCGGGCGCGTGGCGGCCACGTAGCGCGCCAGCGTCATGCCCGCCCCGCCGACGTGCAGCGTGCGGACCTGCACGCCCGGCGCCCATGCCGTGTCGACGACGTCGGCCATGCGGCGCACGTAGTCGAACTCGAGGTGCGTCGGGTCGTCGAGGTCGACGTGCGACTGCTCGGTGCCGTCGACCCGCACCGTGGCCGCGCGCGGGCGGTCCCGGTCGGGGACCACCTCCACCACCCGAGTCACCAGGGCACGTCGACGTCGTCGCCGGTGACGACGCGCAGCACGCGCGGACCCTCTGGCAGGGCCACCGTGACGACGGCGTCGTCGCCGAGCTGGCGTCCGCGACGTGTCTCGACCTCGCCGTCGACCTGCACGTCGCCCGAGGCGACGAGCGCACCGGCCTGCGCACCCGACTCGGCGACGTCCGCGAACTTGAGCAGCTGACCCAGCCGGATCATGTCGCTGGTGATCGCGATGGTCTCCACGTCGTCCGGTCCCGTCATGACGTCCAGCCTAGGCCGGACCCGCCTAGGGTGGACGGGTGGAACCGAGCAGCGTGCGCGCCGACGTGTGGGTGTGGTCGGTGCGCCTGTTCGCGTCGCGCTCCGCCGCGAGCGCCGCGTGCAAGGGCGGACAGGTGCACGTGAACGGCCGCCGCGCCAAGCCCTCGCAGCCGGTGCAGGTCGGCGACCGGGTCGAGGCGACCACGCCCGGAGGCCCCCGGGTCGTCGAGGTGCGTCGCGTGCTGACCAAGCGCGTCGGTGCCGCCGTGGCGGCCGAGTGCTACACCGACCACACACCACCACCCCCGCCGCGCGAGGAACGTCTCGCCATGCCCCGCCGCGACCGCGGTGCCGGACGGCCGACCAAGCGCGAGCGTCGCGAGATGGATCGCTTCCGCGGTCGCTGAGCCGTGGTCAGCGGCGGGCGAGCAGCGGCAGCAGGTGCTCGGCCGCGAGCGGCGCCAGGGCGACGTCGGGGGCGTGCGGGTCGACCCAGCGGGCCTCCTCGATCTCCGCGGCCACCTGGTGGGTCGGGTCGTCGAGCCGCAGGGCGAAGCAGTGCGCCAGGAGGTCGTGTCCTGCCTCGTTCGCGGCGACGGTGCGGATGGTGCCGAGCGGTGCGAGCCGGGCCGGGTCGACCAGCAGACCGAGCTCCTCGGCCAGCTCTCGCACCAGCGCCTCGACGTGGGACTCCCCCGCCTCGGGCTTCCCGCCCGGGTTCATGAACAGGGTGGTCCCGCGCTTGCGCACGAGCAGCGTGCGACCGTCCGCGCGCGTGGCGAGCGCCGCGACGACCTCGATGACCGGACGCGCGGTCACGGTCGGCTCACGGGGTGGGCGACGGCAGCGCGCCGCCCCACTTGTCGGTCCACGTCGGCGCCGACGCGAGCACGTCGAGCAGCGTGTCGAGGTCGGGGTCGATGGTGACGATGTGCTGCTGCGCCTCCCGCACGAACCCGTCCACGACCATGCGGTCGAGCATGGCCCGCATCGGCGACCAGAAGCCCTCCACGTCGAGGAACCCGGACCGCTTCGCGTGGATCGTGAGCTGCGCCCACGTCCACTGCTCGGCGACCTCCTCGAGGGTGCCGGCGCCGCCCGGGAGGGCGAGGAACGCGTCGGCGAGGTCGGCCATGAGCGCCTTCCGCTCGTGCATCGTGTCGACCACGTGCAGCTCGGTGCAGCCGGTGTGGGCGAGCTCGCGGTCGTGCAGCGACCGCGGGATGACGCCCACGACGGTGCCACCTGCGGCGAGCGCGGCGTCGGCCACGGTGCCCATGAGCCCCACACGACCGCCGCCGTAGACGACGGTGATGCCCCGCTCGGCGAGCGTGCGTCCGACGTGCTCGGCTGCCGCGGCGTACGCCGGGCTCGTGCCGTGGCTGGAGCCGCAGAAGACCGCGACCGCACCGAGGGCGGTGCTCACGCGTCGTCCTCGAGCGCCTCGCGCAGCGCGGCGACGGCCTGCGGTCCACCGGCGAGCGACCAGCGCAGCCCGGCGACGTCGACCTGCTCGGCGGCTCCGCCCGCACCGCGCACGAGGGCCGCGCCCGGCAGCCAGTCCCAGGCCGGGGTGCTGTGCTGGAACCAGGCGCCGAGCCGTCCGGTGACGACGCCCACGAGGTCCATCGATCCCGAGCCGTGCATGCGCAGCGTCGCCGGCAGGGCGGCGGCCCGCAGGAACGGCTCGCGCACGTGGGCGTCGGAGACGTTCCCGGGGTGGAGGTAGGTGGCGGCACCCACGGTGGTCACGTCGACGTCGCGCACGGGCTCGACGACGAACCCGTTCCACGTGGTCGGCAGGTCGGGCCCGCCCACGAGCACGCCGTCGCGGGCGTGGGCCACCGCGCCCAGCACCAGCGTGTCGCCGTCGAGCAGGGCCACGGCGGAGCACCAGTAGTCGGACCCGCTCGCGAAGTTGTAGGTGCCGTCGACCGGGTCGATCACCCAGCGGCGGCCGGAGATGCCGGGCTCGTCGGTGCCCTCCTCCCCCAGCAGGCCGTCCTCGGGACGCAGACGTCGCAGCATGTCGACGACGAGCGCCTCCGCGGCGTGGTCGGCGGCGGTGACGACGTCGGAGACCGACGTCTTGCTGCGCACGTCGAGGTCGGAGCCCTCGCGCATGCGGGCGGCCAGCGCGACGGCCTCGGTGACCAGGCGGACCGCGAGGTCGGCGTCGGACAGGACGGACGGGTCGGCGGCGAGGTCGCTCACGCGTCCATCCTGCCGTGCCGGTGGAGGCCGCGGCAGCGCGGGTCGGGGCCGGCGGGCGTCGTCAGTCGATGGGCGCGGCGGCCAGGCGGTCGCGGACCGTGCCGATCAGGCGGCGCAGGGTGGCCAGGTCGGCGTCGTCCATCTCGAGGACGTCGGCGGCGTGCTCGTAGAGCCGGTCGGCCAAAGGCCGCAGCGCGGCGCCGGCCGGCGTCAGCGTGACGAGGGTCGAGCGCTCGTCCTGCGGGTTCCGCGCCCGCGTGACCCGCCCGTGCGCCTCGAGTCGTTTCACCAGCGGCGACAGGGTGCCGTAGTCGAGCCGCAGCCGTGCCGCGAGCTCCTTCACGCTCTGCCCGTCCTGCTCCCACAGCGCCAGCAGCACGAGGTACTGCGGGTACGTCAGGTCGTGCTCGTCCAGCAGCGGCCGGTACGCCGCCGTCATCTGGCGCGACGTCGAGTACAGGTCGAAGCAGAGCAGGTCGGACACCGTGGGAGTGCTCATCCTCCGATGGTACATCGTGCACGATGGATTCGACGGGGTTTCGTGTGCTTGCGTGGTGGGCTGGGCCCTGCGGGTGCGCTGCCTGCGGGGGGCGTGGGGTTGCTGGCGCGTTGGCTGCGGGGGTCGTGACCTTGCTGGTGCGCTGCCTGCGGGGGTCTGGGCTTGCTGGTGCGCTGCCTCGGCTCTCGCTGGGCCTCGGCTTCGGGTCTCGGGGTCTGGCTGGGGCCTGGGGGTGACCCACGATTCTTCTTTTCCGCGTTCTCGGGCCACGGTTCTCCGTTTGCGCGTCCTATCGGTGGATCTGCAACCGCAGGAGCCGTTCTGCGGTTGCAGATCCACCGATGGCGGGGTCAGACCTGGCAGAGGTTCTCCCTTCTCGTGGACCGTGCCACGAGAAGGAAGAAGCACTGCCCACCCCACCCCCAAGGGCACCCAAGATTCTTCATTCACGCGCGGGAAGTTGAACGCTTCTGCGTTCGCGACGGGATCCCGCAGCAAACGCAGAACCCTTGGACCTCCGACGCACGAACGCAGATTCTTGCGTCCACCCCCAGCACCAACCCACAGCCCGAGACCTCGGACCAGCTCCGCCGCCAGCCGCCCGGTCGAGGCCCTTGCGGAGACCAGCCCCAGCGAGAGCCGAGGCAGCGCACCAGCAAGCCCAGACCCCCTTCAGCAGCGCACCAGCAGGTCAAGACACCCTGCGGCAGCGCACCAGCAAGTGGAGACCCCCTGCGGCAGCGCACCAGCAGGTCGAGAACCCCTACCCCCGCGGCGCGCGCGGCGACCGCCGGTACGCCGAGACGGTGGGGTCGCCGGCGATCCAGAACCGCCACGGGACGTCGGCGGCCTGCGCGACGCCGACCCGGGGGCCGCTGGCGACGTCGGGCTCGTCGGTCGGTCCGGGGCCGAGGTGGACGCCGGTGGGGTCGAGGAGGTCGGTGCCGAGGTCGGTCGCGGAGATGCCGAGGGCCTGCGCGAGGTTCCCCGGACCCCGGGCGAGGCGGGTGTCGGCGACGTCGCCGCGACGCTCGCGGGCGAGGTCGAGTCCGTCCACGACGCGCCCGGCCCGCACGAGCACGGCCGCGGCCTGCTCGGTCGGTCCGGTCACGACGTTCGCGCACCAGTGGATGCCGTACGAGCGGTACACGTAGAGGCGCCAGGGCGGGCCGTACATGATCTCCGAGCGCGGCGTCCGCGTGTACGCGTGCGACGCCGGGTCGAGGATCCCGCCGTACGCCTCGACCTCGGTGATCCGCACGGTCACCCCGTGACCGCGCAGCTCACGGCCGAGCAGCGCCACGGCCCGCGCGGCGACGTCGTCGTCCGACGTCACGGCAGGTCCGGGACCGCGGTCGCCCTCACCCACTGGTCGAAGAGGTCGGTCTGCTCCCCCGCGACGTCCGCGACGACGCGCTCCAGGTCGGCCGTGTCGGCGTTGGCGTGGCGGAAGCGGTCGGTCCAGGTCCGCAGCACCGTGAAGAAGGCGTCGTCGCCGACCCGGCGGCGCAGCGCGTGCAACGTGAGGGCGCCGCGCTTGTAGACCCGGTCGTCGAACATCAGGTCGGGGCCGGGGTCGGCGAGCAGCAGGTCCTGGTCCTTCGCCTGCAGCTTCGCGTGGTGGTGGCGCGCGCGCTCGTCGGCGCTCTCGCGGCCGCACTCCTCCGACCACAGCCACTCGGCGTAGCAGGCGAAGCCCTCGTGCAGCCAGATGTCGTTCCAGTGCCGCAGCGTCACGCTGTTGCCGAACCACTGGTGGGCCAGCTCGTGCGCGATCAGTCGCTGTGCGTCCCACCCGTCGTGCAGGAGGTTCGGCCCGAAGATCGAGAGCCCCTGCGCCTCGAGCGGGATCTCGAGATCGTCGGGGGTGACGACCGCCAGGTACCGCTGGAACGGGTACGGGCCGAAGACCCGGTCGAAGAAGGCGACCATGGCGGGCTGGTCAACCAGGGCATCTTGGGCCTGCTCCCGCAGGCTGCCAGGCGCGACGAAGCCGACGGGCACCGGCGACGTCGCCTGCTGCTCCTCGACGAAGTCGCCCACGTGCACGGTCGCGAGGTAGGTGGCCATCGGCTCGGGCTGGTCGAAGACCTGCACGACCCGTCCCGCGGTGCGTCGCCGCTCGCCGGGCACGCCGTTGCCGACGACGGTGAACGCCTGCGGCACCGAGAGCTCCAGCCGGAACGGCGCCTTCGCGGACGGCAGGTCGTTGCACGGGAACCACGACGGCGCGCCGTGGGGCTGCGAGGCGACGATCGCGCCCTCCTCGAGCTCCTCCCAGCCTGCGTCGCCGTCGGGTCCGCGCATCGGGTGCGGGCGGCCGCCGTAGGCGACCATGATCTCGGCCTCCTCGCCCTCCGCCAACTCCCGACCCAGCTCGACGCTCACGGACGCGCGCTGCTGCCGGTACTTCGCGCGGGCGCCGTCGACGAGGAGCTTCTGCACCCGCAGGTCGTTGAGGTCCAGACGGACCTTCCGCAGCGGCTCGAGCGCACGCACGCCGAGGGTCGCGGTGCCGGTGAGCCGGTTGGACTCGGGGACGTAGTCGACGACGAGGTCGTAGCGGGTGACGGTGTACGACGGGTCGCCGTGGTGCGGGACGTAGCGCTCGTCGACGGACGCGGCGCGGCTCACGCGGGCGCCGTCGCGTCGGTCCAGGGGCCGATGGGGTTGCCGACCCAGCTGGTGCCGTCGGGCACGTGCTCGCCGCGCATCACCAGCGACCCGGGGCCGACCCGGGCGTGCCTGCCGATGCGTGCGGCGGGCAGCACGACGCCGTGCGGACCGAGCGTCGCCCCCGCGTCCAGCCTGACCTCGTCCATGCTGAGTATCCGATCATGGAAGAGGTGCGTCTGCACCACGCACCCCCGGTTGACGGTCGCGCCGTCGCCCACGGTCACGAGGTCGGGCTCGGGCCACCAGTACGTCTCGCACCAGACCCCCCGGCCGACGCGCGCCCCGAGGCTGCGCAGCCACAGCGGCAGCAGCGGCGTGCCCAGCGCCCAGCGGCAGAACCAGGGGGCGGCCACCACCTCGACGAAGGTGTCGGCGAGCTCGTTGCGCCACACGAAGCTGCTCCAGAGCGGGTGCTCCTCGGCCCTGACCCGACCGACGAGGACCCACTTGGCCGCAGTCGCGACGAGCGCCCCCACGACGCCGGCGGCGAGCAGGACCGGGCCGGCGACGAGCGCCGCGACCCACCACCCCGCACGGTCCGCGACCGTGACGATGCTGCCGGCGACGGCCAGGACGAGGAGGGCCGCTACACCGACGGCGAGCACGCGGCAGGCCTCGAGCGCCGCGCGCGCCACCCTGAGCCGTCGTCCCGGCTCGTAGGTGCGGGCCTCGTCGACCTCGCCGGCGGCGCGGCGGAGCCTCGTGGGCGGGCTCCCCAGCCACGACGACCCCTTGGTCGCCTTCGCGCGACGGGGTGCCGCCGACAGCACCGCGACCAGCCCGCGCGCCGGCACCTTGCGGCCGGGCGCTGCCATGCCCGAGTTGCCGACGAAGGCCCGACGCCCCACCTTCACGCGCTCGACCCGCAGCCACCCGCCACCGAGCTCGTACATGCCGAGCATCGTGTCGTCGGCGAGGAAGGCGCCGTCGCCGACCGACGTGAGGCTCGGCAGCAGGAGCACGGTCGACGCCTCCACGTCGGCCCCGACGTCGGCGCCGAGCGCGCGGAGCCACGTCGGCGTGAGGCTGCTGGAGTACAGCGGGAACAGCCACTCGCGGGCGCTGTCGAGGACGCGCAGCACCGTCCAGGCCGACCACGCCGCGCGGCCGTGCACGGGGTGCACCCCGGCCGCCACGCCGGTCGACGCACCCCGGACGACCGACCACACCAGCCCGGCGAGGACCAGCAGGGACCCGACCACGAGGACGGGCAGGAGCGCAACCAGCAGCAGCGCGAGGTCGGCGGGTGATTGCGGGTCGACACCGAGCGCCAGGGCCGCGCCGAGCGACGCCGCGGACACGAGCCCGACCGCGAGCGCCGGGAGCGCCGACAGCACGAGACCCGTCACCGCGTAGACCGTGGGCCAACCGCGACGGCGCGGTGCCGGCTCGAGCTCGGCCGGGCCACGCGCCTCACCGACGCGCGTCGCGGGGGCTCCGGCGGCGAAGCTGTCGTCGGCCACGTCGCCCAGCACCGTCGACCCTGCGCCGACCTCGGCGCGACGACCGACCACGACTCCGGGACCGAGCGTGCTGCGGACGCCGACGCGAGCCTCGGCCCGTACCCGGACCGGCCCCACGACGAGACGGTCGCCGTCGACCCACCAGCCCGAGAGGTCTGCCTCGGGCTCGACCGTGGACCCGCGGCCGAGGGTCAGCATGCCGGTGAGAGAGGGCAGCGCGTGCAGGTCGACTCCCGCACCCACCTTCGCGCCGAGCATCCGCGCGAAGACGGTCAGCACGCCGACGCTGGCGAGCGTGCCCACGCGGAGCTCCTCGACCAGGCGCTCGGCCGCCCACAGCCGCAGGTGCGTCGACCCGCCGCGCGGGTAGGTGCCGGGCGTCAGCCGACGCAGGAGCAGCCGCACGCCACCCGCGGCCGCGGCAGCCCGGACGGGCGGGAGCAGCAGCACCGCCGCGACCACGGTCGCCGTCCACCCGGGTCCCGGGAGCCACGACCAGTCCGTGGCGACGGCCAGCGCCTGCACCGCGAGCATCGTCCAGGCCACCCAGACCAGCCCGCCGACCGCGCGCAGCGGCAGGAGCAGGACCTGCTGGACCAGGCTCGACCGGCGGGGCACCGGCCGCACCTCGCGGACGTCGACGACGGCCGGGGTGGTGAGCGTGTCGAGACGAGCCGCGAGCGCACCCACCGTGGGCGCCTCGTAGACGTCGGCGACCGTCACCTCCGGGTGCGTCTCCCGCAGCCGAGCCACGAGCTGCGCCGCGGTGAGGCTCGAGCCACCGGCTTCGAAGAAGTCGTCGGCCGGCCCGCCGACGGCCGAGCCCAGGATGCGCGCCCACGCGTCGGCGACCAGCGCGGCGGTGCCGTCGAGCGACGCCTCGGTGCCGGTCTCGAGCGGCCACGGCAGGGCGTCGCGGTCGACCTTGCCCGACGTGCGGACCGGGATGGTCTCGACGACCGCGATGCGAGGCACCGCGGCCGCGGGCAGGCGCTCGCGCAGGGGCGCGCGCGCACTCCTCGCGTCCAGCGTCCCGTCGGTCACGACGTAGCCGACCAGGACGCTGTTGCCCGCCTCGGACCGACGCACGGCCGCGGCTGCCGCCTCGACGCCGGGCAGGGCGAGCAGGGCGCTGTCGACCTCACCGAGCTCGATGCGTCGTCCGCCGATCTTCACCTGGTCGTCGGCACGCCCGGCGAACAGCAGACCCGCCTCGTCGAGCACGACGCGGTCGCCGCTGCGGTAGGCGCGGTCCCACCCGAGCGAGGGCATCGGGGCGTAGGTCGCGGCGTCCTTCTCGGCGTCCAGGTACCGCGCGAGGCCGACACCGCCGATCACCAGCTGACCGGTCTCCCCCGGCCCGACAGGGCGTTCGTCGTCATCGACCACCGCGAGGTCCCAGCCCTCGAGCGGCAGGCCGATGCGGACCGGCTCGCCGGGCCGCAGCTGCGCGCCGCAGGCGACCACGGTCGCCTCGGTGGGCCCGTACGTGTTCCACACCTCACGGTCGGCGGTGGCGAACCGGTCGCCGATCTCCGGCGGGCAGGCCTCGCCGCCGAGGATCAGCAGCCGCACCGCGTCGAGCGCCTGCGCGGGCCACAGCGAGACCAGCGTCGGCACGGTCGAGACGACCGTGACGTCGTTCGCGACGAGCCACGGCGCGAGGTCCGCGCCACTGCGGACGAGCGAGCGCGGTGCAGGCACGAGGCAGGCGCCGTGCCGCCACGCCAGCCACATCTCCTCGCAGGAGGCGTCGAAGGCCACGCTGAGCCCGGCCATCACGCGGTCGCCGGGACCGAGAGGTGCGTCCTGGCAGAAGAGCACCGCCTCGGCGTCCACGAACGCCGCCGCGGAGCGGTGCGTGACGGCCACGCCCTTGGGCGTCCCGGTGGAGCCCGACGTGAAGATGATCCAGGCGTCGTCGTCGAGGGTCGGCGGCTCCACGCTGCCCGAGCCGCGCACGTCGTCGCGCAGGCGTCGCACCACGAGGCCGTCGGTCACGACCGCGTCGGCCTGGGCCTCGCGCAGCACGGTCGCTGCTCGCTCCTCCGGGTCGTCGACGTCGATCGGCACGTAGGCGGCACCGGCGAGCAGGACGCCCAGGATCGCGACGTGCAGGTCGGTGCTGCCCGAGGACACCCGCACCCCGACGCGGGCGCCGCGACCGACGCCGACGGCACCGAGCTCGTCGGCCAGCGCCGACGCCGTCTCGAGCAGGGTGTCGTAGGTCAGGACGACGTCGCCGCAGGCGAGCGCCGGCTCCTCGGCGTGGTCCCGGGCGGTGGCCTCCAGCACCTCGACGAGGGTGCGCGCGGGTGCCGCCCGGCCCGAACGCAGGAACGTGGCAGGGACGTCGACGTTCTCGAGCACCCGCGCATGATGCCAAGACCGCGTGAACGAGCCGTGAACACGGCGCGCTCCGGTGCCGAGGCGTCCGTCACGCTCCAGGGGCAGGCGGGCCGCCGACGCGGCCCACGAGGTCGTCGAGGTAGGCGTCGACGTCGCTCATGTCGTAGCCCGCGCCGAGGTGCACGGTGGCGAACCTCGCTTGCACGATGCGCTCGGCCAGGGCCGAGTCGGGACGGTCCGTCACGCGCGGCAGCACGTCGGCGAGGAAGTCGTCGACGTCGTCGACGCGGTACCCGGTGCGCCAGCGGGTCGTCCGGAACACCGGCCCGCTCACGACGCCGCCCGCGCCCGCACCTCGGCGAGCTGCTCGGCCACCCGGACCTGCGCGGTGCCGCCGCGCCCGTCGCGCGAGGCGATGGAGCCCCCGACCGACAGCACGCTGCGGACGTCGGGCGTCAGGTGCGGCGAGATGGCCGCGAAGTCGTCGTCGGAGAGGTCCCACAGCTCGATGCCGCGCTGCTCGCAGACCTGCACGCAGGCGCCGGAGACCTCGTGCGCCACGCGGAAGGGCACGCCCTGGCGCACGAGCCACTCGGCCACGTCGGTGGCGAGCGCGAAGCCCTGCGGCGCCAGCGCTGCCATGCGCTCGGTGTGGAAGGTGAGCGTGCGCACCATGCCGGTGAACGCCGGCAGCAGCACCTCGAGCGTGTCGACGGAGTCGAAGACCGGCTCCTTGTCCTCCTGCAGGTCGCGGTTGTAGGCCAGCGGGAGGGCCTTCAGGGTGGCCAGCAGGCCGGACAGGTTGCCGATCAGTCGCCCGGCCTTGCCGCGGGCCAGCTCGGCGATGTCGGGGTTCTTCTTCTGCGGCATGATGCTCGAGCCCGTGGAGTACCCGTCGTCGAGCGTGACGAAGTCGAACTCCTTGGTGTTCCAGAGGATGATCTCCTCCGCCAGACGTGACACGTCGACCCCGACCTGGGCGAGCACGAACGCCAGCTCGGCCACGACGTCACGCGACGCCGTGCCGTCGATCGAGTTCGGCGTCGAGCCCGTGAAGCCGAGCGACGCGGCGACCTTCTCCGGGTCGAGACCGAGCGAGGAGCCGGCCAGCGCGCCCGAGCCGTACGGCGACCCGCCGGCGACGCGCGCGTCCCAGTCGGCGAGCCGGTCGAGGTCGCGCACGAGCGGCCAGGCGTGCGCGAGGAGGTGGTGCGACAGGAGCACCGGCTGGGCGTGCTGCAGGTGCGTGCGCCCCGGCATCGGTGCGCCCAGGTGACGCTCCGCCTGGTCGGCGAGAGCACCGACGAGCGCGCGTAGCAGCTCGCCGATGCGTGCGGCGTGCTCGCGCAGGTACATCGTGAACAGGGTGGCGACCTGGTCGTTGCGCGACCGGCCCGCGCGCAGCCGACCGCCGAGGTCGGGGCCGAGACGCTCCATCAGCCCACGCTCGAGGGCCGAGTGCACGTCCTCGTCGCCCGGCTGCGCCGTGAAGGCGCCGGAGGCGACATCGGCGTCGAGCGCGTCGATGCCCGCGAGCATCGCGACCAGGTCGTCGTCGGTCAGCAGGCCGGCGGTGTGCAGCACCTGGGCGTGCGCACGGGAGCCCTGCAGGTCGTAGGGCGCGAGCCGCCAGTCGAAGTGGGTCGAGCGCGACAGCTCCGTCAGCTCCGGCGACGGACCGCCCGCGAAGCGACCGCCCCAGAGACGGGAGTCGCCCGGGGTGTCGTTCTGGGTGCCCGAGGGGACGTCGGACGGGCTCTGCTCGGTCATGCGGGTCCCTCGCTGGTGGATCGGGTGTCGGTGGGGAGCTCGGCGAGCTCGGTCAGACGGGCGGCGACGGTCGCGCCGCCCTCGGGGTCACGACAGATCATCATGACGGTGTCGTCGCCGGCGATGGTGCCCAGCACCTCGACGGCGCCCGTGTGGTCGATGGCCGAGGCCAGGAACTGGGCGGCGCCGGGCGGGGTGCGCAGCACGACGAGGTTGGCCGACGACTCGGCCGAGACCAGCAGCTCGCGCAGCAGACGGGTCAGCCGCTGCTGCGAGGCGGCGCTGTCCTGCGCGGCGCGGGGCGTGCGGTCGCCGCCCTCGCCGGGCACGGCGTAGACCAGCGCGCCGTCGGGGTTGCGCACGCGCACGGCGTCGAGCTCCACGAGGTCACGCGAGACCGTCGAGGCGGTCGCGGTGACGCCCTGCTCCTGCAGCAGCGCCGCCAGCTCGCCCTGCGAGCGCACCGGCGTGCGGCCCAGCAGCTCGATGATGAGCCGCTGGCGCGCGCGCTTGGTGTCGGGGATGCTCACGAGCGCTCCAGCAGGAACGCGAGCAGGGCCTTCTGGGCGTGCAGGCGGTTCTCCGCCTCGTCCCAGACGACGCTGCGCGGTCCCTCGAGCACGTCCTCGGCGATCTCCAGGCCTCGGTAGGCGGGCAGGCAGTGCAGCACGATCGCGTCCTTCGCGGCGTGCTGCAGCAGCGCACCGGTCACGGCGTACGGGCCGAAGGTGGCGATGCGCTCGGCCTTCTCGGCCTCCTGGCCCATCGAGACCCACGTGTCGGTGATGACGACGTCGGCACCGCGCACCGCCTCGACCGGGTCGTCGGTGACGGTCACGGATCCACCGGTACCAGCGGCGACCTTCTCGGCGTCGGCGACCACGTGGCCGGCGGGGGCATAACCCTCGGGTGCTCCGACCCGCACGTGCATCCCCGCGACCGCGCCGCCGAGGACGTAGGAGTGCGCCATGTTGTTGGCGCCGTCCCCCACGAAGGCGACGGTCAGGCCGGCCAGCGTGCCCTTGTGCTCGCGCACCGTCAGCCAGTCGGCCAGCAGCTGGCAGGGGTGGAAGTCGTCGCTGAGCGCGTTGACCACGGGCACGCCGGCGTGCCGCGCCATCTCCTCCAGGTCGGCCTGTGCGTAGGTGCGCCAGACGACGGCGTCGACCATGCGGCCGAGCACGCGGGCCGTGTCGGCCACCGGCTCGCCGCGGCCGGCCTGGGTGGTCGCGGCGTCGAGGATGACGCAGTGCCCGCCGAGCTGGGCGACGCCGACGGAGAACGACACCCGCGTGCGCGTGGACGACTTGTCGAAGACGACCGCCACGGAGCGCGGACCCTCGAGCGGACGGAAGGCGAACGGCTCGGCCTTCATCCGCAGCGCCAGGTCGAGCACCTCGGCCTGCTCCGCCGGGCTGAGGTCGTCGTCGCGCAGCAGGTGCCGCACGATGGCCGTGGCGGTCATGCGAGCACCTCCGAGATCACCGCGGAGAGCGTGGTGGTGGCGTGCGCCGCCTCGGCCTCGGTGAGCACGAGCGGCGGGACGATGCGCAGGCGGTCGGGCGTCGGTGCGTTGAGGACGAGCCCGGCGTCGAGCGCGGCCTTCTGCACGTCGGCCGCACGGGGGTCCGTGAGCACGACGCCCAACATGAGGCCACGTCCGGTGACCTCGGCCACCCGGGGGTGCGCGGCCAGTGCGGACGCGAGCTGGTCACCGCGGGTCGTGGCCTGGGCGAGCAGGCCGTCGGACTCGATCGTGTCGAGCACCGCGAGCGCCGCCGCGCAGGCCACCGGGTTGCCGCCGAAGGTCGTGCCGTGGTTGCCGGGACCGAGCAGGGTCGCGGCGTCGCCGATGCCGATGCACGCGCCGACGGGGAACCCGCCGCCGAGACCCTTGGCCAGCGTCACCAGGTCGGGCACGACCCCGGACTCCTGGAACGCGAACCAGGCGCCGGTGCGCCCGACGCCGGTCTGGACCTCGTCGATCCAGAGCAGGGCGCCGTGCTCGCGGGTGATCGCGCGGGCCCGGGCCAGGTAGCCCTCCGGCGGCACGACCACGCCAGCCTCGCCCTGGATGGGCTCGAGCAGCACGGCCGCGACCGTGTCGTCGACCGCCGCGGTCAGCGCGTCGGCGTCGCCGTACGGGACCCAGCGCACGTCGCCCGGCAGCGGCTCGAACGGCTCGCGGTACGCCGCCTTCGACGTCAGGGCGAGCGCGCCCATCGAACGTCCGTGGAAGCTTCCCTCGGCGACGACGACCGTCGTGCGACCCGTGCGCCGGGTGGCCTTGAACGCCGCCTCGTTGGCCTCGGTGCCGGAGTTCGCGAAGAACGTGCGCACGGGCACGTCGGCCCCCTCGTCCGAACCTGGGTCGAGCAGGGCGGCGAGCCGCTCGGCCAGCCGGACCTGCGGCTCGGTGGTGAAGAAGTTCGACACGTGCCCGAGGGTCCCGAGCTGCTCGGTGACCGCCTGCACGACGGCCGGGTGCGCGTGGCCCAGCGCGTTGACCGCGATCCCGGCCAGGAGGTCGAGGTAGTGGTTGCCGTCGACGTCCCAGACCGTGCTCCCCTCACCGCGCACCAGCACGCGCTGGGGGTCGCCGAAGGTGTTCATGACCGCGCCGCGGTAGCGCTCGGTCCACTGCTCGCCGCTCTCGGGACGACCCTGCGCGGCGTAGGGCAGGGTGGCGCGGGTGGGCTGGTCGGACGTGGTCACGACGTCTCCTTCGGTGCGCTCGTGGCGTACAGCGCGGTACGGATGCGGGTCTCGACGCCGGGCAGCACCTGCGTGCCGACGCCCTCGTCGGTGAAGATCTCCAGCAGCACGGCGTGCGGCTCGCGGCCGTCGACGACGGTCGCACCGCGCACCCCGCCCTCGACCGCCTCGAGGCAGGCCTGCATCTTCGGGATCATGCCCGACGCCAGCGTCGGGAGGATCTCGCGCAGTGCCTCCGGGGCGATCTCGCCGATCACGTCGGTGCTCTCGGGCCAGTCGCGGTACAGCCCCTCGACGTCGGTCAGCACCAGCAGCTTCTCCGCGCCGAGCGCGACGGCGAGCGCCGACGCCGCCGTGTCGGCGTTCACGTTGTGCACCTGCCCGGACGCGTCGGGCGCGATCGTCGAGACGACCGGGATGCGGCCGGCGTCGATGAGGTCCTGGACGGCCTCGGGGCGCACCTGGGTGACCTCGCCGACGAGGCCGATGTCGGTCTCGACGCCGTCGATGACGGGTCGCGTGGTGGTCGCCGTGAACAGGCCGGCGTCCTCGCCCGACAGGCCGACGGCGAGGGCTCCGTGCCGGTTCAGCAGACCGACGAGCTCACGGCCGACCTGGCCGGTGAGCACCATGCGGACGACGTCGACGGCCTCGGGGGTCGTGACGCGCAGCCCGCCGCGGAACTCCGACTCGATGCCGAGCCGGTCGAGCATCGCGCTGATCTGGGGTCCGCCACCGTGCACCACGACCGGCTTGAAGCCCGCCAGGCGCAGGAAGACGATGTCCTCGGCGAACGCCTGCTTCAGCGACTCGTCGGTCATCGCGTTGCCGCCGTACTTCACCACCACGACCTTGTCGTGGTAGCGCTTCAGCCACGGGAGCGCGCCGGCCAGCGTGGCCGCCTTCTCGGTGTGCTCGGCCCACTGCTCGCGCGTGTGGCCCGGGTCAGGGGTGCCGAAGGTGTCGTCGTCCGTCATCGGGGGTCCTCAGGAGGAGTAGGCGGAGTTCTCGTGAACGTAGGCGTGGGTCAGGTCGTTCGTCCAGACGGTCGCCGTCTCCGGCCCCGACTTCAGGTCGATGGTCACGGAGACCGCGCGGTCCTCCAGCGAGACGCTCGTCGCCGGCTCGCCGGGACCGCTGTCGCGGCACACCCACACGCCGTTGAGCGCGACGTCGAGGTCGGCGGGGTCGAACGTCGCCGACGTCGTGCCGACCGAGGCCAGCACGCGACCCCAGTTGGGGTCCTTGCCGAACACGGCGGCCTTGAACAGGTTGCTCCGGGCCACGGAGCGGGCGACCTCGACCGCGTCGTCCTCGCTCGCCGCGCCGCGGACCTCGATCGAGATCTCGTGGTCGGCGCCCTCGGCGTCGGCGAGCAGCTGCAGCGCGAGGTCGTGGCAGACCGTCGTCAGGTGCTCGGCCAGCTCGTCGACCGACGGGGTGGCGCCGGAGGCCCCGCTCGCCATGAGCAGCACGGTGTCGTTGGTCGACTGGCAGCCGTCGGAGTCCAGCCGGTCGAACGTCACACGGGTCGCCCGGCGCAGCGCCGCGTCGAGCGTGGCCGCGTCGACGTCGGCGTCGGTCGTGACGACCACGAGCATCGTGGCCAGCGCAGGCGCCAGCATGCCGGCACCCTTCGCCATGCCGCCCACCGTGAACGCCCGCCCTGCGGAGTCGGTGCCCTCGGCGACCGACTGCTTCGGGACGGTGTCGGTCGTCATGATGGCCGCTGCAGCCGCCGCTCCCCCGTCGTCGGACAGCTCCGCGTGCGCCGCCCGGACACCGGCGAGCAGGTCGTCGCGGTCGTTCAGCAGACCGATCAGGCCGGTCGAGCAGACCTGCACGTCGATCGCACCGACACCAACGAGCTCGCCCACGAGCTCGGCGGTGGCATGGGTCAGCTGGAAGCCCTCGGCGCCCGTGTAGCAGTTGGCGCCGCCGGAGTTCAGCACGACCGCCCGCGCCGAGCCGGTCTTGATCGCCTCGGCGCTCCAGAGGACCGGGTTGGCCCGGCACCGGTTGCTGGTGAAGACCGCCGCCGCTGCCGACGACGGACCGTCGTTGACGACGAGCGCGACGTCGGGCGCGCCGGTCGACTTCAGGCCGGCGGCGACACCGGCGGCGCGGAAGCCCTGTGCTGCGGTGACCGTCATGGCGCCACTCCCGTGGTGGTGAGGCCCGTGGTCTCCGGGAGGCCGAGGGCGAGGTTCATGGACTGGATCGCGCCACCGGCGGTGCCCTTGACGAGGTTGTCGATCACGGTGGTGACCACGAGGCGTCCGGCGGCCGAGTCGACGGCGACCTGGAGCTGGGCCGTGTTGGCGCCGAGCGTCGCGGCCGTCGTCGGCCACTGGCCCTCCGGCAGCAGGTGGACGAACGGCTCGCCCTCGCCGGGTCCCCCGTACGCCTGCTCGTAGACGCTGCGCACGCGCGCTGCGTCGACGCCGTCGGCGAGGCGCGCGGTGGCGGTCGCGAGGATGCCGCGGGCCATGGGCACGAGCGTGGGCGTGAAGGAGATGGTGACGTCCTCTCCTCCGGCCTTGGTGAGGTTCTGGATGATCTCGGGCACGTGGCGGTGCACGCCGCCGACGCCGTACGGCGACGCGGCGCCGAGGCCCTCGGAGGCGAGCAGGTGCGTCTTCGGCGCCTTGCCGGCACCGGAGAACCCGTTGGCGAGCACGGCGACGAGGTCGTCGGGCGCGACGACACCGGCCGCGATCGCCGGCTGCAGGCCGAGCGTCACGGCGGTGACGTTGCAGCCCGGGACCGCGATCCGCTTGACGCCGGCGAGGGCGTCGCGCTGACGGCTCTCGCCCACGAACAGCTCGGGCAGTCCGTAGGGCCAGGTGCCTGCGTGCTCGCTGCCGTAGAACGTCGTCCAGTCCTCGGCGCTCTCCAGCCGGTGGTCGGCGCCGCAGTCGATGACGAGCACGTCGTCACCGAGCTCGGCAGCGATGCGTCCGGACTCGCCGTGGGGCAGGCCGAGGAAGACGACGTCGTGACCGGCGAGGGTCGACGCGTCGGTCGGCTGGATCACGCGGTCGGCGAGGTCCACGAGGTGCGGCTGGTGCTCTCCCAGGCGCGAGCCCGCGGAGGACGCCGCGGTGACGGCGCCGATCGTCACGTCGGGGTGCGCGCCGAGGAGCCTCAGCACCTCGCCCCCGGCGTAGCCGCTCGCGCCGGCGACGGCAGCGGTGTAGGTCGTCATCGGTCCACCTTGTCAGGTCGGGTCGGGAAGGGGTGGGACGTCGGCACCCCGACGTCGGTGCTCAGTCGGTGCCGAGCTCCATCGCGGCGGCGTCGAGCGCCTGCTCCGTCTCGGTCGCGGCGGCCGGGTTGGCCTCGATGCGTAGGGCTCCGCCGGCGGGCAGCTCGCCGAAGAGCGTGCCGTTCTCGACGAGGACCTGGCCCTGGTCGAGGGGCTGGCCGGCGTACATCTCCAGCTTGGCGCGCGAGTCGGCGATGTCGAGGTTGCGCATCGTCAGCTGGCCGATCCGGTCGGTCGGGCCGAACACGGCGTTGTCGGTGCGCTCCATCGACAGCTTGTCGGGGTGGTAGGAGAAGTTCTCGCCCTGCGTGTCGAGGATCGAGTAGTCCTCGCCGCGCCGCAGTCGGAGCGTGACGCTGCCGGTGACGAGCGAGGCGATCCAGCGCTCGACGGACTCACGCAGCATCATCGCCTGCGGGTCGAGCCAGCGGCCCTCGTACATGAGCCGGCCGAGCCGACGTCCGTGGGCGTGGAAGTTGGCGATCGTGTCCTCGTTGTGGACGGCGTTCACGAGCCGCTCGTAGGCGATGTGCAGCAGGGCCATGCCCGGCGCCTCGTAGATGCCGCGGCTCTTGGCCTCGATGATGCGGTTCTCGATCTGGTCGGACATGCCGAGACCGTGGCGTCCGCCGATCGTGTTGGCGGCGTGCACGAGCGCGACCGGGTCGTCGAAGCGGGTGCCGTCGATCGCGACCGGCCGTCCGGCCTCGAACGTGATGGTCACGTCCTCGGTGTCGATGTCGACCGACGGGTCCCAGAACTTCACGCCCATGATCGGCTCGACGGTCTCGAGGGAGACGTCGAGGTGCTCGAGCGTCTTCGCCTCGTGGGTGGCGCCCCAGATGTTCGCGTCGGTGGAGTACGCCTTCTCCTGGCTGTCGCGGTAGGGCAGGTCGCGCTCGGTGAGCCACTGGCTCATCTCGGTCCGCCCGCCGAGCTCGCTGACGAAGTCGGCGTCGAGCCACGGCTTGTAGATGCGAAGCGCCGGGTTGGCGAGCAGGCCGTAGCGGTAGAACCGCTCGATGTCGTTGCCCTTGAACGTGGAGCCGTCGCCCCAGATGTCGACGCCGTCCTCGTGCATGGCCCGCACGAGCAGCGTGCCGGTGACGGCCCGCCCGAGCGGCGTCGTGTTGAAGTAGGTGCGCCCGGCCGACTTGATGTGGAAGGCGCCGCATGCGAGGGCGGCCAGGCCTTCCTCCACCAGCGGGGTCTTGATGTCGATCGCGCGGGCCAGCTCGGCGCCGTACTGCATCGCCCGACCCGGGATGCCGGAGATGTCCGGCTCGTCGTACTGGCCGATGTCGGCCGTGTACGTGCAGGGCACCGCGCCCTTGTCGCGCATCCACGCGACGGCCACGGACGTGTCGAGCCCTCCGGAGAAGGCGATGCCGACGCGCTCGCCGACGGGCAGGGAGGTGAGGACCTTGGACATGCTCACAGTCTTGCACACGCCTGCAAGGTCTTGCAGTGCGGGGGTGTCTTGGCCTGCTGCTGCGCTGCCGACGTTGGTCTCGTCCTGCTGCTGCGTTGCCGTCGGGGAACTCGACCTGCTGGTGCGCTGCCTCGGCTGGTGCTGCGGGTGGTCTCCGAGAGGGCCTCGACCGGGCGGCTGGCACCGCGCTGGTCTGGGGTCTCGGGCTGCGGGTTGGTGCTGGGGTGGACGCACGATGCTGCGTTCGTGCGTTGAAGGCTGAGGTTTCTGCGTTTCCTACGGGATCCCGTCGCTAACGCAGAGGCGTGCGGCCTCGCACGCGTGAATGAAGAATCTTGGGTGCACTTTGCGTTGAGGTGACGAACGATTCTTCCTTGGTGTGGACCGTTCCACGCGAAGGAAGAACCCTTCCGCCGCTCAGCCAGCCATCGGTGGATTCTCAACCGCAGAAGCGCTCCTGCGGTTGCAGATCCACCGATAGAACGCGCAAACGCAGAATCTTGGCCCCAGAACGCAGAAACGACGAATCCTGCGTCACCCACGAGCCCAGACCAGACCCCGAGACCCCGAGCCAGCCCCAGGCCCGCCGCCGGTCGAGGCCCTTTCGGGGACCAGACACAGCACCAGCCGAGGCAGCGCACCAGCAGGACGAGACCCCCGCAGGCAGCGCACCAGCAAGCCCAGACCCCCTGCGGCAGCGCACCAGCAGGGACCAGCCGCCCCGACTCAGCGCAGCACGCCCCCCAGCGCCTCGCCGGCGGCGACGAGGGCGGCGCGCGCCTCGGCGATCTCGGTGTCCTTGAGGGTGCGGTCGGGGGCGCGGAGGCGGACGGCGAAGGCGAGCGACTTCTGGCCATCCGGCACGGGCGCGCCCGTGTAGACGTCGAAGAGGCGCACCGACTCGACCGCGGCGTGGGCCGACGCCAGTGCCGCGCGCAGCGACTCGGCGGTGACGGACGTGTCGACGAGGAACGCGAGGTCCTCCTTCGCGACCGGGTAGGTCGAGAAGTCGGGCCGGGGGCCGATCGCGGGCGAGGCCGCGAGCAGCGCGTCGAGGTCGATCTCGCCGGCCACCGAGCGCGGCGGGAGGCCGTGCTCCTTCAGCACGGTCGGGTGCAGCTCGCCCGCGTGCCCGACGACCGTGCCGTCCAGCACCAGCGCGGCGCACCGACCCTGGTGGAACGGGGCGGTGGCGGCCTGCTCGACCGTCAGCTCGACGTGCAGGACGTCGGCCAGCCGGCGCGCGACCGCGACCGCGTCGGACCACGCCACCGGGCGACCGGCGCCGTCCCAGCCCGACCGCTCGCGCTCCCCCACCAGCACCCAGCCCGCGTGGAACGGCTGGTGCGGCAGGGCGGCGTCGAGCGCCGCGAGCTCCTCGGGCGTCGGGCGGCGGTCGGTGCCGTAGATCGGGGCCTCCGGCGCACCCTCGCGCGCGAGGAACACGCGTCCGACCTCGCTGACCTGGACCGACTCGTGGCCGCGGCCGACGTTCAGCGACGCGGCCCGCAGCAGCCCCACGAGCAGGGTCGTGGTGAGACCCGGCTCCTCGGTCGACAACGGGTTGGCGAGCAGCACCTGGCGACGACGGACGTCGTCGGCGTCGATGCCGAGGCGGTCGAGGTCGGCCGGTCCTGCGAAGGGCAGGGTCGTGACCTCGACGAGACCCGCGCCGGCGAGCACGTGCCCGACGCGACGCCGCAGCTCCTGGTGGCGGGTGAGACCCCGCCCGCCCGTGGGCGTCGGCAGCACCGACGGCACCTGGTCGTACCCGGCCGTGCGCAGCGCCTCCTCGACGAAGTCGTAGGGATCGTTCAGGTCGAAGCGCCAGCTCGGCGGCGTGACGACGAAGACGTCACCGTCGCGCTCGACCGTGCAGCCGTTGCGCTCGAACGTGCGCTGGGCCTCCTCGGGCGCGATCGGCACGCCGCTGATCCGCGCCGGGAGGTCGACCGGCACGCGCACGGCGGCGCGGGCCGGCGCCTCGCCCACCACGGTCGCGCCCGGCTCGAGGGTGCCTCCGCCCAGCTCGACCAGCAGCTCGGCCACGCGGGCCGCGCCCACCAGCGCCAGCTCGGGGTCGACGCCGCGCTCGTAGCGCTTGGCCGCCTCCGACGGCAGCCGGTGACGCTTGACGGCGCGGAAGATCGTCACCGGGTCCCAGTACGCGGCCTCGACGACGACCGAGGTGCTCGTGTCGCTGATCTCGGTCGACGCACCACCCATCACGCCGGCCAGACCGACCGGTCCGGAGTCGTCGGCGATGACGAGGTCGTCGGGCGTGAGGGCGCGGTCGACGTCGTCGAGGGTCGTCAGCCGCTCTCCCTCGCGCGCCCGGCGGACGACGACGTCGCCCTGCAGGCGGTCGCGGTCGTAGCAGTGGTTCGGCTGACCGAGCTCGAGCATGACGTAGTTGGAGACGTCGACGGTGAGCGAGATCGACCGCATGCCCGCGTCGGTGATCCGTCGGGCCATCCAGGCGGGCGTCGGCGCGGTGGGGTCGACGCCCGAGACGACGAGCGCCGTGAACACCGGGCACCCCTCGGGGTCCTCGACGCGCACCGGGTAGGCGGGCGTGTCGGCCGACGGGACCGGGCGGTCGGCGGGATCGGCGAAGGGGACGTCGAACGCGAGCGCGGCGTCGCGCCCGACGCCGCGCAGGCTGAGCGCGTAGGCGCGGTCGGGGTTGACCTCGAGGTCGAGCGTCTGGTCACCGAGGCCCAGGACCGTGACCGCGTCGTCGCCCGGCGTCGCGGACCCCGGCTCGAGCACGAGGATCCCCGCGGCGCTGGTCTCGTCGTCGGGGAGGCCGAGCTCGCGGGTGGAGCAGATCATGCCGTCGGAGACGTGGCCGTAGGTCTTGCGCGAGCCGATCTCGAAGCCCAGCTCGGGCAGGTGCGTGCCGGGCAGCGACACGACCACGAGGTCGCCGACGCCGAAGTTGTGTGCACCGCAGACGATCCCGCGCGACGGCACGTCGTCGCCCGGCGCGTCGGGCACCGACGGCTCGTTGCGCTCCGGCCCGACGTCGACACGGCACCAGTTGATGGTCTTGCCGTTCTTCTGCTTCTCCGGCTGGACGGCCAGCACGCGGCCGACCGTGAGCGGGCCGGTGATGCCGCCGCCGACGATCTCCTCGAGCTTGAGGTCGTACATCGTCAGCCGGTCGGCGATCTCCTCGGTGGTCGCCTCGGCCGGCAGCTCCACGACGGAGCGCAGCCACTCGACGGGTACGCGCATCAGCGATCCACCCCCGTCGAGAGCGCATCACGGTTCGGGGGCAGGTCGCTGGTCATCTGACGGTTCCCTCGCTGACGCTCGTTCACAGACCCACTCCGAACGGCTCGGTGAAGCGGATGTCGCCGTCCCACAGGTCGCGCAGGTCCGCGATGTCGTAGCGGCTGGTGATGGTGCGGTCCAGGCCCATGCCGAAGGCGAAGCCCGAGTACTCCTCGGGGTCGACGCCGCAGGCGACGAGGACGCGCGGGTTGACGACGCCGCAGCCACCCCACTCGATCCAGCCCTCACCGCGGCACGTGCCGCAGTCGGCGACGGCCCCGGGGTCGTTGTGGCAGACGTAGCAGAGCAGGTCGACCTCGGCGCTCGGCTCGGTGAACGGGAAGTACGACGGGCGGAAGCGCGTCGTGACCTCGGGTCCGTAGACGGCGGCGGCGAAGTGGTCGAGCGTGCCCTTGAGGTGCGCCATGGAGAGGCCGCGGTCGATCGCGAGCCCCTCGACCTGGTGGAAGACCGGCATGTGCGTGGCGTCGGCCTCGTCGGTGCGGTACACCCGGCCGGGGCAGACGACGTAGATCGGGGGCGTGCGGGTCAGCATGCTGCGGGCCTGCACCGGCGACGTGTGGGTGCGCAGCACGAGCGCGGCCCGCTCCGGCGAGACCCAGAACGTGTCCTGCATCGTGCGCGCGGGGTGGTTCGGTCCCAGGTTGAGCGCGTCGAAGTTGAGCCACTCGGCCTCGACCTCGGGGCCCTCGGCGACCTCCCAGCCCATGGCCACGAAGAGGTCGGCCACGTGCTCCTGGATGGTGGTGATGGGGTGGCGGGCGCCGACGGGCTCGCGGTCGGTCGGCAGCGTGACGTCGACCGTCTCCTCGACGAGACGACGCTCCTCCTCCAGCGCCTCCAGCGCGGCCCCCCGTGCGGCGAGCGCCTGGTTGACCGCGCCGCGGGCCTGGCCGATCCGCTTCCCGGCGTCCTTGCGCGCCTGCGGGGGCAGCGCGCCGATCTCCCGGTTGGCGAGCGCAAGCGGCGAGCGGTCGCCGGTGTGGGCGATGCGCACGGCCTTCAGCGCGTCGAGCGAGTCGGCGGCCTCGATGGCGGCGAGGGCGGCGTCGCGCGCCTGCGCGACCTCGTCCTCGCCCAGCGCGGCGACCTGCTTGGGGTCGTAGTCGGAGTTCGGGGCGGACACCCGAGCAGTCTAGTGAGCGGCGCGGACGCCCCGGCACCGGTCGGTCGTGCGACGGCGTGGAAGCTCAGTCGGTGAGCGCGTCGGGCTCGTTGACGGGCACCCAGATGCGCAGCAGCGCGCCACCCTCCTCGGCGTCGTCGATGTCGATCCGGCCGCCGTGCTGCTCGACGATGCCGCGCACGATGTACATGCCGAGACCGCTGCCCGCTCCGGGGCCGGCGCGCCAGAAGCGGCTGAACACGCGCTGACGCATCTCCTCGGGGATGCCGGGTCCCTGGTCGTGGATCTCCAGGACCGCTCCCCCGGCGTCGGGCAGGTGCTCGACGACGACACGGCGCAGACCGTGACCGTGCCGCAGCGCGTTCTCGACGAGGTTGGTGACGACCTGCGTCATGCGGTCGGCGTCGCCCCAGACGAGGTACGGCTCGCCGCGCGACTCGAGCGCGAACGGGTCGCCGCCGGCGGAGATGTTGCGCAGGACGCCGCGCGCGACCTCGTCGAGCTTGACCGGTCCGCGCCGCAGGGTCAGTCGACCGGCGTCGATGCGAGCCGCGTCGAGCAGCTCGGTGATGAGTCGGCTGAGCCGGTCGGCGTCGGAGTCGACGGTCTCGAGCATGAACTGGCGCTGCTCCTCGGAGAAGCGGTCCCACTTCGACAGCAGGGTCGACGTGAACCCCTTGATGCCGGTGAGCGGCGAGCGCAGCTCGTGGGCGACGGTGGCGACGAGGTCGGAGCGCTCGCGGTCGCGCTGGTTGCGCACCTTCGCGTTGCGCACGCTCGCGACGACGCGCACGACGGCGCCGCCGGGACGGTCCCGCACCAGGCGCGCGGTCACGAGGTACTCGCTCCCGCGCGGGGAGTACCAGGACTGCTCCGACAACCGGTTGCGGATGTTGAGACCGTCGTACGGGCGGGTCGAGTCGTACCAGCTGTTGCCGTTCAGGTCGTCGAAGGGCATCGCGTCGGACAGGTGCATGCCGAGCATCTCCCCGGGCGCCGCGCGCGCCATCCGCTCGATGCGTTCGTTGACGTACTCGACGACACCGTCGGCCCCGGCGATGACCACGCCGTCCGGGAAGTCGTCGAGGTCCATGGCGAGGAATCTAGTACCAAAGGACTAGACGCGACGAGCACCCCGGCCCACCGCGATCCGCACGAGGGCGGCGTTGTCGTCGACGGCCTCGCCGTCGGGTCCCTCGACGACGTCCTCGAGCCCGATCCGCGTCGACACGCCGTGGGCCACGGCGAGCTCGAGGACCGGCCACGTCGAGCGGCCCTCGCCGTGCAGCAGCACGGGCAGACCCGTCGGGCGGACGAGCTCGAGCAGACGCTCCGCCGTCTCCTCCTGATCGGGTGCGTCGGCGAGCTCGAGCAGGACGAGCGCGGTCCGCTCGGGCCACGAGGAGTCGAGCCACGCCTGCGCGGCGTCCTCGGTCCAGAGCCCGGCGTTCACGGCCACGCCTCGCTCGTGGAGGGCCGTCGCGAGGTCGGTGGCGCCACGCTCGTGCCAGTTCACCGACGCGTGGTCGGGCAGCGTCGTCCAGGCACCGACGGCGCGGATGGGCGTGCCTCCACCGGTCCAGGCCCACGCCCCGGTGGTGACGCCGACCGGGACGTCCACGGCCTCGCGCACCGCCTCGACCCACCGCGCGACGTCGGCCGGCGCGAGGCTGTCGCGACCGTCGTCGGTGCGTGGGTGCACGTGGAGGTCCTGCGCCCCGGCCTCGACCGCGGCGCGGGCGTCCTCGGCGCACGCGGACGCCGTCACCGGGACGGCGGGGTGCTCGTCGACGTCGCGCGAGCCGTTGAGGCACGCCTGGAGGATCACCTGCTGCACGCTGCTCATCGTGCCCCCTGCGCCCGGGCACTGGCGTAGAGACACACCGCGGCCGCGGTGGCGAGGTTGAGGCTCTCCGCCTGTCCGAGGATCGGCACCGCCACAGCCAGGTCGGCCGCGTCGCGCACCTGCGCCGACAGGCCCTGTGCCTCGTTGCCCATGACCCAGGCGGTGGGTGCGGCGAGGTCGACGGGCGACGTCGCGCGCTCGGCCTCGAAGAGGTCGAGGTCGGCCTCGCCGTCGGTCGCGAGCACCTGCAGGCCGCGCTCGCGGAGGGCGGCGAGGACCAGGTCGTGGTCGCGCTCGACCACCACCGGCAGGTGGAACAGGCTGCCGGCGCTGGCGCGGACGGCCTTCGGGTTCGTGGGGTCGACGCTGTCGGCCGACAGCACGACGGCGTCGGCCCCCGCGGCGTCGGCGCAGCGCAGCACCGCTCCGGCGTTGCCGGGGTCGCGCATGTCGTGGCAGACCACGACGAGCCGGGGTGTGGCGGGCAGCGCGTCGAGACTCCGCACGACGGTGTCGCAGACCGCGACCACGCCCTGCGGGGTGGTGGCGTCGGCGATCTCGGCCAGCACGTCGTCGTCGACGACGCTCCACGGCACCTCACCGTCGAGTGCGGCGTCGTGCAGCGCGGCGTGACGCTCGGTGGCCGCAGCGGTGGCGAAGACCTCGTGCGTGACGCCCGTCAGGGCGAGCGCCTCGCGGACGGCCTGCGGGCCCTCGGCCAGGAACTGGCCGGTCTCGGCCCGGAAACGCCGCGTGGCGAGCCGTCGAGCACGTCTGACCCGCCCGGTACGGGTGGTCAGGGTCGGCTCGGGGCTCGCCACGGGCGTGGAGGCGAAGGCGGTCAGGCCGTCGCGTCTTCCTTGGGCGCGTTCACGTCGGCCGGAAGGTTGTCCTTCGCGACCTGGACGAGCGCGCTGAACGCCGCGGGCTCGTTGACGGCCAGCTCGGCCAGCATCTTGCGGTCGACCTCGACACCCGCGGCCTTGAGGCCCTGGATGAAGCGGTTGTAGGTGAGGCCCTCGGCGCGGACCGCAGCGTTGATGCGCTGGATCCAGAGACGACGGAAGTCGCCCTTCTTGGCCTTGCGGTCACGGTAGTTGTAGACCAGGGAGTGAGTGACCTGCTCCTTGGCCTTGCGGTACAGACGCGAGCGCTGGCCACGGTAGCCGGACGCCCGCTCGAGGGTCTCGCGGCGCTTCTTCTGCGCGTTGACGGAACGCTTGACGCGTGCCATGTCGGTTCTCCTTCGGGTGGGGTGCGGTCAGAGACCGAGCAGCTTCTTGACCTTCTTGGTGTCCGCCTTCGACACGTCGGTCGTGCCGGCGAGGCGACGGGTCCGCGTGCTGGACTTGTACTCCAAGAGGTGACGACGGTTCGTCTGCTCGCGGCGCAGCTTGCCCTTGCCGGTGAGCTTCACGCGCTTCTTCATGCCCGAGTGGGGCTTGAACTTCGGCATCTCATGCCTCCATGTCTGGGTCGAGGTTCTCGGAGCGACGCCGGGCCTTCTTGGGCGTCGCGGTCTTCTGCTGGGCCTCGCGGCGCGCCTTCTCGGCGGCTGCCTCGGCCTCGCGCTCCGCGGTCCGCTCAGCCGTGGTCTTCGCCTTCTCGGCGGCGACCTCGGCCTGGGCCTCGGACTTCTTCTTCAGCGGTGCGAGCACCATCGTCATGTTGCGGCCGTCCTGGCGCGGGTGCGCCTCGACGACTCCCAGGTCCGACACGTCCTCGCCCAGCTTCTGGAGCAGCCGGTACCCGAGCTCGGGACGGTGCTGCTCACGACCGCGGAACATGATCGTGATCTTGACCTTGTCGCCCGCCTTCAGGAACCGCACGACGTGACCCTTCTTGGTGTCGTAGTCGTGCTGGTCGATCTTGGGGCGGAGCTTCATCTCCTTGATGATGGTGTTCGTCTGGTTGCGTCGTGACTCGCGTGCCTTCTGGGCGGCCTCGTACTTGAACTTGCCGTAGTCCATGAGGCGGCACACCGGGGGGCGGGCCGTCGGGGCGACCTCCACGAGGTCGAGGTCGGACTCGGCGGCGAGGCGCAGGGCGTCCTCGATGCGCACGATGCCGACCTGCTCGCCTCCGGGTCCGACGAGACGGACCTCGGGAACGCGGATGCGGTCGTTGACGCGCAGCTCTGTGCTGATGGATCCTCCTGTGGTCTGTGTCCAGGAGGCCCACGACAATGGCCCCCGTCCCTCAGGACGGAGGCCACCGATGCACGCCGCCGGCGCGTACCGGACGGCGTCGCTCGACCGGGCGTACCGGCCGAGGTACCCCTCGATCCGCGGACCGAGCAGGTGGGAGGTGGGCCTCCACTTCTTGACCAGGATAGCAGGCGTGCCCCGAGGAACGAAAACGGCGCGCTGGAGGACGGCAACGTCCGGCGTCATCGCGGCGAAACACGGCGGACGCGGACGAGCAACAGCGCAGCGCCATCCTGGCACCAGGAGGTGCGGACATGAGGTGGAGGGTGCGGGCGACGTTCCCGGACAGGCCGGGACTGCTCGGTCGGGTGGCGCAGGCGTGCGGCGACGCGGACGTGAACATCGTCGCGATGCAGGTCTTCTCGACCCGGCCGACGGTGACCGACGAGTTCGTCGTGGAGGGCGACGACGGCCTGACGGAGCTGGCGCTCGCAGGGCTGTTCACCGAGGCGGGCGGCGCCGAGGTGTCGGTGACGCGGGCCGACGGTGATGCGCACCTCGACGCGCCGACCCGCTACCTGGACGCCGTGCACGAGGTGCTGGAGGGAGGTCGCGACGTCGAGGAGGTGCTGGGCGAGCTGCTCGCCATCGCCCCGCCCGACGTCGCCGACTACGCCGGGCACGACGTGCTCGACCTGCGACGTCGCAACGGCTCGACGCTCAGGGTCAGCCGTGCGGTGCCGTTCACGGCGGTCGAGCGTGCGCGGGCCCAGGCGCTGCTGTCGCTGGTCAGCGACGCGGGGGTCGACGTCCCGCTCATCGCACCGTCGCCGCGTCACCCCGTCCCGCTGGTGCGGGTGGCCGGCCTCGCTGACATCGAGGCCGTGTCGGCCCTGCACGAGCGGTGCAGCGTCGACACGCTCTACACGCGCTACCAGGTGCCTCTGCGGATGCCGATGACGACGCGCATGGCGCGCCGCCTCGTGACGCCCGAGCACGGGATCGCCCTGGTCGTGCAGGTCGGGCTCGACCTCGTGGGTCACGGCGTCCTCGAGCGGGGCGTGCTGGAGGGCCGTCCCGACGACCACGTCTTCCAGCTGCTCGTCGAGGACGCCTGGCAGGGTCGCGGCTTCGGCACCCTGCTCGTCAAGCAGGCCGCCCGGCACGCGAAGTCCGACGGTGCCGAGCGGCTCACGTTCGTCTCTGCGGGCTCCAACGACACCTTGCTCCGGGCTGTCGGAGCCGCTGGCTTCGTCGCCCGCGTGGAACGTCACGACGCCGCCGTGCACGTCACCGTCCCGCTGTCCGGGGTGCGGGCGGTCGAGACGGCCTGAGGGCGCGGTGGTCGGGCCAGGTCGCCGGGCTGTGGCCGGGCCCGGTGTGTGGGAGGTAGGTGGCGCGCGCTTGCTGCGGGGGTGGAGGTAGGTGACGCTCGGGATGAGCCCCTCATTCCGAGCGTCACCTACCTCCGGGCCCAGGGATACGCGTGCTATCTACCTCCCACCCGCCCGGTCGAGGCTCTCCAGAAGACCGACCGCAGCGTGACCACAGGTCGACGCCCGTCAGCTCCCCGTGACCCAGGCGTGGCCGGCGTCGGTGGCGACGAGCCGGTCGCCGGCGGCGAGGTGGCGCAGGTCGTCGGTCTCGACCACCTGGAAGTGCGGCGAGCCGAGGTCGAGCAGGATCGCGGCGGCACCCTCGGAGAGGGCCGCGACGGCGGCCGCTTGTCCCCACACGGGCACCGGACGTGCCTGCGGGTTCCAGCGCGCCATCGCGTCGAGGCTGGTGAAGGTGAGCAGTGCCTGGCGGCCGTCGCGGCCGGTCATGAGCACCGCCGCCATGTCGGCGTCCTTGTCGCCCGACACGAGCGCCTCCGGCCCGGCCGCGCGGCTCGCCTCGCCGAGGCTGGCCACGATCGGGACGAACACCCGCACCTGGCCGAGCAGCGAGAGCACCGCCGTGGTGTCGCCGAGCACCGCGCCGAGGCGCGGGTCGAGCCGGCCGTCGTCGTCGGGGAAGGCCGGCTCGGCGAGCGATCGACCGGTCACGGGACGCGCCGCACGAGGTCGTCGACCGCGTCCCGCACCCGACCGTGGCCGCTGGACCCCTGCAGCGCGAACAGCATGAGCCGCTCGTCGTCGACGGTCACCAGCGTCGGCCACGGGGCACCCTCGCCGAACGCGAAGCCACGGACCCGCGACCACGGCACGTGGTGCGTGCGGAAGCCGTTGACGACCTCGAGCTCGTCGTCGTCCACCGTCACCCGGCTGCGGCCGATGCCGTGCAGGATCACGAGGAACACGGCGATCGAGCCGTACAGCGTGAGCGCCTGCGACAGGGTCACCTGCGCGCGGATGTCCGCCGGCAGCGCCAGCGTGACGGCCACGCTCATCGCCACGAGCGCCACGCACGACCCGTACGCGACGTACCGGGTGCCGCCCGGGCGGTAGGTCGTGCTCACACCCGGCACGCGAGGATGTCCGTGACGAGGATGCCGCGGGCGCCGAGCCCGTAGAGGCTGTCCATGATCTTCTGGGCGGCGTCGCGCGGCACCATCGAGCGCACGGCGACCCACCCCTCGCGATGAAGCGGCGACACCGTCGGTGACTCGATGCCAGGCGTCAGCTCGACGGCGCGCTCCACGTGCTCGACCCGGATGTCGTAGTCCATCATCACGTAGGTGCGGGCGACGAGGACGCTGTCGAGGCGACGCTTGAACACCTCGTAGCCGGCGGGCTCCTCGGCGCCAGCGCGGGTGATCAGCACGGCCTCCGACGACAGGATCGGGTCGCCGAAGACGGCGAGGTCGGCCTGGCGCAGGGTGCTGCCCGTCTCGACGACGTCGGCGATGGCGTCGGCGACCCCGAGCCGGATCGACGACTCGACCGCGCCGTCCAGGCGCACGACCGAGGCGCTGACACCGCGTCCGCGCAGGTAGTCCTGGACGATCACGGGGTAGGACGTGGCGATGCGCTTGCCCTCGAGCTCGTCGATGGTCCGCATCGTGCCCGTGGGGGCGGCGAAGCGGAAGGTCGACCGGCCGAAGCCGAGCCCGACCTGCTCCGCCGCCGAGGCGGCGGAGTCGAGCAGGAGGTCGCGGCCGGTGATGCCGACGTCGAGCGTCCCCTCCCCCACGTACACGGCGATGTCGCGCGGGCGGAGGTAGAAGAACTCGACGTCGTTCTCGGCGTCGACGAGGACGAGGTCCTTCGCGTTGCGCCGCTGCCGGTACCCGGCCTCGGCGAGGATCTGGCTGGCGGCCTCGGACAGGGCGCCCTTGTTGGGCACGGCCACTCTCAGCATGGTGGGGTCCTTCTGACGATGGGGGGCGGGCCCGGCAGTCGGCTGCCGTCGACGACAGCGGCGCGGCCCAGGAGGTCAGGCTCCGCTGTCGTCACAGATGCGCGTAGACGTCGTCGAGCGTGATGCCGGCGGCGATCATCATCACCTGCGCGTGGTACAGCAGCTGGCTGAGCTCCTCGGCGGTCCGCTCGCGGCCCTCGTGCTCGGCGGCCATCCACGACTCGGCGGCCTCCTCGACGAGCTTCTTGCCGATGGCGTGCACGCCGGCGTCGAGCTCGGCCACGGTGCGCGAGCCCTCGGGCCGGGCCTGCGCCTTGGCAGCGAGCTCGGCGAACAGGTCCTCGAAGGTCTTCATGGTGACCTCAGTCTAGGGACGCGAGACCGCGGAGGGTCGCCCAGGTCGACAGAGCGGCCTCTGCGGCCTCCCGGCCCTTGTCCTCGGCGCTGCCCTCGAGCCCGGCGCGGTCGAGCGCCTGCTCCTCGGTGTCGCACGTCAGCAGCCCGAAGCCCACGGGCACGCCCGTGTCGAGCGCGACCCGAGCGAGGCCGTCGGTGGCCGCGGCCGACACGTACTCGAAGTGCGGGGTGCCGCCGCGGATGATCACGCCGAGGGCCACGACCGCGTCGAAGCCGGCAGCCGCGCAGCCCTGCGACACGAGGGGCAGCTCGAACGACCCGGCCGCCCGCAGCAGCGTCACGTCGGTGACGCCGGCGTCGGCCAGGGCGCGCTCGGCACCCGCCACCAGACCGTCCATGACCTGGTCGTGCCAGCTCGACGCGACGATCGCGACGCGCGCTCCCGCCGCCTCGACCTGGAGGGTGGGCGCTCCGTGTCCGCTCATCTACTCGCCTTCCGTGGTGGTGTCGCCGAGGCCGAGCCCGGGCAGGTCGTGACCCATGCGCTCGGCCTTCGTGCGCAGGTACTGGATGTTCTCGGGGGTCGGCTCGATCTGGATCGGCACGCGCTCGGCCACCTTGACGCCGTAGGCCTCGAGCTGCGTGGCCTTGTCGGGGTTGTTGGTCAGCAGCCGCACCGAGCGCAGGCCGAGGTCGCGCAGCATCTGCGCCCCGGCGGCATAGTCGCGCTCGTCCTCGCCGAAGCCCAGCGCGAGGTTGGCGTCGACCGTGTCGCTGCCGGCGTCCTGCAGCGCGTACGCCTGCAGCTTGTGCAGCAGGCCGATCCCCCGGCCCTCGTGCCCCCGCAGGTAGACGACGACGCCGGCACCCTCGGCCTTGATCGCCGCCATCGACGCCTGCAGCTGCGGGCCGCAGTCGCAGCGCCGCGAGCCGAACACGTCACCGGTGAGGCACTCGGAGTGCAGCCGCACCAGCACGCCCGCTCCCCCGGCAGCCGCCGCGTCGACGTCACCGTGCACGAGCGCGACGTGCTCCGCGCCGTCGATGCGGTCGCGGTAGCCCAGCGCCCGGAAGGAGCCGAACTCCGTCGGCAGCGACGTCTCCGCGAGCCGCTCGACCTGCGACTCGTGCAGGCGCAGGTGCACCTGCAGGTCCTCGATCGAGACCAGGGCGAGGTCGTGCTCGTCGGCGAACGCGCGCAGCGCGGGGGCGCGCATCAGCTCGCCGTCGTCGTGCACCACCTCCCCGATGACCCCGACCGGCGTGAGGCCCGCCAGGCGGGTGAGGTCGACCGCGGCCTCCGTGTGCCCGGCGCGGGCCAGCACGCCGCCGTCCTTCGCGCGCAGCGGCAGCACGTGGCCCGGCATGACGAGCTCGAACGACTCGGTCGCCGAGTCCGCGAGCACACGCACCGTGCGCGCCCGGTCGGCCGCGGAGATGCCGGTGGTGATGCCGTCGCGCGCGTCGATCGAGATCGTGTACGCGGTGCGCATCAGCTCGCGGTTGTGCGGCGTCATGAGCGGGATGCCCAGCCGGTCCAGCACCGCACCCGGCGCCGGGGCGCACACGTAGCCGCTGGAGTGCCGGATGAGGAAGCCCATCAGCTCCGGCGTCGCCTTGCTCGCCGCGAAGATGATGTCGCCCTCGTTCTCGCGACCCGGGTCGTCGACCACGACGACGGCCTTGCCGTCGCGGATGTCGGCGATCGCCCGTTCGATGCTGTCGAGCCGGACGGTGTCGCCGTCGGCGTCGGAGTAGGTGCTCATGCGGGGTTCTCCTTCGGGAGGCGGGCGGCGAGCAGCCGCTCCACGTACTTGGCGAGGACGTCGACCTCGAGGTTCACCCGGTCGCCGGGGGCGAGGGTGCCGAGGGTCGTGTCCGCGAGGGTGGTGGGGATGAGGGACACCGAGAACCAGGGAGCGGGATCCCGGGGGTCGGTGACCTCGACGACCGTGAGCGAGACGCCCTGGACCGTGATCGAGCCCTTCGGCACGAGGTAGCGCGCGAGGTCGTCGGGCAGCGAGAAGCGCAGCACCTCCCAGTGCTCGCTCGGGGTGCGGTCGATCAGGGCGCCCGTGCCGTCGACGTGACCCTGCACCACGTGGCCGCCCATGCGCCCGCCCGCCGCCATCGCGCGCTCGAGGTTGACCTCGGCCCCGGGCGCGAGGTCGCCCAGGGAGGTCTTGTCGAGCGACTCGGCCATCACGTCGGCGCTGAAGACGTCCGCCTCCTGCGCCATCACGGTGAGGCAGCAGCCGTTGACGGAGATCGACGCGCCGTGGGTCGCGTCGGCCGTGACCACGGGCCCGCGCACCGACAGCCGCACGGAGTCGCCCAGCGGCTCCACGGCCGTCACGACGCCCTTCTCCTCCACGAGTCCGGTGAACATCAGGGCATCTCCTCCCGCGGGGCACGCCCGGGCGTGCCGATGATGCGGATGTCGGGTCCGATCCGCGTGACGTCGTCGAGGTCGATCGGCCGTAGGTCGGCCAGCGTGGCGGCCTCGCCCTCCAGCGCGGCTCGTCCCGAGCCCAGCATCGCCGGGGCGATGTAGCCGATGACGCGATCGACCAGCCCGGCGTTCCAGAAGCCGCCCGCGAGGCGGGGCCCGCCCTCCAGCCACACGTGCCGGACGCCGTTCTCGACCATCTTGGACAGCACCTCGTCGGGCTCACGCGTCTGCACGAGCAGCGTGGGCGCCACCCGGTCGAAGACGCGGTAGTAGGAGGGGATGCGCGACTCCCCCACGACCACGCGCAACGGCTGCTGCGCGTAGGGCAGCGGCAGGTCGTCGGCGTCGCGCACCGTCAGGCGTGGGTCGTCGGCCAGCACCGCGCCGGTGCCCGCCATGATCGCGTCGGCCTCCGCGCGGAAGCGCTGGACGTCGCGGCGGGCCGCGGTCGAGGTGATCCACTTGCTCGAGCCGTCCGGGGCAGCGCTGAGGCCGTCCATCGTGGCCGCGTACTTCCAGGTCACGAACGGACGTCCGTGCGTGACGGCGAAGGTCCACTCGACGTTGAGCGCCGCGGCGTCCTCGGCGAGGACACCGCCCTCGACGTCGACACCGGCCGCGCGCAGCCGCTCGGCGCCGCCCGCAGCCTCGGGGTTCGGGTCGGACTGACCGTGCACCACCCGCGCGACCCCTGCCGCCAGCAGCGCGTCGACGCAGGGGCCGGTGCGTCCGGTGTGGGCGCAGGGCTCGAGGGTGACCACGGCCGTGGCACCGCGGGCCTCGTCGCCGGCCTGCTGCAGCGCGTCGACCTCGGCGTGGGCTGTCCCGGCGCCGTGGTGCGCACCCACGGCGAGGACCTCGCCCGACGGGGCGAGGAGCACGCAGCCGACGCGGGGGTTCGGGAGCGTCCGCGCGGTGGATCGGGCGGCCTCGAGGGCCGTGCGCATCGCCTGCAGCTCGGTGTCGCTCGCCATCTCGTCCTCCGGTCGGGCTCGCCGCACCGGGGTCGACGGGTCCGACGCCAGGGTCCAGGACGGACCTCGGCCCCAGACCCCGCGTGTTTCCTCTCATCCGGACTTTCACCGTCGGTACCGGAGTTCCACCGGTTCAACCTCACCCCGAGAGGTGCGGGTCGCGGACTGTCACCGCCGGTTCGGACTTGCACCGACCCCGGAACACGCGAGCTGTTGCTCGTTCGGCGACAGTCTAGCCGGGCGTGTCGCAGCCGCTGCGACGTCCCACGCTACGGACGCGTCGCACCGTCCGGGCGGCCGTCGCGGGGCTCAGTGCGCGCAGGCGCTGGTGGCGAGCTCGCGCAGGGTCTCCACCATGGCGCCCGGGTCGTCCGCGCCAAAGACTGCCGAGCCGGCGACGAACGTGTCGGCGCCGGCCTCGGCGCACCGCTCGATGGTCTCCACGGAGACGCCGCCGTCGACCTGCAGCCAGACCTCGCCGCCGCTCGCGGCGATCAGCTCGCGGGTGCGCCGGATCTTCGGCAGGCAGAGGTCGAGGAACTTCTGGCCGCCGAACCCGGGCTCCACCGTCATCACGAGGACCATGTCGAGCTCGGGCAGCAGCTCGGCGTAGGGCTCGATCGGCGTCGCCGGCTTGAGCGCCATGGACGCCCGCGCACCCTGGGCGCGAATCTCGCGGGCCAGCCGCACCGGCGCCGCCGCGGCCTCGACGTGGAAGGTGATGCTCCCCGCCCCTGCCTCGGCGAACGCCGGGGCCCACCGGTCGGGGTCGGCGATCATCAGGTGGGCGTCGATCGGCTGCTGGGCCGCCTTGCTCAGCGCCTCGATGACGGGCGCGCCGAGCGTCAGGTTCGGCACGAAGTGGTTGTCCATGACGTCCATGTGCAGCCAGTCCGCCGTCGGGATGCGAGCGGCCTCCCCCGCGAGGTTCGCGAAGTCGGCGTTCAGCAGGCTCGGCGTGATCTGGATGGCCATGGCCGACAGCGTAGTGGCGGGTCCGAGACCCTCGGCGCGTGGTCGGGGCTCCGCTCAGCGACGGCGCAGGAGGGCGAGGAACATGGCGTCGGTGCCGTCGCGGTGCGGCCACCACCGGTGGACGCCGACGAGCTCCGCCACGCCGGGCCCGACCGACTCGACGACCTCGAGCGTCTCGTCGACGAGCGGGGAGCAGGTCGCGTAGCCCACGAGCCCACCCGGACGCGTGAGGTCGACCGCGCGGCGCAGCAGCGCGCGCTGCAGCGGCACGAGCGAGGCAAGGTCCTCCGGCGTCCGACGCCAGCGCGACTCCGGGCGCCGGCGCAGCGCACCGAGGCCCGTGCAGGGCGCGTCGACGAGGACACGGTCGAAGGAGCCGGGCTCCCAGGGCCCCTCACGTCCGTCGTGGACGGTGACCTCGACGTCGGGGAGGGCCCGCAGCCCACGCCGGACGAGCTCCGCGCGGTGCGGCTGCACCTCGTTGGCGACGAGGTGGGCGCCGCGCTGCGCGGCCAGGGCACCCAGGAGCGCGGCCTTGCCGCCCGGGCCGGCGCACAGGTCGAGCCAGCGAGCGTCGGACCCCTCGAGGGCAACCTCGGCCACGGTGAGGGCCACCATCTGCGATCCCTCGTCCTGCACGCCCGCGCGACCGTCGCGGACAGCGGCGACGTCGCCGGGATCGCCGGCGTCGAGGACACGGGCATAGGGCGACACCTGGCCGGGCGTGCCCGGCAGGTCGGCAGGGTCGACGAGGCCGGGGCGGGCCACGAGCGTCACCTTCGGCGGACGGTTGTCGGCCTCGAGCAGCGCGTCGAGCTCGTCGGCGGCGTCGACCGCGCGCAGGGCCGACCGCAGCCCGCGGACGACCCACGTCGGGTGCGACCGGCGGACCGCCAGGGCGTCGTCCGGCTCGAGGTCCTGGGTGAGCCGCTCGACCCACGTGTCGAGGTCGTCGGCCGCGACCTTGCGCAGGACCGCGTTCACGAGCCCGGCCGGCTTGTGGCCGACCACGCGCCGGACGAGGCTCACGCTCGTGGAGACCGCCGCGTGCGACGGGACGCGCATGGACAACGCCTGGTGCGCGCCGAGACGCAGCACGTCGCGCACCTCCGGGTCGAGCGGGCGGCCCACCAGCGAGTCGAGCACCGCGTCGTACGTGCCGCGCAGGCGCAGCGTCCCGTGCACGAGCTCGGTGGCGAACGCCGCGTCGCGTCCGACGATGCCTCGTTCGCGCAGGAGCTGCGGCAGGAGCAGGTTGACGTAGGCGTCGCGCTCGTCGGCGGCGCGCAGCACGTCGTAGGCGACGCCGCGCGACGGGTCGCTCATGCGAGCACCGTGCCCGGCTCGATCGTCGTGCCGCGCGCCCAGTCGGCCGCAGCCATCGGCTTCTTGCCGGTGGGCTGCACCGTGCCGAGCACGACGTCGGTCGTGGCGGTGCCCACGCGGACCTCGCGCCGGCCGGCCTGGACCTCCGCCGGGCGCAGCGTGTCGTCGGTCGTCGGGGTGACCGGTCCGAGCTTCACGCGCTGCCCGTCGAGCAGCGTCCACGCGCCGGGTGCGGGCGTGCACCCGCGCACCTGCCGGTCCACCGCGAAGGCCGGACGGCTCCAGTCGACGTGCGCGTCGTCGGTCGTGAGCTTCGGGGCGTAGGTGACGCCGTCCTCGGGCTGCGCCACGGCGCCGATGTCGCCGTCCTCGACGTGGTCGAGCGCGTCGACGAGGAGCCGCGCGCCCTCGTGGGCGAGCCGCTCCAGCAGGGTGCCGGCGGTGTCGTCGTCGCGGATCCGCTCGGTGATCGTGCCCAGCACCGGTCCGGCGTCGAGCGCCTCGACGAGGCTGAAGACCGTGGCGCCCGTGACCTCGTCGCCGGCCATGATCGAGCGCTGCACCGGCGCGGCACCACGCCAGGCCGGCAGGGCCGAGAAGTGCAGGTTGAGCCAGCCGTACTCCGGCACGTCGAGCGCCTCGCGCTTGAGCAGCGCGCCGTAGGCGACGATCGGGCAGCAGGCCGGACCGATCTCGCGGAGCCGGTCGAGGAACGCCGGGTCGTCGGCACGCTCGGGCTTGAGCACCTCGATGCCGAGCTCCGCCGCGCGCGCGGCGACCGGCGAGGGGTGCAGGGTCCGACCGCGACCTCGGCGCGCGTCGGGGCGGGTCACGACCGCGGCGACGTCGTGCCGGCTCCCGACCAGCGCCTCCAGGGACGGCAGGGCGGTCTCGGGGGTACCTGCGAACACGATCCTCACGTCGGCCGAGTCTAGGTGCTCGCCGCGACCGGCCCCGCCCCGCGTGGTGCTGCTGCGTGCTGGTGCCAGGTGATGGTGCGAGGACTCAGAAGGCGTGCGGGTCGACGCGCACGCGCAGCGGCGGCTGCTTGGCCGCCGAGCGGGCCGCCTGCACGTCCTTCAGCGCGGCGGCGAGGGCCGGACCCTCACGGCGGGGCGCCCGCAGCACCAGGCGCTCGTGCACCGGCTCGCCCGGGCGCGTGGAGGTCGGCACCGGGCCGAGCACCTCGGTGGAGGGCGTCCACCGTGCGGAGACGAGCGGCGTCACGTCGGCGGCCGGACCCTCGACCACGGCCACGCGCGCGACAGGAGGCAGGTGCGCCTCCGCGCGCTCGGCGAGCTCACGCTCGGCGAGGCCGGCGGGGTCGGCACGCACGAGTCCCTGCAGGAGCGCCGGGTCGCCGACCGCCACGGCGTCGGCGCGCTCCCGCGCCAGGGCGAGGGCGTTGAACCAGCGGCGGTGCGCCTCCTCGAGCACACGGAGGTCGTCGCGGCCCAGCGCCAGCCAGGTGTCCATCAGCACGACGAGCGCGTAGCCCCCGGCCACCCGCGGCTCGGCGCCGGGCGTGGCCAGCACCAGCACGTCGCCCTCGGGCGCGACCGCGAGCACGTCGGCACCGCCGGAGGTGACGACCTCGCGGCCCGGGAACGCCGCGGCGTACTCCTCGGCGGTCCGCAGCTGGCCGACGACGGGTGCGCGGAGCCGGTGCGACCCGCAGGCGCGGCAGGTCCAGCTCGGGTCGGCGGTCCCGCACCAGCGGCAGGTGGGCAGGGCGTCACGACCGGACTGGGCGAGCGGGCCCTCGCACGTGGTGCACCGGGCCGGGGTCCGGCAGTCCTGGCAGGCGAGCGACGTGCGGTATCCCCGGCGCGGCACCTGCACGAGCACCGGCCCGTCGGCGCGCCGGACCGCGGCGAACACCTCGTGCGGGAGCCGGGCGGGCGCACCACCGGCGACGCTGCCGTCGGTGACGGCGAGCCGTGGCCAGGCGCGGCGCCGGGTGACCGCCTCGGCCTGGACCGACCTCGACCAGCCCGACGCGACGAGCGACTGGCCCTCCGCCGTGCGCGCGTAGCCCGCCAGCAGCAGGGCCGTGTCCTCCCGGACCGCGCGGGTGAGCAGCACCTCGCGGGTGTGCAGGTACGGGGCGCGGGGCTCGACGTAGAGGTCGTCGCCGTCGTCCCAGAGCGCCACCAGCCCCAGCTGCCGCACGGGCGCGAACGCCGCGGCACGGGTGCCCAGCACCACCGACACCTCGCCCCGCGCGACGGCCAGGAACGCCCGGTAGCGCTCGGCGGGCTTCTGTGCGGACGACAGCACGACGTGGCGTCCCTCCCCGAGGACGGAGCGGAGCACGGTGTCCCAGTGGTCGAGGTCGCGGGCGTCGGGGACGCACACCACGCTGCCGCGACCGGAGCGCAGCGTGGCCAGCACCGCCTCCGCGACGGCGACCGCCGGGTCGCGCAGCGGGAGCGCCTCCCACACGACGCGCGGCGCTCCCCCGGACTCGAGCGAGGCGAGGAGATCGGGGCCGTCGGGCCACAGGTGCCAGGCCTCGCCGTCGACGTGGGGCAGGGGGCCCTCGGACGCGGGGACCGACGGACGGGCCTCGACCCGTGCCTGACGCGGCGGGACGGCCAGGCGCAGCACGTCGGACAGCGTGCCCGCCCAGCGGTCGGCGACCTCTCGGGCCAGGCCGAGCACCTCCGGGCTCAGCACCGGCTCCGCCGACACGACCTTGGACAGCGGGGCGAGCCGACCCTCGTGCGCCGAGGCGCCGCCGAGGCCGACCACGAACCCGTCGGTGAGCCGTCCGGCGAAGCGCACCTTGACCCGGCAGCCGGGCACGGGCTGCGGGTCCAGGTCGGCGGGCACGGCGTAGTCGAAGAGCCGGTCGAGGTGCGGCAGCGGCGTGTCGACCGCGACCCGCGCGACCAGCACGGGTTCCGCCTCACGACCAGGCTCCTCGGCTGCTGCCGGCTGGGTCGTCGGTGGGGGCGACGGCGGCAGCGCGAGGAGCTCGAGCTGGTCGCTGGTGGTCACGCGCACTGTCTACCAGCCGGCTCCGACGACACGACCGCCCCACCACGGCCCCACGCACGGGCTCACCCACGACGGACGAGACGCCGCCCCCGACCGGGGACGGCGTCTCGTCGTGGCGCGGCGGCCCGGAGGCCGACCGCTCAGTCCAGCAGGCTGCGCAGCACGTACGGCATGATGCCGCCGTTGCGGTAGTAGTTCGCCTCGCCGGGGGTGTCGATGCGGACGACCGCGTCGAACTCGACGGTCTCGCCGCCCTCCTGCGTGGCGACGACCTTGACCGTCTTCGGCGTGCGGCCCTCGTTGAGCTCGGTGACACCGTTGACCGAGAAGGTCTCCTCGCCCGTGAGGCCCAGCGACTCGGCGTTCTCGCCCTGCGGGAACTGCAGCGGGAGGACGCCCATGCCGATGAGGTTCGAGCGGTGGATGCGCTCGTAGGACTCCGCGATGACGACCTTCACGCCCAGCAGCGCCGTGCCCTTGGCCGCCCAGTCGCGCGACGAGCCGGAGCCGTACTCCTTGCCCGACAGCACCACCAGCGGCACGCCGGCGGCCTGGTAGTTCTGCGACGCGTCGAAGACGGTCGTGACCTCTCCCCCGGCCGTGAAGTCGCGTGTGAAGCCACCCTCGGTGCCCGGGGCGATCTGGTTGCGCAGGCGGATGTTCGCGAACGTGCCGCGGATCATGACCTCGTGGTTGCCGCGGCGCGAGCCGAGGGAGTTGAAGTCACGCGGCTCGACGCCCTTCTCCATCAGGTACTTGCCCGCGGGGCTGTCCTTCTTGATGGCACCGGCCGGGCTGATGTGGTCGGTCGTCACCGAATCGCCGAGCTTGAGGAGCACGCGAGCGCCCTCGATGTCGGTGACCGGCTCCGGCTCCAGGCCCATGCCGTCGAAGTACGGCGCCTTGCGGGCGTACGTGGAGTCCTCGTCCCAGGCGAACGTGTCGCCCTCGGGCGTCGGCAGGTTCTGCCAGCGCTCGTCGCCCGCGAAGACGTCGGCGTACTCCTTGCCGAACGTGTCGCTCGTGATCGAGGAGGCGATGACGTCCTCGACCTCGGCCGGGGACGGCCAGATGTCCTTCAGGTACACCGGGTTGCCGTCGGTGTCCTCACCGAGCGGCTCCGTCGTGATGTCGACGTCCATCGAGCCGGCGATGGCGTAGGCGACCACCAGCGGCGGCGACGCCAGGTAGTTCATCTTGATGTCCGGGTTGATGCGGCCCTCGAAGTTGCGGTTGCCCGACAGCACCGAGACGACGGCGAGGTCGTTCTCGTTGACGGCGGCGCTCACCTCGGGGATGAGCGGACCGGAGTTGCCGATGCAGGTCGTGCAGCCGTAGCCGACGAGGTTGAAGCCCAGCTTGTCGAGGTAGGGCGTGAGGCCGGAGCGGTCGTAGTAGTCCGAGACGACCTTCGACCCGGGCGCCAGCGTCGTCTTGACCCACGGCTTGCGCGTCAGGCCCTTCTCGACGGCCTTCTTCGCGAGCAGCGCCGCGCCGATCATGACCGACGGGTTCGACGTGTTCGTGCACGACGTGATCGCGGCGATGGTGACGGCGCCGTGGTCGAGGGTGAACGTCTGGCCGTCGAGCGTGACCTCGATCGGGTTGCTCGGGCGACCGCCGTCGGCGGGGACGCACGAGAGGTAGTCGCGCGAGGGCGTGGTGCCCTCGGCGTCCGAGGCCGGCGGGTCGGAGGCGGGGAACGACTCCTCGAGCGCCTCGTCGTACTTGCCCGTGGTGGTCTCGGCCTCCTCCTCGACGTACGCGTTGAGCGCGCCGCGGAAGCCCTCCTTGGCCGACGCGAGCTCGACGCGGTCCTGGGGACGCTTCGGGCCGGCGATCGAGGGGACGACCGTCGAGAGGTCGAGCTCGAGGTACTCGGAGTAGCGCGGCTCGTGGTCGGGGTCGTGCCACAGGCCCTGGGCCTTGGCGTAGGCCTCGACGAGCGCGACCTGCTCGGCGCTGCGGCCGGTCAGCTCGAGGTACTTCGTGGTCTCCTCGTCGATCGGGAAGACCGCGATGGTGGAGCCGTACTCGGGGCTCATGTTGCCGATCGTGGCGCGGTTGGCCAGCGGGACGGCGCCGACGCCGGAGCCGTAGAACTCGACGAACTTGCCGACGACGCCGTGGTCGCGCAGCATCTCGGTGATCGTGAGCACGAGGTCGGTCGCCGTGGCGCCCTCGGGCAGCTCGCCGTGGAGCTTGAAGCCGACGACGCGCGGGATGAGCATGCTGATCGGCTGGCCGAGCATCGCGGCCTCGGCCTCGATGCCGCCCACGCCCCAGCCGACGACGCCGAGGCCGTTGACCATGGTGGTGTGGGAGTCGGTGCCGACGCAGGAGTCGGGGTAGACCGTGCCGTCCTTGTCGAACACGACGCGCGCGAGGTGCTCGATGTTGACCTGGTGCACGATGCCGGTTCCGGGCGGGACGACCTTGAAGTTGTCGAACGCGCCCTGGCCCCAGCGCAGGAACTTGTAGCGCTCGCCGTTGCGCTCGTACTCGATCTCGACGTTGCGCTCGAAGGCCTCGGGCGTGCCGAAGACGTCGGCGATCACGGAGTGGTCGATGACCATCTCGGCGGGTGCGAGCGGGTTGATCTTGGACGGGTCGCCGCCGAGGTCGACCATGGCCTCGCGCATGGTGGCGAGGTCGACGACGCAGGGGACGCCGGTGAAGTCCTGCATGATCACGCGCGCGGGCGTGAACTGGATCTCCTGGTCGGGCTCGCTCGACGGGTCCCAGGCGGCGATCGCCTTGATGTCGTCGGCGGTGATGTCGGCCCCGTCCTCGGTGCGCAGGAGCGCCTCGAGCAGGACCTTCAGGCTGAACGGGAGCGTGGTGACGTCGAGGCCGTCACCCTGCACCGCGTCAAGCTTGAAGTACGTGTAGCTGGTGCCGTCCACCTCGAGCGTCTGCTCGGCGTTGAAGCTGTCGACCATGGGTGTCTCCTTCGCGTCGGGTTCCATCCTGCCGACCGGACCGCCGGGCTGCCAGGTCAGGTGCGCCTTACCTGACGCCCTGCCAGCTGCCGCGACACGTGCACCGCGAGGGTGTCCGGCCGGGAAAGTCTCTTGATGTCAAGATACACGATGTCAAGAGGAATGTTCGACGACGCGGTCGCCGGCGGGTCAGAAGAGCCCGGGCCAGCGCCACAGGAGCGGCCACATGAACGCCAGCTGCGCCGCGCACACCGTCAGGACGCCCACCACGCCGACCGCGTCGAGGACGACGAGCGCGCGACGCCGCGGCACCGACGTGGCCGCGTCGTCGCCGTGCGCACGGACGACCTCGGTGCCGGCGACGCGGTCGAGCACACCGCGGTGCATGCCCAGGAGCAGCGGCACCAGCAGCGCCAGGAGGCCCAGGTAGGCCGCGAACCCGAGGTGCCACGCGTCCGGCGTGGCCGAGCGCAGGACCGTGGGCAGGCCAATGGGCACCGCCGCCACGGCGAGGTCGATCAGCACCGCGGCCGCGAGCCCACGCAGCAGGCCACGCGCGGCCCCGGTCGGGCTCCCCTCTCCCGCGCGGACGACCCGCAGGCCCTCGCGGTGCTTGCCGATGCTGTGCCCGCGGACGCCCTGCCGCAGACCGTTGTTCCACAGCACGAACAGCTCTCCGGCGACGAGCCCGCCCAGCAGCAGTCCGTCGGAGCGGCCCAGGGTCCACACGTCGCCGGTGGTCGCGCTGCCCAGGATCCGCGCGACGAGCACCACCAGCGCGCCCGCGGTGAAGGCGACGCAGAACAGCAGCACGTCCTGGGCGAGCGCCGAGCGTCGCAGGTCGCCGACGGTGCGTTCCTCGTCGCCGACGTCGGACGCGGGCGTGAGGTCCTGGGCGTCGTTCATCGCATCGCTCCGATCCAGCGGGCGGCCGCGCGGCCGTCGCGCACCCGACTCTCCCACGTCATGCCCACGCCGAGCATCGACACACCGGCGGCGGCGATGAGGATCCAGCGCGGCAGCGCGACGGCGACCGGACCGAGCTGGACGAGGAGCAGCAGCCCCACCAGGACGGCCCCTGCCACGAAGGGCGCGAGCCAGCGCAGCCGGACGCCGAGCGCCAGCACGGCGAGCGACACGAGCCCCAGTGCGAGCCCCCGCGGACTCGTCGGAGCGAGGAGCGCCTGCGGCAGGCTCGGCAGCAGTCCGAGCACGAGCCCCGGCCCGAGGGCGACCACCGTGCTGCGCGGCGGCTCCGTGCGCAGCAGCACCCACGCCCCGGCACCGAGCAGCACGAGCGCGAACGGCACGGTGTAGGCCTCGACCACGCCGACGTCGCTGGCCACGAGCCGCAGCACGTAGGCGATGCCGAGCGGCACGGTCGCCACCCACCGCAGGACGGCCCGGTCGGGGACGAGGAGCGAGACGAGCACCAGCGTGGCGCCCAGCAGCGTGAGCAGGAGGGCGAGCCAGGCGAGCGACGTCGTCCCCGCCGCCCACAGCACGGTGACGAGGAGCGCGGTCACCGCGGCCAGCTCGACCCCACGGCGACCTCGACGGTCGTCGAGGAGTGCCGACGCCCCCGCCCCGACGACGAGGGCCGCGAGCAGGACGGTGAGCGAGGCGACGGTCGCAGGCGCGTCGACCAGCTCGAGGACCGGGACGGTCGAGGCGATCGCGGTCACGGCCGCCGCCGACGCGGCGAGGTCGCGCCAGGGCGGTCCGTCGTCCGGCAGCGCGCAGACCCCGAGCAGGACGGCCGCCAGCGGCCAGGCGACGACGGCCGTCTCCCAGTCGCCGATGCACACGACGACGGCCACGGTCGCGAGCACCCCACCGACCGCGCGCAGGAAGGCGCGGTCGGCGACCAGCAGCGAGACCAGGACGGCGGCAACGGCCGGGAGCAGGAGGGTGGCGACGAGCCACACGACGTCGACGTCGACCACGGCCGCGGCGACGAGCACGCCGCCCAGCGCCAGCAGGCCCGAGCCGCCCTCGACGCCCAGACGACCAGTGCGGTCGCGCAGCCCGACGCCGGAGACCACCAGTGCGAGCGCGGCCGCCGCGGCGAGGACGACGCCTGTCGCCCCCGTCCCCAGGTCGGTCAGCTGGGCGGGCGGCACGAGCGCGATCCCGACATGCACGGTCGCGACCGCCGCCAGCACCTCTCGCACCGGAGCGGGTCGTGCCGCCCGGGCGGCGACCACGGCCACGAGCGCCGACACGCCCCACACCCACCACGCGGTGGACCAGTCCCCCGCGACCAGCAGGTCCGCGACCACCGCGGCCGTGGCCGCAAGAGCGGGGTGGGCGACCCGTCGACCGTGCGGCGCGGCCGCGACGAGCGCGAGGGTCGCCCCGAGCGTGAGCGCGGCGACCGCTCCCGCGACCGGGCTGACCTCCGCCGCGCTGGTCGCTACGGTCACGAGGAGCGCGGCGGCGAGACCGGTCTCGACCCCGGTGCGCCGTGCGACGTCGTCGACCAGGAGCACTCCGACGAGGAACGTCAGCACGATCGCGGCGACGAGGGCGGCCAGCCGGACCTGCGCGTCGCCGTCGAGCGCCACCACCAGCACGCCTGCCGTCCCTGGGCCCCAGGCTGCGGCCAGGCCGAGCGCGACACCACTCCGCAGGCGGGGCGCCCGCACGAGCGCGACGACGACCAGGCCGAGCGTCGCGGCAGCCCACACGACGACGCACGCCCACGGCGCGTCGAGGGCGAGCGCGGGCGCGACGGCCAGCGTCGCGACCGACACCCACCACCACGGTGCGGGCCTTCCGGTGGGCGTCCCGAAGGTCGTCACGGCCCAGAGCACGAGGGCACCGGCGACGACGCTGCCGGCCAGCAGCACCGCCGACGGACCGGCGTCGGCGAGCACAGACCAGGCGGTGACGACGGCGACGCTGGTGGCCGCGCCGGGCGCCCAGGGCCGCAGACGTCCCACGACGCGCCAGCGTGCAGCACCGAGGACGACCAGCGTCGCTGTGGCACCGAGGGTCCACGCGAGCCAGGGCCGGTCGGTGCCGGGCACGTCGAAGGTCGTGAGGGGGTGGTCGATGCGCTGGCCGCCCGTGGTCGTCAGTGCCTCGCCCACCACGGCCAGCAGCTGCGCTCCCCACGGGAAGAGCGCGAGCGTCACCAGGAGCGATGGCGCGATGCCTGCCGCACGCGCTCCTCGTGCCCACGGTCCGCGGCCGGGGACCCAGACCGCGGGGACCGCGACCGCGGCAAGCACGAGCAGGGCGCCGTACTGCGGTGCCGCCGACCACGCGGGCAGGGCCGCCAGGAGCGTGAGCGTCGAGAGCGCGGCGCCGGCGGACACCGTCCGCGCCGGGGCGGGCAACCGCCCGAACGACGCGAGGCCGGCAGCGACGCCGGCGATGACCGCGAGGGGGACGCCGTGGGCCCCGCCGACCAGGTCGACCAGTGCGGGGTGCGCGACGGCGTCCACGAGGGCCAGGACGACGGCGACCAGCGCAGCGACCCCGCCCGCGGCGAGAGCGACCCAGGCCCCCACCCGTGCGGTCGCCCAGTGCAGTGCGGCACCGACGAGCACGGCGACGACGAGCGCCGCGGTCGCCGACCAGAAGGGGCGCGCTCCGCCGTCGTCGAGCACGACCGCCACCCGCACCCCGGCGGCCGCCCCGGCGAGGCCGCCGAGCACCGACACGACGACCAGCTCGCGGGCGTCGTCGAGGGTGCGTCGTCCGAACCTGACGATCGCCGCGGTCGTGAGCACCACCACGGCGCACCACAGCAGGTCCCACGGCGCGCCGGGCAGCGCGTCGAGACCGAGGAGTCCCTGGTCGCGCGCGGCGAACCAGTCGAGCGTGAACAGGCCCAGGAAGACGGTCCACAGGGCCTCGGCCGACGCCCGGAGACGTCGGCGCGTGACCACGGTGGCGACACCACCCGCGACGGCCGTCGCCGCCAGCAGCACCAGGGCGCGGCCGAGGATGCCCATCGGACCCCAGTAGACGGTGATGAAGATGGCGCCGGCCACGAGGAGGGCGAGGGCACCGAGCGCCAGGAGGACCGTGCCCACCGAGACGGGCGCGCGCGGCGTCGTCGCCGCGACCGAGTCGACCGTAGGGACGGTCGGGGGCGGGCTGGTCGGGGCTGGGCTGGCGGCCGCTGGTGCTGGGGCCGGCGCTGTTGCCGTGGCTGGCTCCGGCACCGTCACGGTCGACACAGGAGCGGGCGCTGCGGGGACGGGCGCCGCGACCGTCTGCGGCCGGCTGGCGCGGCGGGCTCGCTCGAGGTCGCGGTCGACCCGCAGGAGCTGGTTCCACAGCCGTCCCGCCTCGGCGGTGCGCAGGTCGAGACCGCAGCGCGCGCAGACCCGCGCACCGTCGAGTCGCGCCCGGCAGTCGGGGCACACGGTCGGATCGGCGTAGGCCATGGCGACACCCTGCCCGTCCAGGTGGTCCTCGGACAACCTCGTCGGCCGCCGCGGGGGTCAGTCGACGCGGTCGAGGACGGCCACGCACTCCACGTGGTGCGTCATCGGGAAGAGCGCGAACGCCCGCAGCGGACCGAGGCGGTACCCGTGCTCGGCGAACGTGGCGACGTCGCGGGCGAGCGCCGCCGGGTCGCAGGCCACGTAGACGACTCGGCGGGCGCCGAGGGCCGCGACGGCCGGCACGGCCTTGCGCGCGCCGGTGCGCGGCGGGTCGAGGACGACGACGTCGACGCCGTCGGCGAGGGCGGGGTCGCGGCGCAGCGCCCCCTCGGTCGAGTCGGCCACGAGGCGCACCTGGCTGCGACCGTGCAGCGACCTGCGGGCGTCGCGAGCTCCTTGCCGGTCCGCCTCGACGCTGACGACGAGGCCGTCCGGTCCGACGGCGTCGGCGAGGAAGGCGGTGAAGAGTCCCACGCCGGCGTAGAGGTCGGCGACGCGGTCGCCGGGGCGCGCCTCGACGGCGTCGAGGACGGCGTCGACGAGGGTCCGCGCCGCCTCGGGGTGCACCTGCCAGAAGCCCGAGCCGGTGACGGTGAAGTCGTGCGGTGCGACGTGCTCGGTGAGCCGGGTGCCTCCGGCGCGGCGGTGACCGTCGGTGCCGGCCACGCCGTCGACGTCGAGGTCTGAGGGCACGGTGGCGTCGGTGACGACGAGGCGCTGCCCGGTGGACGAGACGATGGCCTCGACCGGGCCGCTGTCCCAGCGGTGCGCGGTGACGTCGGGCAGGTCGGGGTGGGCGATGGGGCAGTGATCGACGGGCACGACCTCGTGCGAGCGGTGCTTGCGCAGACCGGGGCGCCCGTCGGGCGTGGTCGACCAGGTGACGCGCGTGCGCCAGCCGAGGGTGGGTCGGACCTCCTCGACGACGACGTCGCGCTCGATGCCGGCGAGCCGGCGCAGCTGCTCGGCGACGACGTCGGCGAGCAACCGGCGCTGCGCGGCGGGCTCGACGTGCTGGAAGTCGCAGCCGCCGCAGGTGCCGGCGAGGGCGCAGGGCGGCTCGACGCGGTCGGGCGAGGCCTCCAGGACCTCGACGGCGTCGGCTCGCAGGAACCGCTTGGTGGTGTCGGTGACGCGGATGCGGACCCGCTCCCCCGGCAGGCTGTGCCGGACGAAGACGACCTGCCCGTCCAGCCGCGCCACGCAGCTCCCGCCGTGGGCGACGGGCCCCACCTCGACCACAGGAAGACTCTTCCCGTTCACGCCCGACCACCTCGCACGGGCCCACGAGCCCACCGAGGGCACAGGGCGACGGGCCCCACCTCGACCGCAGGGAGACCAAAGTCGCTCACGGGCGCGTGTCCGGATTGTCGGCGTGGGGCTGCTCGGGGCGGGGCTGGTCGCCGAGGCCGCGGCGGACGTCTCCGGGGGCGGGACCGATGACGCTGCGCGGGTCGACCTTGGCGGCGGAGCTGAGCTGGTAGGGCACGCTCGTGACCATGACCCCGGGCATGAACAGCAGGCGCCCCTTGAGGCGCAGGGCGGTCTGGTTGTGGAGGAGCTGCTCCCACCAGCGCCCGACGACGTACTCGGGGATGTAGACGCTGACGATGTCGCGGGGGCTCTCGCGGCGCTTCTCCTTGACGTACTTGACGACGGGGCGCACGAGCTCGCGGTAGGGCGAGGAGACGACGGTGAGCGGAACAGGGATGGCGAGCTCGTCCCAGCGCTCGCGGAGGGCTGTGGTGTCCTGCGGGTCGAGCTCGACGTAGAGCGCCTCGAGCGTGGAGGGCCGGGCCACGCGGGCGTAGGCGAGGGCGCGGAGCGCGGGCTTGTGGAGGCGTCCGATGAGCACCACGGCGTGCACGCGGGACGGGAGGGCGACGTCGGTGTCGTCGATGGCGAGCTCGTCGCTGACCCGCTGGTAGTGGCGGTTGATGCCGAGCATGAGGAAGAAGACGAACGTCATGGCCAGGATGGCGATCCAGGCGCCGGCGAGGAACTTGGTGATGAGGACGATGACGAGCACGGTCGCCGTCATCGCCAGGCCGAAGCTGTTGACGATGCGCGAACGCTTCATCCGGCGTCGCTCGGTGGGGTCGGTCTCGGTCGCGAGGTGGCGGGTCCAGTGCCGGATCATGCCGAGCTGGCTGAGGTTGAAGGAGACGAACACGCCCACGATGTAGAGCTGGATCAGCTTGGTGACCTCGGCGTCGAACGCGAGGATCAGGACGATGGCGGCGACGGCGAGCAGGACGATGCCGTTGCTGAACGCCAGACGGTCGCCGCGGGTGTCGAGCTGGCGGGGCAGGTGGCCGTCGCGGGCCAGGATCGAGCCGAGGACGGGGAAGCCGTTGAAGGCGGTGTTCGCGGCGAGGACCAGGATCACGCCGGTGCAGGCGATGGTGAAGTAGAACAGCGGCTGGGCGTCGCTGTAGAGGGCCTTCGCGAGCTGGGCGATGACGGTCGGCTGGTCGTAGCCCTCGCCGACGGGCTGGCCGTCGAGCAGCAGCTGGCGGGCGGGGTCCTCGACGTAGCGGACGTGCATGGCGTCGGCGAGCAGGATGATGCTCATCAGCATCGTGATGGAGATGGTGCCGAGCAGCAGGAGCGTCGTGGCGGCGTTCTGGCTCTTCGGCTTGCGGAAGGCGGGGACGCCGTTGCTGATCGCCTCGACGCCGGTGAGCGCGGCGCAGCCGGAGGAGAAGGCACGTGCCAGGAGGAACGCCATCGCCAGTCCGGTGAGCGCCGAGTCGTAGGGCGCCTCCGCGGCGATGTCGTAGGGGGCGCTCTCCGCCTGCGGCAGGTCGCCGAGCAGGTACCGGACGAGTCCCCAGGCGGCCATCAGGCCGATGGCGAGCATGAACAGGTACGTCGGGACCGCGAACGCGGTGCCGGACTCCTTCGTGCCGCGCAGGTTCAGCGCCATGAGCAGCAGGACCAGGACCGACGCGGCGAGTGCCTCGTGGCCGACGAGCCACGGGATGGCCGAGGTCGCGTTCTGCACGCCCGAGGAGATCGACACGGCGACCGTGAGGACGTAGTCGACGAGCAGGGCGCTCGCCACCGTCACGCCGGCCTTCGGTCCGAGGTTGGTGGTGGCGACCTCGTAGTCGCCGCCGCCGCTCGGGTAGGCGTGGACGTTCTGCCGGTAGGACGCGACGACCGTGAGCATGACGAGGACGACGGCGATGCCGATCTTCCAGTTGAACGCGTAGGCGGTGATGCCGCCCATGGAGAGCGTCAGGAAGATCTCGTCGGGGGCGTACGCGACGGACGACAGCGCGTCGCTCGCGAACACGGGCAGGGCGATGCGCTTCGGCAGCAGCGTCTCCCCCAGCTGGGTACTGCGCAGCTTCCGTCCGACGATGGTCCGCTTGACGGACTCGACCATGCCCACGAGCGACGATGGTAGCCGCGGGGTCGTCCGCCCGCCGGGGCGCGGGCGCGCGGCACGGCACCGGTGCCCCGGACCGGCCCACGACGTCCTCGCGTCCGTGTAGCGTCGCCCCCGTGCACATCGTGATCATGGGCTGCGGCCGCGTCGGGTCGACGCTCTCGCGCAGCCTCGAGGAGCGCGGCCACACGACGGCCGTGATCGACTCCAACCCTGACGCGTTCCGCCGCCTGGGCCCCGGCTTCACGGGGACGACGGTCACCGGCATGGGCTTCGACCGCGAGGTGCTGCGCGCGGCGGGGATCGAGCAGGCCGACGGCTTCGCGGCGGTCTCCAGCGGCGACAACTCCAACATCATCTCCGCGCGCGTGGCCCGCGAGCAGTTCGGCGTCGGCAACGTCGTCGCGCGCATCTACGACCCCGGTCGCGCCGAGGTGTACGAGCGGCTGGGCGTGCCCACGGTGGCCACCGTCCCGTGGGCGGCCGACCAGGTGCTGCGCCGTCTGCTGCCGGCCGGGTCGGAGCCGGCCTGGCGCGACCCGTCGGGCCAGCTGCGCCTCGACACCGTGTACGCGCCGTTCCCGTGGATCGGCCACCACGTCTCCGACCTCGAGGACGCCGCCGGCGTGCGCGTCGCCTACCTCACCCGGCTCGGCTCGGGCGTCGTCGCGACGGCCCGCACCGTGATGCAGGAGGGCGACGTGCTCGCCGTGTTCATGCGAGACGAGGACGCCGAGCGTGCCCACGCGGTGCTCGAGTCCGGACCTGAGGAGGCCTGATGCGCGTCGCCATCGCCGGTGCCGGTGCGGTCGGCCGGTCCGTCGCCCTCGAGCTGACCGAGAACGGTCACCAGGTGCTGCTCATCGACAAGTCGCCGGGGTCCATCCGCTCCGACGTCGTGCCCGACGCCCAGTGGCTGCTCGCCGACGCGTGCGAGATGTCGTCGCTGGCCGAGGCCGGCCTGCACACCTGCGACGTCGTCATCGCGGCGACCGGTGACGACAAGGTCAACCTCGTCGTCTCGTTGCTCGCCAAGACCGAGTTCTCGGTGCCGCGCACCGTCGGCCGCGTGAACCACCCGAGCAACGAGTGGCTGTTCGGAGAGTCGTGGGGCGTCGACGTCGCCGTCTCGACGCCGCGCCTGATGTCGGCGCTCGTCGAGGAGGCGGTCTCGGTCGGCGACCTCGTCCGCCTGTTCACGTTCCGCCAGAGCAACACGAGCCTGGTCGAGCTGACCATGCCCGCCGACTCTCCCTACACCGGCCGTCTTGTGCGCGACGTCCCCTGGCCGCGCGACGTCGTGCTCGTCGCCATCCTGCGCGACAACGCCATCGAGACCCCCGACCCCGAACGCTCTCTCGAGGCGGGCGACGAGCTGCTCTTCGTCACCGCCGAGGACGCCGAGGTCGAGATCGGCTCGCTGCTCTCCCCCAAGTCCTGACGTCGCGCTGCGGCTGGGGCCGGGTCCTCGTCGGCCTGCGGCTGCGCTGGCGCGGGTTCAACTCGTCCTGCGCTCCGCAAGGGCCTCGACCGGGCGGCTGGGAATCGTGCTGGTCTGGGGTCTCGGGCTGCGGGTTGCGCTCGGGGTGGACGCACGATTCTTCGTTTGCGCGCCCTGGGCGGTGGGTTTGCCACCGCATCGTCCTCAGCGGTGGATCTGCCACCTTCTCAGCGCCCTACAGGTGGAGAATCCACCGCCGACGGGATCAGACGTGGCAGAGCTTCTCCCTTCTCGTGGACCGTGCCACGAGAAGGGAGAAGCGCTGCCCACCCCACCCCAAGGGCACCCACGCTTCTTCATTCACGCGTAGAAGGTCGAACGCTTCTGCGTTGGTGACGGGATCCCGTAGCAAACGCAGAAGCCTCGGCCTCCACCTCACCAACGCAGATCCTTGCGTCCCACGCGAGCCACAGCCCGAGACCTCAGGCCAGCGCGCCGCCCAGCCGCCCGGTCGAGGCCCTTTCGAAGGCCACCCCCAGCGAAACCCGAGCCAGCGCACCAGCAACCCCAGACCCCCGGCGCCAGCGCACCAGCAGGTCCAGTCGCTGCCTCAGCGCGTGCTCGCGCCCGGCTCGAGGGGGGTCGCGTTGCGCGACAGGACCCACGCCATGGCGGCGAAGGCGGCGACCTGGAGGGGCCAGCCGAGCACGACCTTGGAGGTGCCGAGGAGGGCGACGTGGTCGCCTGCCCAGAGCGGGTACTGCACGAGGACGCGCACGATGCAGGGGGCGGCGAAGAGCCAGGTGAGCAGCGAGCATAGGCGGACGAGCTGGCGGTCCTCGTGCCACTCGGTGGGCTCACCGGTCAGGCTGCCGATCAGGAAGCCGACGAGTGGCCAGCCGACCAGGATCGACACGACGAACACGGCCGCGTAGGCGCCGTTGTAGAGGATGCCCGGCAGGAACACGTCGCGGGCCTCGCCGCTGCGCGAGGCGAACACCGCCGCGATCGCGATGCCGACGAGCGCATTGAGCACGAACTGGACCGTGGAGCGCTGCACCAGACGCACGGCCAGCAGCACGACCGCGCTGCCGACGCTCGCGATCAACGACGTACGGAGGTCCTTCGTGACGATCCAGCAGACGGTGAAGACGATCGTCGGCACGGCGCTCTCGACGATGCCGCGACCGCCGCCCAGCGCCTCGGCGAGCTTGGAGCGGACGAGCTCCTCGACCGTGGTGTAGCGCCGTGCCCCGTCGCCCGGACCGTCGTGACGGGCGGGCTCGGCGGAAGCGTCAGGCATCGAGCTCGTAGCGCGGGTTGTAGAGCACGCAGCTGTCGCCGCGCCGGCCGATCCGTCCGTGGACCGTCAACCGACGTCCGGGCTCGATGCCCCTGATCTCGCGCCGACCGAGCCACACGAGCGTCACATGGCCGGACCCGTCGTACAGCTGCGCCTCGAGCGCGCTCACCCCGTCGGAGACGGGCCGGGTGGTCACCGAGCGCAGCTCGCCGTGCAGCGAGCAGACGGCACGGTCGGACTGCGACGCCAGGAGCCGGCAGCCGGCCTGGTCGGCGCTGCGCTGCAGCTCGTCGTCCTCGATCTGCTCGAGGGTCGGCCGGCGCCAGGCACGGCTCAGTCGCGAAGGCATGCGTCCATCCTAGGTCGGTTCGCCGTCAGGACCGAGGGTCACGGGCTCCGCGTCGGGCGGCAGCTCGATCAGCAGCGGCTCGCGGACGGGGCGCGGGTCGTCGCCGCGCACGACCACCACCTCGCGGAACGCCTGCTCGAGGAGACCGTCCTCGTCGGGCTCGAGCGCCGCCGAGCCGAGGAACGTCGCGCGCAGCATCCAGCGGGGACCCTCGACGGCGACGATCCGCGACGGCTGGAACCCGTCCTGGCCGTCGGGCAGGGTGACGGGGATCTGCACCCGCAGCTCCGGTCCGAAGGGCCCGTCGAGCTCCTCGACCTGGCCCTCGAGCCGCTGCACCTCCGCCACCAGCTCCTGACGCACCTCGTCCCACAGGCCGCCGCTGCGGGGCGCGGCGAAGGCGCGCAGCTCCAGGCCCGCCTCCTCGGTCACGAGCACGACGGAGCCGGCGCCGCCGCCGTCGTCCTGCGGCACCTGCAGCTGGAAGCCGACCCGGCCGCGGATGCGCAGCGGGCCGAGGTCGACGTAGCCCGCCTCGTCGGCGGAGGCCTCCGTGGAGTCTCGCGGTCGGGTCGGCGTGCTCACCGCCTCGGACTGCTCGCTGGTGCTCGTCTCGTCGGGTGCGGTCTGCTCGCGCTCGCGGCGACGTCGGATCATCGGTGCTCTCCCACGGATCGGTGGCCGCCGGTCGAGCCGTAGCCCCCGGCGCCTCGGCTGGTGTCCTCGAGTGACTCGACCTCGCGGAAGGTCACGTGCTCGACGCGCTGGACGACGAGCTGCGCGATGCGGTCGCCCCGCGCCACCTCGACCGTCTCTCGTAGGTCGTGGTTGACCAGCAGCACCTTGATCTCGCCGCGGTAGCCCGCGTCGACCGTGCCGGGCGTGTTCACGACCGAGAGGCCGTGCCGCAGCGCCAGACCGGACCGGGGGTGCACGAAGGCCGCGTACCCGTCGGGCAGGGCGATGGCGATGCCGGTCGGCACGAGCACCCGCTCGCCCGCGGCCAGCGTGGCCGGTGCTGCGGCGTGCAGGTCGACGCCCGCGTCCCCCGGGTGCGCGTACGCGGGGACCGGGAGCTGCGGGTCGAGGCGTCGCACCGCGATCTCGAGCATGCTCGCGACCCTACTCGGGTGGACCTGGCCCGGATGCGGCAGGCTTGCAGGGTGCAGAACCGTCGTGAGCGCCTCGTGGCTCCCGTGTCGTGGTGGGTCGGCGTGCTCGCCTTCGCCCTCGCCTGGGCCTGGCTGCTGCTGGTCGTCGCCGGCACCGGCGCAGCCGTGGTGACCTTCGTCGGCGTGGCCGTGCTCACGGGTGCCGTCGTGTGGGCGTACGGACGCACCGTCGTCGACGCCGGCCCCGACGGCCTGCGCGTCGGACGCGCGTTCCTGACGGCGGAGCACGTGGGTGCCGTCACCCCGCTCGACCGCGTCGCGACCCGCGAGGCCCTCGGACCCCGTGCCGACGCCCGTGCCTGGTTGCACGTGCGCCCCTACGTCGACACCGCCGTGCGCGTCGACGTCGACGACCCGGCCGACCCTGCCCCCTACTGGCTGGTCTCCACCCGCCACCCGAAGGCGGTCGCCGCCGCGCTCGGCGCGCGTCCCGCCTCCTCCGACGCACCCGACCAGCCCACTCCAGACCCGAGGTGACGACCATGGCTCGCACGTCCCGCAAGGCCCGCACGACCCCCAGCCTGGAGACGGCGACCCCGCCGCGGAAGGCGTCGCGCTCCAGCCGTACCAGCTGGAAGCTGCTGGACCGCTCGACCACCATCGCCGCGGGTCTGCTCGCCCGCCAGGCCTCGACCGTCACCTGGCGTCTCGCGACGGGTCGCAAGCCCCCGACCGCGGGACGGCACCCGGACGTCGAGACCAAGGAGGCCGTGGCATGGGCTGTGGTCGGGGGTGCCCTCGTCGAGGTCGTCCGCCTGCTCGTGCGTCGAGGCGCGGCGGGCTACTGGGTGCGCTCCACGGGCGACCTCCCGCCCGGGATGAAGCCGCTGAAGGGTGCCTCGGTCGGGGCACGCGTGGCCGCGGCCGCAGGAACGACAGAGCCGGCTTCCTCGCGGAAGCCGGCTCGGCGTCGTCGGCGCTCGCGCTGAGCGAGCCCGGGCTGGTGGGACGTCCCACCGGTGCGTGCTGCGTCAGTAGGCGCAGTCCCGGCAGATGAGCCGGTCGCCCTTCTCCTCGGCGAGCTGGGACCGGTGGTGCACCAGGAAGCACGACGAGCACGTGAACTCGTCGGACTTGCGCGGCACCACCTGGACGGCCAGCTCCTCGTGAGAGAGGTCGGCACCAGGCAGCTCGAAGGACTCGGCCGCCTCGACCTCGTCCTCGTCCACCTTGCCCGAGTTCTTCTCGTGGCGACGCGCCTTGAGCTCCTCGATGCTGTCCTCGGACTGCTCTTCCTCAGTCTTGCGAGGCGCGTCGTAGTCGGTAGCCATGTACCCCTCCGTCGTGTGCGTTCAACCGACGGGATTGTTCCACACCGGCACAAGCCGTCGTCGGTCAGTACCCACAAGCCCGGACGACGTCGAAGTATTCCCCTGCGAGGGCGGGGTGGGCGGCCATCACGAGCCGTCCGTCAGGCGCTCCGTCGAGTCCCTCGACGCGCACGCCCGCCTCGCGCGCCACGAGCGCGCCCGCTGCCCTGTCCCACGGCTGCAGACCCTGCTCGACGTACGCGTCGAGCGTGCCGTCGGCGAGCGCGCACAGGTCGAGCGCGGCCGCGCCGATGCGACGAACGTCACGTACCTGGGGCAGCAGCTGGGCGACGGCGAGTCCCTGCTCGCGGCGACGCTCCGGCAGGTAGCCGAAGCCGGTGCCGACGAGTGCCTCGGCCAGCGGCGGGGGCTCGGGGGCGTGCAACGGCCGTCGCTCCTCGCCGCTCCAGCGCCAGGCACCGGCGCCCAGGACGGCCGCCCACTCCTCGCCGGTCGCGATGTTCACGACGTACCCGGCCACCTCGGTCGCGCCGTCCGGGCCGTCGAGACGAGCCGCGATGGAGACCGCGTAGGCCGGGATGCCGTAGACGAAGTTGACGGTGCCGTCGATGGGGTCGACCACCCACTCGACACCGCTGGTGCCGCGGACGCCGCCACCCTCCTCCCCGAGGAAGCCGTCGTCGGGGCGGGCGGCGAGCAGACGCTCCCGGACCAGCTCCTCGCTGGCGCGATCGACCTCCGTGACGACGTCGACGCGGCTCGACTTGGTGTCGGCCACGCCCACCCGGCCCTCCGGTCGCCGCGCACGCACGAGCGCCGCGGCCTCGAGCCCGACCTCCCGGGCCAGCTCGACGAGTGCATGGGGGTCGACGGCGTCGCTCATGCGTGCGCCGGGCGGTCGCCGCGCAGGTTGGCGCAGCAGTTCGGCACGCACACCCACGGGTTCGCCCCGCAGCTGCCGATCGTGGCGGGCGTCGGGTCCTCGCCGCGGTCGGCCGCCGCGCGCTCCTGCAGGAGGTCGGTGATCATCGCGACGAAGGCCGGGTGCGAGCCGGGCGTCGGCACGCGGACGAAGCGCAGCCCCAGCTCCTCCGCCGTCGCCTTGGCCTCGGTGTCGAGGTCGTAGACGACCTCCATGTGGTCGGAGACGAACCCGATGGGCACCACCACCACCGACGTCACACCGTCGGCGGCGAGCTTCTCGAGGTGGTCGTTGACGTCGGGCTCGAGCCACGGGGTGCGCGGCGAGCCGGACCGCGAGCAGTAGACGAGCTCCCACGGCAAGCCCTGGTGCCGCGGCTCGAGTCCGGCCATCACGAGGCGCGCGGTCTCGAGGTGCTGGTCGCGGTAGGCGCCGACACCCGGGCCGCCGCTCGCGTCGTTCATCGCGTCGGGGATCGAGTGGGTCACGAAGACGACGTGCGTGTCGTCAGGTGCGTCGGCGAGCGCAGCCCGCGTGTGCTCCACGAACGGCGCCACGAAGCCGGGGTGGTTGAAGGGCAGCCGCAGTCGACTGAGCTCGATGTCGAGGCCCTCGGTCGCGTCGGCGAGGTTCTCGCGGTACTGACGGCAGCCCGAGTACGAGGAGTACGCACTCGTGAGGAAGTAGGCGGCGTGCCGGACGCCGTCGGCCACCATCTGCTCGAGAGCGTCGCGCAGGTACGGGTCCCAGTTCCGGTTGCCCCAGTAGACGGGCAGGTCGACGTCGCGCGACGCGAGCTCACCCTCGAGCGCCGCGATGACCTGCCGGTTGAGGTCGTTGATCGGGCTGCGACCGCCGAACAGGAAGTAGTGCTCCCCCACCTCCTCCAGCCGCTCGCGCGGGATGCCCTTGCCGACGGTCACGTTCTCCAGGAACGGGACCACGTCGTCGGGCTTCTCGGGACCACCGAAGGAGACGTAGAGGAGTGCATCGAAGGGGCGGACGTCCATGCCGTCATCGTCCCACGCACCGCCTCCACGCGCGGCGCGGCAGGGGGAGGTGGGCGGTGCTGGTGCGCTGCAGCGGATGGTCGTGGCCTTGCTGCTGCGCTGCCTGCGGAGGTCTTGCCCTGCTGCTGCGCTGCCGCGGGCGGTATCGACCTTGCTGGTGCGCTGCCTCGGCTGGCGCTGGGGGTGGTCTCCGAAAGGCCTCGACCGGGCGGCTGGCATCCGCGCTGGTCTGGGGTCTCGGGCTGCGGGTTGGTGCTGGGGTGGACGCAAGATTCTGCGTTGGCGACGGGATCCCGTCGTGAACGCAGAAGCGTTCGGCCTCGCACGCTCGAATGCAGAATCCTGGTTGCCCTTGGGGGTGGGGTGGGCAGCGCTTCTCCCTTCTCGTGGCACGGTCCACGAGAAGGGAGAACCTCTGCCACGTCTGCCCCCGCCATCGGTGGATCTGCAACCGCAGAACCGCTCCTGCGGTTGCAGATCCACCGATAGGACGCTCAAACGCAGAACCATGGCCTGACAACGCAGAAACGAAGAGTCTTGAGTCAACCGCGGGCCCAGGCCAGACCCCGAGACCCGGAACCACCCCCGGGCTCGCTGCCGGTCGAGGCCCTTTCGGAGCCCACCCCCAGCGAAGGCCGAGGCAGCGCACCGCAACGTCACGACCCCCGCAGGCAACGCACCCGCAGGACGAGACCCCCGCAGGCAGCGCACCAGCAAGCCCACGACCACACGAAGCCCCCGCCCCTCCACCGACCCCACCACCCACCAGGCCCGCGGGTAGTCTGCGGTCGCGCAGCCGTGCAGCGAGGGAGGGGGCAGGGTGCGATCGACGTACGGGCGGGTCCTGGCGCTGCCGGGTGCCGCGCTGTTCAGCCTGACGGGGCTCGTGTCGCGGCTGCCGTTGTCGATGGCGTCGCTCGGTCTGGTGCTGCTGGTGCGGGAGCACGGCGGCGGGTACGGGGCCGCGGGCCTGGTCGCTGCCGCCTACGTGGCGGCCGCTGCGGTCGTCGCTCCGGTGCACGGCCGGCTGAGCGACCGGTGGGGGCAGCGTGTGGTGCTGCTGCTCGCCGGGGCGGGGTACGCGATCGGCGTGGCTGCGGTGGTGCTGGCCGTCACGCGCGACGCCGCCGCTCCCCTGCCGCACTTGGCGGCTGCCGTGGCCGGGGTGTTCACGCCACAGACCGGGTCGCTGGTGCGGGCCCGCTGGACCCACCTGCTGCGCGACGACCGGCCGCTCCTGACCACGGCGTTCGCCATCGAGGCGGTCATCGACGAGGCCGTGTTCATCGTCGGGCCGGTGCTCGTCACGTTCCTGACCCTCCAGGTGGCCGACGTCGCGGGCCTCGCGACCGCTGCCGCCGCCGCGACGCTGGGCAGCTGGGCGCTCGCCGCGCAGACCGCGACCGAGCCGCCCGCCGGCGGTCACCGCACCGGTCCGCGCGTCGCGATGGGCTGGTCGGTGCTCGGCCCCGTGCTCGTGGCCGCGGTCGGCATCGGCGTCCTCTTCGGCTCGACCGAGGTACTGGTCGTCGCCTTCACGGAGGCCCAGGGAGAGCGCGGGGCGGCCGGGCTCGTGCTGGCGGTCTGGGCTGCCGGGAGCCTGCTCGCCGGTGTCGTCATCGGGGCGCTGCCCGCGCCGGCCGACGCCGTCGCGCGACTGCGGTGGACCGTCCTCGTCCTGGGTCTGCTGTTCGCGCCGCTGCTCCTCGCGCCCACGACCCCCTGGCTCACGGCCGGACTCTTCCTGGCGGGCGTCATGATCTCCCCGACCATGATCGCCGCGACGAGCGTCGTCGAGGAGTACGTCCCGCCGAGCCGCCTGACCGAGGCGCTCACCTGGACGAGCACCGGTCTGGCCGTCGGGGTCGCACCCGGCGCCGCCGTCGCGGGCGCCGTCGTGGACCGGTTCGGTGCCTCCGCCGGGTTCGCCGTGCCCCTCGTGGCAGGCCTCGCGGCGGCGGCCGTCGCCTGGTGGTTCCGACCGCCGCCCCGACCCGACCGTGCCCTCGTGCCCGGTGCCGTCGCGGACTAGGCTGTTCCGGGAGATGAGCACCTCCGCCGCACCGCCCCCCGACGCCCTGCTCGACGACGCCCCGCTGGACGAGCGAGCCGTCGCGCTCGTGCGACGGTGGGTCTCCACCACCGGAAAGCGGCGCAGCGACCCTGCCGCTCGACGCCTCGCGACGCTCCTGAAGGACCCGGCCGGACTCGACTTCACGATCGGCTTCGTCGACCGCGTCGTCCGACCCGAGGACGTCGACGTCGCGGCCCGCAACCTGCGTGACCTGGCGCGGTCGCTGCCGACGTTCCTGCCCTGGACCCAGCGGTTCCTGCTGCGCCTCGGCGCCGTCGTGTCGGTGCTGATGCCAGGCCTGGTGGTCCGGACGGCACGGGCCACGCTGCGACGCATGGTCGGCCACCTGGTGGTCGACGCACGTCCCGAGAAGCTGGGCCGCGCCATCGCCACGCTGCGTCGGCGCGACGACCGGCTCAACCTCAACCTGCTCGGCGAGGCCGTGCTGGGCGAGGCGGAGGCGGTGCGCCGCCGCGACCGCACCCTCGAGCTGCTGCGCCGCGACGACGTCGACTACGTGTCGGTCAAGGTCTCCGCGGTGGCCAGCCAGCTGTCGATGTGGGCCTTCGACGAGACCGTCGACCGGGTCGTCGAGCGGCTCGAGCCGCTGTACGAGGTGGCCGCCGAGCGTGGCTCGTTCATCAACCTCGACATGGAGGAGTACCGCGACCTCGACCTCACCGTGGCGGTGTTCACCCGCGTGCTCGAGGCGCACCCGCAGCTCGAGGCGGGGATCGTGCTGCAGGCCTACCTGCCCGACGCGCTCTCCGCGATGCAGCGTCTGCAGGGCTGGGCACGGGCCCGGCGCGAGGCGGGCGGCGCCGCCATCAAGGTCCGCGTCGTCAAGGGCGCCAACCTCGCCATGGAGCGTGTCGACGCGACCCTCCACGGTTGGCCGCTGGCCACCTGGGGCAGCAAGCAGGAGACCGACACCCACTACAAGCGGGTGCTGCGCTGGGCGCTCACGCCCGAGCGGGTCGACGCCGTCCGCATCGGCGTCGCCGGTCAGAACCTGTTCGACGTCGCCTACGCCTGGCTGCTCGCCGGCGACCGCGGCGTGCGCGACGCGGTCGACGTCGAGATGCTGCTCGGCATGGACGCCGGCCCGGTCGCCGCGGTCCGCGACGACGTCGGTGCCCTGCTGCTGTACACGCCAGTGGTGCACCCCGACGAGTTCGACGTCGCGATCTCCTACCTCGTCCGCCGGCTCGAGGAGAACGCCAGCCCCGAGAACTTCATGTCGGCCGCGTTCGACCTCGCCGACGACCCCGAGGCCTTCGAGCGGGAGGCGAGCCGCTTCCTCGACTCCGTCAAGGCCCTCGACGACGTCGTGCCCCCGCCGCACCGCGTGCAGGACCGCCGCACCGACGCGACCGACCACCACGTGCACGCGCACACGGACGGCTTCTCCAACACCCCCGACACCGACCCGTCCACAGCGGGCAACCGGGTGTGGGGACGTCAGGCGCTGTCGCGCTCCACGTACACGCAGGTCGGCCTGTCGACCATCGAGACCAACCGGGTCCACGGTCCGGCCTCGCTCGAGACGCTCGTGGTCGGTGCTCGCGAGGCCGGTCGCGACTGGGCTGCGCGGGGCGCCGAGGTGCGCGCCTGGATCCTGCACCAGGCGGCAGCGGCACTCGAGACCCGCCGCGGCGACCTCGTCGCCGTCATGGCCGCGGAGACCGGCAAGACCATCGCCGAGGCCGACGTCGAGGTGAGCGAGGCGATCGACTTCGCCCACTACTACGCCGAGTCGGCGCGTCGGCTCGAGGTGGTCGACGGCGCACGGTTCGAGCCGGTCGCCCTCACCGTCGTCACGCCGCCGTGGAACTTCCCGGTCGCCATCCCCTGCGGCTCCGTCGTCTCCGCGCTCGCCGCCGGCAGCGCCGTCGTCATCAAGCCCGCGCCGCAGAGCCCCCGCTGCGCGGCCGTGATGGTCGAGGCGCTCTGGCAGGGAGGCGTGCCGCGCGACGTGCTGCGCTACGTCACCCTCGAGGAGGGCGAGCTCAGCCAGTCGCTCGTGTCCCACCGGTCGGTCGACCGGGTCATCCTCACCGGCTCCTGGGAGACCGCCGCCCTGTTCCGTTCCTGGCGGCCCGACCTGCCGCTGATGGCCGAGACGAGCGGCAAGAACGCGCTCGTCGTGACGCCCAGCGCCGACCTCGACCTCGCCGTGGCCGACCTCGTGAAGAGCGCCTTCGGGCACGCCGGGCAGAAGTGCTCCGCCGCCAGCCTCGGCATCCTCGTCGGCTCGGTCGCGACGTCCGAGCGGTTCCGTCGCCAGCTCGTCGACGCGGTCACGTCGTTGAAGGTGGGCTGGCCGGACGATCCCGACGTCTCCGTCGGACCCGTCGTCGAGGCACCGACGGGCAAGCTGCTCGACGCGCTCACCGTGCTCGGCGAGGGCGAGGAGTGGCTCGTCGAGCCCCGTCGCCTCGACGAGACCGGTCGGCTCTGGTCGCCCGGCGTCAAGGTCGGCGTCCAGCCGGGCAGCACGTACCACCGAACCGAGTACTTCGGTCCGGTGCTCGGCCTCATGCACGCCGCCGACCTCGACGAGGCGATCGCGTGGCAGAACGCCACCGACTTCGGCCTCACCGCCGGCATCCACTCCCTCGACCCCGACGAGGTCAACCGCTGGCTCGAGACCGTCGAGGCAGGCAACCTCTACGTGAACCGCGGCATCACCGGCGCGATCGTGCAGCGTCAGCCGTTCGGCGGTTGGAAGCGCTCCAAGGTCGGTGCCACGAGCAAGGCCGGCGGGCCCAACTACCTCTGCCACCTCGGCACCTGGCACCGTCGACCCCTGCGCCACGTGCCCGACGACGTGGCACTGGCGCCCGAGGTCGGCGCGCTGCTCGACGCCGTCGCCCCGCACGTGCTCCAGGACCCGCTGGCCCAGCTGCGCGCCGCCGCCGGGTCCGACGAGGTCGCCTGGCAGCGGGAGTTCGGCCGCGAGAAGGACGTCAGCGGGCTGGGCGTCGAGCGCAACGTGTTCCGGTACCGCGCCGGCAGCGTCCACGTGCGGCTGGGCGACGACCTCGTCCTGGCCGCCCGTGTGCTGCTGGCCGCCCGTCGCTCGGGTGCGACCGTCACGGTCTCCTCCCCCGTGCCGCTGCCCGACGGCCTCGCCGACGACCACGTCGTCGAGGACGCGCAGGCGTGGCTGCGTCGGATGGCCGGCGAGCGGCCGGGCGTGGTGCGCCTGCTCGACCCGTCCCTCGCCCGACCGCTCGCGGAGGCCGTCGAGGGCGACCCCGACGTCGCCGTGCACGCCGACGAGGTCACGTGGTCCGGCCGGGTCGAGCTGCTGCCGTTCGTGCGCGAGCAGGCCGTCACGATCACGGCGCACCGCTTCGGCAACCACGACCCCGCCTTCGACCGGGTGCTGCCCCGCTCCTGAGGTCTCAGCCCTGCTGCAGGCCCGGCGGCAGGGGTGCGCGCCAGCCCCGCCAGAGGGCCAGGAGGCGCCAGCCGACGCAGAGCGCCCCGGCGCCGACGTACGCCCACCAGCCGAGGCCGGCCCCGTGCGCGAGGACGGCGAGCAGCGCGCCGGCGAATGCCGGTGTCGCGTACAGCTCCTCGCGGAAGATCACGGGCACCCGCCCGGCGAGCACGTCGCGCAGGATCCCGCCGCCGATCGCGGTGACCATGCCCAGCAGCGCCGCGGGCAGGACCCCGAGGCCGTACTCGGCGGCCTTGACCCCGCCGGCCACGCAGAACACCGCCGCTCCGACCGCGTCGAGCACGGTGATCTGGGACTCCCGGCGTCCGAACGTCGGGTGGAAGGCGAAGACCACCACCGACGCGACGGCCGGCACGAGCAGGTAGCGCCAGTCCAGCAGGGCCGCCGGCGGCACGGCACCGATGAGCACGTCGCGCAGGACGCCGCCGCCGAGGCCCGTGACGAGTCCCAGCACTGCGGCGCCGAAGACGTCGAGCTCCTTGCGGACGGCCACGATCGCGCCCGTGCATGCAAACACCGCGATCCCGACCAGGTCGAGCGTCACGATCCACACCTCGGGCACACCGAGAGCCTAGGACGTCGCCCCGGTGGCGGGCGAGCGTGTCGCCGCAGCGGGGCCTCGACGGACGCCTACGATGGCAGTGCAACCAGTGGGAGGACGCTCGATGCGCGAACTCGGCCCCGATCGGCTCAGCGACGACGGACGGTACCTCGTCCTGCGCGAGCCCGGTCGACCGGAGCTGTTCCGCGTGCCCGTCGACCGGCGGCTCGCCGCCCTCGTCGAGGCCTCCCCCCGTGCCCGGGGCCGTGCCCACGGCCAGATGGAGATCACGATGGAGAGCAGCCTCACCCCGCGCGAGATCCAGACCCGGATCCGGCGCGGCGAGTCCCCCGACCAGGTCGCCGAGTCCGCCGGCGTGCCCACCGAGCAGATCGAGGGCTTCGCGACCCCGGTGCTCGCCGAACGTGCCTACATGGCCGAGCAGGCCCGCACCACGACGATCCGTCGCCGCCACGCCGCCGGACCGGGCGTGCTGCTCGGCGCGGCCGTCGACGAGAGCGTCGCGGCCCAGGGCGGCGTGCCCGAGGAGGCTGCGTGGGACGCGTGGCGACGCGAGGACGGTCGCTGGACCGTGCAGGTCTTCGCGCCCGACGCGCTCGAGCCGGCCCGGTTCTGCTTCGACGCCAAGAGCCGCTACGTCCTGCCCGACGACGAGGCCGCCCGCCTGCTCGTGGGCGACGTCGCCGCACCGGAGGCGACCGACATGGCCATCGCCGACGCGCTGCGTGCCGACGAGGAGCGGGTCGAGGAGCCGACGGCCCCCGAGGCGGAGCCGGAGGAGCAACTGCTCGTGCACCTGCCCGACGAGGCGCCGCACGCGCTGGTGCACTCGCTCAAGGAGGCCCGCGACCGTCGGGCCATGGAGCAGCTCTCCCTCACCGACGAGCCCGCTGCCGAGCCGGTGCGTCCTGCCCAGCGTCGTGACGAGCCGCAGGGCCGGGACGAGCCCCCGAGCGAGGCACCCGAGCCGGAGGTCGCGCAGGCTGACGACGACGTCGAGGAGCACGTGGCCGTCCCCGACACCGTCGCCCCGCGGGGCAAGAAGCGCCCCGAGCGTCGGCGGGTGCCGAGCTGGGACGAGATCATGTTCGGCGGCCGACCGGAGTAGCGGCCCCGCCGTTCAGGGGAACGGCAGGACGTCGGGCGAGAGCGCCGCGGCCTTGGCCGTCGCTGCGGTCATGCGCCGACGGTGGTGGCGCCGGCACAGCACCTCGTAGCCGACCGACGGGGTCGGTCGTTCGGGGTCGTCGACGTCGCCGACGACGATGACCTCGCCCTCGGTGACCATCACGCCGTCCTCCGTACGGGCGTTGTGCGTGGCGCGCTCCCCGCACCAGCACAGCGCCTCGACCTGCAGCGGCAGGACCCGGTCGGCGAGCTCGACCAGCCGGGCGGCTCCGGGGAAGAGCCGGGTCCGGAAGTCGGTGAGGATGCCGAAGCAGAACACGTCGATGTCGAGCTCGTCGGCGATCTTGGCGAGCTGGTCGACCTGCTCGGGCGTGTAGAACTGCGCCTCGTCGCACACCAGGTAGTCGATGCGTCCGCCGCGGGTCAGCTCGTCGACGACGTGCTCCCAGAAGTGCAGGTGCTCCTCGACCTCGGTGGCCGGCACCGACAGGCCGAGCCGGCTGGAGAGCGTCGCCTCGCCGGCGCGGTCGTGCGAGGCGAAGACGCGTCCGACCCGCCCGCGGGCCCGGTGGTTGTGGTCGAGCTGCAGGGCGAGGGTGCTCTTCCCGCAGTCCATCGTGCCGGAGTAGAAGATCAGGTCGGCCACGGGCTCATCCTCCCAGCGGGGTCACGTCGCGAGCAGCACGGGGATCCGCAGCTCGGCCTCGGTGACCGACCCGTGGAAGCCCTTCATGCGCATCTCGAGCGGGAAGTCGTCGGTGCTGAAGACCCCGAAGTCGCCGAGCGCGGCGACGACGACGTCGCCGACCCGTCCGGCGACCTCCGGAGCCAGGGGGCCGAACCAGTCGTCGAGCTCGTCGCGGGTGCGCACCACCGCCCGGTCGCCGCACGCGGCCCGCCAGCGCTCGGCGACGGCCTCGCGCTCCTGACGCGCCGTGTACAGGTGCCGGAACCGTGCCTCCCCGGCGAGCAGGTCGACACCCTCGAGCAGGTCGGGACGGTCGGCGACGTCGAACCGGCCCTCGGCCGGCAGGTCGACCATGCCGTGGTCGGCGGTCACGAGGAGCACGGTGTCGTCGGGCAGGAGGTCGCGCAGCTGCGCCGTCTCGCGGTCGACCGTGACCAGCACGTCGCGCCACTCCTGCGACGTCGAGCCGTGCGCGTGGCCCGCGTGGTCGAGCCGCGACTCGTAGGCGTAGACCAGCGAGCGGTCGGCGTCCTCGACGACGTCGGCGACGACGTCGAGACGCTCCCACACGGAGCCGACCCCGTGGAACGGCGCGCCACGCTGGCTGCAGAGCGTGAGACCGGAGCCCTCGAAGCGCGACTCGTTGACGCTGGCGGCGTTCAGTCCCGCCTCGTGGAGACGCTGGAGCACCGTGGGGTGACGCTGCCACTGCTGGGCGTCGACCGGCTGGTCCCAGGCGAGGGCGTTGAACCGACGGCCTGTCTCTGGCACCCGTGAGGTGTAGCCGACGACGCCGTGCGATCCCGCGCGCAGCCCGGTGCCGAGCGACGTGAGGCTCGTGACGGTCGTCGACGGCACGCCGCAGACGACGTCGGGGACCGAGGGCAGGGACGACAGGAACGGCGCGAGGTGCGCGTGCTCGCGCAGCAGCTGCTCCCCCATCCCGTCGACGAGGAGCACGACGTAGCGGCGCGCCTCGGGAAGGCCGAGCGTGTCGTGGAAGCCGAGGTCGGGTCCGGCGACGACGGCCGCGGCGGACGTCATGACCTCGTGCAGTCCGTGGCGGCCCGCGGGTCCGGGTCGGCTCATGCGGTGCCGCTCGTGGCGGCCGAGAGCCGCCGCGCGAACTCCAGCAGTCGCTCCACCGCCGCGCCGCCGTCGGCCGCGGAGCTGAGCCGCAGCGAGAAATCGTCACCCGTCAGGTTGCCGGTGTAGCCGTGGTCGGCGTCGCAGTCGGGGTCGCTGCACTGCGCCGGCTCGAGGTCGAGGTGCGACACGGCACCCCAGCCGATCGTGACCACGGCCTCCTCGAGTTTGCCCGACGTCGCGACCATGCGGGTGACGACCACCGACCGGATGCGGTGGATCGACACCGCCTCGCTCGTGGTGGAGGTGTAGGGCTTCGGGAGCAGGTCGTCCGGCGGGTGCTCGTCGGTGTGCACGAGCACCACGCGCGACGGCGTCATCACCAGGACGGTCATGTGACGGCGGATCTCGTCGCGCTCGAACGTCGGCTCGTGGTGCACGACGTGCGCGAGGACGTCCTCGCCGGCGAGGGCGTCACGGAGACCGGCGGTGACGATGTCGGGGTAGTAGCCGCTGCGGGCGATCTCGGTGAAGACGTCCGAGCTCGGGCCGGCGGGGCGCTCGCGTCGCATCAGGCCAGCGTATCCCTGCTCGGGGTGCTGAGTCGTCGCACGTACCGCTCCTCGCGCCGGTCGGTGGCGGGCACGATCTTGGCGCGCGCGCTGAGCGCCGTCAGCCCGCCCTCGTGGACGAGCACCGGCTCGAGGTCGAGCTCGGCCACCTCGGGGAGGTCGTCCTTCAGCGCCGCCAGCCGCAGGATGACGTCCTGGATGGCGGCGGTGTCGACCGGCTCCGACCCGCGGTACCCGTAGAGCAGCGGCGCGGACCGCAGGTCCTGGATCATCGACTCGGCGTCGACGTCGGTGAGCGGGGGGATGCCGTAGGCGCGGTCGCCGAGCAGCTCGCTCGACGCGCCGGCCAGGCCGAACGACACGAGCGGGCCGAAGAGGGCGTCCTCGGTGACCGTGAACGACAGCGGGATGCCCGCCGGTGCCGACCGCTGCACGAAGAACCGGGTGTCGGCGCGCATGCCGGGCCAGGAGGTCAGCTGGTCCCACGCCTCGGTCATGTCCTGGCGGTCCTGGATGTTGCGCCAGATGTGCGCGAGGTCGGGGCGTGCGCGCAGGTGCTCGCTGCCGGCCTTGAGGACGACGTCCCAGCCGAGCTGCTCGGCCGCGGCGATCGCCTCCTCCGGGTCGTGCACGTTGATCCACGTCCAGAGGTCGATGCCGTAGCAGGCGAGCAGCGCGTGCACCTGCTCCGTCGACAGGATCGCGCCCCGCGGTGCGTGCGAGAGGACGTCGCGCACGAGCGCACGGGCGTCGCCCGTGCGGATGTCGGTGTGAGCCCGGAACTCGCCGTGGTCGCGGGCGGCCCACTCGGCGTACGTGACCACGCGGGCCAGGGCGCGGACCGCGGACTCCGGGGCCGGGTACGACGGGACCGAGCCGCGTCCGGCCGAGCCACCCTGCACGTCGGGGACGCGCAGCAGCTCGGGGATGCCCTCGGTGCCGAGGAAGGTCGAGACGATCGGCTTGTCGGACTGCTCGCCGATCGACGCCAGCACGTTCGCGACCTCCTCGCCGGAGGTGTTGAGCGGCGGGATGTAGACGACCATGAGCGCGTCGATGTCGTCGGACGCGAGGGCCGTCTCGATGGCGACCTCGAAGTCGTCGGCGCCGGCGTCGGCACCGAGCGGGACGGAGTCGGCGACCTGCAGGCCGGTGGCGGTGGCCGCGTCGGCGACCAGCAGGCCCATGGCGTCGGAGTTGCCGACGACGCAGATCCGGTTGCCGCGCGGCAGCGGCTGGTGCGCGACGAGCTGCCCGACGTCGAACATCTCCTCGAGCGTGTCGACCTGCACGACCCCCGCCTGGCGGAACATGGCGTCGACGGCCGCCTGCGGCGCGGTGCTGCGCTTGACGGCGTGGCCGACCGGGACGCCCTGCGTCGAGCGACCCGACTTCACGGCGACGACGGGCTTGGACTCCGAGACGCGTCGGGCGATCCGCGAGAACTTGCGCGGGTTGCCGATGGACTCGAGGTAGAGGAGCACGACCTCGGTGTCGTCGTCCTCCTGCCAGTACTGCAGGAGGTCGTTGCCGGAGACGTCGGCGCGGTTGCCGGCGGAGACGAACGTCGAGAGGCCGAGACCACGCCGCGACACCGACTCCAGGATCGCCGTGCCGAGCGCACCGGACTGGCAGAAGAAGCCCACGCGACCCTGGGGCGGCATGGCGGTGGAGAGCGAGGCGTTCAGCTGGACGGCGGGTGCGGTGTTGATGACGCCGAGGCAGTTGGGACCCACCAGGCGCAGCCCGTAGGAGCGGGACAGGTCGAGCAGGGTGCGCTGACGCTGGCGACCCTCCGGGCCCTCCTCGGCGAAGCCGGCCGAGATCACGACGAGCCCGTGCACGCCCTTGGCGGCGCAGTCGAGCACGACGTCGTTGACCGACTCCGCCGGCACGGCCACGATCGCGAGGTCGACCTCGTGCGGGATGTCCTTCACGCTCTTGAACGCCGGCAGGCCCGACACGGCCTCCGCCTGGCTGTTCACGGCGTACACGCTGCCCTGGTAGTCCCCCAGCACGAGGTTGCGCACGATGGTCTGGCCGATCGAGCGCTGGCGGCGGCTCGCGCCGACCACGGCGATGCTGCGCGCGGCGAAGATCCGCTCGATCGAGGCGGCCTCGGCACGCTGCTCGCGCGAGCGCATGACGCCCACGGCGGAGTCGGTGGGGTCGATGCGGAACGAGAGCTGCTGCACGCCGTCCTCGACGACGCCCTCGACGGAGTAGCCCATCTCGCGGAAGACCTGCAGCATGCGGTTGTTGCTCGGCAGGACGTCGGCCGTGAACCGCTTGATGCCGCGCTCGCGACCCGCCTGCGCGAGGTGCTCGAGCAGCAGCTGCCCGACCCCGCGACCCTGGTGCGCGTCCTCCACCAGGAACGCGACCTCGGCCTCGTCGTCGCTGGTGGCGTCGTAGCGCCCGACCCCGATGATGTCGTCGTGCAGCGTGAGCACGAACGCGACGCGACGGTCGAGGTCGACATGCGTGAACCGCTCGACGTCGCGCGCCGAAAGCGTCGGGTACGGGGCGAAGAACCGGTAGTACTTCGACTCGTCGGAGACCCGGGAGTAGAAGGCGACGAACGCGTCGGTGTCCTCGGGCGTGATCGGCCGCAACTGCGCGACGCGACCGTCCTTCAGGAGGACGTCGGCGTCCCACGACGGCGGTCGTCCGTCCTCGTAGGTCGTGGGCTCTCGGTGCACTGCTCCAACCTACCGGTCGGCTGCTGCGTCCTCGCTCCACCCGAGCGCCGTAGAGTTCCCACGACGACACGCCGGGGCCGAGGTCCATCAGTGCGTCCCCTACGAGAGGCCGACCGTGACACCCATCGAAACGCTGCGGGTCATGGTGCGGCGAGGGGCCGGCAGCATCGAGCGCGCTCCCGGCTACCGTGAGGCCGTCGCGCAGATCCACCGGAGTTCGATCGACGAGGTCGATCGAGGGTTCCTCGTCGAGCTCTACTGGGCGACGAGGGACCTCTTCACACGCAACCAGGTCCTCAAGGCGCTCGTCCTTCGATGCGAGGAGCAGGACCTGGGGGACTTCTTCCTGGCAGCGATCAAGCGGGAGAAGATGCTGCACGACCTTCGTCTCACGGCGGTCCGCGGGTACGCCGCCCACGCCACCGAAGCAGAGGTCGAGCCATGGATGAAGCGGCTCTCGACGTCGCTCGCGAAGATCCCCGAGCACACGCCCGCAGCCTTCGACACGTACACACCGCTCCTGTCTCCGTTCGGCCTGCCCTACCTCGCGGACCGCTACGGCTACCGGTGCTTCGTCGACACCCTCGCGCAGGTGTGGAGCCAGTACGACGCGATTCCCGCCGAGTACGCACGGTTCAGGCCGACCTGGCGCATCGGCGCGGACGGCACCCTGGTCGACGAGCCGCTCGACGCGCCACCGCGCTGACGCCGGTCACCCCGCCCCAGGCGCCGGTGCGGCGTGGCGACGCACCGGGCGCGAGCCGGGCCAGGGATGATGGGTGACGCCTGAGTGGAAGCCGGAGGACTCCGGCTCCTGAGTGATCGAGAGAGGTTGCATGGCCCGCAGCAGCACCCCGAGCCCCCCCGAGGAGTTCGACGAGCACATCATCGACACCGACATCACGGACGAGATGAATGCCAGCTACATCGAGTACGCGTACTCGGTGATCTACTCGCGGGCCATCCCCGACGCCCGCGACGGTCTCAAGCCCGTGCAGCGCCGCACGCTCTTCACGATGGACGACATGGGCCTGCGCAGCGACCGCGGCCACGTCAAGAGCGCCCGCGTCGTCGGTGAGGTCATGGGTCGGCTGCACCCGCACGGCGACGGCGCGATCTACGACGCCCTCGTGCGGCTCGTGCAGGCGTGGTCGATGCGTCTGCCCCTCGTCGACGGGCACGGCAACTTCGGCTCGCCGGACGACCCGCCGGCCGCGATGCGCTACACCGAGTGCCGCATGGACGCCGCCGCGGAGGCCATGACCGCGTCGATCGACGAGGACACCGTCGACTTCCGCCCCAACTACGACGGCCGCGAGCTCGAGCCGAGCGTCCTGCCGGCGTCGCTGCCGAACCTGCTGGTCAACGGCGCGTCGGGGATCGCCGTCGGCATGGCCACCAACATCGCCCCGCACAACCTCGTCGAGGTCGTGCAGGCCCTGCGCCACCTCATCGAGCACCCCGGAGCCGACCTCGACGACCTCATGCGCTTCGTGCCCGGGCCCGACCTGCCCACCGGCGGCAAGATCGTCGGTCTCGACGGCATCCGCGACGCCTACGCGACCGGCAACGGCTCGTTCCGCATGCGCGCGACCACCCGGATCGAGAACATCACGCCCCGTCGCAAGGGCATCGTCGTCACCGAGCTGCCCTACAACGTCGGCACGGAGAAGGTCGTCGAGGCGATCAAGAAGCTCGTGCAGGCCAAGAAGCTGCAGGGCATCTCCGACATCAAGAACCTGACCGACCGTCACAAGGGCCTGCACCTCGTGATCGAGGTGAAGAACGGGATCGTGCCCGAGGCGCTGCTCGAGCAGCTCTTCAAGCAGACGCCGATGGAGTCCTCGTTCTCGATCAACGCGGTCGCGCTCGTCGACGGGCAGCCGCGGACGCTGGGCCTCAAGCAGATGCTCGAGGTCTACCTCGACCACCGCTTCCAGGTCGTGCGCCGCCGCAGCGAGTTCCGTCGGGCGAAGGCGGCCGACCGGCTCCACCTCGTCGAGGGCCTGCTCGTGGCGATCGTCGACATCGACGAGGTCATCCAGCTGGTCCGCAGCAGCGACAACCGCGGCGAGGCGCGCACCCGCCTGATGGGCGTGTTCGACCTCAGCGAGGCGCAGGCCGACTTCATCCTCGACCGGACGCTCGGCAGCCTCACCAGGTTCTCCCGCATCGAGCTGGAGAAGGAGGCCGACGAGCTGCGCGCCACCATCGAGCAGCTCGAGGAGATCCTCGGCGACGACACCGTCCTGCGCGGCGTCGTCTCCGACGAGCTCGCCGAGGTCGCCCAGAGCTTCGGCACGCCGCGCCGCACCGTCCTCCTGGAGTCCGCGGGCCAGACCGTCACCGCCACGGCGTCGCTCGAGGTCGCCGACGACCCGTGCTTCGTGCTGCTGTCGGCGACCGGCCTGCTGGCCCGCACCACCGACGCGACGCCGTTCGGCGACGTCGGGAACCGCGCGAAGCACGACGTGATCGTCTCCGCAGTCGCGACGACGGCCCGCGGGCAGGTCGGCCTCGTGACGCAGGACGGCGTGGTCCACCGGCTCGACGTCCTCGACATCCCCGCGCTGCCGCCGACCGCGTCGGCGCCGCACGTGCAGGGGGGGATCCCGCTGCGTGAGCTGCTGTCGACCCCTGCCGCGCCGATCACGCTGATGTCGTTGTCCGACGACGGGCCCGGGATCGCCCTGGGCACCCGCGCGGGTGTCGTCAAGCGGGTCAAGCCCGACCCCGTCCTCACCCGCGACGCGTGGGAGGTCGTCAGCCTCGCCGACGGCGACGTCGTGGTGGGCGCCGCGCCGCTCGCGACGGGCGAGGAACAGCTCGTCTTCGTCACGTCCGACGCCCAGCTCCTGCGCTTCGAGGCCGGTCTGGTGCGGCCCCAGGGCCGTGGCGGCGGTGGGGTCGCCGGCGTCAAGCTCGCACCCGGACAGCGCGTCGTCGGCTTCGGCGTCGTCGGCGACGTCGACTCCGCGCACGTCCTCACCATCGCCGGCTCCGGTGACGCGCTCCCCGGCACGCAGACGGGCGCGGCCAAGGTCACGCCCCTGTCGGCCTTCCCGGCCAAGGGACGCGCCACGGGAGGGGTGCGCTGCCAGCGGCTCCTGAAGGGCGAGGACGGGCTGATCCTGGCGTGGGTGGGCGACGGCGTGCCCCTCGCCTGCGCCACGAGCGGGTCGCCGGTCGACCTGCCTGCGGTGGACCCCAGGCGCGACGGCTCCGGCGTGCCCGTGGCCCAGCCCGTGCTGGCCGCCGCGTCGCCCGCGGCACTCCTGCCGGGACTCCCCGTCGTGCGAGACTGACGCCGTGCGCCCTCTCACCCGAACCGCGTCCATCTCGCCGCTCCGGGCGGCCCTGCTGCCGCTCGCGCTCGTCCTCGCCGTGCTGCTCGCCGGCTGCACGGGCGGCGGTGACGACGGCGGCTCCACGGACACCGCCGCCGTGCAGAAGCGGCTCGACGCTGCCAAGAGGACCATCGACGACGCCGAGACGGTCGACGTCTCGCTGACGACGTCGTCGGTGCCGGACGGCGTGTCCGGCCTGCTCTCCGCGACGGGGAAGGGCAACCACTCCCCCGCCTTCGAGGGTGACGTGAAGGTCTCCTCCGGCGGTGCCACGCTGACCGCCAAGGTGATCGCCGTCGACGGCACCGTCTACGCGAACACGGGCATCACGCCGGGCTACCTCACGATCGATCCCGCGTCGCTCAAGGCACCCGACCCGGCGGGCCTGCTCGACCCCGACTCCGGTCTCACGAGCATCCTCGCCTCCACGGAGGACCTGAAGACGGGCGACCAGTCGCGCGACGGCCGCGACGTGCTCACCTCCGTCACCGGGACGCTCCCCGGCTCGGTCGTGGCCGACATCATCCCGTCGGCCTCCCGGCAGGGGACGTTCACGGTCACGTACCGGCTGACCGACGAGGACGAGCTGCGCGACGCCAAGATGACCGGGCCGTTCTACGGCGAGGGCTCGAAGGTCACCTACACGGTCAAGCTCGCCACGTCGGACGAGCCCGTCACGATCACGGCTCCCGCCGCGACCGGCGGCCGCTGACCCGTGGCGGAACCCCGCGGCCCCGGCGACGTCCGGCTGGCCTCGCGCACCTTGCTCGGCCTGGCCGCGGTGGCCATCGCGTTCGCGGCGGCCGACACGTACGTCGTCGTGCTCGCGCTGCCCGACATGATGTCGGCGAGCGGCCTCGACGTCGACGAGCTCCAGCGCGCGGCCCCGATCGTCTCGGGCTTCCTGCTCGGCTACGTCGGGGTGCTGCCCCTCATCGGACGGATCTCCGACCTGCGCGGCCGGGTGCCGGTGCTGCTGGGGTCGCTGGTCGTCTTCGCCGTCGGGTCCCTGGTGACCGCCGCGGCCTACGACCTGGAGACCATCGTCGCGGGACGTCTCCTGCAGGGTGTCGGGGGCGGCGGGCTCATCCCCCCGACCCTCGCGCTGGTCGCGGACCTGTGGCCCCCGAAGCGGCGCGGCCTCCCCCTGGGCGTCGTGGGTGCGGTGCAGGAGCTCGGCAGCGTCCTCGGACCGCTCTACGGCGCGGTGGTGCTGGCGTTCGGGTCGTGGCGTGACATCTTCTGGGTGAACGCCGCCGTCGGCCTGCTGCTCGCCGCGGTCATGCTGCGGCTGCGGGACGCGGCCCCGTCGACGGAAGAAGCTACGGCGACCGACCGTGGTCGCCCCGACCTGCTGGGCGCCGGCCTCCTCGCCCTCTCGCTGCTCGGTCTGTCGCTCGTGATGCTGGAGCCGCAGCGGCTCGTCACCGGCGTCACCTCGGGCCTGGCGTTCCTGCCGGTCACCGGCGACTCGCGGTGGCTGACACCCGTCGCGCTCGTCACCTACGCGCTCGCGGCGCTTCTGCTGGTGCGGCAGGCCACCGCCCGACGGCCGCTCGTGCAGTGGCGCAGCTGGGGCGAGGTCGCGCGCAGCACCGACCTGGTGGGCGCGGGTCTGCTCACGCTGGCGCTCGCCGCCGTCATCATCACGTTCGCCTCGGCCGAGCCCGAGTCGGGCGCGATCTCGCCCGCTGCCCCCTGGCTGCTGCCGGTGGCCGCGGCGGCTGCGGCCGGCTTCGCCTACCGCCAGCGGACCGCCGCCACACCGCTCGTGCCGCGCGGCGCCCTCGCGTCCCGCCCCGCCTGGGGCGCGCTGGTGGTCTCCTTCGTCGTCGGCGCCTCCCTGATCGCGGCGCTCGTCGACATCCCGTTCTTCGCCCGTCTCACCGTCTACCGCGACTCCCAGCTCGACGCCGCGCTGGTGCTCGTCCGGTTCCTCGTGGCCCTGCCCGTCGGCGCGGTGATGGGCGGCTGGCTGCTGCGTCGCGTGCCCGCCGCGTGGATCACCGCCGCGGCGATGCTGATGAGCGCACTCGCCTTCCTGCACATGGCGACGTGGGACGCCCAGTCGCTCGCGAGTGGGTGGGAGACGCTCTCGCTCGTCGCAGCGGGTCTCGGCTTCGGCCTGGCGATCGCCCCGGTGAACGCGGTGCTGCTCGAGCACACCGCCGACGCGGTGCACGGGGTGGCGAGCGCCCTGCTGATCGTGGCGCGCATGGTGGGCATGCTGATCGGCATCTCCGCGCTCACGACCGTCGGCCTGCGCGCCTTCTACGCGGCGTCGGAGAAGATCCCCCCGGCATCGGAGGTGTGCTCGGGCGCGGTCCAGCTGTGCCAGGCCTACCGCGACGAGGTGCGCGACGCCGGGATCGCCCAGCTGCACGCGGTGTTCGTCGGGGCGGCCGTCTGCGCTGCGGTCGCAGCGGTCCTCGCGCTGTGGTTGTTGCGTGAGGCACCTAACAGGCGGGCGCGAAACACCGGCGGTACGATGCCGGTGTGACGGACTTCGACGATCTTCTCGCAGCCAACCGGACCTTCGCCGACTCCTTCTCGCTCACCGGCTTCGACGGCATCGCGCGTGCCGGCGTCGCCATGGTGACGTGCATGGACTCGCGCATCGACCCCCTCGGCATGATCGGCCTCCAGCCCGGTGACGCCAAGATCCTGCGCAACCCCGGCGGTCGCGTCAACGACCCGGAGCTCGTAGCCCTGGTCCTCGGCTCGCACCTGCTGCAGGTCAAGCGCGTGCTCGTCGTCGAGCACACGCGGTGCGCGATGGCCTCCTCCACCGAGGAGCAGATCCACCAGCGGGTCTCCGACAGCACCGGCACCGACGCCACCTGGATGTCGATCGGACCGATCTCGGACCAGAAGCGCCAGATCCGTGCCGACGTGCACCGCGTGACGTCGCACCCGCTCATCCCCGACAGCGTCGAGGTCGGCGGCTTCATCTACGACGTCGACACCGGTCTGCTCGAGCAGGTCGTCTGACGACCCCTGCGTCCCCAGGACGACTGCACGACGCCCTCCTCCCGGCCTGGGAGGAGGGCGTCGTCGTGCGGGGACCGTCTCCGCAGCCGTGGTCAGTCGAGGCGGGTGCCGTCGAGGCCGAAGGTCCCGCGTGTGGTCGTGGAGCCGTCGGTGACGTCGACGACCAGTCTCGGCTCGGTGCCGCTCGTGACGACGTGCAGCTGCACGTCCGGCGACGCGTCCGGACCCACCTCGAGCAGCGTCGTCTCCACGATGTCCTGGACCACGGACGGGGCGACGTCGGCCAGGTCGACGGGTGAGGCCGCCGGGTCGAGCCCGGTCGGCTCGCCGACCGGCTCCCACTCGACCCCTCGGAAGACCCACTGACGGGCGGTCGTGCCGTCGACGACCGTGGCGGTGCCGCTGCCGTCGCGCACGTCGTACGTGGTGACGGTCGCCGCGCCGGCGTCGTCGTCGAGGTCCGCGACCTGCAGGTCCCACCACGTCGCGGCGTCGGGCACCGTCACGCCGTCCTTCTCGGTGTAGCCGTCGTCCGCGAGCCCGACGTCGTCGGAGGACCCGGAGTCGAAGCCGTCGTCGATGGAGCCGGCGACGCCGACGAACACCACGACGGCGACGATCAGCGGCACGAGGAAGACCGCGATGACGGCGATGACGCCGCACCCGATCTTGCGCTCCGTCGTCCACCCGCTGGGCTGCGGGCCCGCCGCGGCTCCCGAGCCGGAGCCGCCGTAGGAGGGCGGCGCCCAGCTGGGACCCTGCCCGGCCGAGGCTGGCAGACCTGCCGAGGGAGGCGGCAGGGACGGGGCCGAGGGGGTCGGCAGGTCCCGCGGGGCGACCGGGTCGAGGTCGGCGACCGGGGGCGGCATCCCGAAGGGCGGTGCACCCAGGTCCGGCGAGGTCGGCGTCGGCGGGCGGCTCTCGAGGTCGCGCAGGACCATCGCGAGGTCGCCCTTGGTGGAGGCGGCGTCGATCTGCTCGAGGCGCAGGGCCCGGTCGGCGGCCGTGATGCGACCCTCCGCGTACGCCTCGTCCACCATCCGGCGTGCCCGCCGACGGTCGCCGCGGCTGGCGCCGCTGGGGTCGCTGATGTCGCTCACGGCGGCAGCGTAGCGGGACGGACGTCCGGTTCCGGTCAGGCGTCGATCAGGTCGGAGTCGACGTCGTAGGCGCTCTGCACGATGAACTCCTTGCGCGGCGCGACCTCGTTGCCCATGAGGAGCTCGAAGACCGCCGCGGCCTGCTCGGCGTCGTCGACGGTGAGCCGACGCAGGGTGCGATGGCGGGGGTCCATCGTGGTCTCCGCCAGCTGGTCGGCGTCCATCTCGCCGAGGCCCTTGTAGCGCTGGATGGGGTCCTTCCAGCGGACGTTGCGCCGCTTCAGGTCCGCCAGCGTGCGCTGGAGCTCCGCGTCGGAGTAGGTGTACTGGTACTTGTCCTGCCCCTTCTTCGGGTTCGTCAGCTCGATGCGGTGCAGGGGCGGTACGGCCGAGAACACCCGACCCTGCTCGACGAGCGGGCGCATGTAGCGGAAGAAGAGGGTGGCCAACAGGCAACGGATGTGGGCGCCGTCGGAGTCGGCGTCGGCCATGAAGATGATCCGGCCGTAGCGGGCCTGGTCGAGGTCGAACGTGCGCCCGGACCCCGCACCCACGACCTGGATGATCGAGGAGCACTCGACGTTCTTCAGCATGTCGCCCACGCTGGCCTTCTGGACGTTCAGGATCTTGCCGCGGATCGGCAGCAGCGCCTGGAACTCCGAGTCGCGCGCCGACTTCGCCGTGCCGAGCGCCGAGTCGCCCTCGACGATGAACAGCTCGGTGCGCTCGGCGTCGCCCGCGCGGCAGTCGGCCAGCTTGGCCGGCAGGGCACTGGACTCCAGGGCGTTCTTGCGGCGCTGGTTGTCCCGCTGCTGGCGTGCCATGAGACGGGTCCGCGACGCGGCCACGACCTTCTCCATCACCTGCCGCGCCTTCGCCTTCTCGGCCGCCTTCGTCGACGTCAGGAACGCCTTGAGCTCGCGGGAGACGACCTGGTTGACGATGCGCGTGACGGCCGGCGTCCCGAGCACCTCCTTGGTCTGTCCCTCGAACTGCGGCTCGGCGAGCCGCACCGTCACGACGGCGGTGATGCCCTCGAGCACGTCGTCCTTGACGATGTCCGGATCGCCGGACTTCAGCAGCCTGGTGGTGCGCAGGGTGTCGTTGAAGGTCTTCGTGACGCCCCGCTCGAAGCCCTGCACGTGCGTGCCGCCCTTGGGGGTGGCGATGATGTTGACGAACGAGCGCAGCTCCGACTCGTAGCCGGTGCCCCAGCGCAGGGCGACGTCGACGCCCAGCTCGCGCTCGACCTCCTGCGGCGTCATGTGTCCCTTGCTGTCGAGCACGGGCACGGTCTCCTTGAACGACCCCTCGCCCTGCAGGCGCAGCACCTCGCTGACCGGCTCGTCGGGCGCCAGGAAGTCGCAGTACTCGGTGATGCCGCCGTCGTGCTTGAACGACTCCTCGACCGGCTCCTCGCCCCGCTCGTCGCGCAGCACGATCTGCAGGCCGGGCACCAGGAACGACGTCTGGCGCGCACGGTTGACCAGCTCGTCGTAGGCGAAGGTCGCGGTCTTGATGAAGATCTGCGGGTCGGCCCAGTAGCGGACCCGCGTGCCCGTGACCGTCTTCTTCACGCGTCCGCCCTTGTGCAGCGTGTTGTCGGGCGTGAAGTCCGCGGCGGGGCCCTCACCGGCGAAGACGCCGGGCTCGCCGCGACGGAACGACATCGACCACGTGGCCCCGGACTTGTCGACCTCGACGTCCAGGCGCGAGGAGAGCGCGTTCACGACCGAGGCGCCGACACCGTGCAGACCCCCGGTCGCGTTGTAGGAGCCACCGCCGAACTTCCCGCCCGCGTGCAGCTTGGTGTAGACCACCTCGACGCCGGTCAGGCCGGTCTTCGGCTCGATGTCGACGGGCACGCCGCGGCCGTTGTCGCGCACCTCGACCGAGCCGTCGGCGTGCAGGACGACGTCGATCCGGTCGCAGTGCCCCGCGAGGGCCTCGTCGACGGAGTTGTCGATGATCTCCCACAGGCAGTGCATGAGACCGCGGGTGTCGGTGGAGCCGATGTACATGCCCGGACGCTTGCGCACGGCCTCGAGGCCCTCGAGGACGAGCAGGTTGCGAGCGTCGTAGGTCGACACGTCCAGGACCTCCAGGAGACGTAGGGGGGATCGTGAGACGTCCGGGCTGCCCGCGTGACGGGCGGACGACGTCCCGCTGCCAGCCTAGTCAGCGCCCCGTCGGTGACCCGTCTGACACGCGGCACGCCGACGTGCGTCCGGGCGTTTGACCCTGCTCGGCAGTATCTATGTCGTATGTCACCTGGGCCTGTGCGGAACAGGCCGCCGTGGTTGGATGTTGTGACAGACGTACCCCCGACGCCGCTGAGGAAGAGAGAACATCATGGCTGCAGTCGCCGAGCTTCCCGGTCTGAACGCGACCGACCGTTGCGACCGGTGTGGAGCACAGGCGTACGTCCGCGTCGAGCTCGCCGGCGGAACCGAGCTGCTCTTCTGCGCACACCACGCCCGCGAGCACGAGGACAAGCTGCGTGAGATCGCCGTGTCGATCCACGACGAGACGGGCCGCCTCGCCGGCGTCCCCGCCCCGGCCCCCGACACCGAGGTCTGAGACCACGGCCGGACGCCGAGGCCTGAGACAGGCTTCGTCCGAGAGCCCCTCGCCGCACTGCGGCGAGGGGCTCTCGTCGTCTGGACGTGCGGGACGAGTCGACGCGTGCCACGCTCGCCGCACCCGGTCGGCAACGCGTCGACCACTGTCCGAGGAGTCCTCATGCAGATCGGTACCTCGCTCTTCCTGCTGGCGGTCGGCGCGATCCTGTCCTTCGCCGTCCAGGACCGCATCAGCGGCGTCGACCTGACGATGGTCGGCTACATCCTCATCGCCGTCGGCGCGCTCGGTCTGGTGCTGTCGCTCATCCTCGGCACGCGCACGCGTCGCGACCTGCCGCCGCCCCGCTGACCGTCCCGGTCGCCGCCGGAGGCTGGCCAGCAACCCGAACACGTTGCTAACGTCATCCACATGAGTGTCGGGGAGGGGCCGGTGGCCCAGGATCCGTTCTGGGGCGTCGTGCGTCGGCGTCGTCCCGACGTCGACCTGGTGCTCCTCACCGGCCGCTCCCCGCTCGACCCTCCCCCGGCCGAGCCGGACGACGCGATCACGCTCGACGAGGCGCGGAAGATCGAGCGTGGCGTCGACGACGCGTACGCGTCGATCCGTCACCTGCTGCCGCCGGACACGCCGTCGCCGACGCGGCTCTGGCGGGCGGCCGACGGCGGACACGCGTACCTGAACGAGAAGGCGCTGCGTGGCCTGGCCGGACCCCGCGCCGTGGTCACCCTCCGTGCCCTCGCACGCTCCCTGCAGGAGCGTGGTTGGGAGATCGGGGCGACGGGCGACGAGCACCGGCCGCACCTCATGGCCACCAACGGCTGGATCGACCTCGACGTCCGCAGCGGCGCCGCGGCGACGCAGCTGCTCATGGCCGGCCCGGTCGTGCCGGTGCGGGCCGACGACCTCGCGACCCTGAAGGCCGAGCGATGAGCAGCGTCGAGGCCGACTGGAACGCCATCACCGCCGCAGCCAGGATCTGGGACGGCGCGGCCGACGGGCTCGACGGTGCGTGGCGACGACTGCACGGCACGACCGGCTCCCCCATGGCGCCCGACGTCGCAGCGGCCTTCGAGACGTTCCGCGAGGCGTGGGTCGACGAGGTCAAGGACGTCGCGACGACCGCGCAGGCGCACGCGGAGTCCCTCGACGACGCCGCCGCGACCTACTCGGCCGTCGACGACGCCGCCTACCAGCGCATCAGGTCGCTGATGCCGTGGTCGTACCGCGACAGCAGCATCGACCCCGACGGCGGTCCGCCGCCGATGCCGACGCCCTCGGCGGGTCCGAGCCCCACCCCCGCTCCCCCGGCCGACTCGGCGCCCGCCACGCCACAGCCCTCGCCCGGCCCGTCGCCCACGCCGTCGCCCAGCCCGACGGGAGGTGACTGACGTGGCCCTGGTGCGAGTCAGTCAGCCCGACCCCTTGCGCACGGAGTCCTCGGCGGTCGCCGCCGTCACCAACGGGGTGCGTGCGACGGGTGAGAGCGTCAGTGACGCCCAGGAGTCGCTCGCCGGGCAGGGCACTCCGTCATCGTGGTCGGGCGACGCGTCCGAGGCCGCCCGCAACGAGTTCACCGCCTTGTCCGGTCGCCTCGACTCCGCCTCGGCGGCATTCGTACGGGCCGTGACCGTGCTCGACGCCTTCGACGACACCGTCCAGACCCTCAGGTCGCGGAGGCTCGACCTGCTCGAGCAGGTCTCGAACCTCAACGGCCGCATCGACACCTACGACGCCGATGTCGCCGCGTCGGACAGGGACGACGCCACCGCGCAGGAGGCGCTCGTCCAGAGGTCGGCCAACCTCGAGCGCGAGGCCACGGCCCTCCAGGCCGACGTCGACGCCTGGAACCGCGACCAGGAGTCGGCCGAGCAGACCGTGATCACGGGACTCCAGGGCGTGGACACCGTCGCTGAGGGCGCGAGCGCGGCGTCGGACCCGAACCGTCCCGACGCCGACGCGCTGGCCGACCAGCTGCAGCAGCGCGTGGACGCCGGCGACCCGGAGGCCGTCGCCGACTGGTGGAGAGGGTTGAGCCCCGACCAGGTCGCCGCGCTGGTCATGCACTCCCCTCAGCTCGTCGGCAACGCGGGAGGCGTCCCGAGCGAGGTCCGCGACGAGGCCAACCGGACGTCGATGCTGAGCGACATCGACTACCTCACCCAACGTCGCGACGACGGCCAGCTGACGGAGCTCGAGCGCCAGCAGCTGATGAATGCCGAGGACGCGCGCTCCGTGCTGGAGGAGAACGCCGATCGTGTCGACCCCGAGACAGGTGAGGACCAGGCGTTCCTGCTGGTGTACCGGCCCGACGCGTTCAACGGCGACGGTGGCGTCGCCATGAGCCTCGGCAACCCCGACACCGCGGACGACGTCACCTCGTTCGTGCCCGGCCTCACCAACGAGGCGACGTCGCTCGGCTCGAACGTCAGCTCCATGGAGCGGCTCATGGACCTGGCCGACGACAAGAACGGTGATCGGACCGTCGCCGCGATCACCTGGATCGACTACGACGCACCCAGCAGCGCCGAGGGCCTCACCGACGACCCCTGGGACTTCGTCCAGGTGGCCGGCCAGGGCAAGGCCACGGACGGCGGCGAGAGGTTCGCGGACTTCGTCGACGGGCTGCGCGCGAGCGACCACCGTCCACCCGGCGAGGATGCCCACTTCACGGCCATCGGACACAGCTACGGCTCGACCACCGTCTCGCACGCCGCCACCGACAACGACCTCCAGGTCGACGACATGGTCCTCATCGGCAGCCCCGGCACCGGCTCCGCCCAGACCGCGACCGACCTGATGCCGGAGGGCCACCTGTTCGTCGGCTCCGCGGACTACGACCCGGTGACCCTGCTGGGCGCGCCGGGCATCGGCGCGCTGGGGCACGACCCGGCGCAGGCCGACTTCGGGGCTCACCGCTTCGAGGTCGATCCCGGGTCGTACCGTGTCCAGGACCTGCTCGAGAACCACTCGTCGTACTTCAACGAGGGCTCGACGTCGCTCGACGCGATGGCAGACGTGGTCGCCGGCCGCACGCCCGACGAGGTGGAGGGCCGCACCCTCGGAAACACGCAGCCCCTCGACACGCTCCTGGTCGGGACGAGCCTCGCCTCGGGCGGTGAGCAGGTGTGGAACGGTGTCGAGTGGACGGGCGAACGCGTCGCCGACGGGGCAGGCTGGGCCTGGGACCGGGCGAAGGACGCCGGCAGCTGGCTGAACCCCTTCGACTGAGAGGCCGGGATGAGACGTTCGAGGATCGTGGTGGGAGTCGTGATGATGGCCAGCCTGTTCGGGTGTGGCGGTGGTGGCGGCGGGGCCGACGACCCGGCGGACGCCGAGCGCGTGGCCGCGCAGACCCGCAGCGCCGCGCAGGAGACGTTCGACGCCATCGGTCGAGGCGTGGAGGTGCTCGGCTACACCAGCACCGGCGCGGGCCGCTGGGTGATCTGCGGCATGGAACCCAGTCCCAACGGCACGCAGTACGTGGCAGAGATCGCCGTGACCCAGAGCAACGTCCCGCCGTCGCAGTACGGTGCCGTCGTCCGCGAGCAGGCCGAGGCGCAGGGCTGGAGCGTCGAGCAGGTCGCCGGCGACACCCTCGAGGGCCGCAAGGACGGGTTGCGGCTGCGCGCCCAGTACGGGTCCGCAGCCATGAACCTCTCGGTCCGGAGCCGGTGCCTGGACGTGCCGAAGGACGAGATCCGTCGACTCACCGACCTCCCGAAGGACGAGCTGGGAGTCGAGCCGCCGGCCTGACCGCGCCGCACGGACAGGGTCCGACCTTCGGCTGATACACGACCACGGCCCGCCTCGAGGATCTCGGGGCGGGCCGTCGTCGTGTCGGGCTGTGGGCTCAGTCCAGGTAGTCGCGCAGCACCTGCGAGCGGGACGGGTGGCGCAGCTTGCTCATCGTCTTGGACTCGATCTGGCGGATGCGCTCACGCGTGACGCCGTAGACCTTGCCGATCTCGTCGAGGGTCTTCGGCTGGCCGTCGGTCAAGCCGAAGCGCATCGAGACGACGCCCGACTCGCGCTCGCTGAGCGTGTCGAGCACCGCGTGCAGCTGCTCCTGCAGCAGCGTGAACGACACGGCGTCGGCCGGGACGATCGCCTCGGAGTCCTCGATGAGGTCACCGAACTCGCTGTCGCCGTCCTCGCCGAGGGGCGTGTGCAGCGAGATCGGCTCGCGCCCGTACTTCTGGACCTCGACGACCTTCTCCGGCGTCATGTCCAGCTCGAGCGCCAGCTCCTCCGGGGTGGGCTCGCGGCCCAGGTCCTGCAGCATCTGGCGCTGCACGCGGGCCAGCTTGTTGATGACCTCGACCATGTGCACCGGGATGCGGATCGTGCGGGCCTGGTCGGCCATGGCGCGGGTGATCGCCTGGCGGATCCACCACGTCGCGTACGTGGAGAACTTGAAGCCCTTGGTGTAGTCGAACTTCTCGACCGCACGGATCAGACCCAGGTTGCCCTCCTGGATCAGGTCGAGGAAGAGCATGCCGCGGCCGGTGTAGCGCTTCGCGAGCGAGACGACCAGACGCAGGTTGGCCTCGAGCAGGTGGTTCTTCGCCCGACGACCGTCGACGACGATCCAGTCGAGCTCCTCGCGCGTCTTCTCGGAGATGCGGCCGCCCTTGCCGAGCTTCTCCTCGGCGAACAGGCCGGCCTCGATCCGCTTGGCGAGCTCGACCTCCTCACCGGCGGTGAGCAGGGAGACCTTGCCGATCTGCTTGAGGTAGTCCTTGACCGGGTCGGCCGTGGCGCCGGCGACGAGCACCTGCTGCACCGGCTCGTCGGACTCGTCGGCGGCCGACAGCGTGAAGCTGGACTCCTCGTCCTCCTTCAGCGTCGGGTCGTTCTTGAGGTCCTTGACGAACTCCTCGTCGGAGATGTCCGGCAGGACCTTCTTGCCCTGGGCGTCGACCTTCGCGGCCTGACCGCCCTCCGGCACGTCGAGCGCGTCGGCGATGTCGACGGGCGCGTCGGCAGTCTTCTTCGCCGCGGCCTTCTTGGCCGGCGCCTTCTTGGCGGCCGTCTTCTTGACCGGCGCCTTCTTCGCGGGAGCGGGGGCGGCGGTCTTCTTGGAAGTCTTCGTCACGGGCTCTTCTGATCTCGCGGGTGGGCTGGACGATCGTGCTGCGCGCTACCCCGGACGGTCTCGGCGAGGGGGTCGACGACGGTTCCGGCGTGGCGGGACGGCAGGATCTGACACCTGCGTCCGATGACGGAACTCACCGAGGACTCACCTCCCTGACCTGTCTGAGGGCGCACCAAAGAGGCCTGCGGTCAACCTCTGCGTGACCCAGTGTGCCACGGGACACAACCGGCGTGGTCGGACCCCCTGGATGGTCCGCGCGCCCTGCGACCTCAGTCGAGCGGCCAGGTGTGCACCGGCTCGTTGGTGTGCATGAGCTCCGCGTAGCGCCGGGTGACGGCACGCAGCGCCTCGGTGCGGTCACCCGTCCGCCCCAGCTCCTGCTCGACGGCCGAGACCAGCCAGGTCGCGCCGTTGGCGCCGCGGACGCACCGCTGCTCCACGACGTCGAGCAGCCGGTCGGAGACCGCCGCGTCGACGCCCATCTGGGCGAGACCCTCGTGCGCGAGCGGCAGGAGGTGACGCAGCACCAGCTCGCGGACGGAGACGGTGCCGACCGACGGCCAGTACTGGTCGGCCTCGATGCCCACCCGCGCCGCCTGGTGGAAGTTCTCCTCGGCCGCCTTGAACGAGAGCTGCGACCAGACCGGACGCTCGCTCTGGCGCATCACCTGGACGAGGCCGTAGAACAGGGCCGCGTTGGCGACCGTGTCGACCACCGTCGGACCGGCGGGCAGCAGTCGGTTCTCCACCCGCAGGTGCGGACGACCGTCGCTCACGTCGTAGATCGGCCGGTTCCACCGGTAGACGGTCCCGTTGTGCAGCAGCAGCTCGGCGAGCGACGGGACGCGCCCGGCCTCGAGCTCGGCCACCGGGTCCTCGTCCTCCACGATCGGCAGCAGCGCCGGGAAGTACCGGACGTTCTCCTCGAAGAGGTCGAAGACCGAGGTGATCCACCGCTCGCCGAAGAAGACCCGCGGCCGGACGCCCTGAGCCTTCAGCTCCTCGCTGCGCGTGTCGGTCGCCTGCTCGAACAACGGGATCCGCGTCTCGTGCCAGAGCTGACGGCCGAGGAGGAACGGGGAGTTGGCGCCCACGGCCACCTGGACGCCGGCGATGGCCTGCGCGGCGTTCCACGTGGCCGCGAAGTCGTCGGGCTCGACCTGCAGGTGCAGCTGCGTGCTCGTGCAGGCCGCCTCGGGCACGATCGTGTCGGCCGTGGTCTCCAGCCGGTCGACCCCGTCGATGACGATCGCGATGTCCTCACCACGCGCCGAGAGGATCTGGTCCGACAGCAGGTGGTAGCGCGGGTTCGGCGACAGCGACTCCTGACCGAGGTGCTCCGAGCGCAGCGTCGGCAGCACCCCGACCATCAGCAGTCCGGCCTCGGCGCGTGCCGCCTTCCCCTGCGCCTCGTTGAGGTCGCGGCGGACCGTCCGCTCCAGCACGGCGAAGCCGTCACCACTGGCCGGCTGCGGGGGGACGTTGATCTCGATGTTGAACAGCCCGAGCTCGGTCTGGAACGCCTCGTCGGCGATCGCCTCCAGCGCCTCGGCGTTCCTCATCGCAGGGTCGCCGGCGTCGTCGACGAGGTTCAGCTCGATCTCGACGCCGATCTGCGGCTCGCCCACGGAGAAGTCGTGCTCGGAGAGCATCCGGGCGAACACGTCGAGGCAGCGTCGTACCTTCTCCCGGTAGCGCGTCCGGTCCTCACGCGTGAAGGTCCTGTCGTCGACGTCCTGACCCATGCGTTCACCCTAGGGGCGACGCTCGTCCCGTGCGCGTCATCGCAGCGAGCCCGCACCCGCGTAGGCCGCACGGACGATCTCCCGCAGCCGCCGAGGGTGCGTGCCGAGGCGGAGCGCGTCGCCGAGGGTCGCTGCCATCGCGTAGCCCGGGTCCGCGCTCGTGGCCCTGTCGAACCCCATGGCGGCCTGCGCGCCGTCGCCCCGCAGGTACGCGAGGTAGCCGGCCACCGTGTACGGCACGGCGGCGTAGACACCGGGCGAGCGCCGGGCCAGCTCGCGCCACGTGACGAGCCGCTCGGGACCTGCGTCCTCGAGCGTCGGCCAGAGCCCGTCGCGGACCGCCCCCAGGGTCAGCCAGACACCGAGGCGCAGCAACGACCGAGCCTCCACCGCGTCGACCCCGGAGTCCTCGGCGGTGCGCACGACGTCCTGCACCTCCTGCAACCCGGTGACGGCGAGGTCGATCGGCTCGCGCCACGCCTGCTCCACCAGCTCCCGCTCGACCTGGACCACCTGGGTCACGAGCCACGTCGAGCCCGGCCCGTCGCAGGGGCGCCAGCGGTCCTCCAGCACCGTGCGGTCGGGCAGCACCTCCTGGCCCGCGACGACGGCCTCGAGCACCGCCGGGTGGTGCGGGCTGAGGTCGAGCGGCGTCCCGGTCTCATCGTCGTCCGACGCGGTCCAGTAGCGCGTGGTGTCGGTCCAGGCGACGACGACGGGTCGGATCGCGCCGAGCGCGCCCTCGACCGCGCGCGCTGCCTGGGCGGCTCGCTCGACCCGGGTCGAGACGACGAGCACGATGGCGCCGTCGGCGCCCTGGGCGCGCAGGTGTCCGGCCACGAAGCGGCCCACGTGCTGCACGTGGTCGTCCTGGTCCGGCAGGTCCACGCGCATCGTGAAGCCGAGACGCTGTCGAGGCCCGCTCGTCGCGATCGCGCAGATCGACTCGTGCGGGGCGAAGCCGAGCGCGGCGGGCAGGAGGTTGAAGAGGTCGGCCACGTCGTGGGCCGTGTACACGGGCTGGGAGGTCATGGACCCAACCTGCTGCTCGCGGACGGCGTGTGGCGGCGCTCGTCCTCCGCCTGTGGACGGACGGCAGGCGGGGACGCCCCCGGCGACCCAGGGTGTGGACGCAGCGACCGTCGGCGGTCCGCAGCAGAATGGGGCCATGCGGTCCACGGCGTCGGTTCTCCACCTCGACCTCGACGCCTTCTTCGCCTCGGTGGAGCAGCGCGACAAGCCGTCGCTGCGCGGTCGGCCGGTGATCGTCGGCGGCATCGGCCAGCGCGGCGTGGTCTCCACCTGCTCCTACGAGGCACGCGTGCACGGCGTCCGCTCGGCGATGCGCATGGCGGAGGCCCGGGCGCGGTGCCCCCACGCGGCGTTCCTCTCGGGTCGCTTCGACGCCTACCGCGAGGCGAGCACCCTCGTCATGCGACGCCTGCGCGAGGAGTCGCCGCTCGTCGAGCCGCTCTCGCTCGACGAGGCCTACGTCGACCTCGCGGCCGGCGCCGACGACGACCTCTCCCCCGACGCCGTCCTCGAGCGTGTCGAGACGCTGCGCCGCGACATCACCGAGATCACCGAGGGCCTCACGGCGTCGGTCGGCGTCGCGTCCTCCAAGCTCATGGCGAAGATCGCCAGCGAGCTGCGCAAGCCCGACGGCGTGTTCGTCGTGGCCCCCGGCACCGAGCTCGCGCTGCTGGAACCGATGCAGGTACGGGCGATCCCGGGCGTCGGTCCCGCCACGGCCGAGCGGCTGCGTCGGATCGGCGTCGGCACGGTCGGCGAGCTGCGCGAGCGCGACGAGGACGAGCTGGTCCGGCTGCTGGGATCGGCGTCGGGGCGCTCCCTCGCCCGCCTCGCCCGCGCCGACGACGACCGTCCTGTCGTCGCGGAGCGCGAGGCGAAGTCGATCAGCGTCGAGGACACCTTTCCCGATGACGTCACCGACCGCGCCCGGCTCGAGGGGGTCGTCGACACGATGGCACGGCGGGTCGGCGGACGGCTGCGCAGCGCGGGGCTGTCCGGCCGCACCGTCACCCTGAAGATCCGCTACCACGACTTCGAGACCCACACCCGCTCCACGACCCTCGCGGGCCCCACCGACTCGCCCACGCTGCTCGCCGCGAGCGCGCAGGGCCTGCTCGCCGCCACGGACCTGTCCGGGGGCCTGCGCCTGGTCGGCGTCGGGGTCAGCGGGCTCGCCGACTGGGTGCAGGACGACCTCTTCGCCGAGCCCGAGCCAGACCCCGACACGCAGACCGCGGACGAGCCGTCCGCCGGTCCCGAGCCCGACGCCACACCCGCGCTCCGCTCCCCCGACCCCAGCCCGGCCTGGAGCCCCGGTGCCGACGTCCACCACCGCGACCACGGCGACGGCTGGGTGTGGGGCGCGGGCCTCGGCCGGGTGACGGTCCGCTTCGAGACCCGACTCACCGGCCCCGGGCCCGTGCACACCTTCGCGGCCGACGACGACGCCCTCACCCCCGGTCACACCGGGCCCACGCGCCCGCGCCGACCCGACGAGCTGGCCGCGCCGATCGCTGCGGAGCGGTCGAGCGACGAGGGCCTGGGTGCCGGGCGATAGCGTCACCGCATGACGTCGACGCACGAACCGCCCGTCGCCCCTCAGCACCCGGTCGTCCGCCGCCACCACGGCGACGAGGTCGAGGACCCGTACGAGTGGCTCCGCGACAAGGACGACCCACGCACCCTGGCGCACCTCGAGGCCGAGAACGCGTACGCGGAGGCCCGGACGGCGCACCTCGCCGACCTGCGCGGCCGGCTGTTCGAGGAGATCCGCTCGCGGACCCTCGAGACCGACCTCTCCGTGCCCGTGCGGCACGGCGGCTGGTGGTACTACTCGCGCACCGTCGAGGGCAGCCAGTACGCCATCCGGTGCCGCACCGCGGTCTCCTCCCCCGACGACTGGGACCCGCCGACGCTCGTGCCGGGCGAGCCCGTGCCCGGCGAGGAGGTCCTGCTCGACTCGAACGTCGAGGCCGAAGGGCATGACTTCTTCTCCCTCGGCGGGTTCTCGCTGAGCGACGACGGCAGCCTGCTCGCGTGGTCGACCGACGTGGTGGGCGACGAGCGCTACACGATCCGCGTCAAGGGCCTACGCACCGGCGAGCTGCTCGCCGACGAGATAGCCGGCACGAGCGGCGGCGTCACGTGGTCCACCGACGGCAGCCACCTCTTCTACACGACCGTCGACGACGCGTGGCGCCCGCACCGCGTCTGGCGGCACCGGCTGGGCTCCGACGCCGACGACGTGCTCGTGCACGAGGAGACCGACGAGCGGTTCTTCACCGGGGTCGGGCGCACCCAGTCCGAGCGCTACCTCGTGATCGGTGCGTCGTCGAAGATCACGAGCGAGGTGCTCGTCCTCGAGGCCGACGACCCGACCGGCGACTTCAGTGTCGTGGTGCCGCGGCGCGACGGCGTCGAGTACTCGCTCGAGCACGCGGTGGTCGCCGGACGCGACCTGTTCCTGGTGCTGCACAACGACGGCGCGGAGGACTTCGAGCTCGGTGCGCTTCCCGTCGACGCCGCACCGGTCGATCGACCGCTGCGCGAGGCGCTCGAGACGGTCGTGGCGCACCGCCCGGGCACACGCCTGGAGGGCATCGACGTCTTCGCGCGGTCGCTCCTGCTCTCCTACCGTCGCGAGGCGCTGACGCGTGTCGCCATCGCGAGCATCGACGACGACGGTCTCGGCGAGCCGCGCGAGATCGACTTCGGCGAGGAGCTGTTCACCGCGGGGGTGGGCGCGAACGCCGAGTGGGACCAGCCCGTGATCCGCCTGGGGATGGGGTCGCTCGTCACGCCCAGCACGGTGCTCGACCTCGTCGTCGAGACGGGCGAGCTGGTCGTGCGCAAGCAGCAGACGGTGCTCGGCGGCTACGACCCCGCCGACTACGTGCAGCACCGCACGTGGGCCACCGCCGACGACGGCACGCTGGTGCCGATCTCGCTCGTGGCCCGTGCCGACACCCCGCGCGACGGCTCCGCCCCCGCCCTGCTCTACGGGTACGGCTCCTACGAGATCAGCATCGACCCCGGCATGTCCGTGCCGCGGCTGTCGTTGCTCGACCGCGGCTTCGTGTTCGCCATCGCGCACGTCCGCGGCGGCGGCGAGCTCGGTCGCGCCTGGTACGACCACGGCAAGCTGACCCACAAGAAGAACACCTTCTCCGACTTCGTCGCCGCGGCACGTCACCTCGTGGCAGAGGGCTGGACGTCGCCCGAGCGGCTCGTCGCGGAGGGCGGCAGCGCCGGCGGGCTCCTCGTCGGCGCCGCCCTGAACCTGGCGCCCGAGGCGTTCGGCGCCGTCGTGGCGGAGGTCCCGTTCGTGGACGCCCTCACGACGATCCTCGACCCGAGCCTGCCGCTGACCGTCATCGAGTGGGACGAGTGGGGCGACCCGCTGCACGACCCCGACGTCTACGCCTACATGAAGTCGTACACGCCCTACGAGAACGTCGGCGAGGTCGCCTACCCGCCGGTGCTCGCGGTCACCAGCCTGAACGACACGCGCGTGCTCTACGTGGAGCCCGCGAAGTGGGTCGCCCGGCTGCGCGAGCGGTCGACCGGCGAGGTCCCCGCCCTGCTCAAGACCGAGATGAACGCGGGCCACGGCGGCGTGAGCGGACGCTACGCGGCCTGGCACGAGCGGGCCTGGGAGCTGGCGTGGATCATCGACGTCGTCGGGGCGCCCCACGAGCCCCGACCGGCTGCGACCGATGTCGGTGCCGGCTCGTAGGCTGCTCGCGTGCTCCGCATCGCCACGGTCAACGTCAACGGCATCCGCGCCGCCCTCCGACGCGGCATGGGTCCCTGGCTCGAGGCTGCCGACGCCGACGTCGTCACCCTGCAGGAGGTCCGCGCGCCCGACGCGCTCGTGCACGAGCTGATGGCCGAGACCGGCTACCACGTCGTGCACACCGAGGCGGCCGCCAAGGGCCGCGCGGGTGTCGCGGTGCTCAGCCGCACCGAGCCCAAGGCGCACCGCGTCGGGCACGGCGACCCGTCCTTCGACGACGCCGGCCGCTGGGTCGAGTCCGACATCGTGCTGCCCGACGGCAGTCTCCTCACGGCCGTGTCGGCCTACGTCCACTCCGGCGGCGTCGGCACGCCGAGCCAGGACGAGAAGTACCGCTTCCTCGACCAGCTGCTGGTGCGCCTCGGCGAGCTGCGCGACCACGCCGACCACGCGGTGGTCACCGGCGACTTCAACATCGGCCACACCGAGCTCGACATCAAGAACTGGAAGGGCAACCTCAAGAAGGCGGGGTTCCTCCCAGAGGAGCGCGCGTACCTCGACCGCGTGCGCGACGAGCTCGGCTGGGTCGACGTCGCGCGGGTGCACGCCGGCGAGGTCGACGGCCCGTACACCTGGTGGTCGTGGCGGGGCCAGGCGTTCGACAACGACACCGGCTGGCGGATCGACTACCAGCTCGCCACGCCCGAGCTGGCCGCCTCGGTCAGCGCCGCCCGCGTCGACCGTGCCGCGACCTACGCGGAGCGGTTCTCCGACCACGCACCGCTCGTCGTCGACTACGCCCTCTGACGGTGGCACTCGCCCGCGTCCTCGGACCCGTCCGAGCGACCGGCCTCGGGGCCGGGTCGATGCTGGGGGCCGGCGTGTTCGTCGCGCTCGGCCCGGCCGTCGGTCGCACCGGCGTCTTCGTCGTGTGGGCGGTGCTGCTCGCGGCGCTCGTCGCGGGGCTCAACGCCCTGGCGTCGGCCCGCCTCGCGACCCGCTACCCCGCCGCGGGCGGCACCTACGTGTTCGCGCGGGAGCGGCTCGGGCCTGCCTGGGGGCACCTCGCGGGCTGGGTGTTCGTGGTCGGGAAGACCGCATCGTGCGCGGCGATGGCGCTGGCGGTGGGGGCTCACCTGGCGCCTGGTCACGCGACCACGCTCGCGGTCGTCGCGGTCGCCGTGCTGACGGCCGTCGACCTCGCCGGCGCCCGCCGCTCGGCTGATGCGCTCACCGTGTCGGCGGTGCTGGTCGTGCTGGTGGTCGGGGCGTCGTCGCTCCTCGTCCTGGGCGGGACGCCGCGCGAGGACGGCGTCGGCCACGCCATCGACCTGCAGGCGGTCCCCCAGGCCGCCGCGCTGCTCTTCTTCGCCTTCGCCGGCTACGCCCGCCTCGCGACGCTCGGCGAGGAGGTGCGCGACCCGGCGCGCACCATCCCGCGCGCCGTCGCCGTCTCCTTCGCGGTGGTCACGGCCCTCTACGTGGTCGCCGCTGCGGCCGTCGCCCACGCGCTGCCCCCGGACGTCGCCGACGCCAGCGACCGGGCCGTCGCCGACGCGGTCGACACGCTGGGTCACCCCGCGCTCACCACCGCCGTGGCCGTCACGGCCGTGGTCGCGGCGGGCGGCGCGCTGCTGTCGCTGCTCGGCGGGGTCAGCCGCACCACCCTGGCCATGAGCCGCGACCGTCACCTCCCGCGGGCGCTCGCGCGCGAGTCGTCGCGCGGCGTGCCCGCGGCCGCCCAGGTCGCGGTGGCGGTCGTCGTCGTGGCCGCACTCCCGTTCGTCGACGCGGCGGAGGCCGTGGCTGCCTCGAGCGGCTGCGTGCTGGTCTACTACGCCCTCACCAACGCTGCGGCACTCACGCTCGACGGGACCGTCCTGCGGGTGCTCGCGGCGGCGGGCCTCCTCGGGTGCCTCCTGCTCGTCCTCTCCCTGCCGGTCGCCGGCGTGCTCTGGACGCTCGCGGTGGTCGTCGCCGGTCTCGCCGCCGGCCGCCTCACCCTCCGCCGCGCCGCGGCCTGAGCCGCCCGCTGCTCCCACTCCCCGCGTTTCGTGGAGTGGGAGTGCGGGCTCAGCGCAATACATCAGGTGCTGATATAGTTGGTTGCATGCAGCAACCTGATGTCGCGCGCCTGTCCCAGGCCCTGCGGGAGCTGGTCGCGGTCGTGTCCCGCGACTCGGCCACGCGAGGCCTGAGCCGCACGGCGGCAGGGACGCTGTCCGCGCTCGACCGGCACGGTCCGAGCCGCGTCTCGGACCTGACCCGGCTCGAGGCCGTCGGCCAGCCCGCGATGACCGGACTCGTCCAGCGGCTCGAGGCCACCGGCCTCGTCAGCCGCACGAGCGACCCCAGCGACCGCCGAGCGACCCTCGTCGCGATCACCGACGCCGGACGCTCCGCCCTCGCGGAACGACGCCGGAGCCAGGACGCCCTGATCGCCGCCCGACTCGGCCGCCTCTCACCCGACCGACTCGACGCCCTCGGCCACGCCGTCGACGCGCTCGTCGAGCTGACCCAGGAGGACCATGACCAGCCCCACTGACCAGACACCCGACACCGGCGGCCACGGCTCCGCCCGAGCAAGCCTGCTCGGACAGCCGAAGGCCGTCTACGCGGTCGCCTTCGCCTGCGTGATCTCCTTCATGGGGATCGGTCTCGTCGACCCCATCCTGCCCGCCCTGAAGGAGCAGCTCGACGCCACCGAGAGCGAGGTGACGCTGCTCTTCACCAGCTACCTCGTGGTCACCGCGGTCGCCATGCTCGTGACCAACGCGGTCTCCAGCCGCTTCGGCGCCAAGCGCACGCTCGTGGTCGGTCTGGCCATCATCGTGGTCTTCTCGGCGCTCGCGGGGTCGAGCGGCAGCATCGAGGGCATCGTCGCCTTCCGCGCCGGCTGGGGACTGGGCAACGCCCTGTTCATCGCCACCTCGCTCGCCGCCATCGTCTCGAGCGCGCGGGGCGGGTTCGCCGGGGCGATCATCCTCTACGAGGCGGCGCTCGGCCTCGGCATCGCAGCCGGCCCCCTGGTCGGCGGCACCCTGGGCAACATCAGCTGGCGCGGCCCGTTCTACGGCGTCGCCGTCCTCATGTCGATCGCGCTCGTCGCGACGGTGCTCCTGCTGCCGTCCACGCCGAAGCCCACGCACGCGACGCCGATCAGCGCCCCGCTCAAGGCGCTGCGCCACCGCGGCCTGGCGACGATGAGCGTGGCCGCCCTGCTCTACAACTGGGGCTTCTTCACGATGCTCGGGTACGCCCCGTTCCCGATGGCGCTGTCCATCACCCAGCTCGGCTGGGTCTTCTTCGCCTGGGGCGTCCTGGTCGCGTTCTTCTCGGTGGTCGCCGCCCCGTGGCTGCAGCAGCGCTTCGGCACGTCGGTCTCGCTCTACGCCGCCTTCACCCTCTTCGCCATCGACCTCGCGCTGATGGCGACCGACCCCACCGACCAGCGGCTCATGGTCGGCTGCGTCATCGCGGCGGGCATCTTCATCGGCATCAACAACACGCTCATGACGCAGGCCGTCATGACCATCTCGCCGGTCGAGCGTCCCGTGGCGTCCGCCGCGTACGGCTTCGTCCGCTTCATCGGCGGCGGCCTCGCGCCGTTCGCCGCCGGCCGGATGGTGCAGGCCTGGTCGGTGCACGTGCCGTTCGCCGTCGCGGCGGTTGCCGTGCTGGGCGCCGCGGTCGTCCTGTCCACCGCCCACCGGGCCCTGCGCGACGCCGACGCCGGGCTCGACGAGGACGGTCACGTCGTCACCGACCAGGACGACGTCGCGGGCGAGGTCGCCGACGAGTTCGGCGGCGCACCCGGCGCCATCGACGAGGCGCTGCACGCCCGCTGAGCCGGTCCACGACGACGGGGCGCGCACCTTCGTGGTGCGCGCCCCGTCTGCTCGGGACCCCGGTCCGGCCGGTCAGGTCAGGTCAGTTGAACCGGACCTTCACCGACGCCCCCTTCTCCGACAGCACCCGGACCTTGACCCCCGCACCGGGCAGCTTCACGCCGTGCTGCGGCGCCTCCGCGTAGAAGTACTTCTTCGTGTCGTCGAAGAGCGGAGCGGCGGCCTGTCCACGGACGTACGTGGGCTTGCCGTCGGTGTGCAGCGTCATCGAGTCGGCCCTGCGCGTCGAGAACGGCGCGTCGTAGACCTGCACGCGGGCGCGGAACGGCTTGCCCGTCGTCCGGTCGATGATCGGTCGGGGCCGGGCATCGATCGGCAGGTTCCGACCCTCGCCCGGGTGGGTGATGGTGTTGTTGTCGGCCTGCGACGTGTCCCAGTAGGAGATCAACAGACCCTGCTGGTAGGCGTAGTGCTCGACCCAGTCGGGGCGCGTGCTCGCGAAGCCGAAGTTGTACGGCCCCGTCCGCAGGTACCGGTCGTAGGAGACGTACGAGCGGTGCCCCATGACGTAGAAGTTGTCGTAGAGGTCCGTCGTCGACGATCCCACGACGCTGAACCCGTCGAGGGTCCAGGCACCCGCACCGTCCTCCGCACCGTCCGACGTCAGCGTCGAACCGCCGGCGGTCACCGCGACGTCGTCGAGGAACAGGCCGGGCAGCGCGAGACCGCCGTCGGTCTTGTACAGGAACCGCAGCTGGACGCTCTCACCTGCGTAGGCGTCGAGCGGCACCGAGAGGTCGGTCCACGTCTTCTGCTCACCGTCGATGCCCGGGCGACCGGACGTGTCCTCGCCGATGGGCGTGCCCCCGACGGTCCCGTCGAGCGCGGTCCACGTCGAGCCGCCGTCGGTCGAGGCCTGGACGTACGCGTAGTCGTAGCCCTCCTCGATCTCGTACCTGACCTTCGCCGTCAGCGTCGCGTCGCTCGCGCCCGCCGGGATGTCGACCTTCGTCGTCATCGTGGTGGCGAGGTCGTCACCGGAGCCGGAGTGGAACTGCTTCGAGCCCGCTGCCGGTGCACCCAGGTCACGGGTGACCTCCTTCTTCGGGAGCACCACGACGGCTCCCTGCGCCTTCGCGGTGTTGTACTCCTGGGGCCCGAGCTCGAGCGTCCGCTTCTCCTTGGCCCCGACGACCTCGTAGTCGAGCCAGCCGAGCTGCAGCTTCTCCCACGCGCCCAGGTCGCCCGCGCGCTCGCCGAGGGCCTCGCCCTTGGCGTTGAGTCGCGACTGCGCCATGAGCGTCCAGTACTCGTTGCTGTTGTCGCCGCCCGCCGTGCTGTACGCGTCGGGCAGGCCGAGGTCGTGACCGTACTCGTGGACGAAGACGGAGAGACCGCCGTTCTCCGGCTGGACGGTGTAGTCGCCGATCCAGAGCCCGGTGTCGCCGATCTGCGTGCCGCCGAGGCGGTTCTGCGACGGTCCCGTGACGCCCTGGTCGGTGAGGAAGGCGTACCAGCGGTGCGACCAGATGGCGTCCTCGCCGTAGGTCGCGTCGCCGTCCTCCTCGCCGTGCCCGGCGTGGACGATCTGGAAGTGGTCGATGTAGCCGTCGGGCTCGTTGAAGTCGCCGTCGCCGTCGTAGTCGTAGCGGTCGTAGACGTCGTACTCGGCGAGCTGCTGCTTGATCTGCGCGTCGGTGCGGCCCGCCTTGCGCTGGTCGGCCACCCACTGGGTCGTGGCGTCCTGGATCAGGTTCCACGTCGAGGCGTCGTCGCGGCCGTAGCGGGCGGTGTTGTACTTCACCTTCACCCAGTCCGAGACGGTTCCGTCGACCGTGTAGCGACCCGACGACTGCGTCTCGTAGTACGTCTTGACCGACTCGGCGCCCTTGCCCTCCTTGAAGTAGAGGTCCTGGTAGTGCTGACGGTCGTAGTCGGGCTGCCAGACGGTCGAGTTGTCCTTCGTCCGGTCCGGCTCCTCGATCTGGTTGTGCTGCGGACCGTCGAACTTCTCGGGTCCGGGCGTCGACGGATCGGTGTCGGCGTCCGGGTAGTCGGGGTGCCGCTCGTCGCCGAACTCGGCGAGGATGACGAAGACCTTGTCGGCGCGCTCCTGCGACAGCTCGACGTACTGGTCCTTGCGCTTGCCCCTCGCGGCGCGCTCCTTCGCGCCGCGCGACGCCTTCGGGCTCGCGAGCGTCGCGGCGTCGGCCGGTGCGGCTGCCTCGCCGACCTTGACGACGGTGCTGCCGTTGCGGGTGACGGGCTTCGCCTCACCGCTCACGACGGACGCGACGGCCTGCTCGCGCAGCTCCCGACGCTTGTCCTCGAGCGGGTTCGGCAGGTCGTGGTCCTTCTGGACGCGGTCGACCCCCTGCTGCGGCGGCGCCTCGGCCGCCGTGGTCGGTGCTGCGAACGTGAGTCCGAGCGATGACGCGAGCCCGATCCCGAGCACGCATGACGTGACACGCTTCACGTGGTCCCCCCTAGGAACAACTGATGTCTCGGGGGCCGGTCGGCCCCCTGTCGCATCGGCGGGCCGGTGGGCTCGTCCGACACGAGGCTCGGGCCAACCTAAACGTTTCCTGAGGACGACGACAGTCTTGACTTCACCGGTGACTAGTACTAACGAACTAGTTCTTCGGCCGATCTCAGGTGAGGACCTAGTGCCCGGGACCTAAAGGTGTGAGACTGACCAGGTTCGGTCCCCGTCACCAGGAGCAGCATGCGTACCACCATCGCCGTCGTCCTCACCGCGCTCCTCGTGAGCCTCACGGGAGGCTCCGCCCACGCCGTGGTGCGGGTCAGCGTGTACTCCCAGCAGATCCTCGAGCAGACCAACGGGGTCCGGGCGAAGTTCGACCGCCCCAAGCTCGCGCTCAACAGCTGCATGGACGGCTACGCCGACTCCTGGGCCAAGCACCTCGCCACGCAGGAGAAGGCGCTCGTCCACCGCTCGTCCGCGTCGCTGCAGGCGATCATGAAGAAGTGCGGCCTGCGCAGCATCGGCGAGAACCTGGCGTTCGGCTACCCGGACGGTCGCAGCGTCGTCGGCCGTTCCACCGACAAGGTCTGCTCGTCCTCGTGCTCCAAGGTCAACTGGATGACCTCCGGCGGTCACCGCGCCAACCAGATGAACGCCGCGTTCCGCCGCATCGGCGTGGGCGCGTGGCGCGACAGCAACGACCGCTACTACTCCGTCGCGCTGTACGGACAGCCCCGCTAGTCGCCCTCGTCGGGTCGGGCCTCCGACGCGCCGAGACGGCGTTCGGCCCGCGTCGCGACCGTGTCCTAGGCTGGTGTCGTTGCCGTTGGATTTAACCGTGCCGGCAGCTCGGGGACCGCACACCGGGCGCTCTGCTCAGCGGGTGAAACGACGGACGACGCGTCCACGACGGTCGTGGACGCACCCGAAGGAGTAGTAGGAAAGATGGCAACCGGAACGGTCAAGTGGTTCAACGCCGACAAGGGCTTCGGCTTCATCGCGCCCGACGACGGCAGCGAGGACGTCTTCGCCCACTTCAGCGCGATCCAGACGAGCGGCTACCGCTCGCTCAACGAGAACCAGAAGGTCGAGTTCGACGTCGAGCAGGGCCAGAAGGGCCTGCAGGCGGCGAACATCCGTCCGCTGGACTGACCTCAGCACCGACGACACGGCCCCGCGGAGCGCATGCTTCGCGGGGCCGTGTCACGTCGCCGGCGCGTGAGGGACACGCGGCGACCGCACCGGGTCAGGTCTCAGAGGTGACCGGACTCGTCCCAGGCGTGCTGGGCGAAGTCGGTGCCCCGCTCGCGGACCGCCTGCGTCGCGTCCGTGGCGACCGGTCGGTCCAGGACGCCCAGCGGACGCCCGGGGAACCGGGCGGACGCGGCAGCGACGTCGGAGGGGCGGAAGTCGAAGGTCAGATCGTCCATGTTCATGAGGCTAGTCTCATGTTCGGCGGTCCGACACCCCTACCCGACGGTAGTCTTCGGCGGCGGCTCAGCGGACGGCGCGGCGTAGCTCGCCGAGACGTCGACGCACCTCGCCGGCACGGAGGTGGTCGACGTTCAACGGCGGCTCGAGCTGCTCCACGACGTGCTGGGCGAGCTCGCGGATCGCCTCGCGGTCGTGCATCGGCCAGGTGACGACCCGCAGGTGCTGCTGCATCCAGTCGGCGACCACCGGGTCGTCCAGGCCGTGTGCTCGTAGCGGCTCCTGCAGGATCGTGGCCAGCGCGGCACGGAAGGTCGACGAACGCGACCGCCCGTGCAGCTGGACGGTCTGCACGAGGTGGCGCACCGTCGTGACGACGTCGTCGGTGCGGCCCACGGCTCCCGCGTGGCCCACGTGCAGCACGCCGGCGCCGACAGGCAGCATCAGGCTGCGGTTGAGCACCCGGGCGCCCTCGGCGTCGACGTGCCAGGCGAACACCCCCGCGACCTCCTGGATCGCGTCGAGGTCCTGGGGCCGCACGGCGTGCTCGGCGCTGGCGAGATGCTCGACCGCCGCCAGCACGGCGTCGCCGGGACCATCCTGCATCGGACCTGCCTGTGCCAGAGGTGCCTGCTCGGCGCGACGCTCCGGGGGCGTCACGGGCTCCTCCTCGACCTCGGCCTCGGTCTCGACCACGGGCACGGGCACGGCCTCCTCGACAGCGACCCGAGGCTCGGCGACGACGGGCACGGGACGTGGCTCGTCGCCGCCGACCGTCACCTCCGCACCGGCGTCCTGGAGCACCGCGGCGAGGGGTCCGACGTACGCCTGGGGAGCGACGAGGTGCACCCGCCTGCCGGCCACCGGCCCGTCGAGGGACTCCAGACGCACCAGGACCCACTGCGCCCAGACGCCGCGGTAGACCGGGGCGAGGTCGGCGAGGTCGCGCGAGTCGGGCGAGACCCACTCCCCTGGCTCGAGCAGCCCATGCTCGGCCGAGAGCACGAACCACGTCGCGCCTCGTGCCTGCGCACGGAGTCGGGCGGCCTGGAAGCGGTCCGCGCGGTAGACCTCGCGGGCGGGGGCCGGCACGAGCACCCGCTCCCCCGCACCGGCGAGCAGCAGCACGTCGGCGGACTCGGCGGTCGGGTCGCGGACCTCCAGGCGAGGCCCGGCGAGCCCCGCTCGCTCGACGATGTCCTCGAAGGTCGCCAACCGCGCCGAGGGCCCCGGAGCGTCGTGCCGCGCCTCGACGTCGGGCTCGGGCCGCGCCTGGACGACGGTCGCCTCGGTGAAGGCCGACCTGGCGAGCCTCGCCTCGCGACGGGCCCGGTCGACGGGTGCAGCGGGGGGCAGCAGGTCGGCCGGGTCCTCGGGCAGGTCGGGGTCCAGCTTGCGTTCCTCGGGCGGGATCACCTCGTACAGACCGCGGGCGACACGCCGGAACAGCGACGACCTCACCGCGAACTGCGGCTGCTTGGGCCGACCGCCCTCGCACAGGCCCACCAGGTGCGCGCGGATGGTGGCCTGGCTCACCTCGGGGTAGCGTCGGGCGAACCACCGGTGGACGTGCTCGTAGCCGAACGGGTCGGGCATCGCGTCGGCGCACTCGTACATCAGCTGCCAGACTGGCTTGTCGTACTTCATCGCACCTCCCGATCCCCTGTGATGCCGCTCCTCGACAGGTACGCAGAGACCACGACCCGCGATCCATGACGCGACGGGACGTGGATCACAGGGAATGCGGGCGAGCGACGCGTCGTTCACGCTGGGGTACGACCCACGACGTCTCCGGAAGGAACCCCATGTCGACCATCGACCTCACCGCCCAGAGCTTCGAGGAAGCCGTCACCGGCGAGGGCATCACCCTCGTGGACTGGTGGGCGTCGTGGTGCGGTCCGTGCCGGCAGTTCGCACCCGTCTACGACGCCGCGAGCGAGCAGAACCCCGACGTGACCTTCGGCAAGATCGACACCGAGGCCGAGCAGCAGCTCGCCGGAGCCGCCGGCATCACGTCGATCCCGACGCTCATGGCGTTCCGCGACGGCGTGCTCGTCTTCAGCCAGCCCGGCGCGCTGCCCGCGCCGGCGCTCGACCAGGTGATCCAGGCGGTCCGCGACCTCGACATGGACGACGTCCACCGTCAGGTGGCCGAGGCGCGCGCCGCCGAGCAGCCGGGCACGCCCGACGCGAACGCCTGAGTCCGAGCCCCCACGAGCCCACCGCCCTGACCTCGGGCGGCGGCGCGTCGCGCCGAGGGGCGCGACACCACCACCGGAAGGGACCCCCATGATCCTGATCAACGTCAAGTTCTCCGTGCGCCCCGAGGCCGTCGAGCGGTGGCCGGAGGCCGTCCGCCCGTTCACCGAGGCCACGCGCGCCGAGGAGGGCAACCTGTTCTTCGAGTGGTCGCGCAGCCTGGAGGAGGAGAACACGTTCGTCCTGGTCGAGGGCTTCCAGGACGATGCCGCCGAGGCGCACGTCTCGAGCCAGCACTTCGCCGACGGCCTCGAGGCGATGCGTCCGCTGCTCACGTCGACGCCGCAGATCATCAGCCACACGATCCCCGTCGACGGCTGGGGTCGCATGGGCGAGCTCCAGGTCGACTGAACGCGCACGGGCCCCTGCGCCGTCGCCCGACCGCGTGAGGGACACTAGAGGGATGCCCACGACCACCGACCTGCGCGTGCTGCTGCGCCACCCGGTCGACTTCGTGGTCGCCGAGGACCCCGCCGCCTCGCGGTTCGTCTTCACCGCCCCCGACGGGGAGCACGAGGTGACGGCGAACGACGCCATCGGTCCGTTGAGCCAGGGCATCCGCACGATGAACGCGGACCCGTCGGTCCGGGCCTGGGCCACGCCCGCGATCCTCGCACTGCGGCTCATGGCCACGGGGCGGCTGGCCGCGCCCGACTCGTCCTCGGCGTCCCAGCTGCAGGACGCCGCGCGCTCCGTCGGTTCCGACGCAGCGTCGGGCCAGGCGAAGGTCCGGGGGTTCCTCGCGGCGCTCGCGGTCGACGCGCCCGCCGTCGCCACGCAGCCCCAGGACGACGCGGTGCCGGACCCGCAGGGCATGCGTCGCCGCAGCCGCCCGAGCGGCGCGGTGGCGCCACCGCTCGTGGAGCAGGCACCGGTCCGGCCGCGCACGTTCAGCGGACAGCTGGTGGTCACCTTCCGGCAGTCCGCCGACGCAGAGGGCCACGTGGCCGACGTGCGCCTGAAGGTCAAGCCGCTCGACGCGTCCTGGTCGGCCGTCGACGTCGCCGACCTGTGGCGTCGCGACGACCACCACTTCGGCGCGGGCGCACGACCCGGGGTGCGGACGCTGGTCAGCACCGCCGCCGCGGCCTGGCCGACCCTCACGCGCATGCTCGGCCGGCTCGACCAGGGTTCGGTACCCCTCACGGCCGAGGAGGTCGGCGAGCTCGGCCGCACCCGCGTCTCCAGCCTGCTGCGCTCCTACCGGGTCGAGGTGCTGTGGCCCGACGGACTGGTCCGCTCGCTCGACTCGCGCCCCACCGTCCGCCGGGTCGGCGACGCGATGCCGCACGACCGGCCCCGCGCGTTCGGCCGCTCGCAGGTGTTCCGCTTCGACTGGAACCTCGCCCTCGGCGACGAGACGCTCACGGCCGAGGAGCTCGACGTGCTGGCCGAGGCCCAGCACGGCCTGGTGCGCCTGCGCGAGCGCTGGGTGCTGGTCGACCCGGCCCGCACCCAGGCCCTGCTCGAGCGACGCACGCACGAGCTCACCGCGGTCGAGGCCCTGCGCGCCGCCGTGTCCGGCGAGATCGAGATCGACGACGTGCGCACCGAGGTCTCCACCGAGGGCTGGCTCGACGACGTGCGCCGCCGGCTCGCCGAGCACGGCTCGCGCGACCCCGTCGAGCCGTCGCCGCGGTTGCACGGGACCCTGCGCGAGTACCAGCGCGACGGCCTGCGCTGGATGGCCCAGCTCGTCGACCTCGGCCTGGGCGGCATCCTCGCCGACGACATGGGCCTGGGCAAGACCGTCATGCTCATCGCGCTGCACCTCCACCTCGAGGACCAGGCGCGCGCGGCCGGACGCCCCGTGGCCCCCACGCTCGTCGTCTGCCCCGCGTCCGTCGTGGGCAACTGGGTCCGCGAGATCGAGCGGTTCGCGCCGGGCGTCCCGGTCCGACGCCACCACGGCACCGGGCGCAGCCTGGTCGGTGTGACCGAGGGCTTCGTCGTCACGACCTACGCCACGCTGCGCCGGGACGCCGTCGACCTCGCCGACGTCGAGACCGGCTGGGGCGTCGTCGTCGCCGACGAGGCGCAATACGTCAAGAACGTCCGGTCCGCGGCTGCCAAGGCCCTGCGCTCGATCCCCACGCCGGTCCGCCTCGCCCTGACGGGCACGCCCGTGGAGAACGGCCTGACCGAGCTGTGGTCGATCCTGGACTGGACCACCCCGGGGCTGCTCGGCGGGCTCGAGGAGTTCCGGCGCCAGTGGTCGCGACCGATCGAGCGAGGCCAGGACCGCGACCGCGCCGGCGAGCTGTCGCGTCTCGTCCGCCCGTTCCTGCTCCGGCGTCGCAAGAGCGACCCGGGCATCGCGCCCGAGCTGCCCCCGAAGACCGAGACCGACTACCGGGTGCACCTGACGCGGGAGCAGGTCGGCCTCTACGAGGCCGTCGTGCGCGAGACGATGACGGAGATCGAGTCCAGCGAGGGCATGCAGCGCCGCGGGCTCGTAGTCCGGCTGCTCACGCAGCTGAAGCAGGTCTGCAACCACCCTGCGCAGCTCCTGCGCGAGCCGCGGGCCACGCTGACGGGCCGCTCCGGGAAGCTCGACATGCTCGACGAGCTGCTCGACGAGATCGTCGCCAGCGACGGCGCCGCCCTCGTGTTCACGCAGTACGCGCAGATGGGACACCTGCTCACCCGGCACCTGACCGAGCGGCGCATCCCCGTGCAGTTCCTGCACGGCGGCGTCCCCGTGCCGACGCGCGAGCAGATGGTCGCGCGCTTCCAGGCGGGCGAGGTCCCGGTCTTCGTGCTGTCGCTGAAGGCCGGAGGCACCGGCCTCACGCTGACCCGCGCCGACCACGTGATCCACTACGACCGCTGGTGGAACCCCGCCGTCGAGGACCAGGCCACCGACCGGGCCCACCGCATCGGGCAGACCAAGCCGGTGCAGGTGCACCGCATCATCGCCGAGGGCACCATCGAGGAGTCCGTGGCCGAGCTGATCGCGTCGAAGCGGGCGCTCGCCGACGCCGTCGTGAACGCGGGCGAGAGCGCGCTGACGGAGCTGACCGACGCCGAGCTGGTCGAGCTGGTGCGACTGCGCCGCTGACGGGTCGCCGCGAGCCGGGGGCCCTGCCGACTTGCCTTGGTACTACCTTTCGTGGCACGCTCGCGTGACCTGCCTCACGTCCTGTGTCGCCCCGCTCGGGTGGCCGTCGTCCCCTCACGTCCGGAGTCCCCGTGGATCCCATCGACCCCGTGCACGGGACCGGCGTCCTGCTGGCCATCGCGCTGGCCGCCGTCGTCCTGCTGCTCGTCCTCATCATCCGCGTCAAGCTGCACGCCTTCATCGCGCTCGTCCTGGTCAGCCTGCTCACGGCCGTCGCCACCGGCATCCCGCTCGTCGACGTGCCCACCGCGCTCACGTCGGGGTTCGGCTCGACGCTGGCGTCGGTGGCCCTGCTCGTCGGCTTCGGCGTGATGATCGGCCGCCTCCTCGAGGCATCCGGCGGGGCCCAGGTGCTCGCCGACACCCTCGTGTCGCGCTTCGGCGAACGCCGCGCGCCGCTCGCCCTCGGCGTCGCGGCCTTCCTCTTCGGGCTGCCGATCTTCTTCGACGCGGGCCTCGTGGTCTTCCTGCCCATCGTGCTCACGGTGGCCCGCCGGTTCGGCGGGTCGGTGCTGGTCTACGCGCTACCCGCCGCCGGCGCCTTCGCCGCGACCCACGCGCTCCTGCCGCCGCACCCCGGACCCGTCGCCGCCGGCACGGTCATGGGCGGCGACCTCGGCGTCGTCCTGCTGGTCAACCTGCCCATCGCGGTCGTCGCCTGGTACGTCGGCGTGTACCTGTTCTCGCGGTGGGTCGGGGCGCGGGTGCACGTCGACGTCCCGACGCTCCTGCTGGGCGAGGAGCAGGACGGCGGACCCGACTCGACGCCGCCGCCGGTCGCGCTCGTGCTCTCGATCCTGCTCGTCCCCCTCGTCCTCATCGGGCTCAACACGGTGCTGACCACCCTCGTGGCCGGAGGCACCCTCGCCGAGGGCCAGGCCTGGGTCGACGCCCTCGTGCTCGTCGGGACGACGCCGGTGGCCCTGCTGCTCACGCTGCTGCTGGCCATCGGGACCCTGGGACGACGCGGCCGCTCCCTCGCCGAGTCAGGAGCGCTCCTCGACGCCTCGCTCGGACCGGTCTGCTCGGTCATCCTCATCACGGGCGCGGGCGGCATGCTCGGCGGCGTCCTGCGCACCAGCGGCGTCGGCGCGGCGCTCACCGACTCCCTCGGCGGGCTGGGCGTCCCGCTGCTGCTGCAGGCGTTCCTGCTCGCGGCGGCGCTGCGCGTGGCGCAGGGATCAGCGACGGTGGCCCTCACCACCGCGTCCGGCCTCGTCGCCGCGCAGACCGCCGACCTCTCCGACGTGCAGGTCGCGCTGCTCGTCACGGCGGTCGCTGCCGGCGCGACGGTGCTCTCGCACGTCAACGACTCCGGCTTCTGGCTCGTCAGCCGGTTCTTCGGCCTGGACGTCCGCACGACGCTGCGGACCTGGACCGTCATGGAGACGACGCTGGGACTCAGCGCCCTCGCGCTCGCCGCCGTCGCCTACCCTCTGGTCGCATGAGTGGCTCAGTCCGGTCGGAGCTGACCGACGACCTCGACGCAGATCGCGTGCATCGCCGCGCGCGCTGCCTCGGCCTCCCCTGCAGCCACCGCGCGAGCGACCTCCGCGTGCAGACGTCGGGCCTCGGGCGCGGGCTCGGAGGGCATGAGGTCGTGGTCGGTGCGCCCGCGCAGCACCTCCTCCACGACGTCGCCGAGCGCGCGGAACATCGGGTTGCCGGTGCCGTCCAGGAGGAGCCGGTGGAAGGTCACGTCGAGCTCGAGGAAGGCCTGCAGGTCGCCACCGGCCCCGGTGCGCTCGAGGTCGTCGGCGAGGCGCAGGAGTCGACGCCGCGTCTCGGGCGTCGCGTGGGCGGCCGACAGCGCCGCGCTCGTCGGCTCGACCGCCGCCCGCAGCTGGGCCAGCTGGTGCAGCAGACGTCCGCGACCGGGCCCGGCGAGGCGCCAGCGGATGACGGACGGTGCGTAGTGGTCCCATCGTTCCTCGGGCAGCACGGTCACGCCCGTACGACGACGACTCTCGACCAGCCCCATCGACGCGAGCACCTGCACGACCTCGCGCGCGACGGTGCGCGAGACCTCGTAGTCCGCGCGGATCGCCTCGAGCGTCAGCGCCTCGCCCGGGGCGAGAAGACCGTCCACGATGCGTGGACCGAGGTCGGCCAGGACCTCCTCGTGCGCCGTCGGCATGAGGAGGACTCTAGGGCGTGCGGGGGCCGACGATGAACGGCGCGCTGCAGGTCGTCGTGATGGGCGTCTCGGGCACCGGCAAGTCGGCCGTCGGGTCGCGGGTGGCCGAACGGCTGGGTGTCCCGTACGTCGAGGGCGACGAGCACCACCCGGCGGCGAACATCGCGAAGATGGCCGCGGGGACGCCGCTGACCGACGACGACCGCCGCCCCTGGCTCGAGGAGCTCGCCGAGGTGCTCGCCAGCAGGGAGCGTGCCGGCACCTCGACGCTCCTCGGGTGCTCGGCGCTGCGCCGCACCTACCGCGACCTGCTCCGCGGTGGCCTGCCGGCAGGGACCGTCGGCTTCCTGCACCTGGTGGCCGAGCCCGAGGTGCTGCACCGACGCATGGAGGAGCGCGAGCACTTCATGCCCCCCAGCCTGCTGCGCAGCCAGCTCGCCACGCTCGAGCCGCTCGAGCCCGACGAGCTCGGCACCGCGATCGACGTCGACGCCCCGCTCGACGTCGTGGTCGAGCGGGGCGTCGAGGCCGTGCGCGCCCTCGCGGGACGCGGTGCCGCGCTGCGCTAGAAGGTGCCGCAGGTCGAGACGAACGGCGTGCCGGCCACCCGGCCCTCGAGGAACGCGAACGCACTCGGGAACCCGGCGACGGCCCCGCCGACGTGGGTCGGCGTCACCAGTGTCTGGAAGCGGACCTTCGCGCCCTGCGAGCACCATGACCGCGCCATGTCGCGGTCCTGCGCGTAGTCGACGACGTCGTCGAGCGCCGAGTGCGCGACGAGGCTCGGCACCGTCGGGCGGACCGTGCCGAGACGTCGCTCGGCGAGCGCAGCGGCGATGTCGGGTCGGCTCAGGTAGTCGGCGATCGGACGGCCGTCCTTCGTCAGGGTCGAGGTCTGCGTGAAGGCGAAGGATGCGACCCCGTCGATGAGGCACGAGTCCTGGACGCGGTCGAGGAACTGCTGTCCTCGCTCGTTCAGCAGGTCGCGGATCCGCAGCTGCGGCTCGGCGTCGTCGAGCGCCGCGACGGCGTAGCCGAGGAACGCCGCGTACGGCGAGCCGTCGAGCTTCGGGGCCACGCGCGAGAGGTCGGCGGGCACCGCACCGGCGTAGCCGCCCTTCAGCTTGAGCTCCGGCGCGTAGGACGACGCCAGCTCGAGGGCACCGGCGGCGGCGTTGCCCCCCTCGGAGTAGCCCGACACGAGGACGGGCGCCGTGCTCGTGACGATGCCGAGGCGCTGCGCGGCACGCACCGAGTCGAGGACGTTGCGCCCGAGGGAGCGCGGGTCGACGTACGGGTGCACGCCGGGGGTCCCGAGACCCTCGTAGTCGGTGACGGCCACCGTGTAGCCGCGGGCGAGGAGGCCCTTGATGAACGCCCCTTCGTACTCCGTGCCGGCGGCGAGCTGCTTCGAGGGCGCGCACCGGTCGGCCATGCCCTGCGTGCCCACGGCGTACGCGACGACCGGACGCTCCCCCGCGCCGAACCAGGCTGCCTTGGGCTTCAGGATCGTGCCCGTCACGACCGTCGGGCCCTGGGCGTTGGCGCTGGTATACATCACGCGGGTGACGTCGGCCGGAGCCCGCAGCGCCTTGAGCGGGTCGAGGTAGAACACCGACGGCTCGCTGCGCAGGACCGTGCCCGGCGCACCTGACGTGTCCGCGGGCGGGGTGTAGAAGTCGTCGGCCGACGCGGGTGGCGCGGCGACGAGGCCCGCGCCGAGCGTGGCGGCGAGGGCGAGCAGGACACGACGCCCCCGCGACGGACGTCGTCGGGACAGGACGGACTGAGACATGGTGGGACCCCCTCTGCGCGACACCCTCGGTCGCGCCCGCCCAGTGTGACGGTGAGTTACATCACAGGTCAACATCGAGGTGGGGGCGAAGGGGCGGACGTCCGACGTCGCGGGCGGTGGCCGGCCCGTGCGGGGCTGGATTGCGGACGTCTTCGAGAACCGGTTGGGTCGAGGGACCGACCGACCCAGGAGGACCCGTTGACCACCCTGTTCATCGACGGCCGGTGGCGCGACGCGTCGGACGGCGAGAGCCGCACGATCCGCTGTCCCGCCGACGGCCGCACCGTGACCACCGTCGCCGAGGCGACCTCCGCCGATGCGGCCGACGCCGTCCGCGCCGCCCGACGTGCCTTCGACGACGGCCCCTGGCCCCGGACGCCCGCACCGGAGCGCGCCGCACTGCTCCGCCGTCTCGCCGACCGGCTCGAGGCGGAGAAGGGGGACGTCGCACGGCTGGAGGCCCTCGACACCGGCAAGCGCATGGTGGAGGCCCGCATCGACATGGACGACGTCGTGGGCGTGTTCCGGCACTTCGCCGGCCTGGCACAGGCGGACGCCGGCCGCGTGGTCGACACCGGGCAGCCGCACGTGGCGAGCCGCGTCGTGCACGAGCCGGTCGGCGTCTGCACGCTCATCACCCCGTGGAACTTCCCTCTGCTGCAGACGTCGTGGAAGGTCGCTCCGGCGCTCGCGACGGGCTGCACGTTCGTGCTCAAGCCGAGCGAGCTGACCCCGTCGACGGCGATCTGGCTGGTGCGGACCCTCGCCGACCTCGGCCTGCCCGACGGCGTCGCCAACCTCGTCCTCGGTGCCGGGGACCGCGTGGGCCCGACGCTCACCGAGGCTCCCGAGGTCGACCTCGTGTCGTTCACCGGTGGCCTCGTGACCGGTCGACGGATCATGGCCGCGGCCGCGCCGACCGTCAAGAAGGTCGCCCTCGAGCTCGGCGGCAAGAACCCGAACGTCGTCTTCGCGGACGCCGACTGGGAGGCGGCGGTCGACAACGCGCTCACGGCGGTCTTCCTCGACTCCGGCCAGGTCTGCTCGGCCGGCACACGGCTCGTCGTCGAGGACTCGATCCACGACCGGTTCGTCGACGAGCTGGTCGCCCGCGCTGCACGCATCCGGCTGGGCGGACCCGACGACGAGCGTGCGGAGACCGGCCCGCTGATCAGCGCAGCCCACCGCGAGAAGGTCGAGGCGTACGTCGCGGCCGGCGTCGCGGAGGGGGCCGTGCTGCGCGTGGGCGGGGCCCGGCCCGACGACCCGGACCTCGCGGACGGCTTCTACTACCTGCCCACCATCCTCGACGAGTGCTCGGCCGACATGTCCTGCGTGCAGGACGAGAGCTTCGGGCCGGTCCTGACCGTCGAGCGGTTCACGGGCGAGGACGCCGACGCGCTCGAGGACGCGGCCGTCTCGATCGCCAACGACACGATCTACGGTCTCGCCGGGGCCGTCTGGACGCAGGACGCCGGTCGCGCCGAGCGGGTCGCGTCGCGGTTGCGCCACGGCACGGTCTGGATCAACGACTACCACCCGTACGTGCCGCAGGCGGAGTGGGGCGGCTTCAAGCAGAGCGGCATCGGCCGCGAGCTGGGCCTCGCCGGGCTCGAGGACTACCGCGAGCCCAAGCACATCTGGCACAACACCCGACCTGCACCGAGCGGCTGGTTCGGCGCCGACCCCACTCCGCAGGACTGACGGAGGTCACGCGCTGGCGACGACGTCGCCGTCGGACGTCCGGTGAGAGGCGGCAGGACCGGCCCAGGGGAAGCGACCCGGCCCCGCCGCCCGTCCCGAGAGAAGGTCATCCTCCCTCGCCCGCGCCGGTGAGGAGGGCGTCGGACGGCTCCTCCATGAGAACCGACCGTCAACGACAGGTCAAGGGTCTGGGCGTCACCGCTCGGCGGGCCAGTGGTTCTCCGCGACCAGGTCCGTCAGCGGGCGGGGGCTGGTCCAGTGCTCCTCCTCGAGCATCGGGCGCTCGTAGAAGGCCTCGACCGGCCCGAGGCACAGCAGCGCGACCGGCTCCGCACCGTCGGGCATCGCGAGCTCGCGCGCGACGACGGCGGGGTCGAACATCGACACCCAGCCCATGCCGTAGCCCTCGGCCCGCGCCGCCAGCCAGAGGTTCTGGATGGCGCACGCCGCCGAGGCGAGGTCCATGTGCGGCATGGTGCGTCGGCCGAACACGTGCTCCTCTCGTCCGTCGGGCAGCGCGACCACCAGCAGCTCGGCGCAGTCGAGGACGCCCTCGACCTTCAGCCGCATGAACTCCTCGGCCCGCTCCCCCATCGCCTCCGCGGTCAGCCGACGCTCGGCGTCGACGTGCGCGTGCAGACGCTGCCGGAGCGCGCCGTCGGTGACCCGGACGAAGCGCCACGGCTGCATGAGTCCCACGCTCGGCGCCCGGTGGGCGGCCTCCAGCAGCCGCGCCAGCACGTCGGCCGGGACCTCGCCGCCGGCGAAGTGCCGCATGTCGCGACGTTCCGCGATGACCCGGTGGACGACCTCCCGCTCGTGCGCGGCGTACGCGTGCTGGCTCACCCGGCGACGCTAGCAACCGACGGCGGCGATCGACGCGTCGGCCGGTCGCCGACTGTTCACCTCCAGGACAGGGACCTCTGCCAGGGTGCGTCGTTGAGATGACCGTGACCTTCTTCCGCCACGGGGTGGCCTCCGGCGACCCCCTGCCCACCGCCGTCGTCCTGTGGACGCGGGTGACCCCCACCGCGAGCGCCACGCCCGGCTCCGGCCGCGGACCGCGTGCCGAGGTCTCGTGGGTCGTCGCCCTCGACCGTGCCTTCCGGCGCGTGGTGCGTCGAGGCACCGCGACGACGAGCGCCGCCGAGGACCACACCGTCAAGGTCGACGTGACCGGGCTCGCCCCCGGCACGACGTACTACTACCGCTTCTCCTACCAGCGGGAGCGTTCAACGACCGGCCGTACCCGCACCGCGCCGGCGACGAACGCCGCACCCGCGCGGATGCGCTTCGGCGTCGTGTCCTGCGCCAACTACGAGGCCGGCTACTTCAGCGCCTACCGCCACCTCGCGCAGCAGCAGGTCGACGTCGTCCTGCACCTCGGCGACTACATCTACGAGTACGGCACCGGCGAGTACGCCATGGGCCAGAAGAACGTCGTCGTGCGCCAGGCCGACCCGACGCACGAGATCGTGTCGCTCTCGGACTACCGCCGTCGGCACGCGCTCTACAAGACCGACCCGGACCTGCAGACCCTGCACCGCTCCGTCCCGTTCATCTGCACGTGGGACGACCACGAGTCGGCCAACGACGCCTGGCTCCAGGGCGCGGAGAACCACGACCCCGCCACGGAGGGCTCCTGGGCGGCCCGTCGGGCCGCGGCCTACCGCGCCTACGACGAGTGGATGCCCGTGCGGCTGAGCGGCACGGCCCGGCTCGGCGACGGCACGCAGATCTACCGCCGGTTCACGTTCGGCCGGCTCGCCGAGCTCTCGATGCTCGACCTGCGCAGCTACCGCACCGCCCCGGGAGGCGCATTCACCCAGGTGCCGTCGCGCGACGACGCCGGCCGCAAGATCGCCGGCGACGACCAGATCGCCTGGCTGAAGCGCGGGCTCAGCACGACCGCCTCGCAGTGGAAGCTCGTGGGCAACCCGGTGATGATCTCCCCCGTGCTGGTCCCGCCGCTGCCGAACCGCGTGCGCGACGGCCTCCAGGACTCCATCGGGCTGCTGCCCGCGGAGGGCGTGCAGTACAACACCGACCAGTGGGACGGCTACACGGTCGAGCGTCGGCAGGTGCTCGAGCACCTCGCCGACCAGAACATCACCGACACGGTCTTCCTGACCGGCGACATCCACTCGGCGTGGGCCTGCGACCTGCCGACGAACCCCGGCACCTACCCGTTCAGCACGACCGTCGGCACCGAGCTCGTCTGCACGTCGGTGACCAGCAACAACCTCAAGGACATCCTCGGGGCACCCCCGCGCACCGCGTCGGTGGGGGTCGAGGAGGCGATCAAGACGGCGAACCGTCACGTCAAGCACCTCGACTTCGACAACCACGGCTTCTCGGTCCTGGACGTGACACCGGCTCGCGTGCAGATGGACTGGTACGTCATCAGCAGCCGCGCCGACCGCGCCGCGACCGCCAGCTGGTCGACGTCCTACGAGGTCCCGGCCTCGGCCCAGAAGGTCCGCAAGGTCAGCCAGCCCACGACAGGAGCCAGCGCATGAGCGCCCCCCAGCTCGACCGACGGACCGTGCTGCGCGCGGCCGCCGCCACCGGTGGTGCCGTCGTCCTCTCCGGCGCTGCCGGCGCCCCGTGGGCCTCGGCCGCGCCCGTCACGTCCAAGCGCGTGTACGTGCTGGTCATCGACGGCTGCCGACCTGACGAGATCACGCCCGAGTCGACCCCGAACCTGCACGCGCTGCGCGCTGCTGGCCGGTGGTTCCCGCAGGCCCGATCCATGCCGATCGCGGAGACCATCCCCAACCACGTGATGATGATGACCGGCGTGCGTCCGGACCGCAGCGGCGTCCCGGCGAACTCGATCTACGACCGTGCGCGGCAGGAGGTGCGCACGTGCGGCGAGCCGACCGACATCGTCTTCCCCACCATGCTCGAGCGCCTGCGCGAGCGCGGGCTCACCACCGGCTCGGTGCTCAGCAAGGACTACCTCTACAGCGTGTTCGGCACGCGGGCGACCTACCGCTGGGAGCCGTTCCCGCTGCTGCCGGTGACCAACCACGCCCTCGACGTGTTCACGATGAGCGCGCTGCGCACGATGATCTCCGAGGCCGACCCGCACCTCGTGTTCGCGAACTTCGGCGACATCGACCGCTTCGGGCACAGCGACCTCACGGGCTCCAACCTGCAGGTGCTGCGCCGCACGGCGCTCACCTCCACCGACGCGCAGATCCGCTCGTTCGTCTCCTGGCTGCGCACCCGCAGCACCTGGTCGTCCACGACCGTCGTCGTGCTGGCGGACCACTCCATGGACTGGAGCGACCCCGACCGGCTCATCAGCCTGACCCGCGCCTTCCAGGGCAACGCCCTGCTCGAGGGCCAGGTCGCGATCGCCGACAACGGCGGCGCCGACGTGATCAGCTACCTCGGCCGCAGCGCCGACCGGTCCCGTGCGCTGGCCGAGGCCACGCGGGTGGCGCTGGCGACGCCGGGCGTGCTCAGCGTCCGTACGACGGCGCAGCTGCGCCTCGGCGCCAAGGCGGGCGACCTCGTCGTCTACTGCAAGTCGGGCTACCGCTTCTCCGACCCCGACCTGTACTCCAACCCGATCCCGGGCAACCACGGCCACCCGGCGACGGAGGCCATCCCGTTCTTCCTCACCGGCGGCGCCGTCCGACCGGCGGTGCTCAGCGAGCGCGCCGCGACGATCGACGTCGCTCCGACGATCGCGAAGATCTTCGGGCTGTCAGCGCCGCGCGACGGCTTCGACGGCGTGGCACGGGTCTGAACGGGTCGGGTTCGGCGCAAAGTCGGCGCGCACGACCCGGCGGCCGTAGGATCGGCCGAGTGGTGGGAGCCGTGCGACGCGTCGGGCCGCCGGTGTCGGTGCTGACGCTGGTGTGCCTCGTGCTGTCCGTGCTCGCTGCCACCGCCCCGGCCGAGGCGGCCAAGGACCCGCGCCTGACCCGCGCGGTCTACGTCGACCCCACGACGGCGTCGGCGCGCGCGGCGGTGAAGGACAAGCGCTATGCGCCCATCGGGTCGCGCGCGCAGGCCTTCTGGCTGACCGAGGGGTACCCGGCCTCCAAGGTGGCGTCGGTCGCCGCCGAGTACGCCGACCGGGCGCGTCGCGCGAAGCGCACCCCGTTGCTCGCGGTCTACGCGATCACCGGACGCGACTGCGGGCAGCACTCCGCCGGCGGCCTCAACCCGACCCAGTACAAGGCCTGGGTCGACCAGGTCGCCAAGGGGCTGCGCGGCCGGTACGCGATGGTCGTGCTGGAGCCCGACGCCCTCGCCCTGCTCGGCGCGTGCTCCGGCCAGGGCGATCGCACCGCACTGCTGCGGTACGCGACGCGGAGCCTGACGCGGGCAGGTGTCTGGGTCTACATCGACGCCGGGCACAGCCGGTGGATCACGCCGCAGGACATGGCGAAGCGCCTGGTGTCGGCCGGTGTCCGCGACGCGCGTGGCCTGGCCACCAACACCTCCAACTTCCGGCCGACGAGCGAGGAGCGCACCTACGGCGCCGCCGTCGTGGCCGAGCTCGCGAAGCTCGGCGTCAAGGGCAAGCGGTACGTCGTCGACACCTCGCGCAACGGCGCGGCCAAGCCCGTGACGCCGGGCGTCTGGTGCAACCCGCCGGCCGCGCGCCTCGGGCACACGCCGACGATCGTCGACCGCAACGGCCTCGACGCCTACCTGTGGGTCAAGCGGCCCGGCGAGTCCGACGGTCAGTGCGAGGGCGGCCCGAACGCCGGCACCTGGTGGCCCACCGGCGCCCGCCGCCTCCTGGCCCGCTGAGCTCGGTCAGAGGACGTAGGGCCCCGCGAGCAGGAAGAACGCCGCCGCTCCCCCGGCCGCCACGAGCAGCAGGAACGAGAACGCCAGGGCCCCGAGCCGCGGACGCATGCCGAGGATGCCGCGGAGACCGAGCACGACCGCGACCAGCGGAGCCAGCACCCATGCCGTCGTCCAGACGTCCGCGAACGGGTCGCCCGGCGCGGGTGCGCCGGCGGCAGTCAGCCCGGCGAGCAGACCCAGGACGTACCAGGGCACCAGCAGCGGCAGCGTGCCGACGAGCGCCGCCCCGAGCGCCATGCGGACGCCGCGGCCGACCGTCGGCGCGAGCGGACCGCCTCCGGGCCCGCCAGGTGGCGGAAGAAGCGACGGCGGCGCACGAGCAGGAGCACGAGGGCAAGGCCCACCGAGAGCATCCACCACGCGTCGGCGGACATCTGGTCCATCGCCTCCGGGCGCACGCGAGCGGGCGCCAGCTCGAGGCTCGCCCACGCCAGCATCGGCACGACGGTGAGGACCACGGCACTGATGCCGAGACCGAGCAGCAGAGAGACGAGCCGCGTCCAGCGCGTGACGGCGGGGCCCTGCGCGGGAGTCGCAGGCTCCGACGTGTGGTCGGGGGTCGCGGCACGGGCGACGGCGTCGGGTCGGTCGCCGAGGTCGGCGGGACGGCTCAACGGCCGGACGAGAGGGGCGGCCGCGGCTGCGGGCGGCGCGAGGACGACAGGTGGCGTCGCGACCGACCGCACGGGCGGGCTCACCGCAGCGTCCGGGGCGCTCGTCGGGGCCGGAACCGCGGACGCCGCCGACCCGGTGACGTCGTCGGCAGCCGACCGCAGGGCGCGCGCCATCGCCTCCACCCCGCTGTACCGCTCGTCGGGCTCGACGGCCATCGCGGTCTGCACGACGGCCGCCAGGCGCGGCCCCACCCAGGGCGCCGACGCTCGCGGGTCGGGACGTGGCTGGGTGCGGTGGGCCATCAGCTGCGCGGCCATCGTCCCCTCGAACGGCGCGCGACCGGTGAGGGTCTCGAAGAGCAGGCAGCCGACGGAGTAGACGTCGCTGCGCTCGTCGGCTCGCCCGTCGTACTGCTCGGGCGCCATGTAGTGCGGCGTGCCGGCGACCGTCGCGGTGGCGTCGGAGGCCGCCCGCGCGATGCCGAAGTCGACGATCTTGATGCCGCCGGAGTCGGTCACGAGCACGTTGGCCGGCTTGATGTCGAGGTGCAGGATCCCGGCGCGGTGACAGGCTGCGAGCCCGTCGAGCACGCCGGCGACCACGACCACCGAGCGTGGGCTGGGACCGCGCAGCGCGAGCAGGTCGCGCAGAGAGGTGCCCTCGACGAGCTCCATGACGAGGTGCGGAGTCACCTCGCCGTCACCGTCGGGCATCCGGACGAGATCGTGCACCGTGACGACGTTGGGGTGCGAGACCCGGGCGAGCGTCTCGACCTCGCGCGTGATGCGCCGCATCGCCCGCGGGTCGTCGGCCAGGAAGTGCGAGAACCGCTTGATGGCGACCTGGCGGCCGAGATGACGGTCGAGTGCGCGGAACACCACCCCGTGGTTCCCGGCACCGATCCGGCCTTGCAGCTCGAAGCGTGACGCGTCGACCTGCGGCTCGACCGTGTCGCGGCCGTCGGACCCGCCGACCGGCATCGTGCCGGCCGCTGTGCTGATGGCTGGGGCGAGTGGGACGGGCGCGGTCGACGCCCCGTCGGGCCGTGGTGTCGTGGCAGGGCCAGGCGTCGACGTCGTGCGACGCCTCCTCCACCGTCGGGAGCGACGGTCACGCTGGTCGGCCATGGGCACCATTGTCACGGCCGACGCGAAACGCCTGACACGGCCACCGTGCCGTGCGTGTCGGAGCCGACGGCGACCTTGATCCCGGCGAGCGCGAGGACGGCACCGTCACGCACCGTCACCCACGTGTCGCCGATGCGCTCGCCGTCGACCGAGGTGCCGTTGGTGCTTCCGGCGTCGCGCACCTGCCACGAGCCGCCGAGCAGCCGCAGCTCGGCGTGACGGTAGGAGATCTCCGGCTCCTCCAGCGGCAACGGGCTCTCGGGCAGCCGTCCGAGGACGGTGACGCCGTCGCGCGGCACGCGGACGCTGTGGGCGCCTCGGTGCAGGAACAGGTCGCGTGCGCCGGCGACGGTCGGGGTGGCGTCGGCCGGCACGAGGACGGGGAAGGCCATCGTCTCCTGCGCGGCAGGCACGTCGGTCCGCGCGGGCAGCGGCGTCGGCGCGGCCGGAGCGGTCGACGCGGTGGGCGTGAGGTCGGCGACGACGTCCCAGTCGGGGACGACGGGCTGCCGCTCGGGTCGAGCGGACGACTCGAGCGGACGTCGCACGGAGGCGCCCGTGCGACTGCCCCGGGCCGGAGGCACCCAGCCGGGTCGCAGCGCGGGGTCGACCTCGACCTCCACGCGCACCTCCTCGGGCGTGCTCCAGCCCTCGCGCTCGGCGTGCGTCAGGTACAGCTTCGCCGCGTCCTCGCCGAGCCGGTCGATGTCGCCGTCGGGGTCGAGCCGCTCGAGGTCCTCCGGCGAGACCCGCACGACGAGCTCGCTGAACGCCACCCGGTCGCCGCTCGGCATCACCACGTGCTGGCCGGTGAGCGCCTTGACGAACCGCCGGCGGAGCACCGCGGCCGAGCCGGTCGGGTACGCGACGAGACGCGCCGCGGCCTCGGTGGCCGCGGCCTTCTTGGAGCCGGTGCCGAAGATGCTCTGGGCGACGCGCAGTCCCACGAGGACCACGCCGACGAAGGCGACGAGAATCAACAGGTTCGTGGCGAGGGAGGTGAGCGTGGTCATGCTGCCATCGTCGGACGAGGCGCCAGGAACAGGCGAGCCGCGGTGGAACATGTTCCACCGCGGCTCTTTCCCAGGGCACGACACGCCCCGGCCAGGACGTGGCGTGCGGGTCTCTCAGTCGTCGACGACGACGATCTGGACGTCGATGTTGCCGCGCGTGGCGTTGGAGTACGGGCACACCTCGTGCGCCTTGTCGGCCAGGGCCTGCGCCTCGTCGTGCGGCAGGGTCGGGACGGTCACCTCGAGCGTGACGGCGAGGTCGAAGCCGCCCTTGCCGTTGGAGCCGATGTCGACCTTCGCGCCGACGCTCGAGTCGCTCACGTCGGCCTTGGCCTGACGGGCGACGAGCTGGAAGGCGCCGTGGAAGCAGGCGGCGTAGCCGGACGCGAAGAGCTGCTCGGGGTTCGTGCCCTCGCCGTTGCCGCCCATGCTGGTAGGCAGTGCCGTGTGCAGGTCGAGGCGACCGTCGCTCGTCACGACGTGCCCGCCGTCGCGGCCGCCGCCCGTCGCGAGTGCCTCGGCGGTGTAGATCGCGTCCATGGTTCCTCCTGGGAGTCGGGGATCGGGGCGGCCCGTGCCGCACCCTCGGCACTATCATTGCACACAATTACATCGTGTGCAATGCATTGAGCGGTCAGGCGTGTCCGCCGGGTGCTGGCATGATCGTCGTCGTCGAGACAGGAGGGACGGAAGCGTGCTGCGCATCGGCTGGTCGGTCGGACCCGAGTCGTCGGGTCGTACGGTCGTGGACCCCGGCGGGAAGCTGGTGCTCGCGCGACGGATGACGCTGCCCGAGCAGAGGTCCGTGGCCGTCGAGGAGATCGCCGGCTCGACGTACGTGTTCGTCCGACTCCCCTACCTCAGCGACCCCGCGGTGGTCGTGCAGGCCGGCGCCGGACATCCCGTGCTCCACCGCGGGCAGCGCGCGAACGGCGTGGTCGTGGAGGTCGTGACACCGGACGGCGACGCGTCGACACCCGTCCCTGGTCAGCGGATGTCGCTCACGGCGCCCGGCACGCGCGTGAGCCTGCGCTTCCCCGACCTCAGCATCGACCTCGTCGTCGACTTCGACCCGCCGACGCTGGCGCCGGCGGGCACCGGCACCGTCCAGCTCGACGTCGACGCGCTGCAGCACGACGACGCCTGGCTCGTGGCGGCGATCGCGGTGGCCCTGTCGCCGGAGCACGGCGTGGTCGGGCACGCGCAGCTGAAGGAGGCGTTCGCGCGCTGGCGCGAGGAGCCTGAGCGCAGCGACGGCGCGTTCGACCGCAACGTCCTGCGACCGGCCCTGGAGTCGCGCGGCGTCGAGCTGCCGGGCCCCCGACTCAACAAGATCCTCTACCTGGTGGAGCGCTGTCGCCGCACCCACGAGTTCCCGCCGCGGGTGCTCGACCAGGTCCGCGCGCGGCTCGGTCAGCCGTCGACCTGAGTCGGCGACACGACGCGCGAAGGCCCCGCGCGGACGTGGGTCCGTGCGGGGCCTTCCTCGCTGAGGATCAGCGCTGGTCGTCAGGACCTGAGGTGTGGACGATCTCGTCCTCGACCTCGGGGATGTGCGCGTCGGGGTCCTCGAGCGCCGCAGGCGTGCCGGTCTCGTCGGCAGCGCCCTGGGCCTTCTGCGCCACGCGCTCGACCGCCTCGGCCGACTCGTCGCGCACGTGCTTGGCGCCCTGCTGGGCCGATCCGACGGCGTCGGCGATCGCGTCCTCGTCGCTCGAGCGCGGCGCGGCCTCGGCGACCTTCTCGCGCACCTCTCCGGCCTGCTCGGCCGCCTCGTCCTTGACGTCCTTCGCGGCGTCCTTGGCCCGTGTCGACCGCCTCGGACAGCCCGCCCTCGTCGGCGGCGTCCTTGACGTCCTCGGCCTTGGAGACGGCCTCGTCCTTCAGGTCCTTCGCGGTGTCCTTGACGCTCTCGACGGTGCTGGACAGGTCTCCGTCCGTGGCGTCCTCGACGGTCTCCTTGACCGCCTCGGCCGCGCCGGTGGCCTGGGCGCGGACGGTGCCGACCGTCCCCTTCAGCGAGTCGACGACCTCGTGGCGCTTGTCCTCGTCGCGGACGGCGTGCACGGCGTCCTCGGCGAACGCCTCGGCCTTGTGCACCGCGTCCTGCACGCGCGGATCGGACTGGAAGCGCTCCGCCGCGTCACGCAGCTGCTCGTACCGCTCGCGGCCGGCTCGGGCGCCGAGCACGTAGCCGATGCCGAACGCCAGCGCGTAGACGATCTTCTTCATGGGGTTCCTCCCGACTCGTGGTCCGTGACGACCAGCCTGTCAGGGCTCGCTGCGACCTGCATCCCAGGACGAAGTGGGGCGTGTCGGACCCTGCCCTCACGGAGCGACGATCGCGGCGAGGCGACGGGCGACGCCGCTGGCGCGGGCGGTGCGGCGCTCGACGGCGCGCCGGAGGACCTCGGGGGTGGCGACGATCGTCAGGCTGGTGCGTGCGCGGGTGATCGCGGTGTACAGCAGCTCGCGGCTGAGCACGAGCGAGTCCTCGTCGGGCAGCAGCAGGGTGACGTGGTCGAACTCGCTGCCCTGGCTGCGGTGGACGGTGCTGGCGTAGGCGCTCTGCACCGACGAGAGTCGCGTCGAGGAGACGGTCGTCGTGGAGTCCAGGTGCACGACGAGCCGGTGGCCGTTGTCGAGGGTGACGCCGACGTCGCCGTTGTTGACCCGGAGCGAGGCGTCGTTGCGGGTGACGAGGACGGGGCGGCCGACGCACCAGGGCCGGGCCGGGTCCGGGAAGATGCGCACCTCCCGCTCCAGCCGCTCGTTCCAGTGGCTCACGCCGTACGGACCGTCACGGTGCGCGCAGAGCAGCCGGTGCTCGCCGAGGGCCGCCAGCGCGGTGGGCACGTCGCCCTCGGCTGCGGCGCGGGCCACGGCACGGGCCTGCTGTGCGGGACGTCCGGACACGACATCCTCGACCTCGTCGGGGTGCCGCAGTGACACCCCGTCGACCCCCTCGGCCAGGAGGTCGAGCACGCGGTCCGCGTCGCCCTCGACCACCGCCGAGGCGAGGGCCCCGATGCCACCGTCGAAGCGGTGCGACTGCTGCAGGTGCGTGACGACGGGACTGTCGTCGCCGCCGAGGCCTTCCACCACGTCGCGCAGCACCGCGCCGGCCTCGACGGAGGCGAGCTGCTCGGCGTCACCGACGAGCACCAGCCGACAGCCGGACGGCACGGCCTGCACGAGCCGCTCCATGAGCAGCAACGAGACCATGGACGTCTCGTCGACGACCACGACGTCGTAGGGCAGCTTCTGCCCCGCGTGGTGCCGGAAGGCCGTCCGATGGTCGGGCCGCGAGCCGAGCAGCCGGTGCACCGTGCCCGCCGGCAGCGTGCGCAGCCAGTCGCGCTCCGCCTCGGTGAACACCGGATTGGTCGACGCGGCGGCGACGGCCTCACGCATCCGGGCCGCGGCCTTGCCGGTCGGTGCAGCCAGTCCGACGGCCAGGGGTCGGTCGTGCCCCGTCGCGGCGTGCTGGCTCGCGAGCGCCGCCAGGAGTCGCGCGATGGTGGTGGTCTTGCCCGACCCTGGGCCGCCCGTGAGCACCGTCGTCCACGAGTGCGCGGCGCGGGCCGCGGCCGCCCGCTGCTCGGCGAACCCGGGGTCGCCGAACAGACGTCGCAGGTCGGCGTCGAGGGCGGCCCGGTCGACGGGCGGGGGTCGCAGGGCGAGCCGCTCCCCCAGCCGTCGGCACAGCGACACCTCGAGTGCGTGGTAGCGCACCAGGTGCAGCAAGGGACGCTCGACGACGAGGACACGGTCGCGCCCGGACGCCAGCGGGCTGGCGTCGACGCGGACCCACCAGGCGTCGAGGTCGTCGACGTACGTCGGCCACTCGACGTCGGGCGCCTCGAGGCGCAGGTCGTCGAGCACGCCGCCGAGGTCGACGCACGACGACCCGAGGCGGACTCCTCGGACGGCGAGGGCCAGGGCGAGCAGCACCGCCTCGTCGTCCTCGTCCGCCAGTCGGGCGACGGTGCGGGTGACGTGGACGTCGGCGGCGGCCAGGACACCTGCCCGGTTGAGGACGGCCAGGATCGCGTCGCTCTCGACGTCGAGACCCTGGACGACCTGACGGTCGAACGGGTCGCCCGCCGACACCTCGACCGCGGGCGGCGCAGACGTGTCGCTCATCGCGGACCTCCGTCGGTCGGGCTGCCGTCGAGCAGCGCACTGAGGTCGAGCACCAGCGCCGACGGGGGCCGCCACGCGAACACGCCGAACGGGCTCCCGTCGGCACCGCGTGGTCCATCAGGGCCGGTCATGCCTCGCACGAACAGGTAGAGCACCCCGGCCAGGTGCACGTCGGGGTCGTACCCGCGCAGCCGCCACCGCAGGAACCGGTGCTGCGCCACGGCGTACAGCAGGGCCTGCAGCGGGTAGGTCGTGTGCAGCATGGCGTCGGCCAGACGCTCGGGTGCGTACGCCTCCAGGCCGCCGCCGGCCTCGACGAGCGCGCCGCTCTCGAGCCGGTTGGTCTTGTGGTCGACGACGAGCGTACGGTCGCCGTCGAGCCTCAGGAGCAGGTCGATCGAGCCGGTGAGGTAGCCGCGCAGGGTGCGTCCGCGCAGGCTGGCGTCGCGCAGCTCTGCCGCGAAGGGCCGCAGCGGGTCGCCCGACGGCAGGTGCGCCTCCATGAGGTCGGCGACGTCGGCGAGCGTGCCGGTGCGACCTGCCGCCCGGACCGAGTCGCCGCCGGCGAGCGGCAGCTCGAACTCCATCTCCCGGAACGGGCGTCGGCCGAGCGCCTCCGCCAGCGTGAGGTCGTCAGCGAGCGGCCCGAGCGGCGTGCTGAGGGCACCGACGAGCGCCGGTGCGAGCACGTCGACGTCGACGGCGAGCGGACGCGACGCCAGCTCCTCCTCCACCCGCCGGCGGACCTCCGCGTCGAGGTCGTCGGCGCCGACGTCGACGTGCTCGAGCACGCCGTGCACGAGCGTGCCGAGCGCCGCTCCGCCGGCGAGCTCGGCCCATGGCGACGGGCCCAGCACCGGGCTGGCGGCGACGTCGGCGACCACGTCGACCTCGTCGTCCGCGGCGGTCGGCTCCGGCTCGCTCGAGACACTGGGTCCCTCGTCACGCCGGACGAGCGAGGTGTAGGAGGTGCGGGTCCAGACGGTGTCGACGTCGCGACGCAGGTGACGGACCTCGAGTCGTTCCGCCTCTCCGGCCGCGGGTGCCAGCTCGGCGTCGCCCGTGACCATCTGCTCGACGACCGGCCCGCCACGCTCCTGCCACGCACGGAGGCGCGCGACGGCGTCGTGGTCCGACGGCACGGCCTGCACGTCGGGCACCTCGGGCCGTGTCGGGTCGGGCCGGAACAGCAGGCGGTGCAGGGCGCCGTGCCGCGCGTTGAAGGTGGGTGACCAGTGCACGACCAGCCGCGACTGCGCGCGGGTGAGCGCGACGTACAGCAGCCGCAACGACTCCCCCGCGCGCTCGACGTCGGAGCGGCGGGCGTGCGTGGTCCAGGAGGGCCCCGCCCCGCCGACGTCGAGACAGCGTCGGCCGTCGTCGTCGTGCAGACGGACGATGCTGGGCTCCGGGACCCATCGGTCGAACAGGAACGGCACGTAGACGACGGGGTACTGCAGACCCTTGCTGACGAACGTGGTGACGATCTGCACGGCGTCGGCGTCGGTGTCGAGGCGATGGGTGCGGTCGGCGGCCGGGGAGGTCTCGCTGCGCCGGTCGAGCAGCCACCGTCGCAGGCCGGACAGGCCGAGTCCGTGCTCGCGTGCGGCGATCGCCAGCACCTGGCCGACGTGCTCGAGGTCGGTGAGTCGACGTCGACCGCCCTGGTGGCGCAGCAGTCGCTCGACCACGGAGGCGTCGGCGGTGAGGGCCTCGACCATGCCGGCGGTGCCGCGCTCGCGCTGCAGGTCGGTGAGGTCGCGCAGCCGGGAGGAGACGCGGTCGGTGAGGGCGTCGCCGTCGTCGGCCGCGAGCTCGGTGGCCGTGAGGCCGAGGAACGGTCCGAGCGCGGCGGCGCGGGTGTAGCCGCTGCGGTGCGGCGCCTCCATGGCGGTCAGCAGCGTGACCCAGTCCTGGCCCGCCCGGCTCTGCAGCACGTCCGCGCCACCGGTGCGCACGGCGGGCACGCCGCGCCGCTCCAGCTCGGCGTGCAACAGCTCGGCGTCGCCGTGCCGCTCGACGAGCACGGCGACGTCGCCGGCCGTCAGCGGCACGGGTCCGGCGCCGTGGTCGTAGGTGGCGCCGCTCCCCAGGAGCGCGGCGACGTCGGCGGCGACGTCGCGCGCGACCCGCGGCCTGACGTCGCCGATGCGCAGGGCGTCGTCGTCGGAGCCGGCGTCGCTGCGCAGGTGGGCCCGCAGCCGGAAGGGGGCGTCGCCGCGGGGGTCGTGGAGCCGTGACCCGTCGAGCGAGGCGCTTGCCGGACGGACGACGATCGCGGGGTCGCCGAGCGCGGCGCCCCGGAGCACGGCGTCGACGGCGCTCACCAGGGGGGCGTCGCTGCGATGGTTGACGGTGAGGGTGCGTCGGGTGTCGGCCTGCGCGGCGGCGCGCAGGTAGGTGTCGACATCGCCGCCGCGGAACCCGTAGATGGCCTGCTTCGGGTCGCCGACCAGCACCATCGTGGCGTGGCCGACGAAGGCGCGCTCCAAGATGCGCCACTGGACGGGGTCGGTGTCCTGGAACTCGTCGACGAGCACGACCCGCCAGCGGTCGCGCATGACCGTGCGGGCCGGTGAGTCGTCGGGCTCGAGCGCCTCGGCGAGACGTTGGAGCAGGTCGTCGTAGGAGAGGGTGCGGGCCGCCAGGCGGCGTCTCGCCGACTCGTCGCGGACGGCCGACGCGAACCGTCGACGCAGGTCGGGCGCGGACCCGGGCTCGGCGTCGGTGGGCAGCAGGTGCGCCGACGGGTCCTCGACCGCGCGCCGACCGAGCACGGCCGCCTCCTGGTGGTCGAACGGCGGGGTCTGACCTCGACCGACGGCTCGCAGGTAGAGGTCGGAGACCACCTGGTCGACGATGTCGGTGTCGTCCTCCACGAGGACCGACCCGGGCTCGACGTCGCCGGTGGTGCCGAGGCTGCGCAGCACCGCCTGGCAGAACCCGTGGGTCGTGGTGATGGTGGCCTCGTCGAACCGCGCGACCGCCGCACGCAGGCGCCGACGACGGGCGGTGCGCTCGGTGTCGTCGACGTCGAGGAGAAGCCGTTGCAGGGGGTCACGCTCGTCGCCGTGCCCGGCAGCGAGGACGGCGTCGGCCTGCACGAGCCGCTCGCGCACGCGGTCCTTGAGCTCGGCGCTGGCCGCCCGGCCGAAGGTGACGACGAGCAGCTGGTCGAGCGTGGCGACCCCCTCGGCCACGAGCCGGGTGACGAGGGCCGCGATCGCCCACGTCTTGCCGGTGCCGGCGCTGGCCTCGAGCAGGGTGGTGCCGGTGGGCAGCGGGTCGGCGATGTCGAACTCGACGACCGGTGCGTCGGCGCTCATGCGTCGACCTCCATCCGGTCGAGCAGCGGGAACCAGAGCGTGGCCGCGTGCTGCTCGAAGCCGCGCTCGACGAGGTCGGCGATCGGCGCGTCGGGGCCGAGGACGAGGCGGTGGTAGGCGTCGGCGACCTCGCCGGGCACGTCGCGGCTGCCGACCCACTCGCGCTCGGCCTTGGCGAGCGCGATCTCGGGGCGGGTGCGCCGCGCGAGGTCGGCGTAGGCCTGGGAGGTCTTCACCGGCAACGGCAGGAACGTGGTGCGACCGATCGCATGGAGGTCGAGCAGCTCGGCGAGGACCGAGCGTGCCTCGTCCTGCGACGGTGCGGCGAGGGTGATGACGCCTGGTGCCTTCCGGTAGCCGCTCGGCACGCGACCGACGAGGTGCGCGGGTCGACCCTGGCCTGCCGCGGCGAGGGCGAGGACGTCGACCCAGGCTTCGAGGAGCTGACGTCCTTGGACAGTCGACGCGGTGACGCGCAGTGCGTGGTGCGGGTGGACGCCGGCGACGGTGCCGATCACGCGGCGGCCGTCGCCGAGCTCGACGTCGACGTCGACGCTGCGGGCGGTGTCGGTGCGCAGGGGTGCGGCGAGGGCGAAGAGGGTGCCGACCTCCGGGCGCACCCGCGCGAGCTCGGCGTCGCCGAGCGGACCGGGCGGCAGGAGCCCGCGGCGGCGTTCGTCGGCCTCGGCGTCGTGACCGGGCACGCCGGCCAGCACGGCGGCGAGCACGCGGTCCTTGACCTTCCACCGCTCGAGGTGGTCGAGCCCGAGCGGGACGCTGTCGTCGATGGGCTCGTCCTCGTAGGGCAGACGCACGTCGAGCCGGCCGGTGACGAACGAGCGCACGGGGTGGCGGACCAGGTCGCGCAGGGTGTCGAGCGTGGTGATCGGGTCGGCGTCGCCGGGCAACGCGGCCGGGAGGAACGGCGGTTCCGGGACCTGCGGTCGGACGGTGGCACGGGCACCGGCGTAGGCGGCGGTGTCGAAGCTGAAGGCGGAGCCCGGGACCAGGGCGCCGGGGATGAACGAGCTTGTGTCGAACGCCTGCAGCGGGTGCTGCACGAGCACCTGGCTGCGGACGTCGGCGGTGGGGACGGTGCGCGCGAGCTGGTCGAGCAGCTCCCCGACCGGGGTGGCCGGCGGGAGCGAGCGCCCGGTGTGCTCGCTGGCGCCGGTGTAGGTGATGACGAGGTGCTCGGTGGCGGACAGGACGGCGTCGAGGAACAGCTGCCGGTCCTCCCCTGCCGCATCGCGCTCCCCGACCAGCGGGGTGCGTGCGAGCACGTCGTCGCCGAGCGGGGTGGGCGTGCGCGGGAAGGCGCCGGAGTCGAGCCCGAGGAGGCAGACGACGCGGTGCGGCACGGAGCGCATCGGCACCATCGTGCAGACGGTGAGGGACCCGGTGCGGAAGCTGGTGCGGGTCGGGCGCGGGGCGAACGCGTCGGTGAGGAACGCCGCGACCTCGACGACGGTGAGGGTGCCGCGGGCGACGGGGCCGGTGTCGGCGCGGGTGAGGTCGGCGAGGACGCGGAGGACCTGCTCGCGCTGCCACGCGTCGCGGGCGGGCACGTCGGTGAGCGTCTGGACGGCGGTGGTGAGCAGCTCGACCCAGTCGTCGACGGGCTGCGGGCGAGACGACTCGAGCACCGCGGCGAGTCGTTCGACGGCCTCGGTGAAACGGCCGACGAGGTCGACGCCGGTGCTGCCGAGGTCGTCGAGCGGCAGGACCCCGCCGAGCCGGTTGCCGGTGTGGGTGTCGTCCTGGGCGTCCGGGTCGTCGTGACCGTCGGTGACGACGCCGAGCGCGAGGCGCTCGAGGCCGGTACGCCAGGTGTTCTGGGCGAGTCCGCCGAGCTGCCAGGCTGCGCGGGCGTCGGCGTCGACGCCCCAGCGGATGGCGGTCTGCACGGTCCACTCGTCGACCTGCTCGAGGTCGTCGTCGGTGAGCGCGAAGCGTCGTCGGACGGGTGCGAGGCTGAGGAGGTCGCGCACCTCGGTGGCGGTGGTGCGACGTGCTGCCGCGATGGCGACGACCTTCTGCAGGACGTCGGCGACGGGGTTGGTGGCGCCGGTGGCGCGGTCGGCGAGGCGGACGCGGAGCCGGTGGCCGGGGTGGTCGACGTCGGGCACGTCGTCGAGCCCGAACGCGGCTTCGACGAGCGGCGCGAAGGTCTCGACGTCGGGGCACATGACGAGCACGTCGCGCGGCTCGAGGGTGGGGTCGTCGGCGAGGAGGCCGACGACGACCTCGCGCAGCACGTCGACCTGTCGGGCGGGACCGTGGCAGGCGTGCACCTGCACGGACCGGTCGAGTGGGTCGAGGGTGCGGATGTCGTCGGCCGGGCCGTCGCGGTCGGCGGCGAGGTCGGCCTGGAGCTGACCGAGCAGGGTCGGGGGGCGCTCCGGAGCGGGCAGATGGACCGTGGTCGCCTCGCCGGGCAACGCGAGGAGGCTGCGTTCGAGCTCGGTGACGTCTCGTGCGCACGCGGCGAGGAGGGTGTTGCCGGTGTCGGGGGCGTCGACGGTGTCGCGACGGGCCGGCTGTCGCGGGGCGTCGGTGGTGGTGGCGGCCACGTCGTCCCATCGGCTGCGTGAGGGGTGGGGCAGCCAGAGGTGCACGTCGCGGGTGTGGGCGAGCGCGCCGACGACGTCGAGCTCGGCGTGCGGCATGCGGGTGTGCCCGAAGAAGGAGAGTCGTTGGGGCAGGTCGGGGTCGAGGGTGCGCTGACGGAGGGCCGCGGCGGTGTCGGCGAGGCGGAGGTCGGGCGAGGGGTGGCCGTCGAGGAGGGTGTGGACGCGCCGCCAGATCTCGGCCTGCCAGCGGACCTCGTGGACGAGGGGCGAGCCGACTCCGTCGACGTCGTCGCCGGCCGTCCAGGCCTGCACCATCCAGGGTCGTTGGACGGCGTAGCCGTGCAGGAGGGCGGCGATGCGCTTGGCGGTCGGGTAGCGCCGACTGCGCCGCAGGGCCTCCTCCCCCGGTTCGAGGCCGTGGCCGACGTGTCGGGCGACGATCGCGAGCCAGGGCTCGTCGAGGTGCTGCTCGATGACGTCGAGGACTGCCCAGGCGAGACGCCGCGGCGCCCAGGGGTCGTCGCGTTCCTTCTCGGTGAGCTCGGTGAGCAGGTGGAGGGGCCGCACGAAGGAGACGCCCGCGCAGATGCCGTCTTCGTGTCCGGGGGCCGTGCCGAGCCGGTGGCTGAGGGTCTGGGCGAGCCACCGCTCCACCCCGGCTGCCGCGACCACGACGAGGTCGCGCTCGAAGGGGTCCTCGGGCGGCTCGGCCAGCAGCCCCGCGAGCCCCTCCGCGAGCACGTCGGCCCGCTCCGCCCGATGGATCGTCAACGCCACACGACGAACCTAGCCGTAGGGGCGGACACGAGTCGCGACCCCGTCCACAGCACCCTGCGGCTCCAGCCGATCGGTCAGCGCGAGGGCAGCCGGCCCCGCAGTGCTTGCGGGGTAGACAAGGCGCGCACCGGACCGGCGCGAGGTAGCTGAGGCGCGCATTAGGTCGGCAGGAGGTAGGTAACGCGCGCATCAGGCCAGCGGGAGGTAGGTAAGGCGCGTCAAGGACGACTCTTTTCGAGTGCTGCCTACCTCTAACCTGGGTTGTGCTCGCCAGTTCAGCTCAGAGTCGTCGAGAGCGATCGCTCACGTATGCGCTTTCGGACGGACATCCGAGCGTTGTGGATCGAGACTTCACCCGGCGTCGGGATTTCGCTAACTTCTGACGCGTCAGATCGGGGGATCCAACATGAGAGAAGCCTTGACCGTCGGCGCGGTAGCGCTGCTCCTGCCGCTCCTGGCTTGCAGCAAAACATCGGAAGTCCGTGAGCCTGAAGTCGAACCCACTCCGAGTTCCTCGCAACTACCTGCTCCGCCAACTTTTCCTTCCCAGGCGCGAGAATCAACAGACGAAGGCGCCGTGGCCTTCGCTTCGTACTGGGTCGACGCATTCAACTACGCAGCCATCACTGGCGACGAGAAGACACTGCGTCAGCTGAGCCGTCAGTGCGACGCATGCACCCGCTTTGCGGATTCAATCGGAGACCTGAAGCCCAGCGAGCGTCCCGAAGGCCCGACCTGGAAAATCCGTTCGATGGTGGTTTCGCGTTACGATGTAGCCACCGACGTCAAGTTCGACCTCGTCTTGCTTGGAGGCGAGAGGTCAACCGTCGCCTTCGAGATGACCCCCAATGCACCGTTCACCATCACCGACCTTTACAGAGTCAAATCATGAACTTTCTCGCGTCGTCGATGATGATCAGCATCTTGGTGTGGCCCGCAGCCGCTGGTAGCGACGTCGATGTCTTGCCCGACGGCCTCAACCCGAATCTCAGTCTGACGGCACGCGACTGGTCTTCTGGCGGAGAGTCGCGCCGAAGTCATCAAACGCGTTCCTCGGAGAGTGCCTTCACCGGAGCAGCCGCACCCCGCGCGCAGACAAGGTGTTTCTTTGACTCCGGCGACGTTCAAGAACGACGCTTCGAGAGAACTTTCCGCTGCGGAGCCCGCGGCACCGTTGCTTCCGAGCCCGACGAGGTCGCGCCGCAGGAGGAGCCGGAGCTGACCGAGGGTGATGTGCGGCGGGCGGTCAGCGAGATCCCGATGCCGGCGCTGCGGGTCACCGTCCAGCCGGGCGGGCGGACTCTCGTGAACGTGCCGACGATCCTGCACACCGACCCGCGGCCGGTGCGCGAGAGCATCACCCTGCTCGGGCACGACATCGACGTCGAGGCGACGCCCACCGGCTACACCTGGCACCACGGGGACGGGACGAGCCGGACCACCACGCGACCCGGTCGGCCCTACCCGGCGAAGGACGTCACGCACACCTACCAGCGCACCGCCGAGCGGGTCAGCATCCGCGTCGACACCACCTACACCGTCCGGTACCGCGTCGACGGTGGAGCGTGGACACCCCTCGGCCAGCCACTCACCGCCGCCGGTACAGCGACTCCGCTCGAAGTCGCCGAGGCCGCTCCGGTGCTCGTCTCACCGCGACGCTGACCGAGAGACGGCGAGGTCCCGGGACCCGCCAGGGGTGTCCCGGGACCTCGCCGGTCCGGCTCAGCGCAGGGCCGAGACCGCAGCCACGACGTCGACCAGACCGTGACCCTTGTCGAACGACGAGCCGTCGACGTAGGCACTGCCGTCGGTGTACTTGTACGCCGTCGACGTCAACGCCGCCTCCACTTCGGCTGGCGTCGCCGTCGGGTCAGCCTGGAACAGCTGCGCGACGATACCCGCCACGTGCGGCGCGGCCATCGACGTGCCGCTGATCGTGTTGAACGTGCCCACGTCGAGCGGACCAGGCCCGTCCTTCGGGTCCAGACCCGTCGCGCAGATCACGAGGTACGGACGGCACGAGGACGTGATGTCCTCCCCCGGCGCCGACACGTCCGGCCACGTGGACCGGTCCGTTGCCGCACCGCGGCTGGAGAACGACGAGACCCGGCCGTCGCGGGTGCCGGTGTCGAGGTCGTAGTAGGACGCGACGGAGATGATGCCGCCCGTCGGGTCCTGACCGGGCGGGTTCGTCAGGCTCTCGCTGCCGTCACCACCGTCGTTGCCGGCCGCCCACACCGTCACGACACCCTCCGCAGCCAGCGCACGCTGAAGCTTCACGGTCGCCGACTCCGGGTCGAAAGCTCCACCACCCGACGGCCCGTAGGAGTTGTTCGTGACCTTGATCGGCGGGCACTCGGCCGCCGACACCCCGTCGCCGCACGGCTTCGCGTGGTTCTCCAGGACCCAGTTCAGCGACGCGTCCGCGCCGAGGATGAGGATCCCCGCGCCCGTCGACAGCGACACCAGGCTCGCGCCCGGCGCCGCGCCCTGCAGCTTCTCCCCGCTCGTCAACGTCGTGGGCCGACCGACCGCGATGCCCGCGACGTGCGTCCCGTGGCCGCCGAGCGACGTCGTGTCCGTGTCGAGCGCGTTGGGCACCCGCAGGACCTGGCAGCCGGTCTCGTCGAGCGGCGAGCACACCGACTTCAGGTTCGCGACCGTCGCGCCCTTCAGGTACGGGTGCGTCGGATCGACGCCGGAGTCGATCACGGCGACGCTGACGCCGCGACCCGTCAGGGCCGTGCCGTCCGCTCCCGTGAGCGTCGCGGCGGCCTCGGCACCACGCGTGGCGATGTTCGAGGTCTCCTGGTGGTACTCGATGGGCTGGTCGCCCTCGAGATAGGTGACGCCCTCGGCCGATCGGGCAGCCTCGATCTCGCTGCGCGTTCCGCTGGCGATCACCACGCCGATCTTGTCGAAGCTGCCGGCGCGCTCCAGACCGGAGTCGCGTACCGCTCGCTCGGCGTCGACCAAGGTGCGGCCGTGGACCAGCACGGTCGTGGCGGCGCCGCCCTTCAAGGTCGACAGCTGGTCGGCCAGGAACGGCTGCAGACGAGCCTGGTCGTCGGCGCCGGCCTGCGCCGGGACGGTGAGAGCAGCCAGCGCCAAGGCGGCCGCTCCGATGGATGTGGACATGATGCGTCGACGCATGTCTATCGTTCCCCCGAACGTGCGCTCCGTCGGAACCGGAGCGCGTGTAGCACTGCCAACGACGTGCACGCGGCGTGGTTACTGCTCTCCTAGGAACTGTTGTCGACTTGGCGGTCACACCACCGCGCCCACCGGCACACCGAAGGGCACGAACGGCGTCCACGCGGCCTGGACGACCGCTCGCTCCCGCGGCGTGACGACATCGCCGAACGCAGCCACGAGCAGGCAGCCTGCGCCGGGCAGGATCGTCGAGTTGGCCCGAGACTGGAGACATGTCCCCCGAGCCGAAGGTCTGCGCGTCGTGCGGACGTCGGATCGAGTGGCGCAAGAAGTGGGAGCGCGACTGGGACCAGGTGCGCTACTGCTCGCAGGCCTGCCGCAAGCGCGGTGTGACGCGCACCGACCAGGAGCTGGAGGCGGCCATCGTGGACCTCCTCGACGCGCGGGCCGGCGGCGCCACGATCTGCCCGTCGGAGGCGGCCCGGCGTGTCGACCCCGACGGCTGGCGCGAGCTGATGGAACCCGCGAGACGGGCAGCGCGACGGCTCGTCGCCGACGGAACCGTGGAGATCACCCAGGGCGGGCATGTCGTCGATCCGTCGACGGCCAAGGGGCCCATCCGCGTGCGGAGGGCGCTCTGAGCGATCCGCCAGGACGACGCCGTGGACCGGTCGTCTAACGTTGTGAGACGTGGCCAAGCTCCTCCCCCAGTTCGCCCGGTGGACCCCCGCAGCACTCGACATCCTCCGCGAGACAGCGAGCCGCTACGGCGCCGTGATCACCGTCAGCGACCTGGCCGACCAGGTCCTCGTGCGCACCCGTGTGGAGAGTCCGACGTCGCGCCGCACGTGGCTCGGCGACTTCATGGAGATCACCGCCCTGGCTGCCGCACGCGCAGGTGACCCGCCGCTCACGTCGCTCGCGGTCCAGCGTGACGGCACGGTCGGCGACGTCTACGCACGGGCCGTGCTGGCGACGACCGGTGACGTCGTGCGCGACGTCGAGACGCGAGCGGCCGAGGACCGGCTGCTCTGCTATCGCGCTCTCGCCACCGACCTACCCGCCGACGGTGGCGTGCCGCGGCCCGCCAAGGTGCGCCGCGCGAGCTCGAGCACGACGTCGACCCGCCCCGGCAGGGCACGCGCTGCCGTCGAGACGAAGCCGGTGAAGGTCTGTCCGACGTGCTTCACGGCGCTCCCCGCCACCGGCCTCTGCGACTACTGCGACTGACTCACGCCCTGCGCTGCAGGGTCAGGTGCACGACGCCCGACGGCGACGACACGACCTCGATGTCGTAGTCGTCCTCGAGCCCTGCGAGCCCGTCCCACAGGCGCGCTCCACGACCGAGCACGATCGGAACCTGCACGACGTGCGCGACGTCGACGAGCCGCTCGGCCAAGAACTGGCGCGCCACGTCGGCACCTCCGCCGATGCGCACGTCGAGGCCGCCGGCCATCTCCTGAGCCTTCTCCAGAGCCTCGACTGGAGCGGCGTCGAGGAAGTGAAACGTCGTGTCGTCGAGGACGAGGGGCTCGCGGGGGCGGTGGGTGAGTACGAGCACCGGCATGCCGAACGGCGGCGTCTCACCCCACCATCCGCGCCAGTCGGGGTCGTCCTGCCAGCCGGGCGGCCCGAACTTGCCCGCCCCCATGATCTCGACGCCGATCCCGTCGGCGAAGCGCTGCGCGAACGCCTGGTCGACCCCGTCCGACCCGCCGGCGCGGCCCATCATCGCGGCGCCGAAGGCGGTGTCGAACATCCAGGTGTGCAGACGTTGCCCGGCGTGACCCATCGGCGTCTCGAGCGCCTGCGGCTCCCCCGCTGCGAATCCGTCGAGGGAGATCGAGATGTTGTGCATGCGGACGCGACTCATGCGTCCGTTCTACTCCGTCCCACCGACGGCGTCACCGCTTCTCGCAGGCGATGCCGTCCTTGTCGCGGTCGGACTTCTTGTTGGCGTTGTAGACGGCCTTGTTCTTCGTGAAGTTCGTGACCGGCTTCGTCTTGCCGCGCACCTTGTCGCGCGCGCCCGGCAGGCCGACGCCGTGCTTGTAGACCTTGTTCAGCTCGGTGCAGTTCTTGTAGGTCGTGGCGGCCTCGGCCGGGGCCGCGACGGCACCCAGCGTCCCGATCGAGAGGGCCGTGGCGAGGACCAGGGCGCTTGCGCGTCGCTTCATCGTGTTCTCCTTCGTCGATCCTCGACGCTAGGTCGGATCGCGTCACGCGTCGGACGATCCTGGGAAGATGACTCAGACGAACTAGGCGACGTCAGACGTCCGTCCCACCGCGCACAGCGATGATGACGTCGCACCACGGGAGGCGAGATGGATGAGGTACAGCGGGACCGTGCCGCCGGCGTGCTGCTGGGGCAGGCTTGCGGCGACGCGTTGGGGGTGCCGCACGAGAGCGCGCTCAGGAGGGAGTTCGTCTACGGCACAAACCTCACATCCCGAAGCTGGCACGTTGAAACCATCGAAAGCTGATCTAGGACGACAGGCCCGAATCTGAAGCGACATTCTCGGATCCGACACCCCGTCCGACGAGGACCTTTAGTCTCAGGGCAGCCAAGATCGGGAGAAACTTCATGACCCTGTCCATCACCGTCCAGGCGAACGAGTGGGCCAGCTACGCGCTCGTCTACAACCGGATCCCGTTCGTGCACACCGTCCGGGTGGACGACATCGGGCACGACGCGCCGGCGGTCCTGCACGTCCGGCTCGAGGACCGCGGCGTGGCTCTGACGCACCCGTTCGCCACCGAGCTCGAGCCGGACGCGGACGGCAGCGCAACGGTCGATCCCGTGCAGCTGCAGGTCGACGTGGCAGCGATGAGCCAGGTCGCCGAGGACGTCACGGCTCAGCTGGTGGTGGAGGTCCACCAGCAGGACATCGTGACCAGCCACCGGCAGGACGTGCTGCTCGGGTCGGCGCGGACCTGGAGGACCATCTTCTCCCGGGCCGCGGACGGCCGTGCCGTCCTGAACCCTCTCGCGACGGAGACCCTGGCCGCCTTCGTGCAACCGAACGACCCCAGCGTCGGAGCCTTCCTCGACGCCGTCCGAACACGACTCGAGAGGACCACCGGCTCGGGCTCCACGCAGGGATACCAGGCCGGGCCCGAACGCGTCGACGCGATCGTGCGCGCGATCTGGGACGAGGCCCGCGAGCGGGGCATCACCTACAGCAATCCTCCAGCCAGCTGGTCCGCAGGCCAGAAGGTCCGCACTCCCGAGGAGGTCCTGGACGGCAGGGTCGGCACCTGCCTCGACACCTCGGTCGTGCTGGCCGCCGCCATCGAGCACGCAGGCCTCCACCCCGTGCTGTTCATCGTCGAGGGCCACGCCTTCCTCGGCTACTGGCGCACGGAGGAGCTGGGCTTCGCGTCCGTCGAGGCGCTCGAGAGCGCGGTGAATGCCGTCGACAGCGGTCGCCTGCGCGTCCTCGAGACCACCAGCGTAACCGGCGGCTCTGACTCCGCCGACGTCGACGACGACGTCCACCAGGTCACGCGCGGCCGCTACCTCTCGGGCGACCTCTCCCGCTTCGAGGGGGTCGTGGACGTGCGGGTCGTGCGCGCCCAGAGCCAGGTGCTCCCCCTCCCCGCCCACCGGGTCGAGAGCTCTGGCGCCGCCACGCTGGTCGAGTACGTCCCGACCGAGCACTCGGGGCACCACGTGGTGTCGACGACACCGCAGGTGGACGAGCGCACGGGTGCGGTCGTCGCATCCGTCCCACCTCGGGTCCAGTCGTGGAAGAACGCGCTGCTCGACCTCAGCCTGCGGAACAAGCTGATCAACTTCACCGAGCGGTCGGCGATCCAGCTCGCCGTCGCACCGGGCAGCATCGGCCACGTCGAGGACCTGCTGAGCGCAGGTCAGGCGGTGACCCTGCTCCCCGGCGACGCGGTCCCCGCGACGAGCGAGGCGCAGGGTGTGCGCTTCGGCGCCGACCTTCCCGCGTCGCAGCTCAAGGAGTACCTCGACACGAAGCGTCTCTTCACCGACGTCCGCACGGGCCAGACCCTCGACACCTACCTCCGCAGGATGCGGAACCTGGCCTACAAGGCGCGGACCATCGAGGAGGAGACCGGCGCGAACAACCTGTACCTTGCGCTCGGGTCGCTGCACTGGCAGCTCGACGACCGCCCGCTCAAGTCGCCGCTCATCCTGCTGCCGGTGCTCCTCGTGCCCGGGTCCCGCCGCGGTCTGTACCGTCTCCAGCTCGACGAGTCCGGTGCCAGCACGCCCAACTACTGCCTCATCGAGAAGCTCCGCCAGGTGGACGGCATCAGGATCCCGGGACTGGAGAACCCCACGGAGGACGAGCACGGCATCGACCTCGCCGCGACCTTCGAGGCCGTCCGGGAGGTGATCATCGAGAAGGACCTGCCCTACCGCGTGGAGGAGTCGGCGGACGTCGCCGTCCTGCAGTTCGCCAAGTTCCGCCTGTGGAAGGACCTGGACGACGACTGGGAAGGGTTGATGGACGCTCCGCTCGTCCGCCACCTCGTCGAGAACCCGACGGGTGAGTTCGAGGACCCGCACGGCGAGGCGTCGATGGCCGACCTCGACGAGCTCGACGCCAGCTGCCCCATCCCCGCCGACGCCTCACAGCTCGAGGCGGTCGCCGCCGCGGTCGCGGGCCACACCTTCGTGCTCGAGGGACCGCCCGGGACCGGCAAGTCCCAGACGATCACCAACCTGCTGGCCCGCGCCATCGCCTCCGGCAAGCGGGTCCTGTTCGTGGCCGAGAAGCGGGCTGCTCTCGACGTCGTGTCCTCGCGCCTCGAGTCCGTGGGCATGGGTCCGTTCTCGCTCGACCTGCACGACAAGTCGAGCAAGCCTGCCGTCGTCCGCGACCAGATCAAGCAGGCACTCGACCTGCACCTCGAGCTCGACCGGCAGGGCCTCACGGCCGAGCAGGAGTCGGTGAGCAGCTCCAGGCGGGCACTCCAGCGGTACGCGACGCGGCTGCACGAGAAGAACACGGCCGGCCTCTCCTACTACTCGGCACGCACGCAGCTCCTGGCCTACCCCGATGACCTGCCGGCGCTGCCGATCACCTCCGAGGAGCTCACGAGCCTCGAGGCCGAGTCGTTGGCGCGACTCCGCGGCTCGCTCCGTTACCTCGAGGACACCGCAGACCTCGCTCGTCCGCAGCAGCACCATCCCTGGGGCTTCGTGCGCCGTGCCGTCGACGATCGCCGCGGCGTCCTGGCCGCTGCCGCCGACCTCGACCGTGCCGTGGCCGAGCTGCCCCCTGCCGGACCGCTGCGGGATGCTGTCGACCAGGCGCGGACCCTCGAGGACCTGGCGGGACTCGTCAGCCTCGTGCACGGACCCGCGGTCACGGCGGCCGAGCTCGACGAGGTCCGTACGCGTTCCTGGGTCGAGCGTCGCGACGCCTACGTCAGCACGCTCAGCGCGCTGGCGGGCACCAACCCGCCGGCGCTGGAACGAGTCGCACCCGCGGCACTGGACCTGCCGGTCGAGGACGTTCGAGATGCCGTGGTCGCAGCCGCCGCGACCGGCTTCTTCGGTCGCAGGAAGCGGGTGCTCGCTGCCCTCGCCCCGCTCGACCAGCACCTGAAGGCCCCCGTGAAGCCCAAGGAGGCCCCTGCCCTGCTCGAGCAGCTCGTCGGCATCAGGGCCGGCGCGGACGCCGTCGCCCCCGAGCGCTCCGGAGTCACCGGCACCCGCCCCGTCGTTGGGTGGAACCCCTACCAGGACGCGTCGCTCGACGCGGTGGAGCACCAGCTGCAGTGGTTGCAGGTGCAGGCGGCCTTCATCGCTCCTGGCCCCGACGGAGTGGTCACCCCGTTCGGGCAGACGCTGCGTGCGCTCCTCGACGCGGACCTCGTGCTGAGCGACAAGGAGAGCAGCGCCCTGCGCGCTCTCGAGACCGCGGCGCGCGACCTGGTGTCGGCGTCCGGCTCGAGCGACCGCGACGTGCACGACTGGCTGGACGACGCTGCGTTCGTCCCGGTCTGGACCACGGGCGTCGCGACGCGCTCGAACCCGGCCCAGGCCGAGAGGTCGCTGGACCGGTGGCTCGCCTTCGTCTCGGCGGCCGCCGTGCTGCGCGAGCTGCACCTCGACCAGGCCTTCGACGCCGTGCTCGAGGGTCGCGTCGGCAGCACGTCCGCCGTGGCGTCCCTGGAGAAGGGTCTGGCGCTGGCCTCGACCCAGGAGCGCATGCTGGCCTCCGGTCTCGACGGCTTCGACGCCGAGGCGCACGGCACGTCGGTGCATCGCTTCGCGTCCTCGATGGTGGACCTGCGCACCCACCTCCAGCGGTCCGTCGCGGCAGACGTCCTCGCGGCTCGACCGTTCCGGTCCGGTTCGGAGAAGGGCCAGGTCGGTGAGCTCCGTCGCCAGCTGGAGCGACGCCGGGGAGGCATGAAGGTGCGCGAGCTGCTCGCCACGTACGGGGACCTGGTCACCCAGGTGATGCCGTGCGTGCTGGTCAGCCCGGACTCCATCGCGCGCTTCTTCCCCGTCGGGTCGATCACGTTCGACCTCGTGGTGTTCGACGAGGCGTCGCAGATCCGCGTGGCGGACGCGGTGGGCGCCATGGGACGCGCCACCTCTGCCGTCGTGGTCGGCGACAGCAAGCAGATGCCACCCACCTCCTTCGCGGAACCCGGCACGGATGACACCGCCACGGTCGACGACCTCCTGGTGCAGCCCGACGAGGAGAGCATCCTCACCGAGGTCGCCCAGGCGGGAGTCGGTCGCCGCGCCCTCACCTGGCACTACCGGAGCAAGGACGAGTCCCTCATCGCCTTCAGCAACGAGCACTACTACGAGAGCCGGCTCTCCTCGTTCCCCGCGCCCGACCCGGGCCTGGACGCCGAAGGCCGCCCCGTGGCGGGCGTGAGCCTCGTGAAGCTCGACGGCACCTTCGTGCGCACGCCCGGTCGGGACAAAGGCACGAACCGGGTCGAGGCCGAGGCCATCGTCACGGAGATCCGTCGTCGCTTCGCGGCCTCGCCGGGCCGGGTCCCGTCGGTCGGCGTCGTGACCTTCAACATGCCGCAACGCACGCTCGTGGAGTCGATGCTCCGCGACCTCGACGACGCCCGCATCCTCGAGGCGATGGACGGCACCAACGGCGAAGGCCTCTTCGTGAAGAACCTGGAGAATGTCCAGGGCGACGAGCGGGACGTGATCCTGTTCTCCACGGCCTTCAGCCGCAACGACAAGGGCGTGCTGCCCCTGAACTTCGGTCCTCTGACGAACCGGGGCGGCGAGCGTCGGCTGAACGTCGCCATCACGCGCGCCCGCACCCAGGTGGTCATCTTCACGTCGTTCGACCCGAGCGAGCTGCGTGTCGACGCGACGGGCTCGATCGGCATCAAGCACCTCGCCGCGTACATGCACGCTGCCGCTGCCAGGACCTCGGGAGCCGACCAGACGTCCCACCGCGCCGTGGTCGATCGCCACCGCGACGAGATCGCTGAGGCGTGCCGGGAGGCGGGTCTGGTCGTGACGACGGACCTCGGTCTCTCCGACTTCAAGATCGACCTCGCGCTGGCGCACCCGTCGGCGCCCGACTCACCCCTGGTGGCGGTGCTCCTCGACGGGGAGGGGTGGGCTGCGCGCCGCACCGTCGGTGACCGCGACGGCCTGCCCGTGTCGGTCCTCGAGAACCTCATGGGCTGGCGGTCGGTGCAGCGGGTCTGGATGCCCGAGTGGCTGGAGGACCGGGGGTCGGTGGTGCGCAGGCTCGTCAACGAGGTCGACACGGCGCGCACCGCCCCGCGGCGCGTCCCCGATGTCTCGCAGCCGGCGCCCTCGACGTCTGCCGACGTCGAGCAGGACCATCCGCAGCAGGGCGTCCCGCAGCGGTCTGAGCCTGCAGTATCGGCAGCCGCGAGCGTCGTGACAGATCCGAGTCCGGCGTCGCACACGTTCGCCTCGGCGACTCCGTCGAGCTTCCTGGGCGACCAGCAGCTTCCCGGCGCCGAACCCTTCCGTCCATGGGCGCCGCGCAAGGCCGGCCCCAGGTCCACGCTCGACGCACTCCCTGGCCACCAGGCCGCACAGAAGGTCGCACAGGTGCTCCGCGGGATCGCCGAGCAAGAAGGGCCGGTGTCGTCCGAGCGAGCGGCTCGCCTGGCCGCGGGCGCCTTCGACCTGACACGGCTCAACGCGGCGAGGATCGAGGCCATCGTGCGCTGCATCCCGCGGGAGATGCGCGACGACGAGGGCTTCGTGTGGCCGATGGGCGTCGACCGCGCGTCGTGGACCACCTTCCGGACGGCGACGCTCGACGACCCGCGACCCATCGCCGACATCCACCCCACCGAGATCGTCAACGCCATCGTCGCCCTGTGCCGTGACGCCCACGGCATGACCGAGGACGAGCTGCTCAAGGAGACGCTGCTGCTCTTCGGATGGCGGCGGCGCACCGACGCCCTCACGACGCCCGTGCTCGCAGCGCTCCGCCGTGCGCAGGAGGCAGGACGCGTCGTCGTCGGTGCGGACGAGATCGTCCGCGCGGTCGTCTGAGGGCTCGGCCACCGCGCACCGGCGTCGTCGCGTCGGTGACGGCACGAAGCCTGCTGGGTCGGTGCGGCGCACCGACCCAGCAGGCGCCGTCGAGCACGCCCGGCACCCTCGGAGTCTCGAGTCAGAGAAGGCCAGGCTCGTCGGCGGAACCCTGCGCGAGCTCTGCGAACTTGGCTGCCATCGTGGGGTTCTTCCTCGTCGACCGCTTCATCAAGATGTCCTGCGCCTGTCGTTCGCGAGGCGCAGGTTGTTCTCCGACCCGTCAGTGCTTCCTTCGTCTTCTCCAGAAACTTGATCGTCGGCGGCACCTCACTGGAACGGCCCATGCCGCCTGAGTGATGGCGCCAGAACTTCACTCCGACGCAGACCGGACCACCTCGACGATTTGTGATGCAACCTCTGCCGGGTTCTCGTGCTCCCAGAACCGAAGGACACAGCAGCTCTCGCTGCGAAGAATCTGATCGGTCTCACGATCACGCTCGCGGTTGCGCCTGGCTTTCTCCGCCCAGAACGATCGATTCGACTTGGCGATCGTGTGATGCTCGGGACATCCGTGCCAGAAGCAACCATCGATGAACACCGCGATGCGGCGGCGGGTGAAGACGAGGTCCGCTCGGCGGTTCAACCTCGGAAGAGGCCTGAAGTCAACGCGGTAACGAAGGCCCGCCGCGTGCACGCGGCGTCGCACAGCGATCTCAGGCTTCGTGTCTCGACCGCGATTGCCTTGCATCGATTGGCGTACAGCCGGGGAAGAGGCCCACGAGTCCGTCAACTCACGCCCCCCGATCTTGCGCTCGTCGCGATCGACGCAGCGCCGTCAGCACTGGAAGGATTCGAGGTGGTCGACGAGCGCCGTCTCGAAATCATCGCGGACTCGGAGCGAGCTTGCATGCAGACGGCTGTAGAACCCTTTGGTGGCTCCAAAGGACAAGGGCGTCCCGCCGTGTCGGTCGATGAGCCCTGACAGTGTCGACGGCGGCTTTGCGTGAATGGGCCGATCGCTCAGACTCCAGCTTTCCCGGACGCCGCCGATCGACGCGGCTGCAGACGGCCACCGATCGCCCGGACGGAGGGCTCGTCTGTCGACGTCCAGCGGATCGCCGGGCGAGGTCAGGCCTCGCCCGATCCATGCCGCAACAGGTACCGAGACGGCGTTGCCGACCATCTTCCATCGCACACCGTCCTTCGAACCTTCCGTCCAACCTGCCCGGAAGCCCTGCAGCCTCTCCCCCGCGCGGACGCTGGGGCGAATGATCGCACGGCCGGGTTCGCCGTCGATACGCCAGATCGCCGGGGGTGAGGCGATGCCGACCTTCGATCCCCCCTTGAGGGTCGGGGTGACTCCGTCACCCCAGCCGACACCACGGTTGCCCTCCGTCCAGGAGAAGCCATAAGCGGAGTGGTTGGCTCGAGCAGTGGTGGGACCGGCATCCTCAGCGAAAAGCACAGCTCGCGGATCTTCGCTTCGCGAAGCGACGAGGAACACCCGGCGTCGTCGCTGCCGAAGTCCGAAGTGTTGCGAGTCGACGGTCCGGTAGGCCCAGTTCCAGCCGCGCTCCTCAAACCAGTCAGCGATGTACGTCATCGCAGAACCGCCGCGAAGGCTCAACATGTTCGGGACGTTCTCGAGCACCACCCACGTCGACGCCGCATTCTCGATGAGTCGGAACGCTTCCCTCACCAGCCCGGACTCAGAACCTTCGATTCCGGCTGTGCGTCCAACCTGGCTCAGATCAGTGCAAGGAAACCCTGCCGTGACGACGTCGACCTTCGGGATAGAACGAAGTTCACGGATGTCGCCCACGACATCGGCGTCGAATCGCGCCCTCAGGATCTCAGACGCGGGCGTCCAGTACTCGCAGAGCAAGTCTGGAACGATCCCGGCACGCTGCAGACCGAGTTCGAAACCGCCGATACCGGCGAAGAGGCCCACCGAACGCATGCCTACATCCTCGAGCATGCGTCCCCCCGGTCCGAACGCGGGTCGTCAGTAGTCGACGAGCGCACCGTGGTCATGAAGCGTCTCCAGCTGTTGCACGACGCTCTCGGCTACGTTCACGTCGTGACTGAGGAGCCCGCACTCGAGGTTGAGCTTGGCAGCGGCGTTCGAGAAGTTGGCGCTAGTAACGAGCGCTGCGGTTCGGTCGACCACCACGAGCTTCGCATGTTGACGTGGCATCCACTCCCCCTCGGCCGCGGGCGCGTAGGCCCAGACTCTCGCGCCGCGGAGCGCTTTGGGAACCGCCCCACCGTTCGTCTCCTGCATCCCTCGGTCGACGATGACGGTGACGGCGACCCCGCGATCGATGGCGTGTGCTAAAGCCTGGACATAGTCCGATCCTGCGCCGGCCGAGTAGGTCGCAGCGTACACGGTCGCCGTCGCCCTGTTGATCAGATCGGCGACGGCGAGCGTCGTTCGGCCCCCCAATCCCGGCACGGTCGGGGCGGTCCATACCGGTTCGGGGCCCGGTCTGCGGGGAACGGCGGCGATCCCGTCAAGGACAGCTGCTGCTAGTTCGGCGCCCCCGGCCTCCTTGATCAGTGCCACGAGCAGCAACTTGACCTCGCGTCGGTTCACCGCGAAGGCACGCTGAGCCGCGAGGTGCGGGAGGCCCTGCTGACGCAGGGTGGCCGCGATGGCTTGAGCCTCGGCGGGCGCCAGCATCTCGCCCAACCGGGCGACAGGCGACACGGCTCAGGCTCCAAGGATCGGCTGCAACAGCGAGGGTGTGGCGATGTCTGGATCGACCAGGAGGTCGAGTAGCATGCGTCGGTCGAGGAAGCGGTTGATCCGCTCGCAGCTGGTCTCGCTGACGAACAGACAGAAGTGGCATGCCGCGCCGTGGAGGAAATCCTCCTTGCCTCGGGGGCGTCGGTGGGAACAGACCGGGTCACTGGAGCACCGCCCTCCCCGCCGGACGGCATCGTGGACGAGGGGGCCGAGCCGCTCGGGCCTCGACAAGTCGACCAACCCGCCCAGTGTCCCTTCGCTGTCGGACGCGGTTGTGCTGATGAGCAGTCCCGCAGCAGCTGGCCGCTCGCCGTCCTCGCGCCATGCATAGATGCGCTCGGTGAGACTGGCCGATCCGTAGCCACTCGACATGGCCGCCTCGCGGATAAGCAGGTGGGACAGGGTGTGGAGGGCCCAGTACCGCGGCGCGGGGAATCGGCTGTCGGGATCGATGCTGTCTGCCGTCTTGCTGGTCCGTCGCTTGAAGTTGAGCTCGTGGGCGCGTCGGTAGGTTTCCCAGATGTCGAGGTCGAGAATTCGCTCTTCCCAGGCGACGACTGCTGCTTCGTCGAATTGCATGAAGAAGCCCTCTCCACGGTCCTCGGTTGCTGGGACCCATGTAGGTCGGCCGTCGCGGCCCAGGGGTGCGACGCGGCTCCTGCTGTCCTCGATGCGGTCGAGGGCGTCGATCCGAGTGAATCCGAGGAAGGCATTGACCTTCTTGAGCTTCTCGACCGCAACGACCTCCCGGACGACGGGCTTCAGGGAGGCGGGGACATTCCGGCGGACGGCGCGGAAGTCCGCAGCACCCGAGTGCTTCGTGTACTTCTCCTCATCGGTGAGTACCAGCCATTCCGGAATCAAGATGTCGGTCGGGTCAGTGCTCGCCGCGGCCGTCGGAGGCGGGGCACCAGCGCCCTTGAGCGCCTGAATCGCTTCCCACAGGACGTCGTCGGTGGCGTTCCCGAACAGGTCGCTCTGCGTGACGCTGCCAGCCCATCCGCGGAATCCAGCGAGCGCGTCCTTCCCGGTTGCCGCGGCGAGTACCTCTGGCGGCAGCGATTGGAGAATTGGGAGCAGATCGGCCACGGTGGCCACCTCCTCGCGAGGAAGCGCGAGAAGACCGACCGTGGAGGCGAACCACTGGTTGGCCGCACCAAGCATCATCAGCTTGCCCGGCTGGTCGCACTGGTAGAACGCGTCGAGATGTGGATGCCGGCCGCGACACCGAGGCAACTTGTCTGCTGCCTTGGGCCCAGTGGCCTCCAGCATCCCGCGCCGAGCATCGCAAGACAGACAGATGATCTGAACATCCGGGCCGAGGTTGCTCTTCCACTCCCGCATCCGGAGTTGCGGGACCTTGGCGTTCGGGCAGGAGCCACCACGGTGGACCCAGGCGGCGTACGGGAACTCGTCGAGGTGCCCGTTGATGCAAGCGATCAGGTAGCGCGCAGGCACTGCGGCCTGCTCACGTCCCTTCCTTGTCTTCGATTTGCTTGTGCCGGGGCTCCAGCCCTTGCAGTCCTTGTGGACGAACGTCGCCTGGTCGGGTCGGTACTTAAGAACGTTCTTGAACTCGAAGATCGGGTGGCTCACCGGCGCGAGCAGGTTGCACCCGGTGCAGCGAAGCCACTGCGGGAAGATGCGCGCCGGGATCCCGAGGTCGATCGCCTCGTCACCGAACCCGCCTGGCGCTTCGGGCGCCCAGGGCGCCTTGCGCAGCTGGGTGACCTGGTCGCCGAGGTATGCCTGGACCAGATCGAGGAGACGGGGCTCGACGATGACGTCCGCGCCGCCGGCTCGGCGGTCGTAATAGCGCCGCCAAGCGTCCAGGCCATGTGGCATCACGGACAGGTGGGGCAGATCGACAGTGGCTCCGACGCCCGAGGTGTAGAGCAGGGCAGACGGTCGGACGGAGCCGACCTTGCTTCGGTTCTTGGTGACCTTGGCCTCGACGTCGGCGATGGGATCAAGTTCGGCGAGACCGATCGTCACGGGCGCAAGACCCTGATCGGAGGCGTCGGCGTCAAGAGATGTCTCGCTCATGCGTCATCTCCCTTCGGGAAGTCCCAGTCTGGAGCTGTGGCCGGCTCTTTGAACGCGAGATTGGCTGGGGCGGGGCTGACCAAGAGGTTGAACTCCGGCTGCACCTCGCGCATGGAGTTGGCTACGACGAACACGCGATCGGCCGGTGTCGGCACGGTCGTCTCAGGGCTGATCAGAAGCGGCCACTCGACATGGCCCTTCCGCGGACGCTCGTAGACGAGCGCACCGCCGTACTCCTTGGCCTTGTCGTACCACCGGTCAACGCGTTGGAGCAGCTTCTGGCGCATCCGCTCGAGCGTCTGTGAATCAGGTGCCGCGGGCGCTGCGCGTGCGATCAACCTATCGATGAGCTTCTGGGCTGCGGGAAGCTTGCTGAGGACCTCACCGGCACCATCCGCCGGCGACAGTGACGCGGGCTGTCCTTCGTCCGCAACCCGTATCGCGCTGACCAGCATGCCCATCAATCCGCGCTCCATGGCGGTGTCCGAGAACGGCGTGACGCTCAAGGCTTCGACCTGGGCGTAGAACGTGTCGTGGTAGTGCCGGAACGACTCGAAGTGGGACATGTCGCGAGGGCGCGACCAGTTCGCCAACGACACCACGAGGCCAGGCTTGCGGGCATCGCGGCCGACGCGAGAGGACGCCTGGATGTATTCGGCGGTGTTCTTCGGTTGCCCCACGACCAGCATCAGGCCAAGCCGTGGAACGTCGACCCCGACCTGGAGCATCGATGTCGCGAGTACGACGTCGTAGGGGCGCGGCGGGGACTTCGGTGGTGCCTGCTTGGCCTCGATCGCTGCTTGGTATGCCTTGCCGTTGGCGGCCTTTCCGCGAGTGGTCCAGCGGTCGCCGAAGGGCACCGCGAGGTGGTCGAGCGTCTTGGCGATCTCCTCTGCCGAGATCCGTGCGGTGAGCTCACCGATCGACAGCCGGGTCCAGTCGGTCGTACGGCGAGGGAACGGTTCGGTGTTGCCGGCGACGCGGGTGGTGACGTCGTCATCGAGGTAGCGCCGCATACCTGCCAGCTCACGGGTCGCGGAGAAGTAGCCGACCGTCGTCATGTACGGGTCCGCCGCATCGCCGTGTTGATCGAGAAGCTTCTGGCCGGCGAGGAGAAGCACCTCGGACATACGGATCTCGGCCAGCGTCAGCCGGATGCCGTGGGCACACACGCCGAGGTACTTGCGCCCAGGATCCTCGTCCGACACCGCCTTCTCCTTGGAGAAGAATGTGTCGCGAACGTCGAGCACCTGTGGCGGGAACACCGCGACTCCCCGACCGTAGAGCGCGGTGACCTGGTTGAGGGCGTTGCGCACTGTCGCCGTGGATGCAACCACGAGGGGGCGAACGGTCGTGCCGTCCCGCTCGTAGGAGGAGAGGACGTCGACGGCGTTCTCGAAGACGCCGACGGCCGTGCCGAGCGCACCCGTGATGAGGTGCAGCTCGTCTTGGATGATCAGATCCGGCGGCCGCAGGCGGCCCACCTTCGCGACCTGGACAGGCGGGTAGGCCCTGCCGCCCTCGTCCTTGTGGTTGTGGGACTTGCCCGTGCAGCTTCCGCGTGAGTCCGGGTGCCGGTACCCGTGGCGAGGGCAGTATTCAGAGACGTAGCCGAAGAGGCTGGCTGCTTCACCCTCGCGGGCGAGCCGGGCGAACTTGTCCACGGTCGCGAGGAGGAACGAGGGCGGGTTTCGGTAGAGCTCGTCGTCGACTGTCGTGATCGGCAGAGGCCCGGCGTCACCGTCGAGCGAGAACGGGCAGTGACCCTTGCGGTCACCACAGCGAACCTCGATCCGCTCGGTGGCTCCGACGGTGCGCAGGTCGCGCTTCGGGTCGATCTTGGATCCGCACCATGGACAGCGCTGAAGTTGGAGCACCGTCAGCCCATGCGTCTTGCCGGTGTCCTGCCGAGCGGTCTCGACCTGCTGCTTCGCGTCGGTGTAGCGCTTGGGACTGACCGCTGAGCCCACCCACAAGCCGATGCTGAACGGGCGTTCCCCCCATGTGGCCGGATCGGCCTGACGCATCAGCTCCGCTGCGCAGACGAGCGCCGCCGCACGTTGGAACTGTTGGGAGGTGAGAAGCCGGAGCGTGTAGCGCATGAGGACCGCGACGCCGTCGCCACCATCCAGTGGTCCGTCGTCGGTCTCGACGACGCCCTGAAGGCGGCGGATCGCGAAGGCGAAGGCCGCAAGGCCGAGGTACGCCTCGGTCTTGCCGCCACCGGTTGGGAAGAACAACAGCTCCACGTTGGCGGCGGGACCGCTGCGGAAGCCATCGGTCGGATCGGTGAGCGCCGGCAATTGGAGCAGGATGAACGCGAGCTGGAACGGACGCCACGACGCTGCGGCGTCGCCAGCCTTCTCCACTTCGGCGACGGCGTCCTCGATCGTCAACGTCGCCCGCTCCGAGCGCTTGGCGGCGACCTGGTAACGCATCCGCTGGTCACGCATCGTGCGATTCATGAAGCGGAACGCCTCGAGCGCTTGAGAGTTCGTCTTGAGAAGCTCAAGCCCAGACTCGAGCCGGGTGACGACCAAACCCGCCTCCGCAATCGCTTCATCAGCGATCTCGGTCAGGTGGCTGGGCAAGTGCTCAGCGAGCGCAGACTGTTTGTCGAGCCATTCTCGGTAGCCGTCGATGAGCGGCATGAACGCCTCATCCACGCTGGCCAGATCAAGCTCCATGAGAACCCGCATAGCCGTCTCGGCCTTCCCGGCACTGCCCGCAACGGTCTGTGCAACGTCCGCTGTGGGCAGCCACGTCGTTTGGACAGACGTGGCACGGCGCAGGGACTCACCGTCGGCATCGAATCCTTCGGCCCAGTTCACCGATGCGGTGCGGCCGATCGCGAACTCCAGGCGATGCCGATACTGCAGGTCGAGCCGCTGACGCTCGGGGTCGACCTCGTCATAGCCGTCGGCAAGGACGTCCCGCGTCGGGAGGAACACCGCGTCGCCACTGTTGGCCTCGACCTTCAGCTTGGTTTGGAAGAGCCAGTCCCCCGGCGGCGCGTCCAGTGCCGTCACCCGGTCGTTCGAGAGCGCAAGCTCGACGATCGTGCGATCGGCGCGTGGGTAGAGCTCGACGCGAAGCGTGACATCTGAGTCGAGGGTCATCGGCGGGAGTACGACGTGCTCCGCGTGGTCGCGTACATCGATCTCAACGGTGCGCTCGAACGGGATCCGTCGGGAGAACTGAACCTTGCGACCATCCTCGTTCTCCTGACGGAACGACCCATACCGGCCCCACGACCCAGTCACACTGAGGACTCCGCATTCGCGTGGGACCTGGAATCGGAGCCCCATCGACGAGGGGTGCGTCAACGCGCCCTTCGCGCCCTCATCTCGCTCCTCGTCCTCTTCGGCCGGATCCTCATCCGTGGGAACCGGCACGCCCGACTGGCCGTTGGTGATCAGATCCAAGTCAGTAACGGCCAGCCCCGATTCGGCGGGATCCGCGCCTTCGTCACGACCGGCCGCAACCGCCAGCGTCGGGTCGATAGTGACCGGCGCGAGAGCACCGACCATGTACGCCGCACGCGGAGTCCCCTTGATCTCCTCCTCGGGGCCGTTCCGCGGACCAAGAAGCTCCTGTTCGATGAGCGCCACGAGGTCGGACCGCACTGTGGTGGATGCGCTGACGGTCATGCGAAAAGTGTGTCCTGTCCACTCGATGAACTGCGGCCGGGCACGTCTTGGCCCTCGGCGCGCGCGCGTTCATGGTTCAACCCGAGCAAGCGCCCAAGGATTTCCGCGCGTGAATCTGGAGAAACCGTCCAGCGCTGCAACTGACGGTACGTATGGAAGCCAGGATTCGGCGAGACATCGTCCCACCCGTAGGCCGCCAGCGTTGCCAGATCAAGCTGGACATGCATGTCACGAAGCAGATCGACATCCGCGTCGCCCTGGACCGATGGAGAATGGACTAGGTTGTAGAGAGCGGTGAGCGAAAGTTCGCGACGGATCATCATCTCGCGCCGGCGCTTTTCGAACTCCGCGCCGACGGCCATCAGCCGCTCAGTAGCACATGGCGCGGGAAATGTCTCGAATACATCGGACGGCACGTAGCGAATCCTTGTCTCCAAAGTCCCGCCGTAAGTGATCGCCCAGAGCTGATGGAGTGACGACGAGAGCGCAGCCTGGTCCGCGTAGCTGTCGGTTGCAAAAACGTTCAACGAGTCGCCGAAAACCACGTCTGCCGAGACTCGAACCGGCATTACGTTACTGCTCGTCCTGGCGATTACCAAGACTGTTTGCATGCCTGCAATGGCCTGCCTCAGCGCTGGTCGTTTGTCACCGAACTGCCACCATCGCTCACGGTGCGCTTTCCGGTTGACCTTGGCGCGCTCCGGCCTCACCAACTCCTCAACACGTGCGAACGGCACACCAAACGCCCGAGCTTGCTCTTCACTTCGGTCGTTGAAGTCGATCACCGCCCGAGAGGCGGACAAGTCGGGACGAGAGCTGATGTCGTCGCCCGTCAGGAAGGGCCGGACAACCGCAGCAACACCTGCGTCTTGGTCGGTCCATGCGCGTGCGGTTTCAAGGTCAACGATGAATCCCTTGCCGACGATCACGCAACCCTGATATGCGACACCAGTCTGCGCAACCAGTTTCCGCGGCATCGACTCCACCCCCGCTGAACCCTCAAGCAGGGCTGAGATGTGGGGCACCGCAACGCCATCGGCAACTCGCTCAGCGTGTGGCGACACATCGCCATAGGTACCCCAGATCGCCGCGTACTCCAGACTTGCACTTTCGGATGGCCACGGCTTGCTCTGCACTGCCCTGAAGATCTGGAACTCGCGCGCCACCAGTTGGTCAAGACCGACCTTCCGCGAGTCTCCCTGCGCTACTGAGTTAGTAGCGATGAGTCCGAGGACCCCGGCGGATGTGAGCAGTCCGGAAGCACGCAGAATGAAGTAGGAAACAAGATCCGCGTTGCCAGTGACACCACCGGCGAGCTGGTGCACGAACCATTCACGCATCGGAACGCCCATCGCCCCAGTGATCTTCTTGCCACCCAGGAATGGCGGGTTCCCGATAACAGCATCGAACCCCCCGTACTCGACCATTACGTCTGGCGCCTCCAGCACCCAATGGAGGGGCTCCCACCGCTCATAGTCAGTCTCCACGGCCGGCCTGAGCCCTGAAGATACTCGCTCTAGCAGTCTCGTTCGGTCACCAGAGGACCCGTCGGGAGGGAAAGCCTGCTGGAGGTTCCACGACAGTGTCGTGAACGAGTCGTCAAGCTGTCTTCCCAACTTTCCGCCAAGCGGCAAACCAGCGGCGACGATGCCGTCTGCAACTAGTCGCAGATCGGCCGTCAGCTGGTGAAACTGCCCCAGCAGCCGTGCTTTTGCACGAGACGAGCGCATCGGGTCCATCTGGTCGACCGGGCTGGCTAGGTCGTGCCGCACCTGGTTGGCCGTAGCGATCTTGGCATCAATGTCGACCAGGAGTTGCTGCTGCATCGTCGACGGTGTTGGGGCGACGTGGAGGTAGCGCAGCTGGTCGAGAGAGGTCAGGCCAAGCAGTGAGTTGCCGCAGAAGATCTTGTCGTCCACGAAGGAGAAGGGCTTGGTCTTGTCCATGGAGATCAACCACAGCGAGAGTTTGCACATCTCGACCGCCATCGGGTTGATGTCGGCGCCGTAGAGACAGCGGGCGATCACCTCTCTCATCGCGCGGCGGCCGAGTTCCTCTGCGTCTGCCGAAGCAGCCTCGTCGAGCATGCCTTCAGCGATCCACGCCTCGATGAGACGTTCCGAGAGGTATCGCGCCGCGGCTACCAAGAATGCGCCGGAGCCAGCGGCGATGTCGGCGACCTTGAGGTCGAGGATCGCCGACGACGTCTTAAGTCGCCATTTGGCCTCGTCGTTGGTCTGCAACGGTCCCGGCTCGTAGACGAGGGGCCGCAGCGCATGGAGGACGACCTCTTCCGCCAGCGAGCGCGGCGTGTAGTGCGCTCCTGCGTTCTTCCTTGACGGCGTCTCGATCACGACGAGGCCGCCGCGCGGGAAGACGAGTGGGATGTTGCGCAGGTCGCGGCGGATCAGGTTGCCCCAGCTCACCAAGGTGTCCAGCAGATCGGTGTCCCCGTCGGCCACTGGCGTCAGTAGCCGCACTAGCTCAGCGCGCTCCTCGCCGGTCGGCTCCTTCTCGACGAGCTTGGCCAACGCTGTGGCGGTCTTGCCGGTTGCGGCTGGCTGCTGCTCCTTGACCCAGGCAGCCAAGGCAGTGGCGAGCTTCTTGGAGTCACCATCGTGCTCGTCGTAGAGGTCGTTGATGGTGCTGAGCGGAATCTCCGGCTCTGCACCGTCCTTGCCGACGAGACCGAGGATGATGTCGTCAGTCACCTCGGCACAGGAGTACCCGAGGAGGCCCTCGTAGATGTAACCGATCTGCTCGACGTCGATCTCGCGGAAGGAGATCCGGCGTCGTTCGCCCTTGGCGATGACGGTCTGGACGGACTTGAGCACGTGCAGCATGACGCGGTCGGAGACCTTGAGGCGGAGCCCGTGGGCGTCAGTGGCGTGCAGCCATGGGAAGCGCTCCGGGTCCAGGAGCGAGCCACCGTAGGCGGGCATGCGCATCTCGTCGTAGTTGACTCCCCCGTGCAGCGCTTGGCTGACGGCAAGGAGTCGGTGCCACGCATCGAAGGTCTCGTCGAGGTGCTCCTCTCCGCCTGCGGCCTGGGCACAGAGGTCGTCGAGGAGGTCTCTGATGGCGTAGGAGTCCCAATAGAGCTGCTCGGTTGGGAGCATGTCGCGTTCCTCGGCGAAGAGTAGGAACACGATGCGCATCATCACCGTGACGGCGGCTTGATAGATGTCGTCGGGCTTCTCGGTGAGCGGATCAGGGTCACCGGCCTTAGCTGCCTTGAGCCGAGCCTCGGAGAAAGCCTGGACCAACAGTTCTACGGAGCGGCGGACCTGGGTGCCCAGAGCCTCGGTGATCTCCTCCGCCTCAAGCTCACTCCGCTCGAAGAGTCGGGTCAGGCGCTGTTCGGCGTCGGTGGCGCGAAAGCGCCGCTGGTTGATCAAGGTGAAGAAGGCGTCGCGCAGCAAGGGCTCCTCGGCCCATGTCATCGCGTTCACCATGCCCGAACCGGTCGGCTTGCCTTCCTTCGCCCAGACCAACGCCCACCACTGGCCATCGGTGACGATGCCGACCTCGACCTCTGCCTTTCGCAGCAAGATCGCGAGACGGTCGATGTCGTTGGCTGCCCATCCGTCGAGGCCGGCGTCGCGCAGCCCGGACGTCGGCTCGCAGATCAGGAGTAGTGCCGCGGGGTTGCCGTCCCGGCCCTCAAGCGCGCCAGTCGCTGTTACTGTGATCTGCTCGCCAGGTGATCGAACCGTCACGTCCGATTCCGTGCGCAACTCGTCCCACTCGGCGATGTCGTCGAGCACCACGTCGATCCAGGCGCGGCGAACCGAGTCGTAGGTGCTCTTCGACTCCGGAGTCTTGGGTTGCTCGACGTACCGATCGAAGGACCGCTGCCACTGAGCGTAGGCCTGCTTGAACGTGACCAGGCGGTCGTCGGTGTCTCCAAGGCGATCCACCCCGTTCGGCCACATGTCCTTGAGCACGGGGTAGGCGAGGAACGGCCCGTCGACGTCGACCTGGGCGAGCCAGTCGCTGTGGACGTCGGAGCTCTTGCTCGTGCGCTGCCTCATCGAATCGCCAATCCGTTCTCCAAGTCGCGCGCGGCGAGGGCGAAGATCACTGCTGCGGGGAACTCCCAGGTGCGGATGTCGTCGTAGCGGGCCTCGACGGCAGCGAGTTCGCGCTCCCGTTCCTCGTCCAGCGCGTCGATGCGCCGCCGGATCTCTCGAAGGTCGCGTTCACTCTGGCGACGCTCGTCGTCGAAGAGGCCGAGCTGGGGATCGCCTTCGAGCGCTTCCGCCTCCCGGAGCGCGTCACGCAGGGTCTGCTCGAACCGGTCGAAAATCTCGTTCACGCGGGACCGGTCTGTTGCCTTGCGTTCGGCGAGGTGGCCTTCGACCTCCCTCCGGCGCCGCTGGGCGCGGTCCTCGACCGCCTGCTGGACGCGGGCACGGAGTCCTTGGTCTCCAGCGGTGTTCCAGGCGGCCGCGATCTGCGCCGCGATATGCGCCGGAACAGTCTCGAGATCTGCGTGGTCGAGTGCCGACTCCAAGAGCTCCTCCGCACGCTGTTCGCCCACCGCTTGTCGGCGGGCGAGCCGCGTGCCTGCTAGGAACACCTCCTCATGCAGACGCAGGCCGGCGCGACCGACCAGAACGAGTCGGGTGACCGCGACGGCGTACGACTCCTCGAGCCCCGGGACGACCGTCGCGGTAACCCGCTCCAATGAGCGGTCACCGCCCCACAGCGCTGAGCGGAGCCGTCGAGTGGCGCGCTGGAGGAGCGGCGATCCGAGGTGCATGTAGACAACGTTCGCGTCCTGGGTCAGCACTTTGGGATCGAACGCGATCGGCCGGGGCTTATTCTGATCGAGCCGTGCGTAGAGGCCTCGCGTGACCTGCTCCCAGGAGTTGTCGAGGTTCGGCAGCTGGAACACGGGCACGTCGGTGTCTTCAGAACCGACCAGTTTGAGCGGCGGGAGGTGGTTGAGCTCGAACGCAGTCTCGACGACGCGCTGGAGGTTCTCGGGGCGCAGGTGAAGCCGCTCACGACTCTCGGCGAGGTTCTGCTCCAGGCGGGCCAACTCGGCGTTGAGCACCTTCTCGCCGCTCATCATGCCGGCGATCGGGTCCTTCTCCGCCTGGGCTCGACGGCTCTTGATCACATGGCCGCCGAACTGCCGCTGCAGATCGGGGGCGATGATCTCATTCGCCGAGCCCAGGTCTCGCATGATCTGGTCGATCTTGAGCGCGACTCGCGCGAGCAGATCGACGTCCTTGCTGAGGGCCGTGTCGCCTCCGATGACCGGCGCGAAGTGGCGAATGTCAGGGGCTTTGGTCTGCCCATACCGGTCTACGCGGCCGATCCGCTGCTCGAGGCGGTTCGGGTTGAAGGGGATGTCGAAGTTGACAAGTCGGTGGCAGTGGTTCTGGAGGTCGATCCCCTCTCCTGCTGCATCGGTCGCCAAGAGGATCCGGACGGGGGTCTTGGTCGGGCTCTCGTTGAATCGAGCGCGGATGAGTTCACGGGTCTCAGCATCTGTGCTGCCTTCGATGATCTCGATGCGCTCGTCTTCGAAACCATGTTGGCGGAGGATGTCACGGATCCAGCGGAGAGTGTCGACGTACTCGGTGAAGACCACCAGGCGCTCGTTGTTCCAGTCGCCGTGCGAACGAAGGGTGCCCTCGATGTAGGTGAGCAGTGCTTTGAGACGGGAGTCGGGTCGGCCTTCGAAGCGGTGACCCCAGTCGCTGAACCAGTCGAGGTCCTCGATGTCAGCGTCCGTGAGCGGCGGCAGCGAGTTCTTTGCTTCGCGGAGGGCGTCCAGCTCAGGCTGGTCGGACTTGCCCTCCTCGAGCTCGTCGGTGTCCGGGCCGAAGATCTCCTCGTAGTCGAGATCGAAGTCGACGTCCAGCCCTCTGGTCCGGGTGTCGCGGTAGACATCGACAGTGCGGGCGAACGCCACCGGTGAGGAGAAGAAGCGCTTCTTCAGCAGCAGCGTCGCCATGTCGCGGGCCGACCTGTTCCCGCCGCCTGCCGCGACCGACTTGTCCCGACGCTGGGTGAAGGCGAGCAGTCGGTCGTATGCCGTCGACTCATCAGCGGCCGAAGTGTAGGGCAGCTGCCTGACCTTGCGATCGACAAAGCCCTTCGCCATTTTGAGGTCTCGTTTGAGGCGGCGGACAGCGACCTCCTCAAGGGCAGCCGGGTCGATCTTGTTGCCACGGACGAAACGCTGCGGATCGATCATCTCGAGCAGAGCCGTGAAGGACTCCGTGTATCCGTTGTGCGGGGTGGCGCTGAGGAAGAGTCGGTGTTCTGAGCGCTCTGCGATCTCGCGGACGGCGCGGGTGCGCTGCGAATCGACCGCGTAGCCGCGACGCTCCTGCCCTACCTTGTCTGCGCGCACGGGACTGCTCGGGGCAACGTGGTGTGCCTCATCGACGACGAGGATGTCGAAGGCGAACCGATGGGTGCTGCCGGCGAACGCATCCCGCAACTGGCGCTGGGCACGCTGTCCCGGCAACCAGGCCATCGAGACGATGATCCGTGGGAAGAGAGTGAACGGGTTCGCGTGCACGCCGTGGGATCGGCGTACTGCCTTCATCGTGTCCGAGTTGACGACGGTGAAGTCGAGCCCGAACTTCTCCTGCATCTCGTCCTGCCATTTGAAGACCAAGCCGGCAGGACACACCACGATCACCGTGCGCGCGCGGTGCCGCAGGAGGAGCTCTTGGATCACCAGGCCTGCCTCGATGGTCTTGCCCAGACCTACGTCGTCGGCCAGCAAGAGATTCGCACGCGGGCTGGCCAAAGCTCGCTTGAGCGGCGTGAGCTGGTAGGGCTCGACGTTGGCTCCGCTGCGGAACGGGGCTTGGACGGTGCCGTCGTCGGCACTCGTGATCGCACCCCACCGCAGAGCGTCGATGAAGGCTGCGAGGCGGTTCGGGTCGTCGAACTTGCCGGCGTCGATCTTCTCGGGGAGCCCTCTGTGCGCGAGCGCACTTCTGCCCTGCTCCAGCTCCCACACGACTCGCAGTTCGTGTCCGAGGCGGTCCTCCTGCACGGATTGGAGGGTCACGGCGTGCTGGAGTTGCGCGGCGGCATCGTCGGCGGTGCTCCGTCCCAGGCCCTGCTGCTGCACGTCGACGACCGCCCAGTTGGACCCGCGCACTGTGACGATCTGACCGATGTCCGGCACATCGGTGCCAGGGGTCCGGACTGCTGTCTCTGCCGTGTCGATTCCCCCGCTCACGTGCACGACCCTAGACGGAGGAAGGGCCACTCCAGTGGTATTTTCGCCGGCGAGCATGGCTCGATCGAGTCATTCTGAACTTCCGGGTGTGCAAGATGTCGTCACGCCCAAGAGCCGAGCCACGTGAAACCGAAGAATGTCGGCACGACGCGGGTTATCGTTCCGTCCTGCTGCGACCGCGACACGGTTCCAGCCGCAACAAGGGTAGAAGCGAAGGCGAGGTACGGATCGTGGTCTCGGTGATCTACCTGCACGGCGTGGGTGAACGGAACCTCAGAAGCGACTTCCACGAGGATCTGTCGGCGGCACTGGGTCCGAATCTGCCTGTGTCACGAGTGCTCACACCGTCATACGTCGACCTGCTGCGCACGACCCCGGCTGACGTCCGCCCGATCAAGCACAAGACAAGGCACGATCCCGAGAACGCTGCGGTCCATCGCACCGCCTACTTCCGGGAGATCGCTCGGCTGGAGCGCCTTCTGCCGTCACTGCCGCGCCAGGTCCTGCGCTTCCCGCTCGGGGGCGACATCGGCATCAACGCCGTGGCGGATGCCAAGCACTACCTGAAGTCGGAGCCCTCCCGCATCGCGATCCGCAATCGACTCATCACCGTCCTGAAGGACGAGCACGAGGTCGTCATCGTCGCTCACAGCCTCGGATCGGTGATCGCCATCGATCTGATGAACCACCTTCCCGACAGGATCCACGTCTCGCGCCTGCTGACGTTGGGAAGCCCCCTCGGACTCCCCAAGTTCCGCGCACTCGACGGCGCACAGCTGCTGGGCGAGAAGTTCCCATTCGGTCGCGTCGGCGCCTGGGTCAACATGATCGGCTCGACCGACCTCGTCGGGGTGGGTGGTCTGAGCGGCGCTGCCCACCCTGAGGCGCTCGACCTCGTCGTCAAGCTTCCAACGGCCACCCACGGTGTGCACCAGTACCTGCGGAACGACGTGGTCCGCGCGGCGCTCTCGGACTCGCTGGAGAAGCCCGATACCGGTCCCCTGTCGAGTGGCTCCGCGATCGATACCCGCCCCAACGCTGCAGAGCTCCAGGTGCTGTTCGCCCTGAGGTTCAGCTCCATGACGGGGGACGAGCTCAAGGGATCTGTCCGTCCCCGATACCAAGCTGCTCGAATCGACGTCGAGAGCCAGGTGCGGGAGATGCTCATCGCCAAACGGCGAAGCCACCACAAGTCGATCCCGGCAGCGCTGATCGACACGCGTTCGGATGTCTGGCGCACGGCGTTCTTCGGCGCAAACGGTGACGCCGAATCGGTCCGTTCCGAGCAACTCTCCGCCGTCGTCACCTGCGCCACCTCGAATCTCATCGCGCCGTACGAGATCGACACCGAGGATGCCTCTCTGAGGACGGTGCCGCGGATCTGGTCCGAGCTCGGACGGTCCACTTCGCACGGCAGGCACATCGCGGAGTCCATCCGGTCGGCTCGGTCCGCGGTCGCGCCCTCAGAGACCTGGAAGCGAGTCGGCCTGATCGGTGCCGGCATCGCCGTCATGGCGATACCCGGCGTGGGCATCGCGCTCGGTGGTGGCGCGCTCGCAGGTGCGGCCGCTCTCACGACAGCGCTTGCCGCTTTCGGGCCGGGCGGGATGGTCGGAGGGCTCGTGCTGTCTGGAACGCTGGTCTCGGCGGGAGGTATGGCGGCTGCTGCCGGGGTGCTTGCACGGGAGTCGTCTCTCGCGGAATTCCAAACAGAAGTCATCAGGCAGCTGGCCCTGGCTCGAGCCAAGCGGGAGATCGGTCTGCGCGACGACTCGGGGAGACTCGTCGATCTGCGCCACTGGCAGGCCCTCGCGACGATGCATGGCGAAGTGGAGCGGGAGAAGGCCCGTCATCGCGGAGTGACGGACAAGGACGCCGCACTTGTGAAGGAACTCCACGCAAAGTCCAAGGCGCTCTCTGCAGGCCTTCGGTGGTTGTCGAAGGAGGGCCTTGCGCCAGAGGGGCTCGAGCCGTGACATCTACAGAAGGGCGGGTTCGGACTCGTCCACCGCTTCGTAAGTCGCGTCGACACCGTCGAACCCCGGCAGCAGAGCCGCGTCCTGGAGCGTCGAGTCCCTGAGGGCGGCGACCGACCTCTGCCGTGGCGTGGGGAGCGCCTCCCCTCTGCAAGTTGTCGCCAGCTCCACCCCAGAGCGTCGAACAATGGAACATCGCTGGCGCGCTAGTGGCGGTCGACGCGGACCAAACGTGCCTCGTCAATCGCTCCGGCGCTTTCGGCGGTCAGGCGCTGCCTCTCGCTGCATCGGGAGTCGGGATCAGGCCGCGTGATCATCAGCGCAGTCGCCACTCGCTAGCTAGCAGATCAACGAGGTTCCTCTGGCGTTTCTCAACGATGTCGGGAGTCCACATGGGAGCGCTCACGACTTGCGTCGTCAGCGCAAAGACAGCCGAACCGTCGTTCATGGTGAAGTACTTGGATTTCTTGACGTCGAAGTCGTAGTTGTTCGCCTGACTGTTCTTGCGATGGTTCAACAGCACGAGATTGCCCAGGCGGTGCGTGTGCTTCTTGCGCTCTTCTTCCGTGAAGTCCTGCATCCATCGGCTGGCCGCGTCCGGCGTTTGCGGTAGCACGTGCTCGATCGAGATGATTCGGTGGTTGTAGGTCACCCCCGGGTCTCGCGCCACCAGCTCGTCGAGACGCAGCAGGACGTAACGGGATCGTCGTGGCTGCATCTGGTAGATCTCACCGTTCAAAGCTTCCAGCGATTGCCGCTTCTCCTCGGGAGTCAGCTCGAAGGCCTTGGCCGACAAGCCGTCGCCACGCTTGAGCTGCTTGAGGAGCTCGAGATATCGACCGATGCGGGGAGTCGCGTAAGCCTCGCGAAGGAGGATGCTGGCTGCAAGACGTTCCAGAAGCTCGAGGAAGGCCGTCAGGAAGGCCGCATCGTCGGCGTGATGCACCAGGCCCCACAACGCGCACGGCCGCCAGTCCTTGTTGTCGATCATCGCGAGACGCTTCAGCCACCGGTTCACCGGGATCCACTCGTCGCCCGGGCCGAAGTCCCGCTCCATCGTGTGCTCGAAGGCTCGCGCGTACGGGAGGAGCAAGTCGTCGACGAAGTCCTTCTCTCGGGCAGAGTTCTTGTACGAGTCCAGGACCTGTTTCGGAAACTCCTCGAGCAGCTCGCGCTTCGCACGTTCCTCCGACTCGATCGTCCGGATGTCGCGGAAGAGCTCGGTGAAGTTCCCGCTACCCAGCGCTTCCTCCGATTCTTCCCACCTCGCCGAGTACCCGGACCGGTCCGCGGGCGACAGCCCGCCGATGATCGTCGACTTGAAGATGTCCGCCGGCGTCAGGTCCAGGCCTCGTGCGTTCATTACGCTGAAGATGCGGTAGGCACTGTCCAGGGTGGGCGTGATGACGACAACCAGATATGTACGCGAGCTCATCAACGTCGCAAGAGATTTGCGCTTCTCGGGCGACCAGTCGAGCAGCCGGGACCGGAGCGCCCTCGCATTGTCCCGGATGGCGCGCTGCGACTCGCTCTCCGCGGCGTTGTCGCTGAGACCGATCAGCAGCTCAATCTGGTCCGACGACTGCACGTACTGGCGAAAGAAGACAGCGTCCTGCTCTCTCAGTCTCAGTCGGGGGCTGGGCTCGATGTCGTCGAGCTCGCTGCCCGGTTCGAGGACCCGGTCTGCCAAATCGTCCTTCAACCTCCCGGTAGCGAGATCGCGCAGCACCGCGAAGAGGATGGTCGTGGTCGTCAGGCGCTGCTGCCCGTCGATGACGTCGTACTTCGCGCCCTCCCGACGTACGAGTACCAGCGAGCCGAGGAAGTACGGGTCATCGCCGTCTCCACGCTCGAGGCACTCCTGGAGGTCCTCGAGAAGCTGAAGCGCCTGCTCCTTGCCCCACCGATACGGCCGCTGATAGTCCGGGATCTCGAACTCGAAGTCGCTCGAAAAGATCCTTCGGAACGGTTGCTCGTGCGCCTCGATCTTGTCCTGCATCTGCGACTCCCCCGCGCCTTCCGGTAGCTCGATGGTTTTCGCTCATAGTGCCAGCGCGCGGCTGCGACGTCATGCGTTCCAATAGCTGAAGTCCCACGTTCTGCGTCGGCGCCGGCGGCTCTGCGCGATGATCATCCGATGAGCGAAGAATCCGCGGAACTCGAGCTGCGGCGCCTGATCATGGACGCATTGGCGCGTACCGCTGCCGAGACCGGGACTGTGACCCGAGAGCAATTGAGCGCGCTTCCGGTCGCCGATATGAGCTGGAAGCTCATCGACTACTCGCGGGGGATCCGGAACCCGAAAGAGATGGAAGCGACGCTCACGGTCATGTCGTCGCCGACGGGCCCCTATGCAGATGCGGAGCTCGACGGCAGTCTTTTCCGATACGACTACCGCGCAGGCGGGACCGACGGCGATAACAGGAAGCTGCGTCGCGCCTACGAGCTCGGTAGTCCGATCATCCTCCTGCGGAAGATCGAGCCGAAGATCTACGTTCCGATCTTCCCCGTCTACGTGGCAGCTGACGTCATCGAGGAGCGCTACTTCCTGCTCGCTCTCGATGAGAGCATCCGGTTCCTGGCGGACCCATCCAACCCGACGGAAGCCGAACGCCGTTACATCTCGCGCGTCACGAGGCAGCGCCTGCACCAAGCCGAGTTCCGCGGCCGTGTACTCCGCGCCTACGAAACCCAGTGCGCCGTGTGCGCTCTGCGCCACGGCCGGCTCTTGGACGCAGCGCACATCATCGGAGATTCGGAGGACTCCGGCGAACCGGTCGTCCAAAACGGCCTCGCGTTGTGCAAGATCCACCACGCGGCCTACGACAGTGACATTCTCGGCGTCTCTCCTGACTTCGAGGTCAGGATCAATCCGTCGGTCCTCGAAGAAGTAGACGGGCCCATGCTGAAGTACGGACTTCAGCACATGGACGGGCGTCACATCAAACTTCCGAAGAACCACGGTGACCGGCCCGACGCGGAGCGCCTCGCCGTTCGTTTCGAGCGCTTTCAAGCGACGGGCTGACACCCGAACCTGCGCTCGGTGGTGCATTGACGTGGAACGTCTTTGCCTCGCCGCCTCCGAACGGCTGCAAGCAAGACCTGGCGGGCACCGAGCCCATAGCTCGGTACCCGCCAGGAATGCGGAACACTGTCAGCTGCAGCCGCTGGTGCTGCCGCAGCCCTCGCAGACGTGGCAGGAGCCGGCGGGACGCATCTTGGTGCCGCAGGTCATGCACAGGGGCGAGTCGACGGCGGAGCCGGTGATGACCTCGAGGAGCTCGGCCGACGTGTGCGCCGCCTTCGGGGCGGGCTTGGCCGTGTCGGCCTGAGCCTGCTCCGCGGAGACGTCCGCGGGGACCTCGGCGGTGGTCGCGGCCTCGGCGGTCGCGGCCTCCTTCAGGGTCTCCGGCTGGGTCTCGACAAGCTCTGCAGCCGTCGAACCCTTGCTGATCGGCTGGTGGCTGCCCGTGTCGAGGTAGCGCTGACGCTCCTCGGCCGAGTGGATGCCCAGCGCCGACCGCGTCTCGTAGTCGATGTAGTCCAGCGCCAGACGGCGGAAGACGTAGTCCATGATCGACTGCGCCATGCGGACGTCGGAGTCGTCCGTCAGACCCGCCGGCTCGAACTTGAGGTTCGTGAACTTCTGCACGAACGTCTCCAGCGGCACGCCGTACTGCAGGCCGATCGAGACCGCGATCGAGAAGGCGTCCATCACGCCGGCCAGGGTCGAGCCCTGCTTGCCGAGCTTCAGGGCCGACGCTGAACGACGTCGTGATCGACTGACGCGACTTCGGCAGACGGCGACGGATCGGCTTCTCGACGACGACCGTCTTGACCTCGGGGGTCGCCTCGGCGGTCGCGCTGGCCGACGTCTTGTCGTCCTGGCTCTTCTGCGAGGACAGCGGCTGGCCGACCTTGCAGTTGTCGCGGTAGACGGCGAGCGCCTTCAGGCCGAGCTTCCAACCCTGGAAGTAGACGTCGGCGATCTCCTCGACCGTGGACGTCTCCGGCATGTTGACCGTCTTGGAGATCGCGCCGGACAGGAACGGCTGGGCCGCTGCCATCATCCGCACGTGGCCCATCGGCTTGATCGCGCGGTCACCGACGGCGCAGTCGAAGACCTCGTAGTGCTCGGTCTTCAGGCCGGGGGCGTCGACGACGTGACCCTTCTCGGCGATGTACTCCATGATCGCCTCGATGGTCTCGCCCGTGTAGCCGAGCTTCTTGAGCGCGACCGGGACCGTCTGGTTGACGACCTGCATCGAGCCGCCACCGACGAGCTTCTTGAACTTGACCAGCGAGAAGTCGGGCTCGATGCCCGTCGTGTCGCAGTCCATCATGAAGCCGATGGTGCCGGTCGGGGCGAGTACGGACGCCTGGGCGTTGCGCCAGCCGTTCTTCTCGCCGATCTTCAGGTTGTCGGCCCACTGCTTGGTGGCCTCACGCTGCACGGCGATGTCCATCGAGTGCATCGTGCGGATGTCGTCGTTGGCGGCGAGGTGCTTGCGCATGACCCGCGTGTGCGGGGCGGCGTTCTGCTGGTAGCCGTCGTACGCGCCGACGACACCGGCCAGCTCGGCCGAGCGACGGTAGGACACGCCGGTCATCAGCGACGTGATCGACGCGGCCAGCGCACGGCCGCCGTCGGAGTCGTACGCCAGGCCCGAGGCCATCAGCATCGCGCCGAGGTTGGCGTAGCCGATGCCGAGCTGACGGTAGGCCTTCGTGGTCTCGCCGATCGCCTCGGTCGGGAAGTCGGCGAAGCAGATCGAGATGTCCATCGCCGTGATGATCAGCTCGACGCTCTTGACGAACCGCTCGACGTCGAACGTCGTGCCGTCCTCGGAGAGGAACTTGAGCAGGTTCAGGCTGGCGAGGTTGCAGCTGGAGTTGTCGAGGTGCATGTACTCCGAGCACGGGTTGGACGCGGTGATGCGGCCCGTCTCCGGCGTCGTGTGCCAGTCGTTGATCGTCGAGTCGTACTGGATGCCCGGGTCGGCGCAGGCCCACGCGGCCTTCGCGACCTTGCCCCACAGCTCCTTCGCGTCGATCTCCTCGATGACCTCGCCGCTCGTGCGGGCGCGCAGGCCGTAGGAGGTGCCCTCCTCGACGGCACGCATGAACGCGTCGTCGACGCGGATCGAGTTGTTGGCGTTCTGGTACTGGACGCTGGTGATGTCCTCGCCACCGAGGTCCATGTCGAAGCCCGCGTCGCGGAGCACGCGGATCTTCTCCTCCTCGCGCTCCTTGGTCTCGACGAACTCGACGATGTCCGGGTGGTCGACGTCGAGGACGACCATCTTGGCCGCACGACGCGTGGCGCCGCCGGACTTGATGGTGCCGGCGGACGCGTCGGCGCCGCGCATGAAGGAGACCGGACCGGACGCGGTGCCGCCGGAGGAGCGGAGCAGCTCCTTGGACGAACGGATGCGCGAGAGGTTGAGGCCGGCGCCCGACCCACCCTTGAAGATCAGACCCTCCTCGCGGTACCAGTTGAGGATCGAGTCCATCGAGTCGTCGACGGCGAGGATGAAGCAGGCGCTGACCTGCTGCGGGCTCGACGTGCCGACGTTGAACCAGACGGGGCTGTTGAAGCTGAAGACCTGGTGCAGGAGCATGTGGGTCAGCTCGTGCTCGAAGACCTCGGCGTCGGCGTCGGTGGCGAAGTAGCCGTGCTCCTTGCCCGCCTTCGTGTAGGTGAGCACGACGCGGTCGAGCAGCTGGCGCAGGCTCTGCTCACGCTCGGGCGAGCCGACGGCACCACGGAAGTACTTGGTGGTGACGATGGTGGACGCGTTCACGCTCCAGAAGTCGGGGAACTCCACGCCACGCTGCTCGAAGACGGTCTCGCCGGTCTTCCAGTTGGTCTGCACGACGTCGCGACGCTCCCACGTCACGGCGTCGTAGGGGTGCACGCCCTCGGTGGTGTACACGCGCTCGATGGACAGGCCCTTGGCCTTCCGTGCACGCGCGCGCCCGGACTGTGCCCGGCTCGTCGATCCGTCGACCGTCTCCGTCATGAGATTGCTCCTGTGGTCTCGCTGAGGGTGTGTAAAAGGTGGGCCCGAGGCTCAGGCCGTGCTGCTGTGGTGCGTCCGCTCGTCCCGCGGGACGAGCAGTGGTTCAGGGGTGCTGCGTGGTGCTGTCGTGCTCACGGGGCTCGTCACGGTGGGCCGTGTGCTCGGCGAGCTCCCCGTCGGCCGCGCGAGCCATGAGCTCGGCGATCTCGGTCGCGAAGTCGTCGACGGAGTCGAACGCCTTGTACACGCTCGCGAACCGCAGGTAGGCGACCTCGTCGAGACACTTGAGCGGCTCGAGGATGGCCAGCCCCACCTCGTCGGCGGCGATCTCCGCCGCCCCGCTCTCGCGCAGCGCGTCCTCGACCTGCTGGCCGAGACGTGCGAGGTCGTCGTCGGAGACGGGGCGACCCTTGCACGCCTTGCGGACACCCGCGACGGCCTTCTCGCGGTTGAACGGCTCGGTGGCGCCGGAGCGCTTGAGCACGGTGAGCTGCATCTGCTCGATGGTCGTGAACCGCTTCTGGCAGTTCCCACAGACGCGCCGTCGGCGGATGGCGCCGCCGTCGTCGGCCACGCGCGAGTCGAGCACGCGGGTGTCGCCGTCCTTGCAGAAGGGACAGTTCATCGTGCTCTCCTCTCGGTGGGCTGATCGGGTCGGTCGGGGCCGACCGACCTGGGGACGGATCTGGGGATTCCCGGTGGATTCCCCGTCATTCCTGTGGGTAACTCATCGTTCTCTGTGGGACTAGATGTGGAGAACTACATCGGTGTAATCACTAGATGTAGTGGCTACGGTACGCCTCGGCACAAGGTCGTGCAAGCCAGTCAACCGATCTGCTCCGACAAATTCGCAGGGGTCGCATTTGCGCAGGTCAGGGCGCTACGACTCCTCCTGCACGGCGCCCCGGAGCGCGTGTCGCGGGACGTCTCGTCAGCGGATCCAGCCGTTCTGTTCCATCTCGGAACAGGAGCGAGCAGGATGGGTCCATGACGATCCGCCTGAACCCGTACCTCAACTTCCGCGACCAGTCGCGCGCGGCGCTGGAGTTCTACCACTCCGTCCTCGGAGGCGAGCTGACGATCGCCACCTTCGGCGACTACGGCATGAGCGACGACCCCGAGCGGGCCGACCTGGTCATGCACGGCCACCTCGTGTCCGACGCCGGGCTGGACATCATGGCCTCCGACACGCCACCGGGTGGCGACGACCCCGCGATGGGCACCGCCATCAACATCGCGCTCACGGGCGACGACGAGCGCCTACGCGACTACTTCACCGCGCTCAGCGACGGCGCCGAGGTCGTGGTGCCGCTGGCGCCCGCGCCATGGGGCGACGAGTTCGGCCTGCTGAACGACAAGTTCGGCGTGGCCTGGCTGTTCAACGTCACGACGTCCTGACCCGGACGCCTAGGAGGTCCGGACGCGCAGGTACGCCAGCGCCGCGTCGACGAGGTCGTGCGCGGCCTGACGGCTCCGCACGGCATTGGCGAGCGCCTGGCGCTTGAGCTCGGCCGGCGACGAGCCCTCCGCGCGCACGAGCGCGGCGTCCTCGTCGACCCAGCGGGCGAACGTCGCCGTCGTGACCTCGGGGTGGAACTGCCAGGCGATGACCCGCCCGCCGAAGGCCTCGTCCACGAAGCACTGCGGCCCGAACCAGGAGTGGCCGAGGACGGTCGAGGTCGGCGGCGGGGCCAGCACGTCCTGGTGGAACTGCGCCCACGGGCCCTCCGGGCAGAGCACCTCGTCGATCGTGTCGATGCGCTTCCAGCCGGCCTCGGCTCCGTCGCCGCGGTACGACGTGCCGCCGAGGGCTCGTGCCGCGAGCTGGGCGCCGTAGCAGATCGCCATCACGGGCGTCCCGGTGCCGACGGCGACGCGGACCATGTCGGACTCCTGCTCGACGACCGACTCCCACCGCGGGTCGTGCGCGGAGCGCTCCGAACCGAGCAGGAGCAGCAGGTCGACGCCGTTGGCGTCCCAGTGCGGCGGAAGGTCGTCGCGGTCGAGCCAGTCGATCTCGGCGCCGAGCTCCTCGAGCCGCTCCAGCACGTGCCCGCCGTCGCGGTCGGTCGCATCTGCGACGACGTGGACGACCAGGGGGTGCGCGTCAGGTCCGGGAGCCATGCCCCCATGGTGCCCGACGCGCGGGGCCGGACGGCCGGGTCACTGGTAGACCGGGACCGCCAGGTCGGAGCCGAGCTGCAGGTCACCGGCGCTCGGCAGGGAGTTCATGCGCATGATGTCGTCGACCGTGTCGCGCACGTCGCCCTCGGGGTTGGCCTCGGCGGCGATCTGCCAGAGGGTCTGCCCCTCCTGGACGGTGACGACGCGCGTGGCGGGCACGGCGCCGGCCTCGTCGGTGGCGACCGTGGAGGAGCCGAGCACGACCGCACCCACGGCGAGCGCGGCGATGACCGCGAGCACCAGCACCAGGCGACCACGGCGGGTCAGCCGGACAGGAGCGGCAACGGCGGGACGACGCAGGCTGCGACGGTCGTACGTGGTGATCGAGATGGTGCTCATGGGGGCCTCCGGGGAAGGAAGAGGATCGTGCGAGGTCTGGTGTGTCGATCGAACGCCTGCCGATGTCATTCGAACGTCGGTCCTCCGCGGGCGGTTGCTCAGCGAATCCGGCGAACAGATGTTCGATCGAACACGTGTACGACTGTAGGGGAAGGTGCCGACAAAAGCAGCCCCCTGTCGAACAGGATGTCGATCTCTGCCCGGTCACCACTGCGATTCCAGGCAGAAGTCATGCGAAGAAATGTTCGATCGTGACCGATGACACCCGTCCCTGCCACCGTTTTCAAGCTCGAGCGCACCCGCGAGGAGCCCCGTGGAGGGTCTTGTTCGAACGGCGACACGCTGTCGAACATGTGTTTGTAAACGTCCTTCCCGAGGTCTAGCGTGGTCCCCATGAGCGACGACACCCCAGCCGACGACCCAGCCGACGACGCTGTCGACCCGTCCAGCGAGGCCCCGCGCCGCGGCCGCCCGAAGGGCTCACGCAACTCCGTGCGCGAGCTCCCCGACGGACCGGTCGACGAGATGACCGGTCTCACCGGACGCCAGCAGAAGATCCTCCACTTCATGCGCGACCAGATCGAGCAGCGCGGCTACCCGCCGAGCATGCGTGAGATCGGCGGCGCCGTCGGACTGGCCAGCACGTCGTCCGTGGCGCACCAGCTGCGGGTGCTGGAGCGCCTCGGCTACGTCAAGCGCGACCCCAACCGTCCCCGCGCGATCGAGATCTTCCTGCCCGAGGTCGTCAAGGCCCGACGGACGCTCAGCTCGGCCGACGACTCCCTCGTCGACGAGACGGGATTCGGCGACCAGCGCCCCGAGGCCACGTACGTGCCCATGGTCGGGCGGATCGCCGCCGGCGGGCCGATCCTCGCCGAGGAGCAGGTCGAGGAGATCTTCCCGCTCCCCCGCACGCTCGTCGGTGACGGCACGCTGTTCCTGCTCGAGGTGCGCGGCGACTCGATGGTCGACGCCGCGATCTGCGACGGCGACTACGTGGTCGTCCGACAGCAGCCGGTCGCCGAGAACGGCGAGATCGTGGCCGCCATGCTCGACGGCGAGGCCACTGTCAAGACGTTCCAGCGCAAGGACGGCCAGGTCTGGCTGCTCCCGCACAACGACGACTACTCCCCCATCGACGGCACCCACGCCACGATCCTGGGCAAGGTCACGACGGTCCTGCGTCGTCTCTGAACCCTGTCCTTTGGTCGCCGTCGCCCGACCCGCAGACCCCGCGCCGTGAGGTGCGGGGTCTGCGTGCTCTCGGGGCCCTCAGGTGTCGAGCCGCTGCAGCGCGCCGAGCACGGCAGCACGGTCGGTCGTGCGCCACAGCGGCGGCAGCGACGCAGCCAGGAAGCTGCCGTACCTGGCGGTGACGATGCGTGGGTCGAGGATCGCGACCACGCCGCGGTCGTCGGTGCGCCGGATCAGCCGTCCCGCACCCTGGGCGAGGAGCAGCGCTGCATGCGACGCGGCGACGCTCATGAACCCGTTGCCGCCCCGCTTCTCGACCAGTCGCTGACGGGCGCTCATCAGCGGGTCGTCGGGGCGAGGGAACGGCACCCGGTCGATGACAACCAGCCGACAGGTGTCGCCCGGCAGGTCGATGCCCTGCCACAGCGACAACGTGCCGAACAGGCTGGTCTCCTCCTCGGCGGCGAACCGGCGCGTCAGCTCCGACAGGTGCGCATCGCCCTGGCAGAGGATCTCCCGCCCCGGCAGGCGCGTGCGGACGCCCTCGGCCGCGGCCTCCGCGGCGCGACGTGAGGAGAACAGCCCGAGGGTCCGGCCACCGGCGGCCTCGAGGAGGTCGGCGATCTCGTCGAGCTGCGCGTCGGTGATGCCGTCGCGTCCAGGCGGAGGCAGGTGCTTCGCGACGTAGAGGATGCCCTGACGTCGGTAGTCGAACGGCGAGCCGACGTCGAGCCCGGTCCACCGGTCAGCATCGTCGCGCCACAGGCCGACAGACGCGGCCACGGGCTCGAACCCGCCGCCGACGGTCAGCGTGGCGCTGGTGAGGACGACGGTCTTCTCCTCGAACAGCTTGTCGCGCAGGCTGCCCGAGACGTCGATGGGTGCCACGTGCAGCACCGGTCCGCGAGCGTCCGACATCCACAGCACCTCGGTCTCGCGCAGGGACGCCATCCGGTCGGCGACCAGGCGGATCTCCTCCAGTCCGGCCTTGGCCTGCTGCCGTGCGGCATCACCCTCGACCTCCGCCTTCTCGCGAGGGAACGCCGACAGGCAGGCGCGTGCGGCGTCGCGCACGCGCGCCAGCGCCTCGTGCAGCTCGTCGACGACGTGGTCGATCCGCCCTGGCTGGACGCCGGCCAGCGCGGCCGCGAGCGCGTCGCCCGCGTCGCTGAGGTCGTCGGTCTCGCCGTCGGTGTAGGGCCGTCCGCGCCGCGCGGCACGTTCGACGATGGCCGGGTCGAGGTCGGCGGTCGCTGCCTGGGTGACCCGGGCGGCCAGTTCGTGCGCCTCGTCGACGACGACCGCGTCGTACTCCGGGAGCATGGGCACGCCGTCGATGGCGTCGATGGCGAGGAGCGCATGGTTGGTGACCACGACGTCGGCCGTCGACGCGGCCTCCCGCGCGAGTTCGACGAAGCACTCGGCAGCGTGCGGGCACCGCGTGGCACCGAGGCACTCGCGGTGCGTGACACTGACCTGCCGCCACGCACGGTCGGTGTGCGAGGGTGCCGACTCGCGGTCGCCGTGCGACCCGTCGCCGTTCCCCCGCTGGGTGGCGAGCTCCTCGGCCCACTCGCGCAGCTCGAGCACCTCGGCACCGAGCGTCCCCTCCGGGACGTCGACGAGCGTGCCCTGGTCGTCGGGCACCCCCTCGCGCACCCGGTGCAGGCATGCGTAGTTCGAGCGTCCCTTGACGACGGCGTAGCTGGGTGTGGTGCCGAGCACCTCGTGCGCACCCTTCACCAGGGCGGGAAGGTCGCGCTGCACGAGCTGGTGCTGCAGGCCCAGCGTGGCCGTGGAGACCACGACACGCTTGCGGTGCAGCAGCGACGGCACGAGGTACCCGAGCGACTTGCCGGTGCCGGTCCCGGCCTGCACGAGGAGGTGGCGCCCGGACTCCAGCGACTCCGCGACCGCCTCCGCCATCGCCACCTGCCCGGGTCGCTCCGTGCCCCCGACCGCCCCGACCGCGGCGTGGAGGACGTCGCGGACACTCGGGCTGTCAGGCATGCCAGCGAGCCTAGACGGCCCCCTCCGCACCGTCGGTCGGGTGTCCACAGGACGCCGTCGGCCCGCCCCGAGCGCTGCGAAGAGTTTTCGTGGTCAAGCGGCGAGACCTCCCGCTGGTCGAGTAGCAGCACGCGCGAGGAACGAGCGTCGTGCTGCGTATCGAGACCACCCGGCAACGGCCCAGCGCGAGCCGGCTCCCAGCGAAAGCCCAGAGTGGTCTCGATACACCTCCCCTCGCTAACGCTCGTGGAGGCACTCGACCAGCGGTGGGTTCGCTGGTCGAGTAGCAGGGACGAGCTTGCGAAGTCCCTGCGTATCGAGACCACCCGGCAACAGCTCCGCGCGGACCAACCCCCAGCGACGGCCCAGAGTGGTCTCGATACGTCGGGCTCAGGCTCGTTCCTCGCCAAGCCCGACTACTCGACCAGCGGTGGGTTCGCTGGTCGAGTAGCAGGGACGAGCTTGCGATGCGTATCGAGACCACCCCGCGACGGCCCAGCGCGAGCCGACCCCCAGCGAAAGCCCAGAGTGGTCTCGATACGTCGGGCTCAGGC